>WNGG01000057.1_pt1 | contig 95183 bp, 97 predicted proteins | sample 5400661 | NCBI WGS metagenome assembly WNGG01 (sample SAMN13153372, study PRJNA577476) | soil metagenome | isolation source: 100 cm soil or saprolite under Garry oak tree replicate 1 | place: USA:California | collected 2016-06-15
CGCTCGCTCACCACGCAGCCTGTTACGAAGAGCACGGCGCCGACCCGCAACCGCCTCCGGAATGGCCCGGCGACGACCTGGAATGGCGCCAGCAACGCAACGACGTGGCCGCCCTCGTCCGCGCCGGCGCGTTGTACCAAGCCGAGATCGACCGCCTCCAGCACCGACTACAGCGCGTCATCCTCCGAATCGACCAGGCCCGAAGCTACGAGCCATCCTGATCCCTGTTCGGCAGCTAGCAAGAACATCAGGAATGAGGGCCGCGAGAAGAGCGATTGGCGGCCGACGGTGGGACCAGAACTCCAAGAAAAGGCTCCTGATGCCATCGTTCCTCCCGGCGCGGAGCCGTAGGTTCCGGGTTCGAGCCCCCGGGAGGCCCACATACGGATCTAGCCGCAGATCGCGCGCCCAGAGATGCCGATGCGCGAACGCCTCCTGGCGCCGTTGCGTGGTTGCTGTTCGGGCGGGTGCCACGATGATCGGGTGGAGTTCTGGTCGGACCCTCCGGAGTTCCCACCAGCTGCCGAGATGTGGGTGATCGCGGTCGTGGGTGTGGAAGAGCAGCACCTTGGGCGTCTAGTACGACGAGGCGGACCGCGCTGCGTTCGATGACGGGCAGGTCGTTCGGTAGTGGCACGGGCCGTGCGCCGTCGAGGTCCATGATCAGGCCGCGGTGGCCGGCATAGGCGCTTGTTGGTCACCTGATCGTTCGACGAGTTCGCCCGTTGACGAACGTGGCGCCGGCGCGCACGAGCGCGACCAGGTGGGGTGCGTTGGGCACGGGCGTACCTTCCCCGACCCACGTTCCAGCGTCGGCCTGCTTGAGAGACCTACTCGATCACTGGGTCGGTGGGCTTGCGGTGCATGCGGTATTGCAGCACGAGGAACGGCAGGCCGAAGACCCAGAAGGCGTGCTCGGCCCGTAGCTCGTCATCCTCGACGTAGACGTCGAGTTGCTCGGCGAATCCGTGGACGGCGAGCGCAGTGAGGTCGCCGGTGGCGGGGTCGACGTAGGTCAGGTAGTGGCCGGGGTGGTCGAGATCGCTGCGGCTGGTCAGCACCAGGCCCCCGCCGGGCCGGGCGCGCGGTAGCAGAGTTGCGGTGAAGCTGGCCTGCGGTACCGGGAATCCGACGCTGACGTACCCGCGGCCGTCGTGGCGGTAGGTGGTGTAGATGCCGACATAGATCGGCTCGTCGGTGTCGGCGAACGACCGGATCCAGCCGCGCACCGCCACGACGTCCTCGCCCGGCAGGGTGATCGTGTCAATGCGGCTGCGGATCCCTCGCTGCGTATCGCGCTGGTTCATCGGCACGTTGGCCTGCCCCAGCGGGCGCGCGACCAGCGTCCGATAGAGGAGGTAGCCGGGTCGTACCCACAGCCGCCATTGCGGCACGATGTCGAGCCGGAACCGGGTGGTGTGCTCGTAGAACTCGCGCACGCGCGGGTCGACGGCCGCCGGGTCGAAGTCCGGACCGGCCAGCTCGTCCAGCGAGGCGACGATGCCGACGTCGGGCGCGTCAGCGACGTAACTGCCGCCGAGCGCTGCCGCCAGGTCGCCGACGTACCCGGTGCCGACATAGGAGGAACGCGCTTCGCGCGGCACGACGAACGGCAGATCCTCCGCCCGGACCCGCTCGGCCAGCAGACTCACCTGCGCGTCGCGAAACACCAGCGCCGACGCCGTCCGGTAGGCGACCATCGTCGTGGCGGCCACAATCGACGCCGCCACCGCGGGCCGTCGCATCGCGAATGCCCGGCCGACTGCCAGGCCGAATACCGGCCCGAGCAGCACCTTCTGCGGACGGATCCCGAGTAAGCCCGCGAGCGTCCCCGTCCCAGTGCCCACCGCCACCGGTCCACGTCGACGCGCCGCCCAGCCGAGCGGCGCGACCAGCGCGCCGCTCACCGCAATCCGCTGCCACAACGCCGGGATCTCGCCAGGTCGCTGACGAGCCCGGGCCACCGCCTCCGACACCGCCAACCCGGCTGCACCAGCAATCGCACCGACCCCTGCGGCCCGCCGACCGCGGTGCCCCGCCAGCGTCGCACCGGCGACGCCGCCGATCACGGCGGCGAACCCGACCGATCCCTTCCGCTCCGCCCGCTGCGACCGATCCCGTGTCATCCCGAAAACCTACCGACCACTGCCGGAGCGTTACGCTGAGAAGCGCCACGCGCTGACTAGCTGTGTCGAAGCTGGTGATGGACATGAGCAAGCGCGACGAGCGGATCTCGGGGCCGGAGACGCGGCCGATCAGTTGGCTACGCGCCCGAGCCCTGACGATCTGGGGACCTGCCCAGTCCTGGGACAACCCGCTGATGGGGACGCGATACGACCCGGTGTTGAAACAGCGCCGCGAGCTGGCGCGCCGCGAGGCGCGCCGAGCCCGCCGCGAGGCACGGCGCGAGCAGCGTGAACAGCATCGCCTTGATCGCGCGCGTGTCCCGGATGAGCACTACACACCGGATGAGTAGGTGCGCGCGGCGATCCGTCGATCGGCGCCGTGGCGTCTGCGTTGATCATCGCGTTCGAGCCGCGCCGATGAGTCCGTAATCCGCAGCCCTCGCGCTGGCAGCAGCCGCAGGGCCAGGATGTGCCTCGTGTCAGTTCTGGTGATCGGGGCGGGTCAGGCGGGGCTGTCCGTCAGCCGGGAGCTCACCGGGTTCGGCGTCGACCATGTCGTGCTGGAACGCGCGAGGGTTGCCCAGGCCTGGCGTGAGCGCTGGGACAGCTTCACGCTGGTGACTCCGAACTGGACCCTGGACCTACCCGGCAGCCCCTATTCCGGCGATGATCCGGAAGGCCACGTGCACCGCGACGAGATCGTCGCCTACCTCGAGAAGTACGCCGACAGCGGCGCGGTGCCGGTGCGTGAAGGCGTGCACGTGCAGCGGCTGCGCGCTACCGATGGACGCCTCGAGCTCATCACTTCCGAGGGCCCGCTCGAGGCCGCCGCGGTTGTCGTGTGTACTGGCGCCTATCAGCGGCCCTACCTGCCACCGGCCGCGGCCGCCTTGCCGCCGGGTGTGCTCGCGCTGACGAGCACCGACTACCGCAATCCGGATCAGATACCGCCGGGCAAGATCCTCGTCGTCGGCAGTGGCCAAACCGGATGCCAACTGACCGAGGAACTGCACCTCGCCGGGCTCGACGTGTTCCTGTCCTGCGGCCGAGCCCCGTGGGTGCCGCGCTGTCTGGACGGCAGGGACATCGTCACCTGGTTAGCGAAGACGACGTTCTTCGATCAACCGCTGTCTGCCCTGTCCTCTCCGGCGGACCGGCTGGTCGCCAACATTCAGGCAAGCGGCGCCCGCGGCGGGCACGACCTGCATTACCGCACCTTGCAGGCTCTGGGCGTGCCGCTGCTGGGACACCTGTCGGGCTTCAACGGAAACCGTGCTCAGTTCGCCGACGACCTCGGCGAGTCCGTCGCGTTCGGCGACGCGAGATGGGCCGACATCCGGCGATTGCTGACCGAGCAGCTGCCCGCCCAAGGCGTTGAGATTCCGCAGCTACCGGTGCCCGCACCGTTCCGCTACAACCCGCCACGCGAACTCGACCTGCGCGGATTCAGCGCGGTCATCTTCACAGCAGGATTCCGGCTGGACTACCGGTGGATCGACGCTCCGGTCACCGATGATCTCGGATTCCCGCTCAACATCAACGGCGCGAGCACGGTGCTGCCTGGCCTGTACTTCTGCGGCGTCCATTTCTTGCGCAAGCGCCGCTCGTCTCTGCTGTTCGGGGTCGGCGAAGATGCAGCACTCGTTGCGCGCGAGATCGCCTTGCATCACTCCTGATGAGTAGCGCCCGCCCCCGGATCTCGAAGGCAAGATCGGATTCTTGCCGGAGCCGGCAGGTAAGTGCGCATCACTCGTTGCGGGCGACGTCGGGCCCGGTGATCCGTTTGAGCAGTGGGAGCGTCGAGGCGATGATCATGAGAGACGCGAGGATCCCGGCGATGACGATGAGGTAGTACTGCACGCCGGGTGGTTGCAGTGTTTCGCGGAGTTGCGCGCGCAGGAACAGGTGCGCGGCAAGCAGTCCGGCTGCGATGGATACGACAGCGGTGATCAGGAGCGGAGCGGCCGCTTCGAGGGTGATGACGCGCCGCAGGATCGCGAGTCGGGCTCCGGTCAGGCGCAGCAGGCTGAAGGGTCGTTTGCGCTCGGCCAGCCCGCCGGCGATGCTGACGGCCAGGCCGCAGCCGGCGATGGGCAGGCTAGTCAAGATGACGACGTTGGCGAGCTGCCGGTAGCTGTTGGTCAGCTTCGAGTTGTCGGCCTGGTATTTGCTCAGGGTCTGCGGTGGATATCGGCTCGGGTAGGTGAGGTCGAGGACGGTGCGAGCCTGCTCGACGGCGGCCGCCGATCCGTTGGTGGCGACGACGATGGCGTCGATCGACAGGCGCTGCAGCTGCGCGGTGGAGACGTCGGAGGCGGGCCAGGTCGTGTCGGCCATAGACGACTTGTCGATGACCGAGCCACCGAAGTCGGGCATGATCGTCACGGTGTCCGCACCGGGCGGGCAATGGCCCAGTGCGGGTGTGCCGGTGAGCTGGGCGCAGGAGACCACCTCCTGCGGATACATCCGAGGGTCGGATTGAGGCTCACCGCGGATCACGGCGACCCCGGTGAGGCCGGAGATTGCGGACAGTCGGCTCATCGTCGCGTCCGGGACGGTGATGTTCGTGCTTGTCGGGTGCGGGCTCCAGAACGTCTCGACGATCGTGCCGGTGGAGGTGGCCGTGGCGCCTGCCGAGCCGCCGTTGTAGGCGACACTTGTGGTGATGATTCCGAGCGCGCAGGTGCCGACGAACAGGGCGAGGACGAGTCCGCTGATTGCGCGGAACGCTGCCTGGGGGTTGTCGGCGAGTCGCCGTGCGGCGATGAGGGTGGCGGGCCGGTTCGCGCGCCGGGCAACCAGGCGTGAGCCGAGCATCGTCAGCCACGGGCCCGCGATGACCAAGCCGGCCATGGTCAGCAGAACGCCGGCCAGGAACACGGCGGCCTCGACGGTGGTGCTCGTGTGGCTGCCGGCGCCGATGTCGCGGACGTAGGCGAAGTAGCCCAGTTCGCCGACGCCGGCCAGCAGCGGGATCACTCGCCAGGCGCGGGGCGGGCGCGGGGTGACCCGCCGTGACACCCCGAGTGGGGAGATGTTCACCCGCCGCAGCGCGAGCCGGGCCGCGACCGCGGCCGCGATCGGGATGCCGAGCGCAACGAGCAGGACGTCAGGCAGGTTCAGGGACAGGTCGCTGGTGAAGAACGGGTCGCCGGTGAACGGGATCGCCGCGATCGCCGGGCGCAGCGCGAAGAACAAGCCGAAGCCGGCGGCGACCCCGATGACGGCGGCGACGGCGGACTCGACCGTGGAGATCACCGAGATCTGCCCGGGCGTGGCGCCGACCAGGCGCATCGCTGCGAAACGTTGCTCTCGGCGGGCAGCCGAGAGCCGGGTCGCGCCGCCGATGAAGATCAGCACCGGGAACAGCAGTGCGGCGGCCACGACGGACAGGATCAGGGTTATGCCGTTGCCGTCGGTGCCGACACCGAGCACGCAGCTGTCGGTGCAACTGCTGGGCGTCGTGGTGCTTATGCGGCTGACCTCGTGGGCGCCGTCTTGATGGGACAGGTCGGCGACGCGGTGGCCAATGATGATGACCAGCGTGTTCGGTGCGGGCAGCGCGGCCGAGCCGATCGTCCCGACCTGCTTGCCGGGGTACCGGTCGCCGAGCTGGCCAGCCGGAGTCTGGCGTAGCAGCTTGGCCAGGGCGGGTGAGGCGTAGAACTGACCTGGTCCGGGCAGTTTCGCGATGCCCGGTGGGATCGGCGAGGCCGGCCCGGTCGCCGCTACGTCGACCCGGCCGATCAGGTGACCCTGGTAATAGTCGCCGCGCAGCTGCCACCACAGCGCGTCGCCGGCAGCGGTCCCGGCTGCCGACGATGCGCTGCCCGGCGCGTTCGAGCCGAGGGAGCCGGTCTCCAGCCACGCGTAGCGGGCGTTCTGGGAATTGACGGCGTTCAGGCCTGCCAGCGTGGCCAACAACAGGCCCACGCCGATCGCCACCGCGACGGCGATCAGGGCCAGCCGGGTGGCCGCTTCCCGTCCACCGGCGAGGCTGAGCCGTAGACCGAGGCGGATCATACGACGACCCGATCGACTGACAGGCAGGTGACCTTGCCATCGCGGACGATGACCTCGCGGTCGGCGTAGGCCGCGACTCGTGGCTCATGGGTGACCAGGACGACGGTGGTTGCCTGATTCCGCGCGGCGCCGGACAGCAAGTCCATCATGCGCTCGCCGGTCAGCGAGTCCAGCGCTCCGGTCGGCTCGTCAGCGAACAGGACCTCCGGGCGAGCTACCAGTCCCCGGCCCAGCGCGACACGTTGGGCCTGCCCGCCGGACAACTCCCCAGATCTGCGCTGCTGCAATCCGTCCAGGTCCAGCCGCTCGAACCACGCACCTGCCTGGGCCAGCGCCTCCGCCCGTCGGACACCATTGAGCAGTAGCGGCAACGCGACGTTCTCCTCAGCGGTCAACTCCGGGACGAGCTGACCGAACTGGAACACGAACCCGAACCGGTCACGCCGCAGGGCACTGCGCGGGCCCTCCGGCAGCGCGTCGAGCCGGCGGCCACCGAAGTTGATCTCGCCGGAATCCGGAACGAGGATGCCGGCCAGGCAGTGCAGCAGCGTTGACTTGCCCGAACCAGACGGGCCCATCACGGCCACGATCTCCCCGGCGTGTACCGACATGCTGGCGCCGCGCAATGCGGGTGTCTGCCCGAACGACAGGTGCACGTCGCGCGCCTCGATGACGGCCCCGCCAGGATCTGACGGCGAAGGCAGAGCGCCGATGCCCGTCACGACCGCACCGCCTTCGCCAGCGCATCGAGGCGGGCTGCGGTCAGATCGATCCAGCGCAGGTCAGCCTCCAGATGGAACAGGCCGTGATCGGCCAGCAGCGTGTCGACCACATTGCCTGTGCGCTTGAGCTCGGTGAGCTCCCGCATCCGCTGCATGTGTGCCGCACGCTGGATATCCAGGTAGGTCTCGGCCGGACGCCCGGTCATGAGTGCCAGCACGATCTTCGCGAACAACACCGTCTGCAGGTGTGGTTCGGGCTCGACCGGCTCGGCCAGCCACGCCTGGACCTCGGTGACGCCCTGCTCGGTGATCAGGTAACGCTTGCGCTCAGGCCCCGAACCCGGCTCGGGCTCACCAGCCTCCACCTTCCCGTCGCGGGCCAGCCGACTCAGCGTCGCGTAGACCTGCCCGAACGGCAGCGGCCTGCCTCGGCCGAAGTAGGCGTCGTAATCGCGTTTGAGGTCATAGCCATGACGCGGTTCTCGCTCGAGCAGGCCCAGCAGCGTGATAGGAACGGTCATAGCCGAATGTCTACACTGCGCGTATACGCTTGGTCAATAGCCGCTTCTCCACCCTTGCGGCACATCGCCGCTTGTACAAGTTGGGCGAGCCGGTGTCTGGCAAGTCTCGGACTTCGTCAGTGGTCTCAACCCCGCAGTTGCCGCGCAGCTTCGCGGTGGGCTGGCTGGGTAGGGTCTGGCGTCATGGGGCTTGATGTGCAGGCGATTCGCAAGCAATTCCCGGCACTGGCCGAGGGCGCAGCGCATTTCGACGGGCCTGGTGGCACACAGGTTCCGCAGGTGGTGGCAGATGCAGTTGCGGACGCGCTGACGTCGGCCGTCTCGAACCGCGGCGATGTCACGGCGTCCGAGCGGCGCGCCGACGACATCGTCCGAGCGGCGCGGGCGGCGATGGGCGATCTGCTGGGTGTCGACCCGCGCGGAGTCGTGTTCGGGCGCAGCATGACCCAGCTGACCTACGACTTCTCCCGGACGCTGGCAAAGACCTGGACGGACGGCGACGAGGTCGTCGTCACCACGCTGGACCACGACGCGAACATCAGGCCCTGGGTCCAGGCGGCGACTGCCGTCGGCGCCACCGTCAGATGGGCCGAGTTCGATCCGAGCAGCGCCGAGCTGAGCGCCGACGCCGTCGCCGCTGTCGTGTCCGAGCGCACCCGGCTGGTCGCGGTGAGCGCGGCGTCCAACCTGATCGGCACCAAGCCGCCCGTCCGCGAGATCGCCGAAGTCGCCCATGCGGCCGGGGCGCTGTTGTACGTCGACGGCGTCCACTACACGGCGCATTGCTTCGTGGACGTGCCCGATCTTGGCGCCGATTTCTTCGCGTGCTCGCCGTACAAGTTCTGCGGCCCGCACCTCGGTGCGCTCGCGGCGCGTCCGGAGCTGCTCGAGACGTTGAGGCCGGACAAGCTCTTGCCATCGACGGACGAGGTGCCCGATCGATTCGAATTCGGCACCCTGCCCTACGAACTGCTCGCCGGCACGACGGCCGCCGTCGACTTCCTCGCGGGCTTGGCGCCTGGCGAGGGCACCCGCCGGGATCGGCTGCACGCGTCGATGACCGCCGTCGAGGCGCACGAAGACTCCCTACGCCGGCGTATGGAAGATCGCCTCGCGCACCTGGACGGGGTGGTCGTCTACTCGCGAGCCGCCCACCGCACCCCGACCCTGTTGCTCACGGTCGACGGCCACAGTCCGGACGACGTCTACGTCCACCTCGCCACGCTCGGGGTGAATGCGCCCGCCAGTTCGTTCTATGCCATCGAGCCGTCGCGCGCGCTCGGGCTCGGCACGGCCGGCGGGGTACGCCTCGGCCTCGCTCCGTACACCGATGACTCCGACGTCGAGCGCGTCCTGGCCGGAATCGAGGAGCTGACATGACGTACACGCAGGACGTGGGCCAAGTGAGCGCGACGTTCCATCCGCTCAAGGATGTTGAGCACCACACGACCGGCCGGGGAACCGTCATGCGGTTTACCGCGACCGGGGCGGACACTCGGGGCCAGTTCGGCCTCTTCGAGTGGCACATGCAGCCGAAGAGCGGCGGGCCGGACGCCCACTTCCACAAGACGTTCTCCGAGTCGTTCTACGTGACAGCTGGGACGGTCCGCCTCTACAACGGCGAGGCCTGGGGGGACGCGACGGCCGGTGACTTCTTGTACATCCCCGAAGGCGGCATCCACGCCTTCCAGAACGCGAGCGACGATCCGGCGTCGATGCTCATCCTGTTCGCCCCGGCTCCGGCCAGGGAGAAGTACTTCCGCGAACTCGTCGAGATATCGACGACTGGCCGCACCCTCACCGAGGACGAGTGGACCGAGCTCTTCGCCCGGCACGACCAGTACCGCGCCACCTGACGGCCCCTGTTTCACCGTGTCATCGGCAAATGCCCCGTTCGACCCGCTACTGTTCATGCCGCTGCGGGCGGCACATAGCGGTGACTCCCGCTGCCCGGCGTACATCCGCATCCGCGCACGGCGCCGGCGAGCCGGTCCCTGTGGAGGAGCCGAAAGATGACCTATCCCGAAGATCCGAGCCAGCAGCCACCACAGCAGCCTGGCTTCCCGCCTCCGCCGCAGGGCGGACCGGCCTACCCGCCCCCGCCTCCGCCGCAGGGCGCTCCGGGATACCCGCCGCCACCACCGCCACAGGGCGCCCCTGGATACCCGCCGCCACCACCGCCACAGGGCGCCCCTGGATACCCGCCGGCACCGCCGCCACAGGGCGCGCCGTCGTACCCGCCGCCGCCTGCCGGAGCGCCGCCGTACGGCTACGGCCAAGGCGTGCCGCCGGGCATGTACTTCGATCCAGAAAGCGGGCTCACGCTGCCGGCTGGCACGCAGTTGGCACCGGTCGGACGCCGCATCGGCGCCTGGTTCCTGTCGATCCTGCTGGCGATCGTGACACTCGGAATCGGCTGGATCATCTGGGGCCTCATCGTCTGGGGTCGCGGGCAGACGCCGGCGCTTCAGGTGCTGGGCATGCGCGTCTGGCGGCCCACAACGCAGAGCAAGGCGTCCTGGGGCTACATGGCGCTGCGCGAGATCGTCGGGCGCATCGTTGACGGCATCCTCAGCATCATCACCCAGCTGATCTCGTTCATCCTGATGCTCACCGGCAAGGAGCGGAAGACGCTGCACGACATGGTCGCGGGCACCGTCGTGCTCTACGACCCGAACAAGATTCTCGCCAGCTGACCGAAAGGTCAGATCACCGCCGGCCAAGGCGGCCACGAGCCGCCGCGTTCGAGCCCGGACAGCGGTTGCCGCTGGCGGGCAGCCACGACGAGTTGACCCGGCTCGGCGAGACGCTGAACGCGATGCTGTCGCGGCTCGAAGCCGCACTGGAGAGCGAGCGCCGGTTCGTGGCAGACGCGAGCCACGAACTGCGCACGCCGCTCGCGACGCTGCGCACGGAGCTCGAACTGGCGCTGCGGCATCCACGCACGGCCGGCGAGTTGCGGCGGGCCATCGCGTCCGCGGTCGAGGAGGCCGACCGGCTCGGCACCATCGCCGCCGACCTGCTGACCATCGCCCAGGCCGACGAGCGGGCGCTACCACGGGTCGCGCTGGACGTGCGCGAGCTCGCGGCGGATGCTGCGCGTCCGCTGCACGCCAATGCGGCGTCTCTGGGCCGGACGCTGACCGTCGAGGCCGAGGACGCCCTGATCGTCCGCGCCGACCCGACGCAGCTGCGCCAGGCGCTGCACAACATGCTCGACAACGCGCTGCTCCACGGTGCCGGCGCGGTGCGCCTCGACGTCGTCCGGGTCGGCGACGCCGCCGAATTCCACGTGACCGACGAGGGATCCGGCTTCCCGAGCGACTTCCTGCCGCGAGCGTTCGGGCGGTTCAGCCGCACCGACCCCACCGGTCACAGCGCCGGGGCAGGCCTCGGGCTCTCGATCGTCGCCGCGATCGCGCGGCGCCACGGCGGGGCAGCACACGCGGTCAACCGTCCCGAAGGCGGAGCGGACGTGTCGATCAGCCTGCCGCGCTGTCAGGGCTAGGGCTGCGCGAGCAGCAGCGCCTGGCGCGGCTCCAACTGAACCCGGCCTGTGCGCGGCTGCACGATGCTGACCGACGGGTCGTGCGTGTCGAAGATCGCCGGTGCGGGGAGGTCGACCTCCTTGCTCACGACGTCGTGCAGGTTGACGATCGCCCACAGCTCACCGCGCCGGTAAGCAGACAGGTCGGCGGCGAGCGGCTCGTCGACGAGCGTGTCAGCGCCGTCCGGCGCGTGATGGAGCGCCCAGCGCCGGGCGGCCACCAGGCGGCGGATGGTGTTCAGGTGCGAGCCCGGGTCACTCAGCTGGGCCATGACGGTCTGGCCGGACGTCCGGCCGCCTTCCGGCAACCACGGGCGACCGTCCGTGAACCCGAGCCCGGGCTGCGGCGTCCAGGGCATGGGCGTGCGAGCGCCGTCGCGACTCTGGTCGGGCTGGGCCGCGGCGAGCGGATCGCTGCCCTGCCCGGACGGGACGACGCCGTCGGGCAGGCCGAGCTCCTCGCCCTGGTAGAGCCAGAACGTGCCGGGCAGCAGCGCCATCAGGACGTGCAGGGCCAGCGAGCGACTGCGACCGAGCTCGCCACCGCCGTACCGGCTGGCCGCTCGCGGCCGGTCGTGGTTGCCCTGCACCCAGGACAACCTCGGCGACGCGGACGCCGCCGCGGCGGTCATGACGTGGATGCGGTGGGCGTCCCAGTCGGTCTCGACCAGGCCGAACCAGAACGACGAATGCAGTCGCTCGCCGTCGACGAAGGCCGCCAGCGCGCGCGGTTCGAGTTCGTAGACCTCGCCGACGAGCAGGGCGCCGTGCCGATCGGCGATGCGGCGCCAGCCCTCATGGATCGCGTGGACGTCCGGCTGGTGGATGTCGTACCGATGCTCCTGCCGGCGCCACTCGGTGGTGGTGCCCCGGATCGGCGAGACGTGACCGTCGGGCAGTGCAGGGTTGTCGGGCAGGTCGGGGTGCTTGATCAGGTAGGCGGCGGTGTCGATCCGGAAGCCGTCCAGCCCGCGGGCGAACCAGCGCTCGAGCACTGCGTCGACCTCGGCGGCGACAGCCGGGTTGCGCCAGTTCAGGTCGGGTTGCTCGCGGCTGAACAGGTGCAGGTAGTACTGCCCAGTGGCCGGGCTGAACGTCCATGCCGGTCCGCCGAAGTGCGACAGCCAGTTGTTCGGCGGCCCGCCGTCGGCGCTGGGGTCGCGCCAGATGTAGTAGTCGCGGTGCGGATCGGTGCGCGACGACGAGGCAGCAGCGAACCAGCGATGCGCGTCGCTCGTGTGGTTGACGACCAGGTCGCCGATCACCCGCAGCCCGCGGGCATGCGCGGCGTCCAGCAGCCGGGCGAGCGCGGCGTCGCCACCGAAGCTCGGGTCCACACGCAGGTAGTCGCCGATGTCGTAGCCGTGATCGCGCATCGGCGAGCTGAAGAACGGCGTGAGCCACAGCAGGTCGACGCCGAGGTCCACGAGATGGTCGAGGCGATCGGTCACGCCGTCGAGGTCGCCCCAGCCGTCGCCGTTGCTGTCGGCGAAGGAGGGCAGGTAGACCTGGTAGCCGACCGCGTCCCGCCACCAGGAAATGTTGCTCGATTCCACTGCGTTACCCGTCTGAATGATTTCGTGTCGACATGCCACCGAACCACGTGGCGCGGTCCCGCGCGAAGGAATTACCACCCATGTCCGACGACGTGACGAGCTTTCGCATCGACATCCCGGACGACGACCTCGACGACCTCCGCGAACGCCTCCGCCGCACCCGATGGCCCGAGGCTGAAACGGTAGACGACTGGTCGCAAGGCGTCCCGCTCGGCTACGTCCAAGAGCTATGTCGGTACTGGGCCGACGGGTACGACTGGCGGGCCACCGAGACGCGGCTCAACACCCTGCCCCAGTTCCGGACGACGATCGACGGGCTCGGCATCCACTTCATCCATGCGCGGTCACCGCATCCGGAGGCCCTGCCGCTGGTCATCACGCACGGCTGGCCCGGCTCGATCGTCGAGTTCGTGAAGGTGATCGGCCCGCTGACCGACCCGACGGCACAAGGCGGCGCCGCCTCGGACGCCTTCCACGTCGTCTGCCCGTCCCTTCCCGGCTACGGGTTCAGCGACAAGCCGGCGCGGCCGGGCTGGAACGTCCAGCGCATCGCGGGCGCCTGGGCTGTGCTGATGTCCCGGCTCGGGTACGACCGCTACGGCGCCCAGGGTGGCGACTGGGGCACGAGCATCACCACGAGCCTCGGCCAGCAGGACGCCTCGCACCTCGCGGGCATCCACCTCAACCCGCCGATCGCGGCACCCGACCCGGCGACGTTCGGCGACCTCACGTCCGCAGAGCAGGCGGCGCTCGCCGCGCTGGAGCACGCGGCGACGCACGAGTCGGGCTACTCCGAGCAGCAGGCCACCAAGCCGCAAACTGTGGGGTACGGGCTCGTCGATTCGCCGGCCGCCCTATGCGCGTGGATCGTCGAGAAACTCTGGTCGTGGACCGATCACGGCGGCCACGTCGAGAACGTGCTGACTCGCGACGAGATGCTCGACGACGTGATGCTCTACTGGCTGCCCCGCACCGGCGCCTCGTCCGCGCGGCTGTACTGGGAGAGCATCCGGCAGGTCTCGGAGTGGTTCACCCGCGCCACCGACGACACCGTCGACGTGCCCACCGGCTGCTCGATCTTCCCGAAGGAGAACCCGCGCCCGTCGCGTCGATGGGCGGCCAAGCGCTACACCGACATCCGCTACTGGAACGAGCTCGACAAGGGCGGCCACTTCGCCGCGTTCGAGCGTCCAGAGCTGTTCGTGGACGAGGTCCGCGCGTTCTTCCGCCTCGTCCGGTAGCGATCCGGTGAAGAATGCGGGCCGTGGATCGGACGGAGCTGCGTGGGTGGATCGGCGACGCGCTCTCCCGGCACGACCGCGACGCCCGCGAGCGCGACGAGGAAATCAGCAACGTCACGGCTGAAGAGATCGTCGACGCCGTGTGGGGACGCCTCCCCCTCGACATCCGCCGCCAGACGACCCGCGCGCAGGTGCAGGCCAGCCTGACGATGCTCACCGCCCGGCGCGGGATCGAGCTGGCCCGCGACGACGCCGACGGCACGCCCGGCATCGAATCCTGAACTCGCCGCGATGTCATCGCGTGTCGGTATTGTGCGCGGCGTTCGTCTCCGTTCGGGAGGATCGCGATGGATCTGGCCAGCGAGTTGCGCGAGGTGCACGCTGCGGCGAGCGCGATCGCCGACGCCGAGCAGGACGCGTACGTGGCCGGATGCCTGCGGCAATCGGTCATCCGCCCGCTGGCCGCCGTGATCGGCACGCCGAGCGAACCGGCGCGAGGCGCGAGCGTTGCAGAGCTCGCGCTGTGGGCAACCCGGCTGCGCATCGAACCCGGCGTCCCGCTCGAGCTCGTCGAAGCCGTAGCGGCGCTGCAGGAACTGGCGGTGCGCCAGGGCGACGACGGCGAGCGGTTGGCCGCCGAGTTCGCAGACCTGCAGGCGTCGCTGCCGGCGAGCATCCAGACGCAGCACGACGGGCCGTACCTGCTGACCAATGTCGGCAACCTGCGCGACTGGCTCGGCGAGCAGATCCCGGCGCAGCCTCAGCTGGCCCTGTGCCGGTGCGGCGAGTCGGGGCTGAAGCCGCTCTGCGACGGCAGCCACGCCGAGGCCGGCTTCACCGATGCGAAGGATCCGGACCGGGTGCCGGATCGCCAAGACTCCTACACCGGCGCGGCCACGATCTTCGACAACCGCGGCACCTGCGCGCATTCCGGCTTCTGCACCAGCCGCGTCCCGACAGCCTTCCGCGTCGACCAGGAGCCGTTCGTCGCGCCGAGTGGCGGGCGAGTCGACGAGATCGTCCGGGCCGCCCGTGCCTGCCCGTCCGGAGCGTTGAGCTTCGCCGTGGACGGACAGGACATGCGCGAGCTGAACCGCGAGCCGGCCGTCGAGGTGTCCAAGGACGGGCCGTACCGGGTTCGCGGCGGCATCGACCTGATCGACGCCGAGGGTGCCGCCGTGCCGCGCAACGTGGGCGCGTCCTTGGAGCACTACAGCCTCTGCCGGTGCGGCCACTCGCAGAACAAGCCGTTCTGCAGCGGCATGCACTACCACGTGGGCTTCGCCGACCCGCCGATGCCCGACGAGCCGACGCTGTTCGAGTGGTGTGGCGGCTATCCGGTCCTGCTGCGGACGACGAGCATCTTCTACGAGAAGTACGTGCCCGAGGACCCATTGCTCGCGCCCCTGTTCGCCGCCATGTCGCCCGACCATCCCGAGCGCGTGGCGTCCTGGCTCAGCGAGACGTTCGGCGGGCCGAAGTTCCATACCCAGCGGTATGGCGGATACGACCGCATGGTGTCGCAGCACCTCGGCAAGGGGCTCGGTGAAGAGCAGCGGGCGCGATGGGTGCAGTTGCTCGTCCGCTCCGCCGACGAGGCCGGCATCCCGACCGATCCCGAGTTCCGCGCGGCGTTCGTCTCCTACCTCGAATGGGGCTCGCGCATCGCGGTCGAGAACTCGACGCCCGGCGCGAAGCCGCCGCCGCACATGCCGGTGCCGCGGTGGGACTGGGTCGTCGGTGCGAAGCCGGGCGCTCGCGTGTCAGCCCTGCGCCCCGAAACCGAGGACGAAACCGCGATCACCCTGCCGGCGCCCGGCGAACCGGTCCGGTACGCCGAGCACGTCAAGCCGCTGTTCCGGCGCACCGACCGCGAGTCGATGAGCTTCGCCTTCGACCTGTGGGAGTACGCCGACGTCAGCCAGCACGCGGACGCGATCCTGGAACGCCTCGAGGCCGGCAGCATGCCGTGCGACGGCGCCTGGCCACAGGAGCAGATCGCGGCGTTCAGAGCCTGGATCGCCGGCGGCAAGCCGGAATGACACTCCACCAACGGACGGGGAACTCGTCATGAAGATCGGAGTCATCGGGGCAGGCAACATCGGGTCGAATGCCGGGCGGCTGTTCGCCCAGGCCGGCCACGAGGTTCTGCTGAGCTACACGCGCGACCCGGCGACACTGGCGGCACGCGCGGCCGAGATCGGCGCGCAGTCCGGTACACCCGCCGACGCGGCAGCCTTCGGCGAGGTGGTGATGCTCTCGGTGCCGTGGCGCCTGGTCGAGGCCGCGGCCGCCGAGGCCGGTTCGCTCGCCGGCCGGATCGTCATCGATACGACCAACGCGTTCGGCGGCGTTCCCCCGGCGGGCCGCAGCGCCGCCGAGACGAACGCCGAGCGGTTGGCCGGGGCGCGCCTGGTCAAGTCGTTCAACACGTTGACGGCCGGATTCCAGGCCGAGGCGGCCGCCCGGCCCGCTGAGCAGCGGGTGGCGATGTTCCTGGCAGGCGAGGACGAGCAGGCCAAGGAGGTCGTCAGCGGGCTGATCCGCGAGATCGGGTTCGAGCCGGTCGACGTCGGCGGCTGGCGCCAGGTCTCGATCATGGAGTCGCCGCGCCGGCCCGGCTCGGTCTACGGCGAGGAGTACCGGCCCGAGGCGGCGCATCGCATCGCCGCCGCCGTCCGCGACGACCCGGCAAGCGCGGCCGAGCTGGCCATTGCGCTCAAGGAATCCGGCTGAGCTAGCGATCCTGCGCGCACACGCCCGCAGTTGCGAGCATGTCTGCGCAAGATCGCTGGCGGCAGCGAATCACGCGGCAACCGGGTGGTGGTCGCGCAGGCACTCGACGAGCTCGTTCGCTGCCGAGTACAGGGCGACGGCTGCGTGCAGGCGATCATGCGCCGCGCCGATCCACTGATCGACGTGCGTCTGGTGTGCGTCGTGCAGCGCGACCTCGGCCTGGTACAGCGCGTGCGCCGCGTTGTCCCTCGCGGCGACCGCCTGCTGGTAGGTCCGGTCTGCGCTCTGCTTGATAGTCATTGCCCTCGCTCCTTCCCGCTCTCGGTGACGCCTGAAATTGTGTCTCGCAGGTATGACGACGCGGCGGGATGAAACTCACCGGTGCCCGGTGTCAGACCTGTCTACTAGCATCGGAGAACATGCCACTTAGCGGTGATACCGCCCTCAGCAGCGAAGTTCGGCCGGAAGACTTCGAGCAGTACCGCAGGGAGCTCACTGCGTACAGCTATCGGCTGCTCGGCTCGGGCTTCGAGGCCGAGGACGCCGTGCAGGAGACGATGGTCCGCGCCTGGCAGGGCGCAAGCAGCTTCGAAGGCCGCTCGGCGCTGCGGTCCTGGCTCTATCGCATCGCGACGAACGTCTGCCTCGACATGCAGCGCAGCCAGCAGCGCCGGGCCCGGCCGATGGATCTCGGCCCGGCGTACACCGCCGACTCGGCGCTGCCGGCCCCACTCGCCGAGAACACCTGGGTGACGCCGATCGCCGACGGGCGCGTCCTGCCTGACGAGGGTGACCCGGCCGACCTGGTCGTCTCGCGCGAGAGCATCCGGCTCGCGTTCATCTCCGCGCTGCAGCGACTTCCCGCCCGCCAACGGGCGATCTTGATCCTGCGCGAGGTGCTGCGCTGGCAGGCGGCCGAGGTCGCCGAACTGCTCGACACCAGCGTGACGTCGGTCAACAGCGCGCTGCAGCGGGCGCGCGACACGCTCTCCGGCACCGACCTCGACGAGCGCCGCACCCAGGTCGTCGACGCGGACCAGAAAGCTCTGCTCGCCCGGTACATGGACGCGTTCGAGCGCTACGACGTGGCCCGGCTGGTCACCTTGCTGCACGACGACGCCATCCTGTCGATGCCGCCGTACCCCCTGTGGCTGCGCGGACCGCTCGAGATCAGGAGGTGGTTCCTCGGCAAGGGCATCGGCTGCAAGGGTTCGCGGGTGCTCGCGACGGCGGCCAACGGTGGCGCCACGTTCGCGTCGTACCGCCCGGACCCCGCGGGCGGCTTCAGCCCGTGGGCGCTGCACGTGATCGAGGTGTCGGGCGACCGGGTCGCCGGGGATCACAACTTCCTCGACACCGAGCTATTCGCTGCCTTCGGCCTGCCCCCGCACCTGCCGTAAGCCGACGCCGGTCGCGAGCTCGGGCATGCCGACCAGGTCGAGCAGTTCTGCGAACTCGGCGCACGCACCGCGGAGCCGGATCGTGTAGCCGGCCCGCCGCGCCATCAGGTGCAGCCGCGCCAGCTCGTCCACGAGATCGAGGCTCGGCTGCACGGAGCCGGCCAGCGGCCAGCTCGCCACCTCGGCGTCACCGCGCGCGAGCACGACGGTCGCCTCCGTCCCTCGTCCCAACACATGTAGTTAGACGACGCGAGGCCCCGAAATTCGTCGGTGAGGACGACTCCGGTAGCTGCGACCGCGTGCCTGCTCGGCTCCTTTGCTCTGCACACCGCTGCGCACAGTACCCCCACGCCGCACCAAAAATATGGCGTTGCGTGCAGGTACGCAGAGCAAAGGAAGCGACGCAGGACCCGCCGGGCCCTGACAACACTCGGGCAACGCCCGACGCAGGCCACTAACTAGCGGTCGACCCGGTGGCGCTGGGCTTCGACCTTGCGAAGTTCGGTCTTGGCCTGCCGGACGCGTACCCGCGCCTGATCCAGCGCACGCCGCGTCTCGGCGAGCTGATCCTCGAGTCGCCCGAGCCGATCCCGCTGACGCTGCTCGTCCGTTTGGGCCGAGGCGAGTTCCCGCTCGGCCTCGGTGACCCGCTTGCGCACGTGTGCGATCTGCTCGCGGCGATCCTCGCGTTCCTGCCGTTCGCGCTCGGCCCGCGCGGCACGGGCTGCGCGGGCGGCCTCGACCGTCTCGACGGGACGCTGCGGCGCGGCCTTCGCGCGGGGAGCCGTTTTCGTCGGGCGCGGACGCGGCGCCACGGCCGGCCGCCCGGACGGCGGCACCAGGGCGAGATCCGGACGGATCGCGGATCCGAAGCCGTCCCACTGCGCAGCACGCAGCAGCGTGCCCGACCGCAGCAGGTCGACCAGGTCGGGGTCCGCGAACGCCGCGGTCAGCGTGCCGATGACCTCGTCGCGCAGCGCCGGAGACGGCGACCGCTCACCCGTCGCGCCGAACGCCCGGCGCGAGATGTCGGCGATCAGCTCGCGCCGCCGGTTCGACAGCTCGCGCATCCGCTGGCCGTCCAGCGCCCGCTCCGCCTCGCGCAACTGGTCGCCGACGTCCACGACCGGCTCGAACGCGTCCGGCTCGGCCCGGGCGAGCACGTTCATCGTCCACGCGCTTCGCGTCGGCTTGCGCAAGCCGGCGATCTCCGATGCCGCAGCTGTGTCGCCCACGCGGCGAGCCTCAGCGGCCAGCTCTCGGCGGCGGTCGACGAACCCGTCGGGATCGAGCGAGTAGAGCTCGTCGACTGCCTGCTCAACCAGCGTGCTGTCCGCCACCCCGTCATCTTGCCCACTCCAGGCGACGGGAGCGCACATTTGCGCCGAGTACGCCGATTCTGCCGCTGACTATCTTTGCGATGTGGCAACGGACGGGGACGTTCTCGATGCCGGCGACCTCGACCGCGCCGCGGCGCGCATCGGGCCGCTCGTCGGGCACACCCCGTTGCGGGAGTGCGCGGCGCTGAGCGACCGGTTGCGCGCTCGCGTCCTGGTCAAGGCGGAGAACCTCCAGCACGCCGGCAGCTTCAAGATCCGCGGCGTGCTGAACGCGCTGCTGACGTGGCGCGAGCAGGGCGACCTCCCGGCCGGCATCGCGACCTTCTCGGCGGGCAACCACGCAGCCGCGGTTGCCTACGCGACTGCCCAACTCGGCATCCCCGCGGTCGTTTGCATGCCGCCCAAGGCGGTCGCGAGCAAGGTCGACGCCGTCCGGCGCTACGGCGGCGAGATCGTCTTCACCACCGACCTCGTCGGGGCCTGCGCCGGGGTCATCGCCGAGCGCGGGTACCGGCTGCTGCATCCGTTCGACGATCGCACCGTCATCGCCGGTCACGGCACGATCGGCCTGGAGATACTCGCCGACGGCCCCGTCCCGGATCTCGTCCTCGTGCCGGTCGGCGGCGGCGGGCTGATCAGCGGAGTCGCCGCGGCGGTCAAGACGCGGTCGCCCGGCACCCGTGTCGTCGGGGTCGAGCCGCTCGGGGCCAACGCGATGAGTCACGCGCTGCGTCGCGACGCCCCGGATCCCTTGCCGCAACACCCGCATTCGATCGCCGACGGCCTCACCGCGCCGTTCGCCGGACGGCACACGCTCGCGCACGTCAAGGCATACGTCGACGACGTGGTCGAGATCGACGAGCAACCCATCGTGGACGCCTGGTGGCCGCTGATGGAGGCGACCAAGCTCTTGCTCGAACCTTCAGCCGTGGTGGGCCTGGCCGCGATCCTGGCCGGCGCGGTCTCCTACGACGAGGGCTCGACGATCGTGCTCGTGCTGTCCGGCGGCAACACCAGCCCGGAGAACCTGCGCCGCCTAACACCGGATCCACCGGCGAGGAGCTGACGTGTTCGAAGCGCTGAACCTCGACCGCGAGGAGGAGCTCACCTACGTCGCTCTGCTGCGCGTCCCGTCGGCGTCGGTCGCGGAGGTGGCCGACGAGGCCGGCTTGCCGCCGGCGCGCGTGTCGCGCTCGCTCGCGCGTCTCGCTGCACGCCAACTGGCTCACCGCTCACAAGATCGTCCCGTCCGCTACTCCCCGACGCCGCCGGACGTCGCGATCTCGGCGCTCGTCAACGAGCGGCAACGCGAACTGGACAAGATGCTGCTGGCCGTGCCCGCATTGCTGGACCAGTACCAGCGAGCCGCCGCCCGGGCCGATCCGGCCGCGCTGGTCGAGGTGCTGTCCGGGCAGCAGGCGTCATTCGCAAGGTTCCAGGACATGATGGCCGGCGCGACGTCCGACATCATGGCCTTCGACCGGCAGTCGGCCGACGAGGGAACAGGCGCCGCGGAACTGGCCGTCGAGCAACCCGTGCTCGAACGCGGAGTCCGCTGCCGCGCGATCTACGAGGTCGCTGCCCTGGAACAGCCCGAGCGGCTGCCGTACATCCGCAAACTCGCCGCGCTCGGTGAGCAGGTGCGGGTCCTGCCGCGCCTGCCCATGAAGCTGATCATCTGCGACCATCGGCTGGCCATGCTGCCGCTGGCGAGCGCGTCGGACGAGCGCCTGACGGTCGGCGTCCTGGCCGTGCATCCGTCCCGGTTGCTCGACGGACTGATCGCGATGTTCGAGGACTACTGGCAGCGCGCCGTGGCCCTGAACGCAGCCCTGAACGAACACGCCGTCCACGCGCTGTCGTCGGCGGACACCGAGACGCTGATGCTGCTCTGCACCGGGATGAAGGACGAGGCGATGGCGCGCCAACTCGGCGTCAGCCCGCGCACGCTCAACCGCCGGATCATCAAGCTGATGGCGACGCTCGGCGCGAACAGCCGGTTCCAGCTCGGCATCCAAGCAGCCAAGCGCGGCCTCGTCTGACCCTTCCCCCGAGTTGTTCGACCTCCGGCGGGCGTCCACGCGCCAACGGTCGAACAACTAAAGTCGGGCCGCATGACCGCTCGTGCCGAGCAGTTCACCGAGCCGATCGCGTGCCACGCTGAAGGTCCGGTGTGGTGCGACGACTGGGGCGAGCTGCGGTTCGTCGACATGCTCGCCGGCGACATCGTGTCCGTCGACGGGGACGGTCGGGCGGCGGGCCGGCTGCACGTCGGCGCGGTGGCAGCGGCGTTCCGGCCGCGGGCCGGCGGCGGCATGGTCGTCGCGATCGAGCGAGGGTTCGCGTTCGTCGCGCCGGACGGCACCGTCGAGCCGCTCGGCGAGCTGTGGTCGGACCCAACAATCCGGATGAACGAGGGCGGCTGCGATCCGGACGGCCGGTTCTACTGCGGCTCGATGGGCTACGACATGGGCACCGGCCGGGGGACCGTCTACCGGCTCGACACCGACGGCACGGTGACCACGGTGATCGAGAAAGTGTCGTGCTCGAACGGGCTGGCCTGGCGCCCGGACCATCGCGTCGCGTACTACGCCGACAGCCCCACCCACCGGGTGGACGCGTTCGACTACGACCCCGCGACCGGGCTGACCGGGCGGCGCCCACTGGTCGAGATCCCGGCCGACGACGGGATGCCGGACGGGCTCACCGTCGACAGCGACGGCTACCTGTGGGTCGCGATCTGGGGCGGATCCGCCGTGCACCGCTACCGTCCGGACGGCCGCCTGGACGGGGTGGTCGAGCTGCCCGTCCCGCAGGTGACAGCCGCGACGTTCGGCGGGCCGGATCTCGCCGAGCTGTACGTGACGACGTCACGGGAGCACGTCGCGGACGGGACACAGCCCGAGGCCGGCGCGGTGTTCCGTTACCGTCCCGGTGTCACCGGGCTGCCCGTGCTGCCATTCGCGGGCTGACGAGGAGGAGACAGCCATGCCCCTGGTATGTGTCACCGGCGCGAGCGGACGAGCGGGCCGAGCCGTCGTGCGCGACCTGCTCGACCACGACTACGACGTACGCGCCACCGACGCCGTCGCGCCCCGGACCGACCTCGGCACAGAGGTGCTGCTGGCCGACCTGACCGACTACGGCCAAGCGGTCGAGGTTCTCGACGGTGCGGATTCGATCATTCATCTGGCCAATATCCCGGCGCCCGACCGGTACACCCCGGCAGTCACGTTCAACCAGAACGTAACGATGAACCACGCCGTGTTCAGCGCGGCCCTGCGGCTCGGCCTGAACCGGGTCGTCTGGGCCTCGAGCGAGACGACACTCGGGCTACCGTTCGACATCCCGCCGCTGTATGCCCCCATCGACGAGGACCACTACCCGTTCGCCACCACGGCGTACGCGCTGTCGAAGGTGGCCAGCGAGACGATTGCCGAGCAGATGTCGCGGTGGGGCGAGATTCCCTTTGTGGCGCTGCGTTTCTCCAACATCCTGGGTCCGGACGACTACCCCGCGTTCAAGGGGTACTGGGACGACCCGCAGGCCCGGCGCTGGAACCTGTGGGGCTACATCGACGAGCGCGACGCGGCTGCCTCGTGCCGCCTTGCCCTGGACGCCCCGGTCGACGGCAGCGTCGCGCTGATCATCGCCGCGGCCGACACCGTCATGACGCGGCCATCGGCGGACCTGCTCGCCGAGGTGTATCCGGACGTGCCGCTGCGCGGCGAGATCGGCGAGTTCGAGACGCTGCTGTCGATCGACCGGGCCCGCGACGTGCTGGGCTTCGAGCCGGCGCACTCCTGGCGCGACCACGTCTTCGTCTAATCGCTTTTGGTCGCCCAGCGTCATATAGACGCCCGGGCGACCAAAACCGTTCGCGGGGTGTCGCGACAATCAGCCGATGACCGAAGCAAGCGGGCCGCTGGACCGCGTCTTGCGCCAGGCCGGCGGCGAGCAGACCCTCGATGCCCTGGTCAGCCTGCCAGGTGCGGATCTGACGACGCTGCTGCTCGAAGCCATGCGGCGGCGGTCGCTCGGGCTGCGCGCGCCCGACGTGCTGCGGCGCTATCGCGAAGACCGCTTCGTGGCTCCGGCCGGCGTTCCGTTTCGCCGCCTGCGCCAGGCTGAGGACCGCCTGCTCGCAGCCGTACCCGACGAGTTCGACGTGTTGACCCTGGCGGCGGTCGTCCCGCTGGGTAGGCATTCGGTGATCGCACCCGTCGACCAGAACAAGGTGGTCTGGACGATCCGGGGCAGCGAGGTTGCGGCGGACCCGACGAATGCGCTGGCCCTCGAGGCGGCAGTCCGGCGGAACGACCTGCTGGCGGGCGATCCGCGTTCGGCAGACGCCGTGCGACTCGCGGCGCTACAGCGGGTCATGCGAGCGCAGCAGTTCGCGGGGCAGGCGTTCGCGCACCTCACGCTGCTCGGCGTCGTGACGGCCGGTCGCGACACAGAGGACCGGACGTTCGAACGTCTGCACGCCGTCGAGCACGTGCGCGTCGCCGTGGACGCGGTTCAAGCCGGCGTTGGCAGTCGCGCCGAGGTCCGGCTCACGGTCCTGGACGCGCGCATGGCGCCTGTGGCCGACGCCGTCCGCGACGCGCTGGCCGGCCAGGCGGACGTGGCCGACGATCTGGACCGCGCCACCGGACGGGGCTACTACACCGGCCTTTGCTTCAAGGTGTTCGTCGTGGACGCCGCCGAGCCGTTCGAGGTCGGCGACGGCGGCTTCGTCGACTGGACCCAGAACCTGCTCGCCAACCGCAAGGAGCGCCTCCTGATCACCGGCCTCGGCGTCGATCGGATGGCTTTGAGCTTCAACTAGAACGCCCCGATGCCGTTGGGGGTGCCCAGCCCGGTCGGCCCGTCGTAGCCGACCGTCCCGGTGCAGATGTAGTCGCCGCCGCAGAAGCCGTTGGAGCCGCCGACCGCGTCGAACAGCGCCGACGTGTTCGCGTACGAGTCGCTGGGGTCGTACGTCGAGGCGTTGCCGGCCAGGCCGATCACGCCGGCGACGAACGGCGACGACGCGCTCGTGCCGCCCACGATCAGCCAGCCCGGCGGGATACCGAACGGGTTCGGCGTCGTGTCGTAGACGGCGACGCCGGTGTTCGGGTCGGCAACCGCCGAGACGTCGGCGATCGTCCGCATGCTGCAGTGGTCATCGGTCTGGTACGCGGGCTTCTTGATGTACGCCGAGCAGCCGCTGCCCGCTCCGGACCAGGCCGACTCGGACCAGCCGCGCGCGTTGTCGGCCGCGACCAGGCTGGTACCGCCGACCGCGAGGACGCCCGGCGTCACGGCCGGGAACTGCGCGGCCGTGAATCCGGCGTCGCCCGACGACGCGACGATGACGTGGCCGCTGTGCTTGTAATGCCTGGCGAAGGTCTGCATGCCGTTGAACTCGGCGAGCCCGTAGCTGTTCGAGACGACGTCGCCGCCCTGCTTGACGGCTGTGTCGACGGACGCCGCCAGGTCGGACACCAGCGACGAATTGCCCTCGACGAGCAGGATGTCGCACAACGCGCACGACGCCGACACCATGTCGAGGTCCAGCGATGTCTCGACGGCCCAACCACCGTCGACCGGCGGGTACGGGCCTGGCTTGCCGGCCTGGTTGAGCTTGCGGAAGCACCCGTTGGCGGTCGTGCACGGCGGCAACCCGTAGGTGGCGCGGTACGTGGCGAGATCGGCTTCGGCGGTCGGGTCGTCGTAGGCGTCGACGAGCGCGATCGTCTGGCCGGCGCCGCGCCCGACCGGCAGCTCGTACGCCGCCTGCAGGTCGGCCGGCCCGAACCCGGCGGGCACGGCTGCGTCGGTAGCCGCGAGCGGCACGGCGCCGGTGCGGACGACGGCCAGGCAGCGCGCGTGCATCGGCGCCGCCGCGGCGCACGCGGTTCGCGTGGTGGGTGCGGCGGTGGCGACGGAGGCGGGCACCGCTGCCGTGACCGCCGCGAGTGACATCGCGACGACGGGAACTGCGATCCGGACGTTCACGGGCTCCTCCTACTGCACGGCGAATGCATGCTGGATGGTCTGGTCGAACGTGCCGCCCGCGGCGTCCTGCACGCTGACGCGCAGCGCACCGAAGCCGTTCGTGGCACTCGCCGCGGGCACCGTGAGCGCAACGCTGAACGCACCGCCGCCCTGGTCGGTCACCGTCACCGGCTGCCAGGTCTGCCCGCCGTCGAACGATGCGTTGACGGTGACCGTGCTGAACGCGATGCTCGCGCCGCCGAGGTGGCCCAGCTGCAACGTCCCGGAAACAGCGCCGCTGCCGAGCTGGCCGAGCAGGCCGACCGGCAATGAGTAGTCCGCGGTGACCAGCGGCAGGACTCCGCAGCTGGCCGGCGGGTTGGCGCGAATCGTGCACACCCAACCGGACGGCGGTGCGATCCGCGGAGCGCTCGCCGACACCGTCCAGCGAGTCTGCACGTCGGTCGAGAGCGTGAGGTTGCTCGACGAGCGCACGGTGTTGTAGTCGATGCGGTACCGCTGGGCGCCCGCTGGCACGGTGACCTCGGTGTCGAGGAAACCGCCCGACCGGATAAGGGCATCGTCGGCGTACACGCCGTAGGTCACCGATTCGGTGAGGCCGTCCGCGGCACCGTCCGGAAAGCCGAAATGATCGGGTGTGTTGTCGGAGAACGGGAACGCCAGCAGATCCAGCCTGGTGTCGCTGATGCAGGCCGGGCAGAGCGTCTCATCCAGATAGAGGTCGTGTTCGAGCAGTCGTGGATGGCCGAGCGGCCCGCCCCAGCTGACCGCGAAGCTCGTCCCCGGCGAGTACGTGCGCCACGCGGTCTGGTGGATGCCGAGCAACTGGAACGTCGCCTCGACGTAGATCGCGTAGTAGCTGCCCGACCAGCTCAGCTGCGGGTTCGCCGAGTAGTACTCGGTGCGCTGCGTCGGTGTCGTGAACGGCACGAGATCGGAGAACAGGAACTGCTGCCATCGCAGCGCACCGAACCGGCTGTCGAGCGAGAGCTGGTTCGCGTGGCTCGCCGGGTACTTCGAGTCGACAGCGGCGACGTTGCTGTCGCTGACGATGTAATGCTGGTCGGCATCGATCGCGCCGTCGCTCGGGAATTCCACGTCGTAGCTGTAGGACGTCGCCGCGTCGGCCGGCGAGAACATGCGGGCAGCGACGTAGTAGTGGAACTGGCCGATCGTGACCGGCGTGGTCGTCGGCTGGACGACGTAGGAGGTCGCAGCGCCGCCGAGGATCTGGAACGTTCCGGTCTGGCCCATCGTGTCGGTTCGCCCCAGGCCGAGAATGTTGGAGAACGCGGTCGCCGGCTTGGGCGTCGTGATCGACACCGGCGCAGTGGCGGCGCGCGCGTCGAGGGTGATGGTCAAGTCGCCCGTGACGGAGAACTCCGGCATCGCGACCACGCGCGCAATGCCGGTCTGGAAGTCGTAGAAGACGCCGAGCGCCGCGTAGTGCCCTTCGGGCACGCTCACCTTGGCGACGCCCTTGTAGAACGTCGGCGTGCCGATGAAGCTGCGCATGTCGTCGACGTTGTAGATCAACGCGTTGTCGCCGGTGTCCTTCTTGGCCTTGGCGTTGCGCCCGTTGACGGTCAGCGTGTGCATGACGAAGTTCGGTGACACGACGGACGCAGTCGTCGCGCTCGTTGTCGGCGATCCGATCCGGGCGACCGATGCGAACAGGCCGGTGGTGTGCGTATCGGCGTCGTGGTCCGCGAGCCACTGGGCGGCCATCGCCGCGCCGAACGCCGGCCCGGACGCGGGCGTGACGACGCCCTGCGCGCTGGTACCCGAGCGTTGCGTGATCTGGATGCCGGGCACGGCAGACGGCGACGTGCTCGACCGGTAGGTGATCTGCACGGTCGTGGTCGCCGCGAGCTTCGTGACGTCGAACAGTGCGAGGTCCATCGTGCTGCCGAGGTAGGGAATGACCGACTGCGGGACGACGTAGAGATCGCTGCCGATGTTGAACATCTGGAACAGCCCGCCCGGCCCGTCAGCCGTCTTGCGGATCACGGCGGCCTGCTGGCGCCCGTCGGGCGTCGTCGAGACGGTGACGATGTCTCCGGTGACGAGCGCGACCTGCCGCGGCGCGGTGGCCACAACATCGGCCGGGGCAGCGCTGGCGCCGCCCCCGACGGCCGCGGTGCCGGCGACGATGAGCGCGGCAACCATGACGATCTTGAACATGCGACGGGCCACCGTGAACCTCCCGACTCGGGGCGCGCGGCTGCGCTGCGAGTGATGCTCCCAAGCCAATCCGCTCCTGTGCGGTTCCGATGTGGCGACTTTCCGACATTGCCGGAACTAGTCAGATAAAGCAGCACATGGTCAGCCACCCGGTTTTGGTCACCGGGCCGGCGATTCGAGACTGGGCGATCAAACCGTCGCGAAGGTCAGCGACTGCCGCCGGACACCTCGCGTACGGCGGGACGCACGTCGGTCAAGTACACGAGCGCGGCGACCAGCGAGACCAGCGAGAGGATGTTGATCACGCTGAACGTGGGCAGCGAGCCGATCGCGCCGCCGATGATCAGGATGGCGAGCCAGATCGGCTTGGTCAGCTTGTCGACGGCCGGGAACGCGGCAGCCTTGCGGGTGAGGCAGTCGACAATGGCCCAGACGCGCAGCGCGACGAAGCCCCAGTACAGCACCCAATTGATCCAGAAATAGAAGTCGTCGATCAGGCGCATGGCATGAGGGTAGTTGTCGGCCGCCGACGCGCGACTGCCCCCGCACCGGACGAGCCGGCGCGGGGGCAGTTGAGGATGAGCCGCCGAGCGGATCAGCCCTTGTTCGCCGGGCGACGCGTCGCCGGGCGCTTGGCCGGAGCGGCCTTCGCCGCCGCGGTCTTCGCGGCAGGCTTAGCGGCTGGCTGCGCAGCCGGCTTGTGATTCGCCGCGGGCGCGGTGGACGTCGTGGACGCGGCGTGCGCGCGCTTCGGTGCCGGCGCTGGTGCGACTGCCGAGCGAACCGGCTTGATCACGCGCTCGTTCACGGTGTCGAGCACAGCCGTGGCGGCCAGCTCGGCACTGTCGAGCACCTTCGCGACCTGCTCGTTCTTCTTCAGGTCGGCGTAGAGCTCCTCGACCTTCTCGGTGAGAGCCGTCCGGTAGCCGTTGAGCTGCGCGACGTAGGGCTCGACGGTCGAGCTCACCGAGTCGACGACGGGCAGCGTGCTCACGCGCTCGTACAGCGACTCGCCCAAGCCGGCCAGCTCGCTGTACGTCTCGGACGCCTTGCTCGCCAGGTTCTGGGCGCGACTCTGGACCTTCTCCACCACGACCGTGGCATCGCCTGCCACGCCGGTGATCCGTTCGGAGACCGCGGCCTGCGCCTGGTCGACGACGTGCTTGCCTTGTTCGAGGGCTACGTCGGCATAGGTACGAACGTCATTGGTGATCGACATTGCTTCTCCCATCTCGTCTTGTGGCAGTCGCGGCCTTTCCGTTGACCGCCACGTCGTGCACGTCCACCGCGGCGTCATCGCTCGCGGCGTTCTCTCTGCGGAAGGTCTCGTAGATCTCGACGATGACCTGCTTTTGCCGCTCGGTGAGGCCGGTGTCGGCCAGGATCGCGGCTACTACTTCCGGATCGCCGTGCCGCGACTCAAGGATCCCGGCGCGAACGTAGAGCTGCTCGGCTGAGATCCGCAGTCCCTTGGCGATCTGTTGCAGAATGTCGGCGCTCGGCTTGCGCAGACCACGCTCGATTTGCGACAGGTACGGATTCGACACGCCTGCGACCTTTGCGAGCTGCCGCAGCGAGACCTGCGCCACTTCACGTTGTTCGCGGATGAACTCGCCGATCGTCGCGGCCTTCTTGGCCGAGTCCCGGAGTCCGTTCACCTTCATGGGTAGAGTCTTATCGAGACGCGCTAGCAATTGCAAGCGGTTAGTTAGCGGTCTTCGTCACGTCCTATCGGGTGTGACGATGCTGAGAAGCGCTGTCAGGCACCTGAGAATCGAGTGCCCTGGACGCGGCATCCAGGGCACTCTGCTTGGAGCCGCGCCGCCCTTGACCTTTCGGAGTGAATTATGCAGAAGCTTGCCCGTTTGGCTATCCAGCGCAGATGGCTGGTGATCGTCGCCTGGCTCGCATTCATCGTTCTGGCGCAAGGCATTTCCGCCTCTCTGGGCGGCGCGAACTACAAGGACACGTTCAGCCTGCCGCACACCGAGACGGCGTCGGTGGCAAAGGTTCTGAAGAACGCGGGCCTCGACAGCCAGAACGGCGCGAGCGGCACGGTCGTGCTGAAGGCCAAGACGGGGAGCCTGCAGCAAGCGCCGCCCGACCTCGGCGCCACGCTGGCCAAGCTGTGCACGTCAGGCAACCAGGTCGCGACGATCCGCACGCCATGGCAGGCCATCGACTGCACCAAGAACGGCGCGACGTCTCCGGGCGACCAGAAGCTGCTCAACACGGACAAGGGCTCGACCACCGGTCTGGTCAACATCACCTGGCGGTCGAACCACTATGACCAGAAGCTGTTCACGAACGTCTACGACGCGCTGAAGACGCTGCGCAGTGACAACCTGCAGGTGGAGTTCACCGGCAACGCGTTCCAGAACATCGGCCAGGCCAACGGGGGTGTGCCGCCGTTCGCGTTCGGCTTCATCGCCGCGCTGATCATCCTGCTCATAGTCTTCCGCACGCTCGGCGCAACGGCCCTGCCGCTGGCGAGCGCCGTGGCCGCCCTCGGCGGCGGGCTCGGGCTCATCGGCATCCTCACCCATGTCATGAACACCTCGAACATCACGCCGCAGCTGACCGAGCTGATGGTGCTTGGTGTGGGCGTCGACTATGCGCTGTTCATCGTCACCCGGCATCGCCGCAACCTGCGCCGCGGCATACCCATCAAGGATTCCATCGTCGCGTCGATCAACACGTCGGGCCGGGCGGTCCTGTTCGCGGGCACGACCGTGTGCATCGCGATCCTGGGCCTGCTCGCCCTGGGCGTCAGCTTCTTCAATGGCATGGCGATCGGTGCCGCGGTCGCGGTGGGCCTGACCATGGCGGCCTCGCTGACGTTGCTGCCGGCGCTGCTGTCCCTGCTCGGCCTGAAGGTGCTGCCCCGCGCACAACGTCGCGCCGTGCGCAGGGGCGAGTTCATCGATGTCCACCCGACCGGCTTCTGGGCGATGTGGTCGCGCCTGATCGCAACGCACAAGATCGCGCTCGGCCTGGCCGGCGCGGCGGTGATCGTCACGCTCGCGCTGCCGTTCTTCTCGATGCGACTGGGCCAGGGCGACCAGGGCAACGACCCGTCCGGCACGACGACCCGCCGCGGCTACGACCTGATCGCCAAGGACTTCGGCGTCGGCTACAACTCCAACCTCGAGGCCGTGATCGACGGTCCCGGCGCCACCGACCAGGTCTACCTGCAGAAGGTCAGCCAGACCCTGGCCGGCACGCCCGGCGTCGACCCGGCGAGTGTGCATCCGATTCCGCTGAACAACTCAGCCGCATTGGTGTCGTTCAAGTCGACGGCCTCGCCGCAGGACGTGAAGACCTACAACCTGGTCAAGCACCTGCGCGGCAGCGTCCTCCCGCCGGTCTACAAGGGCACGGCGAACCACGTCTACGTCTATGGCGACACGGCGATCCAGGTCGACTTCGCGAAGGTGCTCGGGGCCAAGATGCCGCTGTTCATCGCGGCGGTCGTCGGCTTGTCGTTCCTGCTCCTGATGATCGCGTTCCGCAGCGTCGTCATTCCGCTCACCGCGGCGGTGATGAACCTGTTCGCGGCCGGCGCGTCGTTCGGCATCGTCGTGGCGATCTTCCAGTGGGGTTGGGGCTCGGAGGCGCTCGGCGTCGGCAAGGGCGGCCCGATCGATGCCTGGGCGCCAGTCATGTTCTTCGCGATCCTGTTCGGACTGTCGATGGACTACCAGGTGTTCCTGGTCAGCCGGATGCACGAGGAATGGGTGCACACCAAGGACAACAGGCGCGCCATCACGGTCGGCCAGGCCGAGACGGGCGGCATCATCACTGCTGCCGCGCTGATCATGATGGCCGTCTTCGGCGGCTTCGTGCTCGGCGATCTGCGGGCGATCAAGCTGTTCGGCATCGGCCTGGCCAGCGCGATCTTCCTCGACGCATTCTTGCTGCGCACCATCCTGGTGCCGTCGATCATGCACCTGCTCGGGAAGGCGAACTGGTTCTACCCGAAGTCGCTGGAGAAGATCACGCCGCACGTGTCGATCGACGCCGAGGACGCCGCCGAGGCTCGCGTGCCGGCACTCACGCCCCGGGGCGACGAGGACGAACTCGCCTCCGTCTGACCTGCCCCGATCGCGCAACAATTCCCGGTCTCAGGCCGGGAATTGTTGCGCGATCGTCAGAGTTACCGGCCGCGGCCGGTGATCGAACCCTTCGTCTTGCCGTACAGGTACACGGCGCCGCCAACGACCACGGCGCCGACGATCAGGTAGAACAGCAGGCCGAGCAGAGCCTTGATCACCACCCAGGCGATGGCGCCCACGACGACCAGTCCGACGACGCCCAGCACGATCGTCAACAGCGGGTGACTGTTCTTCATGTCCACCATGGTGCGCCCGCCGGTCGATCGCGGCCAGTACGGGCTCTGGCCAGTCGGGAAACCTACTCGACCGGCGGATGGGCCAGGCGGTCGCGTTGATCGGCGTCGCGCGCCGTTCCGAGCAGGCGCGCGGCGATTTCCTTTGCTCCGCCAGAACAGCGTCGGCAGCACGTCGTCCGGCGCGAGAATCCGGCACCCGACATCTCGTGCCGGGGCTGCCAGGGGTCGAGTTCGACCCGGGCCCACCAGCGCGTCTGGTAGTGGCTGCGCATTCCGTCCGGATTCGGCGGATCCGCGACGTGCTGACACGCCAGGTATTGCCACCGCAGAACCTGAGCACAGGCCTCTTCGGCAACCTCGCGGATCAGCGTGGCCGCGATCGCTTCGCCGGCCCCGACCGTCCCGCCGGGAAGCGTCCAGCGCGCACCGTCTGGCTGGTCCTGCCGGCCTGACCTGCGCGGCTACGAAACGAAACCCTCGCGGGTGCGGGGCATGCCGCTCGCGCCGTCCGGGCCGGGCTTGACGGCCAGCACCTGGTTGACGCCGATCCGGCCGGCCTCGAATGCGAGCGCGGATCCGGCGATGTAGAGCCGCCACACCCGGGCGCGCCCGGCGCTGGTCAGCCGCACGGCCTCGTCCCAGTCGTGTTCGAGGTTCGCGACCCACGCCCGCAGCGTCAGCGCGTAGTGCTCGCGCAGCGATTCCACGTCGCGGACCTCGAAGCCGGCGCCCTCGATCGCGCTCACCATGACGCCCATCGGTTCGAGCTCGCCGTCCGGGAACACGTACCGGTCGATGAACGACGTCTTCGAGAACTGCGGCGGATTGCCCGGACGCCGGGAGATCGCGTGGTTGAGCAGCCGCCCACCGGGACGCAACAACGCGAACAGGTCCGCGGAGTAGGTCGGCAGCATCGCGTGCCCGACGTGCTCGGCCATGCCGATGCTCGCGATCGCGTCGTACGGGCCGTCGCGTACGTCGCGGTAGTCCTGCACCCGGATCTCGACGAGCTCGTCGAGGCCCTCGTCGGCGACGCGCTTGCGGGCGTAGTCGGCCTGCGCGCTCGACAGCGTGATGCCGACCGCTCGGACGCCGTACGTGCGAGCGGCATGGATGACGAAGCTGCCCCAGCCGCATCCGACGTCGAGTACTCGCATGCCGTCCGCCAGGCCGAGCTTGCGAGCAACGAGGTCGACCTTGGCGAGCTGCGCGTCCTCGAGGGTGTAGTCCGGATCCGCCCAGTATGCGCACGAGTACGTCATCGACGGCCCGAGCAGGATCGCGTAGAAGTCGTTGCCGACGTCGTAGTGATGGGCGATGGCGTCCGCGTCGCGCCGCACCGAGTGCCGGCGTCCGGACAGCTTCGCCTCCTCGACGGGTGGACGCGGCGGCGGCCCGATCACACGCAGCTGCAGCGCGGCCCGGACGATGGCGCGCCTGAGCTCGGCGTCGATCACCACGCCGGGCCCTGCCTTCGGATCGGACACCCGACCCACCTCGGCGAGCGCCTCGAACAGGTCGCCCTCGATCTCGACATCGCCCGAGACATAGGCCCGCGCGAAGCCCAGCTCGTTCGGCGCCCAGAGCAGCCTGCGCAGCGCGCGCCGATGTTTGATGGTCAGCTGCACGGGCGCGTCCGCGGGGCCGACCTCGCTACCGTCCCAGCAGCGCAAGCGGATTGTGGGTTCGCCGCCGAGCGCGGCGCGTAGCAGTGGCTGCAGGGTCTCGGCAGCACTCATCGCGCATCATCCCCTCGTGTCGTGCCAACACGATCGTCCGCACGCCTGCCAGGCGTCAACGGAACAACATGCCGACCGAAACGCCGATCGCCGCGGCTCCGATTCCGGCAACCAGGCTCAACGCGACGTTCGCGACAGCGTAGAACCGGGCGCCCTCGCCGGTGAGCCGGATCGTTTCGTAGCTGAACGTGCTGTACGTGCTGAGCGCTCCACAGAATCCCGTCCCGACAAGGGCAGTGACCTGCGGATCGACACGGGACGCGGCGCCGACCAGCACGCCGAGCACGAGGCTGGCGACCACGTTGACGATCAGCGTGCCCCACGGGAACGCCGAGTCGTGCCGCGACTGGACGGCCCGGTCGGTGAGGTAGCGCGCGGGCGCGCCGACCAGCGCGCCGAGCGCGACCATCAGCGCGATCACTCGGCCCGGCCTGGGTGGACGATCTCGACGTCCTCGATGGTGGCGACGCCGCGTACGTCGAGCTCGTCCAGTTGCGGCAAGAACGCGGCAATCTTCTCGGCCGTGTCGACGATGACGATCAGGACGGGCAGGTTGCCGAGCAGGCTGAGGATGCGGCTCGTGTGCACCCGACTGGACGCGCCGAAGCCCTCGATCCCGCGAAACGCCGACGCTCCGGCGAGCCCGGCCGCATGCGCGCGCTTGATGATCTCGGGGCACAGTGGCTTGTGATGCCACGTGTGGTCCTCGTCGATGATGATCGTCAGCCGCTTGGCCGGTCCGGACAGGCTCATCGCTCACCTCGTCGCATGCGGGCATCCATGACGGCACGGCCGGCGAACTGCGCCAGCGCGGTACCGATCCACACCGCCAGCATGCAGCCGATCGCCGATGCCGTCACGTAGAGCAGCGCGACGCCTGCGCGGTGCGCCCGCAGGAGTCGCTCGGTCTCGACGGAGAACGTCGAGAACGTCGTGTAGCCCCCGAGCAACCCGATGCCGAGGAACGGCCGGGCAAGGCGATGCGGCGACGTCAGCTCCAGCAAGAGCACCATCAGCATGCCGATCGCCAGGCAGCCGGTCAGGTTGACCGTCAGCGTCGACCACGGAAACTGCCGATCGGTGTGCGGCATCGCGACGCCGATGCCGTAGCGCGCCTCGGCTCCGGCGACCCCGCCCGCAGCAACAGCGGCGATCACCGCCGCCTGTGCTCGGCGCTCCACGCGTTATTCGGCGTCGATGGCGACCGGATGCCCGGCGACGATCAGCGGCGCGTCGTCGGGCAGCGAGCGCTTAATCACCGCCAGGGCGATCGGCCCGAGCTCGTAGTGCTGTACCGCGGTGCCCAGAAAGCCGACCGTGCGCCCGTCGAGCTCGACCGGGGTGCCGGCGGGCGGCAGCTCGTCCGTGTCGCCGGACAGGTGCAGCAACACCAGCCGGCGCGGTGGCTTGCCGAGGTTCTGGACACGGGCCACCGTCTCCTGGCCGCGGTAGCAACCCTTGTCCAGGTGGACTGCGCGGCCGATCCAGCCGACCTCGTGCGGGATGGTGCGGTGGTCGGTCTCCAGGCCGAGTCGCGGATGCCGCGCCGCCACGCGCAGTGCCTCGAAAGCCAACATGCCAACAGGCGAAGCGCCTGCCGCGTGCAGGGCGTCGAGCGTCGACGGTGCGGACGCGCGCGGCACGATCACGTCGGCGCCCACGGCGGTTAGTCGTACGAATCCCCCGCCCGGCAAGGCGATCGCCCGCTCGCGAGGGTCGGGCAGGCCAGCCGCGAGCAGAACGTCCACAGTGGATGGTCCGGCCACGGTGAGCACCGCCCAGTCGGCCGAGACGTCGGCCGGCTCGACTCGCTTGAGGAAGCGCATCTTCTGCAAATACCCGAGGACGTCGGCGGCGGTGCCGGGCTCGACGTCGAGCCACACCTGGCCGTCGAGCTCGGTGACCTGCCAGTGCTGCTCGACATGCCCGTGCGGCGACAGGACGAGCGCCTCGGTGGACTCACCGTCGGCAAGGTCAGCCACGTGCTGCGAGCAGATCGTGTGCAGCCACAGCAGGCGATCCTCACCGGGCACGATCAGCACGTCGCGGTTCGAACGGTCGATCACCCCGGCCGATGTCGCCAGCGCGCGCTGCTCGCGGAAAGGGTCGCCGTAGTGCATCGGCACGCCCGCGTCGATGCCCTGCTCGCTCAGCACAACAGTCACGTCAGGCTCATCGCTTCTCGGCAGTCGTTTGTTCCGAGGTCACGCAGTCGCTGCACTGTCCGAAGACGGTGAAATGCGAGCGATCGACCAGGAAGCCCTGTTCGTCGCGAAGCCGCTCGGCAAGCTCGTCAGCCAGCGAGTCGGGCGCGTCGATCACCCGGCCGCAGCTGTGGCAGACAACGTGGACGTGCTGGTCGTCAGCCGGCCGGTATGTGGGCGCGCCGTGGCCGAGATGGGCGTGCCGGACAAGCCCGAGTTGTTCGAGCAGTTCGAGCGTCCGGTACACGGTCGTGATGTCGACACCGGGTACGGCCTCGCCGATCTGTTCGGGCGTCGCGTGGCCGAGCTCGCGCACCGCGGCCAGCACGTGATCGCGCTGCGGGGTCATCCGCAGGCCGCGAGAGCGCAGTCGCGTCGCGAGATCGGTGTCGGCAGCCATTCCGTCTATCGTAAGGCGGCGTGGCGGACCAGGTGGTGGCTGTGCTGGGGGTCGGGCTCGTCGACCCGGCGGTGCCGGTGGTGCATTCCGACGACGTGGGGCTGACCCGAGGCGACGGGTGCTTCGAGGGCTGCCGCGTAGTCGACGGCACGATCGACAAGCTCGGCGCGCACCTGGCACGTATGCGCCGCTCGGCCGCCGCCCTCGGCATCGACTTCGACGAGGACGCGTGGCAGGCACTCATCGCCCGAGCCACCGCCGCCTGGCAGGCATCCGGCGAGGCCAGCATGCGCTGGTTCCTCACCCGCGGACGTCCGGGCGCGGCACCGACCGGAATCGTCACCATCGGCCCGATCCCCGCCGCATACGCCGCCCAGCGCCGCGACGGCATCCGGGTGATCACGCTGGCCCGCGGGCTCGGGCAGGACGCCTTCGACGGCACGCCCTGGCTGCTCGGCGGCGTCAAGACGATCTCCTACGCCGTCAACATGGCGGCGCAACGCGAGGCCGCCCGCCGCGGCGCCGACGACGTGATCTTCGTCAGCTCGGACGGCCACGTGCTCGAAGCGCCGACGTCGTCGGTCGTGTGGACGCTCGGCGAGACCATGCACACGACGCCGCTCGGCGGCACCGGAATCCTCGCCGGCACGACCCAGCAGCGCCTGTTCGAGCGCGCCGCCGAGAACGGCTGGCGCACGGCCACCACGCTGGCCCGCGTCGACGATCTGCACGCCGCCGACGCCGTGTTCCTCACCGGAACCGTCCGGGGTCCCGTCGACGTCGTCGACATCGACGGGCGGCCGCACACGCGCGACGTCGACCTCGTCGCGACCGTCCGGAAACTCGCTGGCTTCTGACCCGACACGCCGTCACCGAAACGGCGTTGCCGGAGCGCCAACGTCGGCCGTAACGTGTCCCGTACACGAGGAAGGAGGTGGTCCAGAGTTGAGTACATCTAGGACACGTGAGGTGGCTGTCCGCTAGCCGCTAGGTTCCGGACGCGAGGTATGTCGTCGCCCTTGGCGGCGCGCCGACCGTCGGTAAAGGTGCATTCAGGGCCTTCCCGGCGGCAGTAATACCCCGACAGCTACCCGGCCTCCGAGCCGTCGGTCCGTCCAACCGACCCGCATGCGCGGACAGGCTCGGAGGCCGAACTATGCGCAACACGCTCCCCTGACGGCCGAGGGTGTCGTCCCCGGCGCGTAATCTCCTACCCGATACTTACATTCCCGAGCCACAGGCTCACGCGGATGAGTCGCAGCGCCGCGTCCAGTTCGCAGTGAAGGTGCCGATGACCGGCGAGGCAGTGCGTGCGGGCGAGACCGCCATGCGCCAGGTTCGCCGCATCGCCAGTCAGCTCTCTCCCGCGTCGTGGGCCGTCATCGTCGGCACCCTCCTCGCACTGGGCTACCTGGGCTGGAGTCCGCTCGCGCCCGATCTCGCGGCCCAGATCGCCCGAGCCAACGTCGTTCGCTCGGCAGGCAACGTCTCGTGGTGGACGGGGTGGTTCGGCGGCATCTCGCTGCCGACGTACAGCCTGCTCACCCCGTCGTCCATGGCGATCTTCGGGGTGCGCGCCACGGGCGTGGCAGCAGCCGTCGTCGGCGGCGTCATCAGCGCGCGGCTCGTCGGCGCGGCTCGCCGCCCCCGTGCCGGGGCGGTGGCGTTCTCGGTCGCCGAGATGGCCAACCTGCTCGACGGACGAGTCACCTTCGCCGTCGGCGTGACGCTGGCCGCCGGCGCGCTGCTCGCGGTACAGGTGCGGCGTCCGCTGCTCGCCGCGCCGCTCGCCGCCGTGGCCTATTTCGCCAGCCCGCTCGCAGGGCTGTTCCTCGGCCTCACGCTGGTGGCGGTGCTTGTGGTCGATCCGTCCAGGCGGCGGATCGCGGCGGCCCTCGCCGTACTGCTCGCGATCCTCGGCGCGTCCATGGCGTTGCTGTTCCCGGGCACCGGCGAGATGCCGTTCCACCCGACGGACCTCATTCCGGCGTGTCTGTGCTGCATCGGGGTCGCGTTGTGCTGCCCAACGCGGGTCGTGCGCGCCGCGGCACTCCTGCTCATGCTGGCGTTGCCGATCTTCCTGGTGGCGCCCGGCGCCATCGGCAACAACGTGACGCGCATGGCATGGATCTGCGCGGTTCCGGTGACGGTCGCCTATTCACCGCTGCGTCGCAGCCTGCTGACCGTCCTGCTCGGGCTGCTCGCGATCTGGCCGACGGCCGACCTCGTGCAGCAACTCTCCGCGACGCGCGACCCGTCGACGACGGCCACGTTCTACCGTCCGCTGCTCGCCGCGCTGGCTGACGAGCAGGCTGCGGCGGGTCCGGGAGCGGTCGGCCAGCGGGTCGAGGTGCTCGACCCGGTAAACCACTTCGCCACGGTCTACCTCGCCGACCGGGCTTCGCTCGCTCGCGGCTGGGATCGTCAGGCCGACGTCGCCAACGACCCGATCTTCTACCGCGACAACGCGCTGAACGCGGCGACGTACCGGACGTGGCTGCACGACCTCGCGGTGGGTTGGGTCGCCGTCCCGGCCGCCCGGCTGGACTACTCCGCGGTCGCCGAGTCGAAGCTGGTGGCCGGCGGCCTTGACTACCTGAACCTCGTGTGGTCGAACCCGTCCTGGAAGCTGTACCGGGTCGTCGGCTCCACGCCGCTGGCCGAGGGAGCGCAGGTCGTCCGGGTCGAGCCCACGCGCATCCTGATCTCGGCCACGGAGCGGACATCGGTACGGCTACGAGTGCGGTGGTCGCCGTACCTGGCCGTGCAGCATCCGGACGGCACGATGGTGGTAGGCGCATGCCTGTCCGACGTGAACGGCTGGCTGAACCTCACCCTCCCGGCGGCCGGCGAGTACCGCGTGACGAGCCGCTTCGACCCCGTGCATCGACTCGCGCGTACCCAGCGCTGCCAGGGCTAGCGCCCCGTCAGCTTCTGCGCAGGGTGGCGTTCAGGTGCGGCGCGTAGTCCTGCCCGGGCAGCGCCAGTTCGGTGGCGTACGCGAGCGTGTCGCCGGAGATCGCATACAGGCGGCGTTCACCGCCGACGCCCTTCGCGGTGGGCGTCGTCGACACGGTGGTGGTCGCGAGTTCCCACCGCCGGTCGCCTGCGGTGCCCGCGAACAGCTGGAGCACCCCGGTAATCGCCACCGTCAGGACCTCGACGTCGTCAGGCCCGGCGCCCGGACGCCAGAAGCCGGATTCGCGAAACGCCGGGCGGATGTCGGCGCCGTCGGCGTCGACCAGCCAGGCGCGCGACTCGTACGCGAGGAACGGCCGGCCGTCGTGCGCGAACCTCGCCTGCTGCCGGAACGTGAATTCGGCGCCGCTCGACGGGACGACGCCCCCGCCCGTCCCGGTCCAGACACCGACGAGCGGCAGCATCGCGAGCAGTGCGTCGTGCAACGGCGCACCCTCACGCAGGTCGGTCGTGTCGGTCACCGATGGCCGGCGAAGAGCTTGTAGATGGCGTACAGCGCCAACACGGCGATGCCGATCGACGTCACGATCAGCATCGCGAGGTAGGTCGCCTCCATAGCAGGCAGGATATCTGCATGACCACACTCGCACCCCGTCGACTCGTCGTGAAGTGCACCGCCGGATCGGACGATCCGGAGCGCTGCAACCAGGCGTTCATGGTCGCGGCCACAGCCCTCGCGTCCGGGGCGGAGGTCTCCTTGTGGCTCACCGGCGAGGCGGCGTGGTTCGCGCTGGCGGGGCGGGCCGAGGACTTCGAGCTGCCGCATGCGTCGCCGCTCGCGCAGCTACGTGACGCGGTTCTGGACGGCGGCATGCTGACCGTTTGCACGCAGTGCGCCGCCCGGCGCGAGATCGAGCCGGGCGACGTGATCGACGGGATCCGGGTGGCCGGGTCGGCGTCGTTCGTCGACGAGGTGCTGCGCCCGGACACCCAGGCGCTCGTCTACTGATCCGGTTTTGGCCGCCCGGACCGCTATAGGCGGTCCGAACGGCCAAAACCAGGTCAGGTCAGGACGATGGGTGCCTCGACCAGGCCAGGCGCGGCGGCGTGCACGTCCTTGCGCGCCGACCCGCCGTGATGCAGCACCGACAGCGTCCAGTCGCCTGGTGCCGCGAAGAACCGGTAGTCGCCCGTCGCGCTGGTGACGACCTCGGCCGTGAACTCGCCGGTCGAGTCGAGCAGCCGGACGTACGCTGCCGGCACCGCGGCGCCGTCCTGGGTAACTACCCCGTAGATCACCGTCTCCTTGGAGAGGTCGACGTGCGCGGGCAGGTCTGGTGCCTGGGCCGGAGCGCCGCACATGCTCAGACGTCCTTTTCGATCGGGACGCCCACGAGCGAGCCGTACTCGGTCCAGGATCCGTCGTAGTTCTTGACGTTCGGCTGGCCGAGCAGCTCGTGCAGCGCGAACCATGTGTGGCTCGACCGCTCACCGATCCGGCAGTACGCGATGGTGTCCTTCGAATCGTCCAGGCCGGCCGATCCGTACAGGTCGGCCAAATCTTCATCGGATTTGAACGTGCCGTCCTCGTTGGCGGCCTTGCTCCACGGGACGTTCAGCGCGGTCGGGATGTGACCGCCACGCTGCGACTGCTCCTGCGGCAGGTGCGCCGGCGCGAGCAGCTTGCCCGAGAACTCGTCGGGCGACCGGACGTCGATCAGGTTCAGCGTGCCGATGGCGGCAATCGCCTCGTCCCGGAAGGCGCGGATCGACAGATCCTGGTCCTTGGCGGTGTACGTCGCGGCTGGGCGCTCGACCGCGTCCTTGGACAAGTCGCGACCGTCGAGCTCCCACTTCTTGCGGCCGCCGTCGAGCAGCTTGATCTGGTCGTGGCCGTACAGCTTGAAGTACCAGTACGCGTACGCGGCGAACCAGTTGTTGTTGCCGCCATAGAGGATCACGGTGTCGTCCGTGCCGATGCCGCGCGAGCCGAGCAGTTGCTCGAACTGCTCCTTGCTCACGAAGTCGCGGCGTACCGGATCCTGCAGGTCGGCCTTCCAGTCCAGCTTGACAGCGCCGGCAATGTGGCCGCCGTCGTAGGCGGAGGTGTCCTCGTCGACCTCGACGAACACGACGCCCGGGGTGTTCAGATTTTCCTCGGCCCAGTCGGCTGAGACGAGCACGTCAGCGCGGCTCATGGTTTGTCCTCTTTCTTGATGGGAGGGGGCGAGATTGTGGAAGGTTGCACGGCAGCGTGAAGCCGCACTTGAGTCCGGGACGACCTGTTGGAGCGGAGCGGGTCGGTTTACCCGGTCAGCGAACGCGACACAGGCAGCTGCCCACACGGCACAGGTCGACCGTGCGGCGAGAGGTGAGCGCAGTGCTCACGGCGCAGAGCGCGATGCCCATGCGCGCAAGACTAGCCGCCGGTACCCCGCCGAAGCCAACCCGCGCAACGATCTTGGGCTCAGGAACGCGTGTCGACGACGATGTGCGCGGCGTGGGCGGTCACCTGCACGCCGGACGACGTTGCCGTCACGCCGGTGACCTCGAGCCGGTAAGGCAGTGACGGCAAGGTGAACGCACCGTCCATTTGCGACTCGACGGCCGACGTCACGGCCGCCGGCAACTGCACGCCGGCCGCGGTGATCTGCCCGACCTTGTACGACAGCCGGTTGCCGCTGACCCGGACGGTCGCGTCCGCCGTTCCGGTGACCGAGGCCGACGAGCCCGGCACGGTCACCGGAACCGACACGTGCAACGCGCCCTTGGCGCCCTGGGAGAGCGTCAACCCTTTGATTCCGGTGAGCCGGGCGGCCTCGGCGTAGGGGATGCCCACCGACGCGTCGACGCGATCGATCGGCAAGGACTTGACGTCGCGGCTGAGCGCCTTGCTGAACGGGACGTGCACGCCGTGCATGTGCGCGTCGAAGTCGATGCCGCTGACCTGCTCGAGCCGGAGCGCATCGCCGGACACCTCGATGTCGTCGTACTTGCCGCCCAATGCCTGGGTCAGGAAGGGAAACCCGCGAATCGACACGTCCGGCTTGTTGCTCGCGTCGAAGGGTGCCTGCTCGGCGAGCCGCTTCTCGACGGCGGCGTCGGCGGCCGACGCCGCGACCCGGTCGGCAATGACGAGAGCGACGAGCAACAGGACGAAGACGACGGCGAGCACCCACGGCCATCGCCGCCGGCGCGTGCGCCGCGGCCGGGTCATCGGGCCGGCCATCGCTGCCGGGCCTGCGTCAACCATCCGGCGACCCTACCGAGCCTGGTTATGAGCGGTTTGGTCAGCCGCGAATCGCAAGGCACAGCAGGTAAGCCACCGGTGCGAGCAGACCCAGCGGCACGAGCACGCCGAACACCGGTCGCATCAGCCGGCTCACGCCGATCGGCACGGACGAGGTCTGCTGCATGAACGCCGCCCCGATCGCGAACAGGCTGACGATGCCGCCGATTGCGCCGCCCATGAAGCCCGCGCGTCCGGACGTGAACTCGACCGTGTCGTGCAGCCGGAGGTAGGCCACCGCCGCGGCGGCGCCGATCGCGGCGAGGACGGCCAGCAGCCCGCGCGGAACGGTCACGTCGAACCGCGGGACGGGCGCGATCATGTCTACGAGATGGCCGACGACCAGGGCGGCTGTGGCGGCGAGCAGTACGCCGGTCACCATCAGCTTGCCGCCCGACTCGTGCCGCAGCTGGATGAGCGCCGCGAACGCCACGACGGCGACCACCAGCACCGCGATGTCGGAGAGCGACTCGGCGACGCGGGCCCGGACGACGCCGCGCGTGAGCTGGTGGACGAACATCGCCGGGACGGCGAGCGCGAGCACGCCGAGCAGCGTGCCGAGCTGCCCGTGCGGCCAGCGCGAGACGACGACGTCCGCCGCGCCCGCCGCGAGAGCGCCGACGGCCATGCCGCCGATGCGACCCGGCAACGCGGTGCCCAGCACCCATGAGATGACGAGCAGGCCCTGCGTTACGGCCACGCCGATGACCAGGTCGGTAGGGCCGATCCACGCCGTCGCGGCGAGAGCGCAGCCGACCACGAGCGCGACGGCCGCACTGCCGCCATGGTTGACCCCGGAGAGGATCGGCGCGGTGAGCGGACCGGACATGTCGTCCGGCCGCGGGCGCGGCGATGCTCGGCGGCCGCGGCGCCGGCCGGCGGTCGGCCGGTCGCCCGCCCTCGCCGGCTTGGGCCGCTTCCCGCGACGGCTCGATGGGCCGAGCGGCGGGCTCGCCGAGTCGTCGATAGCCGGAATCTGCGTGGTGATGCTGCGCGGGTCGTCACGGTCGGGCACCGACGATCCCCTGGACATAACGGTCATCGTGGCAGACCTTCGCCTACTGTCGAGCCGAGCTTGGCCCGCGCCCAGCTGTCGAGGCGGTCGACCAGCTCGGGCGTCGTGCCGCTCTCCGCGTGCCCCATACCGACTTCGAGCCAGAACTCGGCGTTCGGTGCGGCGGCGGCCAGCACTTCCGCGTGGCGGACCGGGAAGTAATGGTCGGCGTCGCCGTGCACGATCAGCACGGGACGCGGCGCGATGCCTCCGATCACCTCGACCGGCGACTCGGGTAGTTCGCTCCAGCCGGTCGACAGCCGGGTGCGCAAGAGCAGGCGCGTGGCGAGCCGGCCGGCGCGCGTCTCGGCGGCCCAGTGCACCTGGCGCATGTGCTTCGTGCCGCGCTCCCACCAGTGACCCGGCGAGCTGACGCTGACGACCGCGTCGGCGTCGCCGCCCAGGCCGGCGTACCGCAGCACGACCGAGCCGCCCATCGACCAGCCGAGGGCCGCGACCGCGGTATGGCCCCGACCGCGGAGGAATTCGACGACGGCCGCGAGGTCGCGGACCTCTCGCATGCCGAGCGTCGAATACCCGCCCGACCGGCCATGGCCGCGGAAGTCCGGCGCGAGGACGGCGGCGCCCGTCGCGGCGAGCCGAGCGCAGATGCGTCGCACCTCGGCGCGCCGGGCCGATCCGGTGAATCCGTGCGCGACCGCATACGCGATGCCGCTTCCAGCCCAGTAGTCGGCGACGATCCGCACGCCGTCCGATGTGGTCAACGCGACGGCTTCGGGTTGGCTCACATTGCTATCCTGCCTGTAATCGTGCTGGGCGGCGCTGCCTGGTTTATATGAGACCGTTCTGTGAACGGTTCCCTGAACCCCGCGAGGCGCCGAATGGAACTAGTCCTGCTGACAGCCGCAATGCAGCCGACGACGGAGGTTCTGCCGGCACTCGGCCTGCTCCCCCACTCGGTCACTGTGCTCCCCTTGGACGCCGGGTCCATCATCGACCGTCCGAACGGTGACATCGTGCTCGTCGACGCCCGCCGCGACCTTGCCGGTGCGCGCACGTTCACGCGGCTGCTCGGTGGGATCGGAATCGCCCAACCGGTCGTGGCGATCCTCACCGAAGGCGGCTTGATCGCGCTGTCCGCCGATTGGGCCGTCGACGACATCGTGCTCGACACGGCCGGCCCCGCCGAGCTTGACGCCCGCCTGCGCCTCGCCATCGACCGGCGCGCGCGCAGCGCCGACTCGACACCGGACCGCGTGCACGTCGGCGACCTGTCCATCGACGAGACCACCTACAGCGCCCGGCTCGAAGGCCGCACGCTCGATCTCACCTACAAGGAGTTCGAGCTGTTGAAGTTCCTCGCGCAGCATCCGGGGCGGGTGTTCTCGCGATCGCACCTCGTCCAGGAAGTGTGGGGCTACGACTACTTCGGGGGCACCCGCACGGTCGACGTCCACGTGCGGCGGCTGCGCGCCAAGCTCGGCGCCGAGCACGAGGCGATGATCGGCACGGTGCGCAACGTCGGGTACAAGTTCGTCCGTCCCGCCCCGGACACCGAGGCGATCGAGTCGCGACGTGCAGCCGCCGAGGATCTGGCCGACCTATAGCGTTGCGCAGTGCTCGCCGTCGAGGTGCCCGATGCGCTCGACGACGCGACGCGTGACGCCGTCCGCGAGCTGATCGCCGATGTCGAGGCGCGCGACGGTGCCCCGCCGCTGAGCGATCACGCCTTGCTGCAGCTGGCCGAGCCGGGGCCGACGCATCTGCTCGCCTACGACGGCGACGAGCTGGTCGGTTACGCCCAGCTGGCCGATGGCGTGGCCGAACTGGCCGCACGGGACGCCGCCGGCGAACTGCTCGCCGCCGCCGAGCCGTATGCGCCGGACGACCTGCTCGTGTGGGCGCACGGCAAGTCAAGCCCGGTCGGCCCGGCTGCCGAGGCGCGGGGGTACGTGAGCCAACGCGCGCTGTGGCAGTTGCGCCGCCCGGTCACCGACCTGCCGGACGCCGGCCTGCCCGGCGGCGTCACGGTCCGGTCGTTCGCACCGGGCCAGGACGAGGACGCATGGCTCGCCGCCAACGCGGCCGCGTTCGCCGAGCACCCCGAGCAAGGTCGCTGGACCAGAGCCGACATCGACGCCCGCGAGCGCGAGTCCTGGTTCGACCCGGCAGGTTTCCTGCTCGCCGAACGCGACGAGACGTTGCTCGGTTTCCACTGGACCAAGATGCATCCCGGACAGATCGGCGAGGTGTACGTGCTCGGCGTCGCGCCCTCGGCCCAGGGCATGCGCCTCGGGCCGGCGCTGCTTGCCGCGGGCCTGCACTACCTTGCCGGGCGCGGCGCTCGAGAGTTGATGCTCTACGTCGAGGAGTCGAACTCGGGCGCGATGGGCCTCTACGAGCGCTTCGGCTTCCGGCGGCACGACGTGAGCCGCCAGTACCGGCGCCCTTCTCAGGAGCGGGCGACCACGTCGAGCTGATGCAGCAGGTGCCGGACGCGCCGCTCGATCTCGTCGCGGACCGACCGAACGTGCTCGACATCCATGCCTGCCGGGTCGTCGAGCACCCAGTCCTCGTAGCGCTTGCCAGGGAACACCGGGCACGCGTCGCCGCAGCCCATCGTGATCACCACGTCGGCCGCGCGGACGATCTCGTCCGTCCACGGCTTGGGGAACTCGCCGGAGATGTCGATGTCGCGCTCGCGCATCGCCTCGATCGCTGCGCGATTGAGCTCGTCGCCAGGCTCTGATCCTCCGGACCACGCGACCGCCGCGTCACCAGCGAGACGCTCGAAGAAGCCCATCGCCATCTGCGATCGCCCGGCGTTGTGGGTGCACAGGAACAGCACGGTCGGCTTGCCGTCATGCGTGCGTCCCTCGACTTTCGCCAACGCGTGCAGGCGCTGGCGGGCGAACCGTTCGGCCAGCAGCGGCAGGAAGTTCGAGACGCTGGCGCGTCCGGCGAACTGGTCGTACGAGGAGTGCAGGAACCGCTCGATCGTCTCGACGCCGAACGTGTCCTCGAACTCCTTTCGTAGCCGGGTCGCCGCCGTCTTCACGGCGACTCTCTGGTCGAGAGTGATCTCGGGACGGTGGTAGGTCTCGGTCATCGTGGGCTCCTGTCGGTCATGCCGCGTCGAGGCGGGGCGCGAGGTCGCCGACCCGCCGGGCTAGTTCGTCGAATGCGCGGTCGAAGGCCGCGTCGCTGCCGACGCGAACCGGGTCGGGGACCGACCAGTGCAGCTGTGCGGCTGCGCCAAGCCGTTCGTGGGCCGAGTCGCACACCGTCACGACGAGGTCGCCGGCACGCACGACGTCGTCGACCTGTCGCGGCCGGGTTCGGCGCAGCGGCAGCCCGTGCCGCCGGGCAACGGCAACCGCGCCCGGATGCATCCACTGCGCGGGCGTGGTGCCGGCCGACGCCGCCGGGACGCTACTGCGCCGGCGCCACAGGGCGACGGCAAGCGGCGATCGTGCCGAGTTCTGCGTGCACACGAACAGGATGCGTGTCGCGGCGCCGAGCGTGCCGGGCGACAGCCCGTCCAAGGCGCCAGGGACGAGGCGGAGGTACGTGCGGCGGCGATCGCCCTGAGACCGCGTCCGCGCCACGATCCGGGCCCGCTCGAGAACGTTCAGATGGTGCGCGAGCAGGTTGGACGGCAGGTCGACGAGCTCCTGCAACTCCGACGGAGCGGCGTCGCCGAACATCAGCACGTCGACGATCGCCAACCGTGCCGGCTCGGCCAACGCGGCATGAACAGTCGCGCGCCGGATGACATCAGAGTGGCGGTCTTTGCTCGATCGCTCAGCGTTCATTGAGTCAATCATCACTGAGCGGTATCGTGCCGTCAAGCGGGCGTCCCGATCTGGCCCGCGCCGTCCGTCTCGTTCACCTTCCGGTCACCTTGCGGCTTGAGAAGCGTCACATCGCCGCGGTATCTCGTTCACTCCCCGTTCACCTGAGTCATGCCGTCACGCCACTTGCCAGCCCTAGCGTCCGAAGCGGCATGTGCCTCTAAACGAAAGGGACCGACAACGTGAAGCTGTACCGGACTGGCGCGGTGGCCGCTCTGCTAGCAGGCGCGCTCGCGCTGACCGCCTGCGGCTCGGACAAGAAATCGGGCGGCGGGGGCGGAGGAGGCGACTGCGCCTCGGGCAACCTCAAGGCTGAGGGCTCTACCGCGCAGACGAACGCGATCCAGCAGTGGATCAAGGACTACACGGACAAGTGCTCCGGGACGACGATCAACTACAACCCCACCGGATCGGGTGCCGGCGTCAAGCAGTTCACCGGCGGCCAGGTCGACCTCGGCGGCTCTGACTCAGCGCTCGACGCCAGCAAGGGCGAGGTCGCGGCGGCCGAGAAGCGCTGCGGCGGTCCCGCGCTCAACCTGCCGATGGTCACCGGCCCGGTCGCGATTGCATACAAGCTCAGCGGGGTCACGGATCTGACCCTGACCCCGGACGTCATCGCCAAGATCTTCCTCGGCAAGATCACCACCTGGGACGACCCGGCGATCAAGGCGCTCAACTCCGGCGCAACCCTGCCGTCGAAGCCCATCACCGTGTTCTTCCGGTCCGACGAGTCCGGTACCACCCAGAACTTCGAGAAGTATCTCGCGGCGGCGGCACCGTCGGAGTACACCACCGAGCCGAGCAAGACGTGGTCCGGCAGTGTCGGCCAGGGCAAGGCGAAGTCGCAGGGTGTGCAGCAGGCGGTCGGCTCGTCCGACGGCGGTATCGCCTACCTCGAATGGTCCTTCGCGGGTAGCGCAGGCCTGTCGATGGCCAAGATCGACAACGGCGGTGGCGCGGTCGAGTTGAACGCGGACACTGCCGGTAAGGCGGTCAGCGCGGCACACGTAACGGGCACGGGGGACGACCTGACCCTGAAGCTTGACTATGCGACGAAGGTCGCCGGGGCGTACCCGCTGATCCTCGTGACCTACGAGATCGTCTGCGAGAAGTACTCGGACTCCAAGATCGGATCTCTGGTGAAGTCGTTCCTCACGTACACGGCAGGTACCGGCCAGGACGGCCTGAAGGATCTGGGCTACGCACCCTTGCCGTCCGACATCGATGCCAAGGTGAAGGCATCGGTGGCCAAGATCAGCTAGCGAGACACGCTAGGTTCCACTTGACGAGAGGCCCCGCCCGGCGGGCCGGCCAGCCCGGCAGCACGGCGGGGCTCCTCGTTCGACAGAGACACGGACGACATGACAGACCGAGAGACGATTCGCGGAGCGACTGGCGAGCCGATCGCGCCGTTGCCGCCACCGCGGGTGGGAGGTGAGTCCGTGGAGCCGCCGTCACCCCCCGAGCAGCTCAGGTTCGACCAGGGCCCCGTGGTCGGCTCGGCGCAGCCGCTGGCTGTGAGTTCGCTGCACGACACCCCCCCGGTCCTCGGTGCCGGCTCGATCACGCTCGGCACGCCACGCAACAAGGTCCGTCTCGGTGACCGGGTCTTCCACGGGTTCGCTGCCGGATCGGGCGCGTTCGTCGTCATCCTCATCGCGCTGGTGGCGGCGTTCCTCATCGCGAAGGCCGTTCCGTCGATAGCGGACGACAAGTCGAACTTCTTGTTCTCGCGGGTCTGGGACGTCGACGGCGCGACGCTGCGCTTCGGCATCGTCGATCTGCTATGGGTCACCGTGATCATCTCGATCGTGGCGATGGTCATCGCCGTGCCGATCGCCATCGGAATCGCGCTGTTCATCACCCAGTACGCGCCCGCCCGGCTCTCGCGCCCGGTGGCCTACGTCATCGACCTGCTGGCCGCGATCCCGTCGATCATCTACGGCATCTGGGGCATCATCGTGCTGGCGCCGGAGCTCAGACCGGTACAGCGCGTGCTCTACCACCTCGGTGGATTCCACGTCTTCAAGGATGAGAAGGTCGACCTCGGCACGATCTTCAACGGCGGCGTCGTCCTCGCGGTAATGATCTTGCCGATCGTTACCGCAATCGGGCGCGACGTCTTCGAGCGCACGCCACCGCAGAACATCGAAGCAGCCTGGGCACTGGGCGCGACCCGCTGGGAGATGATCCGGCTGGCCGTGCTGCCGCATGGGCGCCCCGGCTTGATCAGCGGCGCGATGCTCGGCCTCGGCCGGGCGCTCGGCGAGACGATCGCCGTGATGCTCATCCTGTCCAAGCGCGGCAACGGCGCACCCTTCTCCTTCTCGATCTTCAACGGCGGCGAGACGTTCGCGTCGAAGATCGCCAATAACGCGGCCGAGTTCAACGACCCGAAGCGCACCGGCGCCTTCATCGCGGCCGGGCTGGTGCTGTTCGTGCTGACGTTCGCGGTCAACGCCGCCGCCCGCAGCGTGGTCAGCCGCCGCAAGGAGTTCACCGCATGACCGTGCCTCCCGTCTCAGCCCTCGATTCCGCTCCTCGCTGCGTGCTGGCACATCCAGCGCCCGAGGGCGCTGTCGCTGCGGTACTCGCTGCGATGCTCATGAAGGGCTTCGCCTCATGACCGCGATCGCCTCGCTCTCCGCCACCCCTGGACACGGCCTGCGCAGGGCGAAGAACAATGTCGCCACGGTGCTCGTCACCTTGGCGTTCGGCGTTGCTCTGATCCCGCTGGTGTGGCTGCTCTGGACCGTCATCAGCAAGGGCTGGCACGCGCTGACGCGCAAGGGCTGGTTCACGTCCGACGTCGGTACCCGGACGTTCCGCGATCCTGGCGGCGGCGCGCTGCATGCGATCGTCGGCACCGCCGAGCAGGTCGCACTGTGCTCGCTGATCTCGGTGCCGATCGCGCTGATGGTCGGCATCTACCTGGTCGAGTACGGTCGCGGGCCGCTGGCTCGCGCGACGACGTTCATGGTCGACATCCTCAGCGGCGTCCCGTCCATCGTCGCCGCGCTGTTCATCTACGCCGCGTTCATCACGACGTTCCACGGATCGCGCGGTGGCTGGCTCGTCGGGCTCGCGCTCGTACTGCTCATGATTCCGGTGATCGTGCGCACGACCGAGGAGATGCTCAAGCTCGTCCCGAACGAACTGCGCGAAGCGTCCTACGCCCTTGGCGTGCCGAAGTGGAAGACCATCGTGCGGGTCGTCGTGCCCACCGCGCTTACCGGCATCATCACCGGCATCGTGCTCGGCATCGCCCGGGTAGCCGGCGAGACCGCTCCACTGCTGATCCTCGTCGGCTACAACGACAACCTCAACGCCAACCTGTTCGGCAAGGATTTCCAGGGCTCGCTACCCGGCATGATCAACGCCCAGGTGAACAACCTCGGCAACAACCGCTCGTTCACCGGCGGGACGATCCACAACTACGCCGTCGACCGTATGTGGGGCGCGGCACTCACGCTCATCATCATCGTCATGGGACTCAACCTCATCGCCCGCCTGCTCGGGCGGTTCAGCAAGGTTTCCGGTTAAGGGGAGCTCGGCAATGGCAAAGCGCATCGACGGCAAGGACTTGAACATCTACTACGGCAAGTTCCTGGCCGTCAGCGACTGCAACTTCACGATCGCGCCGCGCTCGGTCACCGCGTTCATCGGGCCGTCCGGCTGCGGCAAGTCGACCGTGCTGCGCACGCTGAACCGGCTGCACGAGGTCATCGCGGGCGCGCGCGTCGAGGGCAAGGTGCTGCTCGACGGCGACGACATCTACGCGGGCACCGTCGACCCGGTCGACGTCCGGCGCACGATCGGCATGGTGTTCCAGCGGCCCAACCCGTTCCCGACGATGTCGATCTACGACAACGTCGTGGCCGGGCTGAAACTGCAGAGCGGTCGGCTGAAGAAGTCCGACCTGGACACGGTCGTCGAGAAATCGCTGCGCGGCGCGAACCTGTGGGAAGAGGTCAAGGACCGCCTGCCCAAGCCCGGGGCCGGCCTCTCCGGTGGTCAGCAACAGCGGCTCTGCATCGCACGGGCCATCGCCGTCGAACCACAGGTGTTGCTGATGGACGAGCCGTGCTCGGCGCTCGACCCGATCTCGACGCTCGCGATCGAAGATCTCATCCAGACCCTGAAAGAGAAGTACACGATCGTCATCGTTACCCACAACATGCAGCAGGCGGCCCGCGTCTCTGAGCGGACTGCGTTCTTCAACCTCTCGGCGGTCGGCAAGCCGGGCCAGCTCGTCGAGATGGACGACACCGAGAAGATCTTCTCCAACCCGAGCGACCAGCGCACCGAGGACTACATCTCCGGCCGCTTCGGCTGACCTATCCGGCCCGATTCGCGTCTGCTTCCGGCCCCAGGGGGCCGGTCGCAGGGCGCGAGCGCAAGCGCCTTCGGCGCGCGCGGGCCGGGCTCATCGCGTTGCGGTCACCTTTCTGGTCCCTCGCTCATCACGTTGTGGTCACCTTCCTGGTCGCTCGCTCAAACGCTGTCTGGTTGCTGCCCAGGATGGCGGCGGTAAGCGCTTCGGCGGCCTCTGCGGCGGCTCGGGGGTTGGTGAGCAGGACGAGATCGATCTCGCCGAGTTCGGGCAACTCGGCGCTCGCCGGCAGCTCGACCAGGTCGTCCGGCATCAGGGTCCGGGCGAAGATCGCGACGCCCAGGCCGGCCCGGGCGGCGGCGAGCACTCCGTTCACGCCGCGCACCGTGCAGGTGATCCGGTAGGCCCGCCCGGCGGCTTCGAGCGCCTGGACGGCGCGCGAGCGCGAGAGACTTGGTGCCTGGTAGACGACGAGCGGCATCGGGCGCTCCGGCTCGAGCCGGGCGCCGGCCACCGCTGCCCAGACCAGGCGGTCACGGCGGACGAGTCGCCCGCGTCCGTCGCCGGCATCGTGCTTGACGAAGGCGACGTCCAGATGGCCCGACTCCAGGCGCCGATGCAGGCTGTTGCTCTGCGCGACGGTCAGCTCCAGGTCGATGCGCGGGTAGAGCTGGCGGAAGTCGCGCAGGATGCGCGGCAGCGGGGTGAGTGCGAGGTCGTCCGAGACGCCGAAGCGCAACCGTCCACGCAGGCCCGATCCGGTGAAGTAGCCGGTCGCCTGCTCGTGCGCCGCCAGGATCGCGCGGGCGAAGCCGGCCATCGCCTCGCCGTCGGCGGTCAGGGTGACGGTGCGCGTGTCGCGGATGAACAGCGCGCGTCCGACGGCCAGTTCGAGCTTGCGCACGTGCTGGCTCACCGTCGGCTGCCGGACGCCGAGGTTCTGTGCCGCCTGGGTGAAGCTCAGCGTCTGGGCCACCGCGAGGAACGTCCGTAGCAGATCCGGATCGTACAAGCTTGATCACTCCTTATAAGCCAACGCGATAACACTAATAAGATCAATTCACTTTGGGAATGAGCGACGGGCCGCGAGAATTGATCACGGCGAACCCGCACGCAACTAGTTGGGATGATCTTGACCTCCCGAGCAGCAGCACAGACGTCCACCTTCAGCTCCCTACGTACCCGCAATTTCCGGCTCTTCGCGAGCGGGCAACTGGTCTCCTACACCGGTATGTGGGTGCAACGCATCGCACAGGACTGGCTGGTCCTGAGCATCACCGGCAGCCCCACGGCGGTGGGTGTCACCACGGCATTGCAGTTCCTGCCCACGCTGCTGTTCGGCCTGATCGGCGGCGCGATCGCCGACCGTTACCCCAAACGCCGCGTACTGCTGGCGACCCAGGTCGGCATGTCGGCGATGGCCGCGGCCCTCGCGGTGCTCACGCTGTCGCACCAGGTCCAGGTCTGGCACGTCTTCCTGATCGCGTTCGGGCTCGGCACCGTGACCGCCGTCGAGAACCCGACCCGGCAGGCGTTCGTCAACGAGATGGTCGGCCCGGAGCAGCTGCGTAACGCGATCAGCATCAACGCGTCGGTGTTCCAGCTCGGCGCGATGATCGGTCCGGCGATCAGCGGCGTCCTGATCAATGCGGTCGGCTCGGGCTACGCGTTCACGATCAACGCGCTGTCGTACACGGCGTCGACGACCGCGCTGCTGATGATGCGCGAACGTGACCTCAACGGCCCGCCGTCCGCTGCGGCGCGCGGCGCCCAACTGCGCGACGGGCTGCGCTACGTCGCTCGACACCGGGACGTGCTGTGGCCCACGGTGTTGGCCGGTGTCTTCGGGATGTTCTGCATCAACCTGCCGGTCACGCTCGCCGCGTACGCGAAGAACGTGTTCCACTCCGGCGCGTCCGGCTACGGGATGCTGAGCTCGGTCGTCGCGCTCGGGTCGCTGACCGGTGCGCTGATCTCGGCCCGCCGGCCCCGCACGCGGCTGCGCACGCTCGTGACGATCGCCGGCACGCTCGCCGGCGTGCAGATGATCGCGGCGCTGGCGCCCGGTGAATGGAGCTATTGCATCGCGCTGCTCGCCGTCGGTGCGGCCACGCTGCTGTTTCTGACCGCCGCGAACTCCACCGTGCAGCTCGCCGCGGACGACTCGATTCGCGGCCGCGTCATGGGCGTCTACCTGCTGGTGTTCATCGGCAGCGGCGCGCTCGGCGGGCCACTGTTGGGCTGGTTCGACGAGAACCTGGGTCCGCGGACCGGCATGCTGCTCAGCGGCGCGATCCCGGCGGTCGCCACCGTGCTGGTGGCACTCAAGCTGGCCGGTGCCGGCAGGCGGCGGCCGCTGGCGGTTTTGGTCGCCCAGCGGGCTATTTGACGCCTGGTGACCAAACCGGGGCTGGTTGCCGCAGCTCGGCGATGCGCCTAGGGTCCGACTTACTGATTCTGACTCAATAGGGGGCACGATGGCCGACTACGACGTCATCGTCATCGGCTCGGGGTTCGGCGGCAGCGTCGCGGCGTTGCGCCTGACCGAGAAGGGCTACCGGGTCGGCGTGCTCGAGGCCGGGCAGCGCTTCACCGACGAAACGCTGCCCAAGACCTCGTGGCACATCCGCAAGTTCCTCTGGGCGCCGAAGCTTGGCATGAAGGGCATCCAGCGCATCCACCTGCTCAAGAACGTCGTCATCCTGGCCGGCGCGGGCGTCGGCGGAGGCTCGCTCAACTACGCCAACACCCTGTACGAGCCGCCGCAGCCGTTCTACGACGACCCGCAATGGGCGCACATCACCGACTGGCGCGGCGAGCTGGCGCCGTTCTACGCGCAGGCCAAGAAGATGCTCGGCGTCGTCACGAATCCGACGATGACCAGGTCCGACGTCGAGATGCAGAAGCTGGCGACGCAGTTCGGCAAAGGCGGCACGTTCAACCTGACGCCCGTCGGCGTGCTCTTCGGACGCGACGGCGCGAAGGAGCCCGGCGCCACGATCGCCGATCCGTTCTTCGGCGGGGTCGGCCCCGAGCGCAAGGGCTGCATCGAGTGCGGATCGTGCATGACCGGCTGCCGGCACGGCGCGAAGAACACGCTCGTCAAGAACTACCTGGCACTGGCCGAACGCGGCGGGGCGGCGATCCATCCACTCACGACAGTGACCGACGTCCGCCCACTGCCCGACGGCGGCTACGCCGTCGACACGGTGCGCACGGGCAAGTGGACGCGGCGCCCGGATCGCACGTTCACGGCGTCCCATGTCGTCTTCGCCGCGGGGACATGGGGTACGCAGACCCTGCTGCACCGGCTGCGCGAGACCACGCTGCCCGGCATCTCGGCACGCCTTGGCCACTTGACGCGTACCAACTCCGAGTCGCTCCTCGGCGCGATCAGTAACGACAAGCGCGCCGACTACACGCACGGCGTGGCGATCACGTCGTCCTGGCACCCGGACGAGAACACGCACATCGAGCCGGTCCGGTACGGCAAGGGCAGCAACGCGATGGGCATGCTCTCGACGGTGATGACCGACGGCGGCACGCCGCGGCACCGGTGGGCGCAGTGGCTGCGCGCGGCCGCCCGGCATCCGAGGGCGGTGCTCCGGACGCTGATCCCGCGCCGGTGGTCCGAGCGGATCATCATCTTGCTGGTCATGCAGTCGCTGAACAACTCGATCACGGTGCAGCGCAAGAAGAGCGGCCGGCTGACGTCCGTCCAGGGTGAGGGCGAGCCCAATCCGACCTGGATCCCGGTCGCCAACCAGGCAGCAAGGCAGCTGGCGGAGAACGTCGGCGGTATCGCCGGCGGTACGTGGGGCGACCTGTTCAACGTCCCGATGACGGCGCACTTCATCGGCGGCTGCCCGATCGGCGACTCACCCGAGACCGGCGTGATCGACCCGTACCACCGCGTCTACGGCTACGACGGACTGCACGTCGTCGACGGCTCGGCGCTGACGGCCAACCTCGGCGTCAACCCCGCGCTGTCGATCACCGCGCAAGCCGAGCGGGCCATGGCGCTGTGGCCGAACCGCGGCGAACCCGACGACCGCCCGTCGCCGGGTTCGCCGTACCGCCGCATCGCGCCGACGTTCCCAGCTCGCCCGATCGTCCCGGCGGGCGCTCCGGCCGCCCTGTCATTCGGCGACGCTGAGGCCGCGCGGCAGACTTGACCTGTGCGCAGCCTTGCCGACGCTCTTCGCGAGGATGTCGTCGTGCTCGACGGCGGGCTGGCCACCGAGCTCGAACGGCGCGGAAACGACTTGTCGACGCCGCTGTGGTCGGCCCGGTTGCTCGCGGACGAGCCGGCCGAGATCGTCGCCGCGCACCGCGCGTTCGCTGACGCGGGCGCCCGGGTGGCGATCACGGCGAGCTACCAAGCGTCGTTCTCGGGTCTCGGCGCCGAGGCAGCGGTGCTCATGCGGCGCAGCGTCTCGCTTGCGCGCGAGGCGACGTCGGGCTGGGTCGCCGCGTCGATCGGACCATACGGCGCGGTACGGGCGGACGGCTCGGAGTACCGGGGCGACTACGGGCTGACCGTCGCCGAGCTACGCGCCTTCCACCGGCCGCGGCTGCAGGTGCTCGCTGACGCCGGCGCGGACGTCCTGGCGGTCGAGACGATTCCGTGTCTCGCCGAGGTCGAGGCGCTGCTCGCCGAGCTGGACGCCGTCGGCGTGCCCGCGTGGCTCTCGCTCACCTGCGCCGGGACGCGGACCCGAGCCGGCGAACCGGCCGAGGCTGCGTTCGCCATGGCGCGCGACTGCCCGGCTGTGTTCGCGGTGGGCGTCAACTGCGTCTCACCGCGGGACGCGCCGGACCTCGTCTCGCTGGCGGCGCGGGCCAGCGGCAGGCCGGTCGTCGTCTACCCGAACAGCGGCGAGACGTGGGCGGGCCGGAGCTGGCACGGCTCGGCCGCGTTCTCTGCGGATGATGTCACCGGCTGGATGCGGCGGGGCGCTCGGCTGGTCGGCGGATGCTGTCGCGTCGGCCCGGCCGAGATCGAGCAGCTGGCCCGCACGGTACGGGCCGCCCGAGTTGAGGTCGACCGGACGGGCGAGCATTCTGGAACGGCATAGCACCCCACGCGATCGTGAGGAGGTTGCGATGCATGCGCAAATAGGCGACTGGCTTGTGGTGGAGGGTCGCGACATCAATCACCGCGCCCGGCGGGGACGGATCCTCTCGGTGCGATCGCCCGAAGGTGATCCGCCATACCAGGTGCGGTGGGCCGACAACAACCACGAGGCCCTCGTGTACCCGGGCCCGGACACGCACGTCGTCTCCGGCGAGGACGCATCCAACCCCAACCTCTGAGCGCCCTGGCTGCGTTCGGCTGACCCCAGCGGGGTACCGGCATTCGGCGCTTGTGCGCTGCCTACATCAATGTGAGCAGACCACAAGCAACCCGCAGGGCGAGCCGGCCAACCCCGCGACACGCCGACTCGAGCTGGCCCAGCCGGGTACGGACCCAAGCCTCAATGCGACGCGGAGATCAGGTCGGCGCGATGGGCACGCAGCCACTGGTGCGCGCGCGCGTACCGATCGGCCCAGGTCGACCAGAGCTCGGAGAACGCGACGTGCCCGTCACGGCTGGCGTCCTCGATGATCGCGCTGATCCAGGCATTGGCCGCGACCGTGGCCCGCACCACGTCACGCCGAAGCGCCGCATCGGCCCCGTAGGTGTCGAGCAGTAGGCGGAACCGCGACAAGGCACGGCCCTGCCGCGAATCCTCGATATCGCGCTCGTCCCACAGCGGCGCCCAGAAGCACGCGGCCACGGCGAGCTCCCACGCGACGGACCCGGGAGCCGCCAGGTCGAAGTCGATGAGCGCCACCGCCTTGCCGTCGCGGAAGATGACGTTGGCCGGGTTGGGGTCGTTGTGGGTGACGAGCGGACCGCGCCAGGGTGCGGGCACGGGTCGCTGCCACGCGAGTCGTTGCCGCGTGACGAACGTGCTCGCGTGCCGGTGATAGTCGCGAAGCAGGACGGCGACGCTGCGCAGCGCGTGGTCGGTGAGCGCCCAGTCGGGCACCGTGTCGGTCAGCGCGCGACCTACGGCCGGCGCGCCGCGTCCCGGTTGATACGCCGAGGTGCCGTCGATATAGCCGAGCACCTCGACCTCGCCGTACGTGCCGATGACCCGAGGCGCACCCTCGAAACCCGACGCCTCCAGGTGGCGAAGCAGGATATGCACCGCGTCGCTGTGCGCGCCGCGTGGCCGATGCACGGTCGCGCCGACCCGGAAGACCCGCCCGCGATTGGCGGTTCCCCCGTGCAGCAGTCCGTCTCTACCGGCGTTTGCCATCGACGCTCCGGTCGCCGTCGGACCCGGCGAGCAGCAGCCGGGCGGCCAGGCTCTCGTGGGTGATCAAGCCGCTCACCAGTCCCCCGTTGAGGGCTGATCGGACGGCATCAGCCTTCTCCTCGCCGTACGCGATGGCCAGCACGGTTCGGACATCCGCGAGCTGATCTCCGGTGAGACCGATGATCCGCTTGGTCAGAGGCGCATTGACCGGCTTGCCGGCCGAGTCGATCAGCACTCCGGAGATCTCCGCCGTGACGCCGAGCCGGCCGGTGCGCTGCTGCGTTTCGTGCTCGACCGCATCGAAGATCGTCGACAAGCCGGCCTGCCACGCACCGATCCCGACCACCGCGACCGTGACCGACGGCAGCATCGCCGCCGCGCGGGCGACGTCGGGCTGCCGGCGCAGGGTCCGTGCGGTTGCCGTGTCGGCAGCCACGAGCGGCGCATAGAAGACGTGCGCCGGACCGCCGCCCGCCCGGGCGACGCGGCGCACGAGTTCGAGGACGTCGCTGCCGTCCGGCCGCGACAGCGCACCGGTCAGTTGCACGACCGGGCACGGGACGAACCCGTCGAGCGCGAGACCGATCCCGCTGAGCGAGCGTGCCCAGGCCAGCCCGAGCACATCATCGGCCTTGACGATCTCGCGCAGGACGTCCGCGGCCGCCTCGCCCAGATGACGACGGAGCACGACGGGGTCGTCGTCGGAGATGTCGACGACGATCGCGTGCGCCAGGCCGAACGCCGCCTGCAGTTGCGCGGACAGGTCTGTGTTCACCTTGCCCGGCGCTTCGATCTCGATACGTACCAGTCCGGACCGCCGCGCGGAATCGAGCAGCCGAGCCACCCGGAACCGGCTGATCGAGAGCTCGTCGGCGATCTCGGTCTTCGATCGGTCGTCGAGGTAGTACATGCGCGCGACCCGCGCAGTGAGGATCAATTCGGTCGGACGCTGCGCCACGGCTGCTCCCTCGGGCGCTCATCTGAGCGCGGCCGTACTCAGTTTGACAGAAGTCCTCGCCGGGGCGCTACCACTCAGAAGGAGACGCTGCTACGGCTTGGGCGCCTGCACCGGCAGGCGGATCCGCAGCACCGTGTCGCGCGGCTGCGATTCGATACCGATCGTGCCGCCGTGGCGCTCGACGACGATGCGCCGCGCGATGTCGAGACCGAGCCCGGTGCCCTTGCCCACGTCCTTGGTCGTGTAGAACGCCTCGAACGCGCGGGCCAGTACCTGCGGCGACATGCCCGGACCGGTGTCGCCGATCTCGACGACGACGGCGTCACCGTCAGCCCGGGTTGCCAACCGGAGCGTGCCCGCGCCGTCCATGGCGTCGACGGCGTTGTCGATGAGGTTGATCCACGCCTGGTTGAGTTCGCCGGCGTACGCGTCGATCCGAGGGACGTCGGCGCCGTAGTCGCGCACGACCGTCACACCGAGGAGCTTGTGCCCGAGCATCACCAGGCTGGACTCGAGGCCGTCCGTCACGTCGATGTGCTGCATGGACGCTCGGTCCATCTGGGAGTGCGACTTGACGGCGGCGACGAGTTCCGAGACGCGACGGGTCGACTCCTTCACCTCCGCGAGCAGGGTTGCTGCCGAGAGCGTGCTCGCCACCCATTCCAGGCCTGGCTCCAGCGCCGACCCTTCGAGCGCGGACGCTGCACGCTCGCACCAGGCGATGTCGACACCTGCCGCGGCGAGCAGCGGGGCGATGCTCCACCCTTGCTGGACGCCATGGCGAGTGAGCCACATCGTCAACGCCTGCTCATGGTCGGCCTGGGCCAGCGGGTCCCGCGCGCCGTCTCGCGGCTTGATCTCGCGGCGCAGGGCGTCCAGCGCGGTGAACTGCTGCGCGGAGATCTCGTCGGCGGCAAGCCGCGTGAGGGAGGAGAGCAAGGTCGCGCACGCGCCCTCCAGAGCGTCGACCGCGCGCGTGGCGGCAGCCGCCGGGTTGTTGATCTCGTGCGCAAGGCCGGCGGCGAGCGTGCCGAGGGTGACGAGCGCCTCGCGCTGCCGGGCCGTCGCCTCGATGCTGCGTGCGGTGCCGAACAGGCCCTCGATGAGGTGCCCGCCGAATGGGAACCAGGCGTCGGACACCTCACGCAGCGCCTTGGCCGGCACGCGCAGCACCCGTCCGTCGTTCACTCCTCGGGCGGTCGCGAGATAGACGCCGTGCTCGTCCCAGGCGCGAAAGCCGCCGGCCCAGCGGCCTGGCGTGTCCATCCGCCCGACGACGGTGTCCTCGCGGCCGACGTGGCGGATCAGGTCGAGGGCACCGTCGACGAGCACCCACCAGAAGTCCGCGTGCTCGCCCTCGTGGAACAACTCGACGCCGGGTTCGACACGTACCTCGGCGCCGGCCGCGACGAGCTCGGCGAGTTGGTCGTCGGACAGCCCGTCGAAGATGCTCAGCCCGCGCAGGTCGGCGACTCGCATCAGATCGTGGCCAGGTAGCGGTGCACGAGGTAGACCGACATCGCGCCCTCACCTACGGCGGACGCGACCCGCTTCATGGAGTCGAGCCGGACATCGCCCGCGGCGAACACGCCTGGCACGCTCGTCTCGAGGTTCAAGGGCGCGCGGGCCAGCGGCCAGTGGTGGGCGTGGGCGGCTAGATCTTGCCCAGTGACGACGAAACCCTTGTCGTCGCGGGCGATGTCAGGGCCGAGCCACTCGGTGCGCGGCGAGGCTCCGATGAAGACGAACAGCCAGCTCGACGAGACCTCGTCCGTGACGCCGGAGTCGCGGTCGGCGAGCGTCAGCGCTTCGAGGTGGCCGTCGCCTCGCGCCGCCACCACCTCGCTGCGGTACCGCACCTCGACGTTGGGCGCGGACGTGATCCGCTCGATGAGGTACTGCGACATCGTGTCCTTGAGCGTCGCAGCCCGGACCACGAGCACCACCCGCTTGGCGAATCGGGACAGGTTGAGTGCCGCCTGGCCCGCTGAGTTGGCGGCACCGACGATATAGACGTCGTCGCCCTGACACTGGCTGGCCTCGCTGGCGTTCGTGCCGTAATAGACGCCGCGTCCGGTGAGCTCATCTAGCCCGTCGGCGTCCAGCCGGCGGTAGGACACTCCGGTGGCCACGATGAGCGCGCGCGCCTCGATCTCGCCCGACCCGTCGAAGAGCACGGCGCGTACAGGACCGCGCGTCTCGAAGCCGACGACATCTCTTGCGAGGACGACCTCGGCGCCGAACCGGGACACCTGCGCGAGGGCCCGCTGGGTGAGGTCGGAGCCGGTCAGTCCCTTCGGGAAGCCGAGGTAGTTCTCGATGGACGCGCTCTGCCCGGCCTGTCCGCCGGGCGCCTCGCGCTCGACGATGACGGTGCTGAGTCCCTCGGACGCCGAGTACACGGCGGCAGCCAGGCCGGCCGGTCCGCCGCCCACGATGCACACGTCGTACAGCGGCTGCTCTGCTCTCGTGCGCAGGCCGAGCGCGCCGGCGAGGTCGAGCGTCGACGGAGCGCGGAGCGTTTCGCCTTCGGGGATGAGGACGAGCGGGAGCTCGGACGCGGTCGCGCCGGCGAGGTCGCGCAGCCGTTGGCCCTCGGCATCGCGCTCGATGTCGTACCAGCGGTAGGGCACGTAGTTGCGGGCCAGGAAGCTTTTGATCTCGTGGCTGCGGTCGGACCACCGATGCCCGATGACCCGCACGTCGGACGTGTGCTCGGGATTGGCCTGCTGCCAGTCGCCGAGCAGATCGTCGATGACGGGATACAGCCGATCCTCGGGAGGATCCCATGGCTTGAGCAGGTAGTAGTCCAGGCCGATGTCGTTGATCGCCTTGATGGCGACGTCGGTGTCGGCGTACGCCGTGAGCAGCAGGAACTTCGCCCCCGGAGCGTGGACGCGAGCCTGCTCGAGCATCTCGACGCCCGTCATCTGCGGCATCCGCTGGTCGGCAGCGATCAACGCGACCGGCTCGTCGCGCAGCGCGAGCTCGGTCAGTACGGCGAGCGCCTGGGCGCCGGAAGTCGCCCGCACGATGCGGTAATCCGCGCCGTAGCGGGTGCTCAGATCGCGCGTGATCGCCGCCGAGACCATGGGATCGTCGTCGACGGTCAGGATGGTCGGTTTGCTCATAACGTCCCCCCAGGCGGTCTCGCCGCCCGCCTTGACTGACGGCTGAAACCGGCAGCCGAGCATAACTTCGAGCTCTCCACATCGGCAGCCTGAGCTAACACTCGGCCTGGCCACGTCCCCGGCTCTCCGCTCGACTTCCGCGCCGCTTCGCCTCTGAACTGCGCAGCGACGAAGGGTTGGTCTCGGCTTCTGTTTGTCCGCGGGCCGCGGTTGCACTGGGCGCTGGCTTGCAGTTTCACCTTATATTCATTGATGAATCTCGCTTGTCAGGCTCTTGATCTTTCTTGTAGAATCAAACGTATGTTCGAACGCCACGCAGCCGCTCTGCTCCGGCTTGCCGACGCAATCGACGAACTGGTGGCGCTCGATTTAGCCCGGCTCGATCGCGAAGAACTGCTCGATCTGCTCCGCGGTTTGGAGACGCAGCGGCGCCGGTTGCCGGTCATCGATCATCGGCTGGTTGCCGAGCTCGACGAACGCGGCATTGCCGGCGAGCTCTGCGCTCGCGACACGCACACCCTGCTTCGCGACGTCTTGCGGTTGTCGCCTCGGGAGGCGAAGCAGCGAGTGCGCGCGGCGGTCGATCTCGGACCCCGGCGCACCGTGACTGGCGAACCGCTCGGACCACTGTTTCCCGAAGTTGCCGCCGCGCAGGCCGCCGGAACAATCTCGTCTGATCACGCCCGGGTCGTGATCCACGCTGTCGAGAGACTGCCGGCGCCGATCGAGGCCGAGCACGGGCCGGCCGTCGAGGCGCGACTCGTCACCGAGGCGGCGCGCTTTGACCCCGAGGCGCTCGCCAAACTTTCTCGCCGCATTGGGGATCTTCTCGATCCGGACGGCACGCTCGCCGACGATGCCGAACATGATCGCCGCCGTACGGCGACACTCGTCGCCAACCGCGACGGCTCCGGCGAACTGCGCGCTCGCCTGACTCCCGGCGCCCTTGCGCAGTGTCAGGCCGTTCTCGACCCGCTCGCCGCGCCGCGTCCGTCCGACGCCGACGGGCCCGACACGCGCACGCCGGGCCAGCGGATGCACGACGCGCTCGCGGATGCGGCCCAGCGCCTGCTCGCCTCCGGCACGCTGCCGGTCACCGGCGGCACCCCCGCCACGGTGCTGGTCACCATGACGCTCGACCAGCTCGAAGCGAGGACCGGCCTGGTCACGACCTCGCGCGGTGGAGCCCTCTCCGTGATGGATGCGCTACGCATCGCGGGCGAGGCGACGGTCGTCCCGGTCGTAATAGACCGCGAAGGCGTCCTCGGCTACGGACGAGCTCGCCGCATCGCCACCGCAGCCCAACGCGACGCCCTCGCGGCCCGTGACGGCGGCTGCTGCTTTCCCGGATGCGACGCGCCGCCGGACTGGACGCAGGTGCATCACGTCGTCGAATGGATCTATGGCGGAATGACCGACCTCGACAATCTGTGCCTGCTCTGCGGGTATCACCATCGCGAATTCGAGCGACGCGGCTGGAAAGTGACCATGCGGGACGGCCGACCCTGGTGGATCCCGCCCGCGTACGTCGACCCTGAACGGGTACCGATCCGCAACACCATGTATGCGATCGACCCGGTCGACGCCGAGAGCATCCCGGAACAGGTACCCAGGCTACCTGCCGAGATCTGCTGAAGGCGTTGTGCAGAGGATTCTGGCGGTGTCCCCGTAAAGCGATTCGGCTTTGCGGCGAATTAGGGGTGTCGAAGCTAGCCACAGCGCGGACGTGATCGGCCGGCGTCCGCGCTGTTGCATGCTTTATCCAGGCAATGGGTCCCGCCTGGACCAGATTGGTTCGAACCGCCTCCGCGGCTGATGATCCCTGGCTGATGCCAGGCACCACCCGCGAGGAGGATCCGTGTCGCTGTCCGTTGCCGCCATGCGGCCGTCGGTTCGGTCGTCCTCACCTTCCAGGCAGGCGCCGAGATCGACGTCGCCGCGATGCGTCGAACCCTGGTGCCCAGCATCGCCATCGGGCTGGTGTCCTTCGCAGGGCCTCGCAGGAGCGCTCACCGCCTGCCACTGGCTGGCCGGCTGGGGTTGGCGAGCCAGTGAGATCGGCGGCATCGCGCTGTCGACCACGTCGCTGGCCGTCGTCTACGCGGTCGTCGAGATGGGACTGTCCGGTTCCGCGGTCGGGCAGCTGCTGCTGTCGGGTCACCTTCGTGACCGACCTCGCTACGGTGACCGCGTTGTCGCTGCTGTTCCTCACGCCGACCTGGTGGCTGGTCCCGTTCGTCGCGGTATCCGCGCTGCGGCATTCGTGACCCTGATCATGTCGACCGGGCTCACGTTCGGCACGATCTCGGCAACCTACGGCCTCACCGCGGAATCGTGTCGCGCGCGCAGTTCTCGGTGCTCATCTGCGTGGTCGTGCTCTCCGCGATCTTGCCGACCGCGATCGTGCAGCGGTTCTTCGTCCCGCACACGCCGGAGGCCGCCCGCAGCGCCGCGGAGCTCCCGGATGAGGACGAGTTCTCGCCGCATCCCCTCCGGCTGGACCGTCAGGACGAGCGGCCGGCGCCGACGACCGAGACAGTGTGGGACTAGACCAAGCGGACGCGCAGCCGGCGGAAGCCGCGGCCCTTGTTCTCCATCTTGACGACCTCCAGGCGGCCGATCATCGCCGTGGACGCGACGTGCGTGCCGCCGTCGGCCTGCGTGTCGAGCCCGACGATGTCGACGATGCGGACGACCTCGATGTCGGGCGGCAGCAGGTTCGTCGCCGTGCGGATGATGTCGGGGATCGCGAATGCCTCGTCACGGGGCAGCGTCGAGACCTCGATCCGGCGATCGGACGCGATCTCGCGGTTGCATGCCTCGGCGACCCGCTCCTTGAAGTCCGGCGGCACCTCGGCCAGGTCGAAGTCCATGCGGGCGCTGAGCGGCTCCATGTTGCCGCCGGTGACGAGTGCGCCGAAGTCGCGGAACACCACGCCGGTCAGCACGTGCAGGCCGGAGTGCGTCCGCATCAGGGCGGTGCGCCGCTCGTCGTCCAGCGCGCCACGCACGGACGTGCCGACCGGCGGCACCGGATCGCCCTCGGCGGGCACGAGATACAGGTCGTCGCCCTTGACGGTGCCGACGATGCGGGTGCGCACGCCGCCCCAGAGCAGCACGCCCTCGTCGGGTGGCTGGCCGCCGCCGCCCGGGTAGAAGGCGGACCGGTCCAGGACGACGCCGCGCTCGTCCACCCCGACGACGGTCGCGTCCCATTCCCGGACGGTGGGGTCGGTCAGCTCGAGACGGTGCGTGTGGCCGTGCCGGTCGGTGTCGGCGGATGGGGTCTGCACGCGTCGATCCTGCCGCACTTGTCTGACACATACGATTGGGCGATCCGGCTGATCGAGGAGTGATCTTGGCGCCCACGGACCGGTCGCCCGTCGAACGAATCGGCGCGGCCAGGCTGCTGCCCGTCATCCGCACCGCCGACGCGGTCGAGGCGATCGACATGGTCGGCAGGCTGGTCGCCGCCGGGCTGACCGTCATCGAGCTCACCGCCACGACACGCGACTGGCCGGCAGCGGTCGAGCGGGTGCGCGGGGAGCATCCGGACGTGTGCCTCGGCCTCGGCACGGTGCTGGACGCGCGCACGGCGAAGGGCGCGATCGCGAGCGGTGTGCAGTTCCTGGTGAGTCCCAGCCTTGCACCGGATGTACGCCAGATTGCCCGCAACAGCGACATGTTGTTCATCGAGGGCGGCCAGACGCCGACAGAATTGACGACCGCCTTGGAAATCGGCGGCATCGCCAAGCTGTTCCCGGCGCACGTCGGCGGACCGGCGTACTTGCGGTCGTTCCTGTCGGTGGCGCCCGGGGCGAAGATCGTGCCGACAGGCGGCATTCCGCTCTGGCAGATCGCCGAGTGGCTCGACGCCGGCGCCTACGCCGTTGGCGTGGGCCGCGACCTCACGGCGTCCGGCGACATCGAAGCGCGGATACGCGACCTGGATCTACCAGTCGTGCATTGAGCCGTCGCGCAACCGGTTCACCGGCAGGTACCGCCGCTGGTACGGGTACCGCCGCGCCGCGGATTCGTCGAAGGCGACGCCGAGGCCTGGCGCGTCCGTCAGGTGCAACAGGCCGTCCGCGTAGTGGTAGCTCGGCTTGAACACCTCCGACGCGGGTTCGAGGTGGTCCATGTACTCCTGGATGCCGAAGTTGGGAATCGACAGGTCGAGGTGCAGCGCGGCGGCGATGCCGATCGGCGAGACGTCGCCCGGGCCGTGCGAGCCGGAACGTACGCCGTACAGGTCGGCGTAGTCGAAGATCCGTCGGCAGTGGGTGATCCCGCCGGCGTGTGGAACCGCCGTGCGGATGTAGTCGATGAGCCGCTCGCCGATGAGCGTCTGACAATCCCAGATGGAGTTGAAGACCTCGCCGACCGCCAGCGGGGTGAGCGTGTGCTGGCGGATCAGCCGGAACGCCGCCTGGTCCTCGGCCGGCGTCGCGTCCTCGAGCCAGAACATCCGGTACGGCTCGAGCGACTTGCCCAGACGCCCGGCCTCGAGCGGGGTCATCCGGTGGTGGGCGTCGTGCAGCAGGTGGAAGCCGAAGCCGAGCTGGTCGCGCGTCGCGGCAACCAGCCGTGGCGCGAAGTCGAGGTAGGCGGCCGTATCCCATACCTCCTCGGTAGGCAGGTCGCCCACCGCGGGCTCGTAGGTGAGGCCTGACCCGGTGCGGATGCCGTACGTCGCGTCCAGCCCGGGGATCTTCGCCTGCACCCGAACCGCGAGATACCCCGCCTCGAGGAACCGCGCCGCGTCCGCGACAGTCTCGTCGATGGTCGCCCCGCTCGCGTGCCCGTAGATCATCACGCCGTCGCGGGCGGCGCCGCCGAGCAGCTGGTAGACGGGACGGCCGAGCGCCTTGCCCTGGATGTCCCACAAGGCGATGTCGACGGCGCCGATCGCGGTCATGGTGACCGGCCCGCGCCGCCAGTACGCGCCCCGGTAGAGGTACTGCCACGTGTCGTTGATCCGGTTCGCGTCACGCTCGATGAGAAGCGGCACGACGTGCTCGGTCAGGTACGCGCTGACGGCCAGCTCGCGGCCGTTGAGCGTCGCGTCGCCGTAGCCGACGATGCCGTCGTCAGTGGTCAGCTTCAACGTGACGTAGTTGCGACCGGGGCAGGTCACGATCACGTCCGCTTCGACGATCTTCACGAGGTTCCCTTCACTACGGCGGCGGCTGCGCCCAGCGCTCCATCGGCGACGAGCTGTTCCAGCGCGTCGGTGAGCAGCGCCCAGACGACGGGATCATCGCGCAGGTCGTCGCCGAATACCTCGCGCACATCGAGCAGCCGGCCGACCACCTCGGCGGCTGACCCCGACCCGCTGACGGCTGCGGCCAGCTTCGGCGCCAGCGGGTCGTCGAGGACGCGCGGGGTGCCGTCGTCGGCACGGTCGGCCCAGACCCAGCGCATCCAGGCAGCGACCGCGAGCGCCGCCCACCGCGGCGACTCCCCCGCGGCCCGCCGGTCGCGAAGCGTTGCGAGCAGCCGCTGCGGCAGCTTCTGCGAGCCGTCCATCGCAATTTGGACGGTGCGGTGGCGCAACGCCGGATTCGCGAACCGGTCGAGCAGCTGCTGCTCGTACTCGTCGAGGTCGATGCCGGCCGGCGGCGGGTCGAGCGTCGGCCGGGCGTCGTCGTGCATCAACCGCTGCGCGACGTCGGCGAACGCGTCGTGCGCCATCGTCGTCGCGATCGTGTCGCAGCCGGCCAGCGCGCCCAGGTACGCCAGCGCCGAGTGGGCGCCGTTGAGCATCCGCAGCTTCATGACCTCGTACGGCGTCACGTCGTCGGTGAACAGCGCGCCCGCGGCGTCCCACGCGGGGCGTCCAGCGGGGAAGTCGTCCTCGATCACCCACTGCCGGAACGGTTCGGTGACTACCACCCCCTCGTCGTCCAGCCCGATGAGGCGGCGCACGTCCGCGTGATCGGCAGCCGTCGTGGCCGGGACGATGCGATCGACCATGCTGCTCGGGCAGCGCACGTTCTCGGCGATCCATAACGTGAGCGGCCGGCCCGCCGCCATGAGCGTGACGAAGTCGTCCACCAGGCCGGCCAGCGTGCGCCCGTTGTGTGAGAGGTTGTCGCAGGACAGCACGGTCACCGGCCCGGCATCGCGGCGCATCCGGGCTTCCAGGCCGCGCACGATCTGGCCGACCACCGTCCGGGGCGGCCCACCAAGGGCGTCGGCGCGCACAAGCGGGTCGTCAAGGCGCAGGCGGCCGCTCGCCGGGTCGTGCCGATAGCCCTTCTCGGTGACGGTCAGCGTCACCACCCGCACCGCGGGGTCGGCCAGCCGGGCGACGACCGGGTCGGAACCGGCGAATAGCACCTCGCGAACGGCGCCCACCACGCGGGCGTCGACGGCGGACGGCCCGCGGGTCAGCAGCGTGTACAGACCGTCCTGCGGCATCAGCTGCTCGACGACCGCGGGGCCGCGCTGCGTCACGCCGCAGATGCCCCAGTCGCCGCCGCGCGCCGCCACGGCGTCCTCGGTGAACTCGGCCTGATGCGCCCGGTGGAACGCCCCGATGCCCAGGTGCGCGATGCCGACGCCGAGGCCGCGGGGATCGACACGAGGACGGCGCCCGGGCGCCACCTGCGACAGCGTGCGCAGGCTGAGCCGCTCCACCGTCACATCACCGCGCCGAGTTGCCACGGCGCGAACTCCTCGTCGCCGAAGCCGAGCCGCTCACTGGCCGTGCGCTCGCCGGACGCGACGTCGAGCATCGCGTCGTAGATGCGGCGACCCACCTGCTCGACCGTCTCCGAGCCGTCCAGGATGTCGCCGCAGTTGATGTCCATGTCGTCGCGCATGCGCTCGTACATGTCGCTGTTCGTCGCGAGTTTCAGACTGGGGACGGGCTTGCACCCGAACACCGAGCCGCGCCCGGTCGTGAAGCAGACGATGTTGGCGCCGCCGGCCACCATGCCGGTGACGGAAACCGGGTCGTAGCCGGGGGTGTCCATAAAGACGAAGCCCTTGTGCCGAACCGATTCGGCGTACTCGTACACGGCCGACAGCGGCGCCCGGCCGCCCTTCGCCACCGCGCCGAGTGACTTCTCCAGGATGGTGGTCAGGCCGCCCTCCTTGTTGCCCGGCGACGGGTTGTTGTCGAGCTTGCTGTCGGTGTACTCCTCCCACCAGCGGATGCGGTCGAGCAGGCGCTGCGCGACTTCCGGCGACTCGGCGCGGCGAGTCAGCAGGTGCTCGGCGCCGTACACCTCGGGCGTCTCGCCCAGGATGGACGTGCCGCCGCACGCCACCAGCAGGTCGGACGCGACGCCCAGCGCGGGGTTGGCGGTCATGCCTGAGTACGCGTCCGAGCCGCCGCACTCCAGGCCCAGGACGAGCTCGGCGACGTCGATTGGCTGCCGCTGCACATCGTTGACCGCAGGCAGCAGTTTCTCCAGCCGGGTAAGGCCTTCGGTGACGGTGCTCGTCGTGCCGCCGAAGTCCTGGATGGTCAGCGACTCGACCGGCGTCGCGTCCGGCAGCTCGAATCCCTCGACGAGCGACGCGACCTGGTTGACCTCGCAGCCCAGCCCGACGACGAGCAGCGCCGCGAAGTTGGGATGCTCGGCGTAACCGGTGAGCGTGCGGCGCAGCAACTCGAATCCCTCGCCGTCGCCGGCCATCCCGCACCCCGTGCCGTGGGTGAGCGCCACGACGCCGTCGACGTTCGGATAGCCGTCGAGCACGGCCCGCGAAGCGATCAGCCGGGCCACCGTCGCCGAGCAGTTCACGGTCGTCAGCACGCCGACGTAGTTGCGGGTGGCGGCGCGGCCGTCCGGGCGGCGGAAGCCGTCGAACGTCCGGCGCAGATCGCCGGGCGGCGGGTCGAGCGACGTGGCGTCGGCCCCGACGGCATGGTCGCGGGCGAAGTCGCGGATCTCCAGGTTGTGGACGTGGACGTGCTCGCCGGCCGCGATGTCGCGCGTCGCGAAGCCGATCACCTGGCCGTACTTGCGTACAGGCGAGCCCGCCGCCACGTCGCGCACCGCGACCTTGTGCCCGCGCCGCATGTCCTCGCGGACAGTGAGGCCGTCGAGGGTCTCGCCCACGGTCAGGTCGCGCCGCGCAACCGCCACATCGTCGGACGGATACAGCCGGATCACGCTCATGTCGGGGCGCCGGCGAGGTGTATGCGACTGTCGTCCAGTGTCGGTAGCGCGGTGCAGCCACCTGGGTTGCCGAGCGCCAGCGACGACGCCGCGGCGCCGAGCATCGCGGCCTCGCGCAGGTCGTCGCCGAGGGCGATCCGTGCGGCCACGGTTCCGGCGAACACGTCGCCCGCCCCGGTCTGGTCGAGGATCGCGGGCGGTGGCACGGCCGGCACGTGCCGAGCGGACGAACCGTCGTCCAGCCACACGCCGTCGGCGCCGCACGTCACCGCGACGGCCCGCGCGCCCATCGCCCGGACGGCCTCGGCCGCGTGCTGCGGGCTGCCTGCGCCCAGCAGCGCACCGCACTCGTGTGGCCAGGAAGGCGTCACCAGAAAAGCGTGCGACGCGAGCTGCCGCAGTCGGCGAGCGGCCGTGGTCGCGTCGGTGAGCCGAGGACGGAAGTTCGGGTCGTACACGAAGCGCGCCCCGCTCGCCGCAGCCGCGCGGACGGCATCCGCCGTGCTGTCGGACAGCGCGCACGTGATGCCCGAGGCGAGCACGACCGACGCCGAGCCGAGATCGGCCGCGTGGACGTCGGCGGCGCTGAGCTGCGACGCGGCGCTGCCCCGGCGCGCGTACACGAACTCGCGCGCACCCGACGGGTCGGCGTGCACGAAGTAGGCACCGTTCTGCCCGGCCACGCGCCGCACCAGGGCAGTGTCGACGCCCAGTTCGGCGATGCGCCCGACCAGCACGTCGCCGATCTCGTCCTTGGCCACGTTCGTCAACAGCGCCACCCGGGCGCCCCCGGCCGCCGCCGCAGCGGCCGAGTTCAGCGCGTCCCCTGAGAAGCCGAGCCGCATCGAGATGCCGTCGCCGAACGGCTCGGTGCTCGACAGCTCGATCAGCACCTCGCCGAGCACGACCACATCGAAGCGAGCGCTCATCGGCCGGTTTGAAGCCACGCGTAACGGGGATCGAGGTACGGGACCATCTGGCGCCCCTCGCCGGCCATGACCCACAGGTAGTAGAGGCTGTAGCCCGGCGCGGCGACCACCGGGTGGTAGCCGGCCTTGATCGCGGCGGAGTCGCCGTCGCGCACCGTGAAGCACTCCTCGGCGTGATCGTCGTAGCGGATCTGCACCCCGAATCCTTCCGCGGGATCGACTTGGAAGAAGTACACCTCCTCCAGTTTCACCTCTCGCGGCGGCTCGTGCGTGTCGTGCTTGTGCGGCGGGTACGACGACCAGTTGCCCGGCGGATTCAGCGTCTCGCCGAGCAGCAGCCGCCCGGCGCTGTCGTCGGGGCCGAGAATCGTCCGCACCGTGCGGCCCCAGTTACCGTCGCCCACCTCGCCGATCCGCTGGTCGTCCGGGCGGATGATGCGCCCTTGCGCAGGCGGCAGGTCGGCGAGCGGGGCGCTGGCGATGGCGACGCGCGCCTCGCCGCCCCGGGCGGTGAGTTGGACGTGTCCGGGCGGCGCGTAGATCGCGTCCCCGGGCGCCTCGAACACCGACGATCGCCCGCCCGCGGCGCCGAGCGACGCGCCGTCCACGACTACGTCGACGACGCCGCTGAGCACGACGGCAGCGACCTCGCCGTCGCGCTGCAGCGCGAGCTGTTCCCCATCAGCCAGTTCGGCGAGGTCGAGGTCGATGAGATCGGTTTGCACGCCGGAAGCGATGAGCTTGCGGATCAAGGAAGTTCCCTCCAGATGGTTCAGACGGTCAGGCCCGCGCGCCCTCGTCCTGGACGCGCGTGACGAGTTGTGTCGGGTTGATGAACCGCAACGCGACCACGAGCAGCACGAGCATGAACCCCGTGTAGATGACAGCCATCGCGTCGACGGACTGCTGTGCTCGGATACCTGCCGAGAATACGGAGTAGTACAGCGCGACCACCAAAGTTGACGTGGAGTCGCCCGAGCTGAGGAACGTCAGCTCGAACATGCCTACCGTCCGCACCAGCACCAGGATGCCGGCCGCGAGCACGCCGGGCAGCAGCAGCGGCGTCAGCACGCGCAGCATGACCGAGGACGTCCGGGCGCCGCACATCCGGGCCGCGGCCTCGATCCGCGGATCGATCTGCTCGATGAACGGCGTCATCGTCAACACCACGAACGGGATGGTCGGGACGAGGTTCGCCGCGATGATGCCGAACAGCGTCCCGGCCAGTTGGAACTTGTAGAGCACCGTGGCCATCGGGATGCCGTACGTGATCGGCGGCAGTAGCACGGGCAGCAAGAACAGCAACAGCACCAGGCGCTTCAACGGGAAGTCCCGCCTGGCCATGGCGTAGGCCGCCGGTACGCCGATCAGCACCGAGATCACCACGACGGCAACTGCCACCTCGAGGGTCACCCGCAACACGTCGCTCAGGTGGAACTCGCGCCACGCGTCGGAGTACCAGTGCGTCGTGAATCCCTGCGGCAGCCAGGAAGCGAACCATCGTCGGCCCAGGCTGTTGACCACGACGGTCCCGATCACGCCGAGCAGGTTGACGAAGAAGAACGCGATCAGCGCCCAGGTGAGCCACTTGCCCGGGCTCGCGACGATGCGCCGCTGCGGCCGCGCCTGCGCGGAGGCGAGCGTCATCCCTTGCCTCCCGTCGCGCCGCGGTACAACCGTGACCGCCAGGCGAGCACGAGCCCGATCACGATCAACATCAGCACCGCCATGATCACCGCGATCGCCGAGCCCATCGAGTAGTCGAACTGCTCAAGGGCGGCGTGGTACGCGGCGATCGAGATCACGTGCGTCGACCCGGCCGGATCGCCCACCAGCTGTGCTGACGGGAACACCGAGAACGCCAGCACGAACGACAGGCAGAACGTGATTGCCAAGCCAGGTGAGAGCAGCGGAAGGGTGATGTGCCGGAACCGCTGCCACCAGCCGGCGCCCATCGTCGCCGCGGCCCGGCCGAGCGCCGGGTCGATGCCGGACAGGTAGCTCATCGTCAGCAGGAACGCGAACGGGAACCCGGTGATGATCAGCGAGGCGAACACGCCCCAGTAGTTGTGGACGAGCTGCAGCGGGCTCGACGTCAGGTGCAGGGCGTGCAGCGTCCGGTTGAACCACTGGGTGGGCCCGAAGTACTCGAGCAGGCCCTCGGCGGTCAGCACGGTGCCCAGTGCGATCGGGATGACGAGCAACGTGATGAGCAGTCGCTTGCCCCGGAAGTTGCGCATCATCTGGTACGCGATGGGCACCGAGGCCAGCACGTTGATCAGCGCGGCCGGCAGCGCGAGCTTGAACGTGATCCAGATCGTGTCGCGCAAGTAGCTGTCGGTGAAGAACGTCCGGTAGTTGGCCCAGACGCCGCTGCCCTGCTGCGGCTGGAACGACAGGCGCAACCCGTACAGGAACGGGTAGACGAACAGCAGCACGAGCGCCAGCACGCCTGGCACGAGCAGCAACAGCAGCCGGTCGACGCCACGCTCGGCAAGCCGATGCTTCAACGAGGCCTTCGGCGCCCCGCGTGCCGCCACGGTCGCAGCCATTTACGCGACCTCGTCCGGGACGGGCGGCACGTCCGGTGAGAACACCAGCACTCGGTCCTTCGGCACCGAGAGAGTGACCGACGAACCGGCTGTCAGCCGCTTGTCGGTACGGATGGTCAGCGCTTCGCCATCGGCGAGCCGGACCTGCACGGACTGCTCGCGACCGTGGAACTCGACGACCTCCGCGACGGCCTCGATCCGGTTGTCGCCGGTGTCGCCGACGACGACGTCCTCCGGCCGAAACGCTGCCACCGCGCTCGTCCCGTCGACTTCGTCGCGGCACGTGCCGGAGAGCGTGAGCCCGTGGCCGGACAAGGTGACAAGCTCGCCGGAGCGAGCCGTCACCTCCAGCGCGAGCATGTTCCGGTAGCCCATGAAGCCCGCGACGTACCTGTTCGCCGGGTGCGTGTAGAGCTCCTCGGGAGTGCCCGCCTGCATGACCCCGCCGTCGCGCAGCACGAGCAGGCGATCGGCCATCGAGAGCGCCTCCTCCTGATCGTGCGTCACGTAGACCGTCGTCAGGCCGACGGACTGGTGGATGCGCCGGATCTCGGTGCGCATGTCCAGGCGCAGCTTCGCGTCGAGGTTCGACAACGGCTCGTCCATGAGGACGAGCGGCGGCTCGAACACGATGGCGCGTGCGATCGCCACCCGCTGCTGCTGACCGCCGGACAGCTGCCCTGGCAGGCGATCGGCGAACTCCTCGAGCTGGACGAGCTTGAGCGCGTCGGCCACCCGGCGGCGTACCTCGCCGCGAGGGACCTTCCGCATCCGCAGGCCGAACCCGATGTTGCTGCGCACCGACATGTGCGGGAACAGCGCGTAGTTCTGGAACACCATCCCGAAGTCACGCCGTTCGGGCGGCAGCACGTCGATGCGCCGCCCGTCGAGCGTGATCGTCCCGCTGGTCAGCGGCAGCAGGCCGGCCAGGCAGTTCAACGCCGTCGTCTTTCCGCAGCCGGACGGCCCGAGCAGCGCGACGAACTCCCCACCCTGGATCGTGACGTCGAGGTCACGCAGGGCGTACCGAGAGCCGAAGCGGCGGCTCACCTTCTCCAGGCGGAGTTCGTCGAATGTCTTCACTTCGTATTGCCCACCGTCTTGTCCCAGGTGTCGAACGCCTTGACCTGATCGGCCGCGGGCAATGACGTGGCGGTCGGGTATTTCGGAATCCACTCGTCGTACTCCGGCCGGCCGAAGTTCTTGATCGCGTCCTGCGACTTGGCCGGCGCCATGTCGATGGTCACGCCGTTGACCGCCGGGCCCGGGTAGAAGTAGCCGTCGTCGTAGGCCTGCGCCTGCTCCTTGGGCTGCAGCATGAACTGGATCAGCTGCAGGTCAGCCGACAGCACGTCGGCCGAGACGCCCTTCGGGATGATCGCGTACTGCGCGTCGGTCACCCAGGTCATCGGCTGCATCATCGTGATCTTCACCGTGTTCGGGACAGTGCCCAGCACCCGTGGGTTGATGTCCCAACCAGTCGTGCTGGCGATCATGTCGACCGCGCCGGAGGCCAGGTCCGACATCGTGTCGGACGTCTTGGTCGGGTAGTACTTGATGTACCCGCTGAGCTGCTTGAGGTAGTCCCAGGTCTTCGCCCAGCCGTTCACCGGGTCGCGCGGGTTGCTGTCGCCGAGCAGGTAGGGCAGGCCCATCAGCAAGGTGCGGCCCGGCCCGGAGTTGGCCGGCTGCGCGTACTCGAACTTGTTGGGATGCGCCTTCGCCCAGTCGAGCAGCTCCTGCGGGCTCGTCGGCGGCGTCGTCACCTTGGCCGGGTTGTATTCGAGCAGCGGGCCGGACGGGTAGTAGACGAGCTCGACGCCGTACCCCTGGGCGAGCTGCTGCATCGCGGCCGCGGGCTTCTGGTAGTCACCGTTCAGGCCGGCGAACTTCGTGGTGTAGTCGGGTAGCACCTTGGTCAGCAGGTTGTTGGCGATGCCGGCCGACAGGCCGTCCGTTCCGGTGAGCACCAGGCCCGTCGTGACGTGGTTGGAGTTCTCCTCGGCCTTCAGCTTGCTCGCCATCTGCGGTGCCGGCGCCTTGCTGGTGTTGATCTTGGCCACGATGTCGGGATGCTGCTTGACGAAGTCGTTCATCATTCCCTGCGTCAGCTGCAGGTTCCCGGCGATGTCGAGGATGTTGAGCGTGACCGGGTGCTTCGGCTTGTCCGGGACGTCACCTGGCTTGATCGTCTTCGTGCCGCCCTTGCCCGGCGCGCCGCATCCGGCAACCGCCAGGGCGGCGGCGGAGATCAGACCGACCGCGGTGGTTGCACCTCGACGACGGCGTGACACTCCGCTCCTGCTGCTGCGACCTTCTCGTCGGTACTGCATGTCTTCGGAGACCTCCTGATGTGGTGCTTCGGTGCCGCCGGCGTTGGCGGCCGGTGCTGGTGGCCCTTAGTGCCATCACTCCGATCTGCGTCTCGTCGCGCGCGGTGGCGGCGCCGTCGACGACCGCACGATCAGCGAGGTCGGCAGCGCGTGACGGGCGGCGGCGTCCTGCTCGCGGAGCTGATCGCCGATCCGTCCACTGAGGACATCGACGGCGAGGCGTCCGGCCCTCTCCGACGGCATCGCCACGGTGGTGAGCGACGGTGCGCTCATCTGCGCCATCGGGATGTCGTCGAATCCGACGACGCTGACATCCTTGGGCACCTCGACCGACCGATCGCCGAGCCGGCTCAGCACGCCGAGCGCGACCAGATCGTTGTAGGCGAGAACGGCAGTCACCTTCGCGGCAAGGCTCAGGTCGGCCGCCATCAGTCCGCCCTCGAACGTCGGTGGAAACGGCCCGAGGTCGACGACCTCGAGACCCAGCGCGGCGCTGCGCGTCTTCAGCCCCCGGCGGCGTGCCTTGTTCGACCAGGACGACGACGGGCCGTTGAGGTAGGCGAGCCGCTGATGTCCGAGCGCGGCCAGGTGATCGACTGCCTGCCGCGCGCCACCCGCACTGTCCATCAGGATCGCCGGCACACCGCTGACCTGCCGGTTGAGCAGGACGAGCTCGGCGTCGCGAGCCATGCTCGTGAGCGCGGTGGCCGAGGCGCGGGCAGAGCAGATGACGACGCCGTCGACCTGCTTGGCCATCGCCCGGATGAGCTCCTCCTCGAGCACCGGGTCCTCCTCGGCGTCGGCGAGGAAGACCGCGTAGTCCGATTCCCGCGCTCGCGCCTGCGCCCCTTTGAGCACGGCCGGGAAGAACGGGTTGGACAGGTCCGGGACGATCACGCCGATGTTGCCGGTGCGCCCGGTGATCAACCCCCGAGCGGCCCGGTTCGGCTGATAGCCGAGCCGCTTCGCCGCGGCGAGGACGCGTTCGCGAGTGTCGCCACGCAGCAGATCCGGCATGGTGAACGCCCGCGAAACCGTCGACGGCGACACCCCCGCCGCCTCGGCAACGTCATGGATGGTCGCGTTCATCTGGCACCCGTTTGCGACTCGACAGCAACCGGCTGTGCTGTGTGCCTTCCGATGCTGCAAACCTTTGCAGAAATTGTCAAGACGCAGCGCGCATGTCCATGCGCGACCGGGTGGCGGCCTGCGCGCTCGGTATCTGGCCCGCGTGAACATCCCGGCACGAGGCGGCACCGCTCTCGTCCCGAACGGCCTGATCAACTCTGCTAGAACTGCGCCCAAGCGCATATCCGGCAGAGTTGATCAAGTGCTGTTCCCACGGCTGGCCGCGGCCGGCTCGAGCAGCCAGGATTGGCCGCGTGACCCAGCCACGCGCGTCGACCTTCCGCGCGCACCCGTCCTGGACGCGCCCGGCCAACCGCTACCTGAACACCGCCTCGTTCGGGCTGCCGCCCCGCGAGGCAGTCGACGCGACGCTGCGCTGGGTCCGTGAATGGCAAGACGGCAGCGTCCCGTTGACCGACTGGCTGCCTGCCACGGACCGTGCCCGCGAGTTGCTCAGCCAGTTCGCCGGCGTACCCGCCGACAGCATCGCGACCGGGAGCTCCGTCGCCCAGCTGGTCGGGCTGGTGGCCGCGTCCGTCCCCGACGGCAGCGCCGTGCTCGGCGTGGACGGCGAGTTCGCCTCGCTGCTGCATCCGTTCCGGGCACAGGCCGACCGCGGGGTGCGCGTCGAGACTGTGCCGCGCGACCGGCTCGCCGAAGCCGCAGGCGAGCGCGGCGACCTGATCGCGTTCAGCCTGGTCAGCTCGGCGGGCGGGATCAGGGCGGACGACGAGGCAGTGCTAGCGGCCGCTCGCCCGCGCGGTGCACTCACCCTGGTCGATGCCGCGCAGGCGATCGGCTGGCTTTCCGTCGACTACACGCGGTACGACATCGTCGTCGCGGCCGCCTTCAAGTGGTTGTGCTCGCCCCGCGGCACCGCGTTCATGTGCGTCCGGCCCGAGCATCTCGACCGGCTGCGCCCTGGCCTGGCCGGCTGGTGGCCGAGCGTGGCCGAGGTCCCCTACTACGGCCCGTTGCAGTTGCCCGCGACCGCGAAGCGACTCGACGCGACGCCGGTCTGGTCGTCCTGGCCGGGTACCGCCGCCGCGCTCGAGGTGCTCACCGGCATCGGCGTCGACGGCATCGCCGCCCACGTCCTCGGGCTCGCGCGGCGCCTGCGCGACGGGCTTGGCCTGCCGGACACCGGCACCGCCTTCGTCCTCATAGACGATCGCGGCGCTGCAGCCCGGCTGGTCGAGGCCGGCATCGTCGCGACATTGACTCCGGCGGGAACGCGCCTGACCGTCCACGTCTACAACGACGAGTCCGACATCGACGCCGCCCTGGACGTGCTCCGCGGCTGAGACGCTTTGCCGCAGATCGCCCGAGGCATAGACGTGAGGCGCTAAGGCAGGGACTATCGGGGTGAGCCTTTTCCCCGGGAGGCCCCATGGATCCACTTGTCATTGCCCGTTATCCGGGCATGGACGCGCTGCGCAGGCGGCGCGCCGAACTGTTCGAATCGACCGCAGCCCTCGACCAGGCGCTGTGCGCTCCGGCATCCGCGTCGCTGGCGACGTGGACCGAGCGCCTCGACGTCGCGCTCGGCGAGCTGATGGCGGACATCTACGCCCATATCGCCATCACTGAGGGCCCGTACGGTCTGCACGCCGACGTGATCGCCACGGCGCCCCGGCTGGCGAACGCCGTCCAGCGGCTGGCGTGCGAGCACGCGGAGATCACCGAGCTGATCGATCGCATGCGTGCGCGGACGCATGGCGTCTCGTCGCCGGAGCACGTCGCGCAGCTGCGCGCGCAGGGCATCGACCTGCTCACGCGCCTGGACAAGCACCGCCAGCGCGGCGCGGACCTCGTCTTCGAGGCCTACGAGACCGACATCGGCGGCGAGACCTGACCTTCAGCTCGCTTCGTCTGAACGATCGGCCGAGCCCGCCCGGCGCAGCAGTGGCGCGGGCCGGCCCAGCAGGTAACCCTGCGCCAGCGTGCAGCCGAGCGCGCGCAACGACGTGACCTGCTCCTCGGTCTCGACACCCTCGCCGACCGTCGCGATGCCCAGCTCCTGGCACAGCCCGATCACGCTGCGGACGATCGCCCGGGCGCTCCGGTCCGACGAGAGCGGCTTGACGAAGCTGCGATCGATCTTGACCGTGCTGACGGGCAGGTCGCGCAGCAGCGACAGCGACGAGAAGCCCGTGCCGAAGTCGTCGAGGGCGATGCGCACGCCGAGGTCGGCGACCTCGCGGACCTCCTTGATCGCGGGCGGCGACGCCTCGACAAGCGCGGTCTCGGTGATCTCCAGGTGCAGCCGCTGCGGGGGAAGCCGGCCGGCGTCGAGGGCGGCGCGGATCGCCGGGGCGAGCTGGCCGCGTCCGAGCTGGCTGCCGGACGCGTTCACCGCAACCCAGCGCGACCAGCCGCCGGTCAGTTGCCGATCGGCGGCCGCCCGGCAGCTGACGTCGAGCATCCACCAGCCCAGCCGGGCGATCAGCCCGGTCTGCTCGGCGAGCGGCAGGAAGTCGTCGGGCACGAGCAGCCCGCGCTGCGGATGCGCCCAGCGGATCAGCGCCTCGTAGCCGACCGGACTGTCGGTCTCGAGGCTCACGATCGGCTGGAAGTACGGCAACAGGCCGTCGCCGTCGGCGAGCGCCGAGCGCAGGTCGTGCTCGAGCTCCAGATCGTCGACCGTCGCCGGCTTGTCCTGCGTCGGGTCGTACACCTCGACCCGTGCCCGACCGTGACGCTTCGCCCGCAGGACGGCCTGCTCCGCGTCGCGCAGAACCTCGTCGGCATGGGCGTGGCGCGACCCGAAGACCGTTACTCCCACGGAGACGCTGACGGTGTGCTGGTAGCCGCGCAGCGGGATCGGCTGCTGCATGGCCGTGACGAGCCGCAGGGCAAGAGTGCGCAATGCCTCGGCGTCCTGCTCGTCCGGCACGATCACGACGAACTCGTCGCCCGCCGCGCGGCCCACCGTGATACCGCTCGGGACGACCTCGCGCAACCGGTCCGCTACGGCGACGAGCAGCTCGTCGCCCGCGTCGTGGCCGAGGCTGTCGTTGACCGTCTTGAACCGGTCCAGGCCGCAGCAGAGGACGCCGGCCGGCCGTCCGTAGTCCTGGCAGTCGGCGAGCACTTCCTCCAGCCGCGACCGGTTCGGCAGCCCGGTGAGCGAGTCGTGGCTGGCCCGGTAGGCCAGCTGCTCCTCGGCGAGCTTGCGGGCAGTGATGTCGTTGACCTGGCCGACGATGCTCTGCACGCCGCCGTCCTCGTCGCGGACCACGCCGACGTGCAGCAGCCCCCAGACGACGTGGCCGTCCTTGTGTATGTAGCGCTTCTCGATCTCGTAGCTGTCGCGCGCACCAGACATCAGTTCGGCGAACAGGTGGGAGTCGGCGTCCTCGTCGTCTGGATGGGCGAATCCGGTGAACGCCCCCTCGCGCAGCTCGGCGCGCGTATAGCCCAGCATCTCGACGAGCGCGTCGTTGAACTGCGACACCTTCCCGCTCGGGTTCACGATCGCCGTGCCGACCGGGCTGTGCTCGAACGCAAGCTGCCAGCGGAGCTCAGCGGCGCGCCGCCGCGATTCGGACTTCTTGTGCGCGATGGCGTCGGCGATCGCGATCGACGCCTGCTCGGCGAACAGTTCGAGGACGGTCCGCTGCTCGACGTCCGGGCGCCGGCCGCTCGCCGGCTGGTCGACGCTGAGCACGCCCAGCAGCGCGCCGTTGGCGTCCCGGAGCGGGGCCATCAGGGCGTCGTCGGGCTGCCACATGTCCGGATCCGACCCGTTCGTCGGCTTCGGCGTCCAGCTAACGACCCGCTCCATCAGCGTCTGGTCGCGCTCGTGGCTGAAGAACCGCAGCGAACCCCACGGCTCGGACGCCTCGAGCAGGTCCACCCAGTACTGCATCTCGCTGCTCTGCCCGCGCAGCTCCAGTGCCTCGGGCGGCCCGGCCACCGCGTCCACGCGCAGCGCAGCGCCGTCCGGGGTCGTGACATTGATGGCCGCAGCACCAAACTCGAGCACCTCGACCACGGCCTCGACGACCCGATCCAGGATCTGGTTCAGGTCGTCACTTGCCCCGAGCACCCGCACCACGTCGAGTACCCGTTCGAGCCATGATCGGCGCAGACTTGTCAGCCCCGACCCCGCCTCCATGTCGGCGATCCTCACACAGCGGGGCCACATCAACCAGTCAGTGACCCCATGCTGACGGAGCGAGCACGACGTACCGGGCGATGCCCGGAAAACGTGCTGAGCGACACGAAGTGCAGCCCCGACATTTGACGTACGCCGCCGCAGCGTGAACCGTGGGACGTGGACGGCCGAAAACTGACGACTGCTCGAAAGAGGCAGACCTGCCGAATCAGGTGTCAGACCTGCGCCTGCGCCGACTGCTCGGCGCCGGTTGCGGACTCGACTGCCTCGATGCCGTCCCTCTCTCACTGCCCCTCTCCGGGGTATGACCGCGCGCAGCGTGGCGCCGGTATGAGAGGTGACTTGCCCGAATGGAACCATGAGGAGGTTCGAATCATGCTCACCGTTACCGACACCGCCGCAGCCGAGATCCGCAATCTCATCGCTCGGCCGGAAGTGCCCGAAGGCGGCGGCATGCGCATCGCGTCCGATCCGGCCGCCGGATCGCTGACGCTCAGTCTGGCGCCGGAGCCCTCCGGCGGCGATGCGGTTCTCGACACCGCGGGCGCCCGCGTGTTCCTGGACACCGCTGCAGCCAGCATGCTCGACGACAAGGCCCTTGACGCGACGACCGACCCCGAGGGACGCGTGCAGTTCGTCGTAGCCGAGCAGCCCACGTAGCGGCTCGGTTTTGGCCGCCCAGGTGTCTATATGACGCTGGGCGGCCAAAACCGGCGAGTTAGTGGGCAGCCACGAAGTCGGCGACCTCGTCGCCGAGGGCCTGCCCGGCGTCCTCGTCGTAACGGAAATGCTGCCCGGAGTAGATCCGGCTCGCTGCCGCCTCGTCGGCTGCCTGCGAGAAGCTCTCGAAGCTGCGCACGACGCCCGGCAGGCTCGCGTTCGTCAATGAGAAGTCCAGGCGGTCGGTGCCGAAGTAGTCCCGCAGCGCGGAGGCCGCCGACTGGCTGATCTCGGCGTGGGCGCCGGGGTAGCTCGGGTCCGGTGCCGTGTTGGACAGGGCGGTCCAGGTCGGGTCACCCGCCGTGGCCGGGTTGCCGTCGTCGTCCGCCGCCCGGACGGCCGTGATCGGACGCCACCGGTGGTAGGCGTACTTGGAGTCGTATAGGGCGATCACGCCGTCTGCCAGCGTCACGTCCAGCATCGCGAACATGCGCGCGTTCGCCGCAAGGCCGTTGTGGAACGTCGCGGCCGCGGTCTGCGCGATCTGGTTCCATACGATCCACACCGGAGCCGCACTCCAGAACCGGCCGATGTCAGCCTGCTCGCTACTGCGCGTCGTGCTGTTCAGCTCGCCGAGCGACTTCACCTCGTTGAAGTCGTCCGCGTAGTGCGCGCTCGTGACGGCTGGCGGCGGCGGGACGCGGAACTGGTCGCCGCTGTCGAGCACGAACGGCTCGACGTTCGCCCAATGCGTGAACACCGGCGTCGGGAAGTTCGGCGGCGTGAGTTGGTATTCGCCGGGACCGGCCTGCGGGACGAAGGCCGGCGGCGTTGTGTCCGAGCCGTCGTTCGCGCGCGCGTCGAGAACCGCCCAGGCCGCTCGCTCGCCGACCCGGATGCCGTCGCGGACATGCGGGCCCGAGCCGAGCTGCGTCAGCGAGTCCTGGAACTTCGCGTCGAGCGCCGGCTGCTGGCTGGGCAACAGCGCGACGAGCGCCGTGTGCGCCGCTGCCGCCACAGCCGCGTCCGGCGAGGCACTGCGCGGGGCGAGCAGCCGCAGCAGCAACGGCGCGTGCCCGCCGACGATCGCGCTGACCGCGTCATAGACGGCCAGCTGCGCGATCGCGAACGTCCGAGTGGGCTGGACCGTGGCTGGCTGCGCGCCGGCTACCTGGATCGCTGCGATGAGCTCTTGGTTCCACTGGATCACCTGGTCGGCTTGGGTCGGGCCCGCGAGGCGCGGCTGCGCCCCAGCCGGTGCCGTCAAGCCGAGGGTCATCACGCTCGCTGCCGCGAGCACGGCAATGCGCCTGATCATTCAGATCTCCGTTCTAGAGGCATCTACTACACGCCATAGGACTACGCAGCATCGTAGGTGTTGGTTCACCACGCATCTAGTACGGTGCGTAGTTGTCATGGCCAGACGCTCGGAACCGCCACCGTCTCTGCACGAGCTCGAGGCGGAGGTCATGGACAAAATCTGGTCGCGCGGCGAAGCCTCCGTTCGTGACCTGATGGAGGCGCTCAACGCCCGGCGCCGCACGGCACGCGCGTACACGACGTATCTGACGGTGTGCGTCCGGCTGGAATCCAAGGGCCTGGCCGAACGCCGCCGAGCGGGCAAGACCGACCACTACCGCCCGGCCCTGTCGCGCGAGGACTACATGCGCAGGCGGGCCGAGGCAGACGCCGACGCGATGATCGAGCAGTACGGCGACGTCGCGCTCAGCCATTTCGCCCGCCGGGTGGCCGACCTCGACCCGAAGCGGCGCCGCGAACTCGAACGCCTCGCGCGGGACGGGTAGGGCATGCGGCGGGGGGCGTCGCGGTGGCGGCTGCAGGTCCTGCAGTTCTCGCTTGCCGTCCCGGTGCTGGGCATCGCGGTCGCCGCGCTGTTGCTCGGGCCGACCCGGATCACGCTCGGGCGGTCCCTCGCCGCACACGTTCAGCGCCGCGGGCGTCCACCTGAGCTACCCCGCCGCGAACGCCGCGGCGCTCGTGTTGCTGGCGATCGCCGGGCTCGGCGCGGTCGTGCTCGTCCGCGCGACGCGTTTCACGATCGCCGGGACGCGGGCATACCGGCGCCAAGTGGTCGCGTTGCGTGTCGTCGACCGGCTGGCCGCGCATCCCGACGTCCTCGTGTTCGACGCGCGCCAGCCGCAGGCGTTCTGCGCCGGCCTGCTACGTCCGCGTACCTACGTGTCCACGGGCGCGGTCCGGACTCTGGGACGCGACGAGCTCGAAGCGGTGATCGCGCACGAGTCGGCGCACCGTCGAGCGCGCGATCCGCTCCGGCTGTTCGTGGCCCAGGTCGCGGCGCGCGCCGCCTTCACGCTGCCGCTCTGCGGGTTGATCTCGCAGCGGTTGGCCCTCGCCGCCGAGCTGGACGCCGACCAGGCGGCCCTGTTCGCGACCGGTGGCGATCGGCGTCCGCTGGCCGGTGCGCTGCTGCAGATGGGCCATGGCGTCGATCCCGAACGGGTCGACGTACTCACCGGTGACCAGCCCGACCTGCGACTGCCGGGCAGCCTCGTCGGGGTCAGCCTCGTGAGCGTCGCCGCGCTCTGCTACGGCTTGTGGGCCTCGCTGGGCACGGCACAGTTCCGGACGAGCTTGGCGCTGCCCGGGCTGTCGGCCAAGCCGTGCGTGCTGGTGCTGGCGCTCGTGCCGTCGGCGGCCGTGCTGCTCGCGCGGGTCGTTGTACGCCGGCACCGCCCGATGGCCAGCCGGTCTTGACGCCGAGCGAACAGCCCGCTCCGGTCTGTCGGCCGCGTTGCCGTTCGTCGTGGTTGTGCAAACCACGATCGTTTGGAGGCACCGTGAAGTACATGCTGCTGCACTGGACTGACGAGTCGATAACGCCGAATCCGGACGAGGACGCGCACGCCGCGGGCGCTCTCAAGTCCTGGGTCGACGAGATGGAGCGCCGCGGGGTGATCGTGCACGGCGATCGGCTGCGTCCGGTCGCCGATGCCACGACCGTCCGGGTAAGCGAGGGCGAGGTGGTGGTCTTCGACGGACCGTTCGCCGAGACCAAGGAGCAGGTCGCCGGGTTCGACGTGATCGACTGCGCTGGCCGGGCCGAGGCGATCGAGATCGCATCCAAGCATCCAGACGCCAGGTTCGGGGCCATCGAGGTACGCCCCCTCTGGCCGCTCTGACCGCCGCGGCCCCCACGGCAATTGGCGGCGACAGTCCCGATCACGGGCCGTCTCCGCGCGCCCGCGCGGAGAAGACCCGCTGCTGGCGTTCCGCAGGCGATTCGGGGCGGGTGACGAATGCGCGATCGCCGCTGCCGGTGCCGGAACGCCAGCCAAGGTCGAGAACGATCACCTCGTGGGGGCACATCCTGATCTGCTCGGCGTCGGCATACACCGGGCAGTTCGCGACCTGATCGACTCGCGCCTGGTGCTCGTTCGGGACGAAGCCCCGGCGGCCGCGCGCGGCGGCAACGCTCGATATTGCGCACGGCCCACTAAGCACGATCACCTGCGGCCCGCGCTCGCGGGTCAACTCGGCGAGGCTGAGCTCGGCTCTGGGCGACCCCACGACGCGGGGAAGCCGAGCGTTCCGCAGCGGGTATCCCATCGGGACACGCCCCCTCAAATCCGATGAGCCCACGGTGAGCCGACTCGGTACGTGTCCAGCACCGTCCTTCGTCCGCGATCGCGTGGGACCTAAGGCTCTGGGCCGGGCTCGGATTCGCCGCGAGCATCGACGTAAGGGCGCTGGACGCGTTGCAGCAGGCCGCCCTCGATCGCCACTGACTCGGGAGACTCGATGTCCGCAGAACGGCAACCGATCGTCGTAGGTATCAACCAGTCGCCGGGTGCCGAGGTCGCGCTGCGGTGGGCGCTCGCCGATGCGCACGTGCGCGACGTCGCGGTCCGGCTGGTCTACGCCTACCGCTGGCGGTACACGTACGGCCGGATACCGATGTACGCCGACGTCCCGGGCGCGGATCTGCAGCAGGGGCGCCACGTCGCCGAGCAGCTGATCGCGAACACGGTCGATCGTGCCCGAGAACTCGATGCCGACGTCGACGTGGCGGGCGAGGCTGTTGATGGCGACCCGGCCGAGGTGCTCGTCGACGAATCCGCGTTCGCGAGCCTGCTAGTGCTCGGTTCGCGTCACCTCAAGGCCGTCGGCTCCACCGTGCTCGGCTCGGTCAGCGCGTCCGCGTCCGCCCGCTCGACCTGTCCCGCGGTCGTCGTCCGCGGACCGGCCGGACTGCCCGCAGAGCGGCCCGCCGTCGTCGTCGGAGTGGACGGCACCGACGCGTCCGAGCGCGTGGTCGAGTTCGCGTTCGAACACGCCAGCCGGCACGAGGTGCCGCTACGTGCCGTGCTGTGCTGGCACCCCGATCTGCTCGCGACGATGATGTGGCGGGCCGAGCCGCCGGCGCCCGCATCGGTCGAGGCGTGGCTCTCCGAGACGGTCGCCGGCTGGCGCGAGAAGTTCCCCGACGTCGAGGTCCACACGGAGGTGGTCCGCGAACATCCGGCGGACGGCTTGGTTCTCGCGTCCCTGTCGCAGCACCTGGTCGTCGTCGGCAGCCACGGGCACCACGCGCTGACCGGCACGCTGCTCGGGTCCGTCAGCCAGGCGGTGCTGCACCACGCGACGTGCCCGGTGGCCGTCGTCCCGACGCACCGCGGCTGACCGGACGCGGGCCGGCCCGACGGCGCGGGCAGACGCGAGCAAGATGGCAGCATGCCGACATCAACCCCTCGCCCCCGGCGCTTCGGACCGGTCGCCGCTGTAGTCATCGCGGCGGCGCTGAGCGCATGCAGCAGCGGCTCGTCGAACGTCGTGCGGACGCCGACCGCGCCGGCGCCGTCGAGCTCGAGCCTCTCGTCGCCTGCTTCGACGACGCCTCCGGCAGCGGGCAAGCCGACCGTGACCGTCAGCCCGGCGACGGGTCTGCAGGACAAGCAGATCGTGCTGGTCAAGGCGTCGGGCTTCAGCCCCAACGAGGCGCTTCAGGTGATCGAGTGCGCGGACAAGGGAACCAAGACGGGGGCCGGCGACTGCAATCTGTCCGGCATGCTGGCCGTGACCTCTGACGCGACCGGCAACGTCCGGGCCCAGCTGCGGGTGCTGCGCGGCCCATTCGGCGGCAACAAGATCGTCTGCGGGAGCACCCAGCACTGCCTCGTTTCGGTGACCCAGGCATCGCTCGCGCCGACCGAGGAGGCCGACGGGCCGATCGAGTTCGCACCCGCGTAGCCGTTGATGTCGAGAAAGAAGCCTCGGTGCCGACGTCTCGGGCAAACGCACACCGAGGACGCCTCATGAGCATGGTCACCTGCGACATGTCGATCGCGGGCGGCGCACATACGGTGAACCAGTACCTGGCGGCGGGGCTTGTCGACGAGCTGAGGCTGCACGCGGCGCCGATCGTGCTGGGGCGCGGAGAACGGCTGCTCGACGGCGTCGGTGCGCTGGGCCTCGGGCAGCTCGGCGAGGTCAGCGGCACCGATCTCGTCACGCACCTGCGCTACCGGGTCGCGCATTAGCCAGTAGCGGGCTCGGCGTCCGTCACGATCCGCCCGTCCCGCATGTGGACGACACGGTCGGCCGCGTCAGCCACGCGGGGATCGTGCGTCACCATGATCACGGTCAGCTCTGGACGAGCCTGGCGCAGCCGCTGAACGAGCTCGATCACGTGGTCGACCGAGGCGGTGTCCAGGTTGCCGGTCGGCTCGTCGGCGAGCAGCAACGGCGGGTCGTTGGCCAGCGCCCGCGCGATTGCGACGCGTTGCCGCTCGCCGCCGGACAGCCGCGTCGGCGGACGCGACTCGCGGCCGGCCAGGTCGACGTCGGCGAGCAGCCGGTAGGCCCGCTCGTGCCGCTCTGCGCGATCGCGCAACCGTCCGAACATCGCGATCTCGACGTTCTGCGCGGCCGTGAGCTGCGGCAGCAAGTTGTGCAGCTGGAACACGAGCCCGACGCTCGTCCGGCGGAACTGTGCCGGGCTGCGCAGGTGGGTCAGGTCCTCGCCGAAGACCTCGACGGTGCCCGACGTGGGCACGTCCAGGGCGGCAAGCAGATGCAGCAGCGTCGACTTGCCGCATCCGGACGGTCCGTTGACCGCCACCCACTCACCGCGCCCCACCGAAAGGGAGATGCCGGTGAGCGCGGGGACCACCCCGTGGTCGAAGTCCTTGTGCACGTCGCGGACCTCGACGGCGACGCCGCGCTCACTCATGGCGCAACGCCTCCAACGGGCGCAGGAACGCGGCGCGGACCGCCGGGTAGGCGCCGCCGAGCAGGCTCATCGCACCGGCCGTGTAGAGCGCGCGCCAGAAAGCGCCCGAGGTGTACTCCGGATGCAGGATGCCGACGAGACTCGGCAGTTGCCCGATCGCCTGGGTGGCGGCGAAGGACAGCGCCACGCCCCCGGCGGCACCGATCAGGCCGATGCACAGCGCCTCGGCGATCACCATGCCCACGACGCGCAGCCGCGACCAGCCGACGGCGGCGAGCACCCCGAACTCGCGGGTGCGCTCGATGAACGTCATGGTCATCGTGGTCATCACGATCACCGCACCGACCAGGATCGCGAGGATGCCGCTGCCCCGGTCCGCGGCGTTGATGAGCGACAGGCTCCGATCGGCGCGCCCGAAGTCCGACGCCGTCCGGACGGTCACCAGCTGCGGGTTGTCCCGCTCGATCCGTGAGCGCAGCGCGGCCACGTCCGTGCCCGCCCGGACGCGTACGAACACCAGGGTCAGCTCGCTCGGCTGGCGTTGTTCTGCCTGGAACGCGACGAGCGGGAACATCGCGCCGGCGTCGCCGAGCGCCTGGCCGGTCGAGTAGATGCCGACCACGTGGTAAGTCACCTGCTCGACCTGCAGCACGTCCCCGACGTGCTTTCCGAGGTTGTTGGCCGCGCGCCAGCCGAGCATCACCTGGTCCGAAGCGCTCACGTCGAACGGCGCACCAGCCACGACGGTCACGCCGAAATCGGCGAGCTCGCCCGGGTTGATGCCGATCTCGACGAACACCGGGTTGTCGGCGTTCAGCTTGGTCGTCCCGACGAGGACGCCGATCGCGCCGCCGACCTGTGGGTAGGCACTGATCCGGCGAAGCGTCGCCTCGTCGATGTTGCTGTTCAGCAGATCCGACACGCCCTTCTGGGCGACGGTGAAGTCGGCACGGCCGGTTTGCATGATCGCCAGGGCACTCGCCCGCAGGCTGTGGTTGACGATGCTGAACGTCACGACGGTCATCACCCCGACCGCCACGGCCAGCGAAGCCAGCGCCAGCCGGAGTTTCTTGACGGCGACGTTGTGCGCGATCAGCCCGAGGAAGGTGAGCCCGCCCCCAGCTCGCCCGTCGCTCATGCCGCCATACTCGCCGGTCATCGATCCGGAGATCAACGCGCTCGCCGACCCGATGTTGCGCGCGCGCGAAATTAGGGCACGCAACGGCGTGTCTCGGGCACGCTGTGTCTCGTTGATCAGATTGCACGGGGTCAAAGGAGATCTGCATGTCCGCGCTCGGAGCGACGCCTGTGGCTGGCGCTCGCGCGGACGACCCCCGGCCAAGGCGCCTGCTTCGGCGGGCCGTGATCGTGGCCGGTGCCGCAGGAGCGGCTTGGTTCATCGGCGCGCTGCTGAGCGCAGCGAGCGCGGACGCGACCCCGCCGGCGCATCCCACGCCCGCCTCGGCGTCGCAGCCCGACGCGGTCACGCAACTGCTCGGCAACACCTTGCGCACCGTCCTCGGGGGCAAGCAGCCGCCGGCCGCCACGGCGGTCGCCGCCCAGCATGTGACGCACGCCGTGACCCACAAGGTGGCGGCCACGCACCCGGCGAAGTCGTCGCTACAGAGCGCACCCGCCACCGGCCTGCCCGTCGTCGTGACGGGCCTGCTCTCGCAGACCACGCACACCGTTCAGTCGGTGGCGGACGCGGTGCCGGTACCGGCACTCGCCGAGGTCGTCGATCCGCTGGTGCACACCGTTGACACGGTCAGTGACACGGTGATCGCCCCGACGCTCACTGGGCTGGTGACGCCGCTGGCGCCGCTGCTTCCCCAGTTGCAGCCGACCACAGGCGAATCCCCTGCAGCTGTTGCGGATTCACCCGCGCAACCGGCCACTCCGACAGCGGCAGCACGGCACTCGCACGCCCTGACCAACGTGCCGCGCCCACCGGCGATCTTCGCCGCCAGCAGGGGGGCCGCCGCGGCCGCGCCGCGTACGGGTTCGACGGCGCAGGCTGATCTCCCCGCGTCCGTGCCGATCCCGACCGCGCCGCCGCGTGGCCCCAACCCCGGGGTGCCAGCTGCCCCGGACGGCGCGGCCGCGGCCGCCGGCTCGTCCACCGGCACGAATCTGGTGGCGACACCTCCGGCACCCGGTAGGTCGTCCCGCAACCTGGCGCTCGTTGCCGTCCCGCTGGCGGCACGAGGCATCGTTCGCATGCTCGCGGACGACCCAGGCTTCTCTCCCGACTAGCACACGGCAGCTGACCCGTACCGCGGCTCGTCATCCGGCGCGGGGTCGATTCGCCCGTCCTCGGCGACGCTCGTCGCCGAATCGCTGTCGTTGACGAAATCGCAGTTGTCAAAGGGAGAACCATGAACCATTGGGTGAAGCGCGGCCTGCAGGGCGTGCTGCTCACCGGTGGACTCTGGGCCATTGGGGCAGGAATCGCCTCGGCCAAGGGCTCCAACGATGCGAGCAGTACACCCGCCAGCGGGTCGGGCATACATATATCGATCAATTTGCCAGTAAACGTCGAGGGAAACTCGATCGCTATCCTCGGCCACACCAGTCCGGCTATTCATCCTGTATCACCGGCCGGAGTCCCCGCCGCGCCGATGATCCACGTCGGCTCCGGGTCGGGAATCGGAATCTCGGTCAACGCACCGGTCAACGTAAGCGGCAACTCGGTCGCGATCCTGGGGACGAGCTCGGCGTCGTCCACTTCGGGCGACACGGGCGGAGGGAGCTCCAGCGCGACCAGCACCGGCAACGGCATTCACGCGCCGGTGAGCGCACCGGTCAACGTGACCGGTAACGCGATCGCGGTGCTGGGGCACAGTTCGGCGACGTCCACCTCGGGCGGCACCGGCGCAGGAGGGAGCTCCAGCGCGACCAGCAGCAACGGCATTCACGCGCCGGTGAGCGCACCGGTCACCGCATGCGGCAACGCAATATCCGTGCTCGGCAGTACTAGTGCCGCGTGTGCTGGCGGGCCCGCCAGCACGTCAGCCAGCACCTCCGGCGATGGGATCAGCACACCGATAGCCGCGCCGATCGCCGTATGCGGCAACGCGGTTGGCGTCATCGGTCACGCCACAGCAGCCTGCGGCCCGGCCGCCGGCGGAACGGGCGGCACGACCAGTTCGGCGGCGACCGGTGACGGGATCGTCGTCCCCGTCACGGCACCGGTCACGGTCTGCGGCAACGCAGCCAGCGTGATCGGGTCCGCGACGGCCGCCTGTACAACACCCGCCGCCACGACCACGCCGGCGGGCGGCCCCGGGGTGATCGTCCCGATTACGGCACCGGTGACCGTCTGCGGTAACGCGGGCGGCGTACTGGGCACCGCATCGGCGTCGTGCACGACGCCGACCGTCACCAGCACGACCACAGGCGGCGGCGGGGCGGTCATCCCGATCACGGCACCGGTCACCGTCTGCGGCAACGCCATCGGCAATGCCACGGCAAGCTGCACGGTCAATCCGGTATCCACGACGACGCCACCAGGCACGCCGATCGAGATACCCATCACTACCCCGATCACCGTGTGCGGCAACGCCGTCGGACTCCTCGGCTCCGCGACCGCGTCCTGCGGTCCGCCGGAGACTCCGCCGACGCCACCAACCCCACCGACGCCGCCGACTCCCCCGACACCAGGCCCGCCGGCGCCGGTGAACGGCGGCCCAGGCGGCTCGTCGGGTGCGCATGGCGGTGCCGGAGGCTCGGCAACGGGGCTCGGTAGTGGTCTGGCAAGCACGGGCGCGTCGGTCGCGCCCGCATTGAGCGCCGCGCTGATCTTGTTGCTCAGCGGGGCGATGCTGCTGTTGATGGCGCGTAGGCGCCGTCCAGCAGAGGACGGGCAGCCCTAGGCTGCCGCATGAGGGCGGTCGGTCGCCTCTCCCCCGATGGGCGGCCGACCGTCGTAACACGAACTGACCGCACGCGGCTCACGTCCGATCCTGGACGTGGGCCGCGCCGTTGATTCGCTGGGCACCAGCCTCGTGCCGGCTCAGGCGTCCGGGCCGTAATGGGTCGCGATGGTCAACCCGCCGAGCGTCGAGGGCCGGGCATCGTCTGGGACCGATCCGGTGCCAAGCCGGCGCTGTGGACGATCAAGCGCTCCACCTCGCAGGCGCTGGCGTTCACCGTCCCGTACGGCTCGATCAGCGACCCGGACACGTCGTCGGACTCCCAGGTTCTCGGCCCGGGCGAGTTCCAGCAGTAGCGCGCGTCATGTCGCGACCGCGAACGCGTCGACGCCGGTGAGTCCGGCCGAGCGCGTCCATAGCCGAGCTGCCTGGTCAGGGTCGATCGCGTACGTGTGCACGCCGAGCCCGTTGTCGCTCGTGGCGATCTCGGCGATGTCGCAGTCCTCGCAGTAGACACCGCCCATGCCGTCCAGTTGCGGGGAGGTCGCGGCCCATACCTGCGTTGCAGCACCCTGCTCCGGCGTCTTGAAGCTGCGGTCGATCGCGTTGCCGGATTCGTCGATCCAGCCGAGGCCGATCATCTCCTCCTTCGGCAGGTGGCGCTGCAACGCGGTGATGATCGCGCCTGGGCGCAGCGAGAACGACCGTACGCCCGCGTCGCGACCGAGCAGGTCGAGCTGTACGGCGAACAGGACGTTCGCCGTCTTGGCCTGGCCGTAGGCCTGCCACTTGTCGTAGCCGTTGTCGAACTGCATGTCGTCCCAGCGGATGCCGGTGATGCCATGACCGCCCGATGACACCGACACGACGCGCGCCCCGCCCGGGACGATCGCCGGCCAGAGCCGATTGACCAGCGCGAAGTGGCCGAGGTGGTTGGTCGCGAACTGAGCCTCCCAGCCCGGGCCGACTCGCGTCTCGGGGCAGGCCATGATCCCGGCGTTGTTGATGACGATGTCGATGCTGCGGCCGCCGGCCAGAAAGCGTTCGGCGAATTCGCGGACGCTGTCGAGGTCGGCTAGGTCGAGCTCGTCCATCTCGACGCCGTGCACGCCGGCAAGTGCCTCCTCGGCAGTCGCGCGCCGCCGCGCCGGGACGACCACCTGGGCACCGGCTCCGGCCAACGCGCGCGTCGTCTCCAGGCCGATGCCCGAGTAGCCGCCGGTGACGATCGCCAGCTTTCCGGACAGGTCGATCCCGTGCAGGACGTCCGCTGCGGTGCTTCGCGCTCCGAAGCCAGACCCGATCCTGTGCTGCGGTGTTGGCATGGACGCAACGCTACGAACTAGAGCACGCTCTAGGTCAAGGCAGCGGTGAACTCGGCGCCTGCGAGAGACGTGGCTAATGCGAGGAGCCGGTCTCAGCCCATCAAGGGATTACGCCATGTCAGCTGACTCGTTCGCCGGGTTCGTTTCCGCGCTTGCCAGCGGTGATGCCGCGGCGATCGCGGCGCACTACCGGCCCGACGCGCGAAGCTACGGGCCGCTGGCGTGGCCACTGGAGGGTCCCGCCATCGCAGCGGGGCTCGCCGAGACAACCGCCCGGCTGAACGGGCTCGAGATCGAACTGCATGACGCGTTCACCAATGCCGATCAGGACCGGGCTGCGCTACGGCTCCTGCGGCGGTGGACCGAAGGCGACGCGAGGCTTTCGGCCATCGAGACCCGCTATCTGCGACTCGCAGACGAGCTGATCGAAGAGGAATTCGCCGGCCCGAACACGTTCCAGATCGCCGGTCGCGAGCTCAACCAGTGGGGTCGAAAGCCTGCCGTGACCGAGCCTGACCCATCCCCGGAGATCCTCGCCGCGTCGGAGACCGAGACGTCGGGCAAGGCGCCGGAGACAGTCGCCGAGCGGTTCGTCAACGCATTCGGCCGAAACGATCCGGACGCGCTGATCGCGCTGTACGACGGCAGCTTCGTGCTCTACAGCCCGATCGCGTGGGGCCTTGCAGGCAGGGACCCGCTCGTCCCGTTCGTCCAGCAGTTCCACCACGGCTTCCCGGGCCTGCGGCTCGCGCTGTTCGACCAGTTCGCCAGCGCGGACGGCAGCCGCATCGCGTTCCGGTTCGGCATGCGCTGGCACAACACCGGCACGTTCTTCGGGCTCGAACCGACCGGCAACCGCGGCGCACATGCGGAGTTCCACTCGCTGCGCCTGTCTGAGGGCCGCATCGTCGAGCAGGTCGTCACCGACATCTCCTACTCGATCCCGCAGTACGTGCTGACGGTCTGGCAGCGCGAGTACCCGACTGAGACCGAGGATCCAGCCCCCGTTCTACTCAGCAGCTGACGCCTGCGACGTAACAGCAATCTGGCTGCGGACGTAGACGGCAACACCGCTCGAACGGGTATGGACATTCGTAACAACGCGACTCGCGCATAGCAGAGCGTGCGCCGCGGTGGCTGGCTATCGGGCGATCACCATGCGGTACATCGGGGGTGCCGCGCGCGGCCGATGGTGCGGGCCGCCTGGTCCGGGTGCGTCCGACGGCGGTGAGCACCCGTGAGTGCGTGGGGGTCCCCGCTGCGCCCGCGTTAGCCGTCGTCCGCGGACGTTGGGGCGGTCAGAGCTCTCTCGATCTTCGCGGGTTGGAATCATCTGTCTCGCCTCCTGGCGGCGTGTCCTGCGCGGACGCAGTGAGGAAGCGGATTGCCCTCACAGGTTGCGGGTGGACACCAGCCCATGCTGAATCGCCATCTCGACCAGCCGCGCGCGCTTCTGGTTCTGCGGTAGGTGGTCGATCCCGAACTTGTGGAACAAGCTCCGCAGGTGCGTCTTCACCGCATCGAGGCTCAGGGAGAGCTCGTCGGCGATCTGCTGGTTGGTCGACGGCGTCGCATAGGGTCGTTCGTCCTTGTACGGTCTGCACAGCGCCACAAGCACGGTGCGCTGCGCCGGTGTCAGGCGCGCGCTGGTGGGCAGCGGCTCGCTGACGAGCGTGTGCAGGCCGTCCACTTCGGACGGCGCGCAGAACGTCAGCACCGTGCAGCCGACCCTGATCTCGTCGCGGTCGTGCAGCTGGACGCGGCCTGCCACCCGGCGGTCGTTGACGAACGTCCCGTTGCGGGACAACCCGTTGTCCACGATCGTCCACACGCCGGCAACGCGCTCCAGCGTCGAGTGCAGCCGTGAAACCTGCAGGTCGCCGTCGATCACCACGTCCGCGGACGGCCCACGGCCGATCGTCGCGACCCCGGCATGCAACGGCCAGCGACGCTGCTCGGCCTGCGCTCCCCACCGCGACAGGTACGGCTCCGCAGGCTCCCGCCCCCCCGCAGGG
>WNGG01000138.1_pt1 | contig 94705 bp, 89 predicted proteins | sample 5400661 | NCBI WGS metagenome assembly WNGG01 (sample SAMN13153372, study PRJNA577476) | soil metagenome | isolation source: 100 cm soil or saprolite under Garry oak tree replicate 1 | place: USA:California | collected 2016-06-15
CGTTCGGCGCCGAGGTGACCGGCGTGTGTAGCACGCGGAACGTAGAGATGGTCCGCTCGATCGGCGCTGACCATGTCATCGATTACACACGTGAAGACTTCACCCGAAACGGGCACCGCTTCGACTTCATCCTCGACAACGTGGCGAACCATTCATTGTCAGACACCAGGCGCGTGCTCACCCCGAGCGGAAAGCTGCAGTCCAACAACGGAACGTCGGGCGGTCGTTGGTTCGGCACCATTGGTACCGTCCTCAAGTCGGCCACAGTGTCGTTGTTCGATCGCCGGCAGCTGGGTCCGGCCATCAAATTTGCCAACCGGGCGGACCTGCTCGTCCTGAAGGAGCTCACCGAAGCCGGCAAGATCACACCGGTCATCGACGCAACTTACGCGATGAGTGATACCGGTAAGGCGCTCGCTCATGTCGGAGAAGGACATGCGCGAGGAACGGTTGTCATCAGTGTCTGAAACAAATCTTATGGTCGGCAAGATCGTGCTGATCACGGGCGGAACCGGAGGAATTGGCAAGGCCACCGCGATCGGCCTTGCCCGCCTCGGGGCCCGGGTCGGCATCACCGGTCGCGACGTCGCGCGCACCGGACAGGTCGCGGCTGATATCCGGGCCGCGTCAGGAAACCCGGCCGTCGACCCATTCGCAGCGGACATGTCCTCCCAGGCCGAGGTCAGGCGGCTCGCCGTCGCCGTCCTCGAGACTTATCCGCGGCTCGACGTGCTCATCAACAACGTCGGCGGGTTCTGGGCACACCGCCATCCGACTGCCGACGGCCTGGAGCGCACATTCGCCCTCAACCACCTGGCCCCATTCCTGCTAACCAACCTGCTTCTCGATCGGCTTAAGGCAGGCGCACCGGCAAGGGTCGTCACAGTCTCCTCAGGCGCACAGTCGGCTGGCCGGATCGATTTCGACGACCTGCAGAGCGCTCACAACTACTCTGGACAGCGCGCCTACAGCCAGTCCAAGCTCGCCAACATCATGTTCACCAACGAGCTGGCCCGCCGACTCGAGGGCACCGGCGTCACGGCCAGTTCAGTGCACCCCGGCGTCGTGCGCACCAACTTCGGGGCTGAGGACCAGGCCTGGCTCTTCACAGTCGTGAGCAAAGTTGTTCTCCCGTTCCTCAAGACCCCGGCGCAAGGTGCTCAGACGTCGATCTACCTGGCCTCTTCACCCGACGTGGACGGCGTCACCGGCCAGTTCTTCGCCGGCGGCAAGCCCAAGACCGCAAATAGAGTCGCCTACGACACCGATATGACAGCGAGGCTCTGGAGCGTCAGCGCTGACCTAGTCGGCATGACATCGGCGATCCCGTGATCGCTGGACACAATAGTCTTTGAACGGATAGCCAATGATGGATAGCAATTACCGGGATCATGAGATAGACGCTCAAGATCGGTCGATCCGCAAAGGTCGCGTCGGTGTAATTGTCGCCGGCTCCATGATCACCGGATTTGTAGTCGCGCTCGTCCTCGTGATCGGCCCGTTCGGAGGAGCTCAGGAACACGTGATCATGGGCACTGCGCTACTCGGATGGGCTCTCGGCTGGGCGTTATTGGCAGTGCTATCCACACGTTGGAGCCATCAACCGCAGCGGTGGGCAATCGTGCCGGCGGCGCTCATGGCTCTCGCCGGCGCATGCCTCCTGATCTTCACGCCTGACGCCAACACAATGAATCTGCTCGGATGGATCTGGCCGTTGGCCTTGATCGCTCTTGCTGTGTGGATGGCAGTGCAGGCACGCCGGACTCTACGCAGCATCACGCGCCGGCTGATCCTGTACCCGCTCTTCGTCGGGCTCGTTGTCGCCGGGGTCGGAGGCGGCTACGAGACGATTCAAGAACAAGTCGACCGGAGCACCACCGCGATGCCTGGCCACCTGGTCGACGTCGGCGGACGCCGCCTCTATGTGCACTGCACCGGCTCGGGCAGCCCGACTGTCGTACTGGTGTCCGGTTTGGCCGAGACCTCCGTGTATTGGGGAGGCTGGATCGCGCCCGTCGTCGCGCAGAACACCACCGTCTGCGCTTACGACCGCGCGGCCCAGGGCTGGAGCGATCCCCCACCCAGTCCGCAGGACGGCGTCGCGGTTGCCACCGACCTCCACAATCTGCTGGCCAATGCACAGATCCCAGGCCCGTATGTAGTGGTCGGTCACTCGACAGGCGGCGTCTACGCGAGGGTCTTTGCCGCCCGCTACCCGGACCAAGTCGCCGGAATGGTCATGCTCGACTCGCAGCCCAACGAAGCCTTGACCGGTGGCTTGCCGGACTTCCCGTCCCAGTACAGCATCCTCCGCCGAGCGACGGCGCTTTTCCCCTCGCTGGCGCGTTTGGGGGTGTTTCAACTGGTTAATCGGCTCGCTGGAGACCCTCTGCCGGTCCCAACACGTGACGAAGAACGTGCAGTGGTATCGGCGGCGAACCTCAATCGCATTCAGCGCGACGAGTTTGCCGAGCTGCCGATGACCCTCAAAGAGGCTGCGGAGCTCACAACCCTCGGTGATCGTCCGCTGATCGTTGTCACGGCTGTGAAGGGGGCTGACGCAGGCTGGCTCCCACTGCAGGACAAAATGGCTGGTCTGTCCACCAACAGCCTTCATCGGCTTCTGCCTGATACCGATCACCCGGGTGTCATCCACGACAAGGCGGGCGCCGCGGTGGCGAGTCAAGCGATCCTAGACGTCGTCGCCTCGGTTCGCAGCGGAGCACCGCTGGCGAAGTCTTGAGCCGTCTTGGGCGTCGCTCGCACCTTGAGAGAACTCCGGGTATCTGTGCTGGAAGCGAGCTCGCAGTCGGCAGAGCTTCGCGGAAAAAATGAAATCGTCACCGAGCTCCCGAGAACGGCCTGAAGACCTGGAGCTCAGGTTTCGGATCCTGAGCGTTGAGTACAGCGCACTGGTTCAACGCCTCGCGTCGACGTCGGCCGTGTCTGCCGCTCGAACGAATCTGTATTTCGTCTTCCTCTCAGCCACAGGGGTCGCACTCGCTCTGATCTCCAATGCCTCTCACTTCACGCGCGAATTCCAGATCTTTGCCCTCGCAGTTCTTCTGCTCAACCTTCTTGGGGGTCTTATGGCCATGGCGCGGATGTTGCACGCGCACGGTCAAACCGTCCTCTACATCTAATCGCTTAATCGCATCCGCCACTTCTTCACGGAGCTCGACGCGGGTGTGAAGCCATACTTCACCCTCCCGGTTCACGACGATGAGGTGGGTGTCGTCGAATCCGCTAGTCGACACCCGTCGCTTTGGGCCATGACTGTGCTCCCCGCCGCGAGCATGGCAACCCTGGTTGCATTGGTTAATACGTTCTTTGTGGGAGCGACTGCCGCAACTGTCTACCTAGTGTTGGGCGGCAGCGCAACCATGGCCTTGGTGTATGCGGGCGTCGCGTTTGTGATCGCGTCAATTGTCATCTGGGGCTGGCTGTTCCTCGAACTGCACCGGATCAGGCGGCGGCTCGTGATCCGGTTCCCCCCCAATCAGTAATCACGACACCGTTGGGCGATCGCTTCCTCGACTTCAATGGCAAGCCCAAGACGGTCTAGGGATACAGTAAGTCGGGCGTACTCAGTACGCATCCAGTACGCAGTCGCTCTCAATCGCCATGTGCCATTGGGTGTCGTTTTGTATTCAGAATGGGCAGTTCGATCTCACAAACACAGAACCCGGCTTATCGCCGCTCTCGGCCCACCTTCTGTATCCCTAAAGCCGCAAGTTGGGGGCCGCAGATTGCGGTCTCTGCTTCACGTGTAGCAACGGCGCGAGGCTTGACGGACTCGGTACGACGGTGCCGCGGCAACAGTAAGTTGCTGGCCAACCTTCTGTGCACCCACGCGCGGTAGTGCCTGACGACGCACGGGTCAGGACCGTGAGGCACCCAGTTCGAAAGTCACATGCCGGCATGCTGACCAGCCGTGCGGCGTGCCATGGTCTTGCAAACCGCTGCTCTCGACAAGCGCCCATTACCGGGGGCTCTCACAATCGGTACTGTCGCCCGCCGCAATGGATGAGATGGCTCGAGACCGCGGGCTTCTCGCCTCTCGACGATCAGTGCTGGGCCGCCTAATGTTTCTGTTACCGCATACTCACAAGCAGTCGTTCAGCGCTACTGGGTAGAGGGATGTCGGGTCTAAGGCCGGGTGAGGGCTCTGCATTGCCGAAGACGGTCCGCAACGGCACAACTCCTGCCCAAATGTCGAGATCCGCGTCGGCGCTGCCATCGTCGGTAGGGGATCCGAAGCGGCTCTTCACCGAAGCCTCGCGTATCGGCATGGAGAGAATCACTGTCGCTTTCAACTCCTGGGTGCTTGGCTTCCGAACCTCTTTCCAGCGACCGGGAACAATCTTATTTGTGAAGGCAGCGAGCGCAGCAACACGGGCTTCTGGATCTTCCACGCGTCGAAAGACACCGAGGAGGACAGCTGACCTGTAATTCGCGGAGTGCTCGAATGCTGAGCGAGCGAGGACCAATCCATCGAGCAGGGTGACGGTGAGACATGCCGGGGCACCATCCCCAAGGATGCGCATCGCGCGGCTAGTCGTCGCTCCATGGATGTGGACCGCATCTCCTATGCGCGCGTAGAGCATCGGAATACAGAAAGGTTGGCCGGCATCCACGAACGCTATGTGTGCGACCAACCCTGCGTCGAGCACTTCATAGATCGAGTCGCGATCGTAGTGCCCTCGAGACGGCTGCCGCCGCACGTGCACCCGACCAATCGTTTTCTTCGTCGCTATGCCGTTGCTCATTGAGCGTGCTCCTCGCTATGAACGTCTCTCCCCAGCGCGTAGTCGACGGCCTGGTCGACCGACATCGCCTCACCCTGCGCCCAGGCACGCTGCTCTTCCGGTATTTCGATGGTCTCCTGCCAGGCGCGTCCCTCGTTGACGTTGAGGAACGAACCCAGTGTCGCGCCGCTCTGTTCGCGCAGGCCGGCGGCGGCGCCTGCCAGCCGAAGAGCGCGAATGGAATCCCCATTGAGCTTCGCGATCGAGGCGGCGTCGTCCAGCAGCATGACAACGCCTGACAAGTCGCCGGCGCTTCCGAAGATCTCCAGCGCCTCCCGCGTCAGGTTCCACGCCAGTTCGATGTCATCCTGCGCCATCGCAACGATGACGCGGGTGTGCAGCGCCCAGCCCAGGCTGAATCGGTCATCAAGCTTGCGATGTAAGGCGATCGCCTCCTCCGCTGGCTGGATGGCCTTGTCAGGCTCGCCCCATTGGTGATGAGCGGTGGCGACGGCCGATAGAGTCCGGGCCACACCCATGTCGTCACCAAGCTCGCGGTACAGCGCAAGTGCCTCCTGCATCATGCGCAGGCTTTCGGGCATGTCGCGCTTTTCCATGAACCTGGGAAAGCTGGCGTTGTAGAGGGCGTTGGCGATGGCCTTCTCATCTCCTGCTGCGCGCGCCAGTTCAAGACATTCGTCGTAGAACCTTTGCTCGGCCGCGACGTCGCCCTGCCAGTGGGCGACGCCACCCGCGGCTTCCAGCGCGTGGGCGCGGTCTTCGCCGACCTCGGCTGCGCCCGGCATGGCCAGGATCGCATCCAGCCGCGCCCGACCCTCGCGTACGTGGCCGCGCATCTGCCAGAAGCGCCAGAAAGCCGAGCCGAGCCCCAACGCGCGCCGCACATCACCGCTCGACTGAGCCCAGTCGAAGGCGGCGCGAATGTTGTCGTGGTCGACCTCCAAGCGGTCGAGCCAGGCCTTCCGCTGCGCGCCGAAGAGGTGGGGCGCCACCTCCTCCGCAAGCGCCTGGAACGCCTCCGCGTGCCGGTCGCGAATGACGTTTGCCTCGCCACTCTCCTCCAACCGTTCCAGCGCGTACTCGCGGAGCACCTGCAGCATCAGCAGCCGCGGCTCGTCGAAGTCCGGCACCCGTCGGAGCAGGCTCTGGTCGGCGAGCTCGTCCAGTCCTTCCAGGACATCGAAGCCCAACTCGGATTCCGGGCCGCACACTGCCTCGGCTTGCTCCAGGCTTGCTCCGCGCGCGAAGACGCCGAATCGTGCGAACAGGCGCTTGTGCGGGCCGTCGAGAAGTTCGTAGCTCCACGTGATTGCTCCGCGTAGGGTCTGCTGCCGCCCGGTCAGGTCACGCGGGCCCTCGGCCAGGACGCTGGTGCTCGTCTCGAGGCGGGCCAGCAGCGCCTTTGGGCTAAAAAGCTTGACCCGCGCCGCGGCGAGCTCGATCGCGAGCGGTAGCCCGTCGACGTGCTCGCAGATGCCTGCGACCGCGGGCGCATTCTCGTTGGTCAAACGAAAGTCGTGCTTGGCCGCGACGGCGCGCTCGATAAAGAGCTTGACAGCCTCGGACTGCGACAGTGCCGCCGGCGACTGGACCGTTCGCAGGTCGGGCAGGCGCAGCGGCTCCAGCGCCATCTCCTGCTCGCCATAGACGTGCAAAGGCGCGCGTGTAGTCACAACAAGCTTCACACCGCGAGCTTGGTGGAGCAGGTCGGAAACGCCTGGCGCAGCTGCCGGCAGTAGCTGTTCGAGGTTGTCGAGAATGAGCAGCACCGTCTTGTCGCGCAGGTACTCGAGAACCACATTAAGCGGCTGCCTGTTATCGGTCAAATGTAGACCGGTGCTCTGTGCGATGGCGGAAGAGATGAGCTCAGCGTCTGTCACGGCCGAGAGCGCGACGAAGAACGTTCCATCGGGGAAAAGCGACGTCACTTCAGTTGCGAGCTGCAGGCTCAGGCGGGTCTTACCAATACCTCCTGGTCCGGTGAGGGTCAGCAGTCGCGTGCCGCCGAGCAGGCGCTTGGCCTCGTCGACGACTGCGGTCCGGCCGATGAAACTGGTCAGCTGCGTGGGCAGATTGTTGGGAGTCGCGTCGAGTGTGCGCAGCGCTGGGAAGGCGTCGGGCACGCCTTCGATGACGAGCTGGTACAGGCGCTCCGCGCGCGCCAGGTCCTTCAGCCGGTGGATGCCGAGTTCGCGAATGGTCAAGCCCAACGGCAGCCCGTGGTGGACCAACGCGTGCGTTGTCTCAGAGATCACGACCTGGCCGCCGTGCGCCGCAGCCGCGACCCTCGCCGCGTGGTGCACGTCGAGGCCGATGTACTCCTCGCCGACCAGTTGCGCCTCGCCGGTGTGAAGACCGACGCGCACCCGAAATGGCGACTTGCGCTCGATGAATCCGCGCTGGGCCTGCGCGGCCGCGCCGCACGCGTCGAGGGCGCTCTCGAACACGCAGAAGAAGGAGTCGCCTTCCGTGCGCAGTTCGCGTCCGGCTGTGCTTTTGAACGCCTCGCGCAGGATGGCGTGGTGCTCGACCTGCGCCTGGACGTAGCGGTCGCCCATCTCCTGCATGAGCCGGGTCGAGCCTTCGATGTCTGTGAAAAGGAAGGTCAGCGTGCCAGTCGGCAGGTCCATTCAGCTCCTTAGTTATGCCATGCCACGGAGTCGGAACGGGTCTCGGCTCAAGGCTTGTTGTGTGTGGTCCAGCAAGTCAGCTCCCGCGAAGTGTGAGGACGATCATGGGGATGACACGCTGGGTCTTGCGCGCAACTTGGTCAAGCTGCGGGTACCGCTGGGCTGCTTTTGCAAAGAGCCGCGCGCGCTCCTCGCCGGTCGCCTCCTTGGCAACGACATCGATCGTCTCTGTGCCGACCTCGATGCGCGTGTTCGGCTGCGCCTTGAGGTTGTAGTACCAGCCAGGATTGTTCGGCGCTCCGCCGTTTGCGGCCCAGATCAAATAGCGCTGCTCGTCGGGCAGGTAGGCGACCGGGTTGACCCGCATCGCACCGGACTTCACGCCCGTGTGGTGGAGCAGGAGCATCGTTGTTCCCTCCCATACGCCGCCCACGCATCCTTCGTTCGCGCGGAACTCACTGATGATCTTGGCGTTGTATTCCGCGGGGGTCTCGGACATCGGACTCCTCCTGTTTTCGGAGTGCGCGCCTAGCAGCTACCACGGGGGCCGGTACCTCTCGTCTTGGGAATCCGACCAGCCACAGGCGTCACTCACTCTGGTATTCGTCGTGGCGGCGCCACCAATACTGGCCATCCTCGTTCCTGCCCAGCGGGGCGAGGTCGAGGAACCGGTAGGACCCCATCAACGCCTCGACGCCACGTGCGTAGGTGGAGTAGGTGTGGTGGACTGCGCCATCCTGGAGTGCGAAGACGCTCATACCCTCCCTCTGCCGCCCCGGCTCGTCGACATGTTGGAAGTTGTAGTCGGCGCCGTTCCTCTGCTGCTCTTTGGTGAAGGCGACTCCGAAGTCGTAGTTGAAATCACTCCCGAGCGAGGAAACCCACGGGAATCGCCAACCCATGTGCCGCTTGTAGTCCTGGAGCTCCTGCAACGGAGCGATTGAGGCAGCGATGAGAGTAACGTCGTGGCCGTTCAAGTGCGGGAGGACACCGTCGAAGTGATCGGCGACAAAGGAGCATCCGGTGCATCCCTGACGCTTCGTGGTGAGGCGGTCTCCGTCGCCGAACATGAAGTGATACACAAGCAGCTGCGAGCGCCCTCGGAAGAGGTCCTCGAAAGAGGCGCTGCCTTCATCGGTTTCGAAGCGGTACTCCTTGTCGACACGAGCCCACGGCAGCGCCTGGCGCTGACGAGCTACCTTGTCACTTTGCCGTGACAGCGCTTTTTCTGCCTTGAGCAGCTCCAGCCTGGCCGCCAGCCACTCTTCACGTGTTCCGGTCTTGTGCTTCGACATCGATTCCCTCCTCCTGTTGCATCCGGGCATCACAGTTTCGTGACCCCGCAAGGTGCTGCTGCTGATGCTCACATCGCGTGGGCGAGTCCGGGAAGCGAGGCGAGCGCAATGACGATCTTGTTATTGCTGCCGAACCGGGTATCTCGGCCAGTGCTCCCTTTGCGATTCATATTTCCGCGATCTTCACAGCTGCCAGGATGGAGTACATGGCCGAGAATGGATCGAGCCCTCGCTCGTACACCGAATAGCTGTAGTAGACATCGCCGTCTTCAAGCGCAAATGCGCTGATTCCGGCCATTTCGCGCCTGTAGGTCGCCCAGTCAGTCCCAACGCGCGCCGCCCACGCGACGGCCCACTCACTGTCGCCGGCGGCAACCTCCGGTTGCACGTCCGCCGCCAGATGCCGCTCTTGGGCATATGCCTCCTGGAAGTCATACGTGAAGTCGCTGCCGATCGATGACGCCCAAGGAAAGCTCCAGCCGTTGCGCCGCTTATACGCTTGCAGTTTCGCGAGCGAAGCCCGAGAAACGGCGCAGAGAGTGACGTCGTGATTCGCTAGGTAAGGGACAGAACCGTTGAAGGCGTCCGCGATGGCCGTGCAGGTCGGACACCCAGCCGAGAACTCGGGGCCGAACATGAAGTGATAGACCAGAAGCTGGGAGCGTCCTCCGAACAGGTCGGCGAGCGACGCTGTGCCCTCATCGGTCTCGAAGCGGTACTCCTTGTCGATTCGAACCCACGGAAGTGCCCGCCTCTGCCGGGCCAGTTTGTCGCTTTGTCGTGCCAGCGCCTTCTCTGCCTTGAGAAGCTCGATCCTCGCCGCCAGCCACTCTTCGCGCGTTCCAGTCTTGTGCTTCGTCATCACTCTTCTCGCTTAGCTAATTAGGTGCGGCGTTCTCCCTGCAATAAAGGAAGTGACTCCACGCCATCGGAACGTACCGGTTCAGGAAGTTGAGCGCAATATTGGCCCGGTCTTCTTCGTCGGCGGTCATGACGCCTAGCGCAGGATGTGACGACATCGTTTAGGCCCGAAACATCTGAGTCAGGGTAGACTCTTCTTACCACTCCTTCGAAGCAGTCGTCCACATTGGCTCAGTGGAATGAACGCCTCCCGGGACACCTCGGTGGGAGTGAGTTAGAGCCTGAGGTGTTCGACATGCTTTCAGTTCATCCAGATCGTTTTCTCGTCTCGGTAGCCGTCGCCGCGGCGTTGCCCATGGACTTCGAGACGTGGTGCGAGTTCGGTCGATTCATCAACGAACCGTGCTCGGGTAGCAACTCGGGCGGGATCGTTCCAGGCGGTCACCACACGCTGACGTTCGTGCTGCCTCCCGAGACGGAGCAGCCTGGTCGTATCGCGACCACACTCATCGAGCGCGATGCCGCGAGCTACCCTTGGACGCGGTTTGGGATCCAGGTCGTCGGCGAACCGTTTGTCGAGAGGATGAGCAACACCGCCTACGCCGGGATGTAGTCCATCGGAGAGCCGAGGCAGACGACCCACCTCGGCTCAACGACAAGATCCACCAGGGCACTCTGCAGCATCTTGACGCGGGCATCTGCGTGGCGAGTACTACCAAGCAGTGCGGCCCGCTGATGATCCGGTCACTGTGGACCCCGGCGGTGACGAGATCGCCTTCGGGGCGGTCCCAGCCGCCTAGCGAAAGTCGGCCGCGGTGATCCCATAGGCGTGCCCTGGCGGCCACTCCACCAACTCGATGCGGTAGCCGTCCGGGTCGGTGAGCCATGAGATCTGCGGCCCGTCCGCTCCACCCGGCCGTTCCACCGGGCCGGGCCTGAGCCTCGCCTCGGATAACTGCCCAAGCGTGGCAGCGAGATCGTCGACCTGGACCGGAATGTGACTGAACCCGGTGCCGATATCGACCGGCCCATCCTCCGGACGGTGCACCAGCTCAAGCGTGACTACCTCCTCGCCTGGGAACTTGAGCATGGTCAGACTCGCGTTGGCCCCCAGATCAACCCGGCCGACCTGCTCATACCCGAGCGCGGTGTAGAAGTCGAGCGAGGCGGCCAGATTGGAAACGCGGTACGAGGTGTGGAGAGTCCTCATGGTCAAGTCGCCTAGGAGAAATGATGCCTCGCCAGCAGCGTCAAGTTAGCGGGTCGACTCGGTAGCGCGCGCCGTCCTCGGTCACCCGGACTCCTGCACCTTTGTCGATCGGGTCGACCAACTCGCCGGTGAGGCCAAGGACGGCCGCCTCAGTGGTCGGCGAATGGCCGACGACGAGGGCACGGCCCCCGTCCGGTAGCGACTCAAAGACCGATCGGAGGGCGGTACCGAGTACGGCGGATTCCATCTCGACCAGATCCGGATCGACTCGTCGAAACGCTTCCAGGTCCTTGCCATCCGCCCGCCGAGCCGCCTCGAACCAGCGCTCCTCGACCGCGGACCGGAACCCAGGGTTCACCGCCACTCCGCCGGCGATCGTTCGGCCCATCCCCGCGAGCAAGCAAGCGAGGGTCTGGGTCGCTCGCTGGGCTCCGGACGAGATCAGCAGGTCGAAGTCACCCTCGATGCTCCGACCGATTTCGACCGCCACGCGGACGCCCGAGGCGGTGAGTACGTCGCCCTCCGCGTCGGTGTGCCGCCGAAGCTCGACGACCTTCGACACAACCCCCATCATCCGCCTCGGTCGAGGCAGCTGCGGCCGGAGGGCAGTCAGAGTGGGCTGGACCCAAGCTGCGCGGGCAGCCGTACTCGAGTGGACGTCGCCTGTCGCGCGTCTTTTCTTCGCTCCAGCCGTCAGGGTGCGGTCAGAGTGCGGCCCCATCCTACGGTTGCCGGCCGACAGAAGATTTTGCGTACCAGTACGCATTTAGTACGCAGCCGCTTTCAATCTCTGAGTGTCGTTAGGTGTCGTTCCGTATTCAGAATCGCTGGGGCGATCTCACCGATACAAAACCCGGCTTATCGCCGCTCTCGGCCCACTTGCCCCGATTTTGAATGCAAAGGAACCCCACAAGGGGAGGCCGGAGGCTCCGTGAGCACCCAATCAGTACCCAGCTCGGCTGGATATCGCTCAGGACCCTCGACTTACTGTCTCCCGTTCACAGTGCGCTCGGAGCCTCGCTGAGGATGTTGCGGGTGTGCTCGTGTGCATGGGCCAGAGATGACCGAACATGGGAGGGCTTGAGCCGTACGCTCTGATCTGGTCTCCCATGTCCGACATAGCCCTGGAACCCGCGCAGTTCGAAACCGATCAAACCGTTCTCATCCTCGCGCACGATGGTCCGCTCGCGGTCAGTGTTGCATCCGATGGCGTGAACTATCTCTGTTCAGGCTGCTCGCGGCTGGTGCTTCAAGACGTGCACCCGCGTCAGTTCCTGAGCATCGTGATTCGATGCGTGCGGTGTGGAGGCATCAGTGCGACTCCAAAACGCGATGCCGGCGAACCAATTCCGAGCTACTCAGTCGTTGCGCCTGCCGGCCAATACTTACTTGGGAGCCAGCTCAATGTCCCTGGTCCGGGGGTGTTCGCGGCCCGAGTTGCCGCCGAGGACTACGCCTTCGAAGTCGGTGCATCTTACTCGGAGCGAGCGAGGCAACACGTCGCGATGTTCCCGTCCGGTATGTCGCCGGAGACGCTTCGCCAGATATCAGCGATGGGAAGAAGTGTTCTCGGCGTTCATTTCGATCGCTTCGATGCAATGTACGAACGGAGCAAACGGCATTCAACGCAGGCTCCGGATCACCACCGGCTGGTCGATCTCATCAGATATGGAGATAAGGCCGCGAACCAGATTGAGTCCGCTGGCCGGCGCCGACAAGTCACCATCGACGGCAATCGAATTGCGGAGCTGTACACCGCGATATCGATGTTCCACCGCTGGCGCAATCACCCGGCCTGGGACGACCTGGTCGCCTCGCTAGCTGATCCCTCTCACGTGCAGCACACTGTGATGCTGATGTGCCTGGCCAGCTATCTTGCCGATGTCGGCAACGGGGTTGGCATCGTCCATTCAGAGCAGGCCAGCGGCCGAATCCCGGATGCGTGGGTCGCGGTGGACTCTCACGGTCGGATTGATATCGAGATTAAGACGCCTCAAGCGTTTAGGGAACCGGGTTCGGCACTGTCGTTTGAGCGTGCTGTCGAGATCATCGAGCGCCACGTAATGCGCGCCGGGTCTACCTCTGGAGGTCAGATCGGTGAAGGACGACCTGGCATCATCGGGTTCGGCGCCTACCACCTCGGTCCCGGCGGCGTTGATCTTATCGAGAAGGCGGCTCACGAGGTTCTGCGCCGGCGCGGCGGCCGGCGAAGTCACATTGCGGGGATCGTGGTCGTTGAGGTTACGTATCAGACCTCCCAGATGCTCAGTCGTTTGGGCAAGCCCGTCGCGACCAACATGCAGCCGGTTCTAGTCAATCGGATCGCAATGAACCCCGATTACTCACGCGATATTCGGATATCGACGGAGACACCCCAGTGGCTGACGATGCAGACGATGCGGCAACCACAGTCGGTCATCCCTCCGGAGGCTCTGGGCTCAGTCGGTTATCCGAAGGTCGGCCGCAACGATCCATGCCCGTGCGGAAGCGGTCGGAAGTACAAGCGCTGTCACGGTGGCAGCTAAACCGCTGTGTCGAAGGGACAGCCCGCTTGAGGCACGGTGGGTCGGTAGCCGCACCACCCGGCGTGACCGGTTTGGCCGAGAGCAGAATACTGCCGCTGGGCTCCGGTCAAGCCGATGTGGGCCTAGACTCAGCAGCGTGCCGCGTTCGGCAAGACGAACGTGGAGGGACATTAGGACCGATCAGGTCGACCGTACCGTTTCCTTGGTGCGAGCTGTACTCGGGAATGACCTGATAGGCGCCTATCTGTTCGGTTCGGCCGTCATTGGCGGTCTGCGCGCCCGCAGCGACATCGACCTCATGGCGGTATCCAGCAGGCGTCTGACCATCAGAGAGAAACCGAAGATCATCGAGCAGATGCTCAAGATCTCGGGCAAGCCACGCAGCGTCGAGCTAACGGTCGTCGTATCGAGCGAGATTCGGCCGTGGCATTACCCTGCGCGCATGGATTTCCAGTTTGGCAACTGGTGGCGGAGCGAGTACGAGAAGGGTGTGGTCGAGCCGTACAGGTCCAACGTTAATCCCGACCTGGCCTCATTGATACGGTTGGTTCTCCACGCCAACGCGGCGGTGATCGGTCCTCCGCCAGCCAATGTCTTCGATCCGGTGCCGCGCACCGACTACATCGCTGGCCTTGTCTCAACTATCGACGAATGGCTGGAAGATCTCAACGCAACCGACCTCGGCATCAGAAACGTCGTGCTGGCCCTGGCCCGCATCTGGTGCGGCATCGTCACCGATCAGATCCGTACGAAGGACCAGGCCGCCGAGTGGGCCCTGTCGCACCTTCCGCCCAGGCACCGCGCCATCCTCCAACGAGCAAAGGCCGGCTACCTCAGTGAACCGGTCGAGGGATGGCAGAAGCTAATGCCCAAAGTGCACGCGTATTCGCAGCATGTGATCTCAGAGATCAAGACCGCGGCGGGCCGTCAAGCGCAAGAGCGACCATCCTGAACTGGACGATTAGCTGACGAGCGAGGAAGTATCGCAACGAGGAACACAGTAGGTTCTGGGTACTAATACCCATTCAGTACCCAACTGCTTCGTGCCGCTATGTGTCGTTGGGTGTCGCCCAGTATTCGGACGCGGCGACTCGAATTAGCGAAAAAAGAACCCGGCTTACAGTCCGCCCTCGACCCACCTTCTCTATTCCAAAGCCGCAAGTTGCGGGCCGCAGATTGCCGTCTCTGCTTCTCGTGTAGCAACGGCGCGAGACTTGGCCGCCACGCTGCCATTTTGCCTCCGGACTACCTGAGTACCTCGACCCAGAACTGGACGGAGTCGAGCAAGAACCCGATTAGCAGGAGGCCCAAAAGTCCAAGGTGGCGGCCGGGCAGCGAGACGGCCCAATTCTGCGGTCGTCGGGTATGCCGCGCCGGCTTCGCGTCTACTGCTTGCACAGCCGTCAGCGGGAGGCCAATCGCACGAGCAGGATGAGGTGAAACCAAGCCAGGCTTCATCTCCGACGGCTGGCTGGCCCGCGATCTGATTCGTATCGGAGCTCGCCGAGCACAGCTACGCCTTCATCGAGCTGCGGGCTGAGCACGCCGGGCACGTCAGGCCACTGCTGTTCGTCGACGACCTCGACGGGCGCGTCGCGCGGATCGCCGAGCGTGGACTCACCCCAATAGAGCGCGAAACCTACTCGAACGGCGTCCGCAAGGCGGCCTACCGCGATCCCGACGGGAACGAATTCGAGTTCGGCGGCGCCCCTTTGTGACGATGCCCCAGAAGATGGTTAAACGGCCTTCGATTCAGGCCGACCGCCCCATACGAAGCCTGGCGCCGACCAGAACGGTAAGGATCGCCATGAGCCCTGCCGTCAAAGCGATGCCGATGGCACCGCTGAACAGCAGGACGATGGCCGCCACGAAAGTGATCACGGCTACGATGCCCGGCACGTTGACGAAGAGGGAGCGCCGCGGTTCGCGATTCATCGCGGCAACTATTCCACCGACCACGAGCAGAGCACCCAACACGTAGGCGCCCAACGTGGCGGTATGGTGCGACGTCTCACCAAAGACCAGAGGCGAGATGAAAACAACGACGCCGAATATCATCGTGGCGTAGTCCTGCCACCGCTTCCAAGCATTCATGACCGCTTGACCTCTACCGGGAGCGCCTCGGAAACCTGCTGGCCGGCGCCTGGCGCTTCCCTTAGGCTCGCCGGCATAGTTGACACGCCAGGTCGCATAACCAGGACCGGAGCTGGAGAGTGCGTCGCGAGATACGCAGCGGTCGACCCCAGGAGCAGGTTGTGCATCGAGCTGTGGCGGTTGCTCCCCACCACGAGCAAGTCTGCGCCTTTCGCCTCAACCACCTTGACTATCTCTTCGCCCGGGCTTCCCGCTCTCACTACGAATTCCCACTCCACGCCCATGCTGCCCACGAGCCGGATGACCGTTTGCCTGACCTCTGACTCCAGCTCGTCCAGGGTTTCAAGAATCGAGGGCTGGGCCATTCCGTTGCCCATCAAGGCTGTCGCCGGAAGGTGACGGACGAAAACGACCACAACCTTCGCCCCGAGACGATGGGCTAGATCTGCGACCTGCTCGAGGCCCCGGTTGCTCGCGGGCGACCCGTCGGCGGCCACCACGACCCGCCTGACCCAGCTGGAACCGCTGCCGCCGTTCGCCGTTTCACGTTGCTCCATGATCCGACCTCCAAACGTTTCAGTACACTGATAAATACCCTGATGGGCCGGCCAGCTATTCCGCCTCAGCCTGATTTCTTGGTCCAGCTGCGGCGGACCCAACACGCGGTACGGACCCGACTCGACGCCGTCCTCGGCGCGACCGGTTTGACCCTGCCTCAATACGCGGTCCTGGAAACACTGCAGCGCGAGGGGGTGCTCTCCGCGTCAGACCTGGCGCGAGAATTCGGGATGACGGCCCAGACCTTGAATGTGCTGGTGAAGGCTCTCGAGGCAGACGGGCTGTTGCGGCGCAGTCGGCACCCGACTCATGGTCGAATCCTGCTCGCCAGTCTGACCGCGGCGGGTCGGCGAGCACTCGAACGTGGTCGGGCTCTCGGCCTGGCCGTGCAGGATCGCGTCCTCGCTGGTCTGACTGCTTCAGACCGGCAGACGCTGATGCGCCAGCTTCAGGCGATCGAGCAAAGGTCGGCCGAGGGCTAGATGTTCGCGCGCGTCTTCATTAGATGTGGTCAGTTCAGGGCCCAGGCCCTGGCGCTTCCGAGTTGGGAATAAGGGTCGCTCGTAGACTTGGGGAGTGAAGGGGTGGCCGCTGGTCGGCCGGGGTAAACAGCTTTCTCAGTTACTTGCCGCCGTGGTCGCGCGACGAGGGGCGGTCATCACCGGGTCGGCTGGAGTTGGCAAGACGGCCTTAGCCATGGAGTGCGTACGGCTTGCCCAAGAGCGCGGGATGCTGCCGGCCCGCGCGACCGCCACGCACGCGTCGCAGGGTTTGCCCTTCGGGGCATTGGCGTCGTTTTTGCCGGCAGACACAAGGGGCGCCGGCTCGGGACCGGGAGGCACCCGGTTCAGAAAACAAGGCCGTGACTCTCCACGAAATCCCCGGCGATTCGATTTCAGGAGCTAAGTCGAGTCGCCGGATCACAGATTTCGAGGCACTCTCCCTAAGTCATCGCGGTTCGGCGAGTAAGTCATCCGCTTAGAGCCGCCGTCACAGAAGCAGTCGTCCGTCAGAAGCCAAGAATTGATTGGCCAACCTAACTTGCCTGCATGAGCACCAAAACGACACAAGCAAAGGAGGGCGAGATGACTGCTCAGAACAACCTGGAGGAAAACAAGCGGATCGTTCGCGCGTTCATCGAAACGGCGTTCAACGAGCACCAGACCGATCGAGTGGGGGACTACCTCACGTCCGACATGAAGTGGCACGGCGGCACCCTGGGAACGGTCGAGGGTCGCGAGAACTTCGTCGGGTTAGTCGGCGCGATCGTATCCGCCCTTCCGGACCTGCGTAACGTCGAGCAGGACATCATCGCGGAACGTGACATTGTGTCGGTGCGCGCGGTGGTGGAGGGAACGCACAAGGGGGAGCTCCTCGGGATCCCTGCGTCGGGTAAGCACGTCCGGTGGGATGCGGTCGACGTGTACCGCGTGGCGGACGGCAAAATCGCCGAAGAGTGGGCTGCGGACGACCTGCTTGCCTTCGTCTACGGGGTTGGCGCGTACACCCCGCCCTGGCTCGCGAAGCAGTCGTAGCGGCGCAATTGACGTAGGGAAGTTTCAGGGCAATCGGTGTCGGCGATGGTGCCGCCGTACGTGCGGCGGCACCAAACCATGTCTCGGCCATTCACCGTGTCAGTGCCGGCTCGATCGATGCAAGAGCTTGAGTCAGCTCTGACCGGGAAACGATCCCGAGCTTCGGGAAAACCCGATACAGGTGGGCGCCCACCGTGCGGTGGGAAAGGAACAACCGGTCGGCGATCTCACGGTTGGAGAGTCCGGACGCGGCCATCTGCGCGATCTGGAGCTCCTGGGGCGACAGGGGCTGGCGAGGCGCCCTCGCGGGCTCAGGAATCCTTTCACCCGAAGCCCGCAGCTCCGCGCGCGCTTTGTCCGCCCAGGGCTGCACTCCCAGCGCATCGAAGATGTCCCGGGCCGCCCTGAGGTGCGGCCGCGACTCAGTGATGCGACGCTGCCTTCGTAACCAGCTGCCGTACGACGCTTCCAGACGGGCGAAGTCAAACGGCCATCTCGGCTCAGCGTTAAGGGCGGATTCATAGAGGTCTTGCGCCTCTGAGTCGTCCGCGAGTAACGGACGTGCGAATCGCAAGCCTATATGTACGAGGGCGGCCGGGGTGCGCTTGCCGAGCGCCTCGAGCAGCGTCATCATGCGGCGAGCTTCGTCGTTTCGCCCCGCTCGCACGGCGCATTCGATGACGTAGGGCGCCGCCGCATGTGCCACCACCTCGTGGTACGCCGGCCCATGAGGATCGAACATGCGGACGAAATGGTCGAAGGCATCTGAGTGACGTCCGGCAGTCAGGTGTGCGACACCACGCGCAAACTCCCCTTGAGCGAGAACGATCGAAAGGCCCAAGGGCGCTAGCGGTTCGGTCGCCTCTGTGATGAGCTGCTCGGCAGTGCTCTCCTCGCCCTGGAGGCCTGACAAGACAGCACGTCCCATGTTGCTGATCGCGGTCCAGATCGGCTGTCTGGTCTCGATCGCGAGGTGGTTGCCTTCCTCCACTGAGCGAATCGCGTCGCTCAGTTGACCGGTATTGATTCCGGCCCAGGCGCGCACGGCAAGCAGTTGAGCCAGGAGCCCGAGGCGTCCCTGGGCACGCAAGATGGGGGCGGCGCGATCCATGAGCTCGATCGATTCGCCGAGATCACCTGCCGCATACGCTGCGAACGCCAGGAGTTGCGTGCGAGACGGGTCCGAGTCGTCGACCTGGGCAGCCTTACGAACCCTCGTTGCGATTCGAGCCGCCGCGTCGACCGGCGCGGCGAGCGCAAGGATTTCCAGAACGCGCGGATCCAGCTCATCGCCGGCGATTTGCTCAACCGCTTCGATGACCAGATTCTTGGCTGCGGCACCGGGGTCGGCCCACCAGCAGCGAAGTGCGGCGCCTTGCAGTAGGTTCAGCGAAAGATTTCGGTCTCCTCCAGCGGCGGCTTCGCGTGCGACACCTACCAACCTTGCGACGGCGTTGAGGTCGCCTGGCGCGCCGTCGTGGAAGATTTCGCGCAGCCACGTCATTCGCGCGACATCATGAGGTGAAAGCTCCAGCCTGGCGACCGAATCCAGGAGCCGACCCACGGCTGGCGGATCCCCGAGCTGAAATGCCAGCTCGGCTGCCGCCAGCAGACGCCTGGCCCTGTCCGGACCGTGAGGTGTCAGAGAGGCGGCAAGCTCCAAACCGCCGAGCGCTGTCGCAGGCGCACCACGATCTTGTGCCCGGCCGGCGGCGATCTCGAGCTCAGCCGCGGCACCCTCGTCTTCACCGAGCACCGCCTTGGCGCGGTGCCAGGCCCTGCGGTCCGGGTCCCCGATGACCTCGGCAAAAGCGAGGTGGGCGCTCCGTCGCTGTCCCGCTGTCGCCGCCTGATCCAACGCTGAGCGCATCAGCGGGTGGCGATAGCGAACCGTCGAGCCCGCGACCGATATCAAGCCTGCGTCGACTGCCGGTTGCAGAACGTCGATGGTGACCTCGTCACCCATCTGCCTGCCCGTTGCACCAAGCACGTCGCCCACGGTGGGGTCCTTGTCAAGCGCGATGCACAAGAGCGCGGCTTGCGTGAGCCTCGGAAGCTGCCCGGCTTGTGCGGAAAAGGTCCGCTCCAGCCGATCGGTCAACGGAATGCTTCTCAGTGCGCCCTCGCGCCCGTCGGTGCCTTGCAGCCTCAAGGCACGTGGAAGCTCGATCAGCGCCAGTGGGTTGCCCAACGCCTCGTCCAGAATCAGGCGGCGGGTCTGAATGTCCAGGTCTGGAGCTACGGACACCAGCAGATCCGCCGACGCCGTGTCGCTCAGTGGTTCGACATGAATCTCCGGCAGCTGCGGGGACCGAAGCGCGGTCTGGAAGGTCTCTCGCAGGCCGATGACAAGGAGGATGTGGGTCGACTCGAGTCGGCGAGCGACAAAGCTCAGGACGGCGGAGGTCGCATAGTCCAGCCATTGAAAGTCGTCCGCAACCACGACCAGAGGCCTTTCGTCGGCGATCTCGTCGAGGAGGCTTAGCGCTGCCAGGCCGACAAGAAACACTTCGGGCGGCGCCCCCGCGCGCATTCCCAATGCAGTGAGCAACGCGTTTTTCTGGGGACCGGGAAGCGCGCCGGCCGATGGCAGAACGGGCTGCAGAAGCTGGTGCAGCCCCGCGTATGGAAGGTCAGCCTCGCTTTCAAGGCCTGTAACCGCGAGCACGTTGTAGCCGCGGCTGCGCGCGTCGGTGGTGGCGGCGTCCAGGAGGGACGACTTGCCGATGCCGGCTGCTCCGGTGACGAGCAGCGCGTCGCCGTGCTCCGCCGCCTCGGCGAGAGCCTTGCCGAGCAGAGCCATCTCAGCATCCCGACCGATCAGCCTGGAAGCGCCCATCCCGGGCTGATTTTGCCCCTGGCCCACGTTTAGAAAACACCCCGGGCATCTAAGTCATTTCGGCTCGGCAGATAAGTCGTGGTGCCGGCTTCGGGCTGGCAAAAGCAGTCGCCCGCCAGAAGCGGGGCGATGGCCGGCCTTCCTAACTTGACGGATATGAGCACAACAAAGACGACGGCCGAAGTGTTTCCCGAGGTTGTTGCACCGAAGGCTGTGATTCGCGATCAGTTTGGCGATCATCTGCTCACGCCGAAAAACTCGGCCCTGCTCGTGATCGACTACCAGCCGAGCCAGCTGGCGGGAGTCCGGTCGATGGATCGAGATCTGTTACTCAAGAACGCCGTATCGACAGTGAAGGTCGCGAAGGTGTTTGGCCTTCCGATCGTGCACTCGACGATCAACGTCAGGACGGGCCGCGGCAAGCCGACCCTTCCGCCGCTGGCGGAGCTGCTGGCGGACAACCCGCCCATCGACCGAACTACGACCAACGCATGGGAAGACCCTGACTTCCTCAATGCGGTTCGCGCGACCGGCCGGCGGAAGCTCATCATCTGCGCCCTCTGGACCGAGATCTGCATGGCGTTTCCCGCCCTCGACGCCATGCGCGAGGGCTACGAGGTCTATCCGGTGTTCGACGCGATCGGCGGCACATCCGTCGAGGCTCATCGCGCGGGTCTGGAGCGTGTAGTTCAGGCGGGTGCAAAGCCCACCGGCTGGGTGGCGCTCGCGGTTGAGCTCCAGCGCGACTGGGCCCGCCCGGAGACGGTGCAGGAAGTCGTCCAGATCGTTCTCACCGAACGGCTGCTCAAGGAGGAGTGAGACGGATCAGGCCTCAGCGAATCGTGACCTGGGGCATCGAAACACCTCGTTAGAAATCCGAAAGTCGCCCTCGCCCGGTTCCCAACTGAACTGATCAGCCTGTTACGCCCATACTCGCCCGATGAGCGGGGCGCCCCTGGTCGACGCCGGCCCCGAGCTGATCGAGCGCGAGCAGGAGTCCGCCGTCCTGGACGCGCTGGTCGATCGTCTTCGCGAGGGTGGGGGAGCGGTCGTGATCCGGGGCGAGGCCGGCATTGGAAAGTCGGTTTTGCTCCAACGAGTTCGCCGGCGAGCGACCGCACAGGGTGCTCGAGCGCTGGTCACGGGCGGAGTTGAATCAGAAGCCGAGTTCGCTTTTGCGGGCCTGCATCAACTCCTTCGCCCGGTCATCGGCGCGCTGGCGCAGTTGCCAGAGTCACAGCGGCAAACCCTCGAAGCGGCACTCGGCCTGGGCATCGACCTCAAGCCTGACTCGTTCCGCGTTGGGGTCGCGGCGTTCCAGCTCATCTGCGAAGCAGCTGACTCCGTACCGCTGGTTCTGATCGTCGACGACGCGCAGTGGCTGGACCGTTCCACCCTCAGCGTCATTGCTTTCATTGGCCGCCGGCTGGAAGCCGAGCACGTTGCACTCGTGGCGGCGATCAGGAGCGGGCAGTCGACATCGCTCGACGATGCTCGCCTAACGACGATCGATCTCGAGCGCTTGAGCGCATCGGCGGCCGCGCGCTTGCTGGATCGCACGGCGCCGGAGCTCCATCCGGTCTTGCGCGCGAGGGTTCTCGCAGAATCGTCCGGAAACCCCCTGGCGCTCGTTGAGCTGGCGCGAAGCACGGGGCGATCGGGCGAGCAGCTTTCGCCTGGGCCCGCCACGTTGACGGCTCGGCTCGAGCGCGCCTTCGCAAGTAGGCTGCGCGACCTTGGCCCGGACACTCGGGCCACCCTCCTCGCGGCGGCGCTCGACAGCCGAGCGTCGCTGGACGAGATCGCGCGATCCAGCGGATGCGGCCTTGAATCCCTCCAGCCCGCGGTTGAGCGGGACCTGGTTGAGATCGCCGACGGCGGGCTGCGCTTCCGGCACCCTCTGATCCGCTCCGCTGTCCGTCAGGCGGCCTCCGCCCTGCAAGTTCTCGAGATGTACAGAGCTCTCGCCGAGGTGGTCGCCGATCCGGAGCGTCAGCTCTGGCACCGCGCCATGGGTGCCAAGGGACCCGATGCGAACATCGCCTCCGCGCTCGAACAGCACGCTCGCGTGGCCGCAGCGCGAGGCGCGATCACTGTTGCGGGCGCGGCCTTCGAGCGCTCGGCCGCCTTGACGGCAGACTCGCAAAGCAAGGGAGCGCGTCTCGTGGCCGCGGCGGAGATCGCCTACGAGCTCGGTCTCGTCGCAAGCGCTCGCCGGCTTGTCGATGAGGCGACGTCGTTCGATCTCAGCGCCCGCGATGTAGCGCGGGTTGCGTGGTTCCATCAAATCCTCAGCGGCAGCGTTTGGTTCGAGTCCGGGGCCGCCAGGACGTTCGTCACAATCGCCGAACAGCTGCGCGACGGCGGCGACGCTGACATGGCGTTGCGCTCGTTGGTGCCGATCGCACATCGGTGCTGGTGGACGCGCACGAAGACCAGGACCCGGGCGTATCTCGTCGAAGCCGCCCTCGCCATGGGGATGGCGGACGATGACCCTCGGGTGCTGGCGGTCGTCGGTCTTGCCCATCCTGAAGAGACAGGGCCGACGATCCTGAAACGAATCTCGCGGATGCGACTGCATGAGATGACCGACCCGATCGCAGCCATGTATGTGGGGATCGCAGCCGAGAAGTCCGGGGATTTCGCGACAGCAGTGCGGTTTCTGGCTTCCGCGATCGACGGCCTCCGTGAGCAGGTGCGGTTAGTCCCTCTGACGCAGGCTCTGGTGCACTATGCATGGGCGGCGGTTCACGCCGGCGAGTGGCCGGCGGCCGCCGCGGCGGCCTACGAGGCAGCCGGCCTTGCGCGCGACACGACGCAGCCTCAGTACGGGCTCACCGGAGAGCTGGTCGGCGCTCTGGCGACGGCGTTGCGCGGAACCGAGCCGGACATCGAACCACTTCTGGCTGAACCAGAGCGGGCGCTGCTTGCAATGAAAGGTGGACCACTGCTCGCGACCGCGCACCTTGCCCGGGGTGCCGCAGCCATCGGCGATGGGCGGCACGAGGACGCGTTCCAACACCTGTGGCCCGTTTTCGACGAGACCGACTCGGCGTTCCACCGCTTCATGCGCTGGCCGGCTTTGCTGGACCTCGTCGAAGCCGCCGCCGGCAGCGGACAGAACAGCCGGCTCACCGACGTGATCGCGGACCTCGAAGCAGTCTCCATGCATTCAGAGCCACCGATTCTCCGCCTCAACCTGGCGTGCGCGAGGCCGCTCCTGGCCGCGGACGACCAGGCAGAGCCTTTGTTCACCGCGGCGCTCGCCCAGGACTTGGCAGGCTATCCGTTCCTTCGAGCCAGGACGCTGTTCTCGTTCGGTCGCTGGTTGCGACGACGGCGACGCAGCGCCGAATCACGGTCGCCGCTGAGGGAGAGCGTGGCGCTCTTTGATGCGGTGGGCGCCGCCGTCTGGAGCCGGCGAGCGCGACAGGAGCTGCGCGCAACCGGAGAGAGGGTTGGGCGGCGTGCGCCCGATCTCCGCGATCGACTGACCGCGCAGGAGCTCCAGATCGCTCAGCTCGCCGCCGAAGGTTTGTCGAACCGTCAGATCGCGGAACGCCTCTTCCTGTCACCCCGAACCATCGGTGGCCACCTCTATCGAATATTTCCGAAGCTGGAGATCACCGCGCGCGCCCAGTTGCGCGAGGCGTTTGCGGACCGCGTGGGCGATTGAGAACGAGTCGGTTGACTCATGCGAAGCGGCCGGCCCCGCGCGGACGATCTTCTGTATGAGTGACAAACCCAACGTTGTATTGGTGCATGGCGCCTGGGCGGACGGTTCGAGCTGGAGCGACGTGATCGGCTCGTTGCAGGCTGCAGGATTCACGGTTACCGCTCCGCAGTTTCCCGAGACTTCGCTTGCTGCCGACGTCGCCCGCCTGCGCCAGGTTCTCCGGCGTCAGACGGGTCCCACGATCGTCGCCGGCCACTCCTACGGCGGGCAGATCATGACCGCGCTCGGCACCGATGCGCCGAATGTTGTGGCGCTCGTATACATCGCGGCATTCGGCCTCGACAAGGGCGAGTCGCTTGGCGGACTGCTCAGTGGAGGCCCTCCGACGCCGGCGCTGGCCCATTTGATCGTCGATGAGCAGGCTTTCGCCTGGCTGCCCGAGGACGACTTCGTAACCCACTTCGCATCCGACGTCGAGAGGAGCCGCGCGAAGGTCATGTCCGCGGTTCAGCAAGGGCTGTCGATGAGCACCTTTGAGGACGTGATGGAGGTGCCCGCGTGGAAGTCGCATCCCTCGTGGTATCTCGTCGCCACGAACGACGAGGCGATCCCGCCCGATGCTGAGCGCATGTTCGCCAAGCGCATGGGAGCGAACACGATCGAGGTACGCTCCAGCCACCTGGCGATGGTGTCCCATCCGGCCGACGTTGTGCGGTTGATCGAGGCAGCTGCGAAAGTGACGGCGGCCGCCAAGTAGGAATAGGAGAAGAACCAATGCCGATGATCGACGTCTATGCCACGGGCGGCACATTTGCGAATCCAAAGGCCCTGGCACGCGACCTGGCCTCCACGTTGATGAAGATCGAACAGGTTCCGGACATCCCGATGTTCCGCAAGAACACCGCGGCATTCATCCACGACCTACCGGATGGCGCGCTCTCGAACGTCGAGGGAGACGGCAACTACGTCAGGGTGCAGGTGCTCACCAACACAGGGGCGCTCAACCGCGACAAGCAGCTTGCCGTGGTCCGTCAGTTCACCGACCTGGTCGCGGCCGCCGCAGGCGACCCCTCGCTTACGGCGAGGACGTGGGTGCTCCTCACCGAAGCAATTGAGGGCGGGTGGGGGCTTGCTGGGCATGCCAACACAAATGCGGAGCTTGTCGATGCAGCACGCGCGCAGATCGCCGAGCTCCAGCGTGCGAAAGGCTCGGGGGGATGACCCGTGGCGTCTAGCGCGATCCCGTAGGCAGGCCAGGCGACGCCGCTCTTACACTCGCGTCGATGTCCAGACTCCGGCCCGGGCGGCGAACCGCCGCAATCCTCGCGATCCTGCTCCTGCTTGCCGTAGCCGGCTCCGACCTCTTGATCGCGGGGTTCTGGCTGAGCCACCCGATGCTTACCGCGATCGTCTCCGCCCTCGTGGTAGTCGTCCTCTCGGTGGCCGTGATTGAGGTCGTTCTAACCGCCGCGCTGAGCGGCGCTGGCGAGTCCTGGCCCAGACCGCACTCATGGAACTTGCCGAAGCGGCCAACACGACATGGAGCACCCTTGCCGAAGTACTTGAGTTGCCGGGCGCATCCGATATGCCGCCGGGCCGGGTGCGAGCGGCGCTTGCGTCGGATGCCACGGGTCCGAAGGTGAGGCGGCAAGTTGAAGCCGGCCTGATGAATAGCTATCTACAAGAGAAGCTGGCCGGGCAGCTGGGCGAAAGGCTTGCCGAAGGCCACCAGATCCTGGGACGCTGGGCGGTCGCCCTGACCGCTTCCGAGACGTATGCGGAGATCTTCGATCAGCACGTCGAGCTGTTTGGCCGGGTCGGTGGCCTCCTGCAGTTCCTGCGCGAGGGGTATAGGCAAACCGATCCGCGCGGATTTCGAGGCAGGGCACGGCGGGAGTACTCGTCGCCGGGCGGAGAGGCCGACGACGAGTGGTTCGTCGACAACCTCATCGGGACCATCAACATCAGCGCCAGCCTCGAAGACGCAACCTGGGACCTGGCGCTGCGTGTCCTGCCGCAAGCGTGGTGGGATCGTCGTACGGCCGAGCTCGCCGCAGCCGCCCGGACTCGTCGCCCAGTACCGGCTGCAGAACGGTGATCAATATCGTCTCGACCCGCGACTGCCGACAGCCGACCCTGCGGTTTTGGGCGTTTGCCATCTCTAGCTTGTTGAAAACCAGTCATCTGACTGAAGCGATTGCGTCGCTCGCTGGGAACAATGGGTCAGGTTCCTGCATCAAGTTGCAACCAAGGAGAAAAAGGTGGATACGACTCGGAGTGGCGAAATGAGCGCAATGCTTGCGCGGCTCGGAGGTGCGTGGAGTTGGATCGTGGCCTACGGCGTAGCCACCGCGCTGGCCGGCGTCGTGGCGCTCTTGTGGCCGAGCTCCACCCTGGTGGTCATCGCGATCATCTTTGCGGTTCAGCTCCTCGTGGGTGCGGTCTACCAATTTGTCTTCGCGTTTGCCGTTCCGAACGAGAGCGGATGGCTCAGAGCCCTCTTCGCCCTTCTGTCTGTCTTCTCTTTCGTAGTTGCGATCTATTTGTTTGCTCACGTGGGTCTGACGCTTTTGGTGCTGGCGACCGTGATCGGCATCTACTGGATTGCGCTCGGGATCATCGAGCTGTTCCTCGCAATCGGACATTCGGAGGTCCGGTGGCGGCCCTGGATCGGGATCACAGGCATCCTCAGCATCGTCGCCGGCGTGGTGGTGGTGATTTTCCCGGTCTCGTCTCTCTTCTTCCTCACGATCTTTCTCGGTTTCTGGCTTGTCATCTTCGGTGTGACGCTGATCGTCAGAGGGTTTGGGCTCCGATCGGCGGCGCACGTGACGAAGCCGATGGCCCCAAGCCCGGCCGCGTGATCGACGTCTGAGCTAAGCGGTCAGCTCCTCGACGTCGAGCGCCCCGCGCAGTTGATTGCGCGAGGTGATGCCGAGCTTGGGGAAGAGCCGATAAAGGTGAAAACCGACGGTTCGGTGCGACAGAAAGAGGCTCTGCCCGATCTCGCGGTTGGACATCCCGGCGGCGGCCATCTGGGCGATCTGAAGCTCCTGGGGAGTCAGCCGATCGGAAGCTCGCGGCAAACGTTTAGGGCTGCTCTCGCCAGAGGCGCGCAGCTCCCGGCTTGCGCGCTCGACCAACGGGGTGGCGCCCATCGCCTGGAATGCATCACGCGCGTCGCGCAGCGGCCCGCGTGACTCGGCGATGCGCCGTTGCCGTCGTAGCCACAGACCGTACGACAGCTGACTGCGCGCCACCATGAGGGGGAGGCTGGTGTCGTCAGTGATCGCGGCCTGGAACAACCCCTCGGCTTCTGCGTCGGAGGCGACCAGTGCGCGCCCAAACCTCAAACCGATCTCGAGCACCGGAGACCGCGATTCTGCAGCCACCGGCTCCAGGGTCGCGATCGCATCTCGGGCTTCCTGCTCGTGGCCGCTTTGAATTGCAGCTTCGACAAGATCCGCCGCCACCCAAAACCGGACATACGTGTGATACGCGATGTCTTTGGGATTGGAGATGCGCTTCAGGTGCTCATAGGCGACTGAGTGATCACCACGAAGGAGTGCACTGCGTCCGCGGGCAAGCTCGACCATGGCGAGCAACGGTCTGGCGCCCATGGGCAGCAGCACGCTTTCGGCTTCCGCGGCCTGCGACTCGGCGCGGTCGAAGTCGCCGCGCAAGGCCGTGAGAGTTGCCTCAGCAAGGCGTGCCGCCGGTGCCCAACGGTGCAGCCCAATTTCAATGGCAAGGTCAACCGCCTCATGGGCGACGGGCAAACCGGAGGCAATATTCCCGAGGTGTACCGCGGCCCAGGCTTGCTCGGCAAGTGCCTGGGCCAGCAAGAGAGGCCGCACCTGCCGGCGCAGAATTGGTATGGCTGAGGAGAACATTCGATGGCTGACATCGAAGATCCCGAGGGCTTGCGCCGCCTGCCCGAGTACAACAGCAGTCATAGCGTCCGTCACGGGCGCAGCCGTCAGACGCCTGACCGGCTCCAGCAGAATCGCCCCGCGCTCGACAGGTGCTGCCATCGCGAGAGACATGAGCAGATGTGGGTCGTCGGGCTCGACCTTTAGTCGGTCCAGAGCGCCCACCACGAGCTCTCGAGTTTGGCGGTCGAGATTACCCCACCAGATGCGGAGTGCGACCTGCGAGAACAGCCTCAGCGCGAGGAGTGAATCTCCCGACGATCTGGCCTCGTCAGCCGCGTGCACAAATGAACGAATCTGCTCGGAGCCGGACCATGAAGGCCCATAAGCGTCCTGGAGCCACGCAAACAGCGCCCGGCGCGCTGGGTCGAGATCTGCGAGGTTGACAGAGGCGAGAAGCCTTGCAGCGATTTCCTGGCCCCTTTCGGCTCCGAGTGCGATCTCGGCCGCTTCCACCAACCGCGTGGCTCGCCTGCGCGGATCTACCGACAGCGCTGCCGCCCGATCCAACGCCGCCACTGCCACGTCAAGCGCCCCTCGCCTTTCCGCGTTTGCTGCTGCGGTGATGAGATCCTGAGCACGACTTTCGTCTGGACCCACGGCGGCTGCTGCCCTGTGCCACGCGCGCCGATCCGGGTCGTTGTCCAGAACGTCCCCAAGCGCGGCATGAGCTTGCCTTCGCTCGCCCTCGCTGGCCGCTTGATAGACAGCCGAACGGAGCAATGGATGCCGAAAACGAACCCGCTCGTCCTCGATCGTGACAAGCCGCAGTCTCTGGGCCGGAGCAAACGAGTCAATGGAGAGGGGTGTTTGTGCGATCGACTGACCTGCTCGCAGGAACTCGACCAGAATTCCTGCGGGGTCAATGGCCGCGAGAAGCAACAGCGTGCTGACTGGCGCGCCAAGGTCGGATACTTGCGCGCCGAAAGCACGCTCGAGACGCTGGCTCAGGTGGAGCGGCGTCGCCACATGTGTGACGTCTCTGTCAAGTGCGGTCGGCAGCTCGAGCAAAGCCAGAGGGTTACCTTCCGCATAATCGAGCACCAGGGCCCGGACGTGAGGTGAGAGTCCTGGAGTATTTGCGTCGAGCAGCGCCGTCGAAGACGAAGCGTCAAGGCCGTTGAGGTGGAGCTGGGGGATTCCTGTTCCATCGATGTGGTTGTCGAGCCCGTCCCTGACCCCGAACGCAATGACGATCGGCTCGGCCTCGACTCGCCGCGCGACGAAGGCGAGCGTCTCGCAGGACGAAGGATCGAGCCACTGGGCCTCATCGGCGACGACCAAAACTGGCGACCGCGTGGCTGCTTCTGCGATGAGCTCCAGCACTGCGAGGCCGATCATGAACGCGTTGGGGGCCACCGGTTCGGCCAGTCCAAATGCAGCACGCAGCGCGGCGCGCTGCGAAGGTTCCAGCTGTGGCAATCCACCCAGGACGGGGCGAAGCAGCTGGTGGAGTGCGGCAAATGGCAGATGCGTTTCTGACTGCGCGCCTGCCGTGGTCAACACCAACATTCCATGCTCACGGGCCCGCGCCGCGACCTCTGCCAGCAGCGACGATTTACCTATGCCGGCCTCGCCGCGCACCACGATCGCGCTTCCCTTCGATCCGGCGCGATTGATCAGATCCTCGACGAGCGCGATCTCGCGCTCGCGCCCGTACAGGCGAGTCGCGGAGTTCCCCTGGACCACCCGGCTGCAAGTCTATGTCGCGCAGCCACTGCAGGGATGCGGCACCCGGAGACCCGGGTGCCGGCGTGGGAACTACTTCGTGTGTCGCTTGACGAATGCGAGGGCCGTGTCGGCCACCTCGCGCCAGCCGTTGTCGATGACGAGCGAGTGACCACGATTGGGAAGCTCGACTATCTCGGTAACGCCCTGGTTGCGCTTCTGCTTCTTGAAGGCAGCTTCGGCAACCGCGCGGGGGACGGTGTGGTCCTCGGCGCCTTCGATGATCAGGAGTGGTCCGCGGTCGGGGTTCTTGGTGTCGACTTTGGCCTCGGTCCAAGGGTTGAGGTTCTCGGCAGCGGCCTGAAAAACAGTCTCGCCTGAACCCGGGACCGCGAACGTTTCGTACAGCTTCTTAGCCTCGTCCTCGGTCACTACGTTGGCGAAGCCGTAGCGGAACTGTTCGAAGGTGAGGGGGACGGCGCGGTTGCGGTTGGCCGGGTTGCCAAGCACTGGTGAAGCCGCCTTCAGCGCGGAAATCGGCAGCGGCAGCACGCCGCGGAACGGTGCGGGATCGATGGCTACCGTGACCGAGTTGAGGCCGCGTCCGGCGAGGATCTGGGTGACCAGTCCTCCAAATGAGTGCCCGATCACCGCGGGCTTCTTGTTGAGCCGGCCGATTACCTCGGCGTAGTGGTCGGCGATCTGTCCGACCGACTTGCGGGCGAACACCTCAGGGTGCGCCTTGGCCTCGTCGACGGTCTCGGGGTCATCGGGCCATCCTGGAGAAACTGGCGGGTAGCCGGCCTGCTCGAAGAGGGCGGCCCAACGATCCCAGCTGCTCGGGAGCAGCCATAGGCCGTGAACGAAAACGACCGGAGTCCGACCGGTCGCGTTTGCCTTGGCGACCTGCTCGGCGGTGGTCCGAGATACCGCATCGACCGCACTGTCACCCGAATCCTTCTTTTGCGTGCGCGACGAGATCATGCCCAACGCTCCTTGTGTAAGAGGTGACTTGCGACCAGCCCAGCCTGGTGCGCGGGCCGGCACCGCATCTTCTGTCAAACGACTGGACATCCGAACCAGTCAAGCGACAGATGCACCCAACCCGCGCTTGGCTCATCCTGAGACGCAACATGAACGAGAACATCAGCCTCGGCCGCATCTTCGGCATACACGTTGGGTTCAACTGGAGCCTCCTGGTCGTGGCTGCCCTGATCGCGTGGAGTCTCGCCACCGGAATCCTGCCGTCGGCCGCGCCCGGCGAGACTTCCAGCGCTTACTGGACTGCCGGCGTGGTGTCGGCCTTCGTGTTCCTGGCCTCCTTGCTGGCTCACGAGCTCGCGCATTCCGTAGTTGCCGTGCGACGCGGCGTCAAAGTCGAGGGGATCACGCTCTGGCTGTTTGGCGGCGTTTCGCGCTTCAGCAGCGAAACCAACTCACCCGGTTCGCAAGCCCTGATCACCTTTGTCGGCCCCCTTACGAGCCTGGTGCTGGGCGTTGTGTTCTATCTGGTTGCCGTGGCGATTGGCGGAGGCGCACACCCAAGCCTGGTGGCGGTAACGCTGTCGTGGCTGGGCTACATCAACATCTCACTTGGAGTCTTCAACCTGGTCCCGGCCTTCCCCCTGGATGGAGGCCGGTTGCTGCAATCGCTCATCTGGCTTCGCACTGGCGATCGGCTGCGAGCCACCCGAATCGCCGCCCGCATCGGTATGGGCTTCGCCTACCTCTTGATTGCATATGGGCTGGCCACCTTCGTGTTTGCGGGCAGCCTGATCGGCGGAGTCTGGTCGGTCTTCCTGGGCTGGTTCCTACTCAGCGCCGCCCGCTCTGAAGAGGTCGGCGGCCTGATCCGCCAGGCGCTCGCCGGTATGACCGTCGCCCAGGTCATGACGCCGAACCCTGCGCAAGCTCCCGACGACATCAGCGTCGAGGATGCGCTGCATGGATACATCCTGGCTTCAAGGCACTCGACTTTTCCAACCCACGACGCGGCCGGCCGGCTCAGTGGACTCCTGACCCTGACAGCTCTGAAGAACGTCGCGCCGGGTGTTCGTCCGACCACGCTGATCAAGCAGATCATCTGTCCGCTCGACAAGGTGCCCACGGCCGGCCCGGCGGACCCGATCAGCAACCTGCTCGCTGTGTCCGATGGTTGCAGCGAAGGCCGCACCCTGGTTGTCGATGGCGGCCGGTTGGTTGGAATCATCTCCCCGAGTGACATCAACCGGCTCCTGCAGACGTCGGTGTCGGGTCGCTCGCTGGTGGCGACTCGGAGTGCGTGATGAGCGATTCATCCATCCCCGCGCATCTGACCAGCCTCATCCGTCACTTCAGCGATCTCAGGGATGGCGTGCACGGCGGCGCGGCAAGTCGCCACGACAAAGAAGCGCGTTTCGAAGACGAGGTCGATCTGTTGGCCCCTGTCGCACGTCAAGCGCTCAGCGAAGTGAACACGTACCTGCTCCTCGATTCGGGAACGGTCAGCGAGACGGGTGTTCAGCGCTCAGCAGATGGTGGGATGAGTGCAGCGTGGGAGCTGAGCTGGCCTGAGCAGCGCAATGTGCTAGTGCCTCCGATCATGCTTCACGCGTATTTCGGCGCCGGGTTCCACCATCCGCACCTGCGCGGAGCAACCGTTGGCGATTGGCCCTTGAACGTATTCAGTGTTCGGGACGCCACCGATCAGCTTCCGATCCTGCGCGCCATCGCGACCAGTGATCTGCACAATCTGGTGTTCCAGTCGGACTACCGGATCATTCCCGCGGTCATGAGGCCCTACCGAGCCGCCACGCGTAAAGACCGATGACGGTCGGTAGTCGAGGAATTCGTGCACGTCCTCCGCACTCTTGATCAGAAAGAAGCTGGATTGTCATCGGGAAAAACCGGCAACGAAATGCTATGTGGACAAGGAAAGCCAGCCTCTCTTGCGAACTTGTGTCATCCACGCTATTCAACATAAGATTTGACTGGAGGCGATGCCAATCGCGATCCTGGTTCTCGTTCTATTCGCGCTGCTGGTGCTGGGCGCAATGCTTGTGTGGGAGCGGCGCCGGGCGGCTCGCCCACCGACTCCTAGCCGGCGATGAAAACACCCGCGCTGGTTCGTAGGTCATGCATCCCACTGCTGGTGTCGATCGGTCTCTTGGTCCTGCCGGCATCGGCTGATGCGAATGTGAGCGGCGGCTGCACGGCGACGGCCACTGCCTCCAGATCGGGAGCGATCGACCTGACAAGGGCAACTGTCTGGCATGTAAAGGATGCAGACGTGCTCAACGGGTTGGGCAACGCGCCGACCGCGCAGAAGTCCGCGCAGCTCAAGGTGCTCATGTTCGGTATCGGCCTGCCGCTCCTGGATCGGCAGGGCAACAGCCTAAGCGGAGCGGCAGGCCCGTACCTGATCGGAGATTACGACCGATACACACGAGTGCTGTCGGTGGCGGGGACGAGCACCACCTGCGACGGATCGATCCTGATCATCGTCGATGACGTCGCCCCGCTGCGGACCTGGGCCGGGATCCTGGGGTTGATCGCTCTGCTGCTCGGCCTCATCGGGCTGGTGGCGAGCTCGCGTCAGTTCCCGAGCGGCTCCGCCCGCGTGGTCGGCATGGTCGTGGGCCTGCTCGCAGGCCTCGGCCTCGGGCTCCTGCTCCAGCAGGGCGCAATCCTCGATCCTGCGAACGTGCTCGGGCTGCTTCTGCCGGTAGGAGGAGCCCTGCTCGGACTCATCGTGTCGGGCATGTTCCACCGCCGGAGCGTGGCGGCCGGCCCCTGATCTTTCCGTCGAATGTTGCCCCTGGACGGCACCTTCGACACTCGATCAATCGGTGGATCGCGTGCAGTACCGGATCAACAGCGTGGGCGAAAACCTGGTTGCAATGGACGCTTGCGGCTACAAATCGTCGCCTAGCGACAATTCCTCCGTTGACAGGCGAACGGTAGGTGCGATGATCTTCGCGGCCCCGGTGGATTCGAAAGGCGCAAGCCGGACGGGTTCGTTGGGGTCACTGCTTTTTCGCGGATAACCTGCAAGGTCAACGGCGACGGGCGCCTGGAGACCAGGCGCCGCGTTATGCCGCCGACGATCTGGAGCTCCCGCTCAGCTCCAGGAAGCGTGTCGCCTAGTGCCGCTTGCGTTGAAGAGCCTAAGAACCATGAGAACGATCACGGCACCGATGAACGCGATCAGCATCGCGCTGAGAATCGGATGCCCGACGATCGTGATGCTCCAGTGGAAGACGCCGGCCAGAAAACCGCCCACCAGTGCACCCGCAACGCCTGCCATCACATCACCCACAATTCCCAAGCCATGGCCCAGTGCCAAGTGGCTGGCGAAGAATCCGGCCACCAAACCGACGAGGACCCAGACCAGAATTGTGTCGAAATCGAGGTTGAGGACCATATGTATCAGGCCTCCTTTCGCAGCTAAAACGCAGGCTGATGGCCCGCTACCCGGAACTGTGTACAGAGATGTAAAGATCGATCCAGCACCGACGAGGCGACGTGCCTACCTACTCGGCGTGCAGCTCGCGGACCTGCCGGCCATTTGACGCCCAACCTGAATCCGCACTGTTCGAGCATCTGTCGCAGGGTTTCGGTGAACTCGCCGTCCTGGCCGCACCGCAGGCCGTCCGGAGTCGCGACGACGAATGAGTCGGCGAGATGCGCTCGGACTGCGTCAAGGATTTCGGGCTCGCCAACGGAGCGGTTCAGAACCTGGGCGTAACTCTCGAAGAATTGTTCGACAGACATGGCCATCCCAATCTTCCGGTCCGTGTGTGATTGCTCCGTACCGTCGAGGTGCCGCTCGCTCGGCACCGTGGACCGCAGCTGACAGCCTACCGTTAGGAAAGGGCCGACGACGGGTGGGACAGGGTCCTGGATAGTTCGGCCGAGACTCGAGACCGCAGCCTTTATTTGGAGGGATATGAGATGCCCGAACACAGGATCGGAACCCGCGAGGAATGGCAGGTGGCCAGGGACGAGCTCGCGAAGCTCGAGGCCGAGCAGGCGAAGCGAAACGAGGAGATCACGAGAACGCGTCGCGATCTGCCCTGGGTTCGGGTCGAGAAGGAGTATGAGTTCGACACCGAGAACGGCAAGAAGACCCTGGCCGAGCTCTTCGACGGGCGCTCACAGCTGCTCGCTTACAACATCATGTTCGGCCCCGACTACACGATCGGCGCCTGCCCCGGCTGCACCAGCTTGGGCGACGGGCTCGACGGCTCGCTCGTACACCTGCGCCACCACGACGTGACGCTGCTCTGTTTCTCGCGGGCGCCGGTCGAGCGGCTCTTGGCCTACAAGCAGCGCATGGGGTGGCAGTTCCCCTACGTCTCCACCTACAACAGCGACTTCGCGTTCGACTTCGGCCTTGCGCTGACCGAGGAGCAGGCGCAGCAGATTCCCGAGGTCAAGGAGATGATCGACAGCCCGCCCGACTGGCTCGAGGAGTGGTCACGCCAGATCGGGGCAGAGCTGAAGGACGGTCTGCGCGAGAACCCGAGCTGGATCGCCTTCGCGCGCGAGAACGGCAGCGTCTACCACACCTACACGGTGTCGGCGCCCGACCCGTTCGTCGCGCCGTACTACAACTTTCTGCTCGAGCGAACGCCGAAAGCCCAACCCGCCGAACCGCGCACCTGGCGGAAGGACGAATACCCGGACTGATCCCGATCGCGGCGTCGGCGGGCGGCCAATCCCGGTGCAGACCGGCTTTCCGCATGCCTCCAGGAGGGAGCTGTAACCCAGAACCGTGGATTTCCGTTGAGGATGCATGCCTAGCGCGGAGGGCTTGACTCGTTGAGAGTCAAGATGATCCTTCCTGCCCTGACTGAGGCTACGAGCCCGTTCTTTCGGCCGATCAAGTACTCGCTCTTCCCTCCGCTGGGCCTTGCAACCCTGGCCGCTTACCTTGGCGGCGAAGATGACGTCACGATCTGTGACGAGCACGTCGAAAGCCTTCGGCTGGACGATGTGCCCGATCTCGTGGTGATCCAGGTCTACATCACATCGGCCAGGCGTGCTTACGAAATCGCCGATCACTACCGGCGGCGTGGGGCTCGGGTAGCGCTCGGCGGGCTGCACGTCACCTCACTTCCCGATGAAGCCGCCGCGCACGCCGATCACATCTTCTTGGGCCCCGGCGAGGACACCTGGCCCCAATTCCTAGGTGACCTGCGACAGGGAGTGCCGCTGCCCCGTTACGAGTCCCGCGACAGAACTCTGGCGGCTCTCCCGCCCATCCGCCGCGACCTGATCAAGCGGCACCTGTACCTGGTGCCGAATTCAATCGTCGTCTCTCGCGGGTGCCCACATGTATGCGACTTCTGCTACAAGGTGGCCTTCTTCCAGGGAGGCAAGCAGTTCTACACGATGGAGGTCGATCGGGCACTCGCTGAGATCGATCGACTACCGGGGAGGCATCTCTACTTTCTCGACGATCACCTCTTTGGGAATCCCAACTTTGCCGCGGCGTTGTTCGACGGGATGGCCGGAATGGGGCGACTCTGGCAGGCAGCGGGGACAGTCAAATCGGTGCTCGAGCAGCCGGTCGTCTTGGAGAAGGCGGTGCGGTCAGGCCTGCGCAGCCTGTTCGTCGGCTTTGAGACGGTCAACTCAGCAAACCTCCAGGATCAACGGAAGTATCAGAACATCGGTCGCGACTACGCCGAGGCGATCCGCCGACTCCACGATCTCGGCGTGATGGTCAACGGCAGCTTTGTTTTCGGCATGGACCACGACGGGCCCGACGTTTTCGAACGCACCGTGGAATGGGCGGTCGAGAATGGCATCGAAACCGCGACGTACCACATTCTGACTCCGTACCCGGACACCGCCCTGTACCGACGGATGGACGCGGACAACCGGGTCCTACACCACGACTGGGATTTGTTTGACACACGTCATGTGGTCTTCAAGCCCCAAAGACTTACGGCGCAAGAGTTGGAGGCTGGCTACTGGCGGGCGTACCGGGAGTTCTATCGGTGGGGATCTATCTGGCGGGGAGCGTCCTCCAAGCCCGGGCTTAGGCCAAGACTGCGACACCTGGCGTATGCGGGAGGTTGGAAAAAGTTCGAGCCACTGTGGGACCTGCTGATCAGGTCGAAGCAGGTGCTCCACGCGCTGCCCGTCCTCGAAACGATTCTCACTGGCTTTGGAAGTCGGCCGGCCACTGTCCGGCCAACCGGTTTGCACAGCTCCAAAGCAGTGGACGCAAGACCGATCCTGGAGCGACTGTCCGTCGGCGGCCTTGAAGGCCGAAGAATGCAATAGAACGCACTGAATACTCCGGACGTCTTGGACTAGTTCGGTCGTCTAGATCGCAGAGCAGCCGTGCCAACGTCAACAACGCACCTCTGGCATCCTTCCGCCATGAGCCCGCAGCCCGGAGGCCGACGTCGTTTGTCCGACCTTTCCGGCACCAGCCCGGACCGGCTGTCGGGCATCTCCGACGGCATCTTCGCGGTCGGCATGACGTTGCTCGTCCTCGGTCTCGTGGTGCCGGTCTTGAACGGGTCGAGCACCACCGAGGGCCAGCTCTGGCAGGCGTTGCAAAATCTCGGTCCGAGCGTGCTCGTCTACACAACGAGCTTCATGACACTTGGAATCTTCTGGTTGGGACAGGGCACGCAGCTCGGTCAGCTGTCGCGCAGCAATCGCAATTATGTGTGGATCCACCTTGTGTTTCTGTTCGCGGTGACCATGGTGCCTTTCTCGACCCTGTTGCTGGCTCGCTTTTACTGGCTGAAGCCCGCGCTGATCGAATACTGGCTGAACATCGTGCTGCTCGGCGCGACACTGTTCGCGGCTCTCCTGTACGGCCTCCGCGCAAAGCTCTTCAGGGAGGAGGGTAGGGCCGAAATGGCGCACCTGATGCGCGGGCGCATCTTGATCGCCCAATCGCTGTACGCGGCCGCAACCGCCCTGTGCGTGATCTTCCCGACCTGGGTCAGCATCGCTCTGATCATCCTGATCCAGCTCAATTACGTCCTGGCGCCCAGGATTCCGATCCTGCACCGTTTTTGACGGCGGACGGCGTTCCGGGCTACAGGATCGACTCTATGGCTTCGAGAATCCTGGGATCTTCGGGAACGACCTTCGAGCGGAAACGACGCACCACGAGTCCATCGCGCCCGACGAGGAACTTCTCGAAATTCCAGCTGACGTTGCCCGCCTTGCCAGAGTCGTCGGCCGCCCCGCTGAGAATGGCATACAAGGGATGCTTGGCTTGGTCCTTTGACGTCAAGCTTCGAGAAGAGGGGAAAGGTGACTCCGTAGTTGAGGGTGCAAAACTCCTGAATCTGCTCGGCTGTCCCCGGCTCCTGGTGAAAGAACTGGTTACACGGAAAGCCGGCCACAATGAAGCCTCGATCCGCGTACCGGTCCTGGAGCGCTTGCAACCCGGCGTATTGCGGCGTGAAACCGCAACGCGATGCGACGTTGACCGCCAGCATGACCTTGCCCGAGTAGGCGGACAGGCTTTCAAGCTTGCCGCCGAGGCGCGGTAGCTCCAGATCATAGATTGACGGCTTTGGGGTCTCGGCCACAACGACATCAACTCGACGCCAGGGATCTGATATTCCTCCCTCACTGCGCTACAGCAGCGCGGCGATCATGGCGTCGGCGACGAATCGGCCAAACGTCTTGAGGGGCATGCCCCGGCGCAGAACCAAAAGTTCGTATAGCTCGGGAGCGGTATATGTCCACATCACGTTGGCAGCGTCGGCCACGGTGAGGCCTGGGCGAAGATGACCGGCGGCGGCAAAGCGTCGCGCGTTGTCGGTCATGCGGCGGAGGCGGTCCGCGTGCACGTCGTCGACAACCGGCCTGAGCTCGGGGTGACTGCCGGCGGCGTCGCGCATCAGGAGCGCGATCGGAGCGGCAAGCGGCGCAATCTCAGTGACGAACACGCCCCAGCGCGAGATGAGCTTTCGCGGATCTGCCTCGCGTGATTGCAGCGCGTCCGACCGCTGCTCGGCGGGTACGGGCCCGACGCCCTCGAGTGCGCGCGCGCTCATCGCACGGATCAGTCCAGGTTTGCCGCCAAACGATTTGTAGATGGTGTCAACCGATACGCCCGCGTCCTGCGAGATCGCCGAGATGGTGGTCGGTCCGTAGCCATCGCGCAGAAAGCGCCGCTGGGCCACTTCGACGATTCGATCGTGGTTCCTGCGCGCCTGCTCTCGGCGCCGGCTTGTGTCATACGAGCGTTTCCTCTTGACAGCCCGGGACTTGCGGCTCATACTCCCCATTGGTTCCAGTCTACTGGAACGAAATAGGGAATGGGTGGAAAGGGCATGAAAGGATCTCTGGCGACGATCGATCGGTTGGTCCGCGCGACGAACCAGCACGACCTCGAGGCCATGGCCGCTTGTTTTTCCGAGGACTACCTGAACGAGACGCCGGCACATCCTGCCCGTGGCTTTCGCGGGCGGGCTCAGGTGCGCCGGAATTGGGAGCAGATCTTCGCGTTTGTCCCGGACATCCACGCCGAGGTGATTCGAAGCGCCGCCAAGGCCGACACCATCTGGACCGAGTGGGAGATGCGAGGCACGCGTCGAGACGGGAGGTCCCACTGGATGAGGGGCGTCATCGTCTTCGGTGTGAACGACGAAGCCATTCGCTGGGCCCGCTTTTATCTCGAGCCGGTGGATGAGAGTGATGCCACAGTCGACGATGCGGTCCGCGATCAGCTGGTGCGGCAATGATCCTGGTCGCGGGCGGAACCGGCAACCTCGGGATCGAGCTGGTTCCATACCTGGGCGCCCAGGGCCTCCCAGTCCGGGTCTTCACACGCGATCCGGACCGCGCGCGGCAGCGCTTGGGTGAGACCCCGCAATTTGCGCAGGGCGACGCGCGGAACCCTCAAATGTTGGGGGCGGCTCTGGAGGGCGTCGAGGCTGTGGTTTCGGCGATCACAGGTTTTGGACCGGGCGCTCCTGGTCCCAGGGCCGTTGACTACGAGGGCAACCTGAACCTGATCAAGGCCGCGGAAGCTGCCGGCGTACCCCGCTTCGTCCTCGTCTCGATGTACGGCGCCTCGGCCGACCACTCGATGGAGCTTGCGCGCATGAAGTACCGCGCTGAGGAAGCGCTGCGAGCCAGCCGGCTCGACTGGGTCATCGTGCGTCCGAACCCCTTCATGGAGCTTTGGGCCGAGATTGTCGGTGGGCCGATCATCAAGGACGGCAAGGCCACGGTGTTCGGCCGTGGCGACAATCCGATCAACTTCAACTCCGCCAAGGACGTTGCTCGTTTCATCGAGGTCGCGCTGTTCGATCCGGACCTCAGCCGGACGATTCTTGCCGTCGGAGGCCCCGAGAACCTGACGTTCAATCAGCTGGTTGGTCAGATCGAGCGAGCTGCGGGCAGGAAGGCTGTGGTGAAACACATTCCCGTACCGATGATGCGGCTGCTGTCGTTGGTCATGCGACCCTTCAAGCCTGACCTTGCCGGCATGATTGGAGCTGGGGTCGTTTTCGACACGGTCGACATGACCTTCGACGCCTCCGACCTGCGGCGCCGCTTTCCCAAAATCGAGCTCACGCACCTGGCGGACGTGCTCAGCCGTCAGCGAGCCATCAGCGTTTCATCAACCGCCAGCTAGTCGAGCGACATCGTCGGCAGGGTAGCAGTAGGGGCGAGCGGTCACTGGCGTGCGAGAGCGGCCCGCACCAACCGCGCGAACGCCGCAGGTTCGGCGGGCAGGGAGCGGGGAGGGGCGAGCAGGTGCCTCAGCACGAGGTAGCGCCGCGCGACTGCTGCGGACACGACCCTGGCCATGAGCGTTGGATCGTACCCGGCTCAGGCGGCTCGGCCTAACGGCTCTGGCTCGGTACCCGCCGGCGGCTGGCCTTAGGAGGTATCGCGGTGTCAAGCAACGCGATGACCGCGGACCGCACGGCTTTGGCCGCGGCATCCCGATCCTGGTCCATTCGTGCGGCGACGGCCGCGCCGTCATAAAGCAGGAACAGCTGTCTACCAACCTGCTTGGCGTCGCGTGCGCCGGCTTCCTTGGCAAGATCGGTGAAAAGGGACCAGAGCCAGGCGCGATACTTCTCGGCGACGACCTCTCCCGGTTCGCCGGGCTGCGACTCCGCGGCGGCGCTGATGAACCGGCATCCACGAAACGCCGACCTGGCCAACAATCCTTCAACCTCGGCGAACACGGCGAGGATGCGCTCCCTTGGCGTTGGGTTGGCAGCCAGAATTGCCGCGATGCGTGCCTGCCGTCTGCGGAAGTGGTTCTCGAGATAGGCACGTACGAGCTCGTCCTTGCTGCCGAACGTGTTGTACAGCGATGCTTTGGTGACGCCGGCCTTCTCGACAATGCGGTCGACACCAACGACATGAACCCCTTGTGCGTAGAAGAGCTCATCGGCGGCGGCAAGCAAGCGATCTCGGGCCGATGGTCGCTGGGTGGCATTCGGAACGGTGGTGGTGCGCGCCGCGGTTTTCAGAGCCATAGTGGTGATTTTATCGACCGGTCTGTCTACCGGCCGATATCCATGATACTATACCGACCGTTCTGTTGAGGGACCGCTGTCCCGAATCGTAAGCCAGGGGAGAAGAAACCCTATGACCGTCGACGTCAGCGCGACTGTGGAACCGGAGAGTGGGCCGGTAGGCCCAACCGGCCGCCTTTCGCTCCCGATCGCGTTCGGAGCGACCGCGGCCATCCTGGGGCTCTTCGCCGCAGCGGCGAGCGCCCCGACGCCGCTGTACGTCGTCTACCAGAGGGAGTGGGGTTTCTCCACCACGACGCTCACCGTCATCTTCGCGGTTTATGTCTTCGGTCTGATCGGCGCGCTCCTGGTTCTCGGTGGTCTTTCAGATCATGTCGGTCGCCGACCCGTGTTGGCCGCGGCGATCGCGCTGGAAGGTGTCGCGTTCGTCCTGTTCTTCATCGCAGGCGATGTCACGGTGCTTCTCGTCGCTCGCGTTGCGCAGGGCATCGCCACCGGCGCTGCGTTCTCCACGCTCGGAGCCACGCTGGTCGACCTGAACCCGCCTCACTCACCTGGCCGCGCGGGCCTCGTCAACGGGGTCGCGCCCATCAGCGGCCTGGCGGTAGGATCGCTTGGCTGCGGCGCCCTCGTCCAGCTCGCACCCGCCCCGACGCACCTCGTCTTCGCCTTGCTGCTGGCCGGAGCGCTCATCGCGGGTGTGGTCGTCGCCCGCATGCCCGAAACCTCGGCACAGCGCCCAGGCGCCATCGCCTCGCTGATCCCCACCCTCGGCATTCCTGCCCGTCTTCGCCCCGACGTGTTTGCCCTCGTCCCGATCCTCGTGGCCAGCTGGGCGCTTGGCGGGTTGTACCTATCGCTTGGGCCTTCGGTCGCGGCAGGCATATTCGGCCTGAGCAACCACCTCATCGGCGGGCTCGTAGTCACCCTGCTGTGCGGCGCGGGCGCCCTCACCGCCTTCTTGCTGAGGGCCTGGGCGATCAGCCGAGTCCTGGGAATCAGCGCCATCCTGCTCTCGGCCGGGACTGCGCTGACTCTCGCCGGCGTTGAAGCCCACATCGTGGCGCTGGCCGGCGTCGGGACCGTCGTCGCCGGTGTTGGTTTCGGCGCGTCCGCCCTCGCATCGTTCGGCACACTGGCCCGCCTGGCTGCACCCGGCGAACGCAGCGAGCTCTTCGCGTTCGCCCTCGTCATCGCCTACCTGGCCTTCAGCCTCCCGGCCCTGGCCGCGGGCTTTGCCGCCACCTCGGTTGGTCTGCACACCACGACGGTTGTCTACAGCCTCGGCGTGATCGCCTTCGGTCTCATCGCTGTCGCGGCCCAAACCATGCGCGGGAGCCGAGTCAGCTAGTCCGGTATCTGCACCGCCATCAAATTGCGCGGGCTGCTGTCGCCGTATTAGACCCGACCGTTAGCGTCACCAACAAGGCGATGCGGCCGGCTACGACGCCGGCAGCTTCAGACGCCTCAGCAGCAGCGCGTTGACCGCCACCAGCAGGCTCGATCCCGACATGGAAAGAGCCGCTATCTCGGGTCGAAGAACGAGACCGAACTGTGGTTCAAAAATGCCGGCCGCAATGGGGATGGCGATCGCGTTGTAGCCCACGGCCCAAGCCAGGTTCTGCCGCATCTTGCGAAGCGTTGCCCGCCCGATCGTGATGGCGGTGGCGACGTCGAAAGGATCAGAGCGCATGAGCACCACGTCGGCGGTCTCGATGGCCACATCGGTGCCGGCGCCGATCGCAATGCCAAGGTCGGCCTGGGCCAGCGCGGGGGCGTCGTTGACGCCGTCGCCGACCATCGCCACCTTCGTGCCCGCTCGCTGCAGCTCAGCGATCTTGCCCGCCTTGTCGGCGGGGAGGACCTCCGCCATCACCTCGCGGATGCCGAGCTCGCGGGCGATGCGTTCGGCGGTGGCGGGGTTGTCACCAGTCAGCATCACGACATCGACTCCCTGCTGCTGAAGGGCCTCGAGGGCGGCCTTCGCGGTCGGCCGGGGAGCGTCGCTGATGCCGACCAAAGCCGCGGCGCGCCCGTCGATCGCAGCGACGACGACGGTTCGTCCTTCTCCTGCCATCGCGTCGCGCTTGTCTGCCAGCTCGCCCAGGCTGATGTTTTCGCGTCCCATCAGCCTCGCGTTCCCCACGGCTACGCGATGGCCATCGACCGTGGCCAGCGCGCCATACCCGGGCACATTCTCAAAGCCAGTCGCTGAGAGCCGGGCCACGCCGGCCAGCTCCGCGCGGCGAACTATGGCCTGGGCCAGTGGGTGCTCGGAGTCTCGCTCCACAGCCGCGGCCAACGCCAGGACGTCTTCCTCAGACATTCCGTCGGCGTGAATTCCGGTGACTTCGGGCTCGCCCTTCGTCAGCGTCCCGGTCTTGTCCATCACCACGACCTGGACTCGAGCGGATGCCTCGATTGCAGCCGCGTTCTTGAACAGGATCCCGCGCCTGGCTCCGAGCCCTGTGCCGACCATGATCGCCGTCGGCGTGGCGAGCCCAAGAGCATCGGGGCAGGTGATGACGACAACGGTGATGGCGAAGAGGATGGCCTGGCTGAAAGTGCGGCCAGCGAGCAGCCAGACGATCAACGTCAGCGTGCCGCCGATCAGCGCCACCAACACCAGCCAGAAGGCGGCTCGATCCGCAAGCTGCTGTCCGGGGGCCTTTGAGCTCTGGGCTTCCTGAACGAGCTTCACGATCTGGGCCAAAGCCGTTTCCGAGCCCACCCTCGTCGCTCGGGCCCGAAGCGTTCCGTTCTTGTTGATCGAACCACCGATCAATGCGCCACCTGGCGCCTTTGAAACCGGAAGGCTCTCGCCGGTCACGACCGACTCGTCCACCTCGCTGGTCCCAACCTCGACGACGGCGTCTACTGGAACCTTGGCGCCGGGCTTGATCAAAAGCCGATCGCCGACCCGCACCTCGGAGGTCGGCACCTCGACCTGCTCACCATTTCTGATGACGAGCGCTTGCGGCGGCGCGAGATTCAACAGAGCGCGAACGGCATCATTGGCACCACCCCGCGCCCGCACCTCGAGCCAGTGGCCGAGCAGCACAAAGGCAGCCAGGACCGTCGATGCTTCGTAGAAGACATCTCCGCCCCCGCGGATGGTGACGACGACCGAGTAGGTCCAGCCGGCCGCGATGGCGACCGAGACCAAGACGTTCATGTCCAGTGTCCGCGCCCGAAGGGCACGCACGGCGCCGTCGAAAAAGAACCAGCCGGAATACCCGATTACCGGCAGGCTCAGGATCAGCTGGAAGACGTCGTCGCGCAGGCCGAACGGAGCCGGAACACCGAAATGCAGGACCTGCCGGCCGATCGACGACCAGAGGACGATGGGCACCGACAGCACGGCCGCGACGAGAAACCGGTTGCGCATGTCCTGGACCATGCCCTCCATCGACATCTCGGCGTGGCCGCCGTGTCCCATCAGCTCATTTGAAGAGCGCATCGCGGTGTCGCGGGGGTGATCCACGCCTCTACTATACCCACGGGGGGTATAATTGGGCGCATGCCAGGTTATACGAAAGACAAGCAAAAGATCGAGACGAGACTCAGGCGCATCGAGGGCCAGGTGCGCGGGATCCAGAAGATGGTGGGGGAGGATCGCTACTGCATCGACGTCCTCACCCAGGTCAACGCGACCAGGGCGGCGCTCGAGAGTGTCGCGCTCCAGCTGCTCGCCGACCATACGGAGCATTGCGTAACGGAAGCGATCCGGTCTGGCGGCGGAAGCGAAAAGGTCCGGGAGCTCAACGACGCTGTCGAGCGGTTGGTGAGGAGCTAGGCCGGATTGTTCGTCGTCAACGCGATCCTGCATGCCGTGCAGATCTCGTTCTTCATGCTCTGGGAGGTCCTCTGGCCTCTCGCCCTCGGGTTCCTGATCTCGGCCATGATCCAGACAGTCGTTTCGAAGCGGGCCGTCACGAGTGCTCTGGGCAGGCCGGACTTGAAGGGCTTCGTGCTGGCGTGCGGCCTCGGCGCGGCGAGCTCGTCATGCTCGTACGCGGCGGTTGCGGTGGCCAGGGCACTCTTCCGGCGAGGGGCCACCTTCGTCAACGCGATCATCTTCGAGTTCGCATCGACCAACCTGGTTTTCGAGCTCGGCCTTGTCCTCCTCGTCCTTCTGGGTTGGCAGTTCGTCGCCGCCGAGTTCGCGGGCGGTCTCCTGATGGCGGTAATCCTGTGGATCCTCTTCAAGGTGACCTTGCGTCAGCGGATGGTCGATGACGCCAAGCGTCAGGCTGAGCGCGGAGTCTTCGGCTCGACCCACGAGGCGCACGGCGAGATGGATGTGTCCATCACTGAGGGGCCCTTTCTTTCCAGGCTCTTCTCGCGGCGCGCGTTCACTGCCATCTCGCACGCGTTCTACATGGACTTGAACGCTCTCTATATGGACCTGGGACTGGGCTTTTTGATCGCCGGCGCGCTCGCAGCCTGGGTGCCCAACAGCTGGTGGCAGGCGTTCTTCCTGACCAACCACCCGACCCTCAACGAGTTCTGGGGACCGCTCATCGGCCCCGTCATCTCGATGCTCAGCTTCGTTTGCTCGGTCGGGAACGTGCCTTTGGCGGTCGTGCTCTGGAACGGCGGAATCAGCTTCGGCGGCGTGGTCAGCTTCATCTTCGCCGACCTGATCATCCTGCCGATCCTGAACATCTATCGGAAGTACTACGGCGGCCGGACAGCGGTGTATTTGTTCGTCGTCTCGTACGTCGCGATGGCGCTGGCCGGGTTCCTGGTCGGTGGCGCCTTCCAGCTTCTCGGTCTGGCTCCCACCAATCACCACGTCGCGGTCTTCGAAACCCAGCCGACCTGGAACTACACGACCTTCCTCGACATCGCCTTTCTGGTCGTGATGGCGGTCGTGGCATGGCGGTTCGTGACGACCGGCGGCATCGAGATGCTACGCGCTCATGCCCGCCGATCGGACGCTGGTGCGGACGTTGTCCGAGACCCGGTTTGCGGAATGAGCGTCGATCCGGCCACGGCAAAAGAGAAGGTGGAGCTCATGGGCACCACTTACTACTTCTGCTCAGCCGCCTGCCGCTCGACCTTCGAAAAGTATCCGGACCGGTACGCGGCTCAGGTGGCGCAGCTCGAACACGCCGGCCAGCCGCATTCACACGTTACGGCAGCGATGCCAGGAGGAGAAATGGAGAGACACGGATCAGCGGTCGATCCGGTCTGCGGAATGAAGGTCGACACCGACCGTGCGGAATATCGCTCGTTTCAGAAGGGCGAGACCTACTACTTCTGCTCGGCGGGCTGCAAGGAATCCTTCGACAGCGATCCGGGCAAGTACATCCCCCGTCCAGAGGCCGAGCCCGCCGGCTGACCGGCGCCTCGTTACCACGGATCGCCGATCTCTCGGGTGAATGGGCAACACCCGAAATGCAGCTGGCGGCCCGATTCAACGGACAGTTCGTCGTTTGCAGGGCTACGGCGCCTGCGTCCGGACCGAGCCGTGCTCCGCCCGGGCCGCCCGCTGCTTTCCATATTCCGTATAGGTGAGCCAGACCACAATGAGGTCGAAGATCGTCAGGCCCAGGAGCCCGATGGAGAATGCGAATGTCATCCGGTAGACCTGGTAGACGATGAACACGATCAGAAAAACGATCATCCACGGGTAGGCCCAGATCTGGTCTCTGAGGAGCGCTGCCACCAGGACGATCTTGACTACGCCATGCAACACCAGGTAAGCCGCACCGAACTCCAACGACGATCCTGTAAGGCTTCCGGTGGCATGCAGCAGATGCGTGGCAAGGAAGTCATGGGGATCCTGTGAGAGCTCGTGTTGAGTCAGAGCTCTGCTCAGATTGTCGATAGTCGTTGGGCTGATGATGAGCAAGACGACGCCACCCACCACCTCGAGGACCCCATCGAGGCCCTTGAGGATGATTCCGATGGCGAAGGCACGGTCGAGCAGGTTGCCGCTCTTGAACCACTTCTCGCGAGCTGGTTCCGGCATATCGGCGTGATCAGGCAGGCGGGCTAAACCCTCGGTACAACGAGTTCCATTCCTGCGGATCGAACGTCGATCTCGAGTTTCAAGCCCTGTATCGGCGGGAGGGACGGGAACCAATGAATTCCATGGACGGTCGCTCCGCCGGTCTTGCTCAGGACTCTGTCGACCACGTGATCCTGAAAGTCATCGACCCCATACAGCTGGATCGCTGTGGCATCGTCCCACCCGGCTCCGATTTCACCCAACCGATTCGACAGCACCCGCATGATCGAATCGAGCATTGCGGCGGTATCGCCTGCTTCGTCTTCGGGCGCGCCTGAAAGCACGAACGCCGGGCGATTTCGGTGTCCGGGGATCGTATAGGAGACCGCATAAAGGCTCGGCTCCGAGACAGCGCCCGCCACGGGTGCCACGTTGGTCCGCCCCGCCGGTAGAAGGCCGTCAACCCCGATACCGAGGCGCCTCAAGCTGGTGACGTATCGCTGGTTGAAGGTCGCGAAGCCCTCGTTCGTCAGCGGCTGTGGGATCCGGAGCTCGAAACCAGCGATGGCATGCACCGTCCGTCCGATCGCGGCGACGTGTCTTGCGGCGGCCTGGAGCCCTACTTCCAAAGGAAGTGGGCGATCGAACCTGGCGTGAGCAAGGTCGTAGCCTTCGTCGGCGATCGCGCCGCCTGAGAATGGCCGGCCCTCGGCAGCCAGGAAGCGGTAGTTGCCAGATGAGTTGTGCGTAAGCATTGGCCCATGCATTGTCCGATCAAATGTCTCGCTTCGCCAGTCACCCCTTTCCCACTGTTCTGGTCGACAAGACCATAACTTGCTGCTAGGATAAGAGTCGTGACGACCAAAACCGGTAATTCGGGCGTGGTGTCCGGCTACGACCCATCACAGTTCCCCGCGTTCGCTGTGACTGTAGACGTGGTTGTTTTGACGATGTCCGACGGCCGGCTCCATGTGCTGCTCGTGCGCCGGGGAGTGCCGCCGTTCGAGGGGATGTGGGCGATCCCGGGTGGTTTCAAGCGTCCTGGCGAGACTCTCGACGAGGCGGCCAAACGTGAGCTGGCTGAGGAGACCGGCGTCAATGGCGCGAGCCTGCTCACCCAGTTCGGGGCCTACGGGGATCCTGGCCGCGACCCTCGAATGAACGTCGTGACGGTCGCCTACTTCACGGTCCTGCCTGAGGTGGGTGGAATCGAAGCCGGCACCGATGCGGCGTCGGCCGCCCTGATTCCCGTCACCGACGTACTGAACCGGAGGGTCGAGCTGGCGTTCGACCACTCGACGATCGTGCGTGATGCGGTTGAGCGGGTAGGTGTCGACCTCGACCTAACCGGCATCGCCACCGCGTTCGTCGGACCGAAGTTCACAGTCGCCGAGCTCAGAGCTGTGTACGAAGCCGTCTGGGGCGTCCGCCTCGACGGCGCCAACTTCCGGCGCAGCGTGGTCACCGAGTCAGGCTGGGTGATCCCCACCGGGCGCCGAGCACGGCCTGGCACGGCCGGCGGTAAGCCCGCGGAGCTGTATCGAGCGGGGCGGATGTGGAGGCACGGCAGCCCGATCCGGCGTTCGCAGCCGAACGGAAGAAGGAAGGGACATTCATGAGAGCTGTAGTCCACGACCGCTACGGCCCGCCGGAGGTGTTGCGCCTGGAAGACGTACCGAGACCTGTTCCCAAGGATGATGAGGTGCTCGTCAAGGTCCACGCCACGACGGTGACCCGCACGGACTGTGGTCTTCGTGCAGCAGACCCGTTCTTCGCCCGCTTCTTCACTGGTTTACGCCGACCGAAGCAGCGGATCCTCGGTACCGAGCTGGCGGGAGAGGTGGCAGCCGTCGGCGCATCCGTCAGCGAGTTCGCGGTCGGCGACCATGTCTTCGGCAGCACGCCTGCATTCAGGTTCGGGACGAACGCGGAGTTCGTCAGCCTGCGTGAGAGCGACCCCTTGGCGCTCAAGCCGGCGGGCATGAGCTTCGAGCAGGCCGCGGCGGTCTGCGACGGGGCGATTCTCGCGCTGATGGGCCTGAGACCGGCCGGTGTCGGGAAGGGGAAGAGGGTCCTCGTCTACGGCGCATCTGGATCGATCGGCACCGCGGGAGTGCAGCTGGCCAGGTACTTCGGCGCCGACGTGACCGCGGTGTGCAGCACCAAGAACCTCGACCTGGTGAGATCACTCGGGGCCGACAGGGTCATCGACTACACGAAGGAAGACTTCACGAAGAACGGCGAGAGGTACGACGCGATCTGCGACTTTGCCGGCAAGCTCTCGTTCAGCCGGTGCAGGGGCTCGCTCAAGCCGGGCGGCATTTACAACGCGACCGACGGGCTGCAGAACATCATCCTGGCGCCGCTGACCTCGCTGCTTGGAGAAAAGCGAGTGATCTTCCCGATACCACCCCGCTATACGAAGGAGGATGTCCTCTTCCTCAAGGGCCTCATCGAGGCCGGGAAATATCGCGCGGTCATCGACCGCTGCTACCCGCTGGAGGATGTGATCGAGGCCACCAAGTACGTGGAGACGAGGCAGAAGACCGGGAACGTAGTCCTCACCATCAACGGCGGAAAGGGCAAATGAAAGCGGTCGTGTATGACAAGTACGGGCCGCCGGAGGTTCTTCGGATCGAAGAGGTGGCCCAGCCCATCCCGAACGAGGACGAGGTCCTCGTCAAGGTCCACGCCACCACGGTCAACCGGTCGGACGTCCACACCCGTGAAGCCAATCGAGGGAGCGGGCTGGCCATCTCGCTGCTCAGCCGCCTGGTCTCGGGTGTCCGCCGGCCGCGCCGGCGGATCCTCGGGAGCGAGTATGCCGGGGAGGTCGAAGCCGTCGGCGCAGCCGTCAAAGAGTTCGCGGTCGGCGACCATGTCTTCGGCAACAGCGGGCTCAGGTTCGGAGCCCACGCTGAGTTCATGTGCGTACGCGAAAGCGCTCGAATATCGCGCCTGCCGGCCGGCATGACGTTCGAGGAAGCTGCGCCGATTACCGACGGAGCGCTCAACGCCCTGATGTGCCTGAAGCTGGCAGATCTTCGGAAAGGGCGGAGGATCCTTGTCTACGGTGCGTCTGGGGCCATCGGCACCGCGGGAGTGCAGCTGGCCAGGCACTTCGGCGCAGACGTGACCGCGGTGTGCAGCACGAAGAACGTCGAGCTCGTGAGATCCCTCGGAGCGGACAGAGTGATCGACTACACGCGCGAAGACTTCACCAAGAACGGCCAAACGTACGACATCATCTTCGACGCTGTCGGCAAGGTCTCGTTCAGGCACTGTCTCGACTCGCTGGAGCCTGGCGGCCTCTACCTGCCTACCGACGGGTTCGAGAATCTCTTCCTGGCGTTGTGGACTCCGCGGTTCCGAGGCAAGAAGGTGGTGTTCCAGATACCGCCTCGACAGCCGAAACAAGACGTCCAGTTCCTCAAGGGGCTCATCGAGGCGGGGGAGTACCGGCCGGTAATCGATCGACGCTACCGGTTGGAGGACGTCATCGAGGCGACGAAGTACGTCGAAACGCAGCAAAAGACGGGGAACGTCGTCCTCACGATCAAGCAATGAGAGCTCCATGAAGGCAATCGTCCAGAACGTGTATGGCGCGCCCGAAACGCTCGAGCTGGTCGATATCGAGCGGCCGGCGATGGGTGACGGCGATGTGCTCCTTCGAGTTCACGCAGCCTCCGTCAACCCACTCGACTGGCACACCGTGAGAGGTCAGCCTTACCTGATGCGCATGGGGATGGGCTTGCGCAAACCAAAGAAGAGCGAGGTGATGGGCGTTGACTTCGCCGGGACGGTTGAGTCCGTCGGCGCAAACGTGACTCGGTTCAAGCCCGGTGACGAGGTGTTCGGCGGGAGAAGCCGAGCCTTCGCGGAATACATGTGTGTTCCCGAGGATCGAGCCATGGTGCTCAAACCGGCCGGGCTCACGTTTGAGCAGGCGGCGGCCGTCCCTGTAGCCGCGGTCACCGCGCTGCAGGGTCTTCGTGACCACGGGCACATCCAACCAGGGCAGAAGGTCTTGATCAACGGGGCGTCCGGTGGAGTGGGTACGTTTGCCGTCCAGATCGCCAAGTCGTTTGGAGCAGAGGTGACCGGCGTCTGCAGCACGAAGAACGTTGAGATGGTGCGCTCGATAGGAGCGGACACGGTCATCGACTACACCAAAGAGAATTTCGCGCAGAGCGACCAACGCTACGGCCTGATGCTCGACATCGCGGGTAGTCGGTCGTGGTCAGAGTGCAAGCGCGTGCTGGCCCCGAAGGCAACGTTCGTTGTGGTCGGTGGGCCGAGCACCAATCGACTGCTCGGACCTTTGGCCCACACGGCTGCGGTAGGCCTCACCTCAGTAGGTGCGAGCCGGAAGGTGGTTCCTTTCTTCTTGGCGAACCTCGGCAAAGAGGATCTGATGCTTCTAAAAGGGCTTCTCGAGGCCGGGAAAGTGACCCCGGTGATCGACAGGACCTATCCCCTGAGTGAGACCCCTGCCGCGATCGGATACCTCGAAGCGGGACACGCTCGAGGGAAGGTTGTCATCACCATATGAGTGTTTACCGGAATTTATACGGTCGTTTTGACTTTCAGGGCGTTCTCAAAGTAGCGAGGAGACGGACCCGCTCTGTCTCCTCGCAAAATATGGCCCACCGCATCGCCTGGCGAGGCCGCCGCGAGCTTGATAGCAAGGAGGGCGGAAATGCAGGCGAAAGGAAGTGCGCCCATGGACGAGAGAAGGAGCGCCGGCAGGCGAGCCGGCGCCGATCGACGCGGCGCCGAGCGCCGGATAACAACGCATCCCTATTCCACGACCGAGCGGAGGAGCGCCAGTCGCCGGCGTGAATTTCGGCGCAGCCTGTCGAACCGCCGCGGCCCGAGCTAGGAAAGTCCGGCTAGATCGTTACCGCGGCGCGGCTTCCGCTTGGACCGGCGATAGCGCAACCAGATGCCTCCTAAGATGGCCGCGCCGGCGAAGGCGGCGACAACCGTTGCGAGACCTCCTGGAATCGCAACGGACAGTGGTTTCTGCGTGGCGGCCGTGAGGTCATCGGCAGGTGCCGGATGTTCTGGGCTGTGGGCCATGGTGCCGAGTCTAGTACCGGCCTGGCGCTTGGACGTCTGACATCAGCCGCTGATCGGTTCGGCGGACACGATTCGCCGGGTGAGCGGCAAGAAATAGAGGCGGTGCGGCGCGGGTGTGAGGACGCCGTAGGCGTTGCCAGGTATGTGAAATCGCTGATCGCCGACGTCCCAATAAAAGTCGGGGACGGTGTATCGGCCGACCGGCTTTATCTTCATGCCGGGGTTCACGAAACCTTGCACGCTCAAGACGTCTCCCGCGCTGATGTCCCGCCACAGCTTGATGGAGCTGAAGGCAAGCAGGCCGGCCACGAATAGAGCCACCGCGGCAAACACCAGGATGCGCACCGACAGGCCAGTTGTGACGCCGATCGCAATTGCGGCCGCGACGAATCCAAGAGCGATCAGGAGGCTCACCCCGCTCGCGACCATCCGCCTGGCCTCGCTGCCCAGGAGGGCGGATCGTTGGGATGCCGACAGCGTGCCCGCGCGGTTGGCGTCGAGGTCGGACGGGCCGAACCCTAGGGCTGAGGCCAGCTCCTCGTGATAAATGGGAAGGTCGACATACTCAGGCACCGCCCCGTCAGCGCTGACGTTTGAGGACGGCTACCGGGATCACGCGCTCCGTCCGCGTCTGGTAGTCGGCGAACGCGGGCCAGATCTTGGTCATCTCTTTGAAGAGACGGTCCCGCTCACGGCCGCTGTCGATGACCCGGGCGCGCGCCTTGAACTTCTCGGTCCCGCCGGCGTTCGCCACCTCGACCTCGACCTCCGGATCCGCCTTGATGTTCCCCAACCACGTTGGATGCATCGGAGCCCCGCCTTTCGACGCCACGATGACGTAGTCGTCGCCGTCGCGGCCATATACGAGCGGCGTCGTGATATCGTCGCCGCTCTTTCTGCCCTTCGCGGTCATCAGCAGCACGTGGTCGCCCCACATGCCGACTCCAAGGCCCTTCTTGACACGGAACTCGTCGATGGTCTTCTGATTCCACTGAGTTGCTTTCACGGTTGAAATCTAGCGGGTGAAGTGGGCGAGGGATAATCAGTCCGATGCCCAGAACGAGTGACGTCCCTCTCTCCGAACACCTGAAGAACGCGCCGGCGGCTGTGCGGCCAACGGTGAAGGCTGCGATCCGGACGGTCAAGGAGGCCGCTCCGAGGGCGGAGGAGATCACGTACCACAGCCGGCCGCCGCGGTCGAAAAGCGCGATGTACAAGATCGCGCGCTACGCCGTCGACGGCGCCAATGTGGTCGGAGTAGGCACCTTCACCGAGCACTCGGCCCTTTTCTTCTACCGTGGCCGCGAGCTCGACGACGGCAGCGGCCTCCTCCAGGGCACCGGAAAGGACTCCCGCTTCGTCGCACTCCGCTCCCCGGCCGACGCCCAGAAGCCGGCCGTCCGGAGCCTGGTCCGTAAGGCCTTCAAGCTCGCGAAGCAGCCCTAGATCCAGCCTGGGCTCCAGCGGCCGGAAATAGGACGTTTTACACACTGATTTTGACCGGTAGAGGGGCCCCCAGAGTGGTTCCATTGGTGATCGACATGGACCTCAAAATCGGTCTCGGAGGGTAGTTTGGAAGCCGCCCCAACCTGGCAGGATGTATCCCCCATGGAAGAGCCGGTCCCGTCCCCGACGCCCCCCGTCCCAGCCCAGCATCCGACCGTGCTCACCAAGCACGGGGACACCCGGATCGACCCCTATTTCTGGCTACGCCAGAGAGCCAACCCGGAGGTTGTTGCCTACCTGGAGGCCGAGAACGAGCACACGGATGCCGCCGTGGCCCCGACGGCGGGGCTCCAGGAAAGGCTCTACCAGGAGATTGTCGCCCGCATCCAGCAAACGGATGTTTCGCCGACCACCTTCTTCAAGGGGTGGTGGCACTACGTGCGGACGGTCGAGGGCCTGGATTACGAGATCCACTGCCGGCGCATGGGATCGATGGAGGCGCCCGAAGAGGTCGAGCTGGACGTCAACGAGCTCGCGCGCGGCCACGACTATTTCGATCTTGGGTTCGTCGAACGCAGCCCGGACGAGAACATCCTCGCCTACGCCGTCGACGTCACCGGCAACGAGCTGCACCAGCTCCGTTATCGCGACCTGACAAGCGGGCGCGACCTGGATGACGTCCTCGACGGCGTCTACTACGGGTCCGCCTGGTCGGCAGACAGCAAGACGTTCTTCTATGTCATGCCGGACAAGGCGATGCGCCCGTACCAGGTGTGGCGGCACACGCTGGGCACGCCGAACACTGAGGACGTGCTGGTGCTCCAGGAGGACGACGAGCGCTTCGAGCTCAGCGTCGAGATGACCAAGAGCGAGAGGTACATCATCTTCACCTCCTCGAGCCAGGTGACCAGCGAGAGCCGCTACCTGCCGACCGAACAGCCTGAAGGCGAACCCATGCTGATCGAGGCCCGCCGGCACGGGATCGAGTACTCCGCCGACCACCAGGAGGATCTCTTCCTCATCCTCACCAACGATGGCGCGCGCAACTTCCGCCTCATGGCCGCTCCGCTTGACAGTCCCGGCCGTGAGAGGTGGCGGGAGCTGGTGCCGGAGCGCGCCGGCGTACGTATCAACGCCATCGACGTGCATGCCCACCACGTCGTCCTAGGCCAGCGTTCGGATGGGCTGCAGCGGCTCGAGGTTCTCGATTCCCGGAGCGGCGAGATTCACATCGTCGACCAGCCCGATCCCGCGTACACCGCCTTCGCCGGCTCCAACCCTGTTTATGAGAGCACGGTGATGCGGTTCTTCTACACCTCGCTCAATGCGCCCTGGTCGACCTTTGACTACGACATGAACACCCGCGAGCGGACGCTCGTGAAGGAGCAGCCGGTCCCCGGCGGCTACAACCGCGCGGACTACGTCGCCGACAGGCTGTGGGCGACCGCTCCCGACGGGGTGCTGGTGCCGCTGTCGATCGTCTACCGCCGGGGGCTGCTTAGGAGCGGCACAAACCCCACGATGCTGTACGGCTATGGCGCCTATGAGATCCCGAGCGATCCCATGTTCGACGCCGCCCGCATCAGCCTTCTCGACCGCGGCTTCGTGTTTGCGATCGCCCACGTCCGGGGCGGAGGCGAGATGGGGCGGGAGTGGTACGAGGACGGCAAGTTCCTGTGCAAGACGAACACCTTCGACGACTTCATCGCATGCGCCCTCGAGCTGATCAAGCAGGGCTACACGAACCCGCGGAAGCTTTCCATTCGAGGCCGAAGCGCCGGCGGCCTGCTCATCGGAGCGGTGTTGAACTCCAGGCCGGACCTGTTCGGATGCGCGGTTGCGCAGGTCCCGTTCGTCGACGTGCTGACGACCATGCTCGACGAGTCGATCCCGCTGACGGTCAACGAGTATGAGGAGTGGGGCGACCCCAACGACCCCGAGTTCTACGAGTACATGAAGAGCTACTCGCCGTACGACAACGTGCATCGGGCGCCTTACCCGGCGCTGCTCGTCACGGCCGGCCTCAACGATCCGCGCGTGCCGTACTGGGAGCCCGCCAAGTGGGTCGCGAAGCTGCGGCAGGCGACACTCTCGGCCCGCCCGATCCTCCTCAAGACCGACCTCGGCTCAGGGCATTCGGGCCCATCCGGCAGATACGAATCGTGGCGCGAGGAGGCGTTCGTCTCCGCGTTCGTGGTCGACCAGCTCGAGGCGGCCGGCTGATCTTGACTTCGCGCCGGAGCGCGGTTACTCTAAGCCCGATCTCCACACCCACCCGGGTGTGTCCATGTCTTGTCAGGAGTTGTGTCAATGGGCGGCATCACGAAGGAGCTCTTCGCCGGCGAGGGCGAAGTCTGCCTTCTGACCGCACATTGAGTCCGAACCTGTAACCACCCTCTAGACCACTCCAAGGACCGTGCGGTAGTTGGGCACCGCCACGGTCCTTTCTTTTTGTCGTTTGAACTTGAACAGGAGTAGACAGGCAATGACTTCAGCAGCCGTCGAGCTGCAAGGCATAAGCAAGGCTTTCAGGCGCCTGGAGCGCGAATCAGGCGCGCCCTGGTGGCGCCGCGAGTGGAAGGACAAGGTGGCGCTCCACGAGCTCGACCTCGTCATCCAAGCAGGTGGCATCACCGGGATCCTCGGGCCCAACGGCAGCGGGAAATCGACGCTGATCCGGATCCTAGGCACGTTGCTGACCCCGGACGCAGGTCGGGCCACAGTCTTCGGGTGGGACGTGGTGGCGGAGCCGCTGTCGGTGCGCAAGCACGTGAACCGCGTGTCGGTCGAGGCCGCCTTCTTCAAGGAGCTCAGCCCCTGGGAGAACATGCTCTATGCCGCGCGTCTCTACGGCGGCGGCTTGGGTGGCACGCGCGAAAGGGTCGTCGAGATCCTCGACAAGCTTGGGCTGCCCCTCGACACCCTCGACCAACCGATGAAGCAGCTCTCGCGCGGACAGCAGCAGAAGGTGGCCATCGCGAGGAGCTTCCTCACCGCACCCTCGCTGCTGCTGATGGACGAGCCGACCACCGGCCTCGACCCGCGTTCGAAGAAGGAGGTGCAGTCGCTGCTCCAGATGCTGAGGGCGGAGCGAGAGGTCACCGTGCTGCTTTGCACGCATGACATGGACGAGGCCGCCGCCCTGTGCGACCGCGTCCTGATGATGGACGCGGGTCGCGTGCTCGCCGACGGATCCCCTGACGAGTTGTGCCGGCGCTACGCCGTTGACGGCAAGCCGGCCACGCTGGAAGACGTCTTCATGATCCTTTCGGGCAAGCGCTTCGAGCTCGATGGGGAGGAGGTCGAGGAGAGGTGATCGAGGCTCGACACACTGAGCTCAACGCGCTGTTTGGCTTCGCCGAGCGGCAGCTGCACGTCGTCAAGCGCTACTGGGTCTGGGAGGTCGTGTGGCTCTTCTACAGCCTGGTCAGCGTGCTGTCGATCGGCTTTCTCGCGTCCGGGCTCGGAACTCTCGGCGTCGGCGGCGGTTCGTTCGACCTCCACCGCGCACAGCTCTACCTGTTGGTCGGCGCGCTGTTGTGGGGTTACCTCTCCCTTGTCTTCATGGAGGCGGCGTTCGCGATCAGCTGGGAGCGCTGGGAGGGCACCATCGAGTACACGTTCATGGCGCCCGTGCGGCGGATCACGCATCTCTTCGGCATCTGCTTGTTCGCCATCGGCTATGGGCTGGCTCGCACGTTCGTGGTCTTGATCATCGCGTCGATGATGTTCGGCCTGGATTTCTCGCATGCGGACATCCCGGCCGCCCTGGCTGTTCTTGCCGCGTCGACGGCGCCTCTGATCGGCCTCAGCATCCTCACGGCGGTCCTGCCGCTGCTTTCGCCGCAGAAGGGCGAGCAGATGTCGATTGCCGTGCAGGGTTTTCTGCTTCTTGTCTCCGGCGTTTATTACCCGCTGTCGGTGCTGCCGGCGGTGATGCAGATCGCCGGCGCGGCGTCACCGCTGACCTACGCCCTGGCCGGTATCCGCCAGAGCCTTCTCGACGGCGTCGGAATGAGGGAGCAGCTGCTGACGATCGGCATCCTGCTGGGCATGGGTGCCGTGCTGATCCCTGTGAGCATCCTCATCTTCGCGTGGGCGGAGAACCGCGCCAAGCGCCTCGGGCTCCTCAAGAGGAGCGGCTAGAACCGCAAGGACCGGCCTTCGCCATCAAACTCCCCACTTTGCTTCGGCCCCAAACTAATGTTCGTCACTATCACCTTCGGCTACAGCATTTAGGGGCTTTGAATTTCGAAACCACAAGATGCTGGGCTAGGCCCACAAGGCCTGTGTTTGGTCGCTCTACATCTTGTGGTAAAGGTATTGACAGTGCCAAGCGGCGTTGTTAAGGTTTGCGGCGAATCGCGGTGATCAGTGGGGAGAAGTGGTGAACCAAGCATCGTGGAAACATACGTCGCACCCTACGTCCAAGTACGGCACGCCATACACCTCCTCTACGCTACTTCTCCCCGCAGCCGCGATGGGGCCGGCGAGGCCCACGAGCACGAGGCCTCGCTGAATGGCCGAGATGAGCCGTCCGCTCCGGGTGAACCGGATGGAGACGTTCCTCAACCCGCCGCAGCTCGCTAGGGACCTTTGGCTCCGTGCTTACGCGCCTTTGAACCATCGATTCGACAAGCTGGGCAACCCCCTCCCGATGGAGCTCCATGGCTGCGGCTGTGGTCTTTGTGCGCGCCAGAAGCGCGCTTCGCTCAAGTTCTGGGAGGCCCAATGAGTGTTCACCGGGGCACATCGGGTCCGCGTGGACGACAAAGGAAGGCTCGCCATCCCAGCGGCATTTCGCAAGCAGCTGCCGGAGGGGAGCTACGTCTCGGTGAGCCAGGACAGCGCGCTGGCGATCTATCCGCCGGACCTGTGGGACGCGCTGGCGCAGGAGCTTCGCAGCCCCCTGCCGGGTCCCGACCAGCGAGCGCTGGCGCGGACGCTCTATTCGATGTCGGAGGCGTTCGAGCCGGACGGCCAGGGCCGGATCACGCTCGGGATGGAGCAGCGCCGGCTGACGGGAATCGAGTCACCGTCGACGGCGATGGTGATCGGCATGGGATCGCGAGTGGAAATCTGGCCCGAGGGCCGATGGGACAGCTACAACGCCGACGCGCAAGGGCGCTTTACAGAGTTCGCTGACAGGGTGATCTCGGGACGCTGAGCCGGCACCAACCTGCACTTTCACAAGAGGTAATAGAGCTGCTCAAGCCCCAGCCGGGTGCGGTCGCGATCGACAGCACCGTGGGGCAGGCGGGCCACGCCCGCCAGATCCTGGAAAGGATCGAGCCAGGCGGCCGGCTGCTCGGGATCGACCGCGATCCCGCCGCCGTCGAGTCCGCGCGATCGGCGCTGGCCGCTTACGGGCCGGCGGCGGTCGTCGTTCATGGTCGTTTCGGCGACCTGGACGCCCTCGCGCGAAGGGCCGGCTTTGTGCCGGCGGATGTGATCCTTTTCGACTTCGGTCTCTCGAGCGTCCAGCTCGACGCCCCCGAACGCGGATTCAGCTTCCGCGGCGAGGGTGCCCTGGACATGCGGATGGACACCACTGCCACACTCGACGCGGCGCGGATCGTGAACGGGTTCGACGAAAGAGAGCTCGAGCGGATCCTGCGTGAGTACGGCGAGGAGCGTTGGGCGCGCCGGATCGCACAGTTCATCGTGGCGCGCCGCCCGCTGCGCACGACCCTTGATTTGGCCGCCGCCGTCGAAGCGGCCATCCCCCGAGGGGCATGGCCTCGCGACATCAACGTTGCAACGCGAACGTTTCAGGGCATCCGCATCGCCGTCAACGACGAGCTCGGCGAGATCGAGGCAGGACTTAGAGCAGCTCTTGGGATTCTCAAACCCGGTGGTCGTATGGCGACGATCAGCTTCCATTCATTGGAAGACCGCTTGGTGAAGTCATTCTTCAACGTCGAGTCAAAAGACTGCATCTGCCCACCCCAGCAGCCAGTCTGCACCTGCGGCCACCGGGCAACCCTCCGTATCGTCACCCGCCGTCCTGTGCGCCCCTCAGAGGCGGAGGTGACGGCCAACCCCCGCGCCCGGTCGGCGCGGTTGAGGGTGGCGGAAAAGATCTGACCCCATCCCCTTCCACCCAAGACCTGGCGTCCGGTCACCCCGCCGGGCGCCAGGCACAACTCAAAAAGATCCCTCCCCGCTCCGCGGGGAGGTGGCCCGAAGGGCCGGTGGGGGTGCAACAACACCCCACGAGGAAACCCAGCAACAAATGAGGCACACGTCTTGACATCGACCCGAATACTCACCCGGCGCCGCCTCGGCGCCGCGGCCCCCCAGCACGCCCCGGCACGCCGGCGTCGGCGCACGCGCGGATTCGTGCAGGTGGCGAGCGCGGTGGCGTCGGATCGCCTGCAGCTCAACACCTATGCGCATGCCTACCTCGCCTTTGGGGTGGCGCTGATCGGCATCCTCTTCTACCTCGCGCTCGCCGCGCAGGTCACCCAGTCGTCGTACGACATCACGCGCCTCCAGGACCAGCAGCGCCAGCTCATTGCCGAGCAAGACCAGCTGCGCTACCAGGAGGTGACGCTGCACGCGCCCGCTCAGGTCCAGCAGCAGGCCGCACAGAGCGGTATGCAGCGCGTGTCGCCCGTCGCCTACGTCCCCGCGCAGCAGATCGCGATCGACCTGCTCAGGCCCGCCGGCGAATCGGGCACCGACGGTACCCCCTTGTGGGCGCGCTACGCGGCGGCGATCTTCAACAAGATTGGCGGCACGCGCGACGTGCTGGCGGCCAGCCACTAATTGAGCTCAGGGGCTCTTCGCAAAAGGGCCCCGCGAGTCGAGCACGTCATGGGTGCGCGCCTGCGCATCCTCACGCTGCTGACGATCGCGGCGCTGCTCGCGGGCGCCGTCTGGGGGCGCCTCGCCTACTGGCAGGTGTTTCGCCACGTGCAGCTCTCGGCGCAAGCCCAGGCGCAATACCACGAGGTGGTCGAGCTGCCGGCGGTCCGGGGCGCGGTCTTCGACCGCAACATGACCCAGCTGGTCGTCAACACGACGGTTTATTCGGCATTCGTCTCACCTGACCAGGTGGCGCCGGCCGACCGCGAGCGGGTCGCCAGCGGCCTGTCCAGCGTGCTCGGCGTCGACAAAGCGAAGACCCTGCAGACGCTCGGGTCGGGATCGAAGTTCGCCTACGTTCTGCGCCGTTTCGCCAAGGCCAAATCCGACCAGTTGCGGGCGCTGAAGCTTCCCGGGGTCGGGCTCGAAGAGGAGACGCAGCGCTCGTATCTGCCGGGAATCGCATCGGGCTCGAGCCTGGCGGCGAACCTGCTCGGATTCGTCACCTACGACGGGCAGGGCCAGCGTGGGCTCGAGCAGTACTACCAGAAGCAGCTGGCCGGCACGCCCGGCTACATCTCTAGCTACCGCGACCTGGCCAACCGGGAGATCGTGCTCGGCACGCACACGCACCAGGACCCGGTCAACGGGTCCGACCTGGTGTTGTCACTCGACGCCAACGTCCAGTACCAGGCGGAGCAGGCGCTGGCGGACGGCATCAAGTACGCCAAGGCCGAGAGCGGAAGCGTGCTGATCATGGACCCGACGACGGGTGGAATCGTGGCCTGGGCGGATTACCCGAGCTACGACGCCAACAATTTCAATCACACCGACCCTGCTCTGTTCCAGGACAACGTCTCCAGCTACATGTACGAGCCAGGCTCCGTGATGAAGGTGGTCACCCTGTCTGGCGCGATCAACCAGGGCACGATCACACCCGACACGATCATCAATGACCCCGGTTACGTCAACGTTGGCGGCTACCGGATATACGACTGGGACCGGCGCAACCACGGGAACATCAGCTACACGATCGTGCTCGAGAAGTCGCTCAACGTAGGTGCGATCAAGGGAATGCAGGCCGAGGGACACGCCGCGTTCTACAGCTACCTCAAGGGCTTCGGCCTCACGCAGCCGAGCGGAATCGACGTCGCGGGCGAGACGTACGTTCCCCTGCCGTCGCAGGACAAGATGAGCGACAGCCAGTACGCGACCACCTCGTTCGGCCAGGGCATCGGCGTGAACATGGTGCAGATGCTGTCAGCGGTAAACGTCGTCGCGAACGGCGGGAAATATGCGCCACCCCATGTGGTCGAGCGGGTCGGGACAAGCATCAACCCCCTCCTCCTGGCCCCGCAAAGGCAGGTCATCACACCCGCGACGGCCCAGGCGATGACGGCGATGATGGAGGCGGTCGTGCAGCACGGTTCCGGCTACACCTCGCGCGTCAAGGGCTTCGCGCTCAACCAGACCGCCAAGACCGGAACATCGCAGATTCCGGTCAACGGCCAGTACACGCAGGATGTCTGGGCGTCATTCGTCGGGTTCCTGCCCGCCAACCACCCGAAGTTCACGATGCTGGTCGTCGTACGTAAGCCACACGCGCCGGGCAGCGAGAACGACTGGACCCTGAACGACGGCTACATCACCGCCGGCCCGATCTGGCAGAAGATCGCGCAGTCGATCGTCGTCGACTGGCGCATAACACCGGGATAAGAACCTCTGAAATCTTCGATTTCACAGGTGAGAAACTCGGTTGCAACGGTTGGAGACGCAAGCATCTACCTGCTGGGGTCCCCGCCCCATCGTCGCGGGGCGGATCCCGAATAATTCGGGCTTCCACTCCACCGGGACGAGTTCGGGAACCAGTCGCACACCCATCTCGTTTCACACTTATTAGATGCGTCTGACTCTCCTCGAGCTAGATACCTGTGAAATCTTCGATTTCACAGGTGGAAAAAAACTCGGATGCAACACAGGTCGGTGCAAGCATCGCGCTGGGGACGCCCGAATAATTCGGGCTACCGCTCCACTAGAACGAGTTCAGGAACCTGTGACACATCCATCTCGTTTCACACTTGATAGATGCGGCTGACTCTCCTCGAGCTCCTCGAGGCGACCGGAGGTGGCGAGATCGGCGGCACCCAGGTCGGCAACACGTTCGCGACGTATCACACGGATTCGCGCGAGGTGGTGTCGGGTGGCGTCTTCTTCGCGCTGCGAGGCGGTCGGATGGACGGCCATCGCTTCATCCCCGACGCCCTCGGCCGCGGCGCCGCGGCGCTTGTCGTGGAGCGGCGCACTGAGATCGCCCACGGCGTGGTCGAGATCATCGTGCGCAACACCTGGGACGCTCTCTTCGCGGTCGCCAAGCACGTGCGCAATCGCGTGAATCCGCTGGTGGTCGGCGTCACAGGCAGCAACGGGAAGACATCTACCAAGGAGATGGTGGCCGCGATCCTCGAACGCAAATACATGGTGCTGCGCACATCCGGCAACCTCAACACCGAGACCGGCGTGCCGTTGACCATGCTGCAGCTCGAGCCGGAGCACACAGCGCTCGTCGTCGAGATGGGGATGCAGCGTGCGGGTGACATCGGCAGGCTAGCCGAGCTGGCGCGACCGTCGGTCGGGATCATCACCAACATCGGCGTCGTGCACATGGAGTTCTTCGCCTCGCAGGAGCACCTTGCCCGAGGCAAAGGCGAGCTGGTCGCCGCCCTTCCGACCAAAGGCCTGGCCGTCCTCAACGCCGACGACCCTTTCTTCAAGGTCCTGTCGGGGATGTCGGTCGCCCCCGTGCGGAGCTTCGGTTTCGGGACCGCAGACATGCGGGGCGAGGGCTATTCCGCGGGCGACGAGGGTGGCTGCCAGTTCACCGTGCGCGGCATCCTGGTGCGACTGGCCCTGGAGGGACGCCACCAGGCGCGCAACGCGCTGGCGGCGCTGGCGGCGGGAGAGTTTGCCGGCGTACCGGTCGAGGAGGGGGCTCTCGCGCTGGCCGACGTCGCGGTTGCACATCGTCTGCAGGAGCAAGAGACCTCGAAGGGCGTGACGATCATCGACGACGCATACAACGCGAGCCCGGAATCGATGCTGGCCGCATTTGAAACCCTGGCCGAGCGACCTAGAGCGGGCCGGCTGATCGCGGTGCTCGGGGCGATGGGCGAGCTGGGTTCTCTGGCCGACGAGTCCCACCGGCGCGTCGGCCGTCGCGCGGCGGAGGTGTTCGACTCGGTCGCCGTCCTCGACAGCGAGTGGGGTCGGGTGCTCGCGGATGCCGCGGGAGCGCACCTCCTACCCGACCGCGAGTCCGCCGTGACGTGGGTCCAGAACAACGCCAGGCGCGGGGACCGGGTGCTCATCAAGGCGTCACACAGCGCGGGCCTCGACGAGGTCGTCAAAGCGCTTACCAAGTGATCCTCGACGTACTCACATTCGCGGCCTCGTTCCTGATCGCGCTCATCCTCTATCCGATCGCCATCGACACCCTGCGGCGTATGAGGTCGGGTCAGGTGATCCAGGCGGAGCTGCCCGAGAGCCACCAGAAAAAGGCGGGCACGCCGACAGGCGGAGGGATTCTCTTCGCGGCGCTCGGCATCCTGGGCGGGATCGTCGCGGCGATCAATGGGCACGTAGGCGCGTGGCCGGCAGTGGCCGGACTCGTCGCCGGCGGGCTGATCGGCTTCGCCGACGACCAGAGCAAAGTGCGGGTTGGCTCGCGTGGGATTCCCGCGCGGCTGAAGCTTCCGATCCAGCTCCTCCTTGCCATCCCGGTAGCCGCCGTGGCGCTGTCGCAGGGTGGCATTCATCAACACCTGCTGCCGTCGACGCCATGGCTGCTGTATCCGCTAGCCGTGGTCGCGATCGTCGCCACGGCGAACGCCGTCAACATCACCGACGGCATCGATGGGCTGGCGGGAGGGCTGTCGGCCATCGCGTTCGCGGCGATCGCGCTGCTTCTTCCTGGCGCGCTCGCGGGCGAGAAGGCGGTCGCGATGACGCTGGCAGGCGCGCTGGTCGCGTTCCTTGTCTACAACAGGTATCCCGCGCGCGTGTTCATGGGCGACACCGGCTCACTCGGCGTCGGCTACGCACTGGCGGCAATGGTCATTCAGCAGGGATTCCTGGTGCTGCTGCCGCTGCTTGCGCTCGTGTTCGTATTGGAGACGCTGTCTGTCATCATTCAGGTGGCTTACTTCAAGGCCAGCGGCGGACGTCGTGTTTTCAAGATGACCCCGATTCACTACACGTTCCACCACGAGGGTTGGTCTGAGAACCGCATCGCGCTCTCCTTTTGGGGCGCGGGGCTCGTCTCAGCGCTGGCTGCTGCCGGGGTGGCGCGGCTGATCTCGTGACCGCCGTCGTGGTGGGTCTCGCGCGCAGCGGCGTCGCGCTGGCCGACTATCTGGTCCGGACCGGGGTTGACGTTCGAATCGTCGACAAGAAAGGTGAGGCCGAGCTCCGTGATGCGCTGGCGCAGCTGCCGGCGGGGGTCGACCTCCGGGTCGGCGGCTACGACGGCTCCGTGCTCGCCGGAGCCGACATCGTGTATGCCAGCCCAGGCGTGCCATGGGATGCGCCGCTCCTCAACGACGCGAGGCGCGCGGCAATAAAGGTGTCGAGCGAGATCGACCTGTTCCTCAGCCTGTGCCCGGGAACCGTTGTCGGCATCACCGGGACCAATGGCAAGACCACGACGACCGCGCTCGCGGGCGCAGTGCTCGCGGCGGGTGACCGGCCGGTCCTGGTGGGCGGCAACATCGGCGACACCGTCCTCGACCGCCTCGACGAGGTGACCCCGCGCCACTGGGTCGTGCTGGAGCTGTCCAGCTTTCAGCTCGAATCCGCCGAGAGGCCGCGCCTGCATGTCGGAGTGATCCTGAACATCACGCCCGACCACCTCGACCGGCACGGCACTTTCGACCGCTACGTCGACATCAAGGCACGGGCCATCGAGTTCGCGGGCGCGGACGATTTCGCGGTCCTCAACGGCCGCGACAAGGTTGTGCGCGGGCTGGCGTCGCGGACTCCCGGCCGGGTGGTGTGGTTCGACGAGCACCGGCCAGTGCCGCCGATGCCGCTGCCTGGCAGGCACAACCTCGACAATGCCCTGGCCGCCGCGGCCGTGGGCAGGATCGCCGGCCTCGCCGATGAGACCATCAATCGAGCGATCGCGGCATTCAAAGGCGTCGAGCACCGGCTCGAGCTCGTCGGTGAGTGGGGTGGGGTGCGCTGGTACAACGACTCCAAGGCCACCAATCCCGACGCCGGCCTGGTTGCGCTGAGCGCGTTCCCGGACACGCCCGTGGTTCTCATCGCCGGGGGCTACGGGAGTGGTTTCGAGCTGGGCGCGTGGGTCGCCGACGTCCGGCGCAATGTCGACGCGGTGGTGCTGATGGGCGCGTCGGCCGACCTGCTTGCGGGAGAGCTCGCCGGTCACCCGAAGGTCGTACACGCGAACAGCCTGGCGGACGCAGTCGAGCTGGCCGCGGGCCTCGCCCGGCCGGGCGGCGTCGTCCTGCTGAGCCCGGCCTACAAGAGCTTCGACATGTTCAAGGACTTCGAGGATCGCGGCAACCAGTTCAAGGCCCTGGTCCGCAGGAGATTCGAAGGTTGAGCGCCAATGCGCGCGCGGGCCGCCAACCGGACAGGCTGCTCATGTTCACTACCGTGCTGCTGTGCGGCGCGGGCCTGGTCATGGTCACCAGCGCCAGCGTCGCCTTCTCGTACACGCAGCACCAGTCGGCCTTCTACTACGCGGAGCGGCAGGCGGCGTGGATGGCGATAGGGTTCGCGGGGCTCTTTCTGCTCGGCCGCATCGACTATCGAAAGCTGCGCCCGCTCGCGCCTGCCGGCGCGGTCGCGGCAGCGCTTCTCATGCTGCTGGTCCTCGTCCCGCACCTCGGCGTCACGGTCAACGGTGCGCGACGTTGGTTCGACGCCGGCCCGCTGGGAACTTTCCAGCCTTCAGAGCTCGGCAAGCTCGCGTTTGTTTTCTATGTGGCCCATTGGGTGGACCGCAATGCCGGCCACCTCGGCGACATCCGCAAGGGCCTGGCGCCGTTTGCCGCGATGCTTGCCGGTGTGCTCGTCCTGCTCATGCTCGAGCGCGACCTCGGCACCTCGATCGTGATCGTGGGGATATTTCTGAGCGCGTACTGGGCGGGTGGTGGGCGATTCCGGCACATGGTGCTGTTGGTCGGCGGCCTCGGCCTGGCGTTCATCGCGGTCACGCTGCTGGAGCCATATCGCTTTGCGCGGCTGACCAACTTCAAGAATCCCTTCGCCGATCCGCTCGGGGCCGGCTTCCAGTCCACGCAGGCGATCTACGGCCTGGGGTCGGGCGGGCTGTTCGGGGTCGGCATCGGTCACTCCGTCGAGAAGTACGGCTGGCTGCCCGAGGCGCACACCGACTTCATCTTCGCCATCGTCGGCGAGGAGACTGGCCTCATCGGCACCAGCCTGGTGATGCTGGGGTTTCTGTTCTTCGCCGTGCGCGGATACCTGGCGTCGCTGCGCGCACCGGACCGCTTCGGCGTGTGCCTGGCGGCGGGAATCACGACCTGGGTCGCGTTCGAGGCTTTGATGAACATGGCGACGGTCACCAACACGCTGCCGATCGCGGGCGTGCCGCTTCCATTCTTCAGCTACGGCGGCACCGCGGTGGCGACCACGCTGGCGGCGTCGGGCGTGCTGCTCAGCGTCGCGCGTTTTGGGTCCGGGACTGGATTTGGGCATAGGAAGAGGAAAGATGAGGCTGTTGATAGCTGGCGGCGGGACCGGTGGGCACCTGTATCCGGCGCTCGCCGTCGCGCACGCGTTTCGCGCTGAGGAGCCGGATGGAGCTCTCCTGCTGGTCGGGCGCAAGGGCGGGCCCGAGGAGAGGCTCGTGCCCGACGCCGGCTTCGATCTCGCCACGGTCAACGTGCGCGGCCTCGACCGCGACGCGCCGTGGAAGAACCTTGCCCTGCCGGCAATCGTCCCCATGGCGCTGCGCTCCGGGCTCGCGATCGTCGACCGCTTTCGGCCAGACGTGGTCCTGGGCATGGGCGGCTACGTGATGGCCCCGGCGGTGGCCGCCGCGCGCATGCGGAAGATCCCGTATGTGCTGCATGAGAAGGACGTGCGGCCGGGCCTGGCGACGCGTTTCTTCGCGGGTGGGGCCGCCGTGGTCTGCACGACGCTTCCGGGCACCGAGGCGCGCTTGAGCGCCAGGCGCGTGGAGCTCACCGGCGTGCCACTTCGTGATGGTTTCGCGCCGCGCACTCCGAATGTGCCGCCACGCCGGCTGCTCATCACCGGCGGCAGCCAGGGCGCGCGCCATATCAACGAGGCGGTGTGGGGTGCGCTCGACCAGCTCCTTCAACGTTTGGAAGAGGTGGTGCACGTTGCCGGCCGGCAGGGAGCAGAGGGCGTCGCGCTGCACGCGCGGCCCGGCTATCGCGGTCTCGCATTCGCCGACGACATGCCGGCGCTGATGGGCGAGGCCGACCTGGTCGTGAGCAGGGCCGGGGTGGGCACGATCGCTGAGAGCAGCGCGGTCGGCCTGCCGATGCTGCTCATCCCGGGCACCTTCGGAGGCGGCCACCAGGAGGAGAACGCGAAGGCGATGGTCGATGCCGGTGCGGCGGTGCGCATTGCGGACGGCGAGCTCAACCCGGAGACCCTCGTGGCGACGCTCGATTCGCTGACCCCAGAGAGGCTGCGCGCGATGGCAAGGGCGGCGTCCGTTTTGGGCCGGCGCGACGCCGCCAAGCGCGTCCTTGCCGTCCTGCACGAAGTGGCGGGTCGATGAAGGTCCACCTGATGGGCGTCGGCGGCGCCGGCGTATCAGCCCTGGCTCGCGTCTTTCTGGCGCGTGGCGACGAGGTGAGTGGATGCGACGTGCGCGAATCTGACACGACAGCCGAGCTGGAGGATGCCGGCGTGCGCATCTATATCGGCCACGATCCCGAGCACGTCCTTTTCCAGGACCTGCTCGTCTACAGCGGCGCGATCAAGTCGTCACCGGAGCTGGACGCGGCGCGGGCGATGGGTGTGAAGGTGCTGTCTCGCGCGGAGATGCTGGCCGAGCTGATCGCGGAGTCCGATTCGATCGCGGTGGCCGGAAGCGCCGGCAAGACCACGGTCACCCACATGACCGGCCATATCCTGACCGAGGCGGGCTTCGATCCCACCGTCCTCGTCGGCGATGGGTCCAGCGCACGCGCGGGCCGGTCGCGCTGGCTGGTTGCGGAGGTCGACGAGTCCGACGGCAGCCTCGTGCTCCATCACCCCAAGCACGCGATCGTCACCAACATCGAGTTCGACCATCCCGATCACTTCAAGGACGTCGAGGCGGTGCACGAGGTGTTCGCCCAGTTTGCGGCCGGCCTGCCCGCGGACGGCGTGGCGGTGCTGTGCGCAGACGACGATCGCGCGCGGTCGCTCGAGACCCCGGCAAGGCGCGTGACGTATGGCTTCAGCGAGAGCGCCGACTACCGCTGCGGCGACGGGCGCCCGTTTGCGATCCACCACGCCGGCCGTGAGCTGGGCCGGGTCAACCTCCGCCAGCCCGGCCGGCACAACGTGCAGAACGCAACCGGCGCCGCGGCGATGGCGCTCGAGCTCGGCGTGAGCTTCGCCGACGTGGCGGGCGCGCTGGAGCGTTTTCCTGGCGCACACCGGCGGCTCGAGTACCTCGGCATCTTCCAGGGCGCCCCCGTCTATGACGACTACGCGCACCACCCGACCAAGGTGCGGGCCACGCTGCAGGCCGCGCGCGAGCTGAGGCACCGCCGACTCATCGTCGTCTTTCAACCCCATCGGTACTCGCGGCTGGCCGCGCTGCTGCAGGACTTCTCGCGGTCGTTCACGAGCGCCGACCGGGTGCTCGTCGTCGACGTGTACAGCGCGGGCGAGGACAACCCCACGGGGATCCAGGCTCGCGACCTCGCAGACATGATCCCGAACGGCACGTACGTCGGATCGTTCAAGCGGGCGCGCGAAGACCTCGAAAGCCTGGTCGGTCCGGGCGACGTCGTTCTGCTGATGGGTGCGGGCGACATTAGAAAGTTGGGCGATGAGCTGGCGCAAAGGTTCTAACGTCGCGTGGCTGCGCGGGGTGCCCGGGCTGCGCGAGGGCGAGCCGCTCGCGTCGCGGACATCGTTCGGCATCGGCGGCCCCGCCGAGTTCTTCATCGAGACCGGCAGCCCGCAGTCCATCGAGCTTGCCCTGGAAGGCTGCCGCCTGCGCGGGATCCCTTACATGCTGCTGGGCGCGGGCACGAACCTGCTCATCGCCGACGCAGGGATTGAGGGCCTGGTCATGCGCGTGGTCAACCGCGACTACGAGATCGACGGAACACGAATTCGAGCCGGTGCGGGCTTGAAGATGATGAGGCTCGCGCGAGTCGCCGCCGACGCCGACTTGCGCGGTTTCGAGTTCGGCATCGGCGTGCCCGGCACAGTCGGGGGCGCGGTTTATCAAAACGCCGGCTGCTGGGGCAAAGAGCTGCGCGAGGTACTGGTTGAGGCTCGCGGATTCCAGCCCGGCGCCGACCGGCGCACGTGGCGCCCCGACGACCTGGCCTTCGGCTACCGCACGTCGGCGTTACGGGACGGCCCGCTGCACGGCTCGCTCGTCATCGACGCCACCATCAAGCTCGAGCGCGGCGATGGTGAAGAGGCCAAGCGCCTCATGACCAAGCTCACCAACGAGCGCAACCAGACGCAGCCGATCAAGACCAAAAACTGCGGCAGCGTCTTCAAGAACCCGCCAGGCGATTCGGCCGGGAGGCTGATCCAGGCCGCGGGCCTGAAGGGTGCTCGCGAGGGCGCGGCGGTCATCTCGCAGCTGCACGGAAACTTCATCGTGAACGAGGGCGGCGCGAAAGCTGCCGATGTCGCGGCACTCATCGAACGGGCGCGCGCTGAGGTCATGCGCCGCTTCGGCGTCGAGCTCGAGCGCGAGGTCGAGCTCGTCGGGAAATGGGATTGAAGATCGCCGTCCTTCGTGGAGGCCGGTCGGCGGAGCGCGACGTCTCGTTGCGGTCCGGTGCACACGTCGAGGGCGCCCTGCGGCTTCGCGGCCATGACGTCACGGGCGTCGACCTCGACATGAGCACGTGGGACGTCTTGCGCGATGGCGGCTTCGACTGCGTCTTCAACGCGCTTCACGGCCGGCTCGGAGAGGACGGCACGGTCCAGGGGATGCTCGAGCTGCTCGCGCTGCCGTACACCGGGTCGGGCGTGCTCGCGTCAGCGCTGTGCATGGACAAGGCGAGAGCCGGAGCCGTCATGACCGGAGCAGGGCTGCACGTACCGGAGTTCGAGGAGCTCGAGGTCAAGCACGGCCTGAGCGCTGACGTCGTCGAGCGGGTGGTCGCGCGATTCGGGTTACCGCTCGTTGTCAAGCCCGTGCGCGAAGGCTCGACCATCGGCCTCACGATCGCCCGCGATGTCGACCAGGTCGCCAGCGGGCTGGCGCTGGCCGCGCGCTACGACCGGCGCGTCCTGGCACAGCGCTTCGCGGCGGGAAACGAGATCACTGTCGGCGTGCTCGCCACGCCCGACCTCCAGGTCCTGCCGACGCTCGAGATCGTCAGCGACAACCCGGTCTACGACTACGACGCGAAATACACGGCGGGCAAGTCGCACCACATCATCCCGGCACGAATCCCGGAGGCTGCGCGCACTGAGGCGTCGGAAGCGGCCGCCCGGGCATTCACCGTCCTCGGCTGTTCGGGGATGGGGCGCGTCGACATCATCGTGGATGCGGCCGGCACGTCGTGGCTTCTCGAGGTCAACACCGTGCCCGGCCTGACCGAGCTCTCGCTCCTGCCCGACGCCGCGCGCGCCGCCGGCATCGAGTTCGGCGATCTGTGCCAGCGGCTCGTGGACCACGCCGTCGCCCGCCACCAACACCATGTCGGCCCCGATGGTCCCTCCCCCCGCAGGGGGGAGGGTGGGGGAGAGAGGCTGAAAGCAGAGTGAGGTTTCGCCGGCGAAGGTCGCTGCTGCCACGCGTCGGACGGCGTCGAAGCCCCGAGGAAGCCGCGCCGCTCAAAGGCCAGCTCTGGACTCGCTCGGAGCGCGCGCTCAAGGAGCCCGACGTCCACCCGCTGCGGCGCGTGATCGCGGCAGCGGTGGCGGTCGCGGAGTGCGCACTGCTCGGTTGGCTCTGGTTTGGGCCCCCCCTCTCGATCAAGTCCGTCGACATCTCTGGCGCGCAGCACCTGACCGCCGCGCAGGTCGCGTCCGCATTGGGCCTCGAAAGCAGGCGATCGATCCTCGCAGTCGACGGCGAATCGGATCGTCGGCGGCTCCTCGACCAGGTGTGGGTGCGCACGGCCACGGTCGACCCGCAGCTCGACGGCACCATCGTGGTGCACGTCAGCGAGTGGCAGCCGATCGCGTCTTATCACGCCGGATCGAGCAAGCATTACTTCCTTCTCTCGAGCCAGGCAAATGTGCTGGGCGCGGCCGCATCGCCGGGCGCCCTCGTGGACATACAGGGGCCGGCAGGCCCTGACCCGAGGGTCGGCTCGCAGGCGATCGACCCGACGCTGCTGATCGCACTCGTCAACATCCAGCGCGGATTGCCCGGCCTCATCGGCCAGGAGGTGGCGGGGTTCATCTTCGATTCGTGCGGCGAGCTGACGCTCGTTTCCAAACGCGGCTGGAAGGTTTATTTTGGCCGCGTGCTGACGCCAGAAGAGTTCGCGAGCCTGCGTGAAAAGCTCGTCGCACTGAAGGCCATCGCCGGCCACGGCAACGTCGACTACAACTCGGTCGACCTCGCATACGTCAACGTCATGAATCCCGCGGAGCCGGCCGCCGGTTACAAGTCGCGCGCTCCGGCCACCCCTACGCCATCGCCCGGCCCGACGCAGCCCTCACCCTCACCGGTTCCTGCGTGCAAATAATCGTCGTCGCGATCCTCTTCGCGCTGCTGGGCGTCGCGCTGGGCTTGATGTCACCGCTCACGATTCCGATCACATACGCGCGGTATACGGCAGTGGCGCTGCTGGCGGCGCTCGACTCGATATTCGGGGCATTCAAGGCCTACCTCTCCGGCACCTTCGAGCCGCGCGTGTTCTTCAGCGGGCTGCTCACCAACATGACTCTGGCGGCGGGGCTGACGTACTTCGGCGACAAGCTGGGGGTCGACCTGTCGATCGCCGCGATCGTCGCGTTCGGGGTGCGGATCTTCAACAACCTAGGGGCGATAAGGAGGCATTATTTGTAAGCCTGGCTATCAAGTCCAGGCACTAGAGCTAGCCCCGCCGGTCCCCTGACCCACAAAATCTGGCCCGCACGCTGCCCGGTTGCCCTTATAATCTCGGGCAACCCGCCCGTATATCTCTACGTTCCAGGAGGCGTTCCAGCACCGTTTTGTCAAGGCGGAAACGTGCCGTCGGTCTAGACCTAGGCACCAGCCGGGTCGCGGTTGTCATCGCCGAGTCTGACGAGTCCAACGGGCCCGTGAGCATCATCGGCGTGGGCGTGAGCCCGTCCGACGGCCTGCGCAAGGGCGTGGTGGTCAACCTCGACAAGACGATCGCGTCGATTCAAGCCGCCGCCGTCGCGGCCGAGCGAATGGCCGGGCAGCGCATCGAGACGGTCGTCGTCTCCCTGGGCGGAACCCACCTGTGGTCGCAGAACTCGATGGGCGTGGTCGCCGTGGCGGGTGGCGACCGTGAGATCGGCGACGACGACGTGCAGCGCGTGGTCGAGGCCTCGCGAGCCGTGAGCGTCGCCTCCGACCGCCAGGTCATCCATGTCATCCCGCGCGCGTACACGGTCGACGGCCAGGAAGGCGTGCGGGACGCCATCGGCATGATGGGCCACCGCCTCGAGGTGGAGACGAACATCATCACGGGCGCGCAGACCGCGATCCAGAACGTCATCAAGTGCGTGCACGGCGCGGGCTTCGACATCGAAGACGTGGTCTGCGCGGGATTGGCCGCCGGCGAAGGCGTGCTCACGGTCCAGGAGCTCGACCTCGGCGTCTGTCTCGTCGACATCGGCGCCGGCACGACGTCGGTCGTGGTCTACAACGACGGCGCAGCGCGACACCTGGCAGTGCTGCCCGTGGGCGGCAACCACGTCACCAGCGACATCGCCATCGGGCTCCGCACCACGCTCGACGAAGCAGAGGGCTTGAAGCTCAACTACGGACACACGCTGCCTGAGGTGATCGACCACGGGGAGAAGGTCGAGGTCCGCCAGGTGGGCGGCGATCGCATCAACGCGCTGCCGCGGCGCTTTCTCGCTGAGATCATCGGCCCGCGCATGAAGGAGATCTTCCAGATGGCGCGCGAGGAGGTTCGTAAGAGCGGCTTCGACGGCCTGCTGCCCGCAGGGGTCGTCGTCACCGGCGGCGGTTCGCGCCTGATGGGCACCACGGATGCGGCACAGCTCGTGTTCAACACATCGGTGCGCCTCGGCCAGGCGGCCGCGGTGTCAGGCCTCGCCGACCGCGCGCAGGGCCCGTCCTATGCGGTCTCCATCGGACTCGTGAAGTGGGGCCTGAAAGCCCACGCGCCGTCCTACAACAACGGCCGGCAGCAGGTCGGGTTCGGTTCGACCTATCAGAAAACAGTGAGGTGGCTGCGAGATTTTTTCTAGAGAACAGACCCGGAACCAGCTGGAGCTCGCCATAGCTAAAGCACATCACCAGGAGGACGTCATGAAAGAGAGCGAATTGCATGAAGGGCGAGCGCGAATCAAGGTCGTCGGCTGTGGTGGCGGTGGCGGCAACGCCGTCAATCGCATGATCTCGAAAGCGCTCAAGGTGCAGTTCATCGCCGTCAACACCGACAAGCAAGCCCTGGAGCGCTGCCAGGCCGACGTCAAGGTGCAGATGGGGAACAAGGTCACCCGGGGCCTGGGCGCGGGCGGCGACTGGACGCGCGGCCGCGACGCCGCCGACGAGAGCCGCACCGAGCTCTCGGCCGTGGTCCAGGAGTCGGACATGGTCTTCATCACCGCCGGCATGGGCGGCGGCACCGGCACCGGTTCGGCCGCCATCGTCGCCGAGCTGGCCAAAGAGGCGGGAGCGCTGACCATTGGTGTGGTGACGCGGCCGTTCGCGTTCGAAGGCCGCATCCGCAACGACACCGCTGAGGAGGGCATCAAGGCCCTTCGCAGCCAGGTCGACGCGCTAATCGTCATCCCCAACGACCGGCTGGCGCAGGTGGCGAGCTCCAAGACGACGCTGGAGGAGGCATTCCGGATGGCGGACGACGTGCTTCGCCAGGGCGTCCAGGGCATCTCCGACCTCGTCACCCAGCCGGGCGTCATCAACCTCGACTTCGCCGACGTCAAGGCGATCATGGAGAACGCGGGCGAGGCGCTCATGGGCATCGGCCACGGCGCCGGGGACTCACGCGCTGAGGACGCCGCCAAGCAGGCGGTCTCCAGCCCGCTGTTGGAGACCTCTATCGACGGCGCCAAGGGCATCCTGTTCAACATCACCGCCGGCAAGGACATCACCCTTCAGGAGGTCCAGAAGGCGGCCGAGATCGTGCGCGCCGCGGCCGATCCCGGCGCCAACATCATCTTCGGCGTGGTCCGCGACGACACCATGCAGGGCGAGATCAAGATCACCGTGATCGCCACCGGCTTCGGCGGCAAGACGCAGCAGGAGGCCAAGCAGGAGGTGCGCCGGGCGGCGACGCCCTACGAGCGGCCTGAGTTCGGGGCCGAGGACCTGGGCGACATCAACATCCCCGCGTTTCTCCGCAACCGTTTGTAGGAATACTCCTTAACCCATGCGCTGCCCGTATTGCGGTCACCACGACCTGAAGGTGGTCGACTCCCGCGACTCCGAGGTCGGGGAGGCGATCCGCCGCCGGCGTGAATGCCTGCAATGCGGGCAGCGCTTCACCACGTATGAGCGCATCGAGGCGGTGCCTTTCTACGTCACCAAGAAGGACGGGCGCCGCGAGGACTTCGACCCCCAGAAGCTCTTCACCGGCCTGAAGAAGGCGACCGAGAAGCGCGACATCTCGCCCGAGCGTTTACGCGCGATCGTCGACGACATCGAGGCCGAGCTCCGGCGCTCCGGCCGCGTCGAGATCCCGAGCGGGGAGATCGGCGAGATGGTGATGGATCGCTTGCGCGACCTGGATGAGGTGGCATACATCCGGTTCGCGTCGGTCTACCGCGAGTTCATGGACCTACAGCAGGTCAAGCGCGAGATCGAACAGGTCCTCAGCTCGCGCCGCCCCGGATAGCACCACCAACCGCCATTCCGCGCTTTTGGCGCCAAACGTTCGGCTCCGCGCATCGGATTCCGAATTTCTGGCGCCGAACATGCGTCATGCGGCTCGTAAGCTCACCTCAGTGAGCACACCTCAGGTGCTGAAGATTCCAGCCCTCGAAAGGGAGACCGGGCTCGTGCATGGCTTCTCGACCATCTCGCTCGGCACGATGGGATTGACACAGGCGCCCGACCCCGACGCGGTCATGGCGTCGCGGCGTCAGTTCGCGCGCGTACTTGGCATCGACGCCGAGCCGCTCACGGTCGCCGGCGCGGTTCACGGCGCCACCGTGGCCCGCGTCGACGAGCACAAGGACGTTGTGCGCGGCGTCGACGGACTGGTCACGGATCGCCGCGGCGTGGCGCTGTTCGCGACGTTCGCGGATTGCTACCCGATCGTCCTGTGGGACGCTGAGCATCGATGCGTCGCACTCGCGCACGCCGGGTGGCGCGGCACGGCGGCGCGCGTCGGGCCGGCGGCGCTGAAAGCGATGCATGACGAGTACGGATCGGACCCCGCCCACGTCAAGGCCGGCATCGGGCCAGGAATCTGCGGGGCGTGCTACGAGGTCGGTGAGGAGGTCGCCGGCCAGTTCGATGCAGCGTTCGTGCGCCCAAGCGCGGATGGCCGGTTCTTGCTGGACCTCGCCGCGGCCAATCGCGTGCAGCTCGAGGCTGAGGGAGTGGAGGCGGTCGACGTGATCGGCGTCTGCACGAAGGAGTCGGACTACCTGCCGTCGCACCGCCGCGCGCCCGACGGCACCCGTTTCGCCGCCATCGTCGCAATCAAATGAGCGAAAACCTCGGGGTTACTCCCGTGACTTCGTCGCGGGGACCCCAGTGGTATCCCATCGGCTGCGCGGAGGGGCTGCTCACTTTCCCCGGGATCGGATCAAGTTAGTTGCCACTCGAAGCGACGCGGGGAGTATTCCAGCAACGCGGAGTTGCGGCCGGGATAAACGCGGCCGCCAATGCAACGCTGTGACGGTCGCTGAAAACCTGGCGGCGGTGCTTGAGCGCATTGCTCGCGCCGGCCGAGACCCGGATTCGGTTTTGATCGTCGCCGTGACCAAGGGCTTTGACATCTCCGCCTGCCGCGAAGCCCTGGCCGCAGGCCTGCACACGTTGGGCGAGAACCGGGTCCAGGAGGCGCTTGGCAAGATGGGCGACCTTCCCGATGCGGTGTGGCACCTCATCGGCCATCTGCAGACCAACAAGGTTCGGCAAGCAGCGGGCCGGTTCGCGCTCATCCAGTCGGTCGACTCCGCGCGACTGGCGGAGGCGATCGCGAAGATTGCGCCATCGCAGCAGGTGCTGGTCGAGGTCAACGTGTCACGCGAGCCGCAGAAGTCGGGGGCTGATCCAGATCACGCGCTCGATGTGATCACCGCCACCGCCGGATTGCTCGACCTCAAAGGCCTGATGGCGATGGGACCCTCACATGGCGATCCGACAGCGTCGTTCCTGCAGCTTCGCGAGCTGCGGGACGAGGCCGAGCAGGGCCTGGGCAAAGCCTTGCCGGTACTCTCGATGGGAATGAGCGGCGATTTCGAGGCGGCGATCGCAGCCGGGAGCACCATGCTGCGCCTCGGCCAGGTGCTCTTCGGCCCTCGGCCGGCTCACGGTATCGTTGCGTAGCGAATGTTGTTCTTCATCGCCACGTTTTTGATCTACCTGCTGTACGCGTTCATCATCGTGTTGATCGTGCGCGTGATCTTTTCCTGGGTCAGCCCGGGGGCTTCGAACCCCGTGTCACGGCTCGCGTATCAGATCACGGAGCCGGTGCTGGCGCCGGTGCGGCGCTGGGTGCCGCCGGTGTCAGGCATCGACCTGTCGCCTCTGCTGGTCACGCTGGTCGCGTACTTCGTTATCGCAGCGCTTCGCAATATCGGGGGCTAATCACGGCTCGGAGGGCCGAGGCCTTGCATGAGAAGCTCCAGGGTCGCATTCTGGAGCAGCTCCAGCTCCGAACCCGACAGTGGTTGATGCGCGAGCATCAAGGCATGCAGGTAGAGGAGCTGGATCGCCAGCTCTCTTTTCCGGCCTAAATGGCCGCACATCGTCCGCACCAGCTCATTGCGCACGTTGAAGACGAGGAGTGGAACTGACTCCGTCTCAACAGGACTTACCGCGTCTAGAACGTCGACGAAAAGCGGTAGCGCGACCTCACGGCTTGCCCTGAGCTGCCTTCCATAGGCGACGTTTTCCGATTGAGACAGCAGGGCCGGAACATTCACGGGTTCGAAACCCTTGAGGATCGGCTGCGCGCGGAAAGCGCCGAGCACGCGCTGCGCGTCGGCGACGAAGTCCCCGGCCATCTCGGATTCCTGCGCGGTGGGATCGGCGAGGCGCTCGATGAGAAAGTTGTCGTCGAGCGGTGGGATATCGCGCCCGATCAGCTGACCTGCCATAGACAGCAGCTGCGAGTCGTAGCTGAATCCTCCGTCGATGAGCTCGATGCCGATGGCTCGGGCCACCCCCGCGAGCTGCCGATACGCGTCGTGGTCGGGTACGTAATGCAGCTCCCGGCCGGACTCGAGGTAGTCGCCGAGAGGGGTCATCCCCCGGGTGCCTTCGAACGGCAGCCACCTCACGAACAGCTCATAGAACTCGGGGTCCTGGGTCGCCAGCGCCTTGAGCGCGATGTAATGGATACGGATGAATTGCGCCATGAAGTCCGGATCGCGCCGGCCTGTCGCCTCCAGCCAAAGGCGGACGATCTGGCCAAGCTCGTCCCGGAAGGTCTCGAGCTTGTCGTCCTCGTAAAAGCTTTCGCGTCCAGCGGTCGGACGCAGGTCGTTGACGTTGACGACGCACCGGACGAAGTACGCCCAGTCGGGCGTGAGACCGGCGATGCTGTCGGAGACCAACATGCGGCGCAGGTACGCGCGGTGGTTCTGCGGCACGTGGACGGACCTGGGTTCGGACAGGAGAAACGCGATTCCGGTTGCGTCCGCGCCAGTCGACCTGATTGGAATCGCCGCCATCATCCGGTTTCCAAACAGTGATTCGCCATAGCCCAGGATTTGCGAAAGTCCCGCGTCGCTCGCCAGATCGATGTCCTGCCATGGCAGCGGCTCACCGCCGAATTCGTCGCGTTGTCCCTCGTGGGTGAACGTGATCTTGATCGGAAGGAGCTCGCCGTAATGGCGCGCGGTGTCGAGAATCTTGTCGGCGTTGAAGAGGGGCTCGCTGTCGGCCTTAGGCCGTAGATAAACGGCCGTGCCGATGGGTGCCGTGGCCTCGAGCGACGAGAGCTCATAGGTGCCGTCGCTGTGGCCGATCCACCGAAATGACTTCGACGATCCGCTCTTCCGGGTCACCAGCGTGACTTCGTCGGCGACCACAAAGCACGAGAGGATGCCGATCCCGAACTGTCCGAGGAAGTCGGTCGGCGAGTCGCGCTTCGAGCTCTGGCCGATCGTGCTGAGAAACACGTGCACGTCCGCCTCGTCGAGGCCGATGCCGTCGTCTTCGAAGCTGAGCGTGGCTCCGGCGCCCTCGCCAATCAGCCGGATGGAGATCTCGCCCGCATGCGATTGCTCGAGCGCGCGGCGAGCGGTGATCGCGTCGACCCCGTTCTGCAGCAGCTCGCGAACGAAAACGGTCGCCGACGAGTACAGATGGTTGGAGAGGACGTCGACGATGCCCCTGAGGTCGACCTTGAACGGATCGCGCCGGCTCACAGCGGCCACCACCACTTGCGGGTACCTGCCAGGTGCTCGCGGACAGCGTCGCCGAACCTGTCATGGCCGTTCCTCTTGTCGAAGGCGTCGGCGAGGTTGCACGTCTCTCGATACAGGCGTGGCTCAGCATCCTCGAAAGAGGTCACCGGCTCGCTCGGCAGCAGCCTGCCCAGGGGCTCGGCTCCCTTTCCCATCCCGCGGGCGAGACGTGAGGCTCGTACAAGGCCGAGCATGAGGACGAGGCGCCGCAGCGGCGTCTCGCCGGTCAGGGCCCGGGCGGCGTACCTTCCGGCGGCGCGAAGGACTTGCCGTGGGTGATGGTCGACGAGATAGACGAGAAGGGCACCCGCCGGCTCCACGAAGTCGCGATTGGTGCCGATGCGGCGCGGCAAGAGGTGCGCGAGACGTTCCGCCTCGGCGTCCTGTCCGGCCTGGCTCAGCGGAAGCAGGAACCTTCCGTAAGTGAGTGTGGGCACCTCGGCGCACGTCATACGTCCCTCGAACAGAGGCGCCGCAGCCTGCCTGGCGAGCGCCAGGTCGCGCATAGCGAGGTGGGCGGCAGCTTCGCAGTCGACGTCACATGCCGTGCAGTCGCTGAGCGAGTCCGTTCGCTGCCGCAACCACTCGGCGATCGCGCCTGGGATCTGGTCATGGTCGAGCATGTTCATGGCAGACCAGAGCTCGAGCTTGCGAACGGGCCGCAGGCTGTACCCGCGTTCCGTGTAGCGCCGCGACATGTCGGCGAAGAGCTCAGCCAGCTTGGAGCGGCTGATCGCAGGATGCTCGCTGGCCCGCTCGACGATCCATTTGTACATCCAGAGCAGGTTGGTGAAGTGGCCGCCCATCTCCAGGGTGAAACGGTCGGGGTTGGCATCGTGTTGCCCGAGGCACCAGGCGAACGCGACCAGCGCAAGGTTGGGGTCACCGCCCATGTTCGCGCTCTGGATCAAGGCTTGCCTTGCCCGGAAGCCGGCCTCCACGTCCTGATGAATGTCGGCCACCCGAACAGCCTCCGAGTGCACGCGGGTGCGCTCGGACCCGTACAGCATCCCGTGGCCCTGGTCGATCAGCCCATCAGCCTCGTTCATGGCCGCCACGCTCGGGATGGTAACCGGACATCAAGCGGTCTTAGATCCACTATCGAATAGACCTGTAAAATCAATGCTTGCTCGGCGTTGACGGAGACAGTTAGGCCCGTTTGAGCGGTCGACAGAGAGCCAGGCAACGAGCTGAGAGCCTGGCGGCCGATGACGGAGCCGAGATCACTCCCGAGCCGGAACCCGATGAGCGTCCGAGGTGGCAGCCTCGGAAATCTGGGTGGTACCGCGGGCCCGCTGCGCGAGGCTCGTCCCAGAGATCGATCCATATTTCTCTGGGAGTGAGATGTTCGACAAGGTAGACCAGAAGGTCAGCTTCCCGGACCTCGAGAAGCAGGTGCTCGCGAAATGGAAGTCGGAAGACACCTTCCGAAAGTCGCTCGAGCTCCGTGCCGGGCGCCCACGCTTTGTCTTCTACGAAGGGCCGCCCACCGCCAACGGCAGGCCGGCCACGCACCACATCCTCGCGCGCGCCTTCAAGGACCTCTTCCCGCGCTACAAGACGATGAAGGGGTTCTACGTCGAGCGCAAGGCCGGCTGGGATACACACGGGCTGCCGGTGGAGATCGAGATCGAGAAGAAGCTGGGCATCTCCGGCAAGTCCGACATCGAGACCAAGATCGGTATCGAGCGCTTCAACCAGCTGTGCCGCGAGAGCGTCTACGAGTACGTCGCCGACTGGGTCGCTTTCAGCGAGCGAATGGCCTTTTGGCTCGACTACGACAACGCCTACTGGACGCTGACGTCCGATTACATCCAGTCGGTTTGGTGGGCGCTCAGCGAGATGTGGAACCAGGACCTCATCTACAAAGGCTTTCGCGTCGCGCCGTACTGCCCCCGATGCTCCACGCCACTGTCGAGCCACGAGTTGGCATTGGGCTATCAGGACAACGTTCCCGACCCGAGCGTCTTCGTCCGGTTCCGGTTGAAGAACGACCGCAACACCTCGGTCCTCGCCTGGACGACCACGCCATGGACGCTGCCCGGCAACGTGGCGCTGGCCGTCGACAAGGACATCACGTACGTCAAGGTCAAACAAGGCGACGAGCACTTGATCCTGGCCGAGGCGCGCCTGTCTGTGCTTGACGGCCAGTACGCAGTGGTCCAGACGATGAAAGGCAGCGAACTCGTGGGTCTGGACTACGAGCCTCTCTTTCCCTACTCCATCCCCGAGCAGGGGAGGGCTCACTACATAGTCGATGCGGATTTCGTCTCCACGGAAGAAGGCACGGGCGTGGTGCATACATCGGCCCTGTACGGCGTCGACGACCTCAAGCTCTGCCAGGAGAAGGGCATCCCGTTCGCACACACCGTGGGACTGGACGGGAAGTTCTTGCCGTACGTCGAGAAGTTCGCCGGTCTCCACGTCAAGGAGGCCGACCCGCTGATCATCGACGACCTCAAGTCGCGAGGTCTGCTCTACAAAGCCGAGACGATCCTTCACACATATCCGTTCTGCTGGCGGTGCGGAACGGCGCTGATCTACTACGCGCTCGATGCGTGGTACATCCGGACCACGAAGTACAAGGACGAGCTCATCGCCAACAACGCCGCCACCAACTGGGTTCCCGCGCATATCAAAGAAGGACGGATGGGGGACTGGCTTCGCAACAACGTCGATTGGCAGTTTTCGCGTTCTCGATACTGGGGAACCCCGCTTCCGTTCTGGGTGTGCGAGACCTGCGACGAGCAGCGTTGCATCAGCTCTGCGGCGGAGATCGGACTGGAGGACGACGCCGACCTGCACCGGCCGTACATCGACGCTGTGACGATTCCATGCAAGAAATGCGGCGGCGTCATGCGCCGCATACCGGACGTGCTGGACACCTGGTTCGACTCCGGCTCGATGCCGTTCGCGCAGCGCGGCCATCCCCGCAACGGCGCCGAGGAGTTCAAGGAGACATTCCCCGCCGACTTCATCTCCGAGGCGGTGGACCAGACGCGCGGCTGGTTCTACTCGCTGCTCGCCATCTCGACGCTGCTGTTCAAGCAGAACGCGTACCGCAACGTGATCTGCCTGGGCCTCGTCGTCGATCCGAAGGGCAAGAAGGCCTCTAAGTCGCGTGGCAACGTGCTCGACCCGAACTACCTCTTCGACACGTTCGGGTCCGATGCGGTGCGTTGGTATTTCTACACGTCAACGCAGGTGGGCGAGAACTACCGCACCAGCGACGCGGTGCTGCGCGAGGTCGTGCAGCAATTCTTCATCCCGCTCTGGAACTGCTATTCGTTCTTCGTCACCTACGCGCGACTGGATGACTTCGATCCCTCTCAGCCGCAAGTTCCTGTTGGAGAGCGGCACGTGCTCGACCGATGGCTCCTCTCGCGGCTGGCTGGCCTGGTGGACGCAGTGACCACGGGGCTGGATCATTACGACGCCAACGAGCCGGCGCGAAAGATCCATCGGTTCGTCGACGACCTGTCCAACTGGTATGTCCGGCGGTCACGGCGACGTTTCTGGAAGTCGCAGTCGGACCGCGATAAGCTGGCTGCGTACCAGACGCTGCACGAGACGCTGTCGACGACCAGCCGCCTGATGGCGCCTTTCGTGCCGTTCATGTCCGACTCGATGTTCCGCAACCTGTCGCAGGGAACCTCCGTCCACCTGAGCGACTTCCCGCAAGCGCTGCCCTGGCACGACCCGGAGGTGGAGGCGAACATGTCGCGGGCGAGGCAGGCCGTGGAGGCAGGGCTCGCCGCGCGCGACGCGGTTCGCATCAAGGTTCGGCAGCCGCTCGCGTCGATAGCACTCCTCGGCGATCCGCTGCCGGACGACGTCGCCGCGATAGTTCGTGAAGAGCTGAACGTGAAGAAGGTCACGTTCGGCGCACCGGAGGTCCGGCTCGACACGGAGATCACCGAAGAGCTGAAGCTCGAGGGCCTGGCGCGCGAGATCGTGCGCCTGATCCAGGACCGGCGCAAGAAGACGGGCCTCAACGTGGAGGACCGCATCGTCACCTGCTTCGAGGCGGACGGGCTGGTGCTGCGCGCGATCGAAAAGCACGCCGACTACATCAAAAACGAGACACTGTCAGTGGCCATCGACCACGGCAAGAGCGATGGCTGCGAGGGCGAGCAGCTGTTGCTCGAAGGAGAGCAGATCTGGATAGGGCTGAGGCGAAGCTGAAACCGAACACGGGGCGAATCCTCTTCTTTGCCATTGCTTTGGGGGTGATCGTTCTCGACCGGCTGACGAAGAGCATCGTCAGCGTGTCGGTGCCGTACGGCACCGAGGTTCCGGTGCTCGGGCACCTCGTCGGCATCACCAACGTGCGCAACGCCGGCGCGGCGTTCGGCTTTTCGCCCGTCGGGCCGTGGTTCTTTTTCGCGGCATCGATGGCTGTATCGATCGCGCTCATCGTCTACGTCCTGCGGCAGCATGGCGACGTCCGCGCGGATGCGGTCCTGGGTCTCGTCCTTGGCGGCGCGCTGGGCAACGGCTTCGACCGCGTCATCAACGGAGGCGGCGTCACCGACTTCATCAACGTCCACTTCTGGCCCGTGTTCAATCTGGCCGACTCAGCCATCAGCATCGGTGTCGTGCTGCTGCTGGTCGGGTACGTCTTACGCAAGCCCAACGCCGCCTGATCGCTGAGGTCGCGGCGCCCCGGCTCGACCGTTTCATCGCCGAGCATGCGAGCGACCTGAGTCGTGCAGCGGCTGCCCGCCTCATCAAGAGCCACCTGGTCCTGGTCAACGGCAGGTCCGCCGATCCGTCGGATCGCGTGTCGCCAGGTGACGTGGTCGAGGTCGAGATCCCCGAGGCCTACGCACCGTCCACCTCAGGCGAGGCGATCCCGCTAGAGATCGTCTACGAGGATGACGACCTGATGGTCGTCAACAAACCCGCCGGAATGGTGGTGCACCCCGCGCCCGGCCACCATGCGGGCACGCTCGTCCACGCTCTCCTGGGCCGTGGCGGCACCTGGTCGACGGCGGGCGGTGAGACCCGACCCGGGATCGTGCACCGGCTCGACAAGGGCACGTCAGGGTTGATCGTCGTCGCGCGCAACGACGCCAGCCATAGCGTCCTGAGCTCACAGCTCAGCGATCGAACCCTGAGCCGCACCTACCTCGCGATCGCGCGCGGAACCATCAAGACCGGCGCGGGAGAGCTGGAAGGCCCCATCGGCCGCCATCCGAAGGACCGCAAGCGCATGGCGGTGGTGGAGGGCGGACGGTTTGCACGCACCCGGTACCAGGTGGTCGAGAAACGGCGCACGCATACACTCCTGCGCTGTGATCTCGACACGGGGCGCACGCATCAGATCCGTGTTCATCTCGCGGCGCTGGGCCATCCGGTTGCCGGTGATGCGGAATATGGCGGGCGCGGGCCGGGCGAACCCGACCGGCCGATGCTGCATGCGTGGCGCCTGCGCCTGCGCCATCCTGGCACCAGGGCGGAGATGACATTCGAGGTCGCGCCCCCTGAGGATTTCCAGTCGTTCTGGGCGTCGGTGGAACCCCTCTCCCCGCAGGGGAGAGGGTGAGGGAGAGGGGCGTGCAGCACGAGGGCCATGCGCGTCGAGGTCTCCTGATCGTCATCTCTGGTCCGTCGGGCGTCGGCAAGGACACGGTCATCAAGCGCCTGCTCGAGATCGATCCCAACCTTCGATACTCGGTCTCCTACACGACCCGCCGGCCCCGGCCGGGCGAGGTCGATGCCGTCAACTACCACTTCGTAACGCGGGAGGAGTTCGAGCGGCTGATCCGCGAGGGTGCCTTCCTCGAATACGCGACCTACGGCGGCAACCTGTACGGCACTCCGTTCGCGCAGCTCGACCAGGAGCGCGCGGCCGGCCACGACATCGTCCTCAAGATCGACGTCCAGGGCGCCGAACAGGTGCGCAAGCGAGCGCCTGATGCGCTGCGAATCTTCCTGGCGCCACCCTCCATGGACGAGCTCTTGAGGCGCCGGACGGAGCGGCACAGCGAGGACCCCCAGGATGGTGCGTCGCGGCAGCGCATTGCGCAAGCCGAGATGGCCATCGCATCCCACTTCGACCACGTCGTGGTTAACGACGACCTCGAGCGTGCCGTACGGGAGGTGCTGGCGATCATTCGCACTGCGCGTGAGCGCCAAACTTAGGCCCATGCCGCTGGACCAAGCGCTCGTACCGGATGAGCTGAAGGGCCTGCGCATCGCCTTGCTGGTCGCGGGGGGGATCGCCGCGTACAAGATCGTCGACCTGGCCTCAGCGCTGACCCAGGCCGGCGCGCAGGTCAGGGTGGCGATGACCGCGTCGGCGGCACGGTTCGTGGGGGCCGCCTCCTTCCAGGGTGTCAGCGGCAGCCCGGTGCTCACAGGTCTGTGGGCCGCGGACGGGCCCGCCGAGCCGCACGTGTTCCTCGGCGACTGGGCGCAGGTCACGCTTCTGGCGCCGGCGACCGCGAACATCATCAGCCGGGTCGCCAAGGGCGAGTCGGACGACATCGTCACCGCCACGCTGCTGGCATCGCGAGGTCCAGTGGTGGTGGCGCCGGCGATGAACGACGCCATGTGGTCGAAATCCGCGGTGCAGGAAAACCTGGCGGCGCTGAGGGCGAGGGGCTTTGCCGTCGTCGAACCGGAGTCGGGGCACCTCGCCAGCGGGCACGTTGGCACCGGCCGCCTTGCCGGCGCGGCGGCGCTGATGAAGTCGCTGGCAGACGCCGTTCGGTCGCGCTACGACCTGGCGGGACGGCACGTGGTGGTGACTGCCGGCGGGACCCGCGAGCCGATCGACCCCGTGCGTTTCATCGGCAATTACTCCAGCGGCAAGATGGGCTTTGCTGTCGCCGTCGCGGCAGCCGACCGCGGGGCGCGCGTGACGCTGGTCACCACGGCGTCGCATCCGCCACATCGGGGCATCGATGTGCGTCCCGTCGAGACCGCGGACGAGATGCTGGAGGAGCTCAAGCGCGAGATCGCCGGGGCTGACGTGCTCGTGATGGCGGCCGCGGTGGCCGACTTCCGGCCCGCGCGCGTCGCAGACCACAAGATCCGGCGGGAAGAGACGTCGCGGCTGACGGTCGATCTCGAGCAGATTCCAGACCTCGTGGCGGCGCTCGGCAATGAGAAGGACGCACAGAACGTGTTCAGGGTCGGCTTCGCCGCGGAAGGCTCGGACCTGGCGGCCAAGGCGTTCGAGAAAATGAAGAGGAAGGGTCTGCAGGCCATCGTCGCCAACGACATCTCGCGCAAGGACATCGCCTTCGGCAGCGATTACAACGCGGGCGTGATGCTGTTCGAGGACGGTACACGTGAGGAGCTGCCCCGCATGACCAAGACCGAGATGGCGGATCGTATCCTCGACCTCGTGCGCCAGCGCCTACGTTCATGACGAGTTGCTCTACGCCGAGGTAGCGGTCGAGGCAGCGCGCGCCCTGGATCGCGAAACCTACACGTACGCCGTCCCCCAGGGCGTCGACGTCGTGCCCGGGCATCGCGTCACCGTGCCTTTCGGCCGGCGCACGACGTACGGCTTCGTGGTCTCCCTGGGGACCGAAGAGCCCGCAGTGGAGACCAAGCCGATTGCAGGCGCCGGCGACGAGCCGCTGCTCCTGCCGCACCAGGTCGCACTCGCCCGGCTGGTCGCCGATCACTACTGGGTGCCGCTGATCGAATGCCTGCGTGCGATGCTGCCGCCTCGCGTGCGCTCGACCGGTTCGAGCGGGTCGGGGACCTCGACGCGACAGCGGCGCCACAGCCGCCTGCTCGAGCTGGCCAACGCGCCCATCCCCGCGACAAGCAGGCCAGTTCTCACACGCGAGCAGCAGGCGGCGCTGGAAGTTATCGCCGCCAGTCAGCTCACGCTCCTTCACGGGGTCATCGCGAGCGGCAAGACTGAGGTGTACCTCGCCGCGGCAGAGCAGGCGTTGGCGCAGGACCTTCGCGTGCTGGTGCTGGTGCCCGAGATCTCGCTGACGCCGCAGCTTGTGGAGCGGGTGCGGGCACGGCTGCAGGCGCCGGTCGCCGTGCTGCACAGCCAGCTGACCGAGCTCGAGCGGGCGCAGCAGTGGTGGCGAGTGCGGCGCGGCCAGGCCGACGTCGTCCTGGGCAGCCGGTCCGCCGTGTTCGCTCCCATCCCTCGGCTCGGCCTCGTGTGCCTGGACGAGGAGGGATCCTCGGCCTACAAGCAGGACCGCACGCCCCGATACGAGGCGGGATGGGTGGCGCGCCGCCTCGCAGAGGTGAGCGGCGCGAAGCTGGTTGCGGGGTCGGCGACGCCGAGCGTGGTCGCGTACCACGATGCCAGGCAGGGGGAGCTTGCCTTGGCCACTCTGACGAAGCGGGTGCGCGGCACTGACGCTGACATCGAGCTCGTCGACATGCGCGACGAGTTCGCTGCTGGCAACCGGCAGCCGCTGTCGAGGCGTCTCGTGGAGGCGGTCGAACGAACGCTCACAAACGAAGAGCAGGTGATCCTCTATCTCAATCGCCGCGGCATGTCCACGTTCGTCATGTGCCGGGATTGCGGAAAATCGGTGCAGTGCCTCGGCTGTTCTGTATCGCTGGTTCAGCACGCCGAGATCGACGGGCTGGTTTGCCACTACTGTGGCTACTCGCGCGCGATGCCTTCGGTATGCGACCACTGCGGCAGCCGCAACATCCGGGCGTTGGGGATGGGCACGCAGCGGCTCGAGAGCATGGTCAAGAAGCTGTGGCCGCAGGCACGTGTGCTGCGTCTCGACAGCGATGCGGCGCGTGGACCCGATGCTTACTTCCAGATCTGGGAGGCTTTCAGCGAGCGCAGAGCCGACATCCTGGTGGGCACGCAGCTGGTTGCGCGTGGACTCGACCTGCCCGCGGTCACCTGTGTCGGCGTCGTCGACGCTGACCTGCCACTGCACTTTCCCGACTACCGCTCAGCCGAGAACACTTTCTCGCTCATCGTCCAGGTCGCCGGACGTGCGGGTCGCGACGGCCGTCCGTCGAAGGTGATCGTGCAGACGAGCAACCCTGAGCACTACAGCCTGCGCTGCGCGGCCGCCGAGGACTACGAAGGTTTCTATGCAGCCGAGCTACCTTCTCGAAAGGCGTTCACTTTTCCTCCCTTCGCGGAGCTGGCCGTGCTCACTCGATCCGACGCCGACGACGCGCGGGCGGCGGCCTCCGCACGCGAGGCGGCGGATTCGATCGCGAGCAGCATGCTGAAAGAAGGCATCGACGGCATTCGGGTCATGGGGCCGTCGCCGGCGTTCATGCACCGGCTGCGCGGCGAGTACCGCTGGCAGGTGACGCTCAAAGGCGATCGGCTCGAGCGTGCGCGCCACCTCGCGCCACGAGGGCGCGGCTGGAGCTTCGACGTCGACCCGGTGAATTAGCGCGCCGGGCGCGCGCACGGCGCGATCGATAAGCTACCGGCCGTGAGCGAGGCCCAAGAGCTCACCTCGATGGGTGCCGGCGCCCTGGCACGAGGAATCGCCGCGCGCCTTTTCTCGGCCGAGGAGGCCGTCGCCGCACATATCGAACGCCAGAACGAGGTAGAGCCGAAGCTCAACGCCGTCGCGGTGGCGCTGCACGACCAGGCGATGGCCGCCGCCAAAGCGGCCGATCAGGGCGATGCCGCGGCCGGCCAGACGTTGTACGGCGTGCCGGTGACGGTCAAAGAATCATTCGACGTGCTGGGGACCGCGAGCACGGCCGGGTTGGTCGGCTGGGCAGCGAGGCTGGAGAGCGACGACGCCGAGCTGGTCAGGCGCCTGCGCGCGGCCGGCGCCATCGTCACTGCGAAGAGCAACGTGTCTCAGCTGCTGCTGTACGCGGAGTCGGACAACCCGCTCTACGGACGTACGAACAACCCCTGGGACCTCGCCCGGACGCCGGGAGGAAGCAGCGGAGGAGAGGCGGCACTGGTGGCTGCGTTCGCTTCGCCGCTCGGCCTGGGCACTGACTTTGGCGGCAGCATCCGGGTGCCGGCGCACTTCTGCGGCATCTGCGGCCTGCGCGCCACGCCGGGCCGCCTGAGCATGGCCGGGACGGCGGGCCAGGTCTTGTTCGGTCATGTGCCGACGCTGCCCGACTCGGCGGGGCCCATCGCCCGCACGGTCGCCGACCTGAAGCTGGCGATGGACGTCCTCGGGGAGCCGTTGCCCGACGCAAGAATGGAACGGCTCGTCATCGGAATCTATGACGACGACCGCTTCATGACCGCGTCAGCTGCGGTGCGCCGGGCTGCCCACCTCGCGGCGAGCGTGCTCGAATCCGCGGGCGCGCGGGTGGTGCCGTTCGAGCCGCCAGACCCACAAGAGGCGCTCGACATCTTCTATGGGCTTGTCACCGCGGACGGCGGGGCCGAGCTGGCGAAGCTGATTGCAGGCGAGGTTCTCGACAAGCGCATCAACGAGCTGATGCAGCTCGGGTCGATGGACGGCTGGTTGCGGCCGGCGTTGGGGATCGGCCTGATGATCGGGGGGCAGAGGCGGCTGTCGCACCTGATCCGGACTACGGGTATCCGTACCGCAGGGGAGGCCCAGGCGCTCGTGGCCCGTCGAGACGCCTATCGCAACCGGTTCGAATCCGCGCTCAAAGTCGCCGGCATCGACGTGATCCTGTGCCCGCCCAGCGCGCTCCCGGCGCTGACGCACGGAGCCAGCGCAGACCTCGGGCCGGCGAGCTTCAACTACACGATGGTCTACAACGTGCTCGCCTGGCCGGCGGGAGTCGTGCCCGTGACCCGGGTGCGTGCGGTCGAGACCGACCGACGGCCCCGGGCGGTGGACATGATCGATCGCGCGGCACGGCGCGTCGACAAGGACAGTGCGGGGCTGCCCGTCGGCGTCCAGGTGGCAGCGAGGCCTGGCCGGGAAGACCTCATCCTCGCCGTGATGGCGGCGGTCGAGTCAGCCCTCTCCGGCTCGGTCGACTACCCACGGGTCCCGACCGAGGTCGCATGAGCCCAGATTGGGATTACAGGCTTCGCGGGTAGAATCGATCTCGTGGCCCTGCGACCGATTCTCACTTTCGAACACTCCGTGCTGCGCGAAAAGGCGAAGAAGGTGGCGCGTGTCGACACGTCCATCCAGCGCCTGATCGACGACCTCACCGAGACGATGCTGGACGCTCCCGGAGCCGGCCTCGCGGCCAACCAGATCGGCGTGCCGCTGCGGGTCTGCGTCGTCAAAGGCGACGACAACCAGATCTGGGGCCTGGTGAATCCCGAGATCGTCAAGCACGACGGCGTGCAGGTCGGTTACGAAGGCTGCCTGTCCTACCCCGGCTGGGTGGGCGAGGTTGCCCGGCACGAAACAGTCGTCGTCAAGGGCCGCAACCGGCGCGGCAAAGAGGTGCGCATCAAGTCGAGCGGCTTCACCGCACGCGCCTTCCAGCACGAGCTCGACCACCTCGACGGGGTTCTTTTCATCGACCGGCTCACGAGCCTCGACACCCTGCGGAGGGTCGAAGAGCTCCAGGCCGAGGAAAGAGAAGCCGCCGTGGCGGCGGCTTCGGGCTAGGGCCACCGCCTTCCTGAGGATCGTTTTCGCCGGCACGGCCGCTTTCGCCGTGCCGTCCCTGAGAGCTCTGCCCGATGCCGGCCATGAGGTCGCGCTCGTCATCACGCAACCCGACCGCCCCGGCCATCGCGGGAAGATCACCCCGCCGCCCGTGAAGTTGGCGGCTCAGGAGCTCAGCCTGCCGGTGTACCAGCCAGAGAAGATTCGGGACCCCGCGGTGGTGGAGCGCCTGCGCGAGCTGAAGCCGGAGGTCATGGTGGTGGTCGCGTACGGCCAGATCATCCCGCCGTCGGTCCTGTCGATCCCCTCGTACGGAGTGGTGAACGTGCACGCCTCTCTACTGCCGCGGCATCGCGGAGCATCCCCGATCGCCCAAGCCATCCTCGCCGGTGACAGCGAGACAGGCGTCACCATCATGCGTATGGACGAGCAGCTCGACCACGGCGCCATCCTCGCCGCACGCACGACGCCGATCGGCGCGCGCGAGGATTCGGTCGCGTTGACCGCGCGCCTTGCCAGGATGGGGGCTGAGCTGCTCGTAGAGACGCTCGAGCGCCTGGGCGAGATCAGCGGTGTCGAGCAGGATCACGCCAGGGCGACGGTTGCTCCCCGGTTGCGAAGGGAAGATGGTGAGCTCAGGCCGGAGATGGATGCAGTGGAGATGGATCGGCGTGTTCGCGCCCTCCAGCCTTGGCCCGGCGCCACGCTGCCGACGTCGCGTGGTCGGGTGAAGGTATTGAGCGGCCACGTCGAGGGCGAGCGATACGTGCCGGATGTCGTGCAGCTGCCCGGCAAGAAACCGGCGCCTGCGAAGCAGGTTCTGGGCGATGCCTGAAAAAGAAGAACGCCAGCGCGACGTCGCCGTCAATCGCCGGGCGTATCACGACTACTTCATCGACGAGAAGCTCGAAGCGGGGATCATGCTCACCGGGCCCGAGGTCAAGTCGGTGCGCAATGGACGCACGAACCTGCGTGATGGGTTCGTGCGCATCGACGGCAACGCGGCGTGGCTCGAGAACGTGCACATCTCGCCGTACGAGCAGGCGAACCTCATGAACGACGAGCCGCTGCGGCCGCGGAAGCTGCTGCTGCACCGCAAGGAGATCTCGAGCCTCATCGGCAAGGTGCGTCAGAAGGGGTACACGCTGATCCCGTTGCGGGTGTATTTCTCGCGCAACCACGCGAAAGTGGAAGTGGGGTTGGCGAGGGGCAAGCGCCAGTACGACAAGCGGGAGGCGATCGCCGAGCGTGACGCCAAGCGCGAGATCGCACGCGCCATGCGCCGCCACTGAGGAGAGGGCTAGGAAGAGGCTCTCAGCTCCTCAGCGAGCATGTCCATCAGCAGCCCGTCATGCCAGGTTCCGTCCGGCCCGCGCTCGTACTTGCGCATCAGGCCGATCGGCTTGAACCCGACGCGCTGGTATGCCTTGATGGCCCGGGTGTTGTGAGCAGCTGGATCAATAGTCAGCCGGTGGTGGCCCCGGTTGTCGATCAGGAATCGCGCCAGGGTTCTGATTGCGTCAGGGCCCAGGCCCTTGCCCTGCCAGGGAGCGCGCAACGAGATGTCGATCGACGCATGCTCATACATCGGATCCATCTCTTCCACGCATTGGATGAATCCGATGGCCTCGCCGTCGTGCTCGATCACGAATCGAGATTCGCCTTCCAGCATCTCCATCGCATCGGCGACTGACTCTGTCGGATCGCCCCACCATTGCGCGACCTTGGGGTCGGAGAAGATGCTCGTGAGGGTCGCCTCGTCGTCGGGCCGTACGGGCCTCAACAGGACCCGCTCGCCCGTGAGCACTGTATCCATCATGCCTTAGCCACTACACGCTAACGTCCCGTCGTCGGGGGTTGCCAGTCACTGGTAGGGGGTGCAAAGTCCCAGTGACAGCGGGCAGGGCACGGCTAGGTTGACCTGGCGGATCAGGGATCGGTAGCGCGGGGCGTTAGCTCCCCATGAAGGAAGCGTCCGGTCTCTGTCCCCGCCCTGGACGGGTAGGACATCACCCTGATTACGGTTCGCCCTCGAACCTCCACGAGAACATCACCGGCTGGCTCTCCACCTCTCCGCCGGCTTTGCGGTAAGTCGCGCCGGCTGCGGCGTTGTCGTCGTCGGCAAGCACCCACATGCCGTAGCAGCCGTGCGTGCGAGCCAGCTCGCGAAGCGCCCGCACCAATTCCGTTCCAATCCCCTGCCGTTGATGCCCTTCATCGACCGCAAGCTCATAAATGAACATCTCGGTCCCCTTGTCGGGGTGAGTCACCTCAACGCCGGAAACGAAACCGACCGCGGCGTCGTCCTGGTAGGCGATCAGCAAGTGGTGATTCGAATCGGCCAAGAACCGCATTACCGCGTCCGAGCGCGCTGGATAGTCGAAGAGATGCTCGGCCGCCATGACACGATCGTCATCGCCGGCACCCATGTGCTCGATGCGAACCGGGTGCTTTGATTCAGGCGGCCAGGTTGATCCCAATCGCACGCAGGCGCTTGTTCAGCGACTCGAACGCGAACTGCAGGATCTCGCTCTCCGTGTGGCCGTACTCGGTGATGTAGCGCGGATCCGGTGGGTCGAGCGTGTTGGAGATCAACGGCAGGCACTCGACCAGCGTCTTCTGGATGATCGGGGCGAATCGTGTGGCGTTCTCGCGCACCGCGTCCTGCAGCACCTTGATTCCGAAATTGACGTGCCGAGACTCGTCGCGGGCGACGGCAGTGAAGCCGCGATAAAAGCCACGATCGGTGTTGCCCATCTCTCGCATCGATTCCAGCTCGAACCGCTGACCGGTCAGGGCGAGCGTCGCCTCGATGACGATGTGGTAGAGGGTGATGCCCTCGACGAATGCGTCCATGTCTCTCGGATTGCTTGCGAGACGCTGCGATGTCGCCGGCAGCCGGTCGTAGAACAGCTCGTTGTAGCCCTCGTTGGTGTCTGGGCGGATCTCTTTTAGCAGCTGGGTCAGGTCCCTCGCGTCGGTACCCACCACCTCACGCCACCAACGCTCGAAGAACACCGTGTGCCGCGCCTCATCGACCATCTGGGTGGATAGGAAGATCTCGATCTCGGGTGACGGCGCCGCCCAGACGAACGGCGCCAGCGTCGACGTAACGCGCTCCTCTCCGTTGAAGAAAAGGCGATGGGACCACAGGGTCGCCTTGCGGTCCATCTCGCTCGCGTCCAGCCAGTCCTGCCGGTCGAGCGAGAAGTCGAGGTCGCCGACGGCCCATTGCTGCGACTCCCAGCGCCGGTACAGGTCCATGTAGCTGGGCATTTTCTCGATCCCGCGATCGATGAACGACAGGACGTCGTCGATCCTGATGTCACCCAGCTCCTTGAGGCTCGCACGGGCGATGCGCTCCAGGTCCGGTTCCAGCTTCTCCCGCTCGGTCTCAACCGCCATGGCGCTGCCGGTCCATTAGACCAGAGCCGGGATTGGCGGGGACGCCAGGCGGGTAGAATCTCACCTGCAACCGGGTTCAGCTTCGTGGGGGCGTCTGGTCTCGACGGGGTAGTTGGGCTTCGGGATTGCGAGCCGAAGGCGTGAGCGTTACAGCGCAGCGTTTACAAACGCCAACAAGAACACCGCTTTCGCCCTCGCTGCGTAAGCAGTAGAGACGTGAGCCCCGGGACTTAGATCCCGGGCGTTGCCCCCGGTCAATCCGGCGGACCAGGGAGCGGCGTCACAAAAGACCGGATTGCCGCCTCAGGGGCGCTGCGGCCCTGAGGCGGGACACCCACCGCAGCTGGCAGAAGCGGATCCCGTCGGGAGGAGCCGCCAAGCGAGAACCAAAATCCTGGACACGCTCGTAGAGATCCCGGGGGACACTGCTTCGGACGCGGGTTCAATTCCCGCCGCCTCCACCAAGCCGAACC
>WNGG01000070.1_pt1 | contig 94460 bp, 86 predicted proteins | sample 5400661 | NCBI WGS metagenome assembly WNGG01 (sample SAMN13153372, study PRJNA577476) | soil metagenome | isolation source: 100 cm soil or saprolite under Garry oak tree replicate 1 | place: USA:California | collected 2016-06-15
GGCCGCACAGGACACCATCCCGGGCCCGCCGCGGGCGGCACGCGGCGCGTTCCGGCCCACCGCCACGAGCCCAGCGCAAATCCAAGATCAAACAGGCGCCAGAGTGGCCGCTCACCAGCCGCGTGAAAGAGGGAGGCTAAGGCAGGCCGGCGGGCGGGGGAGAGACCAAGGGGGCACCCTTCCCCACAGCCCCAGGGTTCCCCCATGGTCTCTCCCCCGCACCCCCACTTCCTTCCCCCTCCTGGCCCACCCGAGGCCCCGCTGCGCGGGGCAGAACACCCGGTGGCGCGGGCAGGAAGCCAGCCAATGAGGAACCACAATGCGAGAGACCGAAACCAGGGTGCTGCTGTAGCCACCTGGCGTGGAACCCCATTCGCGGGTGAGGCAACCCATCATCCGGTGTTGCCGGTCCACAGGTGTGGCTTGCCTCAATGACCGTCGGTTCGGTGGGGCAGCCCGGTGCCGAACGGCACTTCGGTGACCAGATCCCAGGCCCACAACTGCGCGGGTGCCTGTGACACGAGGCTGATCGTGGTCACGGCGGCTTTTTGGCTGGGCAGCTCGCGGCCCAGTGCCTCGATCACCGGCCCGGCGGGCCCGGCCGCGTTGCTGTAGGCCAGCGTGACATGCGGAATCCAGGGCTCGCGGTACAGTTCGCCGCCGCGCCCGGTGGCGGCATGGGTAGCCTGCCGGGCTGCGCGCAGCACCGCATCCAGGGCGCCGGGCGGCCCGACGCCGAGCATGACGGCACGCGGGTGGTACAGGACCCGTCCCAGCGTGATCGTGACCGGCGGCGTGCGGGCCAGCAGCCGCCGCGCCTCACCGGCCATCACGCCAACCTGCTCAGCAGTGATCTCGTCGGCGAACCCGGCGATCAGCGTGGTCACGTGCAGCCACTGCTGCGGCACCAGGTCCAGGCCACCCAGCCCGGCCAGCCGCGCCTGGCCCAGCCGGGCAAGCTCCACGACCGGGGGACAGTCCCCCACGAGCATCAGCCACATCAACCGCGCCCGGCCAGGATCCACAGCACGGTGCAGCGCCCAGTGATCTTCCATCCGCACCGGGAACGGGCTCACCAGCCCTGCCCGCCGCCGGCCGTGGCCGGGGATGCTGCCGTCGTGAACGCGGCGATCTGCTGCCGCAGTTCGCGGGACTTTTCCGCGCCCGCGAACCGCCGGTGCCGCAGCAGGGAGTCCATGTCCGCCAGATAGCTGGTGATGGTGGCGATGCGGAACGCCGGCGCGAGCGTCAAGACCGCGTCGAGTTGCCCGCCGGCGGCATCCAGATCGCCTTTCATCACATAAGCGATTCCCGCGCCGATCCGGATCAGCGCCCACACCCCATACAGCCACGGGTCACCGGCCGCCCACCCCGCATCAGCCAGCTCCGCCGCACGCAGCGCCTCATCCGGGTCGCGCAGCCGGATCGCCACCGACAGCGCGTAGAGCGCCTGCCGGGGACCAGGACAAGACCACGTAGACAGCCCGGAACCGGCCGCCTGCGGGCTGGCTGCCGCATCGCGGGCATCCCGCAGCGCCCGCCGTGCCCGGGCGACGTTGCCCAGCAGCGCCGCCGCGCTCGCTTCCTGGCTGGCAAGCAGCACCCGCACCGGGGCATCCGGGCTGGCTTCGAAACCTTGCCGGGCCAGGTCAGCCGATCGCGCGAAATACGGTGACCCCGCCCGCCCGCCCAGGCGCACGCCCTGCCACCGGGCGGTCTTCGCCTGGGCGCTCAGCACATACGCCCGGCTGTGACCGGCCTCCTCCGCGCACAGCATCGCGGCCGCGCCGTGCGCTTTCGCACTCCCGCCGCGCTGGATGTCATCAAGCAGCAGGCTGGCGTGCGCCAGCAGGTCTGCGTCAATACGGAAAAGCTCACGGGCCTGCCGCGCACGCTGCCGGCCACCAACCAGCAGCGCCTGAACCTGGCGGTGCAAACCGGCGACATCCGCCAGCACCCGCCCAGGTGGCAACCGCGTATGCGCCTCAGCAAGCCCGGCCCGCGCCTGGTCCATATCGCTGACCGCCTCATCGGCGGTGTTGCTGGCAGTGATCCACGTGATGAGCCCAGCGGCATCACGCTCCGTTGGGAACACCGCCTGGTCTGCGGCGATAGGCCCTGGCGGGCCAAGCAACGCGGCGCGGGTAAGCCCGAACGCCCGGCAATACAACTCGATATACAGATCGCTTGGATAGTTCTCGCCGCACTCGTGACCGCGTACCCGCCGCTGGATGTTCTCCACGCTCGGCAGCCGTGCCCGTGTGTAGCCGTCGGCAGCGTCCCGCAGACGCGCGGCGGTGCCCTTCTGGCTCCATAGCCTCTTGACCCGCTCCTCGCGAAGACGAGCGGCCCAGAACGGCAGATCGTCAGTCACCAGCGTGCCCAGCGCCCCACGTGTTCGTCGGTGTCCTCAAGTATCCCCTTCCGGCGCCACCATCACCGGCCTTCACTGGACACGGGTGCCTTACCCCGCGCGGGATCCCAAAGAACGCTGGCGGGGCGCGCCACCACCACCCTGACGACGAACACCACGGAGGTCATGATCATGTCAGCCCGGCCCGCCGGCAGCGGTTCCGCTGGCAGTTTTGACACCAGCGTGCCGCAACCGGCCCGCGTCTATGCCCGGCGAGGCCGCCGGTGACCGCGACAGCAGCCCTGGAACGCCTCGATGCCGCCCTCGACCCGGCCGAATACACCACCACGTTAACCACCGGGCCGGGCCACGGCCCGCGCCTGTCGGTCACCAACCGGCACGCCCAGATCGGTGATGACATCTGGGCGGACAACCGGGCCTACTACTACTCGTGGGGGGAATGGATCGCCCCGGTCAGCGACCCGCAGACCGCCGCCCGCATGATCAGCATGGTGTTGCGGGCCGTGCCGCAGCCCGCCCATGACTGACGACCAGCCCCCCGCCCCGGGGCACGACGAGATCATCGTGGCCGCCCCGGACGGGCGGCAGGTATGTCACAGCCGGGGGCACGCCCGGCTCGGCGTGCTGGCCGAGGTCGTGGTGACCTTCGGGGACCTGGGCACCCGCTGGCAGCCCGGCGCGGTCTTCCCGGATTGCTGGGGCCACTCGTACCCGATGTGCGGCGAGTGCTGGCAGGCGGCCCGCGAAGTCGCCCAGGCCCGCCGCCCCGCCCTGATCATCACCGGCACCACCACCCCGGCTGGGTAACCAGCCCCCGCGCGGCCGGGTGGCGCGCCCCAGCACCCCTGGCCGCGCGGGACCGGGCGCCCTGACCAGGGACGCAACCCCCGGCGTCAAGGCCGGTGCAACGCACCGCGCGCACGCTTGCACCTATGGGGTCCCGGCAGGGCTCCCGCTTGCTGCCGGGACCCACACCAGTCAGATGGGGGGTGCAAGGGGGTTCCATCGTGGCGGGAACAGGATGAACGGCGCTGTGGTCGCCGGAACGGCACCATCCCGGCGCGCCGATGCCGGGACGGTGCGCCTTGGCGAGCGTGATGTGGCCGGGCTGGTGCTGTGCGGGGATATGTACGGGGGGCAGTATGACCTGCTCGCCGCCTTCCTCGGGGTGCGGGCGGACCGGTTGCGCGGGATCGTGGCCCGCTGGCGGACCGCCGGGTTCGTGGCGACCGGTCGGCTGGGCGCGGGTCCGGCGTGGTGCTGGCTGACCCGGGCTGGGCTGGCCGTGACCGGGCAGCCCTACACCCAAGCGCGCCCTGCCGCCGCCCGCCTGGCCCATATCCGTGCGGTGCTCGCGGTCCGGCTGTCCCTGGAGGCCAGCACCGCCTACCGGGACAGCCGTGCCTGGTGGCGCAGTGAGCGGCGGATCCGCGCCGCCATCGGCGGCCGGGCCACCGGGCACGTCCCCGACGCGGAGGTGTCCTGGCCGGACCTGCCCGCCAGCGCCTATCCGGGGGAATGCTGGGCCATCGAAGCGGAACTCACCCCCAAGCCCCTCGCCCGGACCGCTGGGATCATGGCCGGGCTGCTGGCCCGCACCGCCGACTACTACGCCGATTCCGCCCCTGGTCCTGGGCCGCGTTATGACCGGGTCGTCTATCTGGCCGCCTCCGCCGCACGCGGGGTGACCGACCGGGCCGCCGCCACCTTGCCGCCGCCGCTGGCCGCCCGGGTGACGGTCCGCGACCTGCCGCCGGGAGCGAGCCTGTGAGCATTCTCTGGGCGTACATCCAGTTCCGTGCCCTGCTGTGGCTGCTGCGCCTGGCGGGCCGCCTGATCGCGCTTGGCGCCCTGGCCGCCGTCCTGGTCGCAGCCGCCCCGGTCACCTTCGTAGCCGCCGTGGGCCTGGCCGGGGCGTGGCTGCGGGGCTGGCCACCGGCCCGGCTGCGCCGCGCGGCGGTGTGGGCGCTGCCGATGACCGGGGTGTACCTGGCTGGGCGGGCGGTACAGGCCCGCACCTGGCAGGCACTCGCCTTAGCCCCCGCCCACGACTACTTGGCCGCCTGGCACGCGGTGGCTGCTGGCCGGGTGGTGACCGCGTTTGTGCTGGTGGCCCCGGTGGCGGTGCCCGCAGGGCTGGCCGCGGCCGGGGGGCTGTGGGCGTGGCGGATCTACGCCCTGGACACCGGCCTATCCGGCAAGACCGCCACCGCCCCCGTGGTGTTCGACGCGCGGCAGTGGCGCCGCCAGTGCCGCGCCGCCCGCGCCCGCACAGCCGCCCCCGGCGCCGTTCCGCTGGCTGATGCCCGGGGACAGGTGGTGATGGGCGCGACGATCCGTGCGGTCGGGCACCGCTGGCGGCCGGTGCTCGCGGTCCCTTACCAGGCGATGGGCCGGCATCAGGTGGTCATCGGCGCGTCCGGCAGTGGGAAGACGAACCTGATGATCCGCACCTGGGCCGGCTGGTACGCCGCCGCGCAGGCCGCCTGCCACCAACACGGGGCACCCCGCCCGCTGCTGGTGGTCTTGGACTGCAAGGGCGGCCCGGACTCTCGCACCAAGGCCGGCCGCACCCGTCGCCTGCTGCACGCCGTCGGCGCCTCCCGGGTGGCGGTCTGGCCGGATGAGGCGAGCGTGTCGCTGTGGGCGCTGCCGCCGCGCGAACTGGCGGTGACGCTGTTCCAGATGGTCGAAACGGGCACCGGCCCGGCCGCCTACTACGCCGACGTGATGCAAGCCGTGATCACCCTCGCCATCACCGCCCCGCCCGGCCCGCCCCCCAACGGCACGGCGTTCCTGGAACGCCTCGAACCAGGGTGGCTGGACGCGGCGTATGCGGGGGACCCGCCCCGGCTGGCCGCCCTGGCCAGCGCCAAACGGCACCTCGGGGACATCGCCCTGCGGTACCGGACACTGCTGGACCGCCTCGGCCCGGCCCTGGACCACGGCAGCACCCTGGCCGACGCGGACGCCTGGTACTTCATCCTGGAAGGCACCCGCGAGCAGTCGGTGGCCGAAGCCCAGGCCCTCGCCCTGACCGAGCTGGTCGCCTGCGCTGCCACATCCCGGGACGCTGAACCGAGGACGATCCTGCTCGCCTGCGACGACTACTCGGCGGTGTCCGGGAGGGTGCCGCTGTGGTCGCTGTATGAGCGCGGCCGGTCGCTGGGCATCGGTGTCCAGGTCAGCGCTCAGTCGTGGCAGGGCCGCAGCCGGTGTGCGAACTGGCCGGGACCCGGCGGATCGTGGAGACCGCGACCAAGGTGATCGGTGGCATGTGGGGCGACGAAGGATCCTCCCGGGTGCAGCACGCCTGGAATGTGGACCCCGGCATCGCCCGCGCCCTGGACACCGGCCAGGCCGGGTACATCCACGCCGGCGGGTGCACCTGGGTGCAGGTCGCCCGGCCCCGGCCCTCGCCGCTGCCGCTGCCGCCACCGCCCCGTCGGCCGGCCGTGGTCATCCCGCCACCGGCCGCCGGACAACAGCCCGCGCCGCCTGCTGCCATGCCCGGCCCGGCGCTAGATGACGTGTTCGGCCTCTCCGGGGGGGCGAGCCCGTGACCAGCCCCTTTGCCGCACTCGGGCTGCCTGCCCGGCCGGACTTGACCGACGAGCAGGTCCGGGCCGCGTGGCGGGCCGTTGCCGCCGCCACTCACCCCGACCGTGCGGACGGCGGTGACCCGGCCCGCTATGCCGCCGCGTCGGCTGCGTATGCGGTGCTGCGCACGGGGTGGGGGCGGTCGGAGGCACACGCCGACCTGATGGCCCAGGCCCCGCCGACCGTGCGGCCATCTGCCCGCGTGCTGCGCCGCCCGCCGCGCCGTCGCCGCCTGCGGGCGGCGGCCTTGCTGCCTGCCCGGCTGCGTCATGGCAGGCCGCTGCGCCTGATGGCGCGGCTGCTCGCGGCGGTGCTGCTCGGCGTGATCGCGGCACGTTCCGGTGCCGGCGGCCCGGCGGCTGCCGGGGTGGTGACCGGGCTGGGCTTCTGGCTGGTCTTGACCATGCGGGGGGACCTAGCCCCGCCGCCGGGCCGGTGAGCCGGTGGTGACCGTGAGGCTCAGGTGTGCGCGCGGGGGACGCGGCGGGTGATTCTTTACCCACCTGCGGCGCGGCGGGACCCTGCGGGGCCGGCCGGCGGGCTTTCGCCCGGGAGCAGGAGCCTGCCCGCCGCGCCACGCGAGCGTAGCCGGCCCCGCCCCCCGCCACGCCGCAGGACACCGGCCAAAGAACCACCCGCCGCTCACGACCGCGCCAGGTGCACGTACGCACACCAGCCACCATTCAAAAAAGGAACAGGCAATGGCACACGGCTTGCCATTCCCGCCGCTCATGACAGGCCATGCAGGGAGCGCCAGTGACCACAGAAACCGAGGATGACCAGCAAGAACCCGCTGATAAGTACTCGCCAGAATTGCCCGTGACCATTCCTAATGGGACCATTTTCGCGTATAATCTGGATGAGGGCAAAACTCCTGGCGGGATGAAAGTCCGGTGGAAAATCCGGGTCGCGAACGGCCCGGAAGCCGCCCGGTGGGACGCCCGCCAGGCCGAAGCGATCAGGGAGGCATTGACATGGTTGCGCAAGCACCCAGCCCGCACCGGCCGGACGTGACCGCCGCGCCGTTACCGCTGGCGTTCCTCGGCCGCACCTCTACCGCCGTGGTGCAAGACCCCGTGTCGTCGATGCGCCGGCAGGCCCGCTCCGCGCAGGAGAAGGCCCCGCCCGGGTCATTTATCGCCGCCTGGTTCTGGGACATCGAGTCCGGCGGGATGGACCTGGAGCAGCGCGGCCACGGCACCGCGCACGAGCGGTTCGACGTGGGCATCCCCCGTGATGGCGGGATCGCCGACCTGCTCGCCGAAGCGGCCGGGCCGAACCCCCGGTTCGCCGCCGTGATCTGCGAGGACATCGAGCGCTCCGGGCGGGACACGTTCAACGCGCTGAAACTGGAACGGCACCTGGCCGACGCCGGGATCCCGCTGCTCGCAGCGGACGAGCCGATTGACCTGGAAGGGATGAACGCGACCACGATCCTGGTCCGGCGGGTCAAGCAAGGCGTGGCCGAGTGGTACCGGTTCCAGATCAAGGAGAAAGCCTGGAAAGGGCTCCGCGAGCACGCCCTGGACGGGTGGAACATCGGCACCCCGCCCTACGGCTACCAGGCCGAGCGGACCCCGCACCCGGTGCCGGTGAAGGCCGCCCAGGGCCGCACCAAGGCCCGCCTGGTCCCCGACCCGGCCCGCGCCCCCGTGGTGGCGCAAATCTTCACCTGGCGCACCGTGGACCGGCTGGGGATACCCGAGATCACCGACCGGCTCAACGCCGGCCACCACGCCTGCCCGCCTGCCGACCCGGGCAAAGGGTGGACCCAGTCCGGTGTGTACTCGATCCTGGAGAACCCCAAGTACACCGGGTACATGGTGTTCGGCCGCCGCCGCACCCACGGCGGCAAGCGCGGCCGCCGGGTACCCCCCGAGCAGTGGATCTGGTCCCCGGACCAGACCCACCCGGCCATCATCACCCGGGCCACCTGGGACGCCGCGCAGGTGATGGGCGAGGCCCACGGCACCAGCCGCGACGGCCCCGCCCTGTCCGTCCACCCGCAGGCGAGGCGGACCTACCTGCTGCGCGGCATGGTCCGGTGCCGCCCCTGCAAGCGGCGCATGTACGGGACCGTCCGCCCCTCCACCCGCTACTACGCCAGCGCCCCGGATGTGGACCACGCCTACTACCGCTGCCCCCACGACCCCGCCAACCCCGCCCACCACGCCCAGGCCCCCGGCCACCCCGCCACCGTCTCCGTCCGCGAAGACCTGCTCCTCGAACACGCCCGCCAGTTCTTCGCCAGCCGGGTATTCGGACCCGACCGCGCCGCCCTGCTCCGTGACCAGTTGCCAGCCAGCGCCGCCGAAGACGCCACCCGCCGCCAGAAAGAAGCCGCCCGGCTGCGCACCCGGCTGAAGAAGATCGACACCACCGAAAACGCCCACGTCCGCGAAGTCCAGGCCCTCGCCGAACTCGACCCCACCTCACCCGCCGTCAAGGCCATGCGCGAACGGCACCTGCGCGCCTTCACCGGCCTAGAAACAGAACGCGACCAAATCCACGGCAAGCTCGCCGCCCTGGCCCGCCAGGCCGACGACCACGGCGGCGACCCCGGGCTACTCGACGCCCTTCCCCTGCTCGGAGACGCCCTGCCCCGGCCGCCTCCGACCCCGGGCTACTCGACGCCCTTCCCCTGCTCGGAGACGCCCTGCCCCGGCCGCCCGACCGGATCAAGCAACAACTGTTCGAAGCATTCGACCTGGCCATGCTCTACCACAAGACCGACAACCAGGTCACCTGCCGGGCCACCATCACCCCCAACACCCCCGCCGCCCTGGCCGCCATCATCACCGCCGCCGGCATCACCGACCTGGCCGCCTACCTGAACGGGCACGCCCCCACGGGGGATTTGTCACGCCACCCTGGAGCAGCCAAAACACCATGATCACGGCGGCCGGAGCCAAGCTAGTCCAGGGCGAGCGCCGACGCCGCGGCCAGGATCCGGGCCGCCTGGCCGGCATCGCCGGTGATGTGCAGGTCCAGGTCGGCGGGGGTGGCCCGGTTGGCGACCAGCCGGCAGAAACCGACCGCCCCGGTCACGATGCCGACCGGGGCCGGTGCCGCCTGGTCACCGTCGCCGACCACGACATCCCAGGTGCCACCGCCCGGCCCGGTGAGCACCAGGTGCACGCGCATCGTTCCGCGCATGCCGGCCCGGGCCGCGGCGTGCGGCAGCAGCCGCGCCGCCAGTTCGGTCATCAGCCGCAGCGTCGAGGCATCGGGCACCGCGGGCGGCAGCCCGGCGGCGCGGCGGATGTCGTTGTCGTGGGTCCACAGCTCGAACGCCCGGACGACCAGCAGCGCGCTCACGGGCAGCCGCATCCCGTGCAGCGCCACCTCGGCGTCGAGCCCCGGCAGGCCGCGGACCAGCGCGAGGGTGCGGTCGGCGGCCCGGCGCCACGCGGCCCGGGTCTGCTCCGGCGCCATGCCGGCCTGGCGGGCGGCCCACGGCTCGGTGGAGCCGACATGGTCGGCATCGGCGACGGCCGGATCGCCGGACAGGCCGCGGCGCGTGTCCCTCTCGACGCCGGTCAGATGGCCGATCAGGTGCTGGACATCCAGGCCGCGCAGCACGGGAATCCGCCAGGCCGCGTCGTCCAGCGCGCAGAGCATCCCGTACAGCGCGTCGGCCGCCCGGCTGTACGCCTCCACCGGGGAGATCTCCGGAACGTCGGGAACCGCGCGCCCGGCCGCCCGCGCCCGCCAGGAAGCCTCGAGCACCCGGTCCCGCAGGCCCCCGGGCAGCACGGCAGGTTCCCGCTCGGTGGCCGTCATGACAACTCCAGCATCTGCCGGTCCAGCATTGTTTCCAGCTTGGCCAGGGCCAGCCGCAACCGCGACTTGGCGGTGCCCTCCGGTATGCCGGCCGCGAGCGCGACCTCGCGATAGCTGAGCCCCTCGAAGTAGGCGAGTTCCACCACCCGGCGCTGGCTGTCGGGGAGCGTCCGCACCGCGGCCCGGATAGTGCCGGCCATGTCGGCGGCCAGCACGTCGTCGCCGGGCGACCGGGGCTGCTGCCCGGGGGCCAGCCGGTGATGCCGTTCCTGCCGGGCGATCCGGCGCAGTTCGCTGCGCACCAGGTCCACGGCGCGATGCCGGGCCAGCACGATCAGGTACGTGCACAGCGGGCCGACCGCCGGATCGTACCGGTCGGGATGACTCCACAGATCGACGAACACGTCCTGGACGACGTCCTGCGCGCTCGCGCCGACCCCCATCACGCGCATGGCCGCCCCGTACACCGCCCGCCCGAACCGGTCAAAGGCCTCGGCCAGCGCGAGGTCGTCCCCTGCCGTCAGGCGCGACGCCAACAATGCGTCGGTCCCCCCCACACCGGGGACGCTAGCGCAGCCGGCCGCCGCCGGCAACGTTCCGGTACAGTCGCCAACTTCGGCCTGGCTGGCCTCGTCCACGTGATAAAGCGTCGCCGGCACCATGCCTCCCGCGCCCGGCCTGCCGTCACCGTGGTTACGTCACCGCGGGGCACGGCGGATCAGTCCGGACCCGAGCGGGGCCAGATGCGTGACCCAGCCCGAGTCGCACAGCAGCGGCGGGCCGGCGCCCGCCGTCGCGTACGCCACGCGCCCGGCGGGCGTGGCGCAGTACCGCACCGTCGGCCTCACCGGCTGGCCCGGCGCATCCGGTAGGCGGCCACGTTGGTGCGGTTGGCGCAGGCGACGCCGCAGAATCGCCGCGACCGGTTCTTGGACAGGTCCACGTGCACATCGTCGCAGTGGTCCGCGGCGCAGACCCGGAGCCGGTCAAGCTGCCCGGTGCGGATCACGTCGGTGAAGGCCATCGCCGCCTCGACGGCCATCCGGTCGGCCAGCGGCGCGTCGGGCGGCGTGGCGTGCAGGTGGTAGTCCCACTGGTCGTGCTTGACCAGTTGCGGCAGCGCGCTCGCCTCGCGCAGCAGGGTATTGACGAGCCCGGCGGCGGCGTCGGCGTCCATGCCCCACAGCCGCTCGAGCCGGGGGCGCAGCCGCCGGACCGCGTCAAGCTCGGCCTGGTCGTGCGCGCGCGCCCCGGTCCACCCCCAGTCCGCGACGAACCGGTCCAGCGCGGCCGGGTCCGGGAGCAGTTCCTTGCCACCGCGGCCGGTGTTCACGAGGGCGGCGGCGGAGGCCAGCGCCACCTCGGTGTCATGGGCGAAAATCACCTTGCCCCCTTTCACCGGCCCCCAGTAGTGTCACTAGCGTAACCCAGTTTTACCACTTACAGGAGCGGCGGTGACCGTGATCGGGACTCGGGCCGGCAAGGTTACTCCAGGCACCGCGGGACTGATCCTCGGGGTGCTGTCGGCGGCCACCTTCGGCACGTCAGGGACGTTCGCCACGGCCCTGATCGGGTCGGGCTGGAGCCCGGGCGCGGCCGTGCTCGCCCGGGTGGCCGTCGCGGCGCTGATCCTCGCCGTGCCCGCCCTGCTGCGGCTGCGCGGCCAGTGGGTCATGCTGCGCCGCGGCGCGGGCCGGGTGACCGCCTATGGCCTGCTCGCGGTCGCCGCGCCGCAGTTGTGCTACTTCGAGGCCGTCGCCCGGATACCCGTGGGCGTCGCCGTGCTGCTCGAGTACCTCGGCGTGGTGCTGGTGGTGGGCTGGCTCTGGCTGCGGCACGGCCAGCGGCCGCGGCGGCTGACCATCACCGGCGGAGCGGTGGCGATCGCCGGGCTGGCGATGGTGCTCAACCTGGCCGGTTCGGCGGGGATCAACCTGGCCGGGGTGATCTGGGCGCTGCTGGGCGCCGTCGGCCTCGCGACGTTCTTCCTGCTCTCCGCCGGTGGCGGCGAGGAGCCACTGCCGCCGCTGGTCATGACGTGGGCCAGCATGTGCGTCGGCGCGGCCGCACTGGCCGCGGTGGCCGGGACCGGGGCGCTGCCGATGAACGCGGGCACCGGTGACGTCCGGGTCCTCGGCCACCAGGTGAGCTGGCTCGTGCCGGTGCTGGGGCTGTCCCTGGTGGCCGCCGTGATCTCGTATGTCACCGGCATCGGCGCCGCCCGCAGGCTCGGGGCCAGGCTCGCCTCGTTCGTGTCCATGTCCGAGGTGCTGTTCGCGATCGCGTTCGCCTGGCTGCTGCTCGGCCAGCTGCCCACCCCGGCGCAGTTCGCCGGCGGCGCGCTCATCCTGGCCGGGGTGACCATGGTCCGCTTCGACGAGCTCCGGCCGGCGTCCCGCCGGCCGGCGCGGGCCACGGCGCACCAGCCCGGGCTGGCCCAGTCGCAGGCCACCGGCCGCTGAGGCGTTACGGGCTCAGCCGGACGCCTGGGCGAGCTCGAGCAGCGCGTGCAGGTCCCTGGCGGCCTGCACCGCCGACGCTCCGGTGACCAGGACGATCAGCACCGCGGCGGCCATCAGCAGGGCCCGCGAGCGCGGCGGCGGGCCGAGCAGGGCGGCGACCCGGCGGGGCACCGGCCCGGCCCAGGCCACCGAGACCCGGCGCGAGCCTGCGCGGACCATGCCCAGGGTGGCCGCTGGCAGCCGCCCGGGAGTGGCAAGCATGGCCACCCGGCCGATGGTGGCCGCCACCAGGCGGCGGTCCCCAGTGACCCGGGCGGCGTGCTCGTCGGCCCAGCGCTCCACCGTGTAGTCCACCGCGCGGGCGAGCGGTAGCAGCACCGGATTGGCCGCGGCGGCCAGGTGCGCCACGGTGGTGAACAGGTGATGCCTGCCCGCGAGGTGGGCGCGCTCGTGCGCGAGCAGCGCCGCGCGGCCTGGCTCGTCCAGTTCCTCCAGCAGGCGGCCGGAGACCACGATCTTGCCGGGCCAGCCGGGCAGCGTGTACGCCTCGATCGCGGTGCCGCGGATGACCACCACGGTGCCGTCGTCGTGCAGGCGCGCGGCACGGCGGTAGGACTCGGCCAGCGCGCGGGCACGGTACCGGAACGTCACCGCGACGGCCACCGCGGCCATGGTCAGCACCACGACCGCCACCGCGCCGATGACCGCGGGGGTGGGATCGGCGCGGTGCACCACGCCCGGCGAGTAGTGCCCCAGCGTGGCGAGCGCCGGTGCCCGGGCGGCGGCGGAGGCGGCGAGCAGCGCCAGCGCCACCGTGCTGCACCCGGCCAGCGCCACCGTGGCCGCGGTGAGCAGCCAGGTGGCCTCGCGGGGTTCCAGCCGGGCGGCGAGCGGCCGGGACACGATCGCCGCGAGCGCGGGGATCAGCAGCGGCAGGTACACCAGCAGCCGCACCGCTACCCCCGGTCCTGCCGGGCGCCCTCGCCGCTTGCCAGCAGCCGGCGCAGCAGGCGCGCGTCCCGGCCGGACAGGCCGGAGACGAACCTGGTCAGCACCGCTTGGTGGTCCGCGCCGCCGTCCAGCGCCCGGCTCATCTGGCCGGCGGCCAGGCCGGCCGGGTCCACCGGCCGGTACGCGAACCCGCGCCCGGAGCGCTCCCTGGCGAGCAGGCCCTTGGCATGCAGCCGGGACACGATGGTGACCACGGTGCTGTAGGACAATTCGCCCCGCTGCGGTACGGTAAGGCGCTCGCGGACCTGGCCGGGACTCAGCGGCACACCGGCCGACCGCAGCACGGCGAGCACCTCGGCCTCCAGCGCCCCGGCGGGGCGCCGCGGCTCCTGGCCCGGCCCCGCGGCCGGGCGGCCCGGCGCTGCGTCCCGCACCTGGCGGCCTCCTTACCCCGATTTGTATCTACAAGTCCTGTAAATGTTTTACAGTTCCTGTAGAACACCGGCGGGTCCGAGTATGCCACCTGGCCCCGCCGGGCGCAGCACATCCGGGCGTGATGGCCGGATGGCGGCGGTTCCCCCAGTACCAGGCGAAGGGCCCGGCATGACACATCTGACCTACCTGCAGGCCGCGGTCGTGGGCCTGGTCCAGGGCGTTTCCGAACTGTTCCCGGTCTCCAGCCTCGGCCACGCGGTGCTGATCCCCGCGCTGATCGGCGGGCAGTGGGCCACGAACCTGAACCTCGCCGCGTCCGCATCGCCCTACCTGGCCTTCATCGTCGGGCTGCATGTGGCCACCGCGGCCGCCCTGATCATCTACTTCTGGCGGGACTGGGTCAGGATCCTCCGCGGCCTGGCCACCTCGATCCGCTACCGCGAGGTCTACACCGCCGACGAGCGGCTCGCCTGGATGATCGTCCTGGGCACGATCCCCGTCGGCATCGCGGGCCTGGCGCTGCAGAAGACCTTCCAGACCGTATTCGGCCGGCCCGGGTACGCGGCGGCGTTCCTGACCATCAACGGCGTCATCCTGATCGCCGGGGAGCGCTTCCGGCGGCACGCCTCCCGCGAGGCCGACGAGGAGACCGCACGGCAGCGGGAGTACGCCGAACTGGCCGCCGTGGGCCGGCACTCCGCCAGCGCCCGCGCCGACCGCCAGCGGGAGCACGCGGCGGTCGCCATGTCCGACGGGCGGCTGGCCAGCCTCAGCTATCCCCAGGCCATCCTCATCGGCTCGGCGCAGAGCCTCGCCCTGATAGCCGGCATCAGTAGGGACGGGGTCACCATGGTCGCGGGCATGACCCGCGGGCTGTCCCGGGAGGACGCCGGCCGATTCGCCTTCCTGCTCGCCACGCCCGCGATCCTCGCAGCCGGGTTGCTGAAGCTGCCCGAGCTCTTCGGCCCGCTCGGCACCGGGATCGGCGGCCAGGTCCTGGTCGGCAGCGTGCTGGCCGGCCTGGGCGCCTACCTGTCGGTCCGATTCCTGGTCCGGTACCTGCGCACCCGGACGCTGACCCCGTTCGGCATCTATTGCATCGTGGCCGGCCTGGGCAGCCTGGCCTACCTGACCCTGGTCAAGTAACGACGTGCGGCCGGGCCTGGTGCCCGGCCCGGCCGCCCGCCCCGGCGGGGTACCCGCTCCCCGCCGGGCCGCCAGGTCAGCAGTACGCCGGCGGGCTGCCTGGAGAACGCGCACTGCTGACCCAGCCCAAGCGTGCCGGGATTGGCCGCGGCCACCGGGCGCGGCCCCGGGCCGGCGGGGGCGGCGCGGGCCCTGGCCGCGGCCGGGCCGACGGCGAACGCGGACTGGCCCACGGTGAGCGCGGCGGCCGTCGCACCCGCCAGGACCACGACCGCGGCCGGCTTGAGCAGTGTGTGGTCGATCATCGTCGCTCCTTGCGGGTCGGAGTACCGCAAGTACACACGAGCGCACGGCCGATTATTACTTACGAGTAACACAATGTTCCGCCGTGACTTTTCACCCCCGGGCGCCAGAAGAGCCGGAGAACCTGACGGCCCCCCGATGACGCTGTATAACAATATGGAGCCGAACGGTAACGCTACGTAGGGCGGGGGACTGCATGAGAGCGCGTGCGCGCGGCCTGTTCGCAGGAATGCTGCCGGTGGCGGTGGCCGTGGCGGCCGTCGCCGGTGCGCCGCCGGCCCGGGCGGCGGGCTCGCCGGGAACCATCGCCACCGCGGCCGGCGGCCCCGGCCGCGGCCTGGTGCACAACGTGGCGCAGGAAGCGAACTGGGTAGCCACGGCACCGGACGGCTCGGTCTACGAGACCGACGTGCAGGGCGTCGTCCGGCAGTTCAACGACACCTCGACCTGGGAGAAGGCCATCGCCGGGGTGGGCGTGGTCACCGGCTACGGCGGGGACGGCGGACTGGCCACCAGGGCGCGGCTTGGCCTGCTCGGCGGGCTGGCCCTGGACCAGGACAAGAACGTGCTCATCGCGGACGTGTCCAACAACCGGATCCGGATGATCGCGGCCACGTCCGGCACCTTCTACGGCGTCGCCGTGACCGCCGGGGACCTGTACACCGTGGCGGGCGCCGGCACCAGCGGCTTCGCCGGCGACGGCGGGCCGGCCACCGCAGCGGAGCTGAGCGGTCCCGAGGCGGTGGCCGTCGACGGCGCGGGCAACCTGGTGATCTCCGACACCGGCAACGAGCGGATCCGGGTAGTCGCCGCTGTGTCCGGCACCTTTTACGGGCAGGCCATGACGGCCGGGGACATCTACACCGTGGCCGGCAGCGGGCGGTTCGAGTTCTCCGGCGACGGCGGCCCGGCCACCGCGGCCGGGCTGCGGGACCCCCAGGGGGTGACCGCCGACCCGTCAGGGAACCTGGTGATCGCCGACAGCTTCGACAACCGGGTCCGGGTGGTCGCCGCCGCCTCCGGGACCTTCTACGGGGTCGCGATGAGCGGCGGCGACATCTACACCGTGGCGGGCAACGGCACCGCGGCCTTCGCCGGCGACGGCGGCCCGGCCACCGCGGCGGAGCTGTTCTTCCCGAACGCGACCATCGTGGACGGCGCCGGGAACCTGGTCATCGCCGACTTCTACAACAACCGGGCCCGGGTGGTCGCGGCCACGTCCGGCAGCTTCTACGGGCAGGCCATGACCGCCGGGCACATCTACACCGTGGCCGGCACCGGCAGCCCCGGCTACTCCGGGGACGGCGGCCCGGCCACCGCCGCCAATATGGGCTTCCCCTCCTCGGTCGCGGTGGACCGGTCCGGCAACCTGGTCATCAGCCTGCCCTACACCCAGCGGGTGCGGGTGGCGGCGGTCAAGTCCGGCACCTTCTACGACCAGGCCATGACCGCGGGCGACATCTACACGGTGGCCGGCAACGGCCTGGTCTTCGAGTCGGGCAACACGGGCAAGGCCGTGGACGCCGAGCTGTCCACCCCCAGCGCCATCGCGGTGGACGGCCCGGGGAGCGGCGCCGGCAACTACGCGCTGCTCGACTATGCCGAGGTGCGGCTGGTCGCGACGACGTCGGGCACGTTCTTCGGCCAGTCCATGTCGCCCGGCCGCATCTACGGCATCGCCGGGAACGGCCGGCCCGGGTACACCGGTGACGGCGGCCCGGCCACCGCGGCCAGGGTGGGGCTGCCGCCCGGCGGGGTGGCGTTCGACGGATCCGGGAACCTGCTGCTCGCCGACGCGGGTAACAACCGGATCCGGGTGATCGCGGCCGGCTCCGGCTCGTTCTACGGGCAGCCGATGACCCTGGCGCACATCTACACCGTGGCCGGCGACGGCACGGCCGGCTCCGGCGGCGACGGCGGCCCGGCCGCCTCGGCCGAGCTGAACGGGCCCCAGGCGGTGACGGTGGACGGCGCGGGCGACCTGGTGATCGCCGACACCGGCAACGACCGGATCCGGGTGGTCGCCGCCGCCTCGGGAACGTTCTACGGGCAGGCCATGACCGCCGGGCACATCTACACGGTGGCGGGCACCGGCGCGGCTGGCTACTCCGGCGACGGCGGCCCCGCCACCGCCGCCACGCTCCGGACACCCACCTCGGTGACGGCCGACGCGGCGGGGAACCTGCTGATCGCCGACTCCGCGAACAACCGGATCCGGGCCGTGGCCGCCACCTCGGGCAGCTTCTACGGCCAGGCGATGACCGCCGGGGACATCTACACGGTGGCCGGTAACGGCACATACGGCTTCGCCGGTGACGGCGACCCGGCCGCCTCGGCCGAGCTGCGGGACCCGATGGGGGTTTCCTTCGACGGATCCGGGAACCTGCTCATCTCCGACACGAACAACGAGCGGGTGCGGCTGGTCGCCGCTGCCTCCGGCAGCTACTTCGGCCAGGCGGTGAGCGCGGGGGACATCGTCACCGTGGCCGGGAACGGCACGACCGGCTTCCTCGGCGACAGCGGCCCGGCCGTCCACGCCCGGCTGGACTTCCCTCAGGCGACCGCCGTGGACGGCGCTGGGAACCTGCTCATCGTGGACGGCGACAACGGCCGGATACGCAGGGTCGGCGCCTAGCCCCGGCCGGCCCGCAGCGGTGACCACTTCGCCTCGAGCCTGGCCAGTGCCCGCAGCGTGCCCGGGGCGAGCCTGGACAGCACGTAGAGGACCCTGGCCTCGGCGTTGACCGGCACCACCGGCTGATCGCGAAGCACGGCGCGCATCACCGCCAGCGCGACCTTCTCCGGCGGGAACCGGCGGCGGCGCAGCGCGCGGACGATGTTCTCGCGCACCTCGTCCTCCTCGCCCGGGGGAACGCCCAGGTAGCGGGCGGACCCCGCGATGGGGGTGCTGGTGAACCCGGGGCAGATGGCGGTCACCCCGATGCCGGCCCCGGCCAGCTCGGCGCGCAGGCACTCGCTGAGCATCCGCACCGCCGCCTTCGTGGTCGCGTAGACCGGCAGCGAGGCCGACGGCGCGTAACTGGCGGCCGAGGCGATGTTGACCAGGTGGCCGCCGGTACCCCGCTCGGCCATCTGCGTGCCGAACAGCCGGCAGCCACGGGCCACGCCGAGCAGGTTGACCCCGATGATCCGCTGCCAGTCCTCCTCGGTGTGCGCGAGCAACGGGCCCACCATCGCGATCCCCGCGTTGTTCACCACCACGTCGGGGACGCCCACCTCGGTGCGCACCCAGTTGGCGAACCGCTCCATGTCGCCGGCCGACGCCACGTCCACCTGCCGCGCGTGCGCCGCGCCGCCCCGTTCGGTGATCAGCCCGGCGACCGCGGTGGCGGTGGCCAGGTTGAGGTCGGCGGCGACCACCCGGGCGCCGTTGGCGGCGAACCCCAGCGCGGTCGCCCGGCCGATGCCGCTGCCGGCCCCGGTCACCACGACCAGCTTGTCTCCGAACGGCTTCCCGGTGTCAGTCATGCGCTTCTCCGCGGTTGCTTTTTGGGGCCTTCCCTGCCGGGCTACCGCGCGGTAATTTAGGGCGGATCCCACGTTACTCGCGAGTAGCCAGGCTCGGGTAACGCTGCTCGCGAGTTGCCCCCCGCTCCGTTCGCGAGAGGAGTCCATGATGACACCGTTGCCGCGCCCGGGATCCCCGCCGCTGCGCCGGCTGCTCTCCTCGATCCCCGCCGCCGTGCTGGCCACGGCGCTGGCGGCCGCGCCCCAGGCCGCGAGCGCGGCGGCCGCCCCGCGTGCCGGGCACGGCCCGCAGGCCTGCACCGGGCCGGCCGGCGACGCCTTCTATGTGCCGCCGAGCCCGCTGCCGAGCGGCCCGCACGGCACCATCATCCGGTGCCGCCCCGTGGCCTCCCCGGTGACCGGGGCGACCGCCTGGCAGGTCCTCTACCTGTCCAGCACGGTCACCGGCGCGGCCACCGCGGTCTCCGGGACCGTGCTCGTGCCCACCGCCGCCTACCAGGGCACCCGGCCGGTGGTGGCGTACGCGGCGGGCACCCAGGGCTGGGGGGACCAGTGCGCCCCATCCAAGGAGATGGCCGCGGGCAGCTTCGACGAGCAGTTCGCGGTCAACAACCTGCTGAGCAAGGGCTGGGCGGTGGCCGTTACCGACTACCCGGGCCTGGGCACGCCTGGCGACGAGGCCTACAACGTGGGCATCCCAGAGGGGCACGCGGTGCTCGACGCGCTGCTGGCCGCCACCGCGGTGCCCGGCGCGGGGCTGAGCGCCTCGGCCCCGATGGCCATCGAGGGCTACTCCCAGGGCGGCGGCGGCGCCGACTGGGCCGCCCAGGAGCAGCGGGGCTACGCCCCCGGGATGAACCTGAAGGGCGTGGCGGCCGGCGGCACGCCGGCGAACCTGCAGGCGGTGGCCGCGAACATCAACGGCACGGTGTGGTTCGCGTTCCTGGCCGGCACCGCGATCGGCTTCAACGCGGTCTACCCGTCGCTCAACCTGAGCGCCGCGCTGACCCCCGCGGGCCGCACCGCGCTGGCACAGCTCGACACCATGTGCCAGGCCCAGGCGCTGCTCACCTACGCAGGCAAGAAGATCCAGGACTATACGGTGGGCGGGGTCAACCCGATCAGCCAGCCCAAGTGGCAGGCGGTGCTCAACGCCAACAACCTGGGCACGATGAAGCCCGCCGTGCCGCTGCTGCAGTACCACGGGCTGCTCGATGAGGTCATCCCGTACCGCGTCGAGTCCGCGCTGCACGGCCAGTACTGCGCCATGGGCGTGACCACGCAGCTCAACGGCTATGTCGGCGACCACGTGCTGACCCAGATCGTGGCCCAGACCGACGTGGTCAACTGGCTCGGTGCCCGGTTCGCCGGCCGTCCGGCCCCGAGCAACTGCTAGGCCGCCGGGCCGCGCGGCGCGCCCGGCGCCGCGCGGCCCGGCACCGGGGGTGCCGTGTCGCGAGGTCAGAACGGCGGGACCGGGCCGACCGGCCCGAACACCGGGAGCACCGCGAGGCAGGGCGCCTTCACCGGCTGCGCGGGGTCGAGCGCGTTCAGCATGTCCGCCATCGCCACCGGGTCGTTGGCGATCTCGAGGTGGTCGCTGCCGTCCATCGCGCACTGGCGCTGCAGGGTGATGTTGGTGACGTTCGGCGCCGCGGGCAGGAACGCGTTGGTGTAAGGGGTGACGACCTCGTCACCGGTGGACTCGATGACCGTGTAGTTCACCCCGGGCCGCGTCGGGGCGGCGTTCAGGCCGGCCAGGAACGACGAGCCCTGCTCCTGCTCGACGCACGCCGTGCAGGTCGTGGCCAGGAACTTGTTGACCGGGTCGAGCAGCCCGAGGGCCTGGCCCAGGCTGGTCAGCCCGTCGAGCGTGGTCCCGTAGTTCGACGGCGCCAGGCCGACCAGCGTCGCGACCTTCGCGGCGCCGCCCAGGAAGTTGATGTAGTACCGCGGCATCATCCCGCCCTGAGAGTGGCCGACCAGGTCCACCTTGGCCGCCCCGGTCGCGGCGAGCACCCTGGTGACGAACGCGGCAAGCTGCCCGGCCGACGTCGCGATGTCCCCGGTGCCCTGCAGGTTGTCCGACGGTGAGCCGCCGCCGTAGTTGAAGGCGAAGACGCAGTAGCCGTGGTTGGCCAGGATCGGGGACGCCGCCTGCCAGTTGTCGTTCATGTTCTCGAACGTCCCGTGCACCAGGATCACCGGGTAGGGGTGGGCGGCGCCGGGCCGACAGCCGGAGTTGGCCCCCGGCGGCGCGGTGCCCGGCGCGGAGAAGGTGGCGATGAACGCGGCGCCGAAGTCGTAGTTGACCGGCAGGGCCTGGGCGGAGGCCGGGCCGGCCGACAGCACGCCGGCCAGGGCGGCAGCGCCGGTCATGGCCGTGAACGCGGCCAGGCGGGCGCGGCGCGGGCGGACACGCATGGGGCTTCCTCCATGAGGGGATGGGCTCCGCGGGCACGGAGCGCGGGCCACGGCCGCGGCCGCGACCTGCACCGGCCACGGTCCTGCGGCCAGGACACGGGCATTAGACCGCCGCCCGGGCCCGGGGTCTGCTCAGCGCCCGCAGCGCATTCCAGCCACCCGGTTGTCACATCGGCGCAGGTCAGTGCGGCTCGCAGCAGCGTGACCCGGCGGCGTTGCGCAAAGGTGATAAAAAGTCCCGGCGCGATTCGTTGCCGCGATGATGATTTGTGCGCCCAGGCTCGGTAACTTCGCTGGCATCCGTTGTTGACCGAGTAGTAACTTCAGCGCCCAGGCAGCCAGGTGGTGACGCGCGATGCGGCAGGCGGTCGAGTCCAAGCCCGGCACCGGGGAATGGCCGCGGATCTCGGCGGAAGACGTGCGCGAGATGATCCCGGACCTCGACCGGGTGGCCGAGGAGATGATCGACGCGATCCAGCGCGGCGTGCCCGAGTACGCGCGCCCGCTGAACGACACCTACCGGGCCAGCGTGCGGCAGGCGGTGACGCACGCCGTGCACGAGTTCGTGGAACGCCTGATCAACCCGGCCGCCCCGCATGACCGGGCCATTCAGGTGTTCCGCAACATCGGCAGGAACGAGGCGTCGGAGGGGCGCAACCTGGAGCCGCTGCAGAACGCGCTGCGGCTCGGCGCCCGGGTGGCGTGGCGCAGGCTCGGCCAGCGGGCCGCGCGCGGCGACATGGACAGCAGCGTGCTCGCCCCGATGGGCGAGGCCATCTTCCTGTTCCTCGACGAACTGGCGGGCGCCTGCTCTCAGGGGTACGCCGAGGCCACCGCGGAGGTGGTCGGCGAGATGGAGCGCCGCCGGCGTCGCCTCCTCGACCTGATCGTGGTCGACCCGCCGGCCTCGCACGACGCGATCGCGGACCTCGCCCAGGCCGCCCGGTGGCCGCTGCCCCGCCAGGTCGCGGCCCTGGCCCTGGAGCCGCGCAGCCCGGACTACCTCGGGCCGCTGCCGGCCCTGCCGCCGGACGTGCTGATCGACCTGACCCGGCGGGACCCGTGCGCGCTGGTCCCCGATCCCGACGGCCCGGGCCGGGCGCAGGTGATCGAGCGCGGGCTGCGCGGCTGGACCGGTGCGGTCGGCCCGGCCGTGCCGCTGGACCGGGCCAGCAGTTCGCTCCGCTGGGCGCGGCAAGCGCTGGCGCTGGCCAAGCGCGGCATTCCCCCGGCGCCAGGCGGCATCGTGCGCTGCGCCGGGCAGCTCTCCACCCTGGCGATCTTCGCCGACGAGGAACTTGTCCGCACGCTCGCCGCGGCCAGGCTCGACCCGCTGCGGCGGCTGCGCCCGGCGCAGCAGGAGACGCTGGGCGAGACGCTGCTGTGCTGGCTGCAGAGTGGCGGGAACGCCAGGGAGGTGGCCCGGCGGCTGCACATTCACCCGCAGACCGCGCGGTACCGGCTGCGCCAGCTCCACCTGCTGTTCGGCGACGCGCTGCACGAGCCCGACGCCCGGTTCGAGCTGGAGATCGCGCTGCGGGCGCAGCGGCTGCTCGGCCCGGCGGCGCCCGCGGCCAGGCCGCCGCCGTGAGCGCCGCGCTCACCTGTCCCTGAACAGCCGCAGCCGCCGCTCCCCGACCCGCTGCCGGAGCCGCGGGTCGGCCACGCCCAGGCCCTCGCACGGCGCCAGGCACAGCACCCCGACCTTGCCCACGTGCAGGTTGAGCTGGACGGCCCTGGTGGCGCCGGCCACGTCGGACAGCGGGTACACCGCGGACAGGGTGGGCACCAGCATGCCGAGCCGGACCAGCCGGTTCGCCTCCCAGCATTCGGCGTAGTTGGCACCGTGGCTGCCGACGATCCGCTTCACCTTCATCCACAGGTGCCTGTTGTCGTAGGTGTGCTGGTATCCGGTGCTCGACCCGCAGGTGACCACGGTGCCGCCGCGGCGGGCCACGTAGACCGAGGCGGCGAAGGTCTCCCGGCCCGCGTGCTCGAACACGATGTGCGGGTCCTCGCCGACCTGGCTGCGGATCTCCTCGCCGAGCTTCCGCCAGCCCTTCACGTCGGTGAGCCCGCCGTCCAGGGCCTCCCGGTTGACCACCGCGGCACAGCCCAGGTCCCTGGCCAGTTCCGCCTTGGCCGCCGAGCTGACCACGCCGACCGGTATCCCGCCGCCGTTGCGGACCAGTTGCACCGCGTACCCGCCCAGGCCGCCGGTGGCGCCCCAGACGAGCACCACGTCGCCCTGCTTCATCGCGGCGCCGCGCGGGCTGACCAGCATCCGGTACGCGGTGCCGCCGCACAGCGCCGTGCAGGCCGCTTCCTCCCAGGTCAGGTGGGACGGCATGGGCATGAGCTGGCTGGCCTTGGCCACGGCGAAGTCGGCCAGCGAGCCGAAGTTGGTCTCGAACCCCCAGGCGAGCGGCTCGTCGGCGGCCAGGCCGTCGGCGTAGGCCGCCGGGTCCTCGTGGTCGAAGTAGCCGGGGCTGACCGTGACCCGGTCACCGGGTGACCAGCGGCGCACGTTGTCCCCGACCCGGACGATCACCCCGGCCGCGTCCGACCCGAGCACGTGGTGCGGCAGGTCGTGCCGGGCGGCCCACCGGCCCTGGCGGCCGTGCCTGGCCAGGAACGCGAACGTGGGCACCGGCTCGAAGATGGCCGACCAGACCGTGTTGTAGTTGATGGCCGCCGCCATCACGGCGATCAGCACCTCATCGGGCGCCAGTTCCGGCATGGGCACCTCGCCGACATGGAGCGACTTGCGGACGTCCTTGTCCCCGGCGCCCGCGAACATGGCGGCATCGGCCTTGCGGATGTGCGCGGCACGGTAGCCCGCCGGGAGATCGCAGCGGGCCAGGTCGGTGCCGGGCGCGCCGGAGACGACGGCGTCGAGCAGATCGGTCATGGGTGGCCTCCCTGGGTATGGCCCTCGTGGACAGAGATCAGCGCCCGCAGGTGCGCCGCGACGTCGTGGACCGCCGGCGGGTCGAGCAGGTTCAGGTGGTGCGCGGCCACCGGGACGACCGTCAGGCCGGCGCAGAACGGTTCCCAGCCGCGGCCCTCGCTGGTGATCTGATAGCGCGGGTCGGACACGGCCCAGGGGGTGTCCTGCTCGGTGCGGTACAGCACCACCGGCCCGGGGTAGGCGGCCGGCCGGTACCGCTCCAGCGCCCTGGTGTCCTGGTGTGACTGGATCTGGTGGCGCAGGATCGCCGGGCTGAGCACCTGTGCCAGGCCGGCCGCGGTCATCCGGTCGAGCACCAGCGCGAGCTGGGCGTCCTCGTCCAGCCCGAGCAGGTCGGCCGCGGCCAGCCGGACGGTTCGGCCGTAGGTCCGTTCCAGGTACCCGGCGAACGCTTCGAACCGCCGGGCGAGGGCTTCGTGCTCGGTTCCGGCAGGGACCTGGAGCGGCAGCGCCGAGTCAAGCAGCGCCACCAGCGCCGCCGGGCTGCCCGCCTCGCCGAGCAGCCGCGCGGTCTCGTAACCGAGCACGCCGCCGAACGACCAGCCGCCGAGCACCCAGCCGCCGCCGGGGAACCGCCCGGCCACGGCCTCGGCGTACCGGGCGGCACGGACGCCTACCGGGCCGTCCAGCCGTTCCAGGCCGAACACCGGCCGGGAGCCGTCCAGCAGCGCGGCGAGCGCCTTGTAGACCCCGGTCGTCCCGCCGGCCGGGTGCGCGAGCAGCACCGGTGGCAGCGGCCCGCCGGCCCGGAGCGGCCTGATGAGCTGGCCCGCCTCGGCGTCCTCGGCCCGCCGCAGCTCGCCGGCCACGGCCTCGACGGTGGGGACGGCGAACAGCGCGGCGGCGGCCTCGGTGCCGGTCTCGCCGGCCAGCCGGGCGGCGATCTCCGCCCGTGCCGCGCCGGTCAGCACCCCGCCGAGATCGTCGGTCACTCCCGGCGGCGGGATGCCGAGCACCCCGGCGACCACCCGGGTGACGAGCCGCTCCGTCGCGTCCCTGGGCTCCACTCCCGCCGGGACCTGCCGGGCCGGGGGCCGCGGTGCCCCGGCCGGGACTGGCTCCACCCGGACTGGCTCCGGGGCTGGTTCCGCCGGGGCGGGCGCGCCGCCCGCCGGCCCGGTCTCCGGCGCGCCGAGCGCGGCGAAGACCGACTCCTGGAGCTGGGCCAGGGTCGCGCCACCGAGCAGCGCGGCCGGCTCGAGCACCACGCCGAGGTCGTGTTCGACCAGGTTGCAGATGCGCTGCGCGGCCAGCGAGTCCATCCCCGCGTCGGTCAGCGCGAGCCCGCCGGACAGCCCGCCCGCCGGTGACCCGAGCACCGCCGCGACCTGTTGCCGCACCCGGTGTCCGGCCAGCGCGCGGCGCTGCCGCGGCGCGGCGGCCCGCACCGCCTCGGGGCCGGCCCAGGCGGTGTCCCCGACCGCCGGCCCGGTGCCGCCGCCGGTCAGCCGGGCGAAGTAGGCGGTCGCCGCGATCTCCGGGTACGCGGCCGCGGCGGCCGCCGGGTCGATGCGGACCACGCCCACGGCGCCGCGGTCCTCGCGGAGCAGCGTCTCCAGCGCTGCCACGCCCTCGCCGGGGCCGATCGGCCCGATGCCGGTGAGCGTCACCCCGGCCGCCGCGGCGGCGTCCGCCCACACGCCCCAGCCGGCCGCCACCGCGGGGAGCCCGCGGGCCCGCCGCCACCCGGCGAAGGCGTCCAGCCAGGCGTTGGCGGTGGCGTAGGCGGCCTGGCCCGGGGAACCGAGCAGCGCCGCGGCCGAGGAGAACAGCACGAACCAGTCCAGGTCCGCGCCGGCGGCCCCGGCGGTGGCCTCGTGCAGCCGCCAGGCGCCCACCGCCTTGGGTGCCCACACCCTGCCGAGGTCCTCCGGGGTCACATCGCCGACCATGGCGTCGGCGAACACCCCGGCCGCGTGCACGATCCCGCACAGCGGCGTGCCGCCCGCCCGCACGGCGGCGGCCAGCCGCTCCGCCACCCCCGGCCGGGCAATGTCCCCGGTGACGACCAGGACCTCGGTGCCGGTGACGGCCAGCTCGTCCAGGCCGGCCCGGCCGGCCGGACCGCTGCGGCCGTTCAGCACGATCCGGCCTGCGCCGTGGCCGGCCAGCCAGCGGGCGGCCAGCAGGCCGAGGCCGCCGTAGCCGCCGGTGATCAGGTATCCGCCGCCGGGACGGACCACCGGCCGGGCCGGGAAGGGGCGGCACCGGCTGCGCCCGGTCCAGCCGGGCGGCCAGCCTGGTACCGTCCCGCCAGGCGACCTCGTCGTCCGCCTGGTCCGCGAGGAGTTCGCTGGCCAGCGTCGCGGCGGGGTCCGCAGCCGGGCCCGTGGCGGGGTCCGCGGCCGGGCCGGTGGCCGCGGACGGGCCAAGGTCGACCAGGGTGGCCCGGAGCCCGGGGCGTTCCAGCGCCAGCACCCGGACCAGGCCGCGCAGCGCGGCCAGCCCCGGCTCGCCGGCCTCACCCGGCCGGGCCGCCACCGCCCCGCTGGTGACCAGCCACAGCCGGGTGCCGCCGGCCAGCGACGCGGCCAGCCGGGCCGCGTCCAGGACCAGCCGCTGCGCCGCTTCCGGATCCACCGGTCCCGGCGGCGCGAGCAGCACTGCCCCGGCCGGCGGGCCAGCCGCATTCCCGGCCGACGCGCCCGCAGGCGGCCCCGCCGCACCTCCGGCCGGCGGGTCCGGGTCCGCCGCACCTCCAGCCAGCGGCCCCGCCGCACCTCCAGCCAGCGGCCCCGCCGCATCTCCAGCCAGCGGCCCCGCCGCACCTCCAGCCGGCGGGTCCGCCGCATCTCCGGCCGGCGGCCAGCCGTCCGCCAGGTCGGCCCGGTACCCAGCGCCGCGCAGGCACCCGGCCAGCCGCCCGGCCAGGCCGTCCCGGTCGCCGCCGAGCAGCACCCAGCGCCGCGCCTGGCCGTCCGGCCGCTCCACCCCAGACGGCTCCGCCGCGGACGGCTCCGCCACGGACGGCTCCAGCCCGGACGGCTCCGCCCCGGGCGGCAGGGGCCGCGGCTCCCAGGCCACCTCGAAGATCTTGTCCCGGTACGGCACCGGGATCGCGGCGGCCGGCACCCGGGCCAGCCGGATGCCGCGCACCTCAAGCAACTGCGCCATGCCCGGCCCCCCGGCGAGGCGCACGCCGACGGAGCCGGAGCGGCGCACGGTGCACCGCCCGCCCGCGGCCGCATCCCCGCTGACCCGCAGCAGGTCCGCCGCCACCGGGATCTCGTCCGGCCCGGTGGCGGCCGCGGCCAGGCACGCGCCCAGGACCACGGCCGGGATGCGCTGGCCCCGGGCGCGGCCGCTGGCGGGCGGCACCGCGACCGGGGGCTCGGTCGCCGCCGGACCGGCGGGCTCCTGGTCATCGGGGACGGCGCCGGCGTCCTGGGCAGCCGGGCCGGGCAGGGCCGTCCGTATCTCATCGTGACCGGTGCGGTGCGTGGCGCGCGCGGTGGCGGCAAGGGCCCAGGGGCCGCCCGGCTCCCGCAGGTGAATCCGGACCGTGCCGCTCTCGTCGAGCGTGGTGGTGAGGCTGGTGCCCGGGCTGGCGGGCACCAGCCGGTCCACCGCCAGCCGGGTGAGCGTCACGTCGGCGGCCGCGGCGCCCCACGCCTCGCAGGCCGCGGCGAGCGCCATCTCGGCCGCGGCGGCGAGGCCGAGCACGGCCGGGCCGGTGCCCAGGTCCGCGAGGGTCTCGGCGGTCACGGTGCGCGCCCAGGCGTGCCCGCCGCCGGGCAGTTCGGTGTGCGGGCCGAGCAGCGGGTGCCCCGGCGCGGGCCGCGGGGCCGGGGCGGCCCAGTGCGGCACGTGCCGCCATGGCGCGGGCGGCAGGTCGATGAGGGTGCCCCGGCGCCGCCGCGGCAGCCGCACCCCGCCAGCGGCCAGCCTGGCGAGCTGGGCGTGGAACGCGCGCGCGTCGGCGGCGTCCCGGCGCAGCGTGCCGGCGACCACGCCGGGCCCGCCGGTCTCGTAGCGCAGCGTATCGGTGACCGCCCGGGCCAGCAGCGGGTGCGGGGAGACCTCGGTGAAGGCCCGCAGCCCGTCCCGCGCGGCGGCGGCCACCGCCGCGGCGAGGCGGACCGGCTGCCGCAGGTTGGCCGCCCAGTAGGCGGCGTCGAACACCGGCGCGGCGCGCGGGTCGTCCAGCGCCGTGGGGTAGCAGCGCAGCCCGGCGGGCCGCGGCCGCAGCCCGGCCAGGGCGGCGGTCAGCTCACCGAGCAGCGGATCCACCTGCGGGGAGTGCCCGGCGCCCTCGGCCTGCAGCACCCGGGCGGTGCCGCCGCCGCCGCTGACCCGGCGGGCCAGCTCGGCGACCTGCGCGGCGTCCCCGGTGACCACGCACTGGACCGGCGAGGAGATGACGGCCAGGTGCACGCCGGGCAGGCCCGCGGCCAGCTTGGTCGTCTCGTCCGCTGGGAGCCCCACCAGCGCCATCGTCCCCGCGCCGGCCAGCCGGGCCAGCAGGCGGGACCTGGCCGCGATCACCTGCGCCCCGTCGGCAACGGTCAGCGCGCCGCTGACCACGGCGGCGGCCACCTCGCCCATGGAGTGGCCGATGACCGCCACGGGACGGATGCCGTGTTCCTCCCAGGCCCGGGCCAGCGCCACCTGGACGGCGAACAGCGCGGGCTGGGCGTGCCGCACGTCGCGCAGCGCGGCGGCGTCCCCGAGCACCTGGCGCAGTGAGAAACCGGCCGCGTCGCGCAGCGGGGCCTCGAGTTCGGCCAGGGCGCCGGCGAACACCGGTTCGGTCGCTGCGAGCGCCTGGCCCATGCCCGCCCAGTGCGACCCGTAGCCGGAGAAGACGAAGGCCACGCCCGGCCCCGGCCGGCCGTCCAGGCCCGGCGCCACCCCCGGGTGCGGCTCGCCGGCGGCCAGCGCCCGCAGCGCCGCGGACAGTTCCGCCCGGTCGCCGGCCAGCACGACGGCCCGGTGCGGGCCGCGCCCCTGCCGCTCCCCCAGCGTGCCGGCGATCCGCTCGAGCGGCTCACCGCTGGCCGGCCCGCCCAGCCAGTCCGCCAGCACCCGTGCCTGGCCTGCGACCCGCTCGGCGGAGGTGTCCGTGAGCGAAAACAACAGGGGGCAGAACGATGTCGCCGTGGCGACCTGCTCCGCACCGCCCGGCCCGGCCTCGTGGCCGGCCGCGGCGCCGTGCCCGGCGCCATCCTCGGCCGGAGCGGCGGTCACCACGACGTGCACGTTGGTGCCGCTGAACCCGAACGCGGACACCCCGGCGGCCGGCCGCCACGGGTTGTCCGGCCATGGCGTGAGCGACGACACCACGTCCAGCCCGAGTTCCGGCAGCGGGATGTGCGGGCTCGGCGCGGTGAAGTGCAGCGTGGCCGGGATCTGCCGGTGGTGCACCGCGAGCACCGCTTTGATCAGCCCGGCGATCCCCGCCGCGGCCTCCAGGTGGCCGACGTTGCTCTTCACCGAGCCGATCAGCAGCGGCCGGCCCGGCGGGCGAGCGGCGCCGAGGACCTCGCCGAGCGCGCGTGCCTCGATCGGGTCGCCGAGCGGCGTGCCGGTGCCGTGTGCCTCGACGTAGTCCACCTGGCCCGGACTGGGGTGCGCGGCCCGGAGCAGGTCACGCTGGGCGGCACCGTTCGGCGCGACCAGCCCGTTGGACCTGCCGTCGGAGTTGACCGCGGTGCCGGTGATGACGGCGAGCACCCGGTCGCCGTCGCGCACCGCGTCCGGCAGCCGCTTCAGCACGACCACGCCGCAGCCCTCGCCGCGGACCATGCCGTTCGCGGCGGCGTCGAACGGGCGGCACCGGCCGTCGGGTGAGGTGCCGCCGCCCGCGTCGAACGTCATGGTGATCACCGGGGACAGCAGCAGGTTCACCCCGCCGGCCAGGGCGAGGTCGCTCTCGCCGCGGCGCAGGCTGGTGACCGCGAGGTGGACGGCGAGCAGTGAGGAGGAGCACGCGGTGTCCACGGCCAGGCTCGGCCCGCGCAGGTCGAGGAGGTAGGAGATGCGGCCCGCTGCCACGCTGCCCGCGGCCCCGGTCGCGGTCCAGGCGTCGATGCGGCCCAGGTCGGCCGTGGTCAGGTGGGCGTACTCGGCCGCGCCGATCCCGGCGAACACGCCCGCCCGGCTGCCGCGCAGCGTGCGCGGGGGCAGGCCGGCGTGTTCCAGGGACTCCCAGCAGACCTCGAGCAGGATCCGCTGCTGCGGGTCCATGGCGGCGGCCTCGGCGGGCGGGATGCCGAAGAACGCGGCGTCGAACCCGGCCACGTCGCCGAGCGCGCCTGCCCGCCTGGTGACCGAGGCCAGCGCCGCCCCGGCGGCGGGGGAGCCGTCGTCGAACGCCTCCCACCGGCCCGCGGGCACCTCGGTGACCCCGTCGCCGCCACCGCGCAGGAACTCCCAGAAGGCACCGGGGCCGTGCACGGTGCCAGCCCGCCCGCCGGGGAAGCGGCAGCCGATCCCGATGACCGCGACCGGCACGTCCGCGGGCAGGGGCGGGGCCGGCTGGCCGGCCGGCCCGGCTCCGGCGAGCGCGCTGGCCAGGCCGTTGACCGTGGGGTACTCCCAGACCAGCGTGGGCGGGAGTGGCCGGTCCAGCAGCATCTCCAGGTAGCCGGCCAGCGCGACGGTGTCGCGCGAGGACAGGCCGTGCTCGTCGAGCGGCCGGTCCGGATCCACCTCCGAGGGTGGCACCCCGCACATCGCCGCGAGCTGCACCGTGATCAGGTGGCGCAGCTCGTCCTCGCCCGGCGGGGCGCCCTGCCCGTTAGGTTCCACCTCGTTCTCCACCCGGTTCCGCTCCCGTGCTCCCGGGGCCATGACGCTATGGGCGGGGGGCGGCCGGCTGCTTGCCACCAGCTGACAGTGCCGGCGCCGGGATTTGTCGCGGCGGTGATAGCGGGCGGGGCTTGCTGGCCGCGGCGGGCGGGCGGCCCGCGCACCGGTGAGCAGCCGCCCGGCAGGTTTTGCGCGGCGGTGACAAGCACCGGCCGGTGCCGCGTGCCGTACTGGTGCGGTGCGTGCTCGCGGGCTCCTGGTCGCCGGCGTGATCGGCGTGGCCGCGTTCCTCACCACGATCGACGGCACGATCGTGAATGTCGCGCTGCCCTCGATCCAGCGGGACCTGGGCATGTCGCTGCCGCAGTTGCAGTGGGCAGTGACCGGCTACCTGCTCACGTTCGCCGCGCTGATGCTCACCGGCGGGCGGCTGGCCGACCGGTACGGGGCCCGCCCGGTGCTGCTGGCCGGGCTGGCGCTGTTCACCGGGGCGTCGCTGCCGGCCGGCCTCGCGCCGGGCGCCGCGGTGCTGCTGGCCGCCCGCGCCGCGCAGGGCGCGGGGGCGGCGCTGGTGCTGCCCGCGGGCCTGGCGGTCGTGGCGGCGGGCCGGACCGCGCGGCAGCGGGACGCGGGCGCCGCGGTGTGGATGGCCGCGCTGGCCGCGGCGCTGGCCACCGGGCCGGTCGCCGGTGGCTGGCTGGCCCAGCACCTGGGCTGGCACTGGATCTTCCTGGTGAACATCCCAGCGGGGCTGGCCGGGATGGCGCTGGGCTGGCTGGGCCTGCCCAGCGGTGACGCGGCGCACGGTGCTGCCGGGCCGCACGGTGCCGCCGGGCCGCACGGTGCCGCTCGGCTGCCGGGTGCCGCCGGGCCGCTCGGCCTGCCCTCGCTGGCCTGCTGCACGGTGCTGCTTGGCGGGGTGACCTACGCGCTGATCGAGGGCCCCGGGCAGGGCTTCGGCTCACCCGCGGTGATCGCCGCGGTGGTGCTGGCCTGCGCGGCGGCCGCGGGCCTGCGCCGGGCCGAGCGGCGCGCACCGGCCCCGATGATCGACATCGGCCTGGTGCGGCAGCGCGCGCTCGGCGGCAGCCTGGCCGCCTCGGTGCTGTGGGGTGCCGGGGTCAACGGCGTGCTGTTCTACACCTCGCTGTTCCTGCAGCGCGCCGCGGGCTTCTCGGCCACCAGGACCGGCCTGGTCTTCGCCCCGCTGGCCGTCCTCGTGGTATTGGTCACCCCGGCCACGCCCTATCTGACCGGCCGGTTCGGCGCCGCGCGCACGGTCGCGGCCGGCCTGGCCGCCGTGGCCGCCGGGCTTGCCGCCATCGCCATGGTCCGCCATCAGGTCACCGTGCCGCGGCTGCTGCCCGGGCTGGCGCTGATCGGCACCGGATCCGCGCTGACGGTCCCGCTCACCTCGGCCGCGCTCGCCGCCGTCCCGGCGAACCGGACCGGGGTGGCCGGCGGCCTGATCGCCGTGGCCAGGGAGGCGTCCGGCCTGGCGGGCATCGCGGTACTCGGGCTCCTCGTGACCGCGGGCCACCCGGTGCCGCCGCACGGCCGCCTCGGCACCGGGTTCGTCAACGGTTACGGCGCGGGCCTGCTCACCGCGGCGGCCCTGGCCGCGGTGGCCGCCGTGATCGCCGCCCGCACCCTGCCCGGGCCGGACCGGGCGGTTCAGGTGCCGGTGAACGCGCCGGCCAGGTAGCGGTCCCGGCAGGCCGAGCGGGCGATCTTCCCGCTCGAGGTGCGCGGCACCTCCCCGGGCGGGACCAGGCGGAAGTCGTGCAGCCCGATGCCGTGCCGGGCCGACACCGCGGCCCGCACCGCGCGGGCCACCGCGCGCGGATCCACCTGGTCGCCGGGGACCTGGCGGGCCCGTTCCGCGATCACCACCAGGCGGTCGCCGTCGGCACCGGGCGCGGCGAACGCGGCCACCCGGTCCCGGCGGATCGCCGGGTGCGCGCCCTGGGTGGTCGCCTCGACGTCCTGGGGATAGTGGTTCCGCCCGTCGATGACGATCAGGTCCTTCAGCCGGCCCGTCACGATCAGCTCGCCGTCGTGCCAGGCGCCGGTGTCCCCCGTGCGCAGCCAGCCGCCGGATGGCAGGCCGGGCGGGGCGGCCGCCAGCACCGCGCCGAACACCTCGCGGCCGGCCTGCCGGAAGTAGCCGGGCGCGACGTTCGGGCCGTTGACCCAGATCTCCCCGACCCGGCCCGGCGGGCACATCTGCCCGGAACGGGGATCCACGATCGCGACGTGCTGGCCGGAGGGAACCCCGCAGGAGGTCATCAGCACCACGTCGGCCGCTTCTGTGTCCGTCTGGCCGGCTGCCCCGCCGTCCGGCTCGTCCCCGGCCGCGGCGCCGTCAAGCACGGTCACGCCGCGCGGCACCGCCGCGCCCCGCTGCAGCGCGGCGCGGTCCAGCGCCACCGCGCGGGCGGGCAGGCGCGGGGTCCCGGAGGCGACGTACACGGTGGCCTCCGCGAGCCCATAGGCCGGGGTGAGGGCCTGGGCGGCGAGCCCGCAAGCGGCGAACGCCCGGTAGAACTTGCGCATGGTCGCCGGGCGGACCGGCTCGGCCCCGTTGAGGAAGGCACGCACGCCGCTGAGGTCCAGGCCGGCCCGCTCCGGTTCGCTGATCCGGGCCGCACAGTACTCGTAGGCGAAGTTCGGGCCCGCGGTGAACACCTCGGTGCGCCCGGAGGCGAGCCGAAGCCACCGGACGGGCCGCATCAGGAAGTGCGCCGGGTCGGTGAACACCGAGGTCGCGCCGGCCGCGATGGGCATGGCCACGGCCAGCACGAAACCCATGTCGTGGAACAGCGGCAGCCAGCTCAGCGCGGTCACCCGGTCCGGCCGCACGTCCAGCCCGGCCGCGATCTGCGCGGTGTTCGCCGCGAGGCACCCGTGGGTGATCATCACCCCGGCCGGCGCCCGGGTGGACCCGGAGGTGTACTGCAGGTACGCGACGTCGGCCGTGCCGATCTGTCCCGGACGCCAGTCGGCGGCGCGGCCGGCCGGCAGCCGGTCCACGCTGATGATCTCTGCCCGGGGCAGCGCGTGCTCCCGCAGCAGCGCCGCCACCGAGGGCGCGGCCGCCTCGGTGGTCAGCACGCACGCGGGGCTGGCATCGGCGAGGATCCGCACCAGCCGGTCGCCGTGCCCGGGCAGGCCGGGGGTGAACAGCGGGACCGCGACGACCCTGGCGTAGAACGCGCCGAGCATCGCCACCACGTACTCCAGGCCCTGCGGGGCCAGCACCGCGGCGCGCTCCCCGGCGAGCACCTTGGCCCGCAGCGCGGCGGCCACCGCCCGCGCCTGCTGGTCCACCTCGGCCCAGGTCAGCGACACGCTTCGGCCGGCCGGGTCGGCCCCGTAGTCGACGAACGTGTAACCGGGGCGGGCGGGCGCCGTGGCGGCCAGTTCCCGCAGCCGCCAGACCAGGGATACCGGGGCCCGGGGCGCGGTCCGGGCCGGGGTGCTGTCCATGCGTTCTCCAACCGGCCAGCGGGCGAGCGGCGCTGGCCGGCCGACAAGCTACCGGGGCCTTCCCCGGCCCGCTGCCCGGCAAGCGCGCATTGCCGCAGCGGGGATTGTGCCGCCGATGACAAAACGGCGCGCCCGCGGCACCGGGTTAGCAACAGCAGGCGCAAACGCGGCCCACATTTTGTCGCGAGGCGCCGATAGCGCCCTATGTTACGGCAGAGTAACATACTCGCCGCTGGCCAGCGCGGAAGCGCCGCGGCCAGGTCATCAGCACCCTGATCACCGCGGGCATCAGGCATTCGATCCAATGCGAAAAGAAAGACCGAGGAGAAACTGATGCCAAAGCTTACGCGCTGGGGCGGCACCTTGTTCGCCGGTGCGGCCGTGGCGGCCGCCTGCCTGTCCGGCGGCCCTGCCCTCGCCGCGGGCCCGGTCGCGGCGCTGCGCTGGACGGTCACGCCGGGCGGGGCGGTCAGCGGCTCCGCCGGGACCACGACCCTCCAGGACTCGACCACCGGGATCACGCTCACCTGCAGTTCGTCGGCGGCGACCGGTTCGCTGAAGAGCGGCAGCGGGCTGGCCAACCCGCTGGGCACGATCCAGACGCTCACCTTCAGCAACTGCACGGGGCCGCTGGGCATCTCGTTCAGCACGAGCGTCACCGGGCCGTTCCCGCTCAATGCCACGGCCTACAATGCCGGAACCGGCGTGACGACCGGGCGTATCGGCAAAATTCACGGGTCGATTTCAGGCCCGCTGTGCAGCGCCACCGTCGACGGTTCTTCCGCCACCGCGAACAACGGGGCGGTCCGGGCCCATTACAAGAATGCCACCGGCAAGCTTACGGTTCTCACCACCGGCGGCAATCTGCATATCTATAATGTCAGTGGCTGCTTTGGCCTGATCAATAGCGGTGACACCGCTACGTTCAGCGGCAGCTACACGATCACTCCGAAGCAGGCCATCAGCAGCCCGTGACCATGCCGCCCAGCGCTGACCGCCCGCCGCACCTCGCCGCGGGCGGTCAGCGTGCCGCCCGCCGGCTGGCCGGGCGCAAGGTCCTGGTGGTCGGCGGGGGCGGGAGCCGGGAAGGCCCGGCGGGCAACGGGCACGCGATCTCGGTGCTGGCCGCCCGCGAGGGCGCGGCGGTCGCGGTGGCCGACATCGACCCGCGGGCCGCGGCCGGCACGGTCGGCGCGATCGAGGCGGAGGGCGGCACCGCGGCCGCGGTCATCGCCGACGTCCGCCGTCCCGATGACTGCGAGCGGCTGGTCGCCGAGGCGATCGCGGCCCTGGGCGGGCTGGACGGGCTGGTGCTGAACGTGGGCATCGGCAAGGGCCGGGGCCTGGCCGGCACCGACAGCCGGACCTGGGACGAGGTCCTCGCGGTCAACCTGCGCTCGCACTTCCTCGTGGCCCGGGCGGCGCTCCCGGCGATGAGCGGCGGGGCGGTCGTGTTCATCGGCTCGCTGGCCGGGCTGCAGCCCGGCACCTTCTCCCCCTCCTACGACGCGTCCAAGGCGGCGCTGATCGCGCTGTGCCGGCACACCGCCATGGAGGGCAGCCGCCTGGGCGTCCGGGCCAACCTGGTCGCCCCGGGGCTGATCGACACGCCGATGGGCCGGGGCGCCTCGCGGACCCGGCCGGGGCGGGACGCGGTGCGCATCCCGCTGGGCCGCCAGGGCACGGCCTGGGAGGTGGGCTGGGCGGCGGTCTTCCTGCTGTCCGCCGAGGCGAGCTACATCACCGCGCAGGTTCTCGTCGTGGACGGGGGACTCGGTATCCTCCCGAGGCGTGACGATGTCTCCAGATGACCCGCCGGGCGACGGCGGCGCGCCGCGCATCGCCCCCGCCGCGGCACAGGGCAACCCGGAAGAACTCCAGTCGCTGCTTGACTCGCTGGGCCGGCCGCCCAGGCCCGCGGCGAACCTGTTCCTGACCCTCGCCCGCCACCCGGTGCTGCTGCGCGACTATCTGCCGCTCGGCTCACGACTGCTGCTCGGCGGGACGCTGCCGCCGCGCGACCGGGAACTGGCCATCCTGCGCACCGCCTGGCTGTGCGGCTGTGACTACGAATGGGGCCACCATGTGCGGTTCGCCGCCCGGGCGGGGCTGAGCCCCGGCGAGGTGGCCGACGTGCGCGACCCGGCAGCAGCGCGCTGGAGCGGGCACGACGGCGCGGTACTGCGCGCCACCGGGGAACTGGTCGGCGGCCACGCGGTGAGCCAGGCCACCTGGGACGCGCTGGCGCAGGCCTATGACGACGCCGCCATGATCGAGTTCACCATGCTGGTCGGGCACTACGCCATGCTCGCCGGGCTGCTCAACTCGGCGCGGGTCGCCCGGGACGCCGGGACCGAGGGCTTTCCCCCCGGTCCCGGCCGGCCCTGAGCGTCGCGTCCCTGCCTGAGCGTCACGTCCCCGCGGTGGTCATCGCCAGGGTCACGCCGATGTTCGACTGCCCGGCAAGCGTGCGGGATGAAATGTGCTTCGCCTCTTGCCGTGGCACTTGGATCGGCGCACCCTATTGCCTATGGTGCGGTGGGTCGCGCTCACGCTCGGTTCCGCCCTGCTCGGCCGGGGGAACCTGTTACTGTCCGGGCTGCTCTTCGTCGTCGGCGTGGTTGTCTTCTATGTGGTGTCGCTGCAACTGCATCCCCGGCGCGTGTGCCGGGCCTGCGGGGGAACGGGGCGGCACCGGGGGGCGATGTTCCGGTGGGGCGACCGGGCGTGCACCAGGTGCGGTGGCGGGCCGCGGCACCGCAGGTGGGGCGTCCAGGCACTGTACGGCGGCTCGGGGCAGCGCACCTGGGCCGAGCGGGCGGCAAAGAACGCTGGGCGGCGGCGGGGCGCGGTCCGGTAAAGCCACCCTCAGCTAGCGGTGCTCAGCGAGCGTGGTGAGCGTGCCCGCGTCCCCGGGCAGGATCGTGTTGCCGACCGCGGTGCAGCCGTCGGCCGGCCCGCAGGACAGCCCGGTCAGCGAGGGGTTGCCGGTCGCCGGGTTGGGGGTGGGCTGGATCACCCACTGGCCGTGGTCGCGGTGGAAGACCAGCGTCGTCCCATGCCCGCCCCCTCGGCTGCCCGCATCCCGCGGCTGCGGCGACGGCACGCGGACAGTATCCGCCCTGTACCGGAACGTTATCAGGAGGCGGACCGGAATCCGGACAAAAGCCCAGGTCAGGTACGAGAGCGGGCAGGCGGTAGCGTCGAGCAGGTGACCGCATCCCGGTTCGTCGTCCAGCTTCACGACGCGACAACGCTGCATTTCGACCTGCGCGTCCAGGCGGGCGCGGTGCTGCGGTCGTGGGCGGTGCCCAAGGGCCCCTCGCTCGACCCGGCGGTGCGCCGGCTGGCCGTGCCGGTCGAGGACCACACCCTGGAGGCGGGCGAGTTCGAGGGCGTGTACCCGGATGCCCGGCGCGGCAGCGGGGCGGTGATCATCTGGGACGAGGGCCCGGCCGACATCACCAGGGACGAGCCGGGCCACCTGTCGTTCGTGGCGCACGGCAGCAAGCTCGCCGGGGGCTTCGCGCTGACCCGGACCGGGCAGCGGCGCTGGGTCCTGGTCAAGGCCCGTGACGAGCACGCACGGGAAGGCTCGGATATCGCTGCCGAGCGCCCGGCGAGCGTGCGCACCGGCCGCACCTGGCAGGACCTGGCCCGCGAACGGGCCGGTGGCGCCCGGCCCGGCGGCTAGCTGTTCTGCCGCCGCGGTGATGCCTAGCGGAAGTCGCGGCTGGGGGCGGCGGCGGCCACCCGCATCCGGCGCAGCCGGGTGGCGAGCAGGCTGACCGAGCCGTCCAGGCGCTCCACCCGGCCGTATACCAGCAGCGCGCTGGCGTCCATGGCGATCCGGCGGTAACGCTGCCATACCCCCGGCGGGCAGATCACGTTCGCCATCCCGGTCTCGTCCTCCAGGCTCAGGAACACCACCCCGCGCGCGGTCCCCGGCTGCTGCCGGTGGGTGACCAGCCCGGCCACCACCACGGCCGCGCCCGGCCGGGCGGTCCGCAGCGCGGCGGCGGCGATCACCCCGTCCTCGGTGAGCCGCTGCCGGACGTGCGCCACCGGGTGGGTGCCGTAGGTCCCGGTGGCCCACAGGTCGGCGAAGGTCTCCTGGGCCGCGGTCATCGCGGGCAGCGGCGGGGCCGCCAGGCCGACGGTGGTGCCGGGCAACTGGCCGGCCCTGATGGTGGCGGCAGCCCCGGCCGCCCACAGCGCCTCCCGCCGCGGCACCCCGAAGCAGCCGAACGCGCCCGCCATGGCCAGCGCCTCCAGCGACCGGGCCGGCAGGGCGGTGCGCCGGGCGAAATCCTCCAGGCCCGTGTATGGCTGGCCCGCCACGATCCGGGCGGCCGGCTCGGTGCCCAGGCTCCGCACCGCGGCCAGGCCCAGCCTGATCGCGGGCTGGCCCGGCACCGGGCGCCCGCCGGACGGGGCCCGGGCACTCGCCGGCTCCCCGGTGCCCGCCGGCTCCCCGGTACCGGCCGGCTCCCCGGTACCGGCCGGCTCCTGGGTACCACGGGGCCCGCCAGCGCCGGGGACGGTGGGAGTGGCGGGCGGATCGTATTTCAGCGGATCCTCAAGAGTGGCGAGGATCCCGCTGGCGTTCACGTCCACGCCGCGCACCTGCACGCCATGCCTGCGGACATCACCGATCAGGCTGGCCGGCGAATAGAAACCCATCGGCTGGGCGCGCAGCAGCGCCGCGGTGAACGCCGCCGGGTAGTAGCACTTCAGCCACGCGCTCGCGTAGACCAGGTAGGCGAAGCTGATCGCGTGCGACTCGGGGAATCCGTAGCTGGAGAACGCCAGGACCTTGGCGTAGACGTCCCTGGCGACCTCGTCGGGGATGCCCCGTTCCGCCATCCCGGCGAGCATCGCCCCGCGCAGTTCCTCGATCCGCTCCGGGCCGCGCTTGGAGCTCATCGCCTGGCGCAGCCGGTCCGCGCCGGCCGGGCTGAACCCGGCGCAGTCGATCGCGAGCTGCATCATCTGCTCCTGGAACAGCGGGACCCCGAGCGTCTTGCCCAGGGCGCGGCGCATCGACGGATGCGGCAGCGTGGCTTCCTCGGCGCCGTTGCGGCGGCGCATGTACGGGTGCACCGAGCCGCCCTGGATCGGGCCCGGCCGGATCAGCGCGACCTCCACCACCAGGTCGTAGAACTTCCGCGGCCGCAGCCGGGGCAGCGTCGCCATCTGGGCACGGGACTCGACCTGGAACACCCCGACGGTGTCCGCGGCGCACAGCATGTCGTAGACGCCGGGGTCCTCCTGCGGGAGCGAGTGCAGGTTCCAGCGCACCCGGTGATGCGCCGCCACCAGCTCGAAACAGTCCCGCAGCGCGGTCAGCATGCCCAGGCCAAGCAGGTCGAACTTGACCAGCCCGGCGAACGCGCAGTCGTCCTTGTCCCACTGGAGCACCGACCGGCCCGGCATCCGCGCCCACTCCACCGGGCACACCTCCCCCACCGGGCGGTCGCAGATCACCATCCCGCCCGAGTGGATGCCCAGGTGCCGGGGCAGCCTCTGCATCCGCGCGGCGAGCGCGACGACCGGTTCGGGTACCTCCGCGTCCGGCGGGATCGGCTGGCCGGGCCCGTATTCGCGGGGGCCGACCTGTTTCGCCCACCGGTCCTGCTGCGCGCTGTCATAGCCGAGGGCGCGGCCCGCGTCGCGCAGCGCCATCCGCGGCCGGTAGGTGATCACGTTGGCCACCTGGGCCGCCTTGTCCCTGCCGTACTTGCCGTAGACGTACTGGATCACCTCCTCGCGGCGGCGATGCTCGATGTCCAGGTCGATGTCGGGCGGCCCGTCCCGGCCCGCCGACAGGAACCGCTCGAAAAGCAATTCATGCAAAACGGGATCGACGCTGGTGATCCCCAGCGCATAACAGACGGCGGAGTTCGCGGCCGAGCCACGGCCCTGGCACAGGATGCCCGCCTCCTCGCAGAACCTGACGATGTCGTGGACGATCAGGAAGTAACCGGGGAAGCCCAGCTCCTCGATCACCTTGAGCTCGCGGGCGATCTGGGCGTAGGCGCCGTTGACCCGCTCGGCGCGCTCGGGGCCGTAGCGGTGCGGGGCCTTCTTGGCGACCAGCGCGCGCAGCCAGGTCGCCTCGGTGTGACGGCCCGGCACGGGGAAGTCGGGCAGCCGGGGCGCGATCACGCCGAAACCGAACGCGCAGTCGCGGGCCAGCCTTGTGGTGTTCTCCAGAACTCCGGGGTACCGCCGCAGCCGGTGTGCCATCTCCGCGCCGGACCGCAGGTACGCGCCGCCGGAGGCGGCCAGCCAGCCGTCCATTTCGTCCAGGCTGCGCCGAGCCCGGACGGCGGCCAGCGCCTGGGCCAGGCGGGCGTCACGGGGGGCCGCGTAGTGCACGTTGCCGGTGGCGATCGCCATCGTGCCGGTGGCCTGGGCCAGTTCGTACAGGGCGTCGTTGCGCTCGTCGTCCTCGGGCAGGTCGTGGCTGGTCAGCTCGACCACGACGTTGTCGCGGCCGAAGGCGTCGCGGAGCGTTTCGAGTTCCTTGCGTGCCGCCTGCGGGCCTCCGGCGGCGAGCGCGGCGCGGACCGCGCCCTTGCGGCAGCCGGTGAGGATCACCCAGTGACCGTCCTGGGCCCGGGCAAGTTCATCGAAGTCGTAAACGGGGCGGCCCTTCTCGCCCCCGGCGAGTTGCGCGACGCTGATCGCCCAGCACAACCGCCGGTACCCGGCCGGATCCCGGGCGAGCACCAGCAGATGCTGGCCGGCCGGGTCGGGGGGGCCGGCCCGGGCTTCGGCCCGGGCTTCGGCACGGGCTTCGGCATGGGCTTCGGCACGGGCACCGGCATGGGCCTCGGCACGGGCACCGGCATGGCCCGGGGCCCGCGACGAAGGAACGGGGCCCGGGGCCACCGGGGGGCTCCAGGAGGGGCGCTCCCCCGGGCCAACACTCAGTTCCGCGCCGAAGGCGGTGCCGAGTTCGGCGCCGGTCTGCTCGGTGAGCTTGGCGGCCGCCTGGGCGAACTGCGGCACCCCGTACATGCCGTTGTGGTCGGTGATGGCCAGCGCTTCGAGGCCGAGCCGGGCCGCCTCGGCGACCAGTTCGGCGGGGCTGGAGGCGCCGTCCAGGAAGCTGTAGGACGAGTGGCAGTGCAGCTCAGCCCAGGGCGGGGCGCTGCCGGGCGTGGCTGGGGCGGGCAGCCGGGTGACCGGGCGCGGCGGCTGGTCCGGTTCGATGTCACCGGGGTCTTCGGCCGTGCCCCAGGACAGCCGCCGCTCCAGCTCGCGCCACGAAACCGGCGGGTTATCCCATCCCATGACCCGTCTCTCTCGTCGTGATCATGACTTTGGTGGGGGCATAGGCCCACCAAAGTCATGATCACGAAGCCGGGCCGGACGGAACCGGTGATGATCATGGCGATGTGGCCCTTCCATGGGGGGCCGGATCGCCATGATCACGAGAACTGGGGCCGCCTCAGTCATATCTCGCCTCGATCTGCCAGCGGCTGTCCTGGACCGCGGCCAGCCAGGCGGCCCCGTCCTCGGTGACGAGCTGGAACCTGGCCCGCCGCCGCGCGGCCTGGGGCCGCCACCAGCGTTCGGCAACGGGCCAGGGGCCGGCCCACGCGGTGATCGCCAGCCACGGCCCGGTACCGGCCGACATCCGGGCCGGGGCCGCGGAGACCTGGGCGCGCCCGGTGACGGTGACCGGGGCCCCGGTGCCGTCGGTGACCCTGGCGGGCAGCGGGTCCTGGCACACGGTGGCCGGGACCGGCACGGGGATCCGCCCCGGCCAGGGCCGGTCCGGCGGGCGTTCCGGGTCGCGGGTGTCACCGAACGGGACCAGCGTTGCCTGTTCGGCCGGGCCGCGGCCGCCGGAGGGCACCGGCCGGGTCACCGCGCCGTGGCCGAGCATGGCCTGCACCCGCAGGGCGGCGCGGGCGACCCGGTCGCTGACGACCGCGTCGCCCCACAGGCCGAGCTGCCGGCCGTGGGCCCGGACGACCTGGTCGGGGATCAGGCTGAGCAGGGTGATGCCGCCGGGCTGGACCCCGTCCTGGTGCTCGTCCCCGCGCCCGCCCCGGCCGCCCCGGCGCTCGCCCTGGGTGTCCCGGTGCTCGCCCTGGGTGTCCCGGCGCTCGCCCTGGGTGTCCCGGCGCTCGCCCTGGGTGTCCCGGCGCTCGCCCTGGGTGTCCGGGCGCCAGCCGGCCAGTTGCCAGCGGACCCGCTCGGCCACCGCCAGGGCGGACAGCAGCCCGTCGTGCCGCCACAGCCTCGCGTGCTCCTGCCCGTCCTCGCTGATCACCCGCACCTGGACGCACACGCAGGCAAGGCCACGCGCGGCGAGGCCGTCGTGCATCCGCTCGGCGAGCGCCTTCGCGGCGAACACCACGGGCTCGGCCAGCTCCGCTGGCGGATCGAACCCGGCACTGACCGGCAGGTCGGCCGGGGGCGGGCGGGGATCCAACGGGCGCGGCTCCAGGCCGCGCGCCAGCCGGTGCGCGATGCCCCCCGGCGTACCGAACCGGTTCACCGCCTGGCTGACCGGCAGCCGGGCGAATTCCCCCAGCGTCACGATGCCCAGCCGGGGCAGCAGTTCCGCCATCTCCGCGCCGTCCAGCCGCAGCAGTTCCGCCATCTCCGCGCTGCCCAGCACGCTGACCGGGTACGGGGCAAGGAACTCCCGCGCCTGCCCCGGCGGGACGATCGTGACCGTGCCCGGCGCCGCGGCGCGGGCGGCGAGCCGCGCGGCGAACAGCCCGTCGGCGATACCTGCCCGGCAGGCGAACCCGCCGCCGGTCACCGCCTCGATGATCTTCCCGGCGAGCGCCTCCTCCCCGCCGAAGTACCGGGCCGGGCCGCGGGCGCCGATCGCGCAGGCACCCGGCCGCAGCACCTCCACCCGCGGGCAGAGTTCCGCCACCAGGGACACCACCCGCTCGAAAGCCCGCCCGGAGTCCGGGTCCGGCGGCACCGGCCACTCCGGGCACCACACCACCAGCACCCGGACGGGGCCTGCCGTTGTCACCCGGTGTCTCGCATTGCCGTGACCACCTGTTCCGCCGGGCCTACCGAGCCGTCCGGGCCCGGCAGCCACAGCCAGCGCGTCCGCGGCCGCGCCGCGGCACCCCGGCCGTCCGCCACCACCAGCACCCGCCGGGCCCGCAGCCGCCCGTGACCGGCCTCGATCCCGGCCCACTCCTGGCGGGTGACGAGCAGCCGGGCCTGGGCGCCGTCCCAGTCCCCGGCCACCACGAGCACGCCACCGCAGCGGCGCAAAACAGCCTCCAGCCGCCGCCGCACCTGGGCGGGCGCGTGGCCGGGGGGCCGCAGCAGCACCAGCTCACAACCGTCCAGCAGCGAGGCCACCACTTGCGGCCAGGCCGAGCCCGGCTCCGCGACCAGCAGCATCCGGCCGGGATCCAGGCCCACGTCGGCCGCCGCGCTCACTCCCAGTTGCGGCACCCCGGCCACCGCGCACCAGGCCCCGGCCACCGACGCGCCAGCGGCCAGGGCCAGGCAGAGCAGGCTCCAGCGCCCGGCCGCCACCACCGAACCGCGGGCCAGCCCGCCCGGCAACAGTTCGCCCAGGGCGGGCAGCACCGGCAGCGCCCCGGCCGGCGGATTCCCGGCGGGCAGCGCCCCGGCCTGGAGCGCCCCGGCCTGGAGCGCCCCGGCCTGGAGCACCCCGGCCGACAGCGCCACGGCCGGCGGATTCCCGGCAGGCAGTTTGCCGGCCCACGGATTGCCGGCCGGCGGATTGCCGGCCGGGGGATTACTGACCGCCAGCACGCCGGCCGCATTTCCACGCGCTGATAGCCGTGTGACTCGTGTGATCCCCGCGTTCACCTTGACACTATCGAACATAAATTCGATATATGTCAAGGTCACAGCGCTGTTGTGGGTCATCAACGCGATGTAACCGCGGCCGTGGCCGGGGTTATCAAACCGGTAAGAGAATCCCCGGAATTAGGGATAATGCGGCGCGATCACGTTTTCGCGATCAAGGAATTTATCGCTGCGGGAGCGACACCGAGGTCATGATGAACGCCAGGACCTCGGCCTCGTAGCGCATCCGGTCGTAGCGTCCCGCCGGGCCGACATGCGCGCCGGCACCCAGTTCCGGGCGGAACAGCAGCCGGCCGGTGCCGCCGCCGCCGCTAGCGCCGCCGGCGCCGGTGCCGCCGGCGCCGGTGCCTCCGGCGCCGTCACTGCGGTCGCCGGTGCCGCTGGTGGCCCTGAGCCTGGCGGCCCACTTGGCCGGCTCATGTATCAGCACCCGCGGGTCGTGCAGGCTCCCGGTGACCAACAGGTCGGGGCGAGGCCCGGCGGGCACGTTGTCGTACGGGCTGTAGGACTCCATGTAGGCGCGGATGCGGGATCCCTGGGGTCGCCCCACCCGTCCCACTCGTTGACGGTGAGCGGGATGCCCGGGTCCAGCATGGTGGTCACGCAGTCCACGAACGGGACCTCGGCCACCACCGCCGCCAGCGCCGCGGCGCCATGGAGAAAACCGCGCCCTGCAGCAGGCCGCCCGCGGAAAGCCCGCGCGAGACGATCCGGTCCGGTGCCGCCCAGCCCTGGCCGGCGAGTATGTCGGCGGCGGCGATGAAGTCGGTGAAGGTGTTGCGCTTGCGGTCCAGCCGGCCGTCCAGCCACCAGCCGCGGCCACCCTCCCCGCCCCGGACGTCGGGCCTTCGTGCGTCATCATGAAGTCATGCCCGTTCCTCCGCCGGCCCGCGGGCCGGCCTCGTCTCGATGGTCCCTGTGGTCACAGGACTCATTCCTGTCGATCGGATCGCGGGGTTCTGTGCTGTCCATCGGCTCGGTGGGCTCCGCGTTGTCGGTGGGCTCTGTCGGCTCGTTCGCCTCACTGTTCTCCGCGGGCTCGGCCCTGTCTGTCTTGTCCCTGCTGTCGGCACGGTCCTGCCTGGCGGTCATGTCGTACCGCTCCGTCCGCGCACTGATGTCAGCGCCGCAGGCGACGGGCAGGGGCAAGGCAGCAACGCGGCACGGCGCGTCCCGGTAGCGATCACCAGGCGTCAGCCTCTCCGCGCGGTACTGCCCCTGCGGGCGGCGAGGCGGCGGAGGGCGGCGCGGGCTACGGCGGGTCGGTGGTGGCCCAGAAGGGGGGATGCGCGCAGGAAGCTGCCGTAGCGCGCGGCGCGGCTTGGGCGTGGCCGCCCGGGCCGTGTTGGCGCTTGGGTTCTAGGCGGCCTGGCTGGGTGGGCCGTGACCGGGTGGACCGTGGCTGCGCACGGTGCGACCCTCGGGGCTGATGGCGGTGGTGCCGCCGTCGGCGTGCAGGACTAGCCGCCAGCCCCAGCGGTGGATCACGGTCAGGTGATGGAACCTGCACAGCAGGACCAGGTTGGGCAGGGCGGTTGGCCCGCCGCAGGATCGGGGAACGATGTGGTGCACCTCGCATACGCTCGCTGGCTGGTCGCACCCGGGAAAGGCACATGCCCGATGACGGATGGTCACCGCGCGGCGCAGGTGGGCGGGAATGCTCTCGGTAGCCGCGCCGATGTCCAGCGGCAGGCTGGCCGTGGTCAACGGCTTGCCGTCGAGGGTGGCCCGCAGCCGGGCGGCGAGCCCGGCGGGGCCGGACAGGGCGTCGGCGGCTAGGCCGAGCAGCGCCCGGCTCAGTCGCTGGCGAGTGGCCGGGCTGAGAGGCTGGGGTGCCCGGCCCCGGCCGGAGTCCGGGTCCTGGGCGGAGTCCGGGCCCTGGGCGGAGTCCGGGCCCTGGGCGGAGTCCGGGTCCTGGGTGAAGTCCGGGTCGCGGGTGGCGAGGTAGACGCCGGTCAGCCGGTCCAGGACATCGCCATCGACGTGACCGGTCACAACCGGCACGATGGTGGCGTCGCACGCGGCGGCATCAGCCTCGGGGCCCGTGAGCCAGCCGAACTGGGCTGCCCGGGCGCCCATCCAGGCACTCTCGACTGTGGCAGCGCCGGGAGTACCGCGGAGCTGCGACAAGGTCATATGCACCTGGATCTGGGCGGGCTGCCCAGCGCGGCCCGGGAGCATCCCAGCGGCGATCAGCCGCCGGGCTGCCTCTTCGAGGGCGTCGTGGCGGCGCTGGGCGGCGGTGCGGATGTCCTCCGGCCCGGCCCGCTTGGCTAACGCGTCCAGCACGGCCGACAGCGCTGCCGAACATCCCGGGGTCAGGTCACCGGTCAGGCGGCCCGCGCCGCCGAAGGTCACTCCCAGCCATACGGCGCGGTCCGAGAATCGGCTGCCTGAGTCTTCGCCGCCTGCGTCCTTATGGCTGCGCTCATACATCTCCCGGGCCAGGCCGGCCAGCCCGGCCAGGTCCGCGCCCGCGCGGGCCGCGCCGACCAGGATCTCATCCGCGTCACTCCGGCGGGCCTCGGGGAGCTGGCCGGTCCATTCACACAACTGCCGCGCCCACGACTCCGATAGGTCCCCGGTGGCCAGGGCCCCGGCGATGACCGGGTGCGCGGCGAGTCGCCGCATCCACCCCACCGCTCCCGCAGCCGCTCCGGTGGTGATCCGGCCCTGCCATTTCAGCCAGGTGCGGGCGCTGCCGTGCCCGTCGTCTTCATAGGTGGCCTGGGATGCGAAGGCGGCCAGGATCCGGGCCCGGGCAGCGGTGTGCTTGGACTGGGCGCGTTCCAGCGCCCGTAACGCCTCGGCCTGGAGGTCCCCGGGCAGGGACGCGGCGTCGGCGGCGGCCAGGTGATCCAGGGCATGGTCGAGCATGGCCAGCGCCTCGGTCACGCTGGCCGGCCGGCCCGGCCCGTCGCACATCCCGGTCACCTCCTGCCCGCGGGCCCCGGCCCCACGAGCTCATATCTCGAAAACTAATTCGATAATAGCATGGAGCGCCGACATTTAGCCGCCATGGCGGCGGGCAAGGGAGGGTATTTGTCCGGGGTTATCCGGGTGTTTGCGCGGTTGTGACGCGGTCTGGTGAGCGCCATTCTCTGGACCAAGATCCCCAGGTACAGCACCGCGCTGGCCGGCCTCGGGTACGTGGGCGCGGCCCGATGCGATAAAAGGCGGTTCAGCCGATGAGTCCTCGAATGCCCGCGGTCGATCGGCACCGGTTACGTCCACCTGTGGACGAACAATACGTCCGGCAACCTCAGCGCGAACTGCGGCAACGGCTCGAACACCTCGACCAACTGGGGGGAGCCCGGCAATTCGGCAGCGTTCCCCTGGATGGCTGGTCAACACCAGGGTGGTGTTCGGGGTGCCGACCCCGAGCGGCCCCGGCCAGGCCGGCACGCAGTGGCAGATCCACCCGGACAACTGGGGCTGCGTGACCATCATCAACAGCGGCGGGGGGGGCCACGTTCGCCGGGCAGTACGCCATCTTCGTGGAACGGGCGCCAGTCACCCGGTCATGGGCCACCAGTACACCGCGAATATCAGATCCGGCCCGCCCACGGCGGGCACGATCCAGTGGACCGCCTCCGCCGGCCAGAGCCTGACCTTGATCTGCTACGACCCGAACGGGCAGTGATCTGCTACGACCCGAACGGGCTGTCGATCTCGGGCTATGCGACCTGGGATCAGCTCAGCAGCGGCCAGTGGGTCTATGACGGCCTGATGAACACTCCGCCGGGAGGCCCCACCGGCCTGCCCCGGTGCGCGGACTATCCGCCGAACCTGTGAGCAGCAGGCCGGCCAGGCCGAGCACCTCTCGACCAGGTAGTGCAGGCCGGCCTTACGGGTAGCCGGTCATGAGTAGCCGTGCCCCCACCTGTCGATCCGTTTTCTGGCGGCGTTGCCAATGGTGATACCGGCAGCCAGCACGGCCAGCGTGCTGAAGATCACTGCTAGTCCCTTGACCAGCTTCATATGATCCCGCGTGCCGTTCCGGGCAGAAGCGTGCTGACCGGCGGCATGTTGCCGGGAGGGCTGATCAGGTTCTGCAGGCTGATCAGGTTCTGCGGATGGTATGGACATGGTGATCCTCCTTAACGGGAGAAGTCGCGGAACCGGAAGCCCGCCGCGGCCGGCCGGCATTGTCACCTGACCTGCGCTGCCCGCGTCCGGGCCGTACTGGGCTTGTCCGGCGTGCGCTGTCATGTCACAGGTGCCGCGCTCGAACCTGCTGGCTGCCTGGCCTCGACTGCCCGGCGGGGGATGAGAACCGCGATGACGAGCCCGATCAGGGTGATGACCAACATGGTGGCGAGGGCGACGGCGAAGGGCGTCCCCGCGGGCTGTGTGACGGCGACCAGGACCGAGCCGACCAGGGCGGTGCCCAGCGATGATCCCAGGTTGGAGACGCTGCGGGACAGGCCGGATATGTCACCCTGGTCGGCGTCGGGGAAACTGGACTGGACGACGTTGACCGACGAGGTCAGCATGATCCCGATCCCGGCCCCGAACAGCAGCAGCCCAGGCACCCAGGACAGGATCCCCGAGTGGGCCCTGACCAGCAGCAGCAGCAAGATCATGCCGATGGCGGTGGCCAGGAAACCGGCGATAATCAGCCACCGCTGCGGGTGCCGCCTGGCGAACCTGTCCGCGGCCGCGGAAGTCACCAGGATCCCAACGGTTGCCGGGGTGAGCATCAGGCCGGTCTGGATGGCGTTGTAGTGGTTGACCTCCTGGAGGTAGACCGAGACCACGAAGAATGATCCCTGCAGGATGAGCCACTGGATGGTCTGGGTGGCCATCCCCAGGTTGGCGATCCGGTTGCGGAACAGCCGCAGCGGCAGCAGCACGTCCCTGCCCTTGCGCTCCGACGACCGGATGTGCAGGAAGAACCACAGCAAGAACAGCGCGCCGATGGCTACGAACAGCCACACCGGGGAAATCGAGCCTTTCGGTATCACCACCGTGTTCCCGATGGTGAAGTCCGCCCGGGACTTGAAGAAGCCGTAGGTCCGCGATTGCAGCAGCCCGAGCACCACGAAGAACAATCCGGCCGCTGACAGGACCGCCCCGGTTAGGTCGAAGCGTGGCTTTGGCCCTGGCCGGGCCGGGTCGGCGATCTTGCGGGCGAGCACGATGATCCAGGCCACCACCAGGACCTGCAGGACGAACGAGGCCCGCCAGCTGATCGCGCTGGTGACCAGGCCGCCGATCAGCGGCCCCGCAGCGGCGCCCAGCCCGCCCGCCCCGCTGACCACGCCGAAATACCGGGCCCGCGACTTGACATCCGGAAAGGCCACGGTGACCAGGATGTAGATAGGCGGGATCATCAGCGCTGAGCCGATGCCTTCCAGCAGCGAGTACCCGACGATCAGCAACCCGAGCCCGAACGACAGCGCCGCCACCAGGCCCCCGGCCGCGTAGACCGCCAGGCCTATCACGAAACATCTCTTGCGTCCCCAGATGTCGGTCAGCTTGCTGCCGGGGATCATCAGCGCCGCCATCGTCAGCGTGAACAGCGTGATCGCGGTTTGCACGCCGGCCACCGTCGTGCTCAGGTCCCCGGCGATCGCGCTGATGGCCACGTTCATGTTCGTGGCGGCATAGCTGGCGATGAACTGAGCCAGCGCCAGCGGCAAGATCATCGCCCGCGCCGTTGCGCCCGCCTCGGACGCAGCCGTGTCAGTCACCGGCGCCCGTCACCCGCCTGACGCCACCGTGCACCGGACGGCCTGCCGCGTGCAGCGACCGCCGCCCGCGATGGCACCTGACGTGCTTCTCATACGCGACGACGCCGGCCGCAATCACGTAGGGCCCGCGGAGCCGCTGAAGCTTAGCCGAGACGTCGCGGTAGTCCAGGTCGGGATGATCACCGCAGTCACAGCAGACGATCTCAAACGCATCCGTGTAGCCTCCTTCCGGCCAGCCTGCCACTACGCGGACGGGGCGGCGCCGAAGGACCACCGTCCAGCCAAGCCCCGGTTGATCACGGACCGTCACACCGGCTCCCTATGCGGTCATGTTCTGGCGGCTGCCGTAGGTGCACAACCCGTAGAGGGCGACCACGTCCATGGCGATGATGGTCAGCGACCAGAGCGGGTAGCCGGGGATGGAGAACATCTGGTCGATCGCGTTGAGCCCGATCACGGCCACCGCGAGCCAGCGGGCTAGCTGGTTACCCGCCAGCACCCCGAAGGCGGCGAGGAGTTGCACGATGCCGAGGACGACGGTGATCCAGCCCCAGGTCCGCAAATCGCCGATCACGTAGTGCGCGTCGGCGACGAACACGTTCGAGTTGCCGATCGCGGCGACGCCGTAGATGACGTTGAAGCACCCGATGACAAGGAGCAGAATGGACGCGAACGCCATAAAGCCGCGGCCATGGCGTGCTTCTTGATATCCGCTTTCACCCGTGGGCGGCCTGGCCGTCGCCGATGTCATCTCGGCCTCCTATGTCGTTGCTGCCGCGTCCGCAGCCCGCCATTGCGTGCCGGGTTACGGCCGCAACGTGAGCTGGCGCCGGTTACTGAGCCGCTGTCCCGCCTCCGTGCAGCGCTTGCTGGAGCTCTTGCTCGTCTTGCTTGGACAATGAGGTCTTCAGGACGGTGCCGCCGTACTGGCTCATCGCCTCGACGGCCTTGTCGGGTGTCACCTTCTCCAGCATCAGGAACAGCGCCGACGTGCCCGGCTTGAGCATGTCGCGCACCTGCTCCTGGAACGCCTTGTCGATACTGGTCTTGGTCAGCTTGCCCATGAGAGCGCCCATGCCCACGCCGATGGCCATGCCGAAGACCGGGATGAAGAAGAGCAGGCCGAACAGGAATCCCCAGAACATGCCCCAGGTGGCTCCGGCGCCGACGGTGTGATGGTTGGTGTGGACGTGGTAGCTGCCGTCGGTGTCCCGCACGATCACCGCGATCGCGTCTGGCTGGATGATCAGATCCTGAGCCAGCCGGCGTGCTTCATCGGCGGCGGCCGTAGCGGTCGTCTCATCCGGGTATCCGATGGCAATCAGATCGGCCATGACGTGGCCCCTTTCTCATACGTCGTTACTCTTACCCTGCTGCCGGTGTCCCGCCGAGTCCTCACCCTCGGCAGGGTGAGTTGTCCGGCGGACGAGCCTGCGCTCAGGTATGTCGGTTGTTTCGCCGCCGGCGCGTCTGTCTGCCGGGCGGGTGAGCCGGCCTGCATACTGGGCGGCCACCGGACCGGCCGTGGCTCCGTGTACGACGACGCTGAGCAAGACGGTGATCGTGATGACGGCGACGGCGTGGCCGGCAGTGGGATTGCCCAGCTCCTCCAGTGCCAGGAGAGCGAACACCACCGACGCCAGGCCGCGGGGGCCGAACCAGCCCACCACAGCGATCGTTGCCCACCCGAACCGTGCGCCGGCAAGTGCGATTGCCACCGGCGCCATCCGGATCACCGTGAGGCTCAGGATCGCGTACAGCACGATCTGCCAGGTCAGGCCCTCCACCGCGGGCGCGACCGCCACGGCGCCGAACGTGAGCCAGACCAGCAAGGACACCAAGGCCCCCGTTTCCTCGACGAACGGCACCAGGCGCTCGCCGCGCCGGCCACCCGTGGTGCCGAAGGTGAGCCCGCCGACGAACGCACCGATGAACCCGTTGCCGTGCAGGGCTACCGCGGACGCGTACGCGCACACCGCCAGGCCCAGCACCGCGGAGCCGGCAAAGCCTTCGGCGGCCCAGCCGCGCCTGCGCGCCGTGTTCACCAGCAGACCACCGGCACCGCCCACGGCCCCGCCGACGAGAATGCCCAGCGCCAGCTCGGCGGCGGCTGCGGCTGGACCGTGGCCGGCGACCTCGCCGCCCGTTGCCGCCCCCGCCAGGGCGACCGATACAAAGGGCGTGGCGATCCCGTCATTGAGCCCGCTTTCGACATTGATGAGCCGGCGGATCCTCAGCGGTACCAACGGGTTGGTCATCATGCCCGCGCCGAGTGCGGCGTCGGTTGGCGCTAGCGCCGCGCCCACCAGCAGCGCCAGCCAGATGCTGCCACCGCCGGCCAGGGCGAGCGCCAGCAAAGTCCCCAGGCCGATCGTCAGCGGCAGCGCGGCCCCCAGCAGCCGCAGGTACAGGCCAGCCTCCGCCCGCAGCTCGTGCAGTCCGACCCGCGACGCGTCAGAGAACAAGACCAGGGCGAGGGTGAACTCCGCCAGTTCCTTGATCAACTCATTACTGGGCTGGATGCCCAGGAACGCCAGCGGCCCATGGGTGAGCAATAGCCCCGCGACGACGAAGGTGATCGGCGCGGTGACGTCGAACCGCTCCAGCCTGGCCGACAGCGTGCCCCAGCCAAACACCAGGACCGCCACAATGGCCAGGTCGGCAACGCTCACAATCTCACCCGAAGCACCGGGAGGCTGTTATCCGCGTTATTCGGCCTCTGCCTTGGCCTTTTGCTTGGCTTCGAACGGGTCGGCGGGGGCGCCCTTGGGCGCCTCGCTTTCGAGTTCCTGCTTGACTTTCACGAGCTGCCGCAGCTTGTCAGCGCTCACCGCCGGGTACTGCGGATCGATTTCGATCAGGGTGTGGGCGAGAACCGCTCCCGCGCAGATCCGCGCGAACCATTTGCGGTCCGCCGGTATGACATACCAGGGTGCCCACCGGGTGCTGGTGGCGGACAGCATCTCCGAGAAGGCCTCCTGGTAGTCGTCCCAGCGCTGGCGCTCGCGAGCATCAGCCGAGGAGAACTTCCAGTTCTTCTCCGGCAGGTCGATCCGCTTGAGGAAGCGGGCCCGCTGTTCTTCCATGGACAGGTTCAGGAACAGCTTGACCACGCTGAAGCCGTTGTCGGACAGGTATCGCTCCCAGTTGTTGATCTCGCGGTACCGGCGGTCCCACACCCCCTTGCCCCTTGCCTCCTTCGGGAGCTTCTGGCGGTCGAGGTTCTCGGGGTGCACCCGGACCACCAGGACTTCCTCGTAATAGGACCGGTTGAAGATCCCGATGTCGCCCCGCGCGGGCAGGCGGCGGGCGTAGCGCCACAGGTAATCGTGGTCGAGTTCCTCCGCAGAGGGCACCTTGAAGCCGCTGACGTGCACGCCCTGCGGGTTCACCCCGCTCATCACGTGACGGATCGTGCCGTCCTTCCCCCCCGCATCCAGCGCCTGCAGGCACACCAGCACCCCATAGGTGTCCTGGGCGGCCAGCCGCGCCTGATAGTCGCACAGCAGCGCGATACCGGTTCGCAGCAGTTCGACGCCTTCTTTCTTCTTCAGGAAGCCCGCCTTGTAGCCGGGGTCGAAGTCCTTGGCCAGGTCCACCTTGGACCCCGGCTTGACCCGTAGCGGCTTGATGAATTCCGCGATGCGTGTCGCTCTCTTGTCGGCCATTGTGGGTCAGTCCCTTCTTCGCCTGCGTCCCGGCAGTGCCGGAGAGCATCGTTAGGCGGCGGCCTGGACAGCCGGCTCGGCTCCGGTTTCCTCGGGGGCCCCGGCGTGCGATACCGAAAATGGCGATCACCGCCACCGCCAGCCAGGCAACCAGGCCGAACACCTTGGTCATGCCATCGAGTTCCCGCTGCAACGGCGAACGGGACCGCTTCGTGGCGGTGACCATGCCGGCGATCTTGCCCATCTCGGTCGCCAGGCCGGTCGCGGTCACCACCACCGTCGCCGTGCCCCGGGTGACCTGGGTGTTCTGGAACACCAGATTCGTGCGGTCCCCCAGCGCGATCTCGCCTTCCGGGAGCGTCAGCCGGTCCTTGGACGCCGGCGCGCTCTCACCGGTGAGCGCGGCCTCCTGCACCTCAAGGGTGGCCGAGGAGACGATCCTCCCGTCCGCCGGGACGACGTCACCGGCCTCGAGCAACACGACATCACCAGGCACCAGCTTGGTCGATTCGACCTCCTCGACCTGGCCGGACCGGCGCACCCGCGCGCGGGGCACCTGGAGTTGTGCCAGCGCCTCGACGCTGGCCCGGGCCTTCAGCTCCTGGCTTGAGCCCATGACAACGTTGAACACCACCAGCCCGAGCACGACCACGCCCGTCGCCACCTGCCCGATGGCGAAGCTGGCCCCGCAGACGATCAGCAGCATGATGTTCATCGGGTTGGCCAGCTGGCCCCGCCCGACTACCCAGACACTCGGGGGCGGCTCTGTTGGCAGCTCGTTGGGCCCGTACTCGGCCAGCCGCCGCTCTACCTCGCCGGCGTCCAGCCCCTGATCCGGATCGACGCGCATGTGCCCTGCCGCGTCCTCCACCGAGAGCGCATACCAGGCGACGTCTTCGATGGGGGGTTTGGTTGTGGTCATTTCAGCTCCTTGATGACCTCCGCTGGACCTCGGCGGTCATCGGATCCGAGCGCCGCAACAACGCATTACCACCCAGAGCGATCACAATTCGCATCCTCAAGCCCCCTCGCTCGGGTAACCGGGCCAATGTCACAGGCATGGCGGGAATGACGGCGGCAAGGTTGATGCGCGTGAGGGGTGACTGTCACCAGCTCCCCGCCCGGGTTCGAGACGATGGCCAGATACTGTTCGAGCGGCCGGGGGATGTCGTCACCCATCCGAGGGTGATCCCCGTCTACGTGAGCGGTTTTGGGCGCTCACGAAGCCACCTCGGTGGATCCGGCGGGGAGTGCGCGCTATCGATGGCCGCGGCCGGCCTAGGCCAGCGCCGCCCTCATGCTTGGGTAGATCGGCAGCAACAGGCCCATCAGCGCGAAAGTGTGCTGGAGCACGGCGGAAGGCACCATCAGCCGCAACTCGGCATGGTTCGCGATGGCTCGCTTATGAGCCAGCACCAGCATGCGGACGCCCCAGGAGTCACAGTGGGTGGTGTCTGTCATGTCAGCAATAACGAGAGTGACGCCAGGGACGAAGGCGGAACCAAGCTGCTCGCCGAAAAGGTCGGCGTTGGCGATGCCTAGCTCGGCAGGCAGGACAACAATTCTCGGCCGGGCCCGCACCTCGGTCAGGCCCTGTGAATCGGCCATGAGCAACCACCCTCCGAGGGATCCGGTGCCACGATCCCCGGAGACGGCGCCACGGGAACGAACCAGCCCGGGGACCAGAGGCCGGTTCGCCGACAACTCTCCTCATTCTGCCTGACAGGCGACCGGCCGGCCAGCCGCCAAGCCGCCACGCCGCACACTTCACCCCCGTGTGGGTGATGCGACCGGGTACGGCGGGAGGTGAGTATTGCCAGCAACAATGCTGGGCCCTAGCTGGCACGGCACTCCGTCGAGGCGCAAACGGTGGCACACGGGCAAGGGAGGCTGTCGTGACCTACTCGATCCCTAATTTAGCGGCCGGAGCGGCTCACCGGGCTCCACGGCACGTACACGGACACCGTAATGAACACGCACCTGTGGCGTGGGCGGGCCCTGCGCCGAATCGAACGCGACCTGACCAGCTCCGATCCGCGCCTGAATATGCTCTTCTCGTTGTTCACCCGGCTGGCCATGGACGAGAAAATGCCCCGCGTAGAGACGGTCGGGCCGCTCCGGCGGCTAGCGCGGCTGGGACTGCGCGCGGACAGTCACCGGACGGGTGATGATTGGCGCGCCTGGCCCCGTACGATTCTTTAGCATCCGGCCGGGATTCTATTAGCGAGCCCGGTCCGCCCGAACGCAGGCCGGTCGTGGGCTGGTGCACCCCTTCCGCGGTCCTCGTGTCGCGCAGCGAATACGCGTGACGGTGATGAATGGGCCGGGGTTGTCCGCGTGGCCGCAGCAATGGATGACCATCGCGGGGCGTCTCAGAGCAGGCGCAGATCGACCGCCCGCTCAATGGCCTCTGCGCGTGACGCCACCCCGAGTTTTTGGTAAACCGACCGCAGATGGGTCTTCACCGTATTGCGTGAAATGAAGAGGGTGGCTGCGATCTGCAGGTAGGTGCTGGTCGGCAGGAGCTGGAGGATGCGCAACTCGGCGGCGGTCAGCGGCTCGACGAGCGGGTGACGGGACCCGGCGGCGTCCGGCTGGGTAGCGTGCACTTCGAGGGCCGCACCGATCAGATGCTCGGTGAAGGGATCCGGTCGCACCCGGGAATAGTGCTCGATGAGGTAGCTGGTCACCTGAGGTGCGGTGGTGACGAGCGTGTTGCGGTAGCCCTCGTGGCGGGCCGTCTGGAGGACACCGCCCAGGATGCCCTCGGCCATGGGGTCGCCGCGTTCGATCGCGGCCGCGGCCAGGAGTATCTTGCGTTCCAGCGCGTGCCGCGGGGTCAAGTCACCGAGTGGCGGTGACTGCAGGTGTTCCTGCGCGGCGCGGTGGTCGCCGGCCGCGAGGGCGATCTTGGCCAGCAGCGGGCCACGGCGGGCGGCGGGCAGCCTGCTCGCCAAGTCAGCGGGGGTGCGCAGGTCGCCAAGCGACAGGCGCAGCAGCGCTTCCAGCTCATCGGCCCGCCGCAGCAGCGCCGATCTGGTCCGGGCCAGGACCAGCCGCGCCCCCGCAACGGTTGCCAGCGCCTCGTGGACATGCCCCCGGGCGGCCCAGATCATGGCGCGGTCGAGCAGCGTGAGGAACTCAAACACCGGCCGCCGCTGCTCGGTTATCGAGAGCACTCGTTCGGTGAGCTGTTCCGCGGTGTCGAGGTCCCGCCGCTCCAGCGCGCTGCCGGCCAGCACGCGCAGGCAATCCACGGTGAAGAAATGCTGGCCGAACCCCAGCCGCCGCGCCTGCCGCTCAACGGCCCTGGCGGCCTCGGTGGCCTTGGCCAGGTGCCCCGACTGGAACCAGGCCAGCGCCCGCGCACCGGGCACCATCACCAGCTTGACCGGCTCGGGCAGCTCAGGTATCGCCAGGGCAACGGCCGCCTCTCGCTCAACCGCCGGGAAGTCGTCCAGGCAGTTATAGACGCGGAGGAGGACCAACGGGACCGCAGCGTTCCACTCGTCGGTGAGCTGCGTCCGCCCCTGGATGGCCCGCGCCGCCAGGGCGGCCTCGATGGCCTGGTCCAACTGGCCGGTCACCCCGTAATGGAACGACCGTACCGCCGCGAACCGGGCGGCCAGCCTCGAGTCGGCCGGGATCGGCTTCGCGCGCTCAAGAAGGTCCAGGTAGCCGCCGCCGCGCGCCATGTCACCCCAAAGCAGCAGGTCGGCTGCCAGAGCCAGCAGCTTTTCCGGGGCATCCAGTACGAGCGATGCGTCAACCGCACTGAGATCCAGTGCGGGCGGCACGACCGGGCCCTGCAGGAAGTCGGGCACGACCTGATCCTGCAGCAGGCCCAGGCCCCGGTCGGCCTGCTGCCCGGCGAGGAAATGGCGGGCCGCACGGCGGGTCTCGCCGGTCGATTCGAACCACTCGGCCGCCCGGAGCTGGAGCTTCTGTTCCCGGGCCCGGTCCCTGGTGCGCAGCTCGGCGCGCAGCACCTGGCGCACCAGATGGTGGTACCGGAAGCTCGTTCGCTCATCATCGAGGGGCGCGAGAAACAGGTTGGCCGCGTCGATGCGGCGCAGCAGCGGTGCCGCGTCCTGCCTTCCGGTGACAGCCGCGCACGTGGCCACGGTCAGCACGCCAAGGACCGACGTATCAAGCATGAACTGGACCACCTCAGGCGGCTGCTGCTCAAGGACCTCCGAGACGAAGTAATCGGCGACCGCGTGGCTACGGATATCAAGTGCCCGCGCCATCCGCGCCGGATCCTTGCTGCCGCGAAGCGAGAGCGCCGCCATCTGCAGGACCGCGGCCCAGCCCTCGCTTCGCCGGTGAAGCAGCGCCAGCTCCTCAGCGCCGACCTCCACGCCGAACCTCGCCAGCAGATCACGGCTTTCGGCAAGGGAGAAGTACAGGTCCCGGTCCCGAAGCTCGCACAACTCGCCGGCCATCCGCAGCCGGTGCAGCCGCAGTGGAGGGTCGCTGCGGCCGGCCAGCACGAGCTGGGCGTTTCCGGCGGGCCAGCGCTCGACAAGATCGATCATGCCCGTAGCGGCGGCCGCCGCTGCGGCATGGAAGTCGTCCACGATGATCGCCGACCCTGCGGGCAGCTTCGCGGCATCGTTCACGATCGATGCGGTCACGTCGGCCGACATGGCGCTGTCCATCGTCAGCAGATCGGCGGCATCGGCGCCGAACTGCGGGGCTATCCCCCGGGGAGCCTCAACGAACCCGGTCCAGAACCGGACCGGATTGGCATCGGCCTGATCGCAGGACAGCCACGAGGTAAGACCAGGTGGCCTTGCCGCCGCCCAGCTCGACAGCAGCACGCTCTTGCCCGCGCCCGCCGACCCCACCACGATGGTCAGGCGCTTGCCGGCCCCTCCCATCAGCCGGTCATGCAGTGCTGACCTTGTGACCAGGGTGGCAGGCAACATCGTCGGCCGGAACTTCGCCAGGGCGAACCTGGCGCCCCGTGCAGCGCCAGGTCCAGTCGCGCCTGATACCACGCCTCTCCCGCAGCCCACCTTCAGGCGGTATCAACAGGCCGCTCTCTCCGTAGCAGCCTTCCACCGCATCCGCCACAGCGACACCCGCTGAACCGTGATGATCCGCTCGGCGGGCGCGGGTGACATCACCCCGTACGGGGGGTTTGCCCCGGGCGCGGGGATTCCACCGCGGCGGTGCCGCAGAACCGCAGGTCACCCTGGGAGGGGTGATGACGCAGGCCACCGCCACTAGGCACGCTGGAAGCACGCAGGAGCCCTGAGGTACCCATCGTGCATACAATCGCAGCGGCCTCATCAGCAGAACCGTTCGGCGCGTGGGCCTACCTGGCCGTCTTCGCGCTCATGGCGCTGTCGTTCGCCGGGATACCAGCGGTTGGAGCAACCGTCGTGGCTGGGGCGGCCGTCCTGGCCAGCCAGGGAAAGCTCAATATTTATGTGGTGCTTATCGTGGCGGCGCTGGGCGCCGAGGCTGGCGGCCTGGCTGGATACGGCATCGGGCACAGATGGGGCCGTAAGCTCGTGGACCACCCGGATCGCTGGCAGGCGCGAAGGCAGCAGGCCCTCGCTCGCGCAGAGGCGATCTACGCGAGATGGGGCCGGCTGGCCGTCTTCTTCACCTCGACCATGGTCTCTGGCATTCTGCGAATGAAGTACTCCCAGTTCGTGGTCTGGAACTTCATAGTTGGCGCCGTATACGTGCTGTCGGTCGGGCCTGCCGCCTACGGCGCGGGCAAGGTCTCGGCCGGTCAACAGGACGCGGGCAGCCTGGGCGCACTGATCGCCGGGCTGGCGATCGCTGCCGGGTCGGTCATGCTCGCAGGACGGTACTTCCGCCGCCGCAAGGCCCGCAGGTTGCTTGCAGGCGCCAGCGCCGATACGGCTAGCGAGGGATCGGGCTGACACCTTGCCGACGTGCCAGCAGCGCTTAACAAGCGCGAGTGAACAACAGTGGCCGCACCAGCCGTCCCCAGGCACCCATCAGCCGGGGCCCGGCGGGAATACCATCCAGGCGCGCGTCGTAGAGCATGAACGTATAACCCAGCCGCCGTGCCAGCGCCCCGTCAGTGGCGACCTGATCGCCGATCACCAAGCCGGGCCGGGGGAAACCCTGATAAGCCGCGGTCCGCAGCGGCTTGCCCGCAGATGCCAGGTAGACCACCCGCTTGCCCGCGGTGCTGGGCACGACCGACGGACGGCGCGGCGAGTTCGTGGCAAAGCACACCACCTGCAGATCCGGGACCGCCGCGAGCTCGCTGAGCACCAGCGCAATCCCCTGGTCAAGGGACTCCTGGCCGCTATCCCAGTACGCGACCAGCGGCTCCACGTCGAAGATCATCGTCCGCGCCGACAGCTTCCTGGCATGCCAGGCCACCTCACCGAGCCCCGTGACGCGCTCATAACCAGGTCTCACGCGGCCACCTCACCGGATGCGCCGGGACGGCGCTGCTGGTGAAACGCGGCCAGGCGTCGCAGCGTGACCCAGTCCACCGGGGTCTTCGGCGCGGGGACGCCGGGGCGGTTCCTGGGCACCCAGACCCGGAGTGCGCCGGGGCGGATCGCGCACTGCACCGGGGTCGCTACCAGCACCGCCTCGCCATCGATGCCGACCGGGATCTGCGGCGCGTCGGCGGTGATCTCGATCTTCGTCGTGGTCAGCACGCTCAGCCCGGTGGCATGTGCGCCACGGAGCAGGCCGACGGCCTGCCGCGCGCTGTCCACCGTGACGCCCACCACGCCGAGCGTGCCGCGATCCAGCCGGGCGCGGCGGCTCAGGCCGGCGATGTCCCCGGTTCCGTAGGGGTTGTTGGCCACCAGCAGCGCCTGCGGCGCCCTGATCTCGCTGCCGTCCACCCGGGCCATGAGCCGTGCCCCGCGGTGGCCTTGCAGCAGGTCCGGGAGCAGGTCCAGCGTGGTGCCCAGCTTGTCACCCCGGTAGGCCGGGGTCTTGACGACCTCGGCATACGCGCCGAACGACGCGTTGTTTACGAATGTCTGGCCACCGATCGCGCCGAGGTCGACGCGCAGTTCGACACCATCGGACAGCGCGCCAAGGCACGCCGCAGGGTCGTCACGGTCCAGCCCCAGATCCAGGGCGAAGTGATTGCGGGTGCCCGCCGTGATCACTACGAACGGGAGGCCATGCTGGGCGGCGACGCCGGCCACCAGGGCCTGCGTGCCGTCGCCGCCCGCGACACCAAGCAGGTCGGCGCCGGCGGCGACGGCCTCCTGGGCGACTCTCGCGACGTCGGTCGGCTCCGGGCCGGCCATCAGGAACACCTCGGCGCCGAGCCGCTCGGCCTTGCGTTTCAGATCGAACTTCTCAACCTTCCCACCGCCGGACCTCGGGTTCATGATCAGGTACGGGTGCACGGCAGCCGGCGCCGCCGGCCGCTCGGGCATGTGCCCGCCCGCCCGGTCGCCCTCCGCCACCGCCAGGCGCGCGGTCGCGCCCGCGAGCACCCACGCAGCGGCCGACGCGGCGGCAACCCACAGCAGCCCGGCGTAGGCATAGACGGCGATCACCGCGACCGGCGCAAGGACGAAGGCCGCGAGCGACAGCCAGCGCCGCAGGCCCCGCTGGGAAAGGAAGAGGAACGCGGCGGCCGCACTCAGTACCGCGCCCCCCAGGCCCACGGCCAGCATCGCGATACTCCACAGGCCAGCGAAGACCGCCAAGATCACGACCGCCAGGCACCCGAAACCGAAACTCAGGCGCGCCAGCCAGCGGCGCGAGCCCGTGATCTGAGGGCCCGGCTCCGGCGTCACGGCCACCACCAGCCCAGGCGCTCCGCGGCCACCTTCCGGCCAGGCCGGCCGGGCAGGCCGAGATAGACCATCCTCTCGTCCACGGCCGAATTGTCACCCTTATGGCGGCTCCAGCGCCTCACCCAACCGGGGGTGACCAGCGGATGAATCCGAAGTGCCGCACGGCCGCGAGGGCGCCGCCGAGTCCGGTCACCCCTGAAAGGGTGATGACGCGGACCCGGCCGCCGGGCACGCTGGACAGGGCTGGCCGGGCCCGGGTTCTGTGGAGATGCGGTGCCGATGCTCAAACTGGCGCGCGGGCTGAGCCTGTCGTCATTCCGCCGCGAGTGGCTGGCCAAGGACATCGTGGCGGGGCTTGTGCTCACCACCCTGCTGGTCCCGCAGGGCATGGCTTACGCGGAACTGGCGGGCCTGCCGCCGATCACGGGTCTGTACACCTCCATCTTGTGCCTGCTTGGCTATGCCGCCTTCGGCCCGTCACGAATCCTTGTGCTGGGCCCGGATTCCTCGCTGGGGCCGATGATCGCCGCGACGATCCTGCCGCTCATCGCCGCCAAAGGCGACCCCGAGCGGGCGGTAGCACTGGCCTCCATGCTCGCGATCATGGTCGCGGCGATCATGATCCTGGCGGCGGTGGCGAAGCTCGGCTTCATCGCCGACCTGATCTCCAAGCCAACGATGATCGGCTACATGAACGGCCTGGCACTGACGATCCTGATCGGGCAGCTGCCGAAGCTGTTCGGGTTCAAGGTCGAGGCGAAGGGCCTGCTCGGTGAGCTCGGCGGCTTCGTCAAGGGGCTGGCGGATGGTGACGCGGTTGCCGCCGCGGCCGCGGTCGGGATCGCCGGGATCCTGCTGATTCTGGTCCTGCAGCGCTGGCTGCCGAAGGTCCCGGCCGTGCTGATCATGGTGGTGCTCTCGATCGCGGCGACGACGGTATTCGGCCTGGCAAGCCATGGTGTCAGCCTGGTCGGGGTGCTCCCCAAGGGATTCCCGCCGCTGACGATTCCCGATGTCCGCCTGGCCGACGTCGGGCCGCTGTTGGCGGGGGCGCTGGGGATCGCCGTGGTCTCGCTCGCCGACACGATCTCCACGGCGTCCGCGTTCGCCGCCCGCACCGGGCAGGAGATCCACGGCAACCAGGAGATGATCGGCATCGGCGCGGCGAACCTGGCCGCCGGGTTGTTCCAGGGGTTCCCCGTGAGCACCAGTGGATCGCGGACCGCGGTGGCGGAACGGGCGGGCGCGAAGACTCAGCTCACCGGCATCACCGGGGCGGCTCTGATCATTCTGATGATCGTGCTGGTCCCGGGCTTGTTCCGGAACCTGCCCCAGCCCGCGCTGGCCGCCGTGGTGATCACGGCATCGCTGTCGCTTGCCGACATTCCAGGCACTGTGCGGCTCTGGCGGCAGCGCAAGGCGGAATTCCTGCTGTCGATCGCGGCCTTCCTGGGTGTCGCCTTGCTTGGCGTGCTGCCGGGGATCGCGATCGCGGTCGGCCTGTCGATTCTCAACGTCTTCCGGCGGGCGTGGTGGCCCTACGACACGGTCCTCGGGCATGTGGAAGGGCTCGAGGGCTACCACGACATACGCTCGTATCCGCACGCCAGACATCTGCCAGGCCTGGTGATCTACCGCTTCGACGCGCCGCTGTTCTTCGCCAACGCCAAGACGTTTCGTGACGAGGTGAGGCGGCTAGCCCGGGCCGACCCACCACCCACCTGGATCCTGATCGCAGCGGAGCCGGTGACCGACGTGGACACCACCGCCGCCGATGTGCTTGAGGAGCTTGACGAAATGCTGAACGCCAAGGGCATCAGCCTGGTGTTCGCCGAGCTCAAGGACCCGGTGCGGCGCAAGATCGAGCGCTACGGGCTCACCCGCACGATCGAGGCACGCCACTTCTTCCCAACGGTCGGCGCCGCCGTCGCCGCGTTCCGCCACGAAACCGGCGCCCAATGGGCCGCCGGCCAACCCGGCGCCGACCCGGCCGCCCCAGGTCAGGCAACTGCCAATGCCGACGCGCCGGATGACGGCGCCGCATCCGCACCCGGTCGCAGGGTGCCTTGATGATTACCTGAGTGCCTCAGTGATTTGGCGTTTGTGAATCGATGACGTCAGCCACGCGCCGCAGGGCGCGGGCTGCCCGGTCCCGCGGTCTCAGCTTCCCAAGCTCCGCCACTAGCTCGGCGAGAAGCTCCCGCAACGGCGTCAGGTCAAGCACCCCCGGCTCACCGCCGCCGTTGACCACCCGTCTGGCCCGCGCGGCGCTCGTCGTCTGGCGTACCTGGTCAGAAAGGCGGCCGACGACAGCGTCGGCAAGGCGCGTGCCACTGGCAATCCTGACGTCGCCGCCGCTGAGGTCAGCGTCCGGCCCGGCAGGCGTATCGGGAGCGGCGGCAGGCGGCGGCTCCTCAGGCACCGGAATCACCCTCTTTCCGGAAGGTGTCTGTCATCGTCATTAGCGGCCAGGTTCTGACCCTCGACCTCCAGCATGTTCGAGCCGCCCCAGGAGTGTCGTCACCCATCCGAGGGTGATCTCGGTCACAGCCGCCCCGGCGGGCACGGCAGCGGAACGATCACGAGCTCCGGGTCACCCGCGGAGGGGTGATGACGCAAGCCCCGGCCGCCAGGCATCCTGACAGGACGCCAGACAATAGGAGACCGGGAGGAGCGACCCCGGTGCGATCACAAACATATGAGATCACTTTCTTGGGACGAGCCGGCACCACGCTATGCGCAGAATTCGACGACTGCGAAGTCACCATCGGCCCGGGCACGACAACCCTTCATGCCGAACTGCCAGACAAGGGAGCCCTCACTGGGCTCATGGAGCGGATCAGCGGCCTCGGGCTTGAGGTGATCGACGTGAGCCTCGTGGCGCCGCCACCCGGGCACTGACTGACCTCGCCCAGGTCACGACGGCGCTGCCGATGGGCCGCGGCGTGGTGGACACCGCCCCGGTCTCACCGGGTTCATCCCTCATCGGGTGATGTCCGGCTGTCACTCTCCCGGCAGGATCGGGGCATCGGAAGAGCGAACGACTCCAACTTCGCGCTCTGGCGGTTCCGGCTTCGGCAGCGAAGGGAGCGCTCGTGGCTGGGCGCCCGTGCGGCGTTGCGGCCAGAACGGGAGGTGGACCGGATGGCGGTACGGAATATCGCGCATCTGAGCGTTGAGCAGCGCGTGGCCAGGGGAAATGAGGCGCGGGAGCGGACGCCTGCGTCGAGTCATTCGCGGTGGGCTGCTGCCACCGACCGCGCGGACCCGGTCGCCCTCCTTGAGGAACAGAACGCTACCCGTGAGCCGGACCTGGTACCGGTGCGTCACGGCCGGATGATGGTCTCGCCGTTCACCTTCTACCGAGGCGCAGCCAAGATCATGGCGGCGGACCTGAAGGACACGCCAGTGGCCGGCCTTGGCGCCCAGTTGTGCGGTGACGCGCATCTGTCCAATTTCGGCGTGTTCGCCTCACCGGAACGGCGGCTGCTCTTCGACCTGAACGACTTCGACGAGACCCTGCCGGGGCCGTTCGAGTTCGATGTCAAGCGGATGGCGGCCAGCTTCGCGATCGCGGGCCGCAACAACGGGTTCCCCAAGGCCGACACGCGCGCGTCGGCCCGTGCGTCGGTGACGGCCTACCGGGAGGCAATGGCCGGGTTCGCACGGATGCGGACCATGGACGTCTGGTACGCGTGCCTGGACGAGGACGAGCTGATGCGGGCGGTCCGCGGCGTTGTCGCCGGGACGGCGCAGGCGGCGAAGGCCGCGAAGAAGCAGCCGAAGGCGGCCATGAAGAAGGCCAGGGAGCAGGAGAAACTGGCGGTGCGGGGCGGGAGGCAAGTGGAGAAGACCGCCGAGAGGGCACGCACCAGGGACAGCGTGCAGGCGCTGTCCAAGCTCGGTGAGCTGGTCGATGGGACCTACCGGATCGTCAGCCAGCCGCCGATCATCGTCCCGGCGCGCGACTTGGCGGCCACCTACGGCCTTTCCGTCGAGGAGGCCGGCCACGCGGTCCGCGAGCAGTTCCGCTCTTACCGGGCCACCCTGCAGGACGATCGCCGTCACCTGCTGGAACGCTTCCAGATCGTGGACATGGCCCGCAAGGTCGTCGGCGTTGGCAGCGTCGGCACCCGGGCGTTCATCGTCTTGCTCCAAGGACGCGATGCCTACGATCCGCTGTTCCTGCAGATCAAGGAGGCGACGGCCTCGGTTCTCGAGGCATGCCTGCCCAAGAGCCGATACCGGCAGCACGGTGAGCGCGTGGTCCAGGGGCAGCGGATGATCCAGGCCGCGAGCGACATCTACCTCGGCTGGACCAAGGGCCTGGATGTACGCCGCCATTTCTACTGGCGCCAGCTGCGGGACATGAAGGGCTCAGCGCTGGTCGAGGCGATGACACCGCTCGGGCTGACCTTTTACGCCCGCATTTGCGGATGGACCCTGGCCCGTGCCCACGCCCGCTCCGGAGACCCGGTCGCCATTGCCGCCTACCTCGGCGACGGCGATGCGTTCGACCGGTCGGTCACCGACTTCTCGCAGCGCTATGCCGATCAGAACGAACAAGACTTCCAGCAGTTTGTCAAGGCAGTTCGGAGCGGGCGGCTGGAAGCACTCGAAGGCGTCTGACCGGAAAGCGGACAGGGCGTGGACGCGCAGCCGGCCATGGCGGAAGTCCGCAGCCTCGAGGTGCGCTGGATCTTCCCGGGCCACCTGGAGGCCGCGATGGCCGAATGGTTTGACCGCTTCCCGGCAGCGGCGGAGTTGCAAGAGGACGTTTACCTGCTCGATCCGCACTTGCCCGGGCTTTCGGTGAAGGTCCGCAGTGCAAGGGCATTCGAGGTGAAGGCCTACCGCGGCAGTCCCGGAATCCTCGATGCGGCGGGACGCGCCCGCGGGCGCATGGAGTCCTGGCAGAAGTGGTCCTTTCCCGTTGCGCCGCCGGGCAAGCTCAGCGGTGACCTGGCCGGGTGGAGGCTGGTACGCAAGAAGCGGCGGATCAGCCAGTTTGCGCCGGCAAATGGGCGGATTCGCGCGGTCCCTGCCGGGCCGGGCGGGGAGCCGGGGTGTGCCGTGGAACTCACCGAGGTCCGCTTGAGTGGTGCGGCCTGGTGGACCCTGGGCTTCGAGACGACCGGGCCTGCCGGCTTGCTGCGCAGCCACCTTGAGGCCACCGCCGCACTCGTGTTCGCCGATCCCCCGCCGGAAGGCATGGAACTCGGCACAGAGAACTCCAGGTCCTATGTGGAGTGGCTCCGCCTCGGGTTACGGCCGGACCGCGCGGAGCAGCAGGTAATCGATGATCCGGCGGCGCCAGAGCAGGTCTGCCTGCCACAGCAGCAGGCGGGCGGCGGCCTGCTGCCCCAGCGGTGCGCCCGCAGGGGCCTCCAGGCGCGCTGCCGTGAGCCGGAGCGCGGGGGCAATGACGCGGTCGCCACACACGGTGACCTGCACCTCGGCCAGGCCGGCCGCCCGGGCGGCCGCAGCTATCTGCCCGGCTGTCATGGCCATGCCGCACCGCAGCCCGAACACCCGCAGCTGGGTCGCGCCGGCGAGCACCTCAGCGGGCGTGACAGGCCACCGCTGGACCGGAATGTCGGAAATGCTGAGCACGCCGCCGGGCCGCAGCACCCGGTAACACTCGTCAAAGAAGGCCTTCCGGGACCGGAAATGGAACGCCGCCTCCACGCTGATGACCCCGTCCACGGCCGAGTCAGCGAGCGGCAGCCGGGCAGCGTCGCCTGCCACGGGTGCGGCCGCGGCCGCCCGCAACCGGTCCCGGCCAGCGACCAGCTGCCACCGGGTGATGTTCACCGCCACCAGACGGCGCGGCCGTAAGGTCTCGGCGATCAGCGGGTCCTGGGTACCTAGCCCGTTCCCCACATCAACGATCACGCCCCCCGCAGGCAGGGCCGACGCGAGCGTTGCCACGAGCCGGCGGCAGGCGTTTTCGGCCTCATCCTCCGAACCGGGCCCTTCCCACAGCCCCAGGTTCAGCCAGCCGGGCGCCAGCGTCAGGAAAGAGTCCGCTCCGATGCTCTCGTAAACTCGCGCGGCGGGATTGGCGCCCTGCCTGACCATCGCGGCGGCGTGCCGCACGTGCTGGCCCGTCCACCCGGTGATCCACCCTGGCTTGGCTACCATCCCAGACCACTGTACGGACACCGCCCACGGCAGGGTCTGGCCATCCCGGCCCCGGCCTGCCCTGGCTGGCTCACCCAGCCCTCCCAGGAACGGCACCTGACATGCGGGGGCCGCGGTCCGGGCCGTCAGGCGATCCTGCGGGCGCCCGGCCCGGGCAGCGGGGTGACCTCCCGCGGTGAGTCCAGCACGTGCCCGTCGGTGCAGGCGACCTGAAGCTGGATGCCGGCGCCGCAGTCGCGGTGGGTGAGCTGCACCTGGGGACCGGCCGGCCCGGCCGCGTACTTGTCACCCCACTCCATCAGCGCGACAAGCACCGGGTACAGGTCCAGGCCCTGCTGGGTCAGCCGGTACTCGTGCCGGGCGCGCTGGCCGTGCTCCTGGTACGGCACCCGGCGCAGTATCCCGTCGGCCACCAGGCGGGAAAGCCGGTCGCTGAGAATCTGCCGCGGCGCCTGGGTGCGGCGCCGCATGTCATCGAACCGGCGGACCCCGTTGAACGCCTCACGCAGCACCAGGAAGGTCCACTTCTCACCGATCAGGCTCACCGCCGCGCCGATCGTGCAGTTGGCCGTGTCGTACTCGAGGATCCAGGGCCGCGCCATGACTGCATGCTAAGTCTAGTTGACAGACTCAGCAAGCAGGGTGGAGGCTGGGTTCGTGAGGCGAACCCAGATACGTGCACGGCGGGCTGGAGATTTTGACATACGACGGCCGTGCGTCACCGACCGCGAGGCCATCGCGGAGTTCCTCACTGGCCTGTCGCCACGGGCCCGCTACCTGAGGTTCTTCTCCGGTGCCCCGCCGACCGGCTCGGCCATGCTGCGCCTGCTCGGGGGCGGGGCCGCCCATACGGACGTGCTGGTGGCCACCGATGACGATGTGATCATCGGGCATGCCATGGCCGGTGACCGGGCCGGGCCGGGCGGCACCCGGCTGACCGAGATCGGCGTGGTGGTGGCCGATGGCTACCGGGGCCTGGGGCTGGGTTCCGCGCTGATACGCCGGATGGTCGCCCGCGCCCGGCTGCGTGGCGTGACCGCCGTGGTCATGGAGGTGCTCGCGGAGAACCGGCAGGTGCTCACCATGATCGCGGACCACTGGCAGGTGACGAGCGAGGACCGGTCCGGTGCCTGCATCACCATCCGGGCCCCGCTGCCGCCCGGGACGGGGCGGGAGCATCCGTGGCTGCCGGGAACCGGGAAGCATCCGTGGCCGCCGGGAGCCGGGGACCATCCGTGGCTGCCGGGAACCGGGAAGCATCCGTGGCTGGCGGGGGCCGGGACGGAAGCCGTGGCTGCCGCGATCGGAGGAGGAACGGCACGGTGAACGACGCGAACGGCAGGCGGCGCACGTACGAGTGGGCGGACCCCGCACCGTCCGCGGCCGCGGCCAGGGAACTGGACGGTATCTCGTTCTTCGGTGAGCTGATCGCGGGCCGGCTCCCGCCGCCGCCCATTGCCGCGACGCTCGGTTTCGGCTGGGTGTCCGTGGCGCCGGGGAAGGTCGTCTTCGAGATCACCCCCGCCGAGTACCACTACAACCCGATCGGGTCCGTGCACGGCGGCGTGTACGCCACGCTCTGCGACTCGGCGTGCGGCTGCGCGGTGCACAGCATGCTCCCGGCCGGCGCGTACTACACCTCGCTGGACCTGTCGGTCAGGTTCATCAGGCAGATCACCTCCCGGACCGGGCGGCTGCTGTGCGAGGGGACCGTGGAGCACCTCGGCTCCCGCACCGCCCTGGCCGCCGCCCGGCTCACCGATTCCGCCGGGAAGCTCTACGCGCAGGCGACGAGCAGCTGCATGATCTTCCGCCCCGGGTGATAGGCCGGGGCTTCCCCTGCCGCCGGCCGGGTGCCCACCGCCCGGGGCGCCCGGCCGGACGGCTCAGCGGTATCCGCCGGAGATCACCGGGACCCGTGGCTCAGCACGGGCCGTCGTCGTTCCACGCACCGGACGGGCCGCCCGGGACCTCGTCGTAATTCCACTGGTTGGCGGTCCAGTTGTGGCCGCCGTGGGAGACCACGTTGCCGGACACGTAGGCGGTGTTCGACACCCAGGCCGCGGCGCAGCTCCCGGTGGGGCTGGGCGACGGAATCGGCGTGGGCGAGGGCGACGTCGGCGTGGGCGTCGGGGTCGGGGTGGGCGACGGCGACGTGTGGTTCGCGAACGCCACCGTGAACGCGGTGAAGTCCCAGGGGTTCTGGGCCACCCCGCTGCACTCGCTGGAGGTGAAGCCGGGGTCGACCGGGGTGCACTGGCGGTCCCGGTTGAGTGACCAGAACGTGTACCGGCTCATCCCGGAGTTCTCCGCGAAGGTCAGCACCGTCTGGAAGTCGCTCTGGTAGAAGAACTCGGCGCTGTCGGTCCGGCCGTTCATGCCGGAGAAACCCTCATGCGCGTAGGCCTGCGCGCTGGACCAGCCGAACGTGCTCATCAGCTGGGCGTTAACGTCCTGGAGCGCGGTGACCTGCGAGGATGCCCCGCTGAAACCGCCGTCGAACGGCATGATCGTGTAGTCGTTCGGCGTGAAGCCCAGGCTCTTGGCCTCGTCGAGCAACTGCTGCCCGAAGTAGTTCGCGCCGGTCGTCGTGGACGGCATCGTGATCGAGATGAACAGGCCGGGGTCCTCCTGCTGGAGGATCTGCGCGGCACCGAGTTCGTTGGCGATGGCGGCCGAGTTCTCGATCTCCGGCTCCTCCAGGTCGAAGTCGAATGCGTGCAGGCCATAGGTCGTGATCACCTGCTGGTAGGCGGCGGCCGTCGCCGCGGCCGAACCGCATACCTGGCCGAGCTTGGTGCCGTTGTAGCCGCCGGCCGAGACGATGACGTCGCCGCCGTCCGCGCGGATCTGGCCGATGACGCTCGCCACCTGGGTGTCCGACGAGACCGGGTCGGTGGCGTCCCAGGACGGCGTGCAGGACCCGCCGCCCGCCAGGATGAACGCCATCTCGAAGGCCTTCTGCCCGGTGGCCGACATCACCTGGCCGACATCGGGGGCATTGGAATCCAGCGTGCTGTAGTAGGGCGCCGACTCATACCAGTTGACCGACAGCGCGGCGGCCTTCGCCAGGGCCTGGGTGGCGGCGCCGGGCGCGGCGGCCAGGGCGGAGGGCGCGGCGGCCTGGGCGGTGGGCGCGGCGGCCTGGGCGGTGGGCGCGGCGGCCAGCGCGGCGGCGGCTAACCCGCCGGTGAGCAGCACGGCCGAGCAGGCGGCCGTGACGGCGCTGGCCTTGCCATGCAGGCCGGCCGGGGCCAGCCGGCGCAGCCGGGCAAGGGGGCGCGGTGCGGTGGAGCGAGGCGGACGGCGGAGCGGGGAGTGAGGCACGGATCCTCCTTGAGCGGGAGTAAGGAGCCTTTACTAATAAGAAACTTTCCTATTAGTAAGTCGACGCTATGCCGGTCCGGTCCAGCGGTCAATCGGAATGGCGGGATCCGCGCCATTCCGGAATGGCGTCCCGCACCACGCTCACCCCGCGATGATCATGGCGTTTGGTCACGCTGAACTGCGTCTGGGTATCGCTGCTGCTGCTCGGCCTGGCCGCCGCCGCGGTCGCGGCGGACCGGCGGCTGCCGGAGCCGGCCGTATAGTGGCGCCCATGCCGGACGGCCCGCAGGTTCCACGGGAACCGGTCACCTCGGTCGCCGGGGCGATAGCGCGGATGGAGGCGATCGGCGCCGCGCTGCCCGCCCGGGACGGCCTGGCCTGTTTCAATCGCATGTACCTCGCGGTGACCCAGGCCGTGGGCGCGGACCTGGGCCACGGGTTCTTCGCCGACCCGGCGTTCATGACCAGGCTCGACGTGACGTTCGCCAACCTGTACTTCGACGCGGTGCAGGCCGCGGGCACCCCGGCGGCGGTGCCGGTGGCCTGGCGCCCGCTGGCGGAGCTGCGCGGCGCGGCCGGGATCGAGCCGATCCAGTTCGCCCTGGCCGGCATGAACACGCACATCAATCACGACCTGCCGGTGGCGGTGGTCACCACCTGCGCCGAGCTGGGCACCGCGCCGGGCGATGGCTCGCACCTCGCGGACTTCCAGAAGATGGACGCGCTGCTCGACGCGGCGGAGGAGGACATCAGGAGGTCCTTCGAGTCGGCACCGGAGCTTGCCGTGGACGACCACCTGCGCGCCGTGGACAACCTGGTCGCGTGCTGGGCCATCAACTCGGCCCGGGACCTGGCCTGGCGCAACGCCCTGGTGCTGTGGGAGCTGCGCGGTAACGCCGCGGCCCGCGGGCTGTTCCTCGACGGCCTGGCCGGGGTCACCGCGCTGGCCGGCCGGCTGCTGCTGACCGCCGTCTAAGGTCGGCAGGTGGACGAACTGCACTACGACCTGGAGCGGGACGCGGTGCGCGTGGTGCTCACCGACGGCGGCGGTCGGGTCCTGCTGTTCCACGTGCTGACCCCGGATCAGGCACCGGATGGCTGGTGGGAGCTGCCCGGCGGGGGCATCGATCCCGGCGAGTCCTACCTGCAGGCCGCGGTCAGGGAGATCCGCGAGGAAACCGGGCTGACCCTCGACCCGGCCCAGGTGGGCCCGCCGTCATGGCGGCGCGACACCACCTGGCTGTCTCGGGGCGTCCGGCGGCTCCAGCACGAGGTGGTGGTGCGCGCCCGGGTCGCGGCGGACCGGCCGGTGGTCGTGGACGGCGGCCGGACCCCCCAAGAGGTGGAGGACATGGTTACGTTCCGCTGGTGGCCGGTGCCCGAGATCACCGGGAGCCGGGCGCGGTTCTACCCGGGCCGCCTGCCCGAACTGCTGCCGGCCTTCCTGGCCGGGGAGACCATCGACGAGCCCTTCGAGCGCTGGAACTAAGCGCTCGAAGGGCTCGCCGACCGGTCCTGGGTTAGGAAGTGATCGTCCAGGAGAAGGTGGCCGACCCGTGCGCACCGGTCCCGTCGGTTGCCGTCACCGTCACCGAGGTGGTGCCCAACGTGGTGGGCGTGCCGCTGATGGTGCAGGTGGAGGCGTTGATGGACAGCCCGGCCGGGAGCCCGGTCGCGCCGCACGTGATCGCTCCCGGCGTGACGACGGCCGTGTCGCTCGTGCCGATCACCAGCGGGGTGATCGCACCGGCGGAGCGGACGCTGGTCTGGCTGCCGGGGTTGGTGACGGTCACCGTGTTCGGCGACGTGACGGTGAACGTGAAGGTCACCGCGTTCGAGGCCGTGGTGCTGTCGGTGGCGGTCACGGTCACCGAGAACGGGCTGCCGGCCTGCGTGGTAGGCGTGCCGCTGATCACGCCGGTGGCGGTGTTGATGGTCAGCCCCGGCGGCAGGCCGGTGGCCGACCACGTGAACGTGGTGATGCCCGTGTCGGAGTCGGTGGCCGACATCGCGTGGCTGTAGGCCGTGCCGACGGTCCCGGACTGGCTGCCGGGGTTGGTGACGGTCACCACGTTGTGGATCGTCCAGGTGAAGGTGGCCGACCCGGACGCGCCGCTGGTGTCGGTGGCGGTCACGGTCACCGAGAACGGGCTGCCGGTTGCCGTGGTGGGCGTGCCGCTGATCACGCCCGTGGTGGCGTTGATGGTCAGCCCCGGCGGCAGGCCGGTGGCGGAGTAGGTCAGCACCTGGCTGGTGTCGGTGTCGGTCGCGACGATCTGCAGCGGCGTGATCGCGGTGCCCGAGCTGTTCGTCTTGCTACCAGGGTTGGTGACCGAGATCGTGTTCGAGGACGAGCTGGCGTTGCAGACCGTCACCGCGATGTACAGGTCCTGGGCCGGGCTGGTGCCGGTGAAGTGGATGTGGACGGCCTGGTCCTCGACGCCTCCGCCGGTGGCCGAGATCTGGTTGTTCAGCGTCACCGTGCCCGCGGAGGACGTGAACGACTGGCCCACCGTGGGGTGCGAGGGCAGGGCGAAGGATGTGCCGTCCACCGTCAGCACCGGACTGATGAGGTTCGCGCTCGCGGTCGACGTGCCGGAATTGCAGGTCGACGCGACCTGGCTGGCAACCAGGCCGATCGAGTGCCCGCTGCCCGACATCTGGGCATTGACCGAGGTGACGCGCGAGTACGCGGCCACGGTACTGGCCGTGTCGAGCGTCAGGCCCGTGGTGAGCAGCCCGGCGATGTTGACGTTGGGCTGGAACACCAGGGCCGGGCCGGTCGAGAGGGCGAGGCCTTGCGGGGAGGCGGTGGTGAGCCCGGCCGGCGCCGAGGCGCCATAGGAGGAGCTGCCGCCGCTCGGGGTGGCCGCCGCGGGCGCCGCGGCCAGCACAACGACGGTGCCCGCGAGGGCCAGCGACCCAGCGGCCGCGGTGACTCTGGTGAGTAGCCGGTTCATGAACGCCCCTCCGCTTCGCCCCACGGCGTCAACGATAAGTTACTTTTAGCAAGGATACAGTAACAAAGAGTTACTTAGGGTGGCGGCAGCGGACTCAGGCACGCTCCCACACGCCAAACGCGTCGTTGTTGCGTGCCGCGCCGTTGGCGACGGCCCCGTCGGTCCACAGGTAACTGGGCGAGGCCTCCACGGTGCCTTGCGGGAAGGGCAGCCCGTTGCTGGTGGCCTCGATCCGGCTGGTGACCCAGGGCCCGGTCCAGGAGCCCTTGTTGCCCGCGTCGGTGGTCACCGCGCCCTGCTGGAACTGGGTGATCCGGAACTGCTGGGTGGAAGAGGGCAGCGGGATGGGGGTCCCGCCGTTGTTGGTGTAGTCCGCCAGGCCCGCGGCGTGGTCGAAGACCGGGCCGGACAAGGGGGCCTGGAAGTGGAGAACGCACTGGCTCGCCGCGGTGAGGCGGCCGGTACTGCAGGAGGGCGCGGTGATGGTGAAATACACCGCGGTGCCCTGCTGGGGGTAGTAGATGCTGAACTCGATCCCGTCGCCCTGGTTCGCGTCGAGCGGCACGAAGTGAGCGAACTGCGGGGTGGTGGAGTTGACGAACGTCTCGACGAACGCCACCCACTGCACTCCCGTGGGGCAGATGAAGCCCGGGTCGAGGTTCTCCGCCACGAGACAGGTCTCGATGCCGGTCCTGGCATAGGTGTCGCCGCTGCCCTGCGAGCCGTTGGAGAGCTGGATGTAGGCCTGCGGGTACAGGAAGTCGTCCGGCACGTCAGCTGACGGGCGGCCGGCTGGCCGGCCGGGTGGCGCGGAAACCACTGGCTGGTTAGGTACCGAGATCACGGCATGGATGAACCTGAAGTCGCGGTTACTGGCCTCATAGCCCGCGTAGCTGACGGTGGCGGTCACCGGCAGAGACTGCGCCGCGTGCGCCTTCCCCGGCGGGGCGAGCCTTGTGCCGGCGTGCGCAGGCGCCGCGAAGCCGGCCATGGCCATGACCGCGCTTGTCACGGCCGTGGCTGAGAGCATGGTGACGATGCCTCTGCGCATCGGTGGATTCCCTCCCCTATGTCGCCGGGCCGGGCCCCCCGGAGGCGATCTGTGGCTCTGATCCGGGAGCACCTTACCATGAGTAGCCATCCAATTACCTGGTGTAAGGATTCGGCGGCTGGGCAGGCGGCGGATCGGGCCGGCCCCCGGGGCCCTGGCCGGCGAGGATGGCCTGCGTGGCTGAACTGCGCATGGCACATACCGCCGACCTGGGCCCGGCCGACCTCGAGGCGGCCCGCGCCCTGCTGGACGAGGTGTTCCTCGGGGAGATGACCGATACCGACTGGGAGCACGGCCTGGGCGGGATGCACGCCCTCGTCTGGGACGGGCCGGCGCTGATCGGGCACGGGTCGGTGATCCAGCGCCGCCTGCTGCACCGGGGGCGGGCGCTGCGGGCCGGGTACGTCGAGGCGGTCGCGGTGCGCCCGGACCGCCAGGGGCAGGGGCACGGCGCGGCCCTGATGGCCGCGCTGGAACGGGTCCTGCACGGTGCCTACGACCTGGGCGCGCTCGGGTCCACCGACGAGGGCGCGGGCTTCTACGCGGCGCGCGGCTGGAAGCTGTGGCGGGGACCGTCCTCGGCGCTCACCCCGGCCGGCGTCCGGCGCACCCCGGATGACGACGGCTGCCTGTACGTGTTCGAGCTGGACGTCCCGCTGGACCTGACCGGCGAGCTGACCTGCGACTGGCGCGACGGGGACGTCTGGTAGCTCAGGCCCGCAGCCGCTCGGCGAAGAAGGCCATGACCCGGTCCAGGGCGGCCCGGGTCGGGTGACCGGGCGTGTCCACCAGGTCCCCGGTGAGCACCGAGTGGGCGCCCTTCCTGATGCCGTAGGGGTTGCCCGGCGACGAGTCGATCTCGATGGCCTCGAAATTCTCGCCCAGTTCCCGGCGGAGCGTGGCGAACCGCTCCGGCGGGCAGCCCCTGTCCGCCGAGAAGCGCAGCCCAAGCACGCACAGCCCGTCGCTGGTGCGACCCTTGACGGTGGCCAGGTCGGCCGGGTCCAGACCGAGTGCGGCGCGCTTGCGCGCGGTGACCGGCGCGGGTGCCCCTGGCTGGCTGAGCACCGGCGCGAGCACGGCCGGCTCGACCGCCATCGCCAGGGCGAACCCGCCGGTGAAGCACATGCCGACCGCGCCCACCCCGGGCCCGCCGCACTCGGCGTGCGCCTGGGCGGCCAGCGCCCGCAGCCACGTCACGGCCGGCGGAGTCCGGTCGGCGAGCAGGCGGAACTCCCGCGACACGCACACCTGCCGCAGGGACCTGCGCATTTCGCTGCCGCCGAACGGCGCGCCCGGCCGCCCGAAAAGGGACGGCAGGTAGGCCCGGTACCCGGCGTCGACGAGCCGCTGCCCGAAGGCGGTCACGCCCGGGTGCAGCCCGGGCATCTCGTGCACCACGATCACCGCCGGGCCACTGCCGCCCCGGTACACCTCGTGCGTGCGCCCCTCGTGCGTGAACGTGGTGACGTCGAACCCTGGCACCGCATCGGTCATGGGACGCTCCCGCGGTCGTAGTTGCGGGGCACGGCACTCGGCGCGAGCGGGGCCCCGGCCCTACTCTGCCAGAAGCGCCCCCGCCGGCCGAGGGCGAAAGGTCATCAGAAAGGATGCTCGGATTGCCAGCCATCGAGACGGCTTATAAAGCTTTCACTGCCAGGCAAAAAGGGCCATAATTGCGGCACTAACGGGGACCGGGCGGCCAGGGAAGGCCGCCGGGTGATCAAGGGGAGCCATCATGCCAGAGAATTCCTTCGTGCCATTGCCCGGCAGCGAGCGAGCGCCGCTGGCCGGCGCCCAGCCGGCCGGTGATCTGAACGACTCCGCGCGGATCGAGGTGACGCTGGTCACCCGCCGCCGGGAAGCACTGCCGGCCGAGGTCGTGACCGGCCCGGCAACGCTCAGCCGCGCCGAACTCGAAGCGCGGCACGGCGCGGATCCGTCGGACGTGGCGCTGATCGGCGACGTGCTCGGCCGGTTCGGTATCGAGGTAACCGGCACCGACGCCGGGGCCAGGCGGGTCACGGTGGCCGGCCCGATCTCCGCCTTCTCGCAGGCCTTCGGGGCGTCGCTGCGCCTGGTCAGCGCCCCGCACCCGACGGCGAACGGTGGCACGGCGGAGCACCGCTACCGGGTCGGCGGCCTGCACGTCCCCGCCGAACTGGACGGCGTGGTGCTCGCCGTGCTCGGCCTGGACGACCGGCCACAGGCCACGCCGCAGATCAGGCGGCTGCCGGGCATCGCGGCCGCGGCGGCCGGTGCGACGGCCCCGACCTCCTACACGCCCGTCCAGGTGGCGCAGGCCTACAACTTCCCGGCGGGCACCGACGGCGCCGGGCACACCATCGCCATCATCGAACTGGGCGGCGGCTTCGGCACCGGCGAGCTGCAGACCTACTTCTCCGGCCTGGGCATCGCGGCGCCGTCGGTGACGGCGGTCGGGGTCGACGGCGGATCGAACCTGGCCGGCCAGGACCCGCAGGGCGCCGACGGTGAGGTGCTGCTGGACATCCAGGTGGCCGGCGCGGCCGCACCCGGCGCGCGGCAGGTCGTCTACTTCGCGCCCAACAGTGACCGCGGCTTCGTGGACGCGGTCACCACGGCCGTGCACGCGAGCCCGACCCCGACGGCGGTGAGCATCAGCTGGGGCCAGTCCGAGGATTCCTGGACCGGCCAGGCCCGCGCCGCGCTTGACCAGGCGTTCTCCGATGCCGCCGCGCTCGGCGTGACGGTGACCGCGGCCGCCGGTGACAACGGCAGCGGCGACCGGGTGGGCGACGGTAAGGCGCACGCCGACTTCCCCGCGTCCAGCCCGCACGCGCTCGCCTGCGGCGGTACCAGCCTGCGGGTGAACACGGCGACCGGCGCGGTGTCCGCGGAGACCGTGTGGAACGACGGGCCCGGCGGCGGTGCCACCGGCGGCGGGGTCAGCGACACCTTCGGCCTGCCCGCGTGGCAGGCGCCGGCCGGGGTGCCCGGCCGGGCCGGGGGCAGCCATCCGGGGCGGGGCGTGCCCGACGTCGCGGGCAACGCCGACCCCGAGACGGGTTACCAGGTACTCGTGGACGGGCAGCCCCAGGTGGTCGGCGGGACCAGTGCGGTAGCCCCGCTGTGGGCCGCGCTCATCTGCCGGCTGGCACAGGCCACGGGCAAATCGTTCGGCCTGCTGCAGCCCTTGCTGTACGCGGGGGTCAGCGCCGGGGCTACCACGGCCGGGTTCCGCGACATCACCGAGGGCAACAACGGGGCCTACCGGGCCGGGCCGGGCTGGGACGCCTGCACCGGCCTCGGCGTGCCCGACGGTGCGGCGCTGGCGGCCAGGCTCGGCGGCCACCACTGACCGCCGCCGACCGCGGCTGCCTCAGCCGAGGTGGCCGCGGCCGGGCGGTGAGCCCCAGTCGGCCAGCCGGGGCTCGACCTTGATCCGCCACGGCGCGTCGTTCAGGAACGTCGGCTTCGGCCCGCGGACCAGGCCGCCGAACGCGGAGAAGTCGGTGGTCTCCCGGAACGCGGGCAGCCGGTACAGGTCGCGGGCGTAGCCCCAGAGGTTGCCGAAGTCGGTGAGCCGCCGCTCGGTGACGCCGGCCAGCGGGTTGTACCCGGTGTCGAAGCGCGCCAGGGTCGGCCACAGCCGCACGTCGGCCTCGGTGACCTCGGCACCGAACAGGTACCTGCGGCCGGCCAGGCGCTGGTCGAGTTCCTCCAGCATCGCGATCATCGCCTGCCTGAGGCTCTCGTAGTCCTCCTGGGCGGTGGCCCCGGCGACCCGGTACGGCGCGTTGTTCACGCCGGTGTACACGCGCTCGTTCAGCGCGTCGATCTCGGCGCGCAGCGGCCGCGGATACAGGTCGGGCGACGGCGCGGCCTGCGCGCCGAACTGGGTACCGAGATCGATCGTGATGTCAGGGAAGTTGTTGCTGACCAGCTTCCCGGTCTCCCGGTCCCAGAGCGCGGGCACGGAGACGTGGCCGTCGTAGCCGGGCTCGGTCGCCTCGTAGGCCTCGGCGAGCAGGGTGAAGCCGTTGACCGGGTCGGGGCCGCGGTGCTCGCGGAACGCCCAGCCGCGGCCGTCGCGCACGTCGTCCACGTAGGACAGCGAGACCACGTCCTCCAGGCCCTTCAGCTTGCGCACGATCGCGGTGCGCTGGGCCCACGGGCAGCCCCACGAGATGTACAGGTGATACCGGCCGGTAACGGCCGGGAAGCCGGTTGAGCCATCCGCACTGATCCGGCCCTGGAACCGGTACACCGGGCGGTTGAAGGCTTTGCCCTTGCTGAACCCGCGCCCCGGCCCGTACAGCCCGTAGGTGTCGTAGTCGACCGGGCTGGCATAGGACGGGGCGGTGGGGTTAGAACTAGCAGAGCGCGGTGCCGAGCCGGTGCTGGCTGTCTGGGTCACTGTGGCCTCCTGATCCGGCCCTGGTGTTCAGTCCGCGTCGCGTCCCAGGGTGGCTGTCGCCCCGAAGGGACGGAGCACCTCGGGCACCGCGACCGTGCCCCCCTCGTCCTGGAAGTTCTCCATGATCGCCAGCAGCGCCCTGGCGGTCGCCCCGGTCCCGTTCAGCGTGTGCACGAAGTCCAGGCCGCCCTCGCGCCGGAACCGGATGTTCAACCGCCGTGCCTGGTAGTCCGTGGTGTTCGAGCAGGAGGTGATCTCCCGGTAGCGCTGCTGCGCGGGGAACCAGGCCTCGATGTCGTACTTCTTCGCGGCGGGTGCGCCCAGGTCACCCGCGGAGATGTTCATGACCCGGTAGGGCAGGCCGAGTGCCTGGGCGATCTCCTCCTCGTAGCCGAGCAGCCGCTCGTGCCATTCACCGGACTGCCCGGGCAGGCAGTAGACGAACATCTCCACCTTGTCGAACTGGTGCACCCGGAACATGCCCTTGGTGTCCTTGCCAGCGGCGCCCGCCTCGCGGCGGAAGTTCGTGGTGTACCCCGCGTACAGGGCGGGCAGGTCGGCCTCGTCCAGCCGCTCCTCGGCGTGGATCCCGGCCAGCGCGACCTCGGAGGTGCCGGTCAGGTACAGGTCGTCCTTTTCCAGGCGGTAGAGGTTGGACTCCTCGGTGGGCAGGTACCCGGTGCCGTACATGGCCCGCTCCCCGGCCAGCACCGGCGGCAGCACCGGCAGGAAGCCCAGGCCCACCAGCCGGTCCAGGACGAACCGGTACAGCGCCAGCTCGGCCAGGGCGACGTCGCCGATCCGGTAGGCGAACCGGGAGCCGGCCAGCCGGGCACCCCTGGCCATGTCGATCCAGCCGCGGGCGGAGCCGAGTTCGGTCGCCTCGCGCGGGGTGAAGCCGAACGACGGCCGCTCGCCGACCTCGCGCAGCAGTTGCGCGTCCTCCTCGGCCATGCCGTCGGCAGCGGCGGGGTCGGGCAGGTTAGGGATGCGGGCGAGCAGCGCGTTCCGCTCGTGGTCGGCGAGCGCCAGCTCGGCCTGGGCCCGGCTCAGCTCGTCGGCGAGCCGTTTCAGCTCGGCGAGCTGCCCGGGCCCGGGCGGCCCGGCCTTCGAGGACCTCTTCTGCTCGGCGCGCAGGGACTCGGCCCGCTCGGTCAGCTCACGCCAGCGGACATCCACGGTGAGCAGCGCGTCGAAGTCGGCCGCGGCGCCGCGACGGCCCAGCGCGGCCCGGTAGCGGTCCGGATCCTGCCGGGCAGCCTTGAGATCAATCACTCAGGTGAGTCTAGCCGCGCGCGCTCGGTGAGAACCGCCCAGCGGCGCCGACGCGGACAGTGTCACGATCCTGGATCCGGCTGCGGCCTAGCCTCCCTTACCGCGGGCGCGTGCGGGTTATCCGTGGCGAGCCGCGGTCTTGGCCGGCCGGACCTGGTGGCCAGCACCGAGCCGGACAGGATCAGCACGAAGGCGGCTGCGATCGCCGGGGTGAGCGGCTCACCGAGCACGCCCACGCCCAGGGCCACCGCGACGGCCGGGTTCACGTAGGTGATCACCGTTGCCCTGGCCGGGCCCACCTCGGCGATGAGCTGGAAGAACAGCACGAACGCGAGGGCCGTGCAGAGCACACCGAGCCCGGCCAGCGAGCCGAGCACCGCCGCCGACGGCGGCCGGGCCGGCCAGCTCAGCGCCGCGGCCGGGGCGTACACCAGCGCGGTGGCGGCCAGGCAGGCCGCGGTCATGCCGAGGCCGGGCAGGTCGCCGAGCTTCCTGTTGGCGATCAGCGGCCCGGTGGCGTAGCACAGCGCGACGAGTATCACCTCGGTGACCGGCCACGCACCGCCGCCGGTCAGGTGCGGGCCGGCCAGCAGCGCGACGCCGCCGAGGCCCGCCAGCAGCCCGGACCAGCGGGCCGCGGTGAGCCGCTCCGGGCCGCCGGTCGCCCGGGCCAGCACCAGCCCGATGATCGGCACCACCGCGATCAGCAGGCCGGTCAGCGAACTGGACAGGCGCCGCTCCGCGTCGGAGAGCAGCGCCCAGGGCAGCATGATCTCGACCACGGCGAACAGCGCGAGCCACCGCCAGCGGCTGGCCAGCACGCGGATCTGGCCGCGCCGGATCGCGAGGGGCAGCAGCACGGCCGAGCCGATCGCCACCCGGGCGAACACCAGGACGGGAACAGAAACGCCGGTGTCCGCCACCTTGATGAGCAGGTAGGGCACGCCCCAGATGACGCTCATCATCGCGAACAGCACCCAGCCACGCCGGCTCACCCGCGATCCCCTTTCCCTGTTCCCGCTGCAGGCTACCGGGGCGGCGCGGGGCGCCAGGCCAGCCCTCGGCGCTATCCGCAGCCGCCGACCGGGCCCACGGTGACGCAGACGGTGGGGCTGAGCAAGGGTGCCGGGGTGGCCGTCGGCGACGGGGACGGGGACGGCTGTGCGGCCGGGCCCGGGCCGGGCCCGGGCCGGTGGGCCGTGGCACGGGGCGCGGCCCGGCGGGCGTTCCGGTCCTCCGTGCCCTGGCGCCGCGGCGGGCGGCCGGCCGGGCCGTGGGGCGTGACGGCGCCCCGGGCGGGCGGCCCGGTGGAGGGCACGACCCGCGCCGGCAGCGGGGTCCGCAGCGTGGCCGGCGGCTGGCCCGGATCCAGCATCAGCCGGACGGATACCGTGACCACCAGGGCATACCAGATCACCAGGCCCGCGAATCCGGCGGATAGCAGCAGGAACCCGATAGGGTGCCGGCGCACCGCCGCGCCCAGGTTCCGCAGCGTCCCGCCGGTGACGTGGCGGGCCACGGCGAGCGCCACGCCGGGCCCGGGCAGCCGGGGCCCGTAGCCCATCCTGGCGGATTGCCTGGCCCGGCGCAGGCTCAGCCGCCGCTGCTCGGCGGTCAGCCCGGGGCGCAGGTAGATGACCGTGCGCCTGCCGCGCGCCTCCGCCCGCGCGTGTAAGCCCTCCGGCAGGTCCGCGTACCGAATGGTGATCATGTCCGTCCCTGTGCGGATGCCGCCAGCACCGGCATCCCTTCCCCAGATGAATACGGAAGGTGACGACATTATCACGGACGATCACATCATGCGGGGCGAAACCGGTGCCGGGGCGGCCGGCGTTACCGGGCGGGCCACCGCCCGCCCGGCCGGTATCGCGGGCCCGCGACGTGGTGACGCGCAGGGCGGCGCGGCTACGCTCAAGGTTGTCGCGGCCGCCGCACGGCAGGCGGGAGGGTGATCACGCTGACCGGCCCGGAGAGTACCCCCGCTGGCCCGCCCACGGCCGCGCCGGCCACGGCCACACCGGTCACGGCCGCACCAGTCACGGTCGCACCAGTCACGGCCGCGCATGCTCCGGCCGCGCCGGCAGGCACCGGGCCGGCGCCCGCCGGCGCGGCCGTCCCCGCACGCCGTTCGCCCGGTGAGCGCGGGGTCCCCGGCGAGCCCGGGCAGCGCGGTGAGCGGGGGCTCCCCGGCGAGCCCGGGCAGCGCGGTGAGCGGGGGCTCCCCGGCGAGCCGCGCCTCGCACTCGGCTGGGCGCTGCTGGCCGCGGTGGCCGGCGGGCTGGCCCTGACCGCCGCCTTCCCGCCGGTGGGGGCCTGGCCGCTGGCCCCGGCCGGCCCGGCACTGCTGGTGCTGGCGCTGCAGGGCCGGAGCCTGCGGGCCAGCTACGCGGCCGGGCTGCTGTTCGGGCTCGCGCTGTTCGTCCCGCTGATCTCCTGGCTGATCAACCTGGCCTGGTACGCCTGGGCCGCGCTGGCCATCGCCGAGGCGGTGATCTTCGCGTTGCTCGCCGTGGGCCAGCGGGTGCTGCTGTCGCTGCGGGCCTGGCCGGTGGCCGTCGCGGGCTGGTGGGTCGCCGCCGAGGCGCTGCGGGACCGGTGGCCGTACGCGTTCCCATGGGGCAGGCTGGCCATGAGCCAGGCCGGTGCGCCGGCCGCGCCGTGGACCGCCATCGGCGGGGCGCCGCTGCTGTCCCTCCTGCTCGCGCTGGCGGGCAGCACGCTCGCCTGGGTGCTGCTCGCGCCCGGCACCGCGGGCGGGTCCGTCCGCCGCCGCCTGGTCCCCGCGCTGGCCTTCGCCGGGGCGGCGGGACTGGCGCTGGCCGGCGGCCTGCTGCCGGTGGACCCGGTGCCGGCCGGCACTCCTACGGCCACGGTCGCCGCCATCCAGGGCGGCGTGCCGCACGCCAGGAACCTGCCCGACCTGCTCCGGGCCACCACCGTGACCGCCAACCACGCGGCGGCGACCGAGCGGCTGGCCGCGCAGGTCAGGTCCGGCGCCAGGCCCGCGCCGGACCTGGTGATCTGGCCGGAGAACTCCACCGACCTGGACCCGCGCTTCTACCCGGACGTGGCCGCGACGATCACCGGGGCGGTGCGCACCATCGGCCGGCCGGTGCTGGTCGGCGAGGTGCTCCAGGACCCGCAGCGCAACGTCGGGCAGCTGTGGACCCCGGGCGGCGGCCCCGGACCGCTCTACGTCAAGCGGCGGCTCGTCCCGTTCGGGGAGTACATACCGTTCCGCGGCCTGCTGTCACACGTCACCTCCCTGGTGGCGTTGCAGCCGCAGAATTTCACCGCCGGGCGCCGCGCCGTGGTCTTCGGTGCCGGGAAGATCCGCCTCGGCGACGTCATCTGCTACGAGGTCGGCTTCGACGGGCTGGTCTCCTCCGAGGTCAAGGCCGGGGCGAACCTGCTGGCCGTGCAGACCAACGACGCGACCTTCGAGGTGGACGGGCAGCTCGGCGAGAGCCTGCAGCAACTGGCCATGGCACGGATCCGGGCGGTGGAATCCGACCGGGCCGTGGTGGTCGCCTCGACGACGGGGGTGAGCGCGATCATCGCGCCGGACGGCTCCCTGGTGGCCCGCACCGGCACCTGGCGGCAGGCCATCCTCGAGGCGCGGGTGCCGCTGCTGCGCACGAGCACGCTGGCCGACCGGGCCGGTGCCGGGCCGGAGTACCTGATCACCGCGCTCACCATCGGGGCGTTCGGCTGGGCGGCGCTCGGCTGGGCCACGGCACGGCGGCGGCGGCCGGCGGCCGGCGAGGCCGGCGCCTAATCGCTATGCACGCGTGACCTGGCGCGAGCCCGCTTCCGCCGCAACCGCAGCAGAATGGGGATATGTCGTTCTGGCGGCGGCTGGGCAGTGGCCTGGCGCAGCCGGCCCGCTATGGCGCGCTCCTGGCCGGTGCCTTCCCCGTGCTCGCGTTCCCCTCGGCCGGCCTGGGTTTCCTGGCGTGGTTCGCCCTGGTGCCCGGCCTGCTGCTGATGCGCGGCGCCCCGTCGGCGCGCGAGGCCGCGGTCCGCGCCTGGTGGTTCGGCGCCGGGTTCATCATGGCCGCGCACTACTGGCTGCTCCCGAACATCGGCCCGGCGCTGCTGCTGGTGGCCATCGTCCTCGGCGCCTGCTGGGCCGGGGCCGGGGTGAGCGCCTGGGCGCTGCTGCGGCCGCCGATGACCGCCGGGCGCAGCCTGGCCGCACTGGTGGTGGTGCCCAGCTTCTGGCTGGTTGTCGAGTGGATCCGGTCCTGGCAGGCGCTGGGCGGCCCGTGGGCGCTGCTCGGCGCCAGCCAGTGGCAGCACCCGGCGATGCTCGCGCTGGCGTCGGTGGGCGGCGTGTGGCTGGTCAGCTTCGCCCTGGTGGCGGCCAACACCGGCCTGGTGATCCTGATCACCGCGCCGCGGGCCGCGCTGCGGGCGCTGGGCGCCGCGGCGGCGGCGATCGCCGCCGGGGCGGGCCCGCTCGCGTTCGCGCTCACGCCGCCGGTGCACCCGGCGGGGCAGGTGACCGTGGCCCTGGTCCAGCCGGGCTTCCAGCAGCACCCCTCGCCGCTGGGCACGGCCAGTCAGCGGCTGACCGCCCGGCTGGGGCCGCGGCACCCGGACCTGGTCGTGTGGGGGGAAAGCAGCATCGGCTACGACCTGCGGTTCCACCACGCGCTCCTGGACCAGCTCCGGCGCCTGTCCGGCACCGTCGGCGCCCCGATCCTGGTGGACCAGGACTCCTACACCCCGGCCGGGAAATCCAAGGTCGCGGTGCTGATCGACGGCGGCGGGGCCGTGGCCACCTACACCAAGACCCGGCTTGTCCCGTTCGGGGAGTACATCCCGTTCCGTCAGCAGCTCGGCTGGCTGACGAGGATCAGCAAGGCCGCGCCGAGCAACATGATCCCCGGGGACGGGGCACGGGTGATGACCGCGACGCTGCCCGGCGGGCGGCCGCTGCGGCTCGGCGTGCTGATCTGCTTCGAGGCCGCCTTCCCCGACATGTCCCGTGCCGACACGGTGCACGGCGCTCAGCTCATCGTGTACCAGACCTCGGATTCCACGTTCCAGGACAGCTGGGCGCTGGCCCAGCACGCCTCACTGTCGGCGGTACGGGCGGCCGAGACCGGCCGCCCGGCGGTCCAGGCGGCGCTGACCGGGGTCAGCGCCGCGTTCGACGCCCAGGGACGGCAGCTCACCTGGATGGGGACGACCCAGCGAGGGGTGGCCTTTACCCGGCTCAGCCTGGTTCCACGGTCGCGTTTGACCCTGTTCGACCGTGTTGGTGATACCGTCCCGTGGGCGGCAATCGTGATCTGTGTCCTTGCTGCCCTCGTTGCGTTGAACCGGATGCATCGCCCGCAACGTCTGATTGGCATAATGGTGGATGGCAACCGCCGGCCCGTCTCGTCCGTCTCCATATCGGAGGCTATCGACCGGGATCGGGTTCCGCGTTCCCCAGCACCCGGGGAGGGCGGCAGCGATTTGCCCGCTGGCGGCCCAGCACACCGCATTGACGAGCGGCCGTAGCCGTGGGCGTGGCCCCATGGCTGCATTGGTACCACGGGAGGACCAGAGTGCGGGATAACGAGCGGACACCAATGGGCCGGCACCTGCTCGGGAGCCGGCGGGCTGGGCTGGCCGTTACCGGGGTCGTTGGTGCGATGTGCCTGCTCGCGACAGCCTGCTCGGGCTCGTCATCGCCGGGCACGGCCACAGGCCAGCGCGGGTCGGCCGGGGGGACGAAAACGGTGGTCAACAGCGGGGCGGCGGTATCCATCAGCCCGGCGAACGGCAGCACGGGCGTGAAGACCGGCCGCGGCGTCTCGGTCACCGTGACACACGGCAAGATCCAGAACGTCAGCGTGACCGCCGGCCACGTCACCGCCGCGGGCACGCTGCAGGGCCAGACGGCCTGGCACACCGTGTGGCCGCTGCACGCCGGTGCCAGGTACACGGTGACCGTGACCGCGGTCGGCACGGACGGCAAGACCACGACCACCACGAGCACGTTCAGGACCAAGCACCCGGCCGGGACGTTCACCGCCAGCACCATCTTGGGCCACCAGACCTACGGCGTCGGCATCCCCATCATGATCAACTTCAGCCAGGCGGTGGACCCCAGGTTCCGGGCCGGCATCGAGAAGGCGATCAACATCAAGAGCTCCAAGCCCGTGGTGGGCGCCTGGTACTGGGACGGCGCGCAGACGCTCGACTTCCGGACCAGGAACTACTGGCCGCAGCACACCCAGGTGAGCTTCGACGCGCACTTCAACGGGGCGCAGATCGCGCCCGGCGTGTTCGGTGCCAGCAACCTGAGCCAGTCGTTCACCATCGGCAAGTCCCTCATCGGCGTGACCAGCACCCGCACTCACCAGACCAGGATCTACTGGGGCCACAAGCTGTACCAGACGTGGGCCGACAGCAGCGGCGCCCCGGGCCGCGACACGGCCAACGGGACCTACCTGACCATCGAGAAGGGCAACCCGGTGAAGATGAGCGGGCCCGGCTACAAGAACGTGCCGGTGTTCGATTCGGTCCGGTTCACCTGGAGTGGCAACTACTACCACTCCGCGCCGTGGTCGCTGGGCGAGCAGGGGTTCGTCAACGTCAGCCACGGCTGCGTGAACCTGTCCCCGGAGCACGCCGCGTGGTACTACGCCAGGGCCAACCCCGGTGACCCGATCACGATCACCGGCAGCCCGGTCGCGGGCACGTGGGACGACGGGTGGACCGAGTGGTTCCTGACCTGGAATCACCTGCTGAAAGGCAGCGCGACCCACGAGGCCGTGGAGGCAGGCCCGACCGGCAGCACGTTCGTCAGCCCGGACACGCTGTCCTCGACATCCGACTCCAGGCTGCACGGTTCCAAGCCGCACAACTACCGGGCCGGCTGAGCCAGCAAGTCCCCGGCCAGCGGGGGTTCCGGGGGGCGTCCCCCGGGCTAGCACGGCCCAAGGCGACGTGACGGAGTCACGGGGCCTTGCGGCCAGCGGGGGTTCCGGGGGTCGTCCCCCGGGCTAGCACGGCCCAAGGCGACGTGACGAAGTCACGGGGCCTTGCGGCCAGCGGGGGTTCCGGGGGTCGTCCCCCGGGCTAGCAGCGTCGCCGTCGTCTCCAGCCCACGGGCGGCCCACGCGGCGGGGCGCGGGCTGGCGCCGTCGGCCAGCCCGTTCCAGTAGATCGACCAGGTGCTGGCCACCAGGCGGCGCACGCCCGGGGCGGTGACCAGGCGCATGCTGGCCGACGCCGCCCACGGCCGCCGCAGCAGCGCGCGCTGCAGCGCGCTGGCGCCGGGCAGGTAGCGCCCGAACGTCTCCGCCATGGCGCGGGCGTAGGCCGGGCCCGCGCGGCACGGGTCCGCCAGCACCGCCTCCGCCGCCAGCCGGCCGCTGATCATGGCGGGCGCGATGCCCTCCCCCTGCAACGGGTTGATCAGGCCCGCCGCGTCCCCGGCCAGCAGGACGTTGCCCGCCGCCGCGGGGGTTCCCGTCCCGCCCATGCGCAGCCAGCCGCCGATGACCGGCCCCGGCTCGGCGGCCGGCCGCAGGTCGCCGCGCGAGCGCAGCAGCGCGGTGAAGCGGTCCAGGTCGCCCCGGAGCGGCGCGGAGTGCCTGGTGCCGCCCATGCCGATGCCGATGCCGACGTTGGCCTGCCCGTCCGCGCCGGGGAACAGCCAGCCGTAGCCGGGGTAGATCCGCCACGGCGCCGACTCCAGCAGGACCAGCAGCGGCAGCGGGACCTCGCCGGGGACATAGGCGCGGACCGCGAACCCCCACAGCGCCGCCCCGGGGTCCAGCATCCCGGCCAGCCGGGCGACCGGGCTCAGCGCCCCGTCGGCGCCGATGATCACGTCCCCGGCCAGGCGCTGGCCGTCGCTGGCCAGCACCGCGCGCACCGTCCCGTCCGGGTCCCGCTCCACGGCGGTGACCCGGGCCCGCACGCCGGCCGCCCCGGCCGCGAGCGCGGCCTCGCGCAACGCGTGGTCGAACGCCGTCCGGGGGACCACGATCCCGTGTCCCGGGTAGCTGCGCCCGGTGAAGGCCGGCAGCCGGCTCCGCCGCCCGGAGGGGCCGACCGCGAGCAGGTCGGAACCCTGGCCCGCGTCCGGCACGGTCACCCCCAGGTCGGCAAGCACCTGCACGCCCCGCGGCCCGATCAGGTCGCCGCAGGCCTTGTCCCTGGGGAAGGCCGCCTTGTCGGCCAGGGCGACCCGGGCACCGCCGCGGGCCAGCACCAGGGCGGCGATGCTGCCCGCTGGCCCGGCGCCGACCACCACGGCGTCGTAGTGTGGCCCGCTCACCGGGCCAGCACCATGGCCAGCGCGACGGCGCTGGTCGCGCAGACGAAGTAGCGCAGCGCCCGCTCGATGGGCGCGAGCAGCTCGGCGCGGCCGAGGTCGGACTGGGTCCCGTCGTTGAACGTCAGCCGCACCGCGACCCCGCTGACCCGGCGGCGCAGCATCCGGGCGGGCGTGCTCAGCGTGCGCTGGCCCATCGACAGGAAGAAGGCGGCCACCGCGGCCACGCCCGCGGCCACCGACAGCGTGAAGTGCTGTGCGTACGCGCCGACCAGGACCGGGAACGCGCCCCAGGCCACGCCGAACCACACGTCGCTGTGCAGCACGCCGCCGAGCAGCTCCAGGTTGTACCCGTAGACCAGGACTCCCCCGGCGATCACGAACGGCAGCAGCCGCCAGCCGCCGTAGACCAGGCCGAGCACCATCGCCGCGGTGATCGCCGCGACCCCGGTGACCGTGAGCAGCACGGTGCCGATGCCGGTGCCGAGCGGCCGGCCGTGCAGTTCGTCGAGCGCGTGCGCGCCGATGCCTACCGCCAGGAAGAACGCGACCAGCGTGCCGGCCAGCCGCCACAGCACCAGGTGCGGCATGACGGCGGCACCGATCGCCACATACGACAGGTGCCAGAGTGTGTAGGGCGGGTGCAGCAGGGTCACCCAGTCGCCGGGCCCGCCGGTGCCCCGGCCGACCGAGTAGAAAGCCGACCGTTCCCCGGATGCCCTCATGAGGCAGATCCCTTGCGCCCCCACATGACCAGCCCGCCGCCCAGGCTCATCAGCTCGGTCCTGACCTCGGTCAGCCCCGCCGCCTGCCAGGCGGCGACGTGCCAGGCCAGCGGGTGCCGCCGGTAGTGCGCGGAGATGCTCGGGCCGAGGAACCTGCCCACCCGGTACCAGGCGGGACCGCCGGTGAGGCCGCCGAGCACCGGCAGCGCCAGCCTGGTGTAGCACCACCAGGCGGCCCGCCAGGCCGGCCGGGGCGGGACGTTGAACTCCAGGCAGGCCAGCGTGCCGCCGGGGCGCAGGCAGCGGGCCATCTCGGCGACCGTGGCCGCGGGGTCGTCGGTGTAGCGGAGCAGGTAGGAGAACGTCACCGCGTCGAACGTCGCGTCGGCGAACGGCAGCTGGTCGGCGCGGCCCGCGGCGACCCGGACCCGGCCGGCCGGCAGCGGCCGGTGGATCCGGGGCAGGCCGGCTCGCAGCATGGACTCGTTGAGGTCCACCCCTGCCACGTCCGCGCCGGTCGCGGCGGCGACCGCCAGCGCGATGCCGGCGGGGCCGGTCGCCACGTCAAGCACCAGCCGCGGCGCGGCCGCAGCCGCATGGCCGACGACCGCCCGCCGCCAGCGCCGGTCCTGGCCGAACGAGAGCAGGTAGGCGAGCCGGTCATAGCGGTCCGGCAGGCCGGTGAACACGGAGCGGGCGACCGGCTCGCCGCGCAACCGCTGGTCGCGCGGGGCTCGGTCGGGCGGGGCGGTTACCGGGTTGGGAGCCACGGCAGCAGATTCGCATGCCAGGTCATTCCGGGCAAGGCCACCCCCCGCCCCGGCCGGCGAGAGCTTTCGGGGATCTCCCCCGGCCAGCACTCTTTTGAGGGCCACCAGGGCGCGAGCCCGCGCGACGGAGTCACGCGGGCTCGGCGCCACCGGGGGGTTCCGCGGGGTCGTCCCCCCGGGCCAGCACTGTCTCGAACCGGCTGACCGCGATGTGCCCGGCCACGAACGCGACGACCATGGCGATGAGCAGCCAGAGCTGGGTCGTGTCGACGCTGGTCTCGTCACTCAGCACCAGCAGGATCTTCCGGATCACCGCGACCAGCCCGACGACGATGAACGGCTGTGCGACGAGACGGTGCGCCCGCAGCGAGAGCACCACGGTGTGCACGATCTCCGCCACGATCAGCCCCGGAAGGGTCGTCCGAACGGCGTAACGCCGCTCCCCCGGCTGGCCGAGCCCGCGCCCGGGCCGCCGGCCTACTGTCGTGCCTGGGCCACAGGCCGGCCGCGGAGGGAGAGCGTGAGGATCATGCGCGGGGAGGACCGGACCGGGCGCCGCCGCCGGATGGCGCCGCCTGCCCGGGCGGCCCTCGGCGCCCTGACCGCGCTGCTGATGACGGTGCTCGCCTGGTTCCCCGCGCCCGTCCCGGCCTCGGCCGCCCAGGCCCCGGCGGCCGGCCGCGCGCACCGCCCGACGGTGGTCACCCTCACCTTCGACGACGGCACCGCCGACCAGTTCGCCGCCGCCCGGGTGCTGCACGGCTACGGCCTGGCCGCAACCTTCTTCGTCATCACCGGCGCGGTCGGCGCGCCGCACTACATGTCGCTGGCGGAGCTGCGCCAGCTCGCCGCGGACGGCGACGAGATCGGCGGGCACACGGTGTCCCACCTGGACCTGGTGAACACCACCCTGGCCGAGGCCCGCCGCCAGGTCTGCGCGGGCCGGGCCATCCTCACCCGGTGGGGCTTCGGTGTCACCTCGTTCGCCTATCCGGACGGCGCGGCGAACCGGCAGGTGGAGGCGATCGTCGCGGCCTGCGGGTTCAACGCGGCCCGGATCGCCGGCGGCCTGGCCGGCCCGGACTGCCCGGGCTGTGCCACCGCGGAGCGCCTGCCGCCCGCGGACCGCTACGCGATCCGGTCACCCGGCCAGGTGGAGTCCGGCACCACCCTGGCCAGCCTGGAGCGATCCGTGCTCGCCGCGCAGCGCCACGGCGGGGGCTGGGTGCCGGTCATCTTCCATCACGTGTGCCCGCCCGGCGACTGCGGGCAGCTGTCCATCTCCGGCACCACGTTCCGCGCGTTCGCGGCCTGGCTGGCGCAGCAGCGGGCGCACGGCATCACGGTCGAGACCATGCACCAGGCGGCCGGCGGCACGGTGCGGCCGCTGGTGCCGGTGCCCGCGGCCCGGCCGCACGGCGCGGTCAACCCCTCGGTGGAGCGCGCCGGGCCGTCGGCGGTGACCAACCCGTCCATGGAGACCCCGGACCGCTCCGGCGCCCCGTCCTGCTGGATGGAGGGCGGGTACGGGCAGAACACCGCCCGCTGGCAGCGGATCCGGCAGGCCCGCGGCGGGCGGTGGGCGGAACGGCTGACCGTCACCGGCTACCGCACCGGCGGCGCGGAGTTCCTGCAGCTCTTCGACCTCGGCGAGTGCGCGCTGCCGGTGCGGCCTGGCCGGTCGTACGAGCTCAGCGCCTGGTACCGGGGGACGGTCACGACCCAGTTCTCCCTCTACTACCGGAACTCGGCGGGCCACTGGCGGTACTGGACCTCCAGCCCGTACTTCTCGCCCTCCGGCCAGTGGGCCAAGGCGGACTGGCGGACGCCGCCGGTCCCGGCGGGCATCTCCGGGCTGAGCTTCGGCCTGTCCGCGTTCACCAACGGCACCCTGATCACCGACGACTACGGGTTCGCCCCGGCGCCCCCGCGGACCGCCCAGGTCACCGCGGCCAGGGTGGCGCTGGTTGTGGTGCTGCTGGCCATCGCCGCGGCGGCGGTGCGCCGGCGGATCCGGCGCCGCCGCACCGCCCGCCCCGTTCCGGCCGCCCCGGCCGCGCCAGCGGGCGTTCAGCCGCGGGAGCGCCCGGCGCGGTCGTCGAGCAGCCGGTAGCGCACCGCGAACGAGGCGGCCTCGAGCCGCGAGTGCACCCCCAGCTTGGTGAGCACCGACTGGACATGGGTACGGATCGTGGTGCGCGACACGCTCAGCTTGCGCGCCATGGCGGCCGTGTCCAGGCCCTCCACCAGCAGCGCCAGGCATTCGCGCTCCCGGTCGGTCAGGTGCGAGGCGAGCCGGAACGCGTCGTCGTGACCGGCGGGCCTCCGGCGGCCGCCGCCGCGCGGCACGTCGACCACGACCTCACCGCGCAGCACCCGGGTGATCGCGGCGGTGAGCGCGGTCACGCCACGGGTCTTGTGCAGATACCCCGAGGCGCCGGCGTTCAGCGCCGCCAGGATCCCCTCGGTGTCCGGGTCCGCGCTGAGCACCAGCACCTTGGTGTCCGGGCTGGACTGGAGCATCTCCCCGATCGCCTCGACGCTGTCCACCCCGGCGAAGTGGCGGTCGATCAGGCACAGGTCCGGGTGGCCCGCGGCGACCGCCGCCACGGTCTCCGGCACCGTGCCGGCGACCGTGATGGCGTAGTCATGCTGGGCCAGGACCGAGGCGAGGGCGTCCAGGAACACCACGTGGTCGTCGCCCACCACCAGGCTGGTCACCGGGTCACCGGCCCGCCTGCGCCCCGGCCGGGGCGGTGACCTCGCCGGGCAGCGCCACCAGCACGGTGGTACCGCCCTGCGGGGGCTGCTGGACCGCCAGTGCCCCGCCGCAGGACTCCAGCAGCGAGGTGACGACCTCCATGCCGAGGGAGGCGGACCCGGGCGGGCCCGCGCCGAAGCCCGGCCCGTCGTCGGTCACGTCGATGACCGTGGTGCCTGCCTGGCGGATCGCCACGGTGACCTTCCCGGTGCGGCCCGCCGCGCGGGCGGCGTTCTCCACCACGTTGGACAGCACGCGCCACAGCAGCACCGGGCTGATGGCGACGACCGCGGCGGGCCCGGGCAGCAGCGTGACGTCCGCCTCGTAGGCGGCCTGGGCCAGGTCGGTGAGCTGGGCGGCCAGGTCCCGCACGTCGACCGGGCCGGCCTCGCCGGCCAGATCCCCGTTCAGCCCGTGCCGGATCAGGTCACGCATCCGGGACATTTCCAGGGAAAGCAGCTCAAGCCGGTAGCCCGAGTCGGCGGGCAGGGCGGTGTCCCCGCGGACCGCCTCGACCAGGTACGACAGCGTCGTCACCTCGTGCCCGAGGTCGTGCAGCAGCCCGCGCAGGGTGCGCACGTCCCGGTTGTCCGACACCCGCCGGCCCCCGCTCCGGCGCCGTTCCAGCGGCGACCCCATCGGCTTCCCCCATCCCCGGGTCCGCGCGCGGCTGCGCTGCGTGACCACAGAAGGCGCCAGTGGAACCCCCGCCACCTGCGCCTTTGTCATGGATCTTACCTCAGGCGACCAAACGAGTACCATCCGTGTCATTGGTATCAGGGGTGATGTAGGCGGCCGCCAGGGCGTCCCGCAGGGCGGGCACGCGGTACCGGGTGCCCAGCCGGGCCCGGGCCGCCGCGGCCATCCGGGCGGCGTCAGCGGGCGAGTCGAGCAGCGCCCGCACCGCCCCGGCCAGCAGGCCGGGCCGCCGTGGCGGCACCAGCAGCCCGGTCTCCCCCGGCACCACCAGGTCGCCGACCGCGTTGACCGCCGTGGCGACCACCGGCACCCCGCAGAGCATGGCCTCCACCACTGCGGTGGGCAGGCCCTCATAGCGGCTGGGGAGCGTGAACACATCGAACGCGGGCAGCAGCGCGGGCACGTCGTCGCGCTCCCCGGCGAGCAGCACCGGCGCCTCCGGCTGCGCCGCGGCCAGCCGGGCCACCCGCCCGGCCAGCTCGCCCCCGCCCACCCACACGCCGACCACGCCGGGGCGGCCCAGCGCGCGCAGCGCGGCGAGGAAGTCCTCCGGCGCCTTCTGGTAGGCCAGCCGCCCGACCGCGCCCACGACGGTGACGTCCGGCGGCAGGCCGAGCGCGCGGCGGGCGCGCCGCCGGGCGGCCGGGTCGGCGGCCAGGGCCGGTGGCTCGTCCACCGCCACGCCGATGGTCCGGATCCGGTCCGGCGCGATCAGGCCGCGCCGCACCGCCTCCACGGCCACCCCGCCGCCGACGGCGAGGGCCAGGTCGGTGATCCGGCCGAGCCGCCGCTCCACCGCCACGTAGGCACTCCGGCGGGCGGGGGACTGGAACTCGTGAAACGGGAACCCGTGATAGGTGTGCACGATCCGGCCCGCACCGGCCCGGCGGGCGGCGATCCTGCCCACCGCCCCGGCCTTGG
>WNGG01000175.1_pt1 | contig 93950 bp, 92 predicted proteins | sample 5400661 | NCBI WGS metagenome assembly WNGG01 (sample SAMN13153372, study PRJNA577476) | soil metagenome | isolation source: 100 cm soil or saprolite under Garry oak tree replicate 1 | place: USA:California | collected 2016-06-15
GGCGCCGCTCGATATCACCCTCCTTATCGAAATACCGGCTACTTGCTGGAAACCCGAATTGCCATCCCCACTGCGAATCCGCATTGGGATACTTGCGGGCCAACGCGTCCGGCAATGCGGTGCGTCCCGCGCCTTCGAGCAAATCCCTCTCGTGGGTGCGCTTCGCACCCTCCAAGTGAGCCAGCAGGTCCTGTTTCGATGTTGCCGGGAGCATGGTTACGCGGTCCTTGCCGCCTTTTGCACGTCGAATCCGGATTTCCATTTTTTCAAAATCGAGATCCTTCCCGCGCAGAGTCAAACATTCCAATAAACGGAGACCTGAACCGTACATCAGACCCGCAACGAGTCGCGGTACGCCTTCCATGTTCCGCAGAACGATTGCACCTCGGATTTTGTCAGCACCACGGGCAGGTTTGCCGGACGCTTTGCACGAACGAAAGGCGCCAGACTCCCTAAATCCAATCGGAGCACCTCCCGGTACAAGAATACCAAGGCGTTCAGCGCCGGTTCTGCGTCGCTGCACTAACCTTCAACTTTTCCGCCAGGTACTTCAAGAATTGCCGCACTTCGGCGTCGCCCATATCTGCGGGGTGGCGTTTCTGATGGAAAGAGGCCGGCAGTATTCGCATGTGTATGTTTGCGCAGGGATCTGTGGCTTAAATCTATTTGTATGCTGCATATTTTTAACAGAATTGCACTGAGACTTCCGTACGTGCGGCTATCAAGCGTGGGAGTCGAACGAGCGCAACAGATTGACGCTCGCTGATTGCGCTGGTTCCTTGAGCCTACCGCAAGCCGCGTGAGGTCGCAGTTTCGGCAACTCCTGACGCTCACCCGCGACGCCTTCGGGCGCTGCACTCCCCAGAGAGTGCTCACTCTGCGACGCGGTTGGGCGCAAGCCGTCCCGAATGTCGATGACGTTCGCGATTTTACCTAAATACAAAACGATTGACTATTTTTATAGCAGGCTGCTATAAAAATAGTCACATGTCCGGTTCCCCACATTCGACACTCAGCCGCCGGGAGCGGCAGATCATCGATATTCTTTACCGGCTTGGCCGCGCGACGGCTGCGGAGGTCATGGAACAGCTTTCAGGTAAGCCCGCCTACTCTACCGTCCGGGCACAGCTTCGTGTCCTGGAAGAGAAGGGGCATATCCGGCACGAGGAGCAGGGTCTTCGTTATGTCTACCTGCCTTCGCTTCCGCGTCAAACGGCGCAGCGGTCCGCACTGAAGCATCTCATTGATACTTTCTTTGAAGGATCTAAGGAAAAAGTTGTGGCGACGCTGCTCGGAAAGGGAAGTTCCGCAATCTCGGAAGAGGAACTGGAGCGCATCTCACGCGTGATCGAGAAGGCAAAGAAGGAAGGAAAACGTAAATGATCAAGGGGTCGATTATTCTGATGATAGCCTTCTGCCTCACCGCCTTCCTGCGGCGGCGATCGGCGGCTGAGCGCCACATGGTGTGGGTGGCAGCAATCGGTTCGGCGGGTCTCATCCCCATCATGAGTTTCCTCCTGCCGTCGTGGCAATCCGATCTGGTCCGCAGAGTAGCGGGAGTACTGCCAGCACTATCCGAGACGAATCCTTTCAGGACGGCGACATACAGTGTCGATGTCGTCATGCACCCGGAAACTATTGAGTCGGCGGCGCTGTCAGCGCCGCACATTTTATTCGTCGTCTGGGCCATTGGAGCATGTTTGGCTGCCCTCATTTTAGTCGCAGGCACGGCAAGGTTGGTGCGGGTCGGGCTAAGTGCAGAGCCGGTGTCGGATCCTTTCTTTAAGAAGATCGTAATCGATTTGTCTCACGCTTACGGCCTGCACCGTCCGATTCGTCTTTTACGAGGCGCCGAGAATTCGATGCCGGTCACTTGGGGCGCGCGCCGTCCCCGAGTACTCTTGCCTGGCTGCGCGGCGCATTGGTCCGAGGATCGGAAGCGCATTGTGCTTGCTCATGAGCTGGCACATATTCATCGGCACGATTGGCTGTTCCAAATCATCGCTGAACTTCTACGTGCGGTGTACTGGTTCAACCCGTTGTTCTGGATCGCGCACAATCGGCTTCACTGGGAAAGTGAGCACGCCTGCGATGATGCTGTCGTCCAACTAGGGGTAGACAGGGACGATTACGCGACTCACCTTTTCGAGATCGCCAGAATGCTCAGAAGACCCAGCCGCGCCTGGTATCCCGCCCTGGCGATCGTGCGGCAATCTCACTTGGAAAGGAGATTTGCCGCTCTCTTGAATTCCACCACCAATCGCGGCGCGGTCACACGCAGGACGACGGTCAGGATCGTAATCGCGACATTTATCTTCGCGCTCCCACTTTCGGCGGTGCGAGTGTCTGAACCGAGATCGAGCGCCAACGAGATCGAAGAGTCGTCTCTGCCGATCCGTACGGCGAACCTGGTCACAAGACCAGACCGCCTTATGAAACCACCCGTAATCCTCGATTCGTTGACGCCCGCGTTGTACAGTGACGAGGCTCGCCGCCTCGGAATTGAAGGAATTGTGAGAGTCGAGGCACATGTAGACGTTGAGGGAAACGTCGACAGGGCGCGAATCATGAAGGGACTTGGTTTCGGCCTGGATCAGAATGCGCTGCTCGCGGTTCGGCATTGGCGATTCAGTCCCGGCACGCGAGAAGGCCGTCCCACCGAGATGACGGCTCCAATCGATGTTGAATTCAATCTGCGCAACGAAGAACTCAATGAGCTCATTGCGAATGATATGGCTACGCGAGTAGGTCCGGGCGTGTCTCCCCCTCGACTGATCCGCAGGGTCGACGTTCGATATCCCCAAAAAGCCAGGGATGGGAGGGTAATGGGGACCGTTGTGCTGGACGTCGTCATTCGGCAGGATGGAGATCCTAAGGTAGTGCGAGTTGTTCGATCGCTGGACCCTGACCTTGATGACAGTGCCGTGCGAGCCATCGAACAATGGAGGTTCACTGCTGCAGTGAAGAATGGCGTCCCTGTGAAAGTGCGAATGAACGCCGAAGTGAAGTTTCAAATGAACTAGCGCGCATGGACGGTTTCAGGAGTGGAGGACGGTATGGGTGAGATGCAGAGGCCTACTATGACCCGAAGAGTCTTCTTACTGGCGAGTACACCAACAGTAACAGCCTTGTATGTTTGGTTCGTTAGGAACTCACGGGCAGCGACGGAAGAAGTGACGATTGCCGAGTTCTCGGATTCTATGCAGCGGCAGAGAGCGATTCGGATGCCCAAGATCGTGAAGAGCGAAACGGAATGGAAGAAGCAGCTCACGGCTGAGGCGTTCGAGATCACACGGCAGGCGGATACTGAACGTCCTTATACGGGACGCTATTGGAATCTGCATGACAAAGGAATCTACCGTTGTCTCTGCTGCGACACTGCGCTCTTCAGCTCGGAAACAAAATACGATTCTTACACGGGCTGGCCAAGCTTCTGGAAACCGATTGCTGAAGAGAACATCGAAACCAGTGCGGATCGGAGCTTCCGGATGGTGCGGACCGCAGTTTCTTGCCGCCGGTGTGATGCCCATCTGGGTCATGTCTTCAACGATGGTCCCCGGCCCACAGGATTGCGTTACTGCATGAACTCCGTATCCCTGCGTTTTGTGAAGTCCGCTTGACGGCATTACGGGAATGAAAACATTCGAGGACAGGCATCCACTCGCCATTCGCTGGTTCCATTGGGTCAATTTCCCGGTATTGGCGGTGATGATCTGGAGCGGTTTACTGATTTACTGGGCCAATGATGTATATCGTGTCGGAATTGGCCGCTCCACGCTGTTCAAATTCTTTCCGGACTCTTTCTATTTCGTTCTCAATATCGGCTTCCGTCTCGCCGAAGGAATGGCGTGGCATTTCACTTTCATGTGGCTGTTCGCTGTTAACGGTGTTCTTTACGTCGCGTACACAATCCTTTCGGGAGAATGGCGATACCTATTCCCGAATCGCTCCCAGGGAAAATTTAACGTTGCCCAGCAGTTTGCCTATACGGGAATCATCCTGATGGGCGCCGGATCCGTGGTCACAGGACTGGCGATTTACAAACCCACTCAGATTGCCTGGCTCACCTGGCTGTTGGGGGGATACCAGGTGGCGCGGTTCGAGCACTTCTGCCTGACTATCGGGTACATCCTCTTTTTCTTGGTTCATATTGTGCAAGTGTTCAGAGCCGGTTGGAACACTCTCCGCGGCATGATCACCGGCTACGAGATCGTCGAGACCGGGAAGGTACCCCATGACGGATAACCGGCAAGAAATGGTTAGCGACAGCGACAATGATCGCGCGGCAGAACTAGAAATGCGCAAACGATCGCGGCGCAGCTTTCTTCTCGCGGGAATTTCCGCTGCCGCTGGTATCACGGCATTCAACTGGCTTCGGACTCGTCCGGACGATGGGGCGGTATCCTGGCCGCTGCGCCGTGTTCTTGAATTTAATGAAAGACTGTCGCACACTCGTTTCAGCAACGCCCACCTTGCTCCGAACTTCCCTACGGAGTTAGCAGAGACGCCGCGCGAGAACGGCGGTGTGGGGTTGAACGAGGAGATTGATCTGCGTTCCTGGAGCCTGAAGGTTTTAAACGCACCTGGCCCGAAACCCATTGAGCTCACATTAGCCGACATCAAATCTCTTCCGCGAGTTGAAATGGTCACGGAACTCCATTGCATCGAAGGCTGGAGCCAGGTCGTTTACTGGGCGGGAGCCAGATTCTCAAGCCTGATGGACAAAGTTAGTGCTGCATCACGTTATGTGAGTCTCGAAACTCCGAACAGTGCCTACTATGTGGGCTTTGACATTGAAAGCGCGACTCATCCTCAAACCCTACTCTGCTACGAGATAAATGGTCGGCCCTTGACGCCGGAGCACGGCGCGCCACTGCGATTGGCCACTCCCGTCAAATACGGCATTAAGAACATCAAGCGGATCGGGACGATTCGCTTCACAAATACGCGCCCCGCCGATTATTGGGCGGAACGCGGCTACGACTGGTACGCCGGCCTATAAAGTCAACAACGCCAGATGTACACTATGCGTCGGAGGACGCGATGGCGCACAGTCGCAGAACGTTTCTTAAAGCGGCGGGAATGGCCGGCACTGCTCTGGTTAGTGGTCTTGCAGGAGTTCGCAAAGCTTTCACACAAGCGGGTGTGAGCACGGAGGCACAGTCCATTCAGACACCGGCGCTGACCATTGGGTATCAGGACAACGGCGACAAACAGGGTTTTCCGATCATCCTGCTTCACGGATTTCCCGATGACGCTCGGGCTTGGGACGAAGTGGTGCCGCCACTAGTCAAGGCGGGATATCGGGTGCTGGTGCCGTACCTGCGTGGTTACGGTCCCACGCGGTTCCGCGACGCGGCCGCTCCTCGCATGGCCGAGCAGGCTGCAATCGGGCAGGACGTCGTTGACTTTGCTGACGCGCTTCGCCTCGATCGGTTTGCCGTTGCCGGCTACGACTGGGGCGCACGCGCGTCTTCGATCGCTGCGGCGCTCCATCGAGACCGCGTGCGCGCCGCCGTCCTCATCGGAGGCTACACGATCCAAAATACGATCGCTCCATCGCAACCGGGAGCGCCCGCCGCGGAACGTGCGCTCTGGTATCAGTGGTATTTCAACACCGAGCGCGGGCGACTTGGACTTCAGACCAATCGCCGTGGCATCTGCCGTCTCTTATGGGAAACGTGGTCGCCTGGCTGGCGTTTTACTGACGAAACGTTCAACCGAACCGCGGTTTCGTTCGATAATCCGGATTTTGTCGATATCGTGATTCATTCGTACCGACACCGAATTGGAAATGCGCCAGGCGAACCGCGCTTCAGAGCGATGGAGGAAGAGTTGGCTCAACGGCCGAAAATCCAGGTTCCCTCGATTGTGATGTATGGCGCCAACGATGGTATTGCGCGGCCGGCGGCGGACTCCCCGCCAGCGGAGCGTGCATCGTTCACTTCGCTGATTGCGCGTCGCATCGTCGCGGGAGCGGGTCACTTCTTGCCGCGCGAAAAGCCGGATGCGGTATCGTCTGCGATTCTGGAGGTGCTAGCGGCCGCTCGATAGGACAGCACGTCCGCTCGAGACCCTGCACCCCTCGGGGCTTTATTGTTGTTCGGCTTTCTTCTCGGCCGGAAGGCCCATCAGTTGACGGAGTAAAGCAACGGTGCTTTCGTGGGGTTCAGCGGGAGCGACGTTCGGCCCCCTCCTTCCCAGGGCGATATCCAGAGGCGAGAGTTCCTGTTTGTTCTTCACATCAAGTTTGGCGCCCTTTTCCACCAGGAATTTCACAATGGAGTCCGCCCCGCGGAGGGCGGCGCCGTGGAGGGCAGTGTCGCCTTTGTCGGTTGCGGCGTTGACGTCGAGGCCGAGTTCGGCGCACAGTTTGACGGTTTCGAGCGCCTCGGCTTCACTTCCGCGAATCTTGTCGTTCCAACTCACGCCTGAAGCGACCATCAGCGCCGTCAGACCGTCCTTATTTTTGAGCTTGGGGTCGGCTTTGTTATCCAGCAGCAAGCGCATGAGCGGAATATCCGCGCTTCGAGCCGCCCGCATGAACGCCGTAGCGCCTGTGGAAAGAGTCCGGTCGCCGAGATCCTGCGCAACCTTCTTAATAGGGGATGCTTCGGTGAGTTGAGCGTTGGTGTTCGCGCCTTTAGCCAAAAGCGATCGGATGATATCGAGGGGCGCCAGTCCGTCGTTGACTTTCCGCACGGGCAGAGGCGACCAGTCGGCGTCGTGCATTTCCACGGCCGTATACAAGGGCGATCTTCCATCCTTGCTGGCGGCGTTGGGATCCGCCCCGACATCGATCATCTGTTGCGCCAGATCGTAGTGACTGTTGAGCAGTGAGAGCACAAGCGCGCTGTTTCCATCCGAATCCGTCTGATTGATGTCTACTCCTGCATCCAGCAGTGCCTTCACGGCCTCAGTTTGGCCTTGCCTTGCAGCGAACAGCAAGGCAGTCAGACCACCGCGGAAAATAGGCGCAGCGGGTGTGCCGGCGGCTAACTTTGGTGAAGCGGTGTCCCGATCCAGCGAACGCACCTTATGGTCGGCTCCATGTTCGAGCAGAAGCTTGATCACTGCTGGATGACCTTCCGCCGCCGCCCACATGAGAGCTGTCTGTCCGCGGAAGTTCTCGCGGGCATCCACATAAGCTCCGTGATCGAGCAGCGCCTTCACCGCGTCCGCGTTGCCGACGCGCGATGCCGTCATGAGTACCGTTTCCCCTTGGGTTGTGACCAGCGTATTCGGATCTGCGCCGGCCTGGAGCAGCCGTTCGACCAGAGCACGGTTTCCATTCGAGGAGGCTTCAGAAAGGGCGGTCGCTCCGTAGCGGTTCACAGCCCGGACGTCGGCGCCTGCGCGCAGCAACAGGTCAACAGTTTCGAGGTCATTCCAGTGGGCAGCCCACTGGAGCGCCGTCGTGCCATCGGGTTCGGGGACGTTCACGTCAGCCCGCTGACGCAGCAGCGTCCGCACGCTTTCCTTATCCTTGTTCTTGGCTGCGTCGACGAGCGCGCTGGCCGCAGGCCCTGCCGCATAGCAGTTGACCGAAAGCAGCACCGCGAGGAGCAATCCGTTCAGCCGTTGTGTTCGCATCGACTAGACCTCCGGGAGCAACCCCGTGCTGTCGCCCACGGAATCCTTGTGAATTCCGGCTTTGTCCAGGATGGTCAACAACAGATTCGCCATTGGCGTACCTTCCGGATACCTGACGTGTTTGCCGCCCTTCATCTTGCCCGCGGCGCCACCGGCTACAAAGATTGGCAGCGGCGAGTGATTGTGGACGTTGGGGTTGCTCATGCAGCTTCCGTAGAGAATCAAGGAATTGTCCAGAAGTGTGGCACCGCCGTCCTGCTTCGATCGCAACTTCTCCAGGAGATATGCCACTAAGCCAACGTGGTACGTATTGATCTTGGTCAACTTCTCGAGCGTTTCGGGTTTGTCCTGGTGGTGCGACGTGGAGTGGAATGGATCGGGAACGCCAATCTTCGGGAAGGTGCGATAGCTGACCTCGCGGGCCATCATAAACGTCGACACACGGGTGACCTCCGCCTCGAAGGAAAGAGCCATCAAATCCATCATCAATTTTGAATGTTCCTCGTGATCATCCGGGATTCCGACCGGCGTTGCGGGGACGATCAGGCTGGAGCCGTGCTGTTTCTCTGCGAGCTGGATGCGGCGTTCGATCTCGCGAACATTCTCCAAGTACTCCGCAATGCGGTTGCGGTCGCCTGGACCAAGCTTTCCCTCAAGGCGTTTCACTTGCGCAGTGACTGCATCGAGAATGCTTCGTTGCCGCTGCATTCGGTTGAGGCGTTCGGTCGGGTTGCTGCCGTCGCCGAACAGGGAATCAAAGACCACGCGCGGATTAATTTCCATCGGGAGCGGCGTGGTCGGTGTACGCCACGAGTTCGTATTCGTGTAGGTGCAACTGAAGCCGACATCGCACGCGCCGATCAGACCGGTCATGTCCTCGGTGGCCAGTTCCAGTGACGGCAGCGGCGTGTCCTGGCCGATCACTGCGGCGGCCATCTGATCGACCGTCATGCCCGCGCGGACGTCCTCACCTTCAGTGCGCCTTGGACGCGAACCGCTCAGAAATACCGTGGGGGAGCGTCCGTGATCGCCACCGCTATCGCCGTTAGTAGCCCCTGCGTTTTTATGTCCGAGGCCGCTCACGACCACCACCTGGTTCTTGACTTCCTTCAATGGACTGAGAATTCGTGAAAGTTCGAAATCGGTTCCTTCCGTGGCTGGCGTCCAGTTGCTCATCATCGCCCCGTGGGGCATGTATAAGAACCCGAGGCGGATTCGTGGGTTTGCAACCGTTTGGCCAAGAGCTGTTGCCGCCGGAATCATGGATTCCAACAACGGCAAGCCTACGGCGACGCCCGCGCCTCGCAGAAATGTGCGGCGCGAAAGATGTTTCCTGGTGATGATCATGCTCCAGCCTCCCTATTGAGATTGGACAGATGAACTCTTCACTTTCATTTGAAACGGCGCACTCTTAACGATACCTAACACGATTGATGAAAAACGGAAATCATTGTGCCCCGCATCGCGTACAACACTGCGAACGGCCGGCATATCGTAGTACTGTACTCCCCGGCCCAGCCCATAAGTAAGCATTTTTTCAATCAATACGCCAACAAATACTTCCGGCCGGCTCGTGAGCATTTGCCGGAGAGACGCTGGGCCGTCGACCTTGGCTCCGTTGAATAATGTTCCTGATGGATCGATCTTAACGCCTTCATCTGTAGTTCTCCACTGTCCGAGGGCGTCGAAGTTTTCAAGCGAGAATCCTATGGGGTCCATCATTCTGTGACAGCCCGCGCAGGTCGGATTGGTGCGGTGTTCCTCCATCCGTTCCCGAAGGGTCGTGGGTTTGCCGGTGTCCGAGCGTTCCTTCAGGGCCGGGATATTCGGGGGAGGGGGATTGGGCGGAATGCCCAGGACGTTCGTCAGAATCCATTTGCCGCGCTGAACCGGCGATGTTCTTGTGGGATAGGACGTTACCGTCAGGATGCTCGCCTGTCCCAACAGTCCTCGCCGCGCATCCTCTTTAAGGGTGACGCGCCGGAAATCGGTGCCGTAAATTCCCGGGATACCATAGTGCCGGGCCAGCCGTTCGTTCAGGAACGTGTAGTTCGCGTTCAGAAGATCCATCACGCTTTTGTCTTCCCGCATGATGCTGTCGATGAACAGTTCGGTCTCACGCTTCATGGCTTGCCGCAGGTTGTCGTCAAAGTCCGGAAACGTTTCGAAATCTGGATTGATCGTCTTCAGATTCCGAAGATACAGCCACTGCCCGGCGAAGTTGTCGACCAAAGCCTTCGAGCGAGGATCAGCCAACATGCGTCGGACCTGCCGCTCGAGTACCACGGGTTCCTTAAGTCTGCCTTGAGAGGAGAGGTTCAGGAGTTCCTCGTCGGGTATGCTGCTCCAAAGGAAAAACGACAGCCGGGAAGCCAGCTGCAGGTCGCCGATGCGATAGACCGCATCCGCAGCGACGCTGTCGGGATCCGGCTCGAAGCGGAACAAGAAATCGGGGCTCGCCAGGATGAGTTGGACTGCCGCTTCGATGCCTGACTCAAAGTTACCACCTTCGTTCCGGCCACGCTGGTAGAACTCGATCAAACTCTGAAGGTCGCCATCCGTCACCGGCCGTCGATACGCCCGCCGCGCCAGCGCGCCGATGATCTTCTTCGCGCAGGTTAATTCGTCGGCAGAGCTTGCCGGCCGGCACACCAAAATCTGACGCCGGCTCGGTGTGTCGCCGGCACCCGTAGGTTTAAACGGACCCGTGACGCTTACCCTGTCGACAGCGGGCAGTCCTCGATAACCAAGAGGGTCGAGGTTGGTCCGAAGGAACGGTTGCAACACATTGTCGTTTTGCGCGTCTCCTTCATTGAGAAACGTGGCCACAACGGTCCTCGGGCCCGCCTTCACCGGAACGCGGACAGTCAGCCGCCGGTCGACGTCCTCTGCCGATTTCCCCGGATTTTCGTAGCTCAAGTCTCTATCTGCGGGTCCACCAAAAGTCACCAACTTCGCCCGCACACCGTCCACGCTGATCTCCAGCTGGTGGGGTTCCTCCAGACCTTTTATAATCTCCGCTGTGGCGCGCCATAACCGGACCTTGATGTCATACTCGCCGTCGAGTTGGAAATTGTGACGGACAATCATCCCCCCGCGCGTTCCGAGCGGCAGACCTTCGATGTGGCCATCTTGCGAAAGGTCTGGCTTGGCGCGGTACGTTCTGGTATCGGCAGTGATCGAAGAATTGCCCATCGCGAGGCGGCTGATATTCCACGAAGCGGACATGTACCGTTGCAACAGCGACGGCGACGTCTTTAGGACGTCCGCGATGTTGTCAAAGCCGTAGCTTTCATCGTCTGCGGGAAGCAGTGGTGTCGGATCGATATCGAGCGCCAGCAGGTCACGAATGGCGTTACCATACTCCGTGCGGTTGAGACGATGAACCGTCGCTCGCCCCGGATTAGGCTTGGCCATGGCGGCGCGGTCGATGGACGCCTCAAGAAAAGAAACAAAGTTGTCCGCCGCCGCCGGATCGGGCCGCCGCGGAGCGCCCTGAGGGGGCATGGCGCCCGTTCGAAGTTTTCGGATTACCTTTTCCCAGGTCTCCGAACCTTCAGCAATGTTCTGAAGCTCCACCTTTTCTAATGACAACTCGCCCGTTCGCAATCTGTCGTTGTGGCAGGTCACGCAATACGTATCCACGAATGCACGCTGCGATGAAGCCGGAGGCAAAGACGAATTCGAACCCGAAGGTTGCTGCGCCCCGGCAACACCCAGGCTGCTACAGACCGACAGCAGGATCAGAAGAACCTTTTTCATCATTGGCTCCTTACAATGCCGTTAATAATCCGACAGAAGTGTCGAAAAGTGCAAGTTTCGGATTGGAACTCTCCGGGGGCCCTTTCAACCCCAATGGCAGCATGTGTGCTTGATGAAAACGAGCCTAACTTGAATCCAAAAGGGGGTTTTATGAACAAAGACATTCTCAAAGGGAAATGGAACCAGCTCAAAGGTGACATTCGAGGCTGGTGGACCGATCTTACCGATGATGATGTTCAACGTATTCAAGGGGACACCGAAAAATTCATTGGTGTACTCCGGGAAAAGTATGGCTATGGACGTGAGAAAGCGGAACAGGAGCTGAACGAATTTCTAAACACTCCGGACAACCAGCGCCGCCGCCGTCGCGCGTCATAATGAGGAAAAAGTCCTGACTACGGGCGGAGCATGTTTCATCGGCTCGGTTTGCCGGTGAACTGCTCCGTTCCCATAAAACGGCCTAGTCCTTTGGCACACCTCCTGCCAGTACACGATGCTCTTCGGGAAAGCGAGGTACAAAATGAAGATTACGGTACTCCTGAGATACGATCACGAAGCTGTCAAAGGCTTATTTAACAACTACAAAAAGAGCGAGATTCGCAGTCAAAACCGAAAGAGGGAGCTATTTGAGGCGATCCGAAGGGAACTGATGATCCACTCCGAGATGGAGAGGGAAATCTTCTACCCGGCCCTCAGGGCTGTCGTTTCGAAAAAGGCAGGGGAGTTCGTGTCTTCTGCACTGGTAGAGCACCGCGCCATGGAAGAGTCGCTTCATGAGATCGCGGGCATGAATCCTCAGGACCGGAAATTTGATGCCAGGGTGATCCAGCTCATCGACCAAGTCAGGAATCACATCGATCGAGAAGAAGAGGAAATTTTCGACGAGGCCCGGAAAAGTCTCCCAGAGTATCGCCTCGAGGAACTCGGGCTCGAGATGGAAGACCGGAAGAAGAGACTAGGCGAGCTGGCGGCTTAGGCGATTTCGAATTTCCTTTAGTCAAAGAAAACAGAATGAGCCAAACGCGGGCTAAAGCCCGCGACTACATGCATGCCTGCACGTTATCTCGAGCATGTAGTCGCGGGCTTTAGCCCGCGTTCGGGTCTTTGAGTGTCATGGGCAACTGCATTGCCTAAACGCGAACCTTCTACAGGTAATTGTTCCCCGGCCGGGTGGCCCTGTGGCCTCGCGCCCGGCCGAGGAAATGGATGACGCACCAGTAGCATAGAGCGACTGCGAATGTGGTACAGCAATTGCCACTTTTCGACGTAGAAAGTGTATTTTCATATGAATAACAATGCAGTCATAGCCATTCTTAACGATCTCATCGAAACTAGCAGGAATGGGCGAGAGTGCTTCGGAGTCGCCGCCGAGAGCATTCACAACAGCGAATTCCGCCGACTCTTCAATATCTTCTCTCAGCGGCGCGCCCAGTTTGTTTCGGAGCTGGAGGCCGAGGTGCACCGCTTAGGGGGGAACGTGGCGAAAGCCGGCATTCGAACCGGGCCGTTGCATCGGAGCTGGATGAATCTGAAAACGTCAATCAACCGCGATGAGGCTAGCATCATTGCAGAATGCCAGCGCCAAGAAGAAGCCGCGGTGAACGACTACCAGAAAGTGCTGCAGGTCGACTTGCCGCTCGACGTGCAGTACGTTGTCAAGCGGCAGTATATGGATATCAAAGATGCCTACGACCGTATCCGCATTCTGCAGCGCGCGGCCTAGGAGTGATGCTCATGAAACCAGCGACCCAACTGATCATGGCTGGTGCGGGAACCGGAATCATTTTGCACACTACTGGAGGCAGGCGGGATTCCGACTACAACGGAACCGGTGGAAGCGGCTTCAGAGTATTCCTTTCCCGCCAGCGATGCGCCCGCCTGGACCGGTACACCGGACCCGGAGCGTCGGCGAGGTCTCGATCCTTCGTCCTTCAAGCTGCTGGCGCGGCGCGACGCGCCTGGCTGACAAGAATCACGCGTTCACGAATGCGGTTGCCGTTGAGCTTACCGACGGCATCGGCAGGGTTAATTTCACTGGCGATTTCGACGTAGGCGAATGCCGGTGACACGCCAGCTACTTCGTCCCGAACCATCCGGATTGATTTCACGCCAATCCCGGAGGATTCAACCCATTTGGTCAATTCCGAGTCGGAACAATTGTAGGGAACATTCATCATAAACAGAGTGGTCACTTGTACCTCCTGAACCCGGACAAATGTAGGATGAGTAGCTATTCTAGCCTAAATTTCGGCTGAAGGATATCATTAGGACACCCGTGCCTAGCCTAAATCGGGCACAGGTGCTTTCCTGGGCCTCACACCGAAACGAGTCATTGCGGGCCTTTCAGTCCTATCACGGGGCGAAGATCACAGCGGGTTGGCTCAAAAAGACGGAACCAATGAAGAAAAGACCCACTACGCTGAAGGAACTGGAGGAACTGGTGATGGAAACTGCGCCAGTAAAATTCGCCGGTAGCGTGACCAGTTCATCCAGGAATCTTGCTGAGTTTGATCGGGCGGGCACCGACATCGCTCCCGTCACCACAGGTTGCCCGGAGGAATTCAACACGGTTAGCTGGTATTGACCGGGACTGTCTGTGTCATTTGCCACAGCCAGCGCGAGACGGCTACCTGCAATATTTATGAGCTGCGCCCGCGTCGTTGCGGCCGAGGAGAAGACCGTTGCACCAGAGAGAACGGCCGCGGGGGAAAAATAGGTATATCCAACCTCGGCCACGACAGGTTGGTCGCAACTCAACGTCGCATATCCAGTCGTCAATGGAAGAAAGACGTTGAGGGCTGCCACGGTGGGCAGAATGTTGAATGATCCGGAACCCGGCAATGTGAACGTCGAGGAACCGAAAAAGCGGTTGGCTAAGCCGCCGCCATACGGCCGCAGCGTGCACCGGGCGGGTTGAGTACTCACGTTGGTGGCGAGCACAAGCGAAACATAACCGGTCCCATCACTGAGGACGCCGTCGGCAATCTGCGGAAATACATGAAACGTCGCAGCGCCTTGCGATCTCAGCTCGACGGGAGTAACGCCGAGCAGCATCAGGCTTAAGATGATTCTCTTCATAGATGTCCCTCGCTTGAATTACACGTGACTATTGCTGGTTGTGGTTTCATGGTGCTTTAATAATCTCCCTATGGCACGTGGCTGGGAAAGCAAAGCCGTTGAGGAACAGATCAGCGCGCGTGAAGACAGCGCAAAGACTCCGCCGAAGATGGCGCTGGCGCCAATTGAGCTTCAGCGTCGTGCGAAGCGCGAAAGTTTGCTCCTGGCGAGGACTCGTACATTGAACGCTCTGGAATCCACGCGAGCTGAGCGATACCGTGTCCAACTGGAACAGGCTCTGGCGCACCTCGACTCTGAACTCGGACAGATCGATCAATCCTAGAACCCATACATATGTTCGTCCGGATTGATCACGCTGTCTTGCCAGTCCAGCTTCGCCGCCGCGGCTTCCACGCTATCCGCTTCGCCGTCACTCACCATTCTTTGCAATACGGCCAATTGTTCGGGCCCCAGTTTGTTTTCAGCCAAAGCCACCCGCCAACTCTTAAAGCCTTCGCTCATAAACCTGCCTCATAAATCTCGATCTTTCCCACGCCCAGTTGTTCGCCGATAAGGCGCCCGACGAGTTGGTTGAGGGATTCGCCCGAGGAAGAGAGGACGAAGGTTTTTCCGGACCAGTCCAATTTGAAGCTGGTGGATTGAGCGGAGATCCAGATCTGCCGGGTGGGCGTCTGGGGACTGATCACGATCTTGCCGGGGCTCGGCTCCTCAACTTCGATGGTTAGCACGTTGTTTTGGAACACGACCTCTGCGTCGTAATTCTCGGCGACTACATCCAGAGAACGATTGAGCTTCTCCAGAGCAGCGTCGCAGTGAAAGCGAAATTCGGTTTCGGTCAGAGCCATGACCTGTATTATAGGTCCGGAATGGGCGTTCTTCTCACCCCGATCGTTGTAAAACAGACGCTGGCTTTGGAAGAGCTGCAAGGAAAACGCATGGCGGTTGACGGCAACGGAGAACTGTACCAGTTCCTGGCCCTGATCCGCCTGCGAGACGGCTCGCCTTTGATGGATTCGCATGGCCGCGTCACCTCTCATCTTTCGGGACTGTTCTACCGCACGACGCGTCTCATCACGGACTATCAAATGGAGTTGATCTTCGTTTTCGACGGCAAACCACCAGCCCTGAAGTCGGCGGAGATCGCACGCAGGCGAAGCATTAAAGAGAGGTATGACGCAGAACATGCCGAAGCGGTGCAAGCGGGCGATCTGGCCAGGGCCTATTCCAAAGCCACTATGACTTCGCGTTTGAGCCGAGCCATGGTCGACGAAGCCGAAGAACTGCTGCGGCTGATGGGAATCCCCGTCGTCGAAGCCCCATCCGAAGGAGAAGCGCAAGCATCGCACATGACCGCCACAGGCGGCGTTTGGGCCGCGGCGAGCAAAGATTACGATTGCCTGCTGTTCGGCGCGCCGCGCCTTCTTCGCTTTCTCACGATCTCCGGTAAAGAATTTCTTCCGAGCAAAGGTGTTTTTCGAGCTATCACGCCAGAGTTGGTCGATGCCGGCGCGATGCTTCGTCACCACGGGATTACGCGCCAACAGTTGATCGACCTTGCGATCTTGATCGGTACCGACTTCAACGACGGTATCAAAGGAATCGGTCCGAAAAAGGCGTTGAAACTGGTCCATGACTTCGGATCTATTGAGAACATGCCGCCAGAAATTCGAGAAGCGCTGGGCTCTGGGGTGGCTGAGATTCGAGAAATATTTCTGCGGCCCCAGGTGACTGATGACTATTCCATTGAATTCACGCCGCCGGATCTCGACGCTGTCATTCGATTTTTGTGCGATGAGCGGGGGTTTGCGCGCGAGCGCGTGACTGCGGCTCTGGAACGGACGTATCGATGAATCCATTCGAACTGACCAGTCAGTTGATGTCGATCGCATCCGTGACCGGTACCGAGGCTGCAGTTGGCGAATTCCTTTCGTCGCACATTGCGGGCCTTGGTTATCGGGTTGAACGGCAGATCGTGGCGGCGGACCGATTCAATGTACTCGGGTTCGCGGGTGACGCGCGGGTTATTCTGTGCACTCACATCGACACTGTCCCTCCGATTCTGCCGGTTCGCGAAGACAACGAGTATCTTTTCGGACGAGGAGCATGCGACACGAAGGGAATCATCGCAGCGATGCTCGAAGCCGGAAACCGGCTTCGCCGTGACGGTACCACAAATTTCGGATACCTGTTTGTGGTTGGCGAGGAGACGGACAGCGCGGGAGCCAAGGCCGCCAATACGCTGAAGTGGCATTCCGAATACGTCGTCGTGGGTGAGCCGACCGAAAACCGGCTGGCGCGCGCCCAGAAAGGCGCGGTGATGGCGAACCTTACTGTAAGTGGCCGGGCCGCGCATTCGGGTTATCCGGAAGCCGGTACCTCCGCTATCGAAAACCTCTGGAAAGTCTTGACCGAATGCCAGAGCGCGGACTGGGGTAATGATTCCGTTCTTGGCAAGGGGACGTTTAACATCGGTGTGTTCCACGGCGGCGAGCGCGCGAATATCGTATCGGCCCATGCAACAGCTTCGGTCATGATTCGAACGATCGAAGCTCGATCTCTATCAGAGGAAAAGATGCGGAGGATCGTGGGGAATCGAGCTACGCTTGAGATCATTGCGGGTGCCGATCCACAAATGATGTATGTCGTGGACGGTTTTCCAACGACCGTGGTGTCGTTTGGAAGCGACGTACCGCATCTCGGCAATCTCGGCAAGCGGCTGCTCATCGGTCCTGGCTCGATCCTCGATGCGCACACAGCGGACGAAAAGATCAGAAAAGTGGAACTGCTTCAGGGCATCGACCTTTACGAACGTCTCGTAAAGCGACTTCTAGCGGGATGATTTATGAGAATTGCGCTCATCGGATTCGGCAAAATGGGACGGGAGATCGATTCTGTTGCTCGCGAGCAGGGAGAAACGATTGCCAAAGTCTTCGAAATAGACGACCCTGTCCGCCCGGAAGCGCTTGCTGAAGTCGACGTCTGCATCGAGTTTTCCACGCCTCAAGCTGTGATGACCAACATCCGAGCAGCGGTTGAAGCGCGCAGGGACATTGTGGTTGGTACGACCGGATGGGACGCGCAACGGCCTGAGATTCGGAGCATCGTGAAAGAATCCGGACTGCTCTATTCGACAAACTTTTCGCTAGGGATGAACATCTTCTTCCGCATTGTACGGCGTGCCGCTGAACTGATGCGCAATGCCGAGGAGTATGATCCCTACATCCACGAAATACACCATCGCCAAAAGGTGGACAGCCCGAGTGGAACTGCGCTATCTCTTTCTCGGATCCTGCTGGAGCGGATCGAGCGAAAGAAAAGCATTTTGACAGAACCCCCCGATGGGAAGATCTCTCCAGAGATGCTGCACGTTGCTTCGACGCGAGCGGGACTGGTTATGGGAACGCATACAATCGGATTCGATTCCGAAGCGGATCTGATCGAGCTGCGTCACATTGCGAAAAACCGGCGAGGTTTTGCTTTAGGCGCCCTCACGGCCGCGCGGTGGCTGCGCGGAAGGAAGGGAATCTATACAATGGATGACGTGGAATTGTAGTGAAAGAGGACACCATGACGAAGAAACAGTTTCAAGGTACGGGGACAGCGCTGGTAACGCCATTTAGCTCCGATGGTTCAGTTGATGAGAAAGCACTGCGTCGCCTGGTCGACTTTCAAATCAGCGAAGGCATCGACATGCTCCTGCCCTGTGGCACGACCGGTGAAGGAGCGACCCTCGATGCGGATGAAACCGATCGGGTCGTGCAAATCGTCATCGAACAATCGAAGCGGCGGGTGCCGGTCATCGTTGGCGCTGGGAGCAACTCGACTGCAAAGGCGATTCAGGGCACCAAGCGCGCGAAAAGGCTTGGCGCCGATGGGGTGCTCTCCGTGGGTCCTTACTACAACAAGCCCACGCAACAAGGCTATTATGAGCATTTCAAAGCGATCGCCGAAGCCGAGGACATTCCGGTCATCGTCTATAACGTACCGGGCCGGACCGCTGGAAACATCGAAGCACAGACGATGCTGCGGCTGGCGGAAATTCCGCATATCGTGGCCGTGAAGGAAGCCTCAGGCAACATCGGTCAAATCATGGAAATTATTCGCGATCGGCCTCCGCAGTTCCGTGTACTGGCCGGTGACGATATGACCGCTTTACCTGTGGTTGCTCTCGGCGGCGATGGTGTCGTCTCGGTCGTATCCAACGAGACTCCCGGCATGATGCGGGCTCTTATCGATGCCTCACTGGAGGGAAATCACGCCAGGGGGCGCGAGCTTCACTACAAGCTTTTGCCGTTAATGAATGCGAACTTCATCGAGTCGAATCCGATTCCGGTCAAGGCCGCGCTCGCTATGATGGGTCTCATTGAAGAAAACTATCGCCTTCCGCTGGTGCGGATGAGTGCTGCGAATCGGGAAAAGCTGGCGAAGATCGTGGAAGAACTGGGATTGCTGCAGAAGACGGCCGGCAGATCCCGGTGAAAGCATCGTGAAGAATGACTCTCGCCGGCCAAATAGAACTCCTCTTGAACATGCCGACAGCAGACGCCCGGGACGCGGGCATCTCTGTCGTGGAGGAACTGCGCCGAGGACTCAGCCGCGGCGAATTTCGCGCGGCGGAAAAAACGGACGGCGTCTGGAACACGAATGTCTGGGTCAAGCGAGGGATTCTTCTCGCGTTCAAGATTGGTGTTATCGCGGACCGTTCCGTTCCGGGTGAGTTTTACTTCTTCGATAAAGACACGCTTCCTGCCAAGGTGCTCACCACTTCCAACGGTGTGCGCGTGGTCCCCGGCGGATCGTCGATACGCGACGGCGCGTACGTTGCGTCCAACGTGATCTGCATGCCGCCCATGTTCGTCAACATCGGAGCTTATGTGGACGAGGGTTCGATGGTGGATTCACACGCGCTCGTGGGCTCCTGCGCCCAAATCGGCAAACGCGTGCACCTCTCGGCCGCCGCGCAGATCGGCGGTGTGTTGGAGCCTCCGGGGGCCTTGCCGGTGATCATCGAAGATGAAGCTTTCATCGGCGGCAACTGCGGCGTCTACGAAGGCGTGATCGTGCAGGCCCGCGCCGTTCTGGCTCCCGGTGTGATCTTGACGGGTGGCACTACCGTCTATGACCTGGTGCGCGGCCAAATGTATCGAAAGTCGGCCACGACGCCGCTAATGATTCCTTCCGGCGCCGTAGTCGTTCCTGGTTCACGTCCCGCGGCAGGCGAGTACGCCGGAAAACATCATGTGTCTGTCTATGCGCCGGTTATCGTCAAATATCGGGACGAAAAAACCGACGCTGCGACCACTCTGGAAGAGGGGCTCCGGTAGCGTAGTGTGACGGAAATGCGTTTAACCCGAAGGAAAAGGGATTCCCGCCTGTTTAGGAGGGAATTAGAGGCTGGTCCCGGCGAAAATTTGCGGAGAGGCATCCATGTCGACCAAATCGCTTGATAGAAACGAGGCCGCAGCTTCGGCACAGCCGGACGAAGCGATATTTCGCCCGTTCATCCCTGCTGGTGTGCGTCTTCGGGAGTTGAGTCCCCTTGCGTTGGTCATCGGCACCCTGCTGGGCATCGTCTTCGGCGCTTCGTCTCTTTACCTGGTGCTGAAGGTCGGACTTACCGTTAGTGCTTCAATCCCCGTGGCCGTCATTTCCATCACGGTGTTTCGTGTGCTTTCCAAGTTGGGTCTGCGCGACGCTACCATCCTTGAGAACAACATCGTTCAAACGGCGGGATCCGCCGGTGAATCGATCGCTTTCGGCATTGGCGTCACGATGCCGGCCATCCTGATCCTGGGGTTTGATCTGGAACTGACGCGAGTGATGTTGGTCGCGGTGCTGGGCGGATTGCTCGGAATTCTCATGATGATTCCGCTGCGACGAGCGCTGATTGTTGCGCAACATGGCTCTCTCAAGTATCCGGAAGGCACGGCGTGCGCGGAGGTATTGAAGGCTGGAGCGTCCGCCGAATCGCGTGGAGCAGCGTTGGAGGCTGCGCAGGAAGCGGATGCAGTGGATCACGCTACGGCCGGCGGCAAAACGATCATGGCTGGTTTTGGGATTGGGTTCTTGTATTACGGCATTCAAGAGATCTTGAAAACCTGGAAAGAATATCCGTCAAAGATCTTCGGACAGCCGTTCGAGGGAGGTTCGGTTTCGATCGAGAACAATCCTGCGTTGCTGGGCGTGGGTTACATCATTGGACCACGCATCGCCTCGATTATGGCTGCCGGGGGTGTGCTGTCGTACCTGGTCCTCATCCCGGCAATCAAATTTTTTGGTGCCGGTTGGACCGTGCCGCTGGCGCCAGAGACCGCGAGACTGATCCGGGACATGGACGTTTCGCAGGTTCAGAAAGCCTACATTCTTTACATCGGTGCGGGCGCAGTGGCGGCAGGCGGCATCATCAGTCTTGTGCGGTCGTTGCCATTGATCTGGGGTGGCCTAAAGGGGGGTCTTGCGGATTTCCGGCTGACGCGGGCCTCGGCAGCCAGTGCGCCTCGCACGGATCAGGACCTCTCCATGAAATTTGTGCTGGGCGGAATCATCCTGCTGTTGCTGGCTATCATGCTGGCGCCGCAATTGAATCTGCGTTGGAATCTCCTGGGCGCCTTGCTGATCGTCGCTTTCGGTTTTCTCTTCGTCACGGTGTCATCGCGACTAACCGGCGAAATCGGATCTTCGTCCAACCCGATTTCAGGCATGACCGTGGCCACGTTGTTACTCACTTGTCTTGTGTTTCTAATTATTGGCTGGACCGCGCCCGCCTATTTCGTGACCGCCCTTTCGATCGGCGGCATTGTCTGCATTGCCGCATCTAATGGAGGGACAACTTCACAAGATCTCAAGACAGGCTTTCTTGTCGGCTCAACACCCAAGTATCAGCAAATCGCAATTCTGATCGGAGCGCTGACTTCCGCGGTCGCGCTCGGACCGATCCTGCTGGCCATGAATCAGTCTGGCATGGTCTACGTGCCGGTCACCGAGACTAAGGATTTCAGCTTCCCGCCTGGTTTTCATTTTACCCAAGACCAATACGTCCTGAGTGGGAGTGTGCCCAAGCGCGAGAGGTTAATGGGAGGCCAGGCCGGTTCGGATACAAATTCATATTACGTGGTTCACAAGACGACGACGGAATACGGACCAGAGGGACGTTATCTCGTCAATGACCAGGGCATTCCGGTGTATCTGGCCGACCCCGGCATCAACGGAATCTACGACAAACTCCCAAACAGTTCCCAGACTGTCCCGAAGTTTACAGCGCCGAAGGCAACACTGATGTCTTACATCATCAAAGGTATTCTCAGCCGGCAATTGCCTTGGGGACTTGTGCTTCTGGGTGTAATGATTGCGGTCACGCTGGAACTGAGTGGGATTCCATCGCTTGCCTTCGCGGTCGGTGTTTACCTGCCGCTCTCAACCTCGGCACCGATCTTTGTTGGAGGTGCCGTGCGGGCGCTGGTCGACAAATATCTGTACCGGAAACCGGAAAACCAGGGTTTGAGCCAGGAGCGCATGGCGGCCGAGACGGACAAGAGCCTGGGGGTTCTTTTGGCCTCGGGCTACATCGCAGGCGCGACGCTGGCCGGCGTTGTTTATGCGTTCCTGAACTTGCGAGAGGGCGTCGTGAACAGGCTCGTCGGCTTTGAAGAATGGGCTACCCAGCACAATCCCTTTTTCGCGGGGCCGCACTCGGATCTGCTCGGACTGATTCCGTTTTTCCTTCTGACTGTTTTGCTCTATTTGGTGGGCAGGGAAGTTCTGTTGAAGCCCAAGGCTCACCCTAGTTCGTAGAATTCGTAGCCGCGGGCTCTTGCTCAGGTAATCGCGCAACCAGCACTTTGTCCACGCGCCGGCCGTCCATGTCTACAACCTCGAAGCGGTGGTCTGCGGCTTCAAATGTATCTCCGGTGACCGGGACACGTCCAACCAGCAGCATGACGAGACCACCAAGCGTCTGATAGCTTCCGGACTCTTCTCCCGGCAGTTTCGAGATGTGGAGCACTTCCTTCAGGTCATCGATCAGGAGTTTTCCATCGATGAGCCACGATCCGTCGGGCCTTTTCACAACTTGCTTTTCCTGTGGCATATCCACGGACGCGACGTCGCCGACGAGGTCCTCGAGAATATCGTTAAGTGTGACCAGTCCCTCCACACCTCCGTACTCGTCAACGACGAGCGCCATGTGGGTTCTGGATTTCTTGAACAGCTCGAGCAGCGTTAAGGCCGGCAAGCCTTCCGGTGCGAATAACGGTGGCCGCAGGCTTTCTTTCAAATTCATTTTCGCGCCCGCGAGACATCGTGTGAGCAGATCCTTGGTTTGCACGATGCCCAGCACGTTATCAAGGCTACCCTGGCCAACGGGGAAGCGCGAGTAGAGCGACGAAGCGAGTTTCTTTTGGCTCTCGACGAATGGGTCGTCCAGGTCTAACCACACGACTTCACGTCGAGGCTTCATCAGAGCGCTGACGGCACGATCTCCCAGCTTGAAAATGCTCTTTACGATGTCGTGTTCCGCCTCTTGAAAGACTCCGGCTTCGGCGCCCTGCTCCATCATGACTTTGATTTCCTCTTCGGTAACTGGGGGTTCCTGAGATGGCCTCGAGCTTAGAACGCGTAATACAAGGCGCGTGGAACCGCTGAGCAGCCGAACCACCGGCCCACCAACACGCGAAATGAAGTGCATCGGGTTTGCCATTATCGATGCAGTGCGTTCCGGGTTGTGTAATGCGAGCCGCTTTGGAACGAGTTCACCAAAGATCAATGTCAGGTAAGTGATCGCCACGACGACGATCACGAAGGCGAGAGTTTCAGTATAAGGCGCTACCGCTTGGATAACGTCGAGATGAGCAGAAAGCCGCGCCGTGAGCGCCCTTTCGCCAAAGGCGCCCGTCAGAATACCGATGAGCGTAATCCCGATCTGGGTTGTGGACAGTAACCGATCGGGATTGGATGAAAGCTCAAGCGCTCTTTGGGCGCCACTACTGCCTTCGTTCGCCCACTGCTGGAGCCTGGGCTTGCGGGATGACACTAAGGCCATCTCGGCCATCACGAACACGCCGTTGACAAGGATCAGCAGAAGAATAACCACCATTGGCATCATGACGACTAAAATAGCAGCAGGCTAGCGAGATGAAAAAACGGATTTTTTCCACGTTAATGGTGTCGTTCGCACTCGTTTTCACAGGCTGTGCCCGAAATCCCGTTACTGGAAAGCGGCAGATCGTACTGGTTTCCGAGAGCCAGGAAATCGCGATCGGCCAGCAATCCGATCCGCAGGTTCGCGAGGAGTACGGGGTTGTCGAGAATGTGGCGTTGCAGGCATACGTGCAGTCGTTGGGACGCAAGCTTGTCGCTGTCTCCCACCGGCCCAATCTCGAATGGCACTTCACGGTTGTGGATTCGCCGGTCGTCAACGCATTCGCAATTCCAGGCGGATATGTCTATCTGACCCGCGGCATCCTTGCATACCTCGGTAACGAAGCCGAGTTGGCCGGAGTGATGGGGCATGAAATCGGCCATGTGACCGCCCGCCATTCCGTGCGCCAAATGACCCGCGAGCAACTGGCGCAGATTGGCCTGGGTGTTGGCAGTGTTTTGTCGCCGACATTCGGACAATTTGGAAACCTGGCACAAAGCTCGGCCGGTTTGCTGTTTCTGCGTTTCAGCCGTGATGACGAGCGAGAGGCCGATCGTTTGGGCGTGGAGTACGCTGCCCGCGCGGCTTACGATCCGCGCGAGGTGAGCAATTTCTTCGACGTTCTCGGACGGCTTTCGGCAGCCGGCGATCGCCAGACTATTCCGGGATGGCTTTCCACGCATCCGGACCCGCCCGAGCGTGTTCAGGCCACACGCACGCTTGCACAGGAATGGATCCGGAACCTGGGTCTTACAGAAGAGCGAATGGCCGTCAACCGGGAGAACCATTTTCGAAATATCGATGGTCTGGTATTCGGTAATGATCCGCGAGAAGGGTTCACCGAAGGATCCCGGTTTTACCATCCCACCCTTCAGTTTCAGATCGAATTTCCGGCAGGCTGGCAGATCGAGAATACACGCTCGGCCGTCCTGGGCCTCGATCCGCAACAGGGCGCCCAGCTTCAACTATCCGTCGCGAAGGCGCCGCCGGGTACGACTCCGGCCGAATACGCCAGGGTGCTGGCGTCACGCGGCATGGTTCCCCAGCGCGGCGAGGAAGTGACCATAAACGGGAACCGCGCCTTTCTGGGGACGTATGTGATCCGAAGCCAAGGTGGGACGCTGGCGGCGCAGGCCGCTTTCGTTGAGTATCGAAACCAAATTTTCGAAATTGTGGGAGTGACCCCGGATTTCCGCAGGTACGGCGGGATGCTGGAACAATCCATCCGAAGCTTCGACCGAGTGACGGACCAACGAATACTACGAGCGCAGCCCGACCGCCTGAAGACTTACACCGCCCGTGAGGGCGATACACTCACTGCTATTGCCCAACGCACAAACAACCCCCGCGCCGACGCCGACCAGCTTGCCATTTTGAATCGGTTCGCCATCAGCCAGCCTATTGCGCCCGGCCGGATGGTTAAAATCGTTGAAAGAGGATATTAAGAAATCGAAATTACTGCCGCAGGGATGCCATTTCATGCTGGATGGCGTATGAAACCAACTCTTCTCCGTAGCGGTCTTCGAGAATAACCCGGCGGAAGTAATCCTTCGCGGTGTTGTGGCCCACTTGTTGGAATGCCACATTGATGCTGCTGTTCAGAACGGCACCGGCAATCGGCACGAGGACTCCCAGTTCCTTTTGGGTCATGACGACTCCCAAGCGATCGGCAACGTAGGTGATGAGGCGAATCATTTGTGGGGCCTCCCGCTCGAGGAGTTGCCGGTCCAGAAGCACGCCTGCGGTTCGGGCCATAAACTGTCCGGATTCCCGGATCGATGTGACGACGGCCGTCTTCAGCGCGAGATATCCTTCATCGGAAGAATCTGATTGTGGCGCCATCGCTGCCATGAGGTGAGGCAAGTTTTCCAACTTCCGTGAAGAATACCCGTAGGCGGTCGCGAGCCGGCAGGTATGCCGCGATAGCAGGGTCATGGAGGACGTAATGTCAGTCAAAATCAACGATGGAATGACGAGTTGCGCGCCCGGAATCCCTTCGGCCACAGTTGTGGCTCCGCCCAGTAACGCACCCTCGACGCCAAGCAAAAGAGAACTACTGAACCTGAACGAATCGGCAACAGCATCCAACTGGCTGAGGGGCATGTAACGAAGAGATTCGAAATCATTGCCGACGTTGATTCCACGCACGGCATACCGCTTTGAAATCTCCTTCGTATTGGCAAGCTTGTTTGCGACCCGGAAAGTTTTGATCAAACCTTCCTCGATCCATCCATGAACCTTCTCCGACAGACCACGAAGCGCGCGGCTGTTGGACTCGCGGCCACTCTTCAGGAGCTTGGCCACAGGCCGTCCAGCACCTTCCAGCAATCGCTGAATGGCGTTGGGCTGCACACGATGCAGCGCGAGTTCTCGGACGACTTGTTGTTCGTATTCGGTAAAGACGGGCGAAACACTACTCATGGCGCCAGTATAACAGGTAAGACTTAACGTCGAGTCACGAACGCGGGCTGAGGCCCGCGACTACATATCGGCGATGACGTTGCGGCCCCAATGTAGTCGCGGGCTTTAGCCCGCGTTCATTCAACGCACGAAGCGGAATTCTTTTGACCCAGTCAGTTGCCGATAAGAACCAAAACGCGCGCCCGCATCTTCGACCAGATCCAGAGGAACGGTGCCATCATCGTCGCTCGAATAGACCTGCAGCAGCTCGTAGGTTGTCTTTCTCTGAGCCGGCGCCCGTCCCGCATCGCGTATCAATCGCCGTAACTCCCGGGGCTGTACGAGCTGGCCATACTGCGCGCCTGCCGACGTGGAGATACTCTCGTTGATGAGCGTCCCACCGATATCGTTAGCCCCTGCTGTCAGAAGATACTGAGCGAACTTCGGCCCCTCCTTCACCCAAGATGACTGAATGTTTCGTATCGAAGCGCCAAGCATGAGGCGCGCCACGGCGTGCATTTTTACGACTTCAATCCCGCTTGGTCCAGGCCGCAGGCGGGAGGCCAGATGATGGTGGTACATCGGCGCTTCCTGGTGGATCATCGAAAGAGGCACGAATTCCGTGAAGCCATGCGTCTCATGTTGGATGTCTCGCAACAAGTTCATGTGTTTGACCCAATGAACCGGCGTTTCGATATGGCCGTACATGATTGTCGAAGTCGTGGGAATACCCAGGCTGTGCGCTGTCGTGATGACCTCAATCCATTGCCTGACTGTGATGCGGCCGGGAGAGATCACGTCGCGGATGTCCTGATCGAGAATCTCCGCCGAAGTACCCGGAAGCGAGCCCAGGCCCGCCTCTTTGAGCACTGCGAGATAGTCCGAAATTGAGGCGCCTGAACGCGTAGCGCCGTAGAGCACTTCCTCGGGCGAGAACGCGTGGATATGCATGTTCGGCACAGCTTTTTTTACAGCACGTGTGAGATCCACGTAAAAGTCGCCGTCCATATCCGGAGGAAGGCCGGCTTGCATACAGATTTCGGTCGCTCCCATATCCGCTGCTTCTCGCGCCCTACGGACGATTTCCTGGATAGGCAGGAAATAGCCCTCGACGTTCCGGTATGGCCGGCTGAACGCGCAGAATCCGCAATGCTTGACGCAGACATTCGTGAAATTGACATTGCGATTGATGACGTATGTAACGATGTCGCCCGCCTGACGGCGCCGCAACTCGTCGGCCGAGTAGACCGTTGCCTGAAAATCCGCCCCGCTGGTCTCACACAGCCGGAGTGCTTCCTGCCAGGAGATTTCTTGGCCGTCCAAAACTCGGCCGAGAATCGCCCGCACGTCCGGATCGGTGCGATCAGGCAGTGAAGGAATGGTTTCGTGCGTCATAAGGCTCCTCTGGATTTTCGGCAATCGCCTCTCGAAGTTTCGACACAACAGGCCGCAATCCCGCCGCAAGAAAGCCGGGACGCTCAATGTACTCGTCGTATATGGCTAAACGCTGGCAAAGGGTGAACCCTTCGTCCCGGCAGGTTTTAGCGAGAGCGCCAATATGCGGCCATGCCGCTTCTGGATTGATGTAGTCGCGGCTAACAGGGGAAATCCCGCCCCAGTCGTTAATGCCCGCCCGCAAGAGCAACTTGTGATCGTTGGGACTGAGGTTCGGCGGAGCTTGAACGTTGATAGCGCCCAAGAGCAGGCGTGCAGCTGCTACAGTTCTTGCGATTTCCAGTGCGTCCGGCTCCGGGAAAGCCGCCATAGGGGTACCCGATTTTGCTCTGAAGTTCTGGATGATGACCTCCTGGATGTGCCCGTACCTTTCATGGAGCTCCCGGATCGCAACGAGACTGTCCACGCGCTCTTTGCGAGTTTCTCCAATGCCGACGAGAATGCCCGTCGTGAATGCAATGGACAGTTCTCCCGCTTCACGCAACATCCGCAAACGGAGAGCCGGATTCTTGTCCGGCGCAGAGAAATGCGGCATGCCTTTCAGTGAGAGCCTGGGACTGACGTTCTCCAGCATCAGACCGAGGCTACCGTTCACCGGTTTCAACAGCGTCATCTCGTTGTAGCTGAGCACGCCAGCATTCGTATGTGGCAGGAGCCCTCGGGCAATTGCCATTTCGCAAGCTCGCGATAAATATTCAGCAGTTGTGCGATGGCCGAATCCCGCCAGCATTTCACGATATTGCGGAAACGCCAGCTCGGGCCTATCGCCGAGGCACATTAATGCTTCTTTGCAGCCGCGCTCCTTTGCAAGGCCGAGCGCGTGAGCGACTTCATCGGGGCTCATTGTCCAGGCCCCAGGGTCTGATGGGTCCTTCCGGAAGGTGCAATAGGCGCAGCGGTCCCGGCAGAGGTTCGTAATCGGGAGAAAGATCTTTCTCGAGTAGGTCACAATCCTGCCTTTTAGCCGGTCCCGAAATGTCCCTGCTGCTTCGAAGAGGAAATCCAGCTCACACTCTTGACAATCAATAAGGCGGTATGCGTCCCCGGCGGAAAGAAATTCTCCGGCTAACGTTTTGGCGAGGATGGTGTGAACTGAGCAACCCATGGCACACCAGTTTACGCTGGAAGAGGAGATGTGGGAATGCTACTTTGCCTGGCCGAGGCGCTTACCTTGCATTTGTTCGTCGGCGAGACGGAGAAGTTCGTCAGCCGTTTCGGGCGGACTCATGCTGACGGTGTAACCGATGCGGCATTCGATCCTGAGCGGGATGCCGCGGGAAATCGTCAGGGCACGAAGCTTTTGCTGAACACGTTTGATGATGAGTTCAGCGTCCTCGGCACCTGCTTCGACCATCAGGACGGCAAACTCGTCGCTGCCGTAGCGCGAGACGAGATCGGTACTGCGGGATGACTCAATGAGGGCATCGGCCAGAGTTCGCAGCACATCATCACCGACGGTATAACCAAAGCGATCATTAATGTCCTTGAGGTGCAGGACATCGAGTACAAGCAAAAGAATGCTCGTGCCTCTTCGTTTTGCGCCCGCGGTGAGCCGCCGGTAGAGTTCGTGGAACGCACGGCGTCCCGGAAGTCCAGTGAGCGGGTCCGGCGCGTGTCGTGCAAGCAGACGATCGGCATCGTACAACCGGCCTGCCAGGACCTGGAGGAGAGCCAGGGACATTGCCGTCGAATTCTGGAGCAACTCCAGAAAAACTTTGGCCGGTATGGTTATGCAACGCGTCCGTTCCAGCGTCACGACGCTCGCTGACCTCGATCGCTGGCGAAGCACGCCGATCTCACCGACGATCTCGCCCGGGCCCACCTCGCCTAAAAACATCTGGACCGGACTGTCCGCAACGGTCTCGGTCACACGCGCTCGGCCAGAAACAATGACGTAGGTGTCCTCTCCCGGATCATCCTGACAAACGAGTACATAACCTGGAGGAAACGAGTGTTCGGTCGAACTTGCGACGAGACGCTCGAGCTGGTCAGGACTCAATGACGCAAAGATGGGAATCGACGCCAACACCTCTTTCATACTGCCGACCTGTGGGCAATCCTCCTGTAGCGTTACCGGGTCAATATCCTGGTCAGGAGAAGGTGGCAAGATGACTTCAAGAGGCGTTCCGACGGTGCCTATTGTGCGCGCCAGCCATGCACGAACGCGTGTCCGCAGCATGGGAGCGCTGAAGGGTTTTGCCAGATAGTCGGTCGCAATACTCTCGGCGCTGTAGAGAGTCTCTGTTCCATCCCGGCCTTCGGTCAGGAGAAGAATCGGCAAATCCGGTTTATTGAGAAGACTTCGCAACGGCTGAATGAAACTGGCGCCGTCCCCATCCGCCAATCTGGCATTGATGATAACGAGGTCGGGCGCCGTCCGAACCGCAACTTGGAGCGCGGTTCGGCCCTCCGGAACCGGAGTGAGTAAAAGACCATCGTCGGGCAGCACCTGTTCGATAGCGACGAAGTCGGGATGATGGGGGCTGACGATCATGACGCGGCCGCCCGCAATCGGGCGGCGGTCGAGCGCGGAATCCTCCGCAACCGTTTTCTCCGCCCCCTTACCCAAGATATCGAATGCCATGCCCTCGGCGGCCGCGAAGACATCCAGAGGGGATCCCATGGCAGCGGCGCGCAAACGTTGAGCTTCCTCAAGCAGTTTGATCGCACTATCATCATGTGTGGGATCGTGGTGGAACAGTGCAAGCCGCGGGACACCCGCTGCTGCTGCCACGTCCGTCGCGTAATCGGCAGGGCTGTGCCCCCACCCTATTTTCGAGGGGTACTCGTCGCTGGTATATTGGGCATCGTGGATCACGAGGTCCGCGCCCCTGATAAATTCAATGTGCCTCTGGTCGCCTGGATGATGGAAGACCGGCCCCGGCGAATTCCAGAATGGTTCGTGATCCGTCACATAGGCGACGGTGGCCCCGTCACTGCTGATCCGGTATGCGATTGCCGGCGCGGTGTGATTGAGATATTGCGTCTGGACGTAGACGTCGCCGATTCGGAAAAACCCTTCTTCAAGCTCAGTGTAGTGGAGACGGCTCGCTAGCTCCTTCAGCTTCACGGGAAAGTACGAATACTGCATCTGACCCGAAAGCGAGTCTTCGCCAGGCAGAAATGCAGGCGTGAAAAAAGGAAATCCCTGAATGTGATCCCAATGGGTGTGGCCGATCAGAAGATGGATGCGATGCGGCCCGGCACGACGCAGCATATCCAGGCCCAGCAGCCGGACGCCTGTGCCACAATCCAAAATAAGGGTCGTCCCATCCGTGGCCTGAATCTCAACGCATGAAGTATTCCCGCCGTAAATGGCCGTCCGATGTCCAGGTGTGGGGATTGAGCCGCGAGTTCCCCAAAAACGTACTTGCATCCGACCGATAGTCTCAACGCCGCATGTTTCAGTCAAGGCATTTATAATTTTTCACCGTTTCCTAAGTAGTTATAGGCATTGCAGTAATCAGGCCACGGATATATTCTGGCTCCATGCAGAACCCTGAGAACAGCTCACCTCTCTACGATGAACGGCCGTGGGGCAGTTTCACCGTTCTGGACGTGGCGGACAATTACAAAGTTAAGCGAATTGAGGTTTTGCCGCAGAAGCGTTTAAGCTATCAACGGCATACGCATCGAGCCGAGCACTGGATGGTAGTCGCGGGCACCGCAAAAGTGACGTTGGATGGACGCGAAATTATGGCCAAGGCCGGTGGCACTGTTGACGTGCCGGCGGGCGCTGCACATCGTATCGAAAACATCGGCACCGAAAAACTGATCTTCATCGAGATCCAACGCGGCACATACCTCGGAGAGGATGACATTCAAAGGCTTCAAGACGACTACGGACGGTAGGTAGCGGAGGCGCTACGGCCAGCTTGGCAAGGTCCAACCCATCCAGGGGAACCTAAAAAACCATTAAACGGTGAACCTCCCCCGTTTGCTCTCCAAAGTATAATTTAAACGCCCTACCCGTTTTCCCACCTTTCCAACATGCTTTCCGACAAAGAGATTTTTTTTATGTACGGGAAGAATACCGTCATTTCCCGTAAGGGACGTTTCACCTTCGTTCATTTGGATCGTCCCTCGGCCGATCTCGTGCGAGCCCGCACCGAGAATTTTGATCCGGAGGAGTTCTTTAAATGCGACTGCCCCGTATGCAGGCTGACGAAGGAAGGCGGAGTGGTCATATTTGATGACTCGACTTATGACGACGAAGAGATCCTGCTTGAATAGCTCGCGGATGGGATATTATTGGGCCGGGTGAAGGTTTTGATCCGGCGTCGAAAGTTCTTATTCGGCTTCAGCGTCGTCGCGCTTCTATCACTCGCGGTTATTTACATAGCGCCACGGTCCGAAGTCGCCACCCAAAGCCTGCCCGAACAGCTCTCCGATGTTGAGTTCTGGAAGATCATTACGGACTTTTCAGAACCCGGCGGTTTTTTCCGCTCGGACAATTTTGTTTCAAATGAGAGCACGTTCCAAGATGTCATCCCCGATTTGCGCAAGCGAGCGAAACCAGGTGGCGTGTACCTGGGTGTCGGCCCTGACCAGAACTTCACTTACTTGGCTGCGCTGCGTCCGAAGCTCGCGTTCGTCATCGACATTCGCCGCCAGAACATGCTCGAACACCTGATGTACAAAGCACTGTTCGAGCTCTCGGAAAATCGAACCGCGTTCCTTTCGATGTTATTCTCACGGCAATTGCCCGAGGACCTCAACGAACATGCCACGACAGAGCGCTTGTTCGAGGCTTTGAACACGGGAGAACCGGACCCGGAACTTGCAAAGCAGAATCTCAAAGCCTTGCTGGATCAGCTTCGCGACCATCATCGTTTTTCCTTAAGCGCGGACGACGTCGGAAATATCGAGCACGTTTACACTTCTTTTGTTACTGCCGGCCCGGAGATCCGCTATTCATTTCCGAACCAGTACGGCTGGCGCCGCTTTCCAAGCTACTCCGAATTGATGCTTGAGACGGATGAAGAAGGACAAAATCACAGCTACATGTCCTCCGAAGAAAGTTTCCGGACCATCAAGCAGCTTCAAACCGAAAATAGGATTGTGCCTCTGGTTGGAGATTTTGCCGGTGAGAAAGCGTTGAGCGCCGTCGGAGAATACCTGAAGGAGCACGGTGTGACCGTGACGGCATTCTACACATCCAACGTCGAGTTCTATCTGTTCCAGACCGAGGATTGGAAAAAGTTCTTTCATAATGTTGCCGACCTGCCGCTGGACGGCAACAGCCTGTTTATTCGAGCATACTTCAACAACTACGGTTTCCGTTTTCCCAATCAGGCGTCCGGAGCGCGCTCGGTTACGTTACTTGACAGCATGCCGGGACTGCTCCAGGCGTTCGACGCCGGGCGCATTCATTCCTATTTCGATGTGATCAAACGCTCCTCACAATAAGTTATGAAGTGTGTCCGGCGACGCTAACGATAAACAGCAGGAGTATTGCGGCGGCGAACAACGCCAACCCGTAGAGAAGAATTCGGAAGACCATAGGCCTATAAATCCAACAACGCTTCTTGCCGGTCTCGGATTCGGCGGGCCCGGAGTAGGGGGTCGTTTAAGAATCGAATAAAGGGCAACATCCCTCGAAAAGTCTCAACGACGAGTTTATAGAATCCGTCGCTGGTGGCCACACCCGGCTCAAAGGTCCGGCTGGCCAAAAACTGCTTGTACCTTAGATATTTCGCGGCGGCATGGTCTGGCGGAAATCCGCGTGGTACGCGGCTAAGTTGCTCACCTCCAATCGTACCGAACAACCTGCGAAACGGCCGGCCCTCCACGATGCCGATAAAGGCTTCCGCATTCTCCGCGATATGGCTCCGGATTGCATTTAAGTCTTCGGGCAGAGGCATATAAAGACCACCGCCAATGAGCAGTTCCGTTGGAGCCACGTGGAGGTAATATCCTGCGCCTTCATGCTTTCCAAGCCCCGAACGGGGGAATACGGCTGCAACATGTGTCTTGTATGGCGATTTGTCCTTTGAAAATCTCGTGTCCCGATGGATACGATAGGCCGAGGCTTTGGGTGAAGCGACCATCTCCGGCGCGAACCGTTGGAATTCTGTGGCCATGAATTCGATCAGCGATTCCATCGGTTGCTTGACCTGAGTTTCATAAATACTCTTGTGCTTCTGGAACCATTCGCGATTATTATTGCGCTTCAGTGAACGAAGGAACTGGAGTCCTTCTTTCGGGAGGCCTGGAAAAATTCCTTTTTTCATTGTCGCTATTATATGAGAGCCGATATACGATCACCGCACTCCGTTATAGAAAAGTACGCTTCACTGTTCGATGTTATTCGCCGGATCTACTCCGAAAAGAATTTCGATGAGTTGCTGAACGTCGTCACGCTCGAAGCAGCCAAACTGATCGACGCCGAACGCGCCACGATTTTCCTGCTGGATAAGGGTAAGGGAGAACTGTGGGCCAAGTCGGCCGTCGGCGTTTCCGATACGATACGATTCGATGCGCGGCTTGGAATTGCCGGAGCGGTGCTCATTGCGGGAAAGACCCTGATTGTGGAAGACGCATACAAATCACCGCTCTTTTATCCTTCCATTGATTCCATAACGGGCTTTCACACCCGCAATATCCTCAGCATGCCGCTCCGAAACTTCAAGCGGGAGATCATCGGCGTGTTCCAGGTCTTGAATAAGAAGGAGGGAAAATTCACCAGCGAGGATGAGCAGTTTATCGAGGTCCTTGCTCCCCAGGCCGCTATCGCCCTGGAAAATGCTCAAGCCCTATCGCATCTCGAGTCCCGGCAACAGGAACTGCTCGAGGAAAATCAGCATCTGCGAAAAGAGGTTGAGGACCGCTTCTCGATCCGTGGCATTTTTGGAACCACATCTAAAATTAATGAGATCCGAGTTATAATTGAAAGAACTGCTGGAACTTCACTCTCCGTCCTCATTACCGGTGAGAATGGGACCGGGAAAGAATTGTCCGCCCGCGCAATGCACTACATGAGCCCTCGTCGAAACAAGCCGTTCGTGGCTGTGAACTGTGCGGCGCTGCCCGAAACGCTGGTTGAGAGCGAGTTGTTCGGCATCGAAAAGGGCGTCGCCACTGGAGTCGAACGACGCGTGGGCCGTATTGAATCTGCCAATGGCGGCACCCTTTTCCTTGACGAAATAGGCGACCTCAGCCTCTCCGCCCAAGCCAAACTGCTCCGCGTCCTGCAGGAGCGTGAGGTCGAGTGGATCGGCGGCCGCCGGCCGGTGCCGGTGGATATACGGCTTGTGGCTGCAACAAACAAGGATCTAAAAGAAGAAATCCAGCACAACCGCTTTCGCCAGGACCTCTATTTCCGTTTGAATGTTATTCACCTCCACATGCCGCCGTTGCGCGAGATTCGGGCGGACATTCCGCTGCTGGCACTGTATTTCCTGCGGAAGTACTCTAAGGAAATGGGGCGTAACGTGGAAACCTTCTCTCAGGACGCGCTGAAGGCACTCACGGCCTACCATTGGCCCGGAAATGTTCGCGAGCTTGAAAACGAAGTGAGGCGCTCTTTGGTGCTTGCGTCAGGCAAAGAGATCAAGGCTGAGGATCTGTCCGGCAGCATCCGCGAAGAACACCTCGTTGTGACTGAAACTGAGCCGGGAAAGAAGAACGGCGAAAAGCAGTCGCTCAAGGACAGGGTTACGATTCTCGAGATTCAAATGATCCGTGACGCCATGGCGCAAACCGGCACCGATAAGCGCCGCGCTGCGAAGATCCTGGGCCTGAGTCATCAGGGACTGATCAACAAGCTCAAGCGATACGGTTTGGGAAAATAGCCGTTGTGCGCTCCATCCCGCGCATTGTCATACCCGACGACGATCCTCCAGTAATGACACCCAGTGCCGCGTACGCAAAGCTTGCCTCCTACGACGTTCGCACGTATCCCGGCCGGCCCTCTACGCCGGCAGATCTTATTTCACGCATCCAGGATGCGGAGGTTGTTATTAATATCCGGTCCACATCCCGATTTACAAATGACGTGCTGGCCCGATGCCCGAAACTCCGCCTGATTTCAATTTGGGGGACCGGAACCGACAATGTCGATCTCCACGCTGCGAAGACGCGAGGCATCCATGTGACGAACACACCGGCCGTGTCAGCAATTGCCGTGGCCGAGCACACGCTTTCACTGATAATGGCGGTCGCGAAGCAAACAATCCTTGTCGACCGTCAGGTGAAGGAAGGGAAGTGGCCTCGCGCTATGGTGACCCAGTTATATGGAAAGACAATGGGCCTCATTGGAACTGGCGCCATTGGAAGGGAGGTTGCGCGGCTGGCGAGGGGAATTGGGATGCACGTTATCGCCTGGACCTATCATCCAAAGCAGGACCTTGCCGAATGGGTTTCGTTCGTTTCGTTCGAAGATGTCTTCCAGCGGTCGGATGTCGTGAGTGTGCACGTGCGGCAGTCCCCGGAAACCATCGGCATGATCCGCCGCGAACACTTTGATTTAATGAAGCCGTCCGCGATATTCATTAACACCGCTCGCGGCCCGATCGTCAGGGAAGCGGACCTTCTGGACGCCCTCCAAACCAATCAAATTGCTGGCGCAGGCCTCGATGTATTCGAGAAGGAACCGTTGCCTGGGGATTCGCCTTTGTTTGCTCGACCCAACGTTGTCCTCACACCTCACGCGGCAGGTCTTACTCCAGAAGCAACTGAAGCCGGCTTAGCTTTGGCAATCGACAATGTCTTTGCTTTTCTGGCAGGTCACCCGACGAACGTGGTTGTTTAGCTGGAAAATTTTGGCCGCGAATTGCGCGAATGACGCGAATGGGCCGCAAAGAATTCCAGCATTGCACAAGAGTAGCGGCCCATTCGCGTCATTCGTGCAATTCGCGGCTATTTCTCCTGATCGTCATACTCGACAATTTTCACATCGATGGAATTCGCTGTCCCGCCCACCACCCGCCGATACTGAATCAGCCGGCCTGTGTTGGTATCAAATTCTGCAGTTGTATAGACCGAATAACCTGGTGGCGCGCCCAGCATGGCAGGTTTTTCCGCCAGTCCAAGCTCCTGCTCGAGCATTCGGAACAAACCCTCCATCGAGTAATCCTGCCCTCGGCTTGGCATGATGACCAAACCATTGCGGCGCAAGCTAACCACTCCGCCGGAGCGGACCATAGCTTCAAACCGGCCGGTTTCTACACGATCACCAGACATGTCCAATACCAGGCGATAAGAATCCGGCCGATGGGTCCGCCATTTGTTCTCGGCTTGTTCGAGGATTGCTGGCGTTAACACCGGGAGCCGCGAACAGCCGGCAATCACAAAAAGCAGCGCCGGAATGAAGAATTTTCGACTCACGACTGTCACGTTACGACAAAGAATCCGGGTGCGCAACAGCGGGACTGTGCGCTAAAGTACATCGAGAACGCGCAAAGGAGCTCCGAGCATGGCAAAAGCAGCGAAGAAGAAAGCAAGGACAGGGAAAAAGGCAGTGAGAGTCGTAGCCAAGTCGAAAGCCGCAACGATATCGGCAAAGTCCGCAAAGAAAGCCGCAAAGCCAACCCGAAAGGTTGCGCGGAAGAAGGCCCCGAAGATCGACCCTCTGAATCGCAACCAGTATTCATCCATGACACCGATGCTCACGGTGCGTGATGTTCGGCGAGCAGCGGACTTTTACACGAGCGCTTTCGGGTTTAAGATACGCGGGATTATGGACAGCCCGCAAGGTCCGGTACATGCTGAACTCCGTCTGCGGGATACGACGCTCATGCTCAGTCCTGAGTCTCGCGCACAGCAGAGCTTGAGCGCCAACACCATCGGAAACACACCGGCCACGCTTTACATACTGGTCGAGGATGTCGACGACGTGTTCCATCGTGCCCTCGCCGCGGGCGCAAAGGTCTTAATGCCGGTTGGGGATATGTTCTGGGGCGACCGCGTCGCCACCATCGCAGATCTCGACGGGAATAAATGGATGATCGCCACCCACAAAGCCACGCCCACCGAGGCGGAGATGCGAGAAGCCATGGCCCGAATGTCGGCGCCCAGCGAGGAAACTGCGGCCGTGACCGCCGGTGCTGAAAGCGAGTACTAGGAAGGCAAATTTCGGATTTCGGATTGCGGACTTCGGATTTATGCATGCTAGAACGTGGTCCCTAAATCCGCAATCCGCAATCCGAAATATCCCCATGGATCTTTCCGTCCTCCTCCGCGAGCAATTTGGGTTCGAGGCGTTTCGTCCGGCACAAAAGCAGGTGATCGACAAAATCGTCGCCGGGCAAAGCGCGCTCGCCGTGATGCCGACGGGAAGCGGAAAATCGTTGTGCTATCAACTGCCGGCGCTTGCGCTTCCGGGTCTTACGCTGGTTGTTTCCCCGCTGATCGCCCTCATGAAGGACCAAGTTGATCAGTTGACGTATCTGGGATTGCCCGCCACGTTTATCAACAGTAGCGTGGCACGTGAGCAGCAAAAGAGCAGGTTGGAACAGGCCATTGCCGGCAGAATCAAGCTGCTATACGTTGCGCCGGAGCGTTTCCAGAACGATGAGTTTCGCGCGGGTCTGTCGCGAACGAAAGTCAGCTTGTTTGCCGTCGACGAAGCACATTGCATTTCGCTTTGGGGACACGATTTTCGTCCAGACTATTTGAGATTGCGCGCCGTTGTCCGGGAACTTCAATCCCCACCCATCCTAGCTCTGACGGCAACCGCCACCCCTGTCGTACGGCGCGATATTCTCACTCAACTCGGTATCGAACAGGCGCCGCAGATTGTGAGCGGATTTGACCGTGCAAACCTGTATCTCGAAGTTCGTGAAGTGGGCACTGCGGCCGAGAAGATTCGCGCGATCATCGAACTTGCGCGATGGGCGCCCTTGGGAATCGTCTATGCCGGGACCCGTAAGAATGTGGACGAAATTTACAGCAGCCTTCGTCGCGCAGGTGTGCAGAGCGCTGCATACCATGCGGGTCTTTTGGCCGCCGATCGCCAATCGGTGCAGGAACGATTCATGAATGCATCGGAGTGCGTTATTGTTGCCACCAACGCGTTCGGTATGGGGATTGACCGTAGTCAGGTGCGGTTCGTCGTTCATGCCGATATTCCCGACTCGGTGGAAGCCTATTACCAGGAAATCGGCCGCGCGGGCCGCGATGGTGAGCCGGCCCGCTGCCTTTTGCTCTTCAACTACGCTGATAAATGGATTCCCGAATTCTTTATCGACTCGAGCCATCCTCCAGCGGAAATTCTGAAATACGTCTTCGGAAAGCTGTGCCGCTCGGGCCAGCCGGCGATCGTCGGAGATGCATGGCGCAAGTTATCCGGAACCAACGACCATCGATTCCACGCCTCCATCGCGCTGCTTCAGCGTTTCGGGTACCTCGAGAAGATCCAGACTCAAGCTGGCCGCGGCGTGCGCATTCTCAAGCCGAACGATACCATGTTGCGCGGCGTCAATTTTGCGGAACTCGAAACCCGGCGGCAATTTGAATACAAGAAGTTCGCGGTCATGTTGAACTATGCCAGCCGGTTTCGTAAACATTGTTATCGCAGTTTCATTCTCAGCTATTTCGGCGAGTGGACGCGCAATCGTGACTGCGGAAACTGCAGTCGCTGCAATCCGCATAAATATTCTTGTGCCGCAGCCGCAACCGTCGCTGCAAAACAGGCCGCGCCGCCCGTTGCCACACCGGCCCGAACATTTTCCTCATTTTCAGAGTCGGGGACGACAATCGCCTTGAAGATCCTTTCGTGTATTTTGCGTGTTCACCAGAAGCTGGGCAGGGAAAAGGTGGCGAAAATTCTTGCTGGATCTGAGGATTCCTCGATAAGGGACTACCGGTCGCTTTCGACCTACGGCTTGCTCTCCTCGTATACGATCAGGTCCGTCACCGAAATCATCGATTACCTGATCGCCGAGAATTACATCGCGCAGGAATCGGGTTTCCGACCATCAATCTACGTGACGCCGAAGGGACAACTCTTCTTGAAGGAACGGCCCGTGATCACAATCCCACGCGTCAGCCACCCAGAGTGATCATCTCGATCTTCTTGTGGTCTCGTGGTCGGTAGCCTCCGGACTGGACTTGCTGCCAACGCAGATCGGAATAACGATCGCCTCGCCCGGACCAGATCTTCTCGATTGTTTCGCACAACTGCTCGTCCGATGCGCCGGACCGCAGAAGCCCCTTGAGGTCAAAGCCGGATTCGGCAAAAAGACAGGTGACGAGCTTGCCATCCGCTGTCAGCCGCACCCGCGTGCAACTGGCGCAAAACGGTTCCGTGACTGATCCGATGATTCCGATTCGACCGGCGCCATCCAAAAACTCGTAGTCGACGGCTGGAGCGCTTCCGTTAGCCCGGCCAACTTCGCGGACAGGGAAGCGGGCATGGACGGTGTCCAGGATTTCCCTCTTCGTCACTGTCTTTTCAAGGCTCCAGGCGTTGGAGTTCCCGACATCCATGTACTCAATGAAACGCATTTCAAGGCCGTTGTTCCGGGCGAAGCCGACAAGGTCCAGGATTTCGTCGTCATTGATCCCCCGAATGATCACGGCATTGATCTTGATCGGTGACATGCCCGCCCCTTGGGCGGCAAAGAGTCCCTTCAGGACGTCATCAAGATTTCCCCGTTTCGTCAAGCCGCGGAAGCGATCCGCTTTAAGCGTATCGATACTGACGTTGATTCTTCGAAGGCCCGCCGCCGCAAGGCTACCAGCCTGTTCTGCCAACAGCGCCCCGTTTGTGGTTAGCGACAGATCGCCCAAACCCTCGATCTTCGTAAGACGCGCTACAAGCCTGTGCAGATCTTTCCGCACCAGAGGTTCGCCTCCGGTCAGGCGAATTTTCTCGACCCCAAATTCCAGAAAGAGCCGAGCCAAGCGCTCGATCTCTTCAAACGACAAAACCTCCTGGCGCTCAATCCACGTGTATTCGTCGAATGGCATGCAATAGGTACAACGGAAGTTGCACCGATCGGTAACCGAAATGCGGAAGTCACGCATCGAGCGCTGCAGCGTATCTGGCGTCAACATTTCCGCATTATCTCACCAAAGGGAGGAAGAGGTGCAGCCGTTTACAATGTCGCATAATAGATATTATGTAAACTAACTCAGAGATCTGGAGGCTGCAACCAACCGTGTGCCGTCGTCCGTTCACAAAAAGTGTGGAAAAGCCTGTGGAAATAGGTAGTGGTCGCGAAGTAAGGCTAACTAAATCGAGTATTTATAGCAGTTTGCACCGAAAATGGGACAATCGTGCTATTGTTGAAAAGCCATGCTGAAAAGCCCGAAAAAACGCCTGATTTATCGGCCTCAAATCGACGTCGTATCGGTTTCGATCAATATTGGCGCGGATCTTGGGGCATAATGCGCAAATGGCGTCGATCTGGTTTGGGACTTCAGGATTCAGTTACAAAGAGTGGAAGCCGACATTTTATCCTCAGGAGCTGCCCAACACCGACTTCCTTCGCTACTATGCGAGCCGGTTGAACGGCGTGGAAATCGATTCGACGTTTTACCGGATGCCAAATCAAAAGACGATCGAAGGCTGGAGAGCGGCCACGCCCGAAGGCTTTCGTTTCAGTATCAAGGCTTCGCAGCAGATTACCCACCGGCAGCGGCTCAAGGTACCCTCCGAGGCGCTGGACTATTTATTGAATGTTGTATCGGGTATGGGAGACCGGCTCGGCATGGTGCTGTATCAACTACCGCCTTTCTTTAGATGCGACGTGCCGAAACTAGAAATGTTCTTGACTGCAGTTCCGCGAGGAATTCCTGCCGCGTTTGAGTTTCGTCATGAGTCCTGGTTTGCAGCCGATGTTTATCGATTATTAAGAAGCCGCAATGTCGCATTGTGCATCCACGACGCCGACGATCACACGACACCAATGCAGTTGACGGCGACGTTTACCTACGTGAGGCTGCGCCGGTCCGAATATACGTTCGAGCAACGGCGCGAATGGCAGAATCGGATTCGGACGTGGGCTGGCGAAGGAACCGACGTTTATGCTTTTGTGAAGCACGAAGATAATCCCGATGCGCCGCTAATTGCGATAGAGTTTGCCAAGGGCGTCGGGATCTCGCTGCTCTGACCTCAAGCGATAGTTTAATATAGATTTTATCAGATTTATCAATCGCTTTGGCCACTCCATCTTCATCATTACTTGAAGTAATCGGCCCGCCGAAGAGACTTTAATTCCTGGCTGGCATTGCCCATGCAGCCGGGTCTGCGTCATTTCGAAGGGCTGCTCCGGCGCTTCATTTCTTCGAGGGTGCGTTTGAGGTCGTCCAATTTAACTCCGGCTTCAGCTAGCTTTCCTTCCGCCGTCAGGCGCTGGTATTCAGAGAAGGCTTGGTTGGCGCGCTCAATCGAAGACCGGATGTCGGTGGGCTCGGTCTTGGTCGTCGCGGATGGCGGCTCGGGTTGGGGCGAGAGGGACGGTGTTCGGCCTTCCAGCAGTGAGCTCAGCGCCTCGGCAAATCGGGGAGCATAAGCCAGACGATCCTGTGTTGCCAAAACCACGAGCCTCAACTCGGGCATTGGACTTCTCTCGGCTTGCAGGTAGATCGGCTCTACGAACAATAGCGTGTCCTCGAGTGGAATCACCAGCAGATTGCCCCGAATCACCTTCGAACCCTGTTGGTTCCACAGTGTGAGCTGTGAGGAGAGTTGTGGGTCCTGATCGATGCGCGCTTGTATCTGTAATGGTCCGTCCACGAACCGCGTTTTCGGAAAACGGTACGCCCGCAGCGTCCCGTATTTTTCGCCATCACTGCGGCCGGCGAACCAGCCGATCAGGTTGTTGCGGTTTGCCGGGGTGAAGGGAAAAATCGAAACGAACTCCAGGTCGGAGCTGCCGGGAAAGCGCATCAGCACGAAAAACGGTTCGATTGCATCGGCCGGTTGCTGGCCCTGCTGCTGCCCAGTGCCCTGCTGGGCAATGGTCCAGACGTCTTCCCTGTTATAAAAGACCTGTTCGTTTTCGACGTGATACCTCGTGTAGATGGCCGCCTGAGCGCGAAACAGGAGTTCGGGATAACGTACGTGAGCCCGCAGGAAGTCGGGCATTTGGCCGGCAGACGAAAAGAGTGCGGGAAACATCTTCTGGTAGGACTGAATCAGCGGATCTCCGGTATCGAACACGTAGAAATGTACTGTGCCGTTATACGCATCCACAACCGTTTTGACACTGTTGCGAATGTAATTCACAGCGTGATTTCCGACATTGATATGGCTGGAGAAGGGATAGCGATCGGAGGTAGTGAAGCCGTCGATGATCCAATACAAGGTGCCATCATTACCGATGACAACGTAAGGATCATCGTCGAAAATCAGGAACGGAGCCACTTCCGAGACACGCTCGCGAATATTCCGCCGCATCAACAGCATGCTGTCTGCGGTAATATCGTCCGAGAATGGAACCTTCGTGAGATCACCGACGCTCCACGCAAGCAACAGCCTTCGAAAGAATGATCCCATTTGTATCCCGCCTGTGCCTTCGTACGTCGAATAGTTATTCGCGTCACCTTCGGGATAATTGAATTCCTTCTGCCGAGTCTTCACGTACACCGGCCAATCGGTGATCTCGCCAAAATAAATTTCGGGCCTTCTGATCTGAAGTTCCTTCTCCGTGCTCTCCACAGGCATATTCGACAGCACGAAGTCGGGCAATCCTTCTTTCGTGAACCGGCTCACGTGGTTCATGGTGATGCCATAGCCGTGCGTGTAAATGAGTCTCTCATTCACCCAATTTGGGGATCCGGATTGCAATTTGTTCAAGCTGAGCTCGCGCACAGCCAGCATCATCGCCTGAGGTTTTCCATTGATGACGTAGCGATCCACGTCGATATCGGGAAAATCGTAATACGTCCGTATCTCCTGAACTTGACGTAACGTCGCCTGAAGCGCCCGCCAGTCCCAAAGGCGGGTGTTGCCCAGTGTATCGGAATGTTTGGCCGGATCGAAAACTGCATTCGTGAGGCGCGGCTCGAAAGGAATTTCTTCGATATGTTCGAGGGCGAACGCATTTCGGGTGAAATCGATGTTACTCCGGATGTATGGGGTCTCGCGCACCAGTTCGTTTGGGCGAACGACGAAGGTCGTCACATACCCTGGTGCAAGAACGCCTGCGACCAAATACGTCAGGGCTGGTGTTGCAAGAGCTACTCCGATATTGCGGATCCGCCCAACTCTGATGTTGATGGCGGCAAAAGCTGCGCCCAATAGCAGTGCGGCAATAACGAACCAGAGTCCGGGCACGACAATCTTGTCATCGACGTACCTAACACCGGTGAAGAGAGTGTTCTGCTCGAGCAGCAATGCGTATCTACTGACATAGGTTTCTGCCGCGATAGCCAGGAGAAGGAGAGCTACTGCGAGGGATACACCTTTAAAGATCGCGGTGGTGTCGGTGACTGACATCAGTATCGCGGCCACTAAAACAATGACGGAGATCGCGAGAAACCATCCAACGACGCCCTCGAAAACCGGCAGGGTGAACAAGTAAAACGAGAGCGGCCTGCCGAAGATCGGGTCCGATACGGATGGTGTTGGGACCCTGTTTATGAAGAGAGCATATTTGCTCCAGTCGGAGCTGAAAGAGAGTCCGAAGAAAATCCCCACTGTGATAGCTACGGGCATCGCCAGGCGCTTGAGACTCTCGGGTGTCGGGACGACGATGGCCTCGCCCGCGATTTCGACAAATGGACGTCGCGCGTAATCCCCAGCCGGCGTCACCAGGCGAAACAGAAAATAGAGCAAGACAGCCGATGCGAGAGCAAATGCCAGGAAGACGATCGCCTGGCCTTGCAAGCGGTACCAGTAGACGGACTCAAAACCAAGGCTTTGGAACCACAAGCTGTCCACATAGAAAGAAATGGATTGGAACCCCGCCGCAAGAATGAAGACAATGATTACCAACCGCAGTGCAAATCGGCGTATCGCTCGCGTATCGATGGAGCGGTGATAGTCGGGGGGACGCATGGTCTCCTTAATACCATAGAGTGGTACGGTCCGCCTCTACTTTGCGACTTTTGAAAATGGAAAATGATTCGCACCGCTGAAGCGGCGATGAGAACAATGCTTCCTGCATACTCCGGGCGAGATTACCGTTATTCGGGTGCTTATTTGAGAGCTGGAATCAAGGAATCAGCCTTTGGTGTGCCTAACCCAGTCACATAATCGTATCCAGACGTTGCTTTGCACAATCCAGGGCACTTGTCGTTCTTACCGTTGTCCACATCGCGGTAATTCGCCGCGTACCCATTTTGTGCAGCGTCGTACAGGATACCCTGACTCCCGGTGAGCGCGGGTTTGCCAGCCCCTTGTCGAATTGAATTCGCAATAGCAACCAGGGCTGACCACTGCGGAGGGCCAACGCTAGTTCCGCCAACCTGGTACCATCCCGATAGCCCGTCAAAGGGGATACTGTCGTACACCGCAACTCCGGTTTCGGGATCACCATCGTAGGCGACATCTGGTGTTCCGCGCTTATGTTCAGGGTCATTCGGAATGGGATATGCGGTTTGATAAACAGGTTCACTCTCAAAAGGACTCAGTCCCCCCCCACTTCCTTCAAAAGCCTTCTCGTTCGAATGAGAGCCATCTCGATGCAAATGGAGCGTCGTGCCTCCAACAGACATCACGTAACGCGATGCTGCGGGATAAACAGTTCCATGGCCATTGTCTCCAGAGGAAGCGAAGAAAGTTACGTTATTTCCCACGAAATGGCCGTCGTCCGCGATTTCACCCGAAAATTCACCCAATCCCCAACTCATCGAAACTGTGGTGGCCCCGTTTTGAACGGCAATATCTACGGCCCTCAAGAGCGCGGAGAGTTGATCGGAGGCCGCTTCAACGAGAAGGATTTGAGCCTCTGGCGCGATCGCATGAGCCCATTCCACATCAAGAGCGATTTCCAGGGCCCATAACGCATTTGTTGGTGGCTGTGCGCCATCGGCATAGATTTTACGAAAGCACCCATTGGCCGTTGTGCATTGCGCCAGGCCGAACATGCTGTTGAAAGTCGCCAAATCCTGCTCAATAGCCGGATGATCAAAGGAATCCACTATTCCAATGATCTGTCTCCTTCCCTGGTTGCTTCCCTGGTTGCGGACCTGGTCGAAGCCATACGCCCGCCGCACTTGAGCAGGTGTGAGGCCAACCACACCTTTGCCTGCAGCTCCTTGGACGCGGACAAAAGGGTGGACCCGGCCGGCAGCTTGACCGTTTGCTGGGGGAGGGCTCCAAATTGCAAGTATCAGCACAAGAACAGCTACCAATCGGTGACTTTCGCCTCTCATAAAACTCCTTGAACTATTCGAAGCCTACAACTTCATTTGAGTCGAACTCCGAGACCGAGTGCACGGACATCTGGAACGAGTTTCGTACGATTTGGATGCTTTGATAAGAAAGCTTTCGAGCTTTTTGCGCATTGAGCAGGACCGGGGGGCGACCCATCGGGCATGTGACCGAAAGCGCGCGTAGCATCACGCTAAGTCCTCTATCCTTCAACATCAGAATTCCTTTCCGAACTCCTCCGGCGGCAAATTACCTCAGGAGCCCTTCGACCTTCCTTTACTGGCCCTTGGTTGTCAAGTTCGAATTTTGGCAAGCCAGCACTTATGAAAACGTCGCCACTTCGATCTTTTCGGCAAGAACTGCGACTGACTTTAGTGCTATGGCTCAATTTTAAGAATCGCGGGGGTTCGGGGCCAGTTCCTGTCCGCGGTTTCCAGGTGGTTTCTGATATGATCTTACTTTGTTTTTTGGACTCGCCCTGGCAGGGGTCCAAAGCGTTGGAGAGACTGAATGAGAAAGCCGTTGCTGTTCTTGCCGGGTCCAATGCAGGTCCCTGATCACATTCGATCGGCGGGAGATCGACCTTTATTTTCACATCGTTCTCCCCAGATGGAGGAACTGCTTGGCAGGCTCGTAGCGGGTAGCAGACCCATCTTCGGTACCAAAGGCGACGTACTATTCCTGGCATCCTCCGGCAGTGGAGCAATGGAGTGTGCGGTCTGCAATTTGACCTCGCCCGGAGACGAGGTAATTGTCGTGGTGGGAGGCACTTTTGCCGCCCGATGGGCGCAGATCGCCGAAGCTTTCAGCCTGACGGTTCGAGCCGTGGAGGTCGATTGGCGACGGGGTGCGACATTGGCCGAGGTCGAAAATGGCTTGAAGCAGTGGCCCAAGGCCGAAGTCCTTTTTCACACCTGGAGCGAGAGTTCGACGGGCGTCCTCAACGATATGGCCGACGTGGGAAAGCTCGTCCGTTCGCAGAACAAAATTTATGTGGCCGACGCCGTGTCGGGACTCGCTATCTCACCACTGGCCATGGACGACTGGAATATTGACACCGTTGTCGTAGGTTCGCAGAAGGGATTGATGCTTCCGCCTGGTCTGGGCATCGTGGCTGTCGGCCCGCGCGCTTGGGAAAAAAGCGGCCGGTCTAAAACTCCGAGATTCTACTGGGATTGGAAGAAGCTCAAAGGAACAGTTCCCTTCACTCCCGCTCTTTCGATGTTGTTTCAGTTGGATGCGTCGCTGGAATACATCCACGCGCAAGGGTTGGAGCGGATCTTCTTGCGCCGCGCACAGGTGGCCGATAGGATTCGTGATTTGGTTCGCCGGTCGGGTATGGAGGTTTATGCTTTAAAGCCCGGGAACGGAATTACGGGCGTCCTAACGCCAAAGGGTTTCGACACGAAAGCCCTCTTCCGCCGGCTAGAGACTGATTTTGGGATACAGATTGCGGGTGGATTGGGCAAACTGAAAGACACCACATTTCGTATCGGTCACGTAGGGCATGTTACGGATGAAGAGCTGGAGTATTTTATCCAAAGCTTCGAGCGCTGTTTAAAATAACTAGCGGCCTTCAAGTACTTGATGCAGACACGACGCTTCCCACAAATTCCAGAACGGATACAGCGGCTGGAAGACCTCGCCTATAACCTGAAGTGGAGTTGGGATTACCGGGCACGCCTTCTCTTCAAGCGTCTCGACCCGGAACTCTGGAAAAACAACCAACACAATCCCGTAAAGCTTCTGCATGAAATCGATCCGCAGCGCCTTGTGGCCGCAGCGCGGGATCCGGACTTCCTACGTGAGTATGAAGTCACCATGAAGCACCTCGATCGAGCGGAAGGACGTAGTGAGAAATGGTTCGTTCGTGAATTTCCCGATCTGGCGAAGCAGCCGATTGCGTACTTTTCCGCCGAGTTCGGTCTGCACACATCACTGCCGATTTATTCCGGGGGCTTGGGCATCCTGGCCGGCGACCATTGCAAGGAATCGAGCGATCTGGGTGTTCCCTTGGTTGGAGTCGGGTTCGTTTATCCCCAGGGATATTTCCATCAGCGTATTCAGGCGGACGGCTGGCAAGAAGACATTTACGAATTGCTGGAGCGCCGGGAAGCCCCGATCGAATCGGCGGGTCGAAATCATGAGGACCGCTTCCTTGTGGAATTGCATGCGGGCAGCCTCAGCGTATTTGTCGTTGTATGGCGCGTCAATCTCGGCTCAGTCCCACTTTATCTGATGGACACGGACGTTCAGGAGAATCAACCGAGTGACCGGGAGCTTTCGGCGCGGCTTTACGGGGGCGACAAAGAGCTTCGCATACGTCAGGAAATGGTTCTCGGTATTGGTGGAGTCCGAGTCCTCCGCGCCCTGGGAATTCAGCCCACCGTCTTTCATGCAAATGAGGGCCACACCGCGTTCATGCTTCTCGAGCGAGTGAGGGAGCTTGTTCAGGCGGGCCAAAGCTTCGAAGATGCAGCCGAGCAGATTCGGTCCACCAGCATCTTCACAACGCACACACCTGTGCCCGCAGGCCACGATGCATTTCCGCTCCACATGATGGAAAAACATTTTGCCGGTTATTGGGATAATCTCGGTCTCAGCAAGCAGGACTTCATGGACCTGGGAAAGTTCGGGGATTCATTCAACATGACTGTGCTTGCATTACGGATGACGGGTTGGCGCAATGGGGTTAGCCACCTTCATGGCCGCGTGACCCGGCGCATGTGGCAGGTTGCCTGGCCGAACATTCCGGAAGATCAAATCCCGATCACTTCCGTTACTAATGGTGTGCACGCTCCGACGTGGATCGCACCGGAACTGAGCCTGCTCTTCGATCGGTACCTCGGCCCGGAGTGGGTCGAGCGGCATGACGATATCGCATTTTGGAATCGTGTGATGGATATCCCCGACGAAGAGCTGTGGAACGTCCGTCTCTTTCTCAAGCGAAAGTTTCTGGCCTTTGCACGGGAGCGCGCCCGGGCGCGATGGTCGGAGGACCGCGTGGACCCGCGACAGGTGATCGCCATGGGCACGCTGCTCGACCCGGATGCGCTGACCATCGGTTTTGCGCGCCGGTTCACCGGGTACAAGCGGGCAGCGTTGCTCTTCCACGATTTGAATCGTGTTCGCGCCTTAATGCTCGATAGATGGCGTCCCGTGCAGATCGTCTTCGCGGGAAAAGCTCATCCTGCCGACGAACACGGAAAGCATCTCATCCACCAGATCTATTCGCTTGCCGCCGATAACGCTATGGCCGGCCATGTTGCGTTCGTTGAAAATTACGAAATGCACTCGGCGCACTTCTTCACACAAGGTGTCGATGTCTGGCTAAACAACCCGCGTCCTCCGCTGGAGGCCTGCGGTACGAGCGGGCAGAAGGCTGCCATGAATGGCGTCCTGAACGTCAGCGTGCTTGACGGCTGGTGGTACGAAGGCTACAACGGAAATAATGGTTGGGCCATCGGCGACCCACCGGAAGATCTGGATGTTCACTACGATGACGCCAGTGACGCCGAGTCTCTCTACCGGCTGCTCGAGCAGCAGATCATTCCACTGTTTTACGAGCGTGACCAGAACGGGTTTCCCCATGGTTGGATCCATATGTTGAAGGAGTCCATCCGCTCGATCGTTCCCCGATTTTCTGCCAGCCGGATGGTAAAGGAATACGCTTCCCGAATGTATGTTCCGGCCTCAAGGCAGAGCGTCAGAGTTCGGCAGTAAGCGTGGTGGAGGGGCCAATGCCTCTACGGCTGGCTGGTGGGTCCGACGCTAACCCATTGGGAATCTGTCAGTCCGTTTACCCATTGGGCAACATGGCCAGCCGCACGTTGAAGCGATTCCTTGTCCCTCCGTCCTTTCTTTAACGAGTGGTCACCGCCCTCGATCCAGACCAGCGTGGCCCGCTCGCCGGTTCTCCGGACAACGTCTTCCAGCAGGCGCCGCTCGGCAAATGTGTCTTTTGTACCGCTGATGAAGAGCATTGGCCGCTCGAGACCATAAAGATGCTGGTCGCGAAGCTGATCCAGCTTGCCGGGAGGATGGAGGGGATAGCCTAGAAAAACAAGCCCCTTCACGACAGACATGTCGCCGGCAATATATGACGCGACTCGGCCGCCCATGGATTTCCCACCAATGATGACGCGTTTCGGTTTGTGTTCTTCGACAACCTCGCTGACAACAGCGCGATAACGGGCCTGAAGCTTCGGCTGCGGATCGGGAGCTTTCTTCTGCTCATCCATATAGTCAAAGTTGAACTTGACGGTGAGAAACCCATATCCGGCGAGCTCGGTGTGGAAGTAAGTCATGAACGGGGAGTGCATTCCCTGCCCTGCGCCGTGGGCAAGGATGATGGCCGTTTTGCCATCCCAGGAATCAGGCTTCGCAACAAGCCACCTCACATGCCACGTCTACTGAAATGCGGGTTTCAAATCCGGAGGCCCCAGAGCGTACGGCGCTCGGGATCAAAGCCGGTGGATTCGAGCGTCCGCTCGATGGCGAAATTACCAGGATGGACCTCGGCGCTGATTCGATGGATGCCACGTTCGCGAGCCTTGTCCAAAAGGGCAGCCACCAGGCTTCTGCCGACTCCCTTGCTTCTCCACTGTTCCTCGACGAAAAGAGCGACAACGTCCATCGTTTCGCCGCCAAACTCCGCCCTCCATTCGTACGCAGCGTACGTATAACCGCATAGACCCGACTCGTGCTCAGCCACCAGCACAGTTCCCAGATCACTGGATTTCATTGTGCGCTCGAAGATCCGCTGGGCATCTTTTGCGGTTCCTTCGGCATGAATTTTCGAGAGCAGCTGGCCGGCCAGTTCACAAAGCCGGTCCATGTCCTGCGAGGTGGCCGGACGGATCTGAAAATCACGAACTACGGGCGCCATATGCGTCATCACCGGGTCCATTGTAAATCCGAATTCCGAATTCCGAAATCTGATTTCCGCGGTATAGTGTTTTGCAACTGCATATGAGCTCGAACCTGAAGTTCAACAGAACATCCGTATTCGGTCTGGGATTGGTTCTGGCGCTGCTGCTGACGACAGGCACGATTCCTTGGTCTCCGCAGCCGCCGCGTGCGGCTACCGGCGTTCAGGTCTCGATTGAGCAGTTCGGCCGGTACATTGATGAATGGTCAGAACCGGAAGGCTACTTCGATTCCGATAATTTCATTTCGAACGAGACGTCGTATCTTCACGTCATCCCCGACCTGCGCCAGCGCGTCAAACCTGGGGGCATTTATTTGGGTGTCGGCCCGGACCAGAACCTTTCTTACATTGTTCACACCCGTCCGTCATTGGCGATCATTACGGATATTCGAAGGCAGAATATGCTCCAGCATCTGCTATTCAAGGCATTGTTTGTGATGTCGTCGAATCGGGTGGAGTACCTGTCGCTCCTGTTCTCAAAGGAAACACCGCCTGTGAAGCCAGGCGCCTCTTTCGAAGATCTTCTCGCTGCTGTACGTCGGGCACCGTCGAGCGAAAAGTTGTTTCAGAAAAATCTTGCGACTGTGAAAGACCTGTTGACCAGAAAGTACAGGTTGAAACTCACAACGGACGATATCTCCAAGATCGATTACATCTACCGGACATTCTGGGAAGAAGGCCTCGACCTCCGGTTTTCGTCTCTCGGCCGTGGAAACGCCCTCAACTATCCAACCTTTGAGGAAATCCTCCTGGAAACGGACCGCCAGGGCCGCCAGCAGAACTACCTGTCTTCGGAAGAACTGTTTCAGTGGCTGAAGAACTTCCAGGCGGACAACCGCATTATTCCCATCGTTGGTGATTTCGCCGGGCCTCATGCATTCAAAGCGGTGTCGGGATTTCTCAGAGCGAATGGACTCCGGCTTTCGGTCTTTTACACTTCGAACGTCGAGTTCTATCTCTTTGGCCGCTCAACCTGGGTGCGCTACGTTGCCAACTTACGGAGCCTTCCAATCGCTGATGACTCCGTTTTTATCCGATCTTATTTTCCGACATACGGCCGGCCCCATCCCCTCAATGTGAGCGGCCATCGCTCCACTTCGCTGGTGCAGCCCATGACAAGATTTCTTGATCAATATGATTCGCGTTCACTGTCCTCGTACTGGGATGTAGTGAAACCGTGAAGTTCTTCTCTGTGTTGTTATTACTTCTTCCCTTCGGCGGAGAAGTACGATACTTCCCCAGCATACTTTACGGGCACATCCTCATCGGAACTGGAACGTCCCGTTACGAAACGGTTTTTACGATTACGGCAAGCAACGAAACGCGTGTCACCGTCAATGTGTTTACAGACAAAGGTGAGCCGATGAACGCCAGTTTCATCGACGAGCGCGGTAAATCGGCGGGTGCGGGCAGTTCATTCGAATGCTACCTGATGCCTGACCGGCCGGTGAAAATCAGGTTGGCGTTGACACCCGATGAGGCGGCAAATGACGTGGCGGTGAAGACCGGCTGGGCAACAGTACGGAGTGCCGAAGAGGTCGACATTATCGCCGTCGTCCGGATCACAACTCCGGATGGAAAGCTGTTGACGCGTCACGTGCTAGGTTCTGAGAAACCTCCAACAGGGGAATAGCGGCTACGCGCTCCTGACCAAAGTTCGAACTACTTCCGGCGGCCGTTCCCTCACAAGCTGCCATTTCTTCAGCTTATTCCGGAGCGCTTTGTAGGAGATCTTCAATCGGCGCGCGGATTCTTTGCGATTCCAGCTGGTTTCTTCGAGAACGCGCATGACGACTTCCTTTTCGGCTATCTCCGCGGCATGGCCAGCCACTTCTTTCAACGAGACGTTACCCGGACGCATCACGGCAACTGCCTCTGTACTGGCACTCTTCAACTCTGAAACGATGTCTGCATCCGGCAGAATCAGATAGCGCTTCACGACATTCTCCAGTTGCCGCACATTGCCCGGCCAGTCGTATCGCAGAAGTAGTTCCATCAGTTCCTTTGGGATCTGCTGTACCGGACTCTGGTACCGCTCTCGATACTCTTCGAGGAAATGGTTGCACAGCAACGGAATGTCTTCGCGGCGTTCGCGTAGAGGGGGAACTTCGAACTTGATCACGTTCAGCCTGAAGTAGAGGTCATTGCGGAACTCACCCTTCAGCACCGCTTCTTTGACTTTCTTGTTTGCGGCTGCAAGCACGCGAACATTCACTTTTACGGGTTTCTTACCTCCAAGGCGGCTGAATTCCGCGTCCTGCAACACGTGCAGCAGCTTCGCCTGGAGATGCGGGCTCAATTCTCCTATTTCATCGAGAAGCATTGTTCCCTTGTCCGCCTGCTCAAATTTTCCGATTTTCTCGCGTATTGCGCCTGTGAACGCACCGCGCTCATAACCAAAAAGCTCAGACTCCAACAGCTCGTGAGGCAAGGCCGCACAATTGACTTTAACGAATGGCCCGTCGGAGCGGTTGGACTGTTCGTGAATGAAGCTGGCGACGACTTCCTTGCCGACACCCGACTCACCAAGTATCAACACCGGGACATCCGTCCCCGCAACGTGACGAGCGATGTCGATGATCCGAAGCATTTGGGAATTCGAGGTAAGAATGTTCCCATGCTCGACGTATGCCAGTTGCTGTTTGAGTGTTTTGACTTCCTCCTTCAACCGCTGTTTTTCGAGCACGTTCTCAATCGCGAGTTCCAGCGCTTCTTCCTCGAAAGGTTTTGTGAGGTAGTCTGAGGCTCCCATCTTCATGGCTTCAACAACAGTCTTGATCTGACCGGACAGGATAATGATCGGCATCGAAGGGTAAATGGACTTGACACTTGAGAGAACTTCGAGACCATCCTTACCGGGAAGCATGATATCCAGCAGTATCAGTGAAGGGGAAAAACCAGACGCCAGGCGTTCGATGATCTCATCACGGGACCCGAAGCACTCGACGGTGTGGCCCCTTGCAGCAAGGAACGTCGCCAGATATTCCCGTATACTCCTATCATCGTCTACGACCAGAATTGATCGCTTGTTCATGGTCAAAGTTCTCCTCGTCGGCAGAGCTTCATTCAGCAACGTTTCGCATTTTGTCTGGGTGTCGTACCAGTGAACTCCATTCTCCACGGCAAAAGTTCGCCCTTCTTGTGCACGAGGTCTACCAATCGAACCTCAGCGCAGAATCAAGAGTTTATTGGAATTGGAATAGGCAGCGTCGTGGAAATCCAGGTGCACCTGCGGGTAAAAATTCCCGAGGCCGGTTTCGAATTCCTTAAGCGCATCCGGCAAACTAGCGGCCAGGCCGAAACGGCTGGTGCGAAGGGCAGGTTGATCGACATTGGTGGCGGATCACATTTGTGAGATTGTCTCGAAGTACCTCGCGAACATCCGCATTCCGCCGGACGCCTGCTCCCAGTCGAAATTTTCATTTGGAGCGTGGTAGCCGTGTTCCGGCAAGCTTAGGCCCAGGAAAACGATGGGCGCTTTCAGGTATTTTTGCATCGTCACAACGGCGCCGATCGAGCCTCCCTCGCGAACGAACGCCGGATTCTTGCCGAAAGCGATGCGCATCGCATCGCGGGCGGCGTCGGCGTACGGGCCGGAATGCGGCCCCACATAAGGAGCGAGGAACGACTCGGGGTGCACCTCTACATCCGGATTCCGCTTCTTGATGAAGTTCCGGACCAGCCGGTAAACCTTTTCGGGATTCTGATTGGGGACCAGACGCATACTGACCTTCGCTTCGGCGCGGTACGGAATTGCGGTCTTCACGCCAGGGCCGGTATAGCCGCCAACAATTCCGTGCACCTCGAAGGTTGGCCGCGCCCAGATTCGGCAAGCCACGTCGGCGGCATCGCCCCCTCGCATTTTCCGAAGCTCGTGGTCTTCCTTGAAGCGCTTCACACTGAAGCCTGAGGCAAGAAAGTTTCTCATCTCGGTCTTGGAGAGTTTCGCTACCTCATCGTAAAAGCCCGGAATTCGGATCTTTCCTGAAGTGGCGTCGTAACAGTCTGAGATCAACTGGCACAGTTCGGTGATCGGGTTTCTCGCCGCACCCCCCGTGACTCCGGAATGAACGTCCTTGGTTCCGGTCTCCAAGATAAGCCGGATCGGAACCAACCCCCGCAGCCCGTAGGCGACGGCAGGACGTCCACGGGAAATCCAAATCGTGTCGGAAACAACGACGGAATCGGTCGCGAGGTCCTTGAACTTGTTCTTCATGAAGTGCTCGAAGTTCGGACTACCAATTTCCTCTTCAAGTTCCCAAACAAATTGGATGTTGATTGGTATTCTGTGTTCTGCCGCGTATCGTGCTCCAAACAGCGCCGTCAGAGCAGGCCCCTTGTCGTCAGTCGAGCCGCGGCCGATATAACGGTCTCCATCTTTGTGGAACACGAAGGGCGCGCGTAACCATTGAGGCTCATTGGCTGGTTGAACATCCAGATGGTTGTAGATGGTCACCACGGGCCGGTCTTTGCCTGTCATGAATTTTCCGACGACCACAGGATGCCCGGGCGTCTGGACTTTTTCGGTGTCAGCGCCAAGCGCACGCAGGTACTGCACTGCGGCGTCGGCGCCGCGCTCAATGTCCGGTCTGTGGCCGGGTTCAGCGCTGATGGTTGGAATTTCGACCCACTCCTTGAGCTTCGCTTCGAATTCGGGCCGCATCGATTCAACGTAACGTTCGATATCCGATTTCATGTGTCAGCTTGTGGATGGCGAAGAGGCGCGCTGGAGATGTTCAACAAATTGTGATTCAGGAATGCTGCCGACGAACTCCACGGTCTCATTGATTACGGTCTTCGGTACGCCGCGAATGGCGTACCGCTGGGCAAGATGCGGGAACTCGTTCACTTCAACAACGTCCGCTACGATCCGCGGATTTTCAATCGCCATCTTGTGGGCCAACCTGGCCACCGGCGGACAATACGGTCAAGTCGGAGTAACGAAGACCTGGATGTGAAGGTCCTGGTCCAATCCTTGCAAAACCTCCACGGTTTCCTCGGATAAAGCGCTCTTCCCCAGTGAGGCGTCCAGAAGGCTGCCGAGCAAGACAGAAAATTCATATCCTGACGGCATCCCGAAGTAACGCACCTTACCCTTCACGCCATCAGCAGTCATGACCAATGCGGGAATGCGGTCGATCGCGTGCTCGCGCGCAATTTCGTTCTCCGCGACGAAGTCGTGGACTTCCAAATGGATCTTGTCTGACAGCCCCACAATCTCCTCCAGGAGAAGACGTGTATCCTTGCAGGTCTCGCATTCCTGGCCGGGTAAGAATAGCGGCGATTCCCGCTGCGTGAAGTGAATCAACCGGACGTCGCCGCTCAATTGCTCAAACAGACGTTTGATTTCGTTCTGATCATTGGGGGATAGAAAAGCCATCGTTCCCTTTCATTGGTCGCGGTTTTGGCCGCGCTTTCAGGCATCATTGCGGTTGTCCGACGGTTTGAGCAAAGGAGATGGCAAGCCCATCGGGATCGACGAATACGGCGAGCCGAATTCCCTCACCCTGCCGTTCCGTTGGAGGCATTACCGATCGAGCACCTTTGGCTTTCAGGGCTTCGTAGACCGCGTCGACATTATCGACAGTGAAGCCGATGCTGGCTGTCCCAGCAAGCTGTTCCTGCGTGTGAGGAAGCCCCACCTTGCCACCGCCATGCAGGGCCAGGGTCGTGCCATCGACCTCGAATTCGGTCCAGGCCGGTGACTGAAACCGCAATTTGAGACCCAGCGTGTCCCGATAGAAGCGGACCGAGCGGTCCATCTCGGAAACCATCACCATCGTCAACATCTTCTCCATCATCTTCTCCTCTCGACTGACTGCAACATTGTAATTATATAATCCTCGGAATGACCTGGCGTGAAAAGACGGAGTTGTACTTCAACGGCTTGCAGGATCGAATCTCGCATGGAATCGAAGAAATCGACAGCGGCTCCTTTCGCGAAGACGCGTGGTCTCGTGAAGGGGGCGGCGGAGGCCGGACGCGAATTCTCGAACAGGGTTCAGTTTTCGAAAAGGCCGGCGTGAATTTTTCGTCTGTTCACGGCAACCTGCCGGAGCAATTCGCGTCAAAGATTCCGCTGGGCAGCGGCACCTCGTTTTTTGCGACGGGTGTTTCGCTCGTTTTTCATCCATGGAGCCCAATGGTTCCCGCCGTCCATGCAAATTTCCGATATCTCGAGAAAGGCGACGCCGCATGGTTTGGCGGCGGCATGGATTTGTCGCCCTGCTACCCATTTGCTGAGGATGCTGTCCACTTCCATCGCACGATTCAGCAATCCTGCGATCGGCATGACCCGGACTTTTATTTGCGGTTCAAGGAGTGGTGCGATGAATATTTCACGCTTAAGCACCGAGGCGAAATGCGCGGCATCGGCGGCGTGTTTTTTGACTACATTCAGGGCAATCCCGAAAAGACTTTCTCGTTCGTTTGTGACCTTGGGGATTCGTTCCTGGATGCGTATTTACCCATTGTCAAACGCCGCCTGGGCATGCCTTATGGAGAACGCGAACGAGAATACCAATTGTATCGCCGGGGACGGTACGTGGAGTTCAATCTTCTCTATGACCGCGGCACCATCTTCGGGCTGGAAACGCGCGGTCGAACTGAATCGATCCTGATGAGCCTGCCGCCGCTCGTGCGTTGGGTTTACGATTACAAGCCGGAGCCTGGATCTCGTGAGGCGAAGGCTCTGGATTTTTTTCAACCGAGAGATTGGATATCAGATGGGAACTGAGCCGCGAATTGCGCGAATGACGCGAATGGGCCGCTACGAATTCCTTCTGTCCGAAATTACTGTAATGGCAGCGGCCCATTCGCGTCATTCGCGCAATTCGCGGCTGAAAGTTGTGCTGTCCAAGGGTGGCTTATAGATGTTCTGTAGATACTGCGGTGCACACATTCCGGACGACAGTCTTTTCTGCGCGAAATGCGGTAAGCGACTCGGGCCGCGAGAGCACCCTCGCCTCGCGAAGATCGTAAAGACATTGCATTTGAAGACGCCCTATCCCTATTTCTTGATTCTGATATCCCTGTTTGTTGGCTGGGCAATTGGGCCGCGGCAGACGCGGGCCGACTATTCTCACCTAAAGTGGCGCATTGAGCTGGACCGCAAGATGGATGTCCGGGATGAGAACCTGTATCAGCAGGCGCTTTCGCTCGTGGTCGAAAATACCGGAACGGGCGCAGTGCAGGAAATTCCAGTCGATCTGACTGCAAAAATTGAACCACCAAAACCGGCGGAAGTGATGGCGGCTTTCCTCGGCCGTAGACTGCTCATCATGCAGCGGGGGCATGCCCTTCCATTGACGATTCTTCTGACTGGCCCGGTACAGGCGGCCGAGAAGAAACGGTATTTTCTCGAAGGCAGCATCCAGGCGACACCGCCGTTCAAGGTGACCTATGAGATCCGTGAAGAAGGCCAAAAGCCAATCCTCGCCAGTTACGTGGTGGAAGAATGAATCGTGTGACTATAGTACGTTGGCTCCGTCGGCTTATATTTTCGATTCTGTTGATCATTCTCATCATTCTGTTCGTCGTTTTGCCAATCGGCGGTTCGTTTCTCGTTACGAATAGCCGGTTCCGTTTCCCCGAACGAGGGCCGAGGAATCCAGAGGAGCTCGGCCTGTCCGTCACACCCGTCGAGTTCGCAAGCAGCGATGGCATTCGGCTGCGGGGTTGGTGGAATTCGGGTGATCCGGAAATGCCGGTTATTATTTTTTCTCATGGCTTAAATCGCTCTCGAGTGGAGTTACTGGAAAGAGGCGCGGAATCCAACCGCCACGGGTACGGTATTCTTTTATTCGACTTGCGAAACCACGGTGAAAGTCAAAGGGCGTATACGACGCTTGGAATCCACGAGAGCCTGGATGTCTGTGCCGCACAGAAGTTCGTCAAAGAAAGGGCTTCGGACCGCCAACAAGTGCTATGGGGCGTCTCGATGGGGGCTTCCAGCGCACTATTGGCTGCAAAACGATGTCCGGGATTCGCAGCAGTTGTATCCGACAGTTCTTTCCTTTCGTTTCGAGAAACCATCGGGCGTCATCTCGAATTGTTTTTTCACTTGCCGGCATTTCCGATTTCGAACCTCATCGTTGCCATGGCGGAATTTCGAGCTGGTTTTGATGCTGATGATGGTGACGTCGAGGCAGCCGTTCGTGAGATTGACGCCCCGATCTTGTTCATTGCCGGTGGCGCGGATCGGCGCATGCCCCCCGCGCTGGCGGAAAGACTGCTGAATGCAGCGCGTAATCCCCTCAAAGAACTTTTGGTCGTCGCCGGCGCGGGACATGGTGAGGCCTTCGCGACCGATCACGAGAAATATTTGGGTTCTGTATATCGCTTTCTGGAAAAAGTTCGTAAGAATGCCGCATCATCTCATCAACTTGGCCGGTCCGACTGATAACAGCCCGGACGATGACCGGCGGCGGAGCGTGAAATCGATGATATTCACCATATCTTGCCCAATAGCCTGGTCGACCTATGGCCGCCGGGCCGCGTAAAATGATTGAGTGAAGCCCGCCCACTATACCGTACTTGCCGGTGGAACCGGCGCCGCCAAGTTTTTGCGTGGCCTTGTACAGGTCGTTCCCGAAGAGCAGGTTCACGTCATTGTGAATGTCGGTGACGATACCGATGTCTGGGGGTTGCACATCAGTCCCGACATTGATTCCATCACCTACGCACTTGCCGGCAAACTCGACACCCTTCGGGGTTGGGGCCTGGTCAACGAGACCTTCCGGTGCCTTGAAACAATCGAAGCATTTGGAATGCCCGGATGGTTTCGCCTCGGAGACCAGGACCTCGCAACGCACCTCACTCGCACACACCTGTTGCGCTCCGGCTTGAGTCTTAGTGAGACAGTTGAACGCATGTCCAAGGCGATGGGTGTAAAAGCTCGTGTCCTTCCGGCTACGGACGATCCGGTGCGGACCAAAGTAGACACACCGCAGGGCATGCTGGGCTTTCAGGAATTTTTTGTGCGCGAACAGTGGAAGCCGGAGGTTCGATCGGTTTCATATGCCGGAGCAACAGAGGCACGGGCGCCTGCTGTCGTGTTGGATTCCATTCGCGACGCACAACTGGTCATTATTGCGCCGAGTAACCCAATTACAAGCATCGGTCCGATTTTGGCCTTGCATCAAGTCCGCGAAGCTCTTCGCTGCACACGAGCAGAGGTCATTGCAATCAGTCCACTGATCGGCAATGCGGCTGTCAGCGGACCGGCTGCCAAACTCATGGAGGCGTGCGGTTACGAAGTATCGCCGTCGGGCGTCGCACGTTGCTATCATGATTTTTTAAACAACATCGTCATCGATGTTAGAGATGGAGCTCTCGCGTCATCGATCCGATACGAAACGATTGGCGTTCGAGTGACGAATCTATTGATGCCGGATGATATCGCCGCGCGGAAATTGGCGGAGTTTATCGTCCTCTCAGACTCCAGATGAAAACGGTTCTCTTGCCGGTTAAAGATTTTCGGAATGCGAAGCAACGGTTATCCTCGGCTCTTGATGCCGATTCACGCTTGGGTCTCGCCCGTTCGATGCTTGCCGACGTACTGAATGCTCTGGCCCGAACCCACGTGCCGGATCGCGTTGTGATCTTCACCGCGGAGGATGAAGCCGTCCGGATGGCGCGTTCATTTGGATTCGATGTCGAGATCGAGAACTCCGTCGAGGGGCACAGCGCCGCTGTGAATCGCATGGTGGTGCACTTGTCCGCTGGTGCGTCTCGCATCCTTTCGATCGCTTCCGATCTGCCGAAATTGTCGCCTTCGGAAGTGGACTTCGTTTTGAACGCGGCCTCGGAACCAATCACGCTGATCCCTTCACGCGATGGGACGGGCACAAACGGTGTCGTTTTCATCCCGCCGGGACGGATCACAATGGAATATGGTGAAGGTAGTTTCAGCCGGCATATGTCCAAAGCCGCTGCGGCGGGCCATCATGCCGCGGTATTGAACGTACCAGGTATCGCCTTCGATATCGACACCCCCGAGGATCTTCGCGAATTCCGAGACGATCCGCGCAAGGACAGCGAAACGTGGCGTTACCTGTTAAAACAGTCGCTCCCATGGAAGGTTTGAGCCCAGCCATGGATGGCCGACTAAACAAGCTTCAATGAATCTTCAGATTGTGCCGATTCATCACATCCCTGAAATCCGCCCGGGAATGAATCTCGGTGAATACCTACGCCAAGGTGTGCAGGCGTCGGGATGGAAACTGGAAGCGCGGGACATCGTCGCGGTTACGCAAAAGGTGATTTCAAAGGCGGAGGGTCGAATCGTGAAATTGAGCGGCATTGAGCCGTCGGTCTATAGCCTTTCCCTGGGGCGGCAAACCGGCAGGGATCCGCGGCTGATCGAACTGATTCGCCGCGAATCGCGAAGAATCGTGAGAATGCGGGGAGACGTTTTGATCTGCGAAACACATCACGGTTTCATCTGCGCCAATGCAGGCGTCGATCAGTCTAACGTCGAAGGTGCCGACTCCGTAACGCTTCTGCCGAAGGATCCGGACCATTCAGCGCGGCAGCTAGCGGGACTGCTCGGATGCGGCGTCATTGTCACCGACACGTTCGGCCGCGTCTGGCGCGAAGGGCTCGTTGATGTTGCCATCGGCATCGCGCGTGTGCCGCTCTTTGTGGATTACCGCGGTCAGACCGATACCTACGGGCGCGCTCTAAAAGCGACGCTTCTTAGCGCAGCTGATGCGCTTGCCGCAGCCGCAGGACTCGTCATGGGTAAAACCGCACAAACGCCGGCGGCTTTAATTCGCGGATTCCCGTGGGAGGAAACCGACAGCAGTGTGGCCACTCTTCTGCGGCCACCCGAACGAGATTTGTTCCTATGAGGGGTTTCCGCGGCCCATTCGCGTAATTCGCGAAATTCGCGGCTAAAACTTTGCCAAAGAGAACCCCAAATTACGACTTTGTTTGACAATGGAGCTGCTTCTCCTCAAATACGGTTACCTGTTGCTGTTCGGCGGTGTCATGGTCGAGGGCGAGGCCTTTCTCATTGCAGGATCCTTCCTGGCCAACAGAGGCTATTTCGACATCTCCACAGTCGCCCTCGTCGCGCTGGCCGCGAACATGCTCAGCGCCCAGTTTTACTACACCGCTGCGCGTGTGCGAGGACGAGGTTGGTTTGAAGGCCGATTTCCGGATAAATCCGTTTACCGAAGAATTATCGATTGGGTAGAACGGCGCAATAACTGGCTGCTATTGATGAGCCGTTTTCTATTCGGATTTCGCATCGTCATCCCCGCCGCGTGCGGCGCTTTCGGAATGCCAGCCGCCCGGTTTGTGGTGTTGAACACGATCGCGGGAATATTGTGGGTGATCCCCACGGCCCTGGTCGGCTTCTATTTTGGCGAGAACGCCCGTGCGCTTCTTCAGGGGGCACGCCGATACACCACTGTTTTCGTCCTTGTTGTGGGTGTAGCCGCGGCAGTCTTTCTGGCGATCCGCAATGTCCGGCAGTTTCGGTCGGTTTTCCAAAATCTAGCGTGGTCGGATCTGCATAACGCGATACCGTTCGTGATGGGTCTAATGGGAACACTGAACATCGTATCCGCAATCTGGCCCAGCTCCGAGACGCTGCTTCGATCCTTCCGCGTGTGGCTTCCGCTCGAGGTTTCCCAGGGAAGCCGAATTCTGATGCTCTTCACCGGGGCGGCGCTCTTACAGGTGACGCGAAACCTGTCCAGCCGAAAGGAGTTGGCATGGTATGTGGCGGTCATCGCCCTGTCGGCCTCCCTGCTTTTGCACTTCACGAGCGGCCTGGACGTGCAAAACTCACTGGTCGCAGCTTTCTTGCTGGGATACCTGATTTATTTTCGCCGCCGCTTTTACACGCGTACCGACCCGGCATCGCTTAGAAAAGGTTTGATGGTTACCCCTCTGCTGCTGTTGATCGTGTTCCTTTATGGGTTGACGGGGTTTTTTGCGACGTATCCGCAGTTCATCTGGCGTGCGAATGCCACTCCCATCACAGAAGCGCTTCGGGCCGGCATCTTGATCGTTAGTCCTGGTGTTGTGCCGGCGACCAACTATGCTTCGCTCTTCTTGATTTCTCTCCAGATCGCGGGTTGGATGGCCCGCACCTACATCCTCATCCTCGTTCTGCGCCCCTTTATTTCGAGAGATCGTCTCGACGCACCTAAGGAGGATATCGACAGGATCTTTCGGGAACACGGAAAGCACTCCGTGGCGGCATTTGCGATTCAGCCGGACAAGCATCATCTGCTTGTCGCGAATCGTCAGGGATTGGTGGCCTATGCTTCAAAAAGATCTATCGCTCTGGCATGTGGAGACCCGCTGGCGCCGGACGCGCTGTTCAGCGGAGCGGTCCGTGACTTTATTCACCATTGCGAACGTCATGGGTGGATGCCTTGTATCTACCTGGCTGCTGAAGAGCGCTTGCCGATCTACCACGCTCATCGATTGCAATCCCTCAGAATCGCTGAAGAAGCCATTGTCGATTTAAGGGCCTTTATCCCGAGTGCGGGCAATTCAATGGCGTATAGTGTTCACGGTTACGATCGATCCCGAGCGGCGGATCCGCTCATCGACGAGCAACTGGAAGAAGTGACCGAGGACTGGCTCGAAACCCGCCACATGCGCGAGATCGGTTTCACCGTTCGGCATTTTTCGTTGCAACAGCTTTCCGATGGCCTGGTGTTCATTCTCGGAGACCGCCGTCATGTCGAGGCTTTTTGTACTTGGCTTCCTTACAAGAATGGGCGCGGAGTTGTTCTTGATCTGATTCGCCAGCGGCGGCAGACCTTAGCCGAGAGGGTTCACGCATTTGTCGCCCATGTATTAGGTGTGCTGAAGGAATCTGGATACGAGGAAGCCAGTTTGACGGCCGCAACCATAGACCGGGATCAAATCGAAAACTTCCGTCCGCGATGGGAGACGCGTTACCTGGTACATCCCCGAGGGGCAAATGTATCTAAGATTACTGGTGCACTTACGGTTATCCAAAAGCGGTTACAATAAAACCTACATTTTGTATTTGCCCAGATCTTCGTCGTTTTCAAGCCAGCGTTTGAATTCTTCATTGTTAATGCGATCTTGAGTTCCGGTCTGGCTTTTCGAAGACCGCAACACTTCATCTTCGACGAAAATGGGGCAATCGATGCGAAGAGCCAAAGCAAGAGCGTCGCTCGGCCGCGAATCGATGGACACCAGAGTTCCGTTTCGCTCCAGCCAAATTACAGCGTAGAACGTATCGTCCTTAATGGTGGTGACGACGATTTTGCGTACATTGGCATCCAGTCCGACCAGCACATTCTTAAGAAGGTCGTGCGTCATCGGGCGGGGAGTGACCACCTTTTCAATCTCAAGCGCTATGGCGTTGGCCTCATACACGCCGACCCAGATCGGGAGGATTCCGCTTCCGCAGGCCTCCTTCAGGATCACAATGGGCATGTTCGTGATCGGATCCATCATCAGGCCCCGGATCTTCATTTCGACTTCCACGGGTTCCTCCCTATGCAACTACTTTACTGCAATGTATATACTTTCGCGGACTAAATGCAAGGTACGGAATCGATTTCACCCGCTGGCCGCTTTGAGCAACTCCTTCACGTGCTTCCGCGCGGCGTCGGTCACTCGCGATCCGCTCATCATCCGTGCCAGTTCTTCCACTCGCGCATCACCCGTCAAACCCCCGACGCGCGTGACGGACCTTCCATCCAGCACGAGCTTTTCAATCCGGTATTGATGTCTGGCGAAGGCGGCGATCTGTGCCAGGTGGGTTACACACAGGACCTGGTACCGCGATGAAAGTTCTTTCAGCTTCTGACCAACGGTTTCAGCGGCTTTTCCCCCGATTCCAGCATCGACTTCATCGAAGACGAGCGTCTTGTGCGACCGGTCCACGGCCAAAACCGTCCGCAGTGCCAGCATGACCCGCGAAAGCTCGCCGCCCGACGCGATCTTCTCCAGTGGGCGGGGTTCCTCGCCCGGATTGGGCGATATCAGAAATTCCGGGCGATCGATCCCGCTTGAGCGGCCCGGCTTTACGTCCGTCCATGCGATTGTAAAGCGAGCGTGAGGCATCGCCAGCGACTTCAGTTCACGCTCAACCGCCGATTCCAGCTTGCTGGATGCCGTACGCCGGTGTTCGCTGAGTGAGAAGGCTGCCTGGGAGTACTCCCCCCGCAAAGAAGTTATTTCCTGTTGAAGTTCCTCTTTTTTAATTTCCGTCAGACCTATACTGTCCATCTCGCGTCTTACCTTCTGGAGGTGGTCGAATAGGTCCGGCCCGTATTTTCGATGTAGCCGCTCAAGCTCGGCCAATCGCGCCTGAAGACGCTCCAGTTCCTGTGGGTCGGCCTCCACCTGATTGGCATAATCGCGGAGCGCATAGGCGATGTCCTGGATCGAGATTCGCGCTGCCTCAGTTTGTTCGAGAATCGGTTGCAAACGAGCATCGTGTTGCGCGGCGTCCCGCAAACTACGCTGCGTCTGCGCGAGTAACGATAGAACCGAGGCTTCGGACTCGTACAGCGCTTCGTAGCCGCGCGACGCGGCTTCCAGCAATTTTCCGGCGTTTGATAGTATTTCAAGCCGTTCACGGACATGTTGAGTTTCGCCGGTTTTAGGATTGGCCCTTTGGATTTCGTCGTGTTGGAAGCTGAGCAAGTCGAGGCGTTCGACCTTTCTTGTATGTTCAGAGCTAATCTCAGCCAGTATTGCTTCGACCCGCTGAGCCGAGAGGAAAAGTTCCCGTACTCTTGCCGCCAGGTTCGTCGAATCGGCGAAGGCGTCGATCAACGCGAGTTGACTCGCATTATCGAGCAGTGTCTGCTGGTCATGCTGGCCGTGGATGTCCAGCAGCAAAGGCGCAAGCTCGCGTAAAGCAGAGACGGTGCTGGGCTGGTTATTAATGTAAACGCGATTGCGCTCGTCGGGTGAGATTTCGCGTCGAACGATCACTTCGGAGCCTTCCGAATCGAGTCCGAGCCGCTCGAGTTCGAATGTCAAATCCGTTTCAAAGATGGCTTCGACGATTGCCCGGCTTTCACCACTGCGAACCATTTCGCCAGAGGCCTTGGATCCGGCAAGCAGGCCTAGCGCGTCCACAATGATGGATTTGCCGGCACCCGTTTCGCCGGATATGAGGTTGAAACCGCCTTCAAAATGGATCTCGAGCTGATCGATGAGAGCGAAATTGCGGACGCGCAGAAATCGCAGCATATCGGGCGTTATAAGCCAACAGGGGTTGATCTTTCAATGCCGGAGGATTAATTTTTAACTCAAGGAGACGAATTTGAATGAAATAGACTTGATCGCATTGCTCCGGAACACCGGGGCGGTCACACGATTCGTCCTGGCGGTCCTGCTGATTTTCTCCATCTGGTCTTGGGGAATCATTCTTTCCAAGTCCCTTCTGTTGCGAAAGGTTCAAGGCGAGTCCGAAACTTTCTGGAAAATTTTTCGGAAAGGCCAAAGCCTTTCGGAAATCAGCACGGCATCCGAGACGTTACGCTTCACGCCGTTGGTCCCCGTTTTTAACGCTGGGGCGGATTTGCTGCAACCGCCGGCAAGAAGGTCTCAGTCGCAAGGGGGGCTTGCCCTAAGGACGGCCGCAATCACTTCCACGACGCTCCAACGGACGCTCCAACGGGCTGCGGCCGCGCAGTTGACCCGGCTCGAAAACCGCATGACTTTTTTGGCGACCACCGCGTCTGTCGCGCCGTTCGTGGGGCTGTTCGGAACAGTCTGGGGCGTCATGACTTCATTCGCCGGCTTGGCCAATGCCAATGTGGCAACACTGCGCGCCGTGGCGCCGGGCATCGCCGATGCCTTGATCGCAACGGCGTTTGGTTTGTTCGCTGCAATTCCTGCCGTGATCGCGTATAACCAATTCGTATACAAGATTCGTAATATCGGCGGACAATTAGATGACCTTCAGGTAGAAATGCTCGCAGCAATAGAGAGGGATGGGATCTAATGGCGGTCACAACGCGCGAGGGAAAGACTCAGACGACGTTGGCGGAGATCAATATGATTCCCTTCATCGATATCGTCCTCGTCTTGCTGATCATCTTCATGGTGACCGCGCCCGTAATCCAATCCGGCATCGAAGTCAATGTGCCCAAAACACAGGTTGTCCGTGAAATCGCGGAAGAAAAACTGGTGGTCTCCATAGATAAGGAACAACGGCTATATCTGCAGAACGATCCGGTGAACGTTAACGAACTTGCGGACAAAATCCATGAGAAGCTTCTCGATCCCACTCGTCAGAGTGTGTATCTGCGCGCCGACGAATCGGTGCCGTTTGGAACATTCGCTACGGTTCTGGATCGATTGAAGCTTGCCGGAATTGAGAATGTCAGTATCGTTACACAACCGTTGGAAAAAAGCAGAAAATGAAGGCCGATAGCGAAAGATTTGACCGATGGCTCTACACATCGCTGCTGCTGCACGGCGCTCTGTTCATGGTTGTCATCTTTTCGCCAACTCTGTTTCCGATGCGCGCTGATACAAACTGGGGCTCTGCTACGGGGGCCACCGGCGGAATCAATGTAAAGATTGTCGGCAAAATCTCCGGGGTGCCTCTGCCTTCCCCTGCTGTGGTCCGAGAAGGCGCAGCGGCCAACGAATCCCCAGGTTTCTACAAGTCCGAAGAAGCGCCTCCGCCGCCTCCTCCGGATAAAGTGGAACCGATTCCCGAAACCAAAGCTCCCGTGAAGACGCCCCCGCCTCCTCCGGATAAGGCGGCGGAACCGATTCCGGAAGCCAAAGCCCCCGTGAAGAAGCCCCCGCCTCCCCCGAAGCCGACACCGGCTCCCCCGAAGACGCCGAGGCCTGCACCAGCTCCAAAAGCTGCGCCCGAACCGCCGGATACGCCACCAAATGCAGTGCCATTCGGACAAGGCGGGAAACCGGCTCTCGCCTATGGGCAGTTTTCAACAGGCGCCGGTGCGGCGGGTATTGGTTTTGGAGACGGAACTTTCGGTAATCGATACGGCTGGTATGTCGATGCGATCACGCGCAGAATTTCACAGAATTGGCTGCAGTCGTTAGTGGACAATCGTATCCGGACGGCGCCACGCGTGTATCTGAGTTTCGATATCGCGCGTAACGGCGCCGTCAGTAACGTTGAAATCAGGCAACCGAGCGGAATTCCAACTTTAGACCGCTCCGCAATGCGCGCAATCCTGGCATCAAATCCGCTGACACCGCTTCCGGCCGACTATCGCGGCCCTAGCGTCAGCGTCAGCTTTTATTTCGAGTACACGAGGTGATGATGAGAAGGCTTTCGATCCTCGTCCTTTTGTTTGCGTTCGCTACGTTCGCTTACCCCCGGCTCATGTCCCCGCACTCGTTCGCGGCGCGCCAGCAGCGGCCTCAGATAGAGGCACATACAAACACGGGGATTTTGGGTGTGAAGATCGCAGTGCCTGAGTTTCAGGTCGCCGCGGCGGATCCAAAGGCCGACGCATTGACTTCGATCTTTAACAAAGTCCTTTGGGACGACCTGGATTATTCGGGCGTGCTCACGCTTGTCAGCCGCAGTTTTTATCCGCTTGGAAAATTTGCAGACCCAGGCGACATCCGAGTTGAAGATTGGACGACCACGGCTGTTGACGCTCAGTTCATCGCGTTTGGGAATACACGGGTCAGTGGGGGCCGGATCTCAGTCGAGGCGAGGTTGTGGGATTTGAAAAATCCGCAGAACCGGGAAGCGATCGGGAAAAGATACGGAAGCGAAGACACGGAAGACGGCACGCGGCTCGTCGCCCATGAATTCGCAGATGCAATTGTCGAGTTGATCGGCGGCGGAATTCGCGGAATTGCTCAGACCAAAATCGCCTACGTATCGGATCGCAACGGATCCAAAGAGGTTTACGTGATGGATTACGACGGAAATAATTCCTATCCGCTGACTTCTTATAGATCCACCGCGCTGACGCCGGTATGGGCGCCGGATGGGGAAAAGATCGCGTTCACGAGGATGCGGACCGGAGCCGTGGGTCTCGAAATTCTTTCGCGCATCGACCGGCGCTCTTACCCGTTCCAAAACCCCGGAGGTACCACCACAACACCGGCCTGGTCGCCAGACGGTAGCCTGTTGGCGTTTGCGACGAGCAGGGACGGAAGCGACACGGAAATTTACGTCGCCGATTGGAACGGCAAGAACCTGCGCCGGCTGACAGTTTCCAAGAGCGTCGATATTTCTCCGGTTTGGAATCCTAAGACCGGCCGCGAAATCGCATTCGTATCCGACCGAAGCGGCAGTGCGCAGATTTACATCATGGACGCGGAAGGAACGAACGTTCGGCGTATCATCGAGGAAGGCGGGACGGCCGTGAACCCGGCGTGGTCGTCCGACGGCCAGCGTATTGCGTTCGCCTGGCAGAAATCCCGAACGTCGTATTTCGACATCTACGTTCACGATCTCGCTACCGGCAAGAACGATCAATTGACGCAAGATTCAGGAAACAACGAACGACCAACGTGGGCGCCCGATGGGCGGCATCTGGCCTTTGAGTCGACGCGCAGCGGAACCGCACAGATATGCTCGATGCTCGCCGACGGGACGAAAGTCCGGCAGATCACACAGACGGGAAAGAATACAGGACCCGCCTGGTCCCAGTACATTGAACACTAATTCTAAAAGGAGGCTTCGTGGCAATGACTTTGTTTCGCAGAAAAGATGTTGTGCTACTACTCTTGATTGTCTCGGTGTTGATGGCGGCTTCGTGCAAGAAACGCGTGGCAGCGGTGACGCCTCCGCCGCCACCGCCAGTGGCGCCTTCCCCACCCGCTCCGGCGCCCGCAATTACGCTCCGTGCACAACCCGCCACGATCGAACGCGGACAATCCAGCACCCTGCAGTGGGAGGCGCGCAACGCGGCGACCGTTCAAATCGACCCGGAGGTCGGCCAGGTTGCGGTAACGGGCAATCGTCAGGTCAACCCGACATCGTCGGTAACCTACACCGCCAGAGCGACCGGTCCGGGCGGCACGGCAACCGACAATGCACGCGTGACCGTGAATGTTCCTCCGCCCCCTCCGCCGCCAAGGCCTCCAGAGCCACCGAAAACGCCGGACAAGACCATTAGCCAGCTATTCCTTGAAAACGTGCACGAAATCTATTTCGACTACGACAAAGCCGACATTCGGCCGGATGAGGTTGCCAAACTCCAGAACAATGCCACGTGGTTGAAGCAGAATGCGAGCGTGCGCTTCACCCTCGAAGGCCACTGTGACGAGCGCGGCAGCGAGGAATACAACCTCGGTCTCGGCGACCGGCGCGCGAATGCCGTAAAGGAATTCTTGCTATCGCAGGGCCTGGCGGCATCGCGAATCAATACGGTCAGCTACGGCGAAGAACGGCCGGTGTGCCATGAACAAAACGAAGATTGCTATAAGAAAAATCGCCGGGCGGCGTTTACGATGAACCCATAACTCCGTTCCGGATAGTGAGGGAGTAGACCTTGAACATGCGAATGAAACTATTTGCGGCTGCTTTGCTGATCGTTGTTATGGCCGGGCCGGCCTATCCACAGAGAAAAGAGACCCTGCAGCTCCAGGCCGACATGATCGATCTCAAAAATCGGGTGAACGAACTGCAAACCAGCGTCGATCGAAACGACGCAGCCCTGAAGAGCCTCGTGGAGAAAATGTCCGACCAGGTGAACAGCCTGGCCGGCGGGATCCAGAAAATCACTCAGGCTGTGGATACGGTGAAGACGCAGGGCGATAAGTCCTCAAGCGAGCTTCGAGTGATTTTGACCCAGCTCAACACCAGCGTGAACGACCTCCAGGAAGGACTGTCCGCCGTTCGGTCACAGATTGGCTCGGTCTCACAACAGGTCAGGGAAATGAAAACAACGGCCGAACCGTTGGCCGGCCCGAATGACATCTGGCGAAGTGCGGTAGTGGATGCCCTGACCGGCAACTACGACCTCGCTATCGGCGGTTATAAGGAGTTCCTCTCCAAATATCCGAATGATCCGCGTGCGGCCGAAGCTCAACTTTCGATCGCTGATGCACTGTTCAGTCAGAAGAAGTACGAACAGGCTCTAACGGACTACGATTTGTTCTTGCAGAAGTACCCGGGACACGATAAAAGTAGTGCTGCCCTTTTGAAGAAAGGCCTCGCCCTCGCCGAACAGAATCAACCGCAGCTTGCAATCGCCGCATTGCAACAAGTTGTGAAAGAGTTTCCGAAAACCAGTGAAGCTGAAGCCGCACAATCGAAGATCAAAGAGCTGCAACCGGGCCAACGCCGTCCGCGTTAGGGTGAAGGCTGTTTACAGGAGCCGACATGGCAAAGTCCGTTAACAAAGTGATTCTCGTCGGAAGACTCGGCCGCGATCCGGAACTCAAGTACACCGCAAGCGGGACACCCTTCTGCCGGTTCTCCATGGCTACCGACGATGTCTGGAACGATAAAGCATCCGGCGAACGTCAAGAACGCACCGAATGGCATAACATCGTGGCGTGGGATCGACTGGCCGAGATCTGTAATCAGTATCTGACCAAAGGCCGCCTCGTCTACATCGAAGGCAGTCTCCAAACCCGCGAGTGGGACGACCAGGAAGGCAACAAGCGCAAGACTACGGAAATTCGGGCGCGCGATATGGTTTTGCTGGGTAGTCCGGGAGAAAGCACCGGAGGGGGGCAACGGCGGGCAACCGCGGCTGAAGCACCGGCAAGCGCTGCCGGAACCGCTGCGTCGACGAGCACGATCACGGACGACGATATTCCGTTTTAGCAACGAATGGGGAAATTCGGAACAGACACCGAATTCTTGAAAGTACAGAATTCGGTGTCTGTCCCGAATTTCCCCACTATTCCCCGACGAACTGGACTGTCAGCTTGCGCTCTCTCGGTCCATCCATTTCAGCCAAAATCACACTCTGAAACTGACCCAAAACCAATTCGCCCGCACATACCGGCAACATCACGCTGTTATTGAAGAGCAAGCTGCGAAGGTGCGACACGGCGTTCCGGCGATCGCAATCGGAGAATTCGGGAGAGTTGTGTTTGTAGGGTAGCTCGTCTTCCACGATCCGGCCCAGAAAAGAGCGGATATCATCTAGCAGCGCATTCTGGAATTCACTGATGACAAGCGCCGCCGTGGTGTGCTGTGAAAAAAGTCCGATGAATCCGTTCTTCATCCCGGAGCTGTTCACAAACTCCTTGACTCGAGAAGTGATGTTGATGAGCTGCTGCTTTTCTTCCGTCTTTAGTGACAATGTTTCTAACTTTGTTCTCATGATTCCCGTGTGGCCCGAATGAGTGCTTCCATGTGGTCCAGATACGTTTCCAACGCCTTTCGGCCAGCAGCGGTCAACCGGTACTCGGTCTTTGGAACGCGGCCTTCGAAATATTTTTCGCATGCAACGTACTGGCCTTCTTCCAGCTTTCGGGCATGAACACTGAGATTCCCGTCGGTTGTTTTAAGGAGTCCCTTCAGCTCATTGAAGGTCATCGTGTCATTCACTGCCAGTGCGCTTACAATGCCCAGCCGCACTGGTTCATGAATCAGGCGATCGAGATCCGCAGCTCTGCTCTGAGCCGGCCGCACACGCGCCGCTTGCGGCCTCGGATGTGCCTCCGCCTTGCTGTGCCTAGCCACCATACCTCCTTGCGATGACAATTCCGAATGCGATATGCAGCAATCCAAAGCCTGCGGCCATAAACCAATTCGCCCAACCCAGAGGGCCGAAGAGCGCAGCTGTTCCTATTGCCATGAACGAGACACCCATAATGGGTACGACCTTCACCGAAAATGCCCCGCCCGTCACCACGGCCACACCGTAGAGAAGAAGCCAAACACCGGGCATCATGGCGAACAGGCCGTACCGGTAGAGCACCAGTGTCAGCACTGCACCCGCGATCATCGCCGGGCAGAGGCTGAGGGCGAATTTTCGGCCCGGTCCATACAGGATCGGCGCTTTGGCCGCTTTTCCTTTCTGAACCATCGCCCATCCACCAATCGCGAATGCCAAAAACGCCTCGCCAAGCCACGTCAGAAACCACAGGTCTTTGGAAGGCAATTGGCTCGAAATAAGCGAGGTCAGTAGCGCACTCACTCCCATCAGGACACCGCCCCAGCCCGGCACGGCGGTAAAGGATCCCGCGCGTTCCATGGTTTCGCGGATGTATTTCAGATTTTCAACTGCGCGCTGGTGGATCGATACAACCTTCGCCGGTTCCATGCTGACCAAGATAACGGGGCGCGGTCCTCGGTGTCAAGTACTTTGTAATACAAAGGCGAATAGGTCGGCCACGGGGCTCTTCTGGAGAAGCCGCCTCATCTCGTATTCTTCAGAACTAACGGTTGCTGATCCGAGCGTGTTGAAGTTATCCTGAGTCCGTTTTCAATTTTCTTTTCGAAGGATCTTTCATGCCAGATGTTCTGCGTGCCTTGGCAATTTCGGGTTCGATTCTAATCGGCGTGTTCATTATCGTCACGATTGTAGCGTTCGTGACGGTGAAACGGGGCGAAGCCGGTATGGCCGAAGATGCCCGGCACCACGGTCATTCCGCACACTGAAGAACTCAAAGCAGACCAAGCAATCGCGCCGGGTTCTGCTTAGACATCCGGTTTATTTCTTGCTCGGTAAGGCCTCTGGCGCGCAAGGCAACGAGGAACGCGGCGAAGCCGTCCGGTGGTAACGCATTCCCCTTTTGGCCAAGGTCTGATGAAAGGATGCAGAATTCCGGCCCGACTTTGCGGATCGCGTCCGCAAAACGATCCATTCGGGCCGCGGCGTCGGCAGTGGCCAGAGAACCCCCGACAAACTCGATGAACGCTCCTTGTTTCACCGCCTCCTGCATCTGGGGAACATTCATGAGCACAGGCGCATTCATCGCGTGGGTGACGACCATGCGCGTCGCGCCCTGCCGGCGGCCCTCGCGAAGCAACATCAGAGCTTCCTCTGGGGCAACATGGCCTGTGGCGAGCACAAGTCCGTGCTTCGCGATCACCGATATGACTTGTTTCACTTCAGGCAATAGTTCGCCACTGCGCGCCACGCTGACGAATGGCCGATTCTCCTTCGAATAGCGCACCTGGTTCTCGGCGTCGAAGGTCGACATCCAGACGAAACGTCCCCATCCTCCCGAAACCTGCGTCATGTGCTCAACAGCCGCTGAGTTCATACCGCCAACGGTAAGGTTCAGGTCGATGCCGCCGAACACTTCCAGGCCCGGGACCTCCTTGCGCACAATGTAGGCCAGTCCGGCGGTTGGGTCGTAATGGTTCTTTAGCACGATCGCGCGCATTCCCCTCGCACGCGCGAGCTTCGCCACGTCGATTGCATCGATGGACCGCGGCCGGTCGTCGGGATCGCTGTGCACATGGATGTCGATGGCTCCCGCAAGCGCTCGAGCGGCATCATCTGGTCTGCCGCGTTGACCTGCTCCAGCTCCTCCAACGGTTGTCCACAGCGCGCCCAGTGCTATGAAGACCAACAGCACCAACTTAATCTGTTCCCTGGACTTGTATATAGGCATTTCGCATCGCTTTCTGTCTTGGCCGCCCCACGACTTCGGGCGATCGATCGCGTTTATTCGCCAAAAGCGCCCATGGCTCGGAATTTATTGTAGCGGCAGGCGAGCAAATCTTCGGAGGTTCTTCCGCAGAGTTCGCGTAACTGTCGTTCTAAAACGGCTGCAAGTTGTTTGGCCATACCAGCGGGATCGTTTTGGGCGCCGCCTTCCGGTTCCGGAATGATCTCGTCGATGAGTTGATATTTCTTTAGATCTTCGGGTGTGAGCTTCAAGGCTTCGGCTGCATCTGCGGCGTGTTTTTGATCGCGCCAGAGGATGGCAGAGCAGCTTTCCGGAGCGATGACGGAGTAGATCGAGCATTCCAGCATATTGACACGGTCGCCTACACCGATGGCCAGCGCGCCGCCGGAGCCACCTTCCCCCGTGATGGTCGCGATGATAGGTACGCGCAGCTGCGACATCTCGCGCAAATTGTGGGCAATCGCCTCGGCCTGTCCCCGTTCTTCTGCGTCGATGCCCGGGTATGCACCTGGCGTATCGATGAAAGTGAGAATGGGCCGGCCAAATTTTTCAGCAATTTTCATGATGCGGAGAGCTTTTCGATAGCCTTCGGGCTTAGGCATGCCGAAATTCCGATACAATTTTTGCTTCGTATCTCTTCCCTTTTGATGGCCTATGAGGCAGACGGGCATGTTTCCCAGGAGACCGAAACCGCCGACGATGGCAGCATCGTCACCAAAGTTGCGGTCGCCGTGGATTTCGATGAAGTCGTGAGCTATATGCTCGATGTAATCGAGGAAGTAAGGGCGCTGAGGATGACGCGCAAGCTGTACCTTCTGGTACGCCGAAAGATGTTCCATAGAAAATAAGTACCCGGCCGCTAAGAAAGGCGAACCGTGTCACGTCCACAAATGCGTTCCACGGATTCCACAAATTCGCGGTCCGGCGAGATCTTCACGTAAGAATTCGGTCGAACCAGAGCTGTAAACCGGCCCGGAAATTCTAGCTCAAAGATTACCTCGGCCGACCCTCTTTTTTCATCCATTATAGGCTGGAGTCTTTCAGCGACGTCGGCCGGGGCGCTGGTCGTGTCGATACGGATCGTGACCGTGCGGCTCAAGATTTCCCTCACGCGCTCGACCGGAAACACGTCCGTCGCGAGAATCTTGCTCGCGGATTCATCGTTATCGAGTTTGCCGCGGACGAAGATCGGGGCATCGGTATCCAGGAACTTCTGCACTTTTGCGTAAGTATCCGGGAAGATCAGAACCTCGACGATACCCTCCCAATCCTCGAGCAGCACAACACCCATAAGCTCACCTTTCTTTGTGCGCATAGTGCGCAGCGCGGAAACGAGACCGCCGATCGAGACATCAAACCCTGATGGCTTTTCTGCCAACAATCCGGTTGTGGCGTTTCCATACGTCTTCACTTCGTCGGCGTACTTTCGAAGAGGGTGACCCGTGATGTAGAAGCCCAAGGTCTCCTTCTCATGCCTGAGCTTCAATCCTTCGGACCATGGATCCGCCGGATCCATAACGTTGTTGTCATTCCCCGCGCCGAACGTCGCACCGAACAGACCTCCTTGTCCTACTTCCCTCTCCCGCTGTTTCCGCTGTCCCCACTCCATTGCGCGATCGATATTGGCATATAGCAACGCCCGATCCGCACTCACGCTGTCAAACGCCCCGGCTTTAATCAGACTCTCAACGACTCGCTTATTGACGGTACGTAAATCCACTCTCTCGCAAAAATCAAAAAGCGACTTGAATGGTTTGGTCGCCACGATCGACGTAATGGCTGCCTCCCCGACGTTCTTGATTGCAGCGAGACCAAATCGAATTCCAGTCTTGGAAGGCGTGAAATCGACATCACTCGAGTTGATATCCGGCGGAAGGATGGCAATTCCCATTTCCCGGCATTCGTTGATGTACTTCACAACCTTTTCCTGGTTCCCGCGTTCACTTGTCAGAATGGCAGCCATGAAATATTCAGGATGTCGCGCCTTAAGGTAGCCCGTCCGATAGGCGAGCACCGCATAAGCTGCCGAATGCGACTTATTGAACCCATACCCGGCGAACTGCTCCATCAGGTCGAAGATTCGCGTGATCTTTTTCTCGTCTTTGAAGCTTTTCGCTCTGGCGCCGCTGAGAAACTTGTCGCGTTGGGCCGCCATCTCTTCAGATTTCTTCTTGCCCATGGCGCGGCGCAGCAGATCCGCTTCACCGAGTGAATAACCGGCGACGATGTTGGCAATCTGCATCACCTGCTCCTGATACACGATCACGCCGTAGGTTTCTTCAAGGACGGACTTCAGCTCCGGCAGTTCGTACTCGATCTTCTTTACGCCATGTTTGCGTTTGATGAAGTCGTCGATCATCCCGCCGCCGATAGGGCCCGGGCGATAGAGCGCATTGAGTGCCGTGAGATGCTCGATGCTGGAAGGTTTGAATTTCCGCAAGATATCTTTCATGCCGGAGCTTTCAAACTGGAACACGCCAGCCGTGAGCCCCGCACAAAAGAGCTCATACGTCTTTGCGTCATCCAGCGGGAGGTTATCCATATCCAGCTCGAGTCCTTCGTGCTGTTTCAGCATCTTCAACGTGTCTTCGATGATCGTGAGCGTCGTGAGGGCGAGAAAATCCATTTTCAGCAGGCCGATCTTTTCGACATCGGTCATCGGATACATTGTCGTGATTTCATCTTTGTTCGACTTGTATAGCGGAACGAATTCGGTGAGCGGCTGGGGTGAAATCACGACACCTGCGGCGTGCGTTGAAGCGTGACGCGCCAGACCTTCGAGACGCTTGGCCACATCGAGCAACTCCTTGACTCGAGCATCATTCTGAACCAGGTTTTTGAGATCCGGATTCTGATCCAGCGCTTTATCGAGCGTGATATGCAATTCCGCGGGCACCATCTTGGCGATCTTGTCCACTTCCGCATAGGTCATTTCCATCCCGCGGCCCGTGTCGCGAATGACTCCGCGCGCCGCCATCGTGCCGAAGGTAATGATCTGCGAAACGTTCTCGCGCCCGTACTTTTTCGTGACGTAGTCGATCACCTCAGCACGGCGGTTCATGCAAAAGTCGATATCGATGTCGGGCAACGTCACGCGTTCGGGATTGAGGAAACGCTCAAACAGCAAGCCGTACTGAAGGGGATCAAGATCCGTGATCCGCATGCAATAGGACACGAGGCTGCCGGCGGCCGAACCGCGGCCCGGACCGACAGGGATTTCGTTCTGACGGGCATAGTGAATGAGATCCCAGACAATGAGGAAGTATCCCGAATATTTCATGCCTTGAATGATGCGCACCTCTTCTTCGAGCCGCTGCTCATAAGCGGCGATCGAATACTTCAACACTCCGCGATCAGACAATGCCGTCAGGTATCGCAGGCGCTCTTGAAAACCGTCGCGAACAACCTTCGCAAAATAGGTATCGATCGTAAAGCTCGGTGGAACAACGAACTCAGGGAATGGGTTTTTCACTTGCTGCAGCTTGAGATTGCACCGCTCGGCGATCTCGACGGTCTGATCCAGAAGAATCGGGATTTCACCAAAAACACGATCCATCTCCTCGCGGGTCTTGAAATAAAACTGGTCCGTGTAGAACTTCATCCGATTTGGATCGTTGACGGTTTTGCCCGTCTGAATGCACAAGAGAATGTCATGCGCGCGGCAATCATCTTTGTGCATATAGTGGCAGTCGTTGGTAGCAGCCGCCCGGATGCCCGTGCGCTCGGAAATGCGCAGCATGTCGGGAATGATCTTGCGTTGCTTTTCGAGGCCGTGATCATGGATCTCGAGAAAGAATCGGCCTTTGCCGAAGATATCCTGATATTCGGCAGCAGACTTCTCGGCCAATTCGATGCGGCCCGCCAGCAGGTTCGCAGCGACTTCGCCGTTCAAGCATGCGGAAAGGCCAATCAAGCCTTCGCTGTGTTCACGTAGAAGTTCCTTATCGATTCTCGGTTTGTAATAGAATCCTTCGAGATAACCCTTCGAGACCAGCTTGATGAGGTTCTGATATCCCCTCTCGTTTTCGCAAAGCACGATCAGATGATTCGGCCGCCCGCTTGCAGGATCGCGATCAAGCCGATTCGTCTTCGCAACGTACATCTCACAGCCGATGATTGGTTTGACGCCGGCCTTCTGCGCCGCCTCATAAAATCCGATCGCGCCGAAAAGGTTTCCGTGATCCGTAACGGCGACGGCCGGCATTTTGTAACGCGCCGCAGTTTGCGTAAGCACGTCGTGATCGCAGGCGCCGTCCAGAAGACTGAAGCCGGAGTGAAGATGGAGATGGACGAAGGTTGACATACAAAAGTAATTTCGGATTTCGGATTGCGGATTTAGGGGACCAGCTTGAATCGAGGGGGTTCCCCAAATCCGAAATCCGCAATCCGCAATCCGACATTTCCCCCTATTCCCATTCAATCGTGGCCGGCGGTTTGGACGTGATGTCGTAGACGACGCGGTTGATTCCCTTTACCTCATTAACAATGCGATTCGAGATCACGGCCATCACATCGTAAGGCAGGCGGACCCAATCAGCCGTCATGCCGTCGGTGCTGTGCACGGCGCGTATCGCCAGCGTGTGCTCGTAGGTGCGTATGTCACCCATCACGCCAACGCTCCGAACGGGGAGCAGCACACCGAACGATTGCCAAATCTGACGGTACAGCCCAGCCCTCTTTATCTCAGAGACAAGAATGTCGTCAGCTTCCTGAAGGATGCGGACACCTTCCTTCGTGATCTCACCCATGATCCGCACCGCAAGACCGGGGCCGGGAAATGGCTGGCGCCAGACCATGTCTTCCGGAAGACCGAGCTCGAGTCCAACACGCCGAACTTCATCTTTGAACAACTCGCGCAATGGCTCGACCAGCTTCAGATGCATCCGTTCCGGCAAGCCGCCGACATTATGATGCGACTTGATGGTCTGGGAAGGCCCTTTAAGCGAAACCGATTCGATGACATCCGGATAAAGCGTGCCTTGCACAAGATAGTCGACGGATCCGATACGCAGAGCTTCTTCCTCAAAAACTCGAATGAACTCGTTTCCGATAAGCTTCCGTTTCTTCTCAGGATCGCTCACACCGGCCATAACGTTGAGAAAACGATCGGAGGCATCGACACCACGCACGTTCAGATGCAAGTTTGTCTGAAGCATCGATAAGACTTTCTCATACTCGTTCTTCCGCAGCAGCCCGGTGTTGACGAAAACGCCGACCAGGCGATCGCCAATCGCACGCGAGACCAGCGTGGCCGCAACGGTGGAGTCGACGCCGCCGCTGATGGCACAAAGAGCGCGTCCATCGCCGACAAGTTTGCGGACCCGATCGATAGCGTTTTCGATCAAGGAGCCGACGGTCCAATCTCCATGGCATCGGCACACTTCAAAAACAAATCGCCGTAGCAGCGCCGAACCGTTTTCCGTGTGAGTGACTTCCGGATGAAACTGGACACAGAACACCTTACGTTCCACATTCTCCATCGCTGCAATTGTGGTTTCTGTGCGCGCCGTGATCTCAAAACCCTGCGGCGGTTCGAGAATGCGGTCGCCGTGACTCATCCACACTCGGCGTATACCATCGAGCAGGCGCGACGGTTTCACCGCTTGAATCTCGCGCGATCCGTACTCCCGGCGCGCGGCCGCTTCAACCTTCCCACCGAGTTCCTTCGCGATCAGTTGCATGCCGTAGCAGACACCGAGAACGGGAATGCCCAAGTGAAACAAACGTGGATCAACAGCCGGAGCCCCCTTCTCATAAACCGAGTCCGGGCCACCCGAAAGAATGATGCCTTTCGGCTTCTGCTGCTCGATCGCCGCGAGCGGCGTGTTGAACGGCAAAATTTCCGAATACACGTTCGTTTCACGAATCCTGCGGCCGATCAGTTGTGTGTATTGGGAACCAAAATCAAGAATGAGGATCTTTTCAAACATCAATGACATTGCGTCTCATTATACCAACGGTAGAGAACCTCACGAGGAGGAGATAACTGTGAAAAACACTGAGTATAAACATCACGAGAACCAACATGGCGAGCATCATGATCGCCTCCGTCGCGCGCGCCACATGGAGAAATCCAGCAACGACTGCGCTTAGCAGCGACGCACCGATCAACGATTCAAACAACACTAAAGTTCCTATCAGACCGGTGACCCGGATCAGGTCCGTCCCGAGCAGGTCCAACGCGTCGCTTCGCAAAAGCGTTTCGAAAACCGTCAGCAAAAAAGCCAGAGCGGCGAAGATCACCAAACCGGCGACTGCGATGCCGCGAGTCTCGAGCCACAGCGCGGACCATTCGGCAAGTGGGATGGTGGGATATCGGACAAACGCGATGAGGATAAGTAGCAACGCAGCCGTGCCCAGGACCATTGATTTGAGGACGCTGGAGCCTATAAAAACCTTGAACGCGCATGTAGTCGCGGGCTTGACCCCGCGTTCTCCTCCAGGCTTTGAACGCGGGCTCAGGCCCGCGACTACATGCCCATTCAAAACACTGCGCACAATTCGCCTGCGGAAGAAGGCTTCGAGACTGAACCACACCAACGCGGAAAAGCAGAGTATCGAAAGGAACGCCGCGAGAAACTCTCCCGCATGTGCATTCCAGAACTGTCGCAGCGCCGTTGCGGCAAGCCATGCGTTAACCGCGGGGATATCCGTGCTCTGCCACTCGATAGACTGCAGCTGCCAGCCGAACCAGCCAAAGACGAGAAAGAGCGCGGCCACCGTCACAGCCAGCCATATTGCTTTCCAGAGGATATCGACAAGAATCAAACCAAGCCGACGATGCGCCAGCGCGAAACCCTCACGCAGCATCTGTTCAAGAATCATGTGTCGAATGCAGGCGCCAGCATGATGTGCTCGGCCGTACGGATGGCATTGGCCGCGGCAATACGCAAATTATCCGCGACAAGCCACAGCGAGTATGCCCCTGGATGATTCCCACCATGGCGGACGCGGCCCAGGTGGATCGTATCCGTCCCAACAACTCCGACGGGCGACGGGCCATCGGCGGCGGCCGGGACGGTCACGCTCCCGTCACCACGATCGAATTGCGCGGTGACTTCCTCCACTGCGGGGGTCCCAAGCAGTTGAACAAAGACTGAAAAGGCGTGCGAATGGAACACAGGCGCCTGGACAGCAGTGATCACAGGTTTCGGAAAGGTCTTTCCGAGGATCCCCTCCAGATGTTCCATTACTCGATTTTCCGTCCGCTCCGATGCTTCCCTTTCCGGCAGAATGTTAAAAGCAAGCTGACCATTGAATACTTTGTTTTCGATCTGCTGGAAATTCAGAAGATTGACCGTTTGCTCCTGAAGCTCATCCACACCCGCGTTACCCCGTTCGGATGCTGGCTCCAAAACAGTCACTGCAGCGGACTCCACACCGAACCGGTTGTGCAAGCTCGATAGAACTCGAGCGATAACAATGGCGGCGGGATGAGGATTCACGAAGTAGCCTTTGGATCGAAGCACACGAGGATCCGAGATGCCTTGTAAGTACACGGTTCCTTCAGAGCCTGCTTGCGTGAGATCAATCGTGAGCTCCGGAAATTTTGCACCGCTGGCCACATAGGAGTGCATGATCTCCGGACTGCACGTGAAAAACGCGATGTCGATATCGACGAAAGACTCGGGCGAAATGACCTGCGTGATTTGAATCTCACCGGCAAACTCTTGAAGCAGCCCGGCGTACTCCTCGGTTTCGAACAGAGCGAGCCTTCCCATCGGAAAGCCGCCGTCTTCCAACATTTCGCGCAGCTCTTTTCCCAAGAGAGACGTCGATCCGACGATCGCTATGTTTGGAGATTTGCGAAGACGTTCCCGGTTCATGGCGTATAGAAATTCTAACTTTTGATATTACCATGCGCAGGCTCGGAAGGCTCGACACGGGATGGGAGAGACCGGCGCAGGACCTGTGCAAATCGGGAACTAAATGACACCAGCTTTGCGATCAGTCCAGAGCTGACGTATATCGTGGCCAGGGCGAGAAGCATGACTTCAGAATAAAAAATAATGAGTCCTAGCAGCATCGCAGTGATGAAGAGCGCGCGTCGTGGCCGAGGCTTCCTCACATCGAACTCTTTGAAGCTTTGGTAGCGCACCGTGCTAATCATCAAGAAGGAAACGAATAGTATGAGCAGACACCAGAGCAAGGCCGATCCAACAAGCAGAATTGGTTGCTTGAAGAAATGCACGACCGACGCAATCATTGCGGCACCCATCGGAATTGGCAGACCCACAAAATATCGCTTCGAACCCGCATCCGGCGGTTTCTTGGTTTGAATATTGAAACGCGCCAGCCGCAGGGCGCCACAGACAACAAAGGCAAAGGTCGCAAGCCAACCGAGTTGATGGACGTGCTTCGCAATGTCCGCCTCGATGCCGGCAATCGAATTCAAACCCCAGCTAAAAGCAAGTATGGCCGGCGCAATTCCGAAGGTCAGCACGTCCGCAATCGAGTCGAGCTGGACACCGAAGTCACTGGACGTCTTTGTCAGGCGCGCGATACGGCCGTCCAGAGCATCCAACACGATACCCACCCCGATAGCGATCGCTGCGTTATCATAGTTGCCCCGAAGTGTGGAGATGGCCGAGTAATATCCGCAAAAGATATTCCCCACTGTGAACAGGCTCGGAACTATAGAGAGGCTACTCTGAATCCGTGCCCGATCCCGAATCCGTCTCCGTTGTCGTCGTTCTGTCATAAAGACCCTTTGATAATACCAATCGGGCTGGCTCCACCGCGCACGCGCGCACCTTTCTCCACCGTGGCTTCGGTTCCGGCCGGGAAAAGTACATCGACACGAGAGCCGAACCGGATCAAGCCGACCAGTTCACCTTTGTCGACAAAGTCCCCAACCCTCTTCCAGCAAACAATACGCCGAGCGACCAGGCCGGCAATTTGCGTAAACACCAGCTTCACGTTCCCCTGCCCGATCATAATGATGTTGCGCTCATTTTCAATACTGGCCGCGTGATTAAAGGCTGCCCTGAATTTTCCGCGCCTGTAATCGATCGCCTCGACGCGGCCGCGCATCGGACTGCGGTTTACGTGAACATCAAAAATCGAAAGAAAAATGCTGAGCTTGGTGACGTTGCCAACGCGTTCCACGTTCACCACGCGTCCATCTGCCGGCGACACTATAACGCGAGGATCCGCCGGTATCTTCCGTTTCGGATTCCGGAAGAAGAATGCCACAAAAGCAGTAAGCAGCAGCAGGAAAATCCCGGCGGCCGCCCAGCGGAGCCAGAAGGCCGCTGCCATCGCTGTCAAAAGGGGAAGCAGAAACTTAAAAGCGTCTCTGATAATCATGAACTAATGATGAAGGAGGCGGCGGGAGGCGATTTCGAATTGCGAATTTGCGTCCCTCCCAAAATTCGCAATTCGCAATTCGCAATTCGAAATCCCGATCTACGTATGCTGATGACTTAATTCGACCCGGAACTTTTGAATCATGGAGTTCATCTGGTCTTTCAAGTGGAGCTTCTTCTTTTTAAGCGTGATTTCCTCGAGGCGATCCTGATCCGTCATATGGTGACGGTTCTGGATCTCCGCGAGTTTACCTTCATATTGTTTGTGTTCTTCAACCAGACGGCGAAACTCTGGATTCGCGGATATCAAGCGTTCCTTGATCTCCTCCTCCTTCATCATCGCGTTCCTCCTCTTAGAATGGAAATTCCCCGATCTAAGGCCACCGTAACACACGCTTTGACGCCAGTTCAATCTGAAATATCCAGTTCCATGACATAGGCATCTTCCACGGGATTCGAGTAGTAATTCCTCCGCTCCCCTGCGATTCGAAAGTCGAATCCGAGATAGAAATTGATTGCCGGATTGTTGGATTTCCGGACCTCCAGAACGACCTTTCGTGCGTGTCTGCGCCCCGACTCGTCGATCGCGGCTGCCATCAATTGCTTGCCGATGCCGGAGCGGGCAGTCCGGCTTTCGACAGCGATGTTGTAAATCTCTGAAATATCGGCAGCAATATGGAAGATCACAAATCCTACGATGTGAAGCCGCCCGTGCTCATCTTCGATTTCTGCGACAAAGCTAGACGTAAAACTGTCATCGTTCAGCAGGCGATAGTAGCTGTCGATCGACCAATGAGAGAGGTGGTGCCACGAACGCTCGATATCCACAATCCGGTCGACGTCCCCTTTGCGGACCTTACGAATTCGGACTTGCAATGCTTTCACGAGCAATCTCCGCGTCCGTTTTGCGCACGTAAAGAGGCTTCAACGGCCTGCAGTTGGGAGTGGCCACCAGTTCCGCGATCGTTGAGGCCAGATAGAGGTGCATCGAGTGGATGCGCCATTCCGGCCTTTCCTCGATCACCGATCGATACCGGACCGCTCCATCGCCGCAGAGAATCAGCGGTTGGCCAGGCAAACACGCGAACCACTCGGCGGGTTTTAGCACGACCGCGGGGTGTTCTTCAACAAGAGTATCTCCGGTCCTGCGGTAGAGGGCGCCGTAGACCTCGCCACGCCGGGCGTCGATAGTTGGAGCGATCAACGCATCGCGAATTCTGGTCTTCCAGGCCAGCGCTTCCAGCGTCGTCACACCGGCCCCACGACTGCAATGAGCCGCGGCAAAACCCTCGATTGCCGCCAGTCCCACCCGCAAACCAGTAAAGGAACCCGGACCGAGCGCCGCGGCAAAGATGTCGACATCCGAAAGTTGAAACGGCAGATATTCCAAAAGAAATCCAATGGAACGGAAAAGGCGGTCCGAGTGTTGGATCGAGGAGGCGAGTCGGATTTCGCCCAGGACCTCACCGCTGTCGACAACGCAAACGCTACCGCGTTCGGAACTCGTGTCGACCGCCAAAATGCGCATGCCTTATTATAAGAGTGGAGGAGAGCCGATGGAGAAAATAGGAATTCTGACGGGCGGTGGAGATTGCCCAGGATTGAATGCGGTGATTCGCGCTGTGGTTCGTCGCTCTCATGCTCTCGGTTACGGCATCCTGGGCATTAGAAATGGTTGGGCCGGTCTGATTCATGGTGACGTCGTACCGCTCACGGAATTCTCTATCGTGGGCATCCTTCCGCGAGGTGGCACTATTCTGGGAACATCCCGAACGAATCCGTTCAAACAGGTCGAACATGTGCAGAAGCTTAAGTCCAATTGGCAAAAGTATGGGTTGGATTATCTGGTCGTCGTGGGAGGCGAAGATACGCTCGGCGTGGCGCACAGGCTCTGTAAGCAGGAAGGTTATCCTATCGTTGGCGTGCCTAAGACAATCGACAACGACCTTGCAGGGACCGACTACACGTTCGGCTTCGATACCGCCGTGCAGATCGTCACGGAAGCTATTGACCGCTTGCACACGACCGCGGAATCCCACAAACGCGTGATGGTGGTGGAAGTCATGGGCCGGCATTCCGGCTGGATCGCCACGCATTCCGGCATGGCCGGCGGCGCGGATTGCATCCTTGTTCCGGAACGGAAGTTCAGCCTCGATGAAGTTTGCTCTCTGATCCGCAAACGGATCGATCGCGGACGGGAGTTTGCCATCGTCGTCGTCGCCGAGGGCGCTGCTCCTGATGAGAACCATCAACCAATAACGAAGGGGGGGCACGTCGATGAATTTGGTCACGTACAACTGGGCGGTGTTGGAGACTGGCTCGGCCGTCAGATCGAACAGAAGACCGGAATTGAAACCCGCGTAACCGTTCTTGGTCACGTACAGCGGGGCGGGACTCCAACTGCGTATGACCGGGTTCTGGCAACCCGCTTTGGTCTGAGAGCCATCGAGCTGATTCGAGAAAGACGCTTCGGTTATATGGCTTCGCTTCGTGGCACTGAAATCGTCGGAGTACCCATCGAGGAGGCGCTGCGTCAAAAGCTGCTCGACCCCAAAGTTTTTGATGACGCCTCCGTCTTTTTCGGTTAGAAGACCTTCTTCGTGTGGTGTACAGGAAGTTTTAGCCGCGAATTGCGCGGATTACGCGAATGGGCCGCACACCGTTGTTGCGGTTGATAATGCCGGGAATTCTGTGCAGCCCATTCGCGCAATTCGCGGCTAAACATGTTACACAAAGACAAACGAACAACATTCATGAGCGATCAAGACCTTACACCCATGATGCGGCAGTACCACGCCGTCAAGCAGGAGGCACCCGATGCCCTGCTCCTGTTTCGTCTGGGTGATTTTTATGAGCTGTTTTTCGAGGATGCCGTCACGGCGTCCCGCGAGCTCGAAATCACACTGACGGCCCGCCACAAGGACAGCGAAAACCCCGTACCGATGTGTGGTGTTCCTTATCACGCGGCCGATGGCTATATTGCCCGGCTACTGCGGAAGGGCTACAAGGTTGCGATTTGCGAACAGGTGGAAGCCCCTCAAAAAGGGGTGAAGCTCGTCAAACGCGAAGTCACTCGCGTGATCACCCCGGGAACGGTGACCGACACAAATGTCCTGGCGCCAGGCGAGAACAATTTTTTGCTGGCAATCAACGACCGCGACGATCAACTGGGATGTGCGCTGCTGGACATTTCGACCGGCGAGTTGCGCGCCTCCCAATTTGCGGGACTGGACCGATGGAATCGACTACTGCTGGACGTGGAGCATTTTTCTCCGCGCGAGGTGCTTTTTCCTGAAAAGCTCAAAGAATGCGTCGAGGCGTTGGACGGCATTGCCAGGACTCCCGTGGAAGACTGGCTCTTCGATGCTGATTACGCGTCTCGCGTTCTTCGTGAGCAGCTTAGCGCTGCAACGCTCGACGGCTTCGGCCTCCTCGGGAAGGGCGCGGCCGTGGGCGCCGCGGGAGCGTTGATTCATTACGTTCGCCAGACTCAAAAAACCAAGCTCGAACATATCATTGGACTGAGCTATTCCGAATCCGCGGACTACCTGGTACTGGATGCGGCGACGATCCGCAATTTGGAACTCTTCGAATCATCTAGCGGTGATTCCAGCGACACTTTGTTTGCGGTGATCAATCGAACCCGCACGGGTATGGGGGCGCGGCTGCTTCGGAACTGGTTGGTCCGGCCCTCCATCGATCCGAACGAAATTGAGTTGCGCCTCGATGCGGTCGGGGAGTTCGTGGCGTCTGCCATGCTGCTAGAGGAAACACGTACGTCGTTCGAGGGTATTTTCGATCTTGAACGCCTGTTGAGCAAGATCACGGTCGGTACGGCAAGTCCCCGCGAACTGACCTCCCTGCGCGGCTCCATCACGCGGCTGCCCGCGATGGCGTCGGTACTCGGGCGCCTGAAAGCTGCGCGTTTCGTTGAGCTCCGGACACGGCTCGATCTGCTCGAGGACCTGAACGACCTGCTGAAAAAGGCTTTAAGCGACGATCCGCCATTCGTCCTTGCTGACGGCGGCGTCATTCGCGAAGGGTATCACTCGGAGCTTGATGAACTCCGATCTCTATCCAAAAACAGCAAGACCTATCTCGCATCTCTGGAGGCGCGCGAGCGCGAACGAACCGGAATCAGCTCCCTGAAGGTACGCTTCAACAAAGTTTTCGGTTACTACATCGAGGTATCCAAGGCCAACTTACGTCTGGTTCCCAAAGACTACGACCGCAAGCAGACGCTCGTCGGGGCAGAGCGATTTGTCACGCCGGAATTGAAGGAGTACGAAGAAAAGATCCTCACGGCTGAAGAGAAGATCCTGGAGATTGAAAAGAACCTTTTTCAGGAAATGCGCAACCGTATCGCCGCAGAGTCGCGGCGCATCCGGCAAACGGCTGCCGTCATTGCCGAATTTGATGTGCTTGCCGGACTTGCCTCGACTGCACAGCGCTTCGGGTATTCGCGGCCACAAATCTCACCTGGCGACGAACTGGTCGTTCGAAAGGGCCGGCATCCCGTCATTGAAGCTCTGGCGGAAGAACATCGAGCCGATCGCTTCGTGCCCAATGACCTATTCATGAACGACTCGACCGATCAGATTCTCATCGTGACTGGACCGAACATGGGTGGCAAGTCCACCTTTCTCAGGCAAAATGCCCTGCTGATCATTTTGGCCCAGATGGGATCCTTTGTGCCTGCACAGTTGCTCCAATTCCCCGTCGTTGACCGCATCTTTACCAGGATTGGTGCTTCCGACAATCTCGCTCGCGGCCGATCCACGTTCATGGTTGAAATGACGGAGACGGCTATCATTCTGAACCTCGCTAGTCCCCGGAGCCTCATCATTCTGGATGAGATCGGTCGTGGCACTGCGACTTTTGACGGTCTCTCCATCGCCTGGGCCGTCATCGAACACATTCAGTCGCATATCCGAGCCAAGACCCTGTTCGCCACGCACTACCATGAATTAACTGAACTTGCGGACTTGTTGCCCGGTATCAAGAACTACCACGTCGCGGTGAAGGAGGCGCAAAACCGGATTGTCTTTCTGCGAACCGTCGAACCGGGAGCCGCCGACCGCAGCTACGGTATTGACGTGGCGAAACTTGCCGGAATTCCCGGGGGAGTGACGCACCGGGCCAGGGAAATCCTCAAAAAACATGAGGAAAACGAACACGAGTTGTCCGATAATCTCACCGTTCGAGCCAGACGCAAACCCAAGATAGTCGTCAACCAACTTTCGCTCTTCACCGCTCTCGAAGAGGAGCTACGGAATGCTCTGCGCGAATTGGATGTCGACAGCATGACCCCTTTGGAAGCGCTGAAACTTATCGCCGAACTGAAGAAGAAAGCGAGATAGGGATCTACAGCGTCCCCGTCACGCGCCACCTCTCCTTAGCTGGAGAGGAATATGGCCTCACTTTATGAGGGATGTTCGTCGCTTGACCTTGGAGGAAAAGGTCGGGCAACTCTTTATCCTGGGATTTCAAGGATACGAGCCCGATGAAGAGACACGGGCTTTGCTTGAAGTGGTGCGCCCCGGCGGCTTTCTTCTTTTCCAGCGAAATGTCGAGAGCTTCGATCAGATCTATCGCCTGACCAGCAGTCTGCGGGAGATGTTTCCGATTCCACCATTTGTCGCTATCGATCAGGAAGGTGGCCCCGTGGACCGGCTCAAACAAGTCTTCGCTCCAATGCCATCCATGCCTGAGCTTGCGGCCGGAGGTACGGCTCAATTGCGGCTCGGAGCCAGAATCATCGCCGCGCAACTGGAAGCCACTGGCTTCGATATCAATTTTGCGCCGGTTCTCGACCTCCGGCTTCCGGGATCGATCACTGAGGAGAGAAGCCTTTCACCAAACCCAGGAGAAGTTGCGCGCCTGGCAGGGGCGTTCGTTGAGGAACTAACGAAGCGCAACATCATTACATGCACGAAACACTTTCCCGGACTCGGTGGAGCGCAGGTCGATCCCCACTTTGCGCTGCCTCGAATCGAGCGGAACAAGCGACAGCTACAGAACGAAGACGCTGTGCCTTTTCTCGCTTTGTTTGATGATGCGGACATGATCATGGTCTCTCATGCCCACTACCCGGCCTTGGGAGACGAGAAACCCACGCCGGCTTCCGTGTCTTCACGCGCTGTCGATGTCTTTCTTCGAAAGAAACTCGGATACAAGGGCCTGATTGTCACGGATGACCTGACCATGGGGGCTGTGACGAGCGTTGGACTGACACCCGATCTATTCCTTCGGGCCTTCGAGGCAGGCAATGATCTGCTGCTCTTCTCTCAAACCACACCTCTCGTCGAGCGGGCCTTCAAAACCATCCTTCGCGCCGCCCGCGGAAGTACTGTGCTCGGGAGGCGCCTTGACGAATCGACGGAACGCATTCTCAGACTAAAGCACAGCATCGAATTTATTCCGTTGCGGTACCGATCCCACCTGAAAGCACGCATTACTCGACAGATCGAGAAGCTTCGAACCTCGCTAGTGGAAACCGCTGCGCGCGACGTCACGGTATAATGGGCTCCGGGGGACCGATTGATATCCCATTGGGAGCATGGATTCCCCTCCTCGTCGAGGAGGGGAATACCTTTCGCAACACGCTGGTTGCTTTTAATTCTGTTCACGGTTGACCTTCCGTCATGCACGGGCCAAACTTCGGCCGATCCGGGCATTGTCACTATTGCCCTGGATCTCCCTCCCACGAATCTGGACCCGCGCATCGGAACGGATACGAGCTCCGAGCGGCTATCCCAACTCCTGTTCGTCTCGCTCGTTAAGAAGGACGAGCGGTCGGAGATCGAACCGGACTTGGCAACACGCTGGGAAATCCCCGACCCGCGAACATATGTTTTTCATCTTCGTCATGATGTGAAATTTCACGATGGCCGGGCGCTGACCGCAAAGGACGTTCTGTTTACATTCCGAAGCATACTTAACGGTTCCGTACGTACGGTCAAAAGCGGGCATCCTTACAATCTCATTGATTCGATCGAAGCGCCTGACGCCTACACCGTTGTTTTCCGGTTAAAGGAAGTGTTCGCGCCCTTTCTTTGGAATATGGCCCGCGGCGCCATCGGCATCATTCCGGAAGGATCGGGCGCGGACTTCAACCGCCATCCGGTCGGCGCCGGTCCGTTTGAGTTTGTGCGTTACTTGCAGGACGAGGAGGTGGTACTGAAGCGAAGCGAACTTTACTTTGGTGAGAAGCCGAGCATCTCTATTCTACGGTTCAAGATCATTCCTGAGGCCATTGTCTGTGCGCTGGAGCTGCGTAAGGGTACCGTCGATATCGCATTGAATGTGTTAACGCCGGATATGGTCGAAGTGCTAAGGCGCGACGATGACCTCAAGGTGATGCAGGCGGAAGGAACGCGTTACCAGTACGTCGCTTTCAACCTCGACGATCCGGTGTTTCGCGATATCCGGGTCCGCCAGGCCTTCGCTTATGGAATCGACCGAGAGAAGATCATCAAATATTTGTGGCGAGGTCAGGCGCAGCCTGCGGCAAATGTGATTCCTCCGAATAACTGGGCCTATGAATCCAGCGTCAAGACCTACCCTTATGATCCCGAGCGTGCTCGAGCGCTATTGAAGGATGCCGGCCATGAACATCTTTCGTTCACCTATCGTACTTCCTCCGACGACACGGGCAGGCTCATGGCCGCCATTCTTCAGCAACAACTGCGAGAGATCGGCGTGAGCATGGAAATCCGGTCAAACGAATTTGCGACGTTTTATGCGGACATCATCGCAGGTAACTTCCAAATGTACTCACTGCGGTGGATCGGCGGGAACAACGACCCGGATATCTTCAACCTGATCTTTCATTCCAAGATGGTCCCGAACAACGGCGCTAACCGAGGGCACTATTCCAACCCGCGGGTCGATCAACTGATCGAGCTATCTCGCCGCGAAATTGACCTCGAAAAGCGCCGGCAGGCCTACCACGAAATTCAGCGTATCACCGCCGAAGAACTGCCCTATATCAGCCTCTTCTACGCGGACAATGTCTGCGTCTATAACAAGCGCATCGATGGAATAAAACTCTACCCAGCCGGTGACTATGATTTTCTGACGGACGTCCGAATCAGCCCGGTGCCCTAGCGCTACAGGTCCATCCAACGGTAGGCTGAAAACAGGATAACTTCCCGGACGCTGTGCCAGAAACGCTGGGAAGAGGCGACTTCGATAGGACTATTCGGTGCGGGAGATGTGTAGGCAAGGATTCCGTTATCCTGAAACATTCTCTTGACGCGGAACAGATGAAATCCGTCGCTTACAACTAGCGCCGTCTTCCATCCTTTCGCCTGCATGAGGTGGGCTGCCGCTTGAATACTGTCGTAGGTACTGCCACTTCCCTGCTCTGTGATGATATTTGCGACATCCACACCATGTTGAACAAGGTATTGTGTGCTTACGTGGGCTTCGGAGAAATTGGGGTCCGGGCCATAACTTCCCGTCGTGATGATCGCTTGGGAATATTGCTGCTTGTATAGCTCGTTGGCGTGATCGAGACGGGCTTTGAGGACAGGAGACGGCCGCCCGTTATATTGTGCTGCGCCGAGGACGACAATCGCGTCGGCCGGTTGCGCTTCATCGCGAACCGCCGAATCGCGAATCTGAAAATAGAGATAGGTCCAGTAGACTGCTAAGCTGACCAGCAGCGCAAACCCAACAAATGTTCCCCATTTGAAAACGCGAACGATCATGCCAAATGTCTCCGAATCCTTCCTTTGAAAAACTCATGGAGACCCAGAAATGAAATCGGACCCTCTCTAAGAAGTACAGGCGGATCCCTCGTCAGGTCAAGCAGCGTCGAGCCGCCACGCCAGGACAGAACACCCCCATCAATCAATGCGTCGACCGAGTCGCCCAGTTGCAAGCGCACTTCCTCCGCAGTGATGGCCGAAGCCACTCCACTGCGATTCGCGCTCGTGGCCGTTACCGGGTTTCCGAATCGCTCTACAAGTTTGGTCGCAAACGCAGCCACGGGCCAACGAACTCCGATGGTGTTCGTCCCCGCGGTCAGTTTCGATGGAATTGACGGTGCTGCCGACAAAATCACCGTCAAAGGTCCTGGCCAGAATTGCTTTGCAACGGAGTGGAATAAGGGATTTGGCTCCGTCACGGATTCAGCCATGGCCTCGGAGTTCACCAGCAATAGAATCGGTTTCGACTCTGCACGGCCCTTGATTTCGAAGATGCGCTCAACAGCGGCCTCGTTAAACGGGTCTCCCCCCAGACCATATGCGGTGTCCGTCGGATAGGCGATGATACATCCAGATCGGAGCAAAGACACGATCTCATCATAAGCCGCGTTCTGCAGGGTGTCCTCGTCAAAGACCTTCACGGCCGGATTGTACTACGGGGAGATGATCCATTTAGAGATCCCTTCACTCTGAACCTCAAGGAACCTCGGCTCCTGCAGGGCAACTCCAGCCGGATCGGTTTTGTAGTACAATGCGACTCAACATGCGGTCCCGTCCGCCGGCCCAGCGGCGTCCACCAATCAGGGCGCGGCTCACGCTGACGATGCAAATCGGCAAGCATAGTCGGAAGCTGATGGAGTTGCGGAAAGCGATTCGCAGCGGGGCGCTTACCAGTGACGGCCTCTTACCGATAGAGGGACCGATCCTTCTGGAGGAGGCCCATCGGAGTGGTCTGGAGATTGTCGATATCTTTGTCCGCACGGGACTAGCGCTTCCGGCGGTGTCGCCCGATGCTATCCACGACGTTCCTGCGGATATCTTCAAAACGATTCAGGATACGGAACACTCGCAGGGTGTCATTGCGACAGTCCGGCCGCGTCAGTTCACTCTCGGACATGTATTGACTGCGTCGCCTGCACTACTAGTGGTTCTGGTGCGGCTCCAGGATCCAGGCAATCTCGGCACGACCCTGCGGATCGGCGAGTCGTTCGGGGCAACCGGATGCATTGCGCTGCCCGGGACAGTCAGCTTCTACAACAGCAAAGTGGTGCGCGCAAGTGCGGGTAGCCTATTTCGGCTGCCACACGCTGCTGGAATGAACATTGATGAAATCGCGCGCGCCTTGCGATCTCGGAACATCGCAGTCGTCGGCACGTCTCCCGCCGCAACCACGACGATTGAGAAATGGGATTGGCGTCAACCCACAGCCGTGCTCGTTGGGAACGAGGGCAGCGGGTTGAGTTCCGAAGAACTCGCGTATTGTGATACGGTGCTCCGCATTCCGCACAAGACGACGGTGGAGTCCTTGAACTCCGCAATTGCGACGGCTGTCGTCCTGTACGAAGCCTTCAGGCAGAGAAGCTAAGATGAGCGGATCGCTTTTCGAAGAAAACGAGAAACCGAGTGGCCCGCCGCCGGATGCTCCGCTTGCGGACCGCATGCGGCCGCAGTCGCTGGACGAGATCGTTGGCCAGAGACACCTTCTCGATCCGGGCAAGCCGCTGCGGACGGCCATTGAGCGGGACCAGGTTCCATCAATGATCTTGTGGGGGCCTCCCGGTGTTGGAAAAACAACGCTGGC